>Ga0207416_1000011_pt1 | contig 401474 bp, 324 predicted proteins | sample PaiPotPPM11metaG_FD_184107 | JGI IMG/M metagenome (GOLD analysis project Ga0207416, IMG submission 184107) | Iron sulfur acid spring bacterial and archeal communities from Banff, Canada, to study Microbial Dark Matter (Phase II) - Paint Pots PPM... ... | reverse complement strand
CTGCTAACTCTTCCGGACCATATCCAAGAATTTTCTGATAGGCGGGACTGTTATAGAGACGTTTTCCATCGCGGTCTATTACTGCAATCATATCCGCGGCATTTTCCGTGATCAGTTGAAAGATTTGTTCGCGCTCGGCCAATTGGCGGCGTATTCGCTGCAATTGCCGTCGTTGATAGATCGTGTAAATGTCGAATAACAGAACCAAAGCGGCCAATCCGCGAACCCACTCTTTGAGATTCAGGGAATAAGTGTCGTCCGGCGAGTGGAAAACCGGGAGGCTGAGAGAAAGGATGCCGAATGTTAGGACTAAGGTGACGGCTACAGCGGAGCCCCAAAGCCACCATTCCCGCCCCTCGACTTGGCGCATGTGGACGGCCGAAATCTTTATTTTACTCCGAGAGTATCTACTCACAGCAAAGGCCGCCAATCCACTCGTCGACACTTGACAACATTATGACATTCAAATTCTAGATGAGGAAAAATGAAGTGAAAGTTACCAAAGTGCGAACAAACTGACGCGGACTCGGACGTCCACCTCTATGATGGCAATAAGTCAGGGATTAAACCCTCATGACTTTGATACATGCACGGCTCAAGCTCGCATGTTTGCAAGGATATTGAAGAGAAAGCATTTGCAAAACATAAAGGGCATAATCGCATCGAATGTGCAACTTGACAGGAAGGTCGTAGTTTCGCTCCGAACTTCGATGCTAGCCAGAAGCAATAGTCTGTAAGCGTTCCTAGAACGATCCATTCGAAGGCTCGATTTGAGTTGTACAAGGCTCAAGTGAACAAAAATACCCTGGCGCAATCAAGAAGAGCGGAGACTCGCTGTTTTCGTGCGCGCCTAGAACCGATCTCACAAATGCCTCAGCAAGATCAGACCGCAGCCTAAGTACAGCAGTCCAAGAAAGTTTTCAGCGTAGCGTTCATAACGAACAACCAGCCTGCGGAAATTTTGCAACCACGCAAACAGTCGCTCAATTTTCCAGCGTCGGTGATACCGTCGCAGGCGACGTAGGTCCTGGGTCGTATTCTTCCGATTCATGCGGTGTGGGGCGATCAGTTCAATTCCGTAACGGCGAAGCTCGCTATCCAATTTGTAGGAGTCATAAGCATTGTCGCCTACTAGATTTTGGGGCGCATCCGAGATGACCATCTGCACAAGCGTGTTGGTCGCCAACTTCACCTCGTGAGGAGTCGTGCTCTCGACACAGACGGCGACGCGGAGACCATGCCGGTCTGATACAGCCATGATTTTCGACCCTTTACCTCGTTTTGCCTTTCCGATCTTGGAGCCCCTTCTTTCGCCGGAGCAAAGCTCGCGTCGATGAAGGCCTCTTCCACGTCGATCACGCCGCGGATTTTGAGGTCTGCCGCAAGTGCCTACCGAATTCCTCTCATCACTCCGGACTGGACCCATTGCTGGAATCGGCGATGGCGGGTCTGGTACGACGGATATCCATCCGGAAGTTCAGCCCAGGGAGCACCCGTGCGTAAAACCCATAAGACACGGTTCAGAACTGCCCGCCGCTCCTTCCAGAGGCGACCCCGGCCGTCATGTCGCCTGGCGAGCTCTGGGATTAGGGAGTCAAGGATGTTCCACTGTTGGTCTGTCAGGTCACGTGTATGGCGCATTCCTGGGTTGATGCCTGGTAGCAGTCCAGCACAGCGCCTTTTCGGCGACGATTCGTAGAACTATTTTCGGATTGCCCACCGTCCTACCAGAACTTACCAGAAGCCCGTTTCTGGATAACTTTCGGTTGGCCGACCCACCGCTCGGAGGGTTCTTTCAAGCAAGCACGCTAGCCAGTCCGCCGCTGGTTAGCCAGCTTCCATAGAGTGTCAAAAGGCTCGCGTTTCGGGGCTCGGTCATTCTTGGCTAGGCTGGCGGTTTACTCACTCGCGTTAAGGTGCAGGAGAAAACCGTGCCGGGATCAGTGGAGATGCCGTTCAGTTTTTCGCTCTCTTTGCCAATGATGAAGTTGAAGTGAATATCGGGTGCGGGCTGGCCGTTGATGGTCTGAGAATAGGTTATCTTTCCAGTACAGTCCGGGTTTACTTGCGCCGGTCCCACACTCTTTACGTCCTGGGTAACTATGGAACCGCCGAGGCTTAGGGTTCCGGTACCGCTCCACTGTCCATTTTTGGCGGCATTAGCACTGGCCAATAAAGTCGCCGGAAGCATCGGAGCATTCGGGGCAGGCGAGATGTAACCGTTGCACGTGACCACATAGTTTCCGGCTACCCCGTTTGTCGTACAGGCGTCTTGCGCCTCTGCAAAAACGCTCAGACTCAGGCCAGCCAAAATAACGACAAAAATGTCGATTCGTCTAGACATATCCATTTCTCCTTTAGAGAGAGAAGTTTCAAGGTGAAGAAGCGATTTCTTGGTGCATGCCCGAATTGTCCCCTTGAGTCGCGAGCGCTTTTCCACCGTCGGGTTCATATTTCATAAATCACGCTGCGGATCAAGAACCCAGATGGTGGTTTATTGGTTCTCTTCCAGGCCATTGATTCCGAACACTTAAAGGACACTTGTTCCCTAACAAGTCCCGCCTGTGGGCGATTGCCGAAACGTGATACACTGCGCAGAATCATCGGTCAAGGGAATGCGCGGATGGCCACCGTGCCCAGCCAGAATCGAGTCCGGAGGTTTGGAGTGTTTGAAGTTGACCTCCAGGCGGGCGAGCTGCGTAAGTCCGGAATGAGGCAAAAGCTCGCTGACCAGCCCTTTCAGGTGTTGCAGATACTTCTGGAACGTCCCCACGAGATTGTGACCCGCGTGGAATTTAGGGATCGCCTCTGGCCCGATGGCACATCCGTTGACCATGACTTGGCGCTCAAGAAGGCCGTCAACCGCTTGCGAGAGGTGCTGGGCGACTCCGCTGAAACCCCCCGCTTCATTGAAACAGTTCACCGTCGCGGGTACCGCTTCATTGGTCCGTTGGACAATCGGCCTGAGTCAACTGACCAGCGCGCGTCTTCCTCACCACGGAATTGGGAGCTTGGAAGGAAGGCTGCGGGCCACATGCTCGCCTTCCTCCTGGTCGCTGCGACGGCGACACTTGCCCTTGTCTCTGCAACGGACTTAGGTCATGTACGCGAACGGGTCCGGGCCATGTTCGGCGAGAGTCCGATTGAGTCTGTGGCGGTGCTGCTACTCCACAACCTCTCGCGCGATGCGGAGCAGGAGTATTTCGCTGACGGCATGACCGACGAGTTGATCACCGACCTCGCAAAGTTCAGCAAACTCCGCGTCATTTCCCATACTTCTGTAGAGCGGTACAAGCAAACGGAAATGCCGTTGCCGGAAATCGCTCGTGAATTGGGTGTGGAGGCAGTTGTAGAGGGTACAGTCGTGCGTTCGGGCGACCGAGTGCGGATCACGGTGCAACTCGTGCAGGCGGTGCCGGAAAAACACCTGTTAGCCGAAAGCTACGAGCGGAATGTCCGCGACCTCCTGACGTTACAGGACGAAATGGCGCACGACATAGCGGCTGAAATTAGGGTAACGCTGACGCCGCAAGACCAAAGTCGGTTGGCAAATGACAAGCCTATTGACGCCGAGAGCTACGAAGCCTACCTGAAAGGCGTCTATTATTACGAAAAGCTATCCATCCCAGGATTCCAGGAAGGGCGCAGGTACTTCCAGCAGGCGGTCGAGCGGGATCCCAACTATGCGCCAGCTTATCTTGGATTGGCCAACGCTTACAAGGAACTAGGCGTTTGGGGTGCGCTACGGCCGCGAGAAGCGAGTTCCCAAGCCAAGGCTGCGGTGGAGAAGGCGCTGGCGCTTGATGAGACTCTCGGTGAAGCGCACGCCACGCTCGGCCATATCTATTTTTTATGGGACTGGGATTGGGCGGCTGCCGACCGGGAGTACAAGCGTGCTCTGGAGTTGGGTCCCCCCTCTTCGAACACTCGGATTCAATGTGCTATTTATCTGTCGGCCATGGGCAGACACGACGAAGCCATTGCACAAATGCGACAGGGCCATGACATCGATCCTATCTCGCAACCAACCAACAACCTACTAGGATTTATTTACTTTCTTGCCCACCGGTTCGACGACGCGATCGACCAGTATAAGAAAACCCTCATTTTGTACCCGGACTCGGCAATGGCGCACCTCTTTCTCGGGGCTTCCTACGAACGAAAAGGAATGTATCAAGAAGCCGTGGAAGAATACCTCAAGACGAAGGCGATCGACGGCGCCAAGAAAGAGGAGTTGGAAACATACCGTAACGCCTTTTTGCGGTCTGGTATGAAAGGCTTCCTGCACGAGGAAATCAAGTCAACCCTGGCCAGGTCAAAGCGTCAGTACGTCAGCGCTCCTGCAATCGCGAGTTGGTACGCCAGGCTCGGTGAAAAGGACAAGGCGCTCGAATGGTTGGAAAGGGCTTATCAAGAGGGAGCCCACAATATGGTTTTCATTAGGGTCGACCCAGCACTTGATAGCCTCCACTCCGATCCGCGTTTTCAAGACCTACTGCGCCGCATGGACCTGCTCAGATAACCGCGCGGTTGGAAGCTGTCCTCTTTCCTGCCTACGACGTAAGTGTCAGAGCAAACACATGATTGACAGATTGAGTCCCCAGTAGCGTGACTTCGTCAATTGATCACTTTGATCGGCAAATTTTCAGGCGGCTAGTCTTTGTCCCTTTGTTCAAGGTGGATTACTGCCGTGTAGCCGCTGATCCAGGCGAACTCCCTAGAGGAATGGGCAGGAATATCAAGCAAAGGAGAGTATCTACGCCGCGCCCGCTAGGGCCTGTCTGACTGTTCTCACCCACAAAGGCGGATTGTCTGCCGGTAAATTGTAATCTGCTTCGGTCACATCCTTGTCCTGCCGACGGAGAGACGCCATTATGGGAACTCCAAGTAGGATCTCCGACAAAGCACACGAATAAATGCAGGAAGTTGGATTTTGTTACAGAGAAAATTGGTCGAGGACCCTGCCGGGCCGTAAGTAGGACTACTTCGGTCTGACCAACTGCTCGTCGAGATAGTTCGAGAGCTCAGCAAACATGGCCTTGCAGCGGGCAGGCCTGGGCTGTTCCTTGCCGGGCTGTCCTTGGAAAGACGCCCGCGAAGCGACGGCTGCTTTCCCGGAGTGTGGTTTTAACCCTTTCATCAAATTCCTTCCGGACAAACAACCTCGCACGGTGTAGACGAACTCGTACTGTTCCCGAACGTAGCCCGGTGATCTCGGCCACAGGTGTATGGCCTTCCGTTCTCGTGTCGTGATCTTGTGAAGCTGAGGTAGAGATGCCAACATCCAAGGTGGGATGTCATGCAGATCTTACTGGTTGAAGATTCCTCGATTGAACGACACAGGGTTGGCGGTTGCTTAACCGAGTGGGGGCTTGACTTTGTCGCTGTCGAAAGCGGCACAGAAGCGGTTGCCATGGCGGAAGGCCCCGAACCTCCCAACCTAGTTTTGCTCGATTGGATGCTGCCAGGTCTCGACGGCATCGAAGTCTGCCGTCGCATCAGAACAAATGGAGCGACAGCGCCCTACACCTACATCGTAATGCTGACGGCCAAGAGCCGGAAGCAGGATCTCCTGCATGCAATGGCGGCAGGTGCCGACGACTATCTGGCCAAGCCAGTGGATCCTTCGGAATTACGCGCCCGGATTATGGTGGGCAAGAGGATTCTGGAGCTGCAGCAGTCTTTACGTTTCGCCGCCACTCACGATTTCTTGACCAACCTCTTGAACCGCTCTGAAATACTTGCGGCGATTGAGAAAGAACTTTCGCGCAGCGGACGTGAGGGGAAGCCTACTACGATCATGATGGCCGACATCGATCATTTCAAGCGCATCAACGATTCTCTCGGTCACGCGGCAGGCGACGAGGTTCTAAAAGAAGTGGCCCGCAGATTGAAGTCAGACTTACGACCCTATGATGTCGTGGGCCGATACGGTGGCGAAGAGTTCGTAATCATTTTACCTGGCTGCGATTTGACTACAGGAGCGCGCCGCGCTAATGAAATTCGCAACCTCGTTGCGAAAGATCCGATTTTGACTCTCTTTGGCACAACCACTGCCGCCGTCAGCTTGGGAGTCACCGCAACTTCTGAGCACACAGAATCGGTGTCGGATCTTCTTGGTGAAGCGGATGTCTGCATGTATGCTGCCAAGAAGAAAGGAAGAAACCGCGTCGAATTCCTTTCCGCCACCGCTCGGCAAACTGGGTGCCGGTCGGAGTTAGCCAAAGCACGAAAGCATAAAACATTGGCTGATAGAACACCGTGAAGAGTCAAGCGAACAGGCTTTCCGGCTTCTGTGGGCTAGCCGACGACATTTCGGCAGGCTGCCGACCCATCGGCAGGCTCTCCTTTAACGCATCGGGCCAGCCCTTGTTTTGATATAAGCTTGCAGGGCACGCGCTGTGGGCCTTGGAGTGCACTCATGAGAACCAGGGGAGAGCGATGATTGAACAGGAATGCCAGCATCGGAGCGGCTATGAGTATGCCAAATTGCTCTTGCAAGACAAGCAGCGAGAGTTACGATACTTGGAACTGAGGCGTTCGTTGATGGTGATTCCTCGCGGAGACTACCATAGCTGCCGACGTTCACTGCTACAGGCAATCAGTCAGCTTGAAACCTTATTGCGTGGCGATACAGATTACGTGCCTCCTTACGAAGGAGAAAAGAGGGACGAGAATAACTCCGATGACACTGCATCAGAATTTAAGCTGAGGTAGGAGTCAGGTAAAGGAGAGAAAGCGAACCGCATGGAGAAGTCAGAACGAGAATGCCGCCGTCCGCTGTGTATGTTGGCTCATGATCTAGTCAATAAGCTGTCCGTGATCGTAGGCTGTTGTGACCTTCTAATCGATCCTGGCCAGCGAGACCCGGAGGGCGCAAAACACATACAACGAATCAGAGATACGGCCAAATCCATGGCCGAGCGACTAAGCCATGAGCAATGCCACCTTGTTTCTATCGCGCAAAGTGTAGCTCTGCGGAAGCAAACGTCTACTACGCACCAGCAATAATCCGGCTCGTGCCTAAAGTAAGCGTCAGAGAAAACACATGGTTGACAGATTGAATCCGCAGCCAGCGTGACTTCGCCACTTGATCAGCAAATTCTCAGGCGGCCAGTCCTCGTCCCCTCTTTAGGGGAATTATTGCTGGTCGGCCGTCATCCGCCAGTAATCCAATGGATGGCAGAATGGGGACTCAGGAAATATAGTGTAGGAAGGATCGACAGAAGACTGTTTTTCGATTTCCCATACGACGGTCATCTTCAGTCGATATGTTCTCCCTCTGCGAACTCTCCATCAGCAGCTGGGAGTACATCGTGGTCGCCTGCAATCCACACATAGAGTGTCGGTACCAGGAAGATACTCATCACCAATGCCGCGATCAGACCGCCGACAATAACGATTGCAAATGGACGCTGAGAATCTGATCCGATTGCGTGCGAAAGAGCTGCCGGCAACAGTCCCAGAGTCGCAACGAGCATTGTCATCATAATCGGGCGTAGCCTCAAGACGGCTCCCTCGACCGCGGCGTCTTCGATGGAATAGCGCCGCACCCGCAACTGGTTGATGTATTCGAGCATGATGACCCCGGTTTGTACCGAGACACCAAAAAGCGCCAGGAAGCCGACCCCCGAGGAAACGCTGAAGTTCGTCCCGGTCATCAAAAGGGCAATGACGCCGCCGATGGGCGCGAGGGCGACGTTGGCCATGATCAGCATCGACCATTTGAACGATTTGAACATCGTGTAAAGAGTGACGAAGATGATGAAGATGGTAATCGGCAACACGATGAGCAGCCGCGCGTTCGCCCGCTTTTGGCTGGCATATTCTCCCTCCCACTTGAGGTGATAGCCGGTAGGCAGTTTCACCTGGCGAGTCACCTTGTCGATCGCCTCCTCTACCGCACTCCCAAGATCGCGTCCGCGGACACTGTATTTGATCGCGATGTAACGCTGGTTGCCCTCTCGATAGATCTCTGAACCACCATCAGCCACCTGAATCCTGCAAAGCTGCGCGAGAGAAACATGTTCTCCGGTGGCAGATAGAAGTCTGATCTTTTCGATTGCTTCTTTGGTGTCCCGAAATTGGGGAAGATAACGCAGGACCAGGTCATATCGCGCTTCGCCCTGCAGCACCTGCGTAAGCGCGTTGCCACCGACGGCGGTTTGGATTGCGTCTTGCACATCCGCGACGTTGATCTGGTAACGTGCAGCCGCGTCCCGATCCACTGTGACGTTCAAATTGGGCTGACCTAGCACGCGAAACACGCCCAGGTCTTCGATTCCCGGAATTTGACGCATAATGATGACGATTTCATCCGCCTTGGTTTCAAGGGTCTTCAAATCATCGCCATATACCTTGGTGGCGAGTTCGCCTTTCACACCGCTGACGGCCTCTTCCATGTTGTCTTCAATGGGTTGGGAGAATCCCCAAACGACACCGGGGATTTTGTCGAGTTCCCGCTGCATCGCTGCGATAAGCTGATCTTTGTCTTCGTGGAAAATCGGGCGCCACTCCTCTTTTGGTTTCAGGTCGACAAAATACTCAGTATTGAAAAAGCCGGTGGTATCTGTGCCGTCATCGGGACGGCCGACTTGACTAGTACACTGCGGAACTTCAGGGAATGAGCACAGAACGACCCGTGCTTGGTTGGCTACTCGGATTCCCTCGTCGGGGCCGGTGCTGGGAGCGAGAGTACCGCGGACCCAAAGAGCGCCTTCATCGAGATGAGGCAGAAATTCGGACCCAATGATGCCGCTGAACGCAACAATATTTCCGAGCAGGATCGCGCCCCCGGCTACGCTAACCGTGAAGATGCGATGACGAATCGCCCAGCGAACGGCATCTCGGTAGTGCTCAGTGAGAAAGAGCATGACCGGGTTATGCCATTCCTTTGCACCCTTGGCGAAGGCGAAACTGGCGAGGGCAGGGGCAATCAACATCGAGAAGATCAGCGCGCCGAGCAATGCGAAGGCGACCGTCCATGCCATGGGCTGAAATAAGCGACCCTCGACGCGCTGCAGAGTAAAGATAGGCAAGTAGGCCGTAATGATGATGCCGATGGCGTAGAAGACAGGGCGTTGCACTTCGTGTGCGGCATCGCCGATGCGTTCAATTGGCGTCTCGGTTTCGTGGGCAAAGGTCATATGACGGACTATGTTTTCGATCATTACCACTGCACCGTCAACGACCATGCCAAAATCCAGGGCTCCAAGAGAGAGCAGATTGGCAGGAACCTGCTTCAGATCCAGGCAGATCGAGGCAAACAGTAAAGAGAACGGAATCGTCGCGGCGACGATAATGGCTCCGCGAACATTGCCGAGGAAGAGGAACAGAATGACCGAAACAAGGATCATTCCTTCACCCAGGTTCTGCAGTACGGTGTGACTGGTGAAGTGAACGAGATCACTGCGGTCGATGAAGGGGACGATTTTCACTCCTGGGGGAAGGATATGATCGTTCATCTCCTGGATTCTTTCGTGAAGGGCTCTAAGAGCAGGATCGGCCGCCGCACCTTTGCGCAGCAGAACAATGCCTGAGACCACATCGTCGTTGTCGATGATCTTGCCGTTTTCGCGGTGAATTGCGCGGGCGAACTGGCCAAGCCTGATCTTGGGTCCCTGCGAAACAACAGCAATATCCTTCACGCGAAGAGGTGTGCCACCCTTGGTGAAGATGACGGTCTGTTCGATGTCGTGAACACGGTCGACGAGGCCGACCTCGCGCACATTGATTTGCTGTAAGCCCTCCTGGATGAAGCTTCCCCCCGCGTTGGCATTGTTATTGGTAAGTTGCTGCTCGATCTGGGCAAGACTCAGACCATAGGCGACGAGTCTGTTGGGATCAACGCGGACTTGGTATTCGCGTGTAGGGCCGCCGAAACTGGCAACATCGACAATGTCAGGGACCGATTTGATATTTTTCTCGACGACCCAGTCTTCAATGGACTTCAGCTCCATCGGGTCATATTTCGGATTTGCGCTGTGCAGCGTGAAGAAATAAATCTGGCCGACCGGGCTCCAGTCGGTGCCCATCTGCGGTGCGACGCCTGTCGGAAGAGTTACCTGGTTCAGGCGTTCGAGGACGCGCTCCCGGTTCCACGCATTGTCGGTGCCATCCTCGAAGATCAGCTTTAGGTCGGAGAGACCAAATAGTGAAAATGACCTGAGGTGCACGACTCCGGGGATGCCGTTCATGGCGGTTTCGAGCGGGATCGTGACCTGTTGCTCGATTTGCTCCGCCGAAATTCCGGGCCACTGCGTAATGATCTCGACGTAGTTGTCCGCGACGTCGGGGTATGCCTCAATCGGCAGATTGTGGAACGAAATGATCCCCCAGACAAACAACACAAATGCTAGCCCGAGGACCAGCAGGCGGTTACCGAGGGCGAAATCGACGACGCGCCGAATCACCTATTGCTCCACCGTGGTCTGCAGATCCAGGGCATTGGAGACCACCTGGTCGCCGGGCTTGATTCCTGACACGATTTCTTGTTGGCTGTTGGGTAGCATATTTCCGGTCACTATTTCCGCGCGCTTGAAGTGCCCGTCCCCAAGAGGCGTGTAAACCCACTCGCGGTCATGCAAGTGCAGGATTGCACTGGCTGGCAGGGACGTGTGCATTTCAGGTTGTTTCCCGTAAAACGTGGCGGTGGCAAACATGCCGATCCGGAGCATTCCAGGATTCTTAACCTCTAGTCGAACCTTGGCCGTGCGGATGTTGGGGTCGAGCACTGGCAGGATGTTATCGACGCGTCCTTTGAGGAGCTGATTGGGATAGGCATTCAGGTGGATGTCTGCGTATTCCCCAACGTGGACTGCATCGAGATCGTTTTCGTAGACGTCGCAGACGATCCAGACGTAAGAAAGGTCCGCGATCGTGAACGGATTCGGACCTGATAAACCCTGAACGCCAGACGAATTCGTAACCTGCTGATCGGTGATAACGCCGGAGATCGGTGCGACGATGTCAACGATGCCGGAGGGATGCTGCTTATCGATCCCGAGAAGGCGCAACTGTTCAGTCGCAGCGTTGAGGTCGGCTTTGTTATCGGCCTCTGCTGCTTCAGCCTGTTCAAGGGCACTTTTGGCGATGGCACCTTTTTCGTAAAGAATCTGAGCCCGCTCCAGTTGAGTACGCGCCAGACGCTCATCGTTTTCGGCCTTCAAATAGGTCTGATAGGCGCCGGAAACATCATTGCTCTGAACACGCAGCAAGAGTCGACCTTTCTTCACAGCATCACCGAGCCTTGCTTTGATCTCAACGACGCGTCCAGACGCGAGAGAGACAACCGGAACAGCGCGCACGATGTCAGGCTGAACTGCCCCCGTCACATTGAGCGCGGGAGGTGCTTTATGCTCGACGGCGGTTGTCAACGGGAATCGTTCAGGATGGTCAACCTTGAAGTTGCTGGCATCGAGATCGGGTTCAACCACAGCTTTTGGTGGCGCTTCAGCGTGCGGGTCCGCCTTGCTGCTACTGCAAGCGAGAGTTAGCAGGCTCGTAAACAGACACAGTCCCGCAGGAATAATCCGACATGAAAAGGCGTTCATTGAATGACCTCACGACCGACCGACAAGTTCATCTGTGCTGCTGCGGTCAGAAACGAACCCACAAGGCTTACGTAACTCAATTGCACCGTTCGGTACTCGCTTTCTGCGTTCAGGAAATCCAGAAGGGATGCAGCGCCATGTTGGTAGGAGAAGAAAATCGTGTCGCGCACACGCAACGCCTGTTCGAGGTACTGGCGTTTATAAGGTTTCAGTAGATTGATGTCACTGATGAGAACGGCATAGGCCGAATCCACATCGCTGTAGACCTGCGTCTCAACGCCCTGGCGTAGGGTCTCGCTTCGCTTGATGTCAATTTTCGTGCGTAGCTTCTCACCCTGGTTCTTGTCGAAAATACGGAGCGGGATGCTGACGCTGGCTCCGAGAGTGTTGAGGGCGTCGGAGTTGTTGAACGAACCGTTGTGCGTAAACCAAAGGCTTACTGTGGGGCCCGTTGAGCCGTCGGCTTCGGCCAACTTGTAGTTCGTTTCGGCCTGTCGTGCCGAAAGGACTGCCGCCCGTAGGTCCGGACGGGCATCCAAAGCAGTTTTGCGGTATTCGTCGAGGGAGAGAAGTTCTTCCTGAAAATCGAATGGACCCTCTACATCAAAGCTATTCACTGGCCTGCGATCGTCGAGCAGAGCCAGCAGGGTGATCTTTGTCGTGCGCAAATTCACCAGGGCAGTTTGCAGATCGGATTCGTACTGCAACCGCTGCAGTTGAAGCCGGTCGAAATCGATCTTGGCGATATCTCCCGTCTGGAACCGGTCCTGGCTGATCTTCAGAATCTTGTCGTAGTAGTCGAGGTTGTCCTGTGCCAGGCGCAACACCGCTTTCGCCTGGAGGATGCCGACGAAAGCGTTCCGCAGATTGAAGAGCAGATTGCGTTCGGAATCGGACTGTTGTGCGACACCGATCGCAGTACCTTCCTTGGCGACTTCAAAGCGCAGCCCGCGCTTATTGCGTCGCTCGAAAAGATAACTGACTCCGGGTGACACGAACGTTCCCGCGAACGGTTGCCAGACGCCCTTACTAGGAGCGATCTGGGTGCCGTCGGCTGAGAGGGTGAAATCAGGATTAGGGCGGAAGTGGGCTGTGATCTCCTGGGCTCTGAGTTCGTCGATGTTCAGTCTCCCAGCTAGCAGCGTGGGGTTTGTGGCTTCGAACTTGTTGCGAATCTGCTGCCACGTATAACTGCTCTGCTGTCCCCGTGCTCTCACCGCCACAAATCCCCAAATCAGGAACCAGTAGAGAAGACGAAAGGTCCTTCGCCGGCGAATGGAGAGGCAATTCCGAGCGGGGTTTTCCACAGGGGACGATGGATCAGAAATAAACATTCTTCCTGTTTCGCATTCTTTAGGGTTCGAGATCAGGTCGATTTCTTTGGACTTCGCAATCGCCCGGCAACTGCCTTGGAGCGCTTGTGCTGACCTTTGGCCTTTGGCATTCGAGAAATCAACTCCGAAAACCCTGCGACTACCATTACGAGGTATAAGAAGACAGCAAACAAACCTATGATGATCAATACATACCGATTCAACGCGTCTAGGTTCACCGCCGGCTCCCAACAGTTGACGGCGTACCGTCACCACTTGGCTTGACTGCAGACACACATCCCCGAAGCTCTTAGGCACAAGGTCATCTTCTTCGTGTACCGCGACCGGGGGCCTTCGCAGAAGACACTCAAACAGCGTCGAGCGAAGGTATTTCGATTTGTGGGAACGATCCGACAGCCAATCGTTCGATTTGCAAGGGATGGGAGGACAGAAACGGTAGTCTTGCGCCAATCAATCGATCCGAGCAAGTTAATCTTGAGGACAAATCGTTTGATTGGGTTCATCGCATGCGCCGACCGTGGGATAATCGAACGCTGACACCAAATTCATGCCTCACTTGGATTGGATCTGGGAACGGCAGAACCGAGTTCCCGTTCTGCTGGCCAGTAGTGTCGTCGTCCTCGCAATCGCCGTGGTGGATTGGTGGACGAAGCCTTATTTTTCTCTGGGCTTCCTCTATCTGTTTCCCATTATGCTCGCCGCCGGCTTTCTCCCACGCTGGGCGATTATTCTCTTGGGTTTGGCATGCGCATTGCTAAGCGAGCGTTTCAGCAATCTAGACCCATCCGACGCCAACGTCCGTTTGGGATTTGAAGCGCTGGCGCTGTGCGGCTGCGGGCTATTGACCTCCGAGGTTCTCCGCAACAAGCGCCTAAGTTTTGAAGCCCAGGAACGGATGCGCGTCCTGGTTGAAACGAGCCCGGCGGCCATTGTTACGGTCGACGAGCGAGGCTTCATCGAACTAGCAAACCAAGCGGCTAACGAACTGATGGCCCCGCACGATGGCCACCTGATCGGTCAGCCTATCGCTGCTTTCCTGCCGGAACTGCATCACGCCTTGCGACCGGAGGAAGGACCCCAGTTCCGAACGTCGATGCAGTGCCGCGGACATCGCGGCAACGGAGAGTCTTTTCTCGCCGAAGTGTGGTTTTCCAGCTACAAGGAAGGCACGACTCCTAAACTGGCCGCCATTATTGCTGACGTTAGCGAGGAGCAGACCGTTGCTGTCGGCTCGTCATTCGACGAGAAGGAAAGGCCTCCGCTGAACACCCGGGAGTTGGACGTGCTCCGGCTGGTTGTTCAGGGTCTGGCAAATAAGGAAATAGCGTCACGAATGGAAATCTCAGAAAGTGGGGTCAAGAACACTCTCCAACAACTTTTCGGTAAGACCGAAGTGCGGACTCGGAGCCAACTGGTTCGGGTCGCCTTAGAGCGTTACAGGGACCTACTCTAGCTTCTGCAGACCCAGACCTTTGAGGGTACCCCCAAAACAGTGAATCCGACTGGCAGGTTGAGCATGGTCGGGACTGTACTGCGCAATATGAGCTTCGTTCGGTCGGTCATGTGAGGATCTCGGCGTCGTCTCAGCGCCACTGCCGCCACGGATCATCGAGAAGTGCCTGGCGAGTGACCGGATGGTCATCGACACAGTCATCCAAAAATACTGCAATTACACTCCCCTGCATCGGCAAAGCGTGATTGTGGAAAGGGACCTAGGCTTGGAAATCAGCCGAGCAACGCTGCACGGGTGGGTCGGCGAGTTGCTGATCCCGATGGTCGCCGCGATGAGGCGTGAGTTGATCAGCGGCAGTTACATTCAGGCGGATGAAACCCCAGTCCATGTGCAGGCACAGAGGGTCGAGAAAAGAATCACCAAGCGTATCTCTGGCAATACAGTCGCACACGAGGAACCACGATCGGAGTTGCAACCGGCGCAAAGCTCTCGGTATTGCGGGGAGACCGCACTGATATCTCCGTAAATTCCTAAGCCACCATAGGCGATGGCGAGTCCAGCATAGGTCCGCGCATTGCTGGGGTCTTTTTCCAGCGCTCGACTGAAATACTCGATCGCCCTCTCAAAGCCTTCTTTCGTCCACTTATCGTTGAAAAAAGCTCCTTTCAAATAAAGTTCGTGGGCTTCAGGATCTACAGGTCGCCAAAGCTCGATGCGTCGTCTTTCTTCCGGAGTGACGCTAATATTGATCTGGTCGGCGATGGTTCGCGCAACCTCACTTTCCAAATCGAGAATGCTCCGGATATCCCGCTCATAGCTCTCAGCCCATAGGTGTTTTTCAGGAAAGACCTGCACCAGATTCGCCGTAATCCGTACCCGGTTCTTTTCGCGTCCGTAGCCCTCTGGGTCATTTGCATTCACGTGTGTCGCGGCATCAACGCGTCGAGGACAACCACGAGGAGAGCGTCGTACCGCACAAAATGCTTGCAGAACTCAACGCCGACAATCAGGCTCTGACGCGTTATTTCCGATCTGTACATTAAAATTGCGATAAATATAATGACGTGGCGACCGCCAGTCTTATTGAGGTCCGGATTGACGAGAACTTAAAGTGCCTAAAATCATGAATTACTTAGGTAATTCATGAGGTCCGAATTCTTCTGGAAGATCGGGTTGGGCATGTTCACCTATAGGTAGTGCGACGTGCACATGCGGATGATAGGTCGCGCACCCCAATGCCGCATCTTTACAATTGCCACGCTGCGCACTGAGATTCTGTTTATGTATTCGCGCCTCACCCTCATTCGGCACGCTCTGGTTTCCCTTTCGTTCGTCCTGTTATACCTTCTGCTAAATCGTCCCGAAGTCATTTTCTTTTCTCGCGCTGGGTTCGTTGCCTGGTACCCCGCCATTGGTCTGGTCATGGCGCTCATGTTGGGAGTCAGCCCCTGGTATGCGCTTCTGGTCTGCTTTGCCGATGCTGTTGTGGGCAGGGTTGTTTATTCCCAGCCAGTCATGTCCTTCAGCAACACGGTTGATGCCGCTGGAATTGCCATTTGTTATGGTACGGCGGCTTACGTGCTGCGTGGCCCTGCTCAAATCGATCTTGGGCTGCGTCGACGACGAGACGTGGTCCGCTATGTTTTAGTGAGCGTGGCGGCCGCGGTTGCCGCAACCGTCATCGGTGTCGCATGCCTGATGGCGGATCACAGCATTACATGGAGTGAATACAAGACGTCTGCACGGGGCTGGTTCTTGGGAGACGCCATCGGCTTGGTGGGTATTGCACCCTTTCTGCTCGTCCATGTATTTCCCCCGGTTCGTAAATGGGTCACGGCGACGCCCGCCCAATCCCCGTCAAGAGAAACCCATTCCCGCAGAACGACGCTCACGCTTAGCACGCTAACAGAAGCCTGTGGCCAGGGGCTGACGATAGTGGCTGTACTTTGGGTGACGTTCGGCACGAGGGATGGGCGCTACGATCATTTTTACTTGTGTTTCATTCCGATCATCTGGATCGCAATGCGTCAAGGGGTTCGACGGGTTGTCACCGGCTTGCTGGCGCTAAATTTTGGAATCGTCGTGGCGATGCATTTGTTCCCCCCAACCGCAAACCAGTTCGAAAAGGTTGCTTTGCTCATGCTCGTGCTATCGGCGGTAGGATTGATCGTGGGATCTGAGGTCAGTGAGCGACACCGCCTGACGATTGACCTGAATGAACAAACCATCTATTTAGATTCTCTGATTGAAAATAGTCCACTGGGAATCGCCGTTCTCGACCGGGAAGGTGGTGTGGAACTGGCGAATTCCGCCTTCGAAAAACTCTTCCAGTATGACCGACGCGAACTCGCCTCGATTGATATCGCGAGTTTGGCGATGCCTGATGAGGCCGCGGACTCCGCACAACTAATCTCGCAAATCTTCTCGGGGAACGCATTAAAAAGAACAGTGCGACGACGTCGAAGAGACGGGGAACTTCTCAACCTGGCCTTGCACGGTGTTCCGCTACTTGTAAATCATGAGGTACGAGGTGCGTACCTAATCTATGAAGACATTTCTGAACAGCTGCGGGCGAACGAAGCACAGCGGCAGCATGCGAAGTCATTGAACTTGGCAGTGAAGGAGTTGGAGCTCCGCACGAAACAGATGACTGTACTGAATGAAATGGGGGCTCTGCTACAGTGTAGTGGCTCGGTTCATGAAGCCTCCGCTGTCGTGGCCGACTACATGCAAAAGCTTTTTCCCGAGGCTCCTTCGGGAGCTCTCTATTTGTTCAGGTCGTCGCGAGACCTCGTCGAAGCCGAAGTTCGGTGGGGCAAAAGCAACGTGTTAGCGCCAACATTTCCTCCCGACGCATGCTGGTCTCTCCGCCGTGGCCAGCCTCACTGGAGCGAACCATCAGGTAGTGGCATCGCTTGCCAACATCTGACCCAAGGTTCAATGATCGAGGTTCTATGTGTACCGATGGTCGCGCAGGGAAATACGATTGGCGTCCTGCATCTCGAATTCGGGGCTATAACCCGCGGCACGAACGGTTCTGAGACGGAAAGTTTAAGGGAATCTCGTCAGCAACTGGCCATAAGCGTAGCCTCGCATATCGCGCTTTCGCTAGCCAGTCTTCAGTTGCGCGAAACCCTTCGTGAGCAGTCCATTCGTGATCCGCTCACTCGACTGTTCAATCGACGCTTCCTCGAGGAGTCGCTGGACCGAGAACTACAAATAGCCAGCCGCAAGAAGCAGTCTTTGGCTGTTCTTTTCCTCGACCTCGACCACTTCAAAAAGTTCAATGATACGTTCGGCCACGATGCAGGAGATATGGTGCTTCAGTCCCTTGCCGACCTGTTTCGGACGTTCTTTCGCAGCACCGACATATGCTGTCGTTATGGCGGTGAGGAGTTCGCCATTATCCTGCCTGAGTCATCTGCACGGGACGCAGCTGTTCGTGCAGACGCATTGCGTGCCGAGATAAAAACGCTCCGGTTGCAGTACAAGAAGCAAACTCTTGGGCCGCTTTCACTCTCCGTAGGTGTCGCTGGGTTTCCGGAACATGCTTCAGCATCGGACGAGTTGCTCAAGATAGCGGATCAGTGCCTCTATGAATCAAAAGCCCGCGGTCGCGACGTTGTGACCGTGGCTTCTCTCAAAACGCAAGTCCGCATCGTCGACTCTTAGCTAGCCACGATTCGAATATTCGAATCTCCAGCCTGGATTCTTGGAAAACGTGCTGACGGGAGCGGCACCGAGGAAATTCTTGTTCCGGAGGAGAGTCTCATTCTGGTCCCCACTTCCTGATCGTCTGACGGCAAATTCTTGGTTCTGTTGGACGGTGGAGTCAGCGACGGGCCGTGACATCTGGATCGCACCGCTCAGAGGCGCGCGAAAACTTCAGCTGTTTCTTCAGACTAAATTCAATGAGATGCAAGCCCGGTTCTCACCAAATGATCGTTGGATTGCATATATGTCGGAAGAGTGGGCCGTCACGAAGTTTACGTGCAACCCTTCCCGGGTCCGGGCGGCAAATGGCAGATTTCGACCAACGGCGGCACCATCCCTGTGTGGTCGCAGAATGGTCGAGAGCCTTTCTGTATGAACTCCGGAAAGCTCATGAGAGTATGGGCGTAACGACCCAACTCATGTTCAGCGCATCCACTCCACGAATCGACGCCGACTATCGTCCATTTCTGATGGGTCGGCCGAGCAACGGATTTTACGACGTGAATCCAGACAGCTATTCCTTTTTGTCAAGACCAAATTTCGAGTATGGACCTCCCGACGAGGTGCGCATTGTATTGAATTGGACCGGGAAGCTTAAGCAACTCGCGCCCGCGAGAAAGCAGGGATGACCGGATCCCGCCTGCCCTTAGAGTGTTACGAAGACTTTTTTAAGAGATAAGCACGCGAGCGGTGCTGATCCTTCACTTTTCCACGGAACCTAGGCCAAGGTCAGCGATTCGGGCCAATTCCTGTTGGATTGCTTGTAGCCGTTCATGCCTTTGACGTGAGCCATCTGAATTCTGGCCATCGCAACATAATTGGTCTTAGTTTTAGAATTCGTAATATGTAGGGCAGGTATGAGGTCTGGTAATCTGTCCCTCCTGTATGCAGTCAGCACGCCCAATCTTCCGGCGGCGCTTCGACGCCCCACACATTCCCGGGTTCTGTAAGAGCCAGCCCCAGTAGCCAAAGCTTCTCGTGCTCGCCAAGCGAGATACAGTTTACGACGTGCGCGGTGACCCTGCCCGAGGGAAGACCCTCCAAGTTGACGGCGGTTCCGATCTTAACCGGGCAGCGAAAGTGGGCCGCACAACCCTGAGGATTAACGAGAATTACTAAGCATGAATCAGCGAACGGACGTGTTGGATCGAGACTGGTCAGCTTCGCCGGAATCTGGCAAGGAACCCGTGTTCCAGATCGATACCTCTGTTTGCTCTGTGGGTCAGAGTTTCCCAGCGCTAGACTCTTATCTCGCGAATTCACGTTTGTCTCATTTTGTCTCAAATTCGTCTGGTCGGATTCATCGGAGTTGACATAGGCCGATAAAAACGCGTAAGCAGCTGTGGCATCTTATAAGGCGGAGTAATAACAAAATTAAGAGTTCCTTCCGTAAGCTCTGAGGTATAGAGACATAAATTCCGAGAGGGCAACTCCGCCGTCCAAATCCATAACACTGCACTTTCTTACCTAATTGTCAGAACGCTGACTAATTTATGCCGAACGTTTCCTTTTCTGTTTCTTGGCATCGTTTACCGGCTCGTTCCGTTTTTGATCGTTCTTCCGCCGTTGTCTTTGGAGCGACTCCAAGAACTCCGCGGCTTCTTCTTCGCTGTAATTCCTGTGGTCTGCAATGAGTTTCTTAGCTTGTCCTAGGGTCAGTTTTCTTGCCGTGGGAGAGGAATACGCTTTCTTCGTCATGTTCATCGCCCTTGAAAATGTAGTCTCCGATCTTTCTCGCCCCAAACTCGGTATTACACATCCCTAAATAGCGTGACCCTACCCCAGGATGTTATCTGGCGTAGGCAATTGGCAAGCCTGCCGTTGGGCATGATGTGAGCCGTAATCGTGAACCGGTCTGCTAACGCCTTGTTCTCTCAGCTAATCCTCATTCAAAATGCTGTTAGCGCCACAGCTTTGACCATCAGGAACCAATAGGCGCTTCTTTATAATTCTGGAAATGGTGTGCTCCAATTTTTCCTGAGTCATGCTGCCCTTTTCGCAATAACCTGCCGCCCCCTCTTGGAGGAGCTTCTTGGCGTTCTTTTCTGACAGGCTGCTGATTGCCAAAACTGGAATATTCGATGTAGACGGTGTCCGCTTCAACGCTCGTAGTACCTCAATGCCGTCCATATCGGGCATTAGCATGTCTAGAAGGATTAGGCACGGAGTGCAACTCATAGCGGCAAATAGCCCAGTTTTACCGTCACAAGCAATCAGAACTCGATAACCTAAACCCATCACGACTTGTGAGTAGGACTGTGCAATAAACTTGCTGTCGTCAACAATCAGAATCATATCGTTATTCACAAGGGTCCCCATCCTAGCAACCTTCGGAGCGCCAAGGAGCATTTCCGGCCGTACCCGCCTAATAAGCTGAGGCTATTCGAGGTCTGGGCATACGGGATAACGTCAAGAAGCGACGTGAGCCTCTAAAGTAACTGCGCTAGCGTTGTGATGAACATTGTCCGAAGCCGTTCGCTCCTATGGCTAGCTTGTTATCCGGGTTCGCATCCGTATCCAGGTATCCACTTCGGCTTTCAACGCAAATACTGCGGCACCCTTGCTTCGTTCTAGACGTCGAATTGGAAAGTTATACCGCTGTTCCCAACGCTGGACAGTCTTTACTGAAGTCCTAACATAATTGGCGATTTCTTTCCATGATCGCAGTACCTCATGTGCGGAATCGGTCAACGCATCAGCCTCATGAATTGCACCCGTCAGCTCCAGCTTCGTGTTCGGCCGAAGTTCCACAACGACCGCGCCGACTCTCTTCACCTTCCCCCTTGCATCCTTTATTGGAAGAAAGTGGTCAACAAAGCGTGTCGGTTCTGCTCTGGCCGGCAGTCTTCCGGCGAGTACGAAGTTGAAAATAGGCTCGCCTGTGGCCAATACCTGCTTGATGGCCGGTTCGACTTGCAAGGCAACTTCGCCGAGAACTTCCCGCAGAGTCTTTCCCAAGTGGAATTTGATCGCGATGCCATTCATCTTAGCTAGGGGAAGCGTTAACGCCTGATAACGCAGTTGATCATCAACGATCGCAAGTCCAACTTTCGAATCGTTAAGAAAACGGGCCAATTCTGTACTGAACAGTTTTGTCATCTATCGCGGCGGTTATCTTTCGGCGCTCCCAAGATCACAAGTTGAACCTCTTTTCAGTCGTAGATGGCTGCGTCGCGGATTGCAGCGAATATTGCTTCCTTCGGAGGTGCTCACGAGGCATCTAATCGTTGGTGAGCCCTCTATTCACTTTGGACTCCTGACCCAGGCATAGCTCACCCACAACACAAGCTTGTAGTCTATTGCCATCTTGTCCGTTCCCTGCGCGAAGTCCTCCCCACGAGACCGCACTCCTTGACTCAGAGCGCTGTAATCTCTCTCTAGGATGCAACACATGAACAGGAAGAGATATTAAGCGTTGGCAATAGTGGGGTAACAGAAAGGACGTTGCTTGTAACCCTTAGTTTAGGGAGGCTCGTTTCTGGAAGAACCTTGGAGTCTTTGGATCATCTTGACCAATTCGGCCAGAGAGTTTGCCTGCATCTTCTCCATCGCGCGGCTGCGGTGGACCTTTACCGTGTTTTCTGCGGTTCCCGTTTGGGCCGCGATCTGCTTGTTGAGCATGCCTGAGACGACCATGCCGATGACCTCACTCTCTCGGGGACTCAGCGATTTGAAGCGTTCGTGCAGCACTGCGAGTTCCGCGTCTTGCCTACGTCTGGTTCGATCCCTTTCCAGCGCCATTTGAATGGCATCCAAAAGATCCTGGTCGCGGAAGGGCTTGGTGAGAAACTCCACGGCGCCAGCCTTCATCGCCCGTACCGTCATTGGAATGTCGCCATGCGCAGTAATGAAGATGATCGGAATATGAATGTTGGCTTTGGCCAGCTGGCGCTGCAAGCTGAGCCCGCTGATCCCCGGCAACCTGATGTCGAGAACGAGGCAACTGGGCACGTTCGGAAGCTTGCTTGCGAGGAACTCCTGCGCGGCCCCGAACAGTTCGACTTGCAGACCCATGGAGCCAATAAGGCGCTTGATTGCGCTCCGCACCGAGGGATCGTCATCGACGACGAAAACGATGGACTCGGGTTCGCTCATGAGAGAACAGCGCCATTGGCAGGCAGAGTAAACTGGAACAGCGCACCATGGGACGCTGATTCGAGGGACAGCTGCCCACCATGGGACTCTATGATGGAATAGCTGATCGAGAGCCCCATTCCGATGCCTTTGGGTTTCGTGGTGAAGAATGGCTCGAAGATGCGGTCTACCAGCGCCGGTTCCACTCCTGGCCCAGAGTCTTGAACCTGAACCAAAACTCCATCTCGGTTCCTTGCCGACCGGATCAGAATTTCCGGCCTCCCGTTTGTCGTCGAACTCGCTGCTTCAATGGCGTTCATGACCAGGTTTATCAACACCTGTTGCAGCTGCACCGGGTCGCCGGGCACGTGTGGCAGGTCAGATTCCAGCTCGATACGTAAGGAGACACGGTTTCGCGTGAACTCATTGCGCAAGAGAATGTTTACGTCTTGAATGATGCGGTTGATGTCCAGTTCCGTCCTGTTTGGAGACGCTTTCATCAGTAAGCCACGGATCCGCGAAATGACGGCGCTAGCGCGAGTGCCGTCATTCACAATCTCCTCAATTGCTGCCCGTAATTCATCCGGTTTCCAGGTCGCACTGTCGAGTCGGCGCAAGCAGAAATTGCCGTTGGTGACGATTGCAGTAAGCGGTTGGTTAACCTCGTGAGCGATTGCAGACGCCAGTTCTCCCATCGCAACAACACGGGTAACGCGGGCAAGATCTTCCTGTGCCTGACGCAATTCATCTTCGGCGCGCTTGAGGTCCTCGATATCGGTACTTGTTCCGTACCATTTAGAAATATTTCCCTGTTTGTCGCGGAGTGGCACAGCGCGAAGCAGGAACCGGCGATATGCCCCGTCCGCCCGTCTTAGCTGCGCCTCCCTTTCAAAGGGTTTCCCGGCCGCAAAGGCGGCCCGCCATTCTTCTTCTGCGCGCTCTTCGGGGTGAAATTCCTTCATCCAGCCCCAGCCCAATCCTTCTTCAACAGAGAGGCCGGTGTACTCAAGGAAACGTTGATTCAAAAAATCAGCAGAGCCGTCGGGCGATTTGCTCCAAACTAGAGCGGGAAGTGTGTCGATTACAAGAAGGAGGCGTTCTTCACTTTGGATCCGGTCCACAGACGATGTCGCGATGGCGGCCGCAAGCACAGTCAACGTCGCAATGACAATTCCATTGTTGCCAAGCGTGGAGATACTCACGGCGTGGAAAAGATTTGGAGGTGGGGCGGGGGTGAAACTTGCGGCAGTTAAGCCGGTGTAATGGATCGCGGAAACAGCGACTCCGATCACCGTGGCGCTGGCCAGCCTGCGCGGACCACTCCACCTGGTCTCCTCTCGTAGTCTGAACGCCAGCCGCAACGTGATTGCAGAAAACAAGATTGCAAGCAAGATGGAACACGTCACCAGGACGGGAGAAAAATGGGTGATAGCAGGCAATCTCATTGCGGCCATTCCGATGTAGTGCATGCCAAGGAGGCCGCCACCCAGAATGACGCTGCCGGTCAAAACCTCCACCGGAGCCATCTTCTGGCGGCTTGCTATGTAAAGCGCGACGCCAGACGCGAGGATGGCTACGAGGAGTGAGGCCAGAACTGTAGGCCAGTGATATTCGACGGGTATGGGCAGACGGCGGGCCAGCATCCCCTTGAAGTGCATCGCCCAGATTCCGAGGCCCATTGCAATAGCACCACCGCTCAACCACGCCAGGCGAGTCCGTCCGCGTGCGGAAGTTAGCCGTCCCAAAAAATCAAGCGCGGCATACGACGCGACGATGGCGATCAATACTGAGCGCGCAACTTCACCATAATCGAATGAGCCCGACAGCACGCTGTCTGCAGAGATCATTATGTAAATCTCCTCCGCCAATTGGAGAGACACCTCTACGGTCACCCACCAATCAGCAGCTAGATTCCCTTAAAGCGTGGCCCTCAATCTTGCACAGGCCAAACCCACGTCAAGAACAGTTTACGCCTCGGCCATCAGAGCGCACACAATCCGGGGATCTCAGACGCGGCTTATCCAGAAGGTGTTCTTATCAGATAGAAACAATCAGCAGTCGCTCGAAGCGCATCGAAATGTGAATCCAACTGGCAGTCTGCGGTAGGCACGCGTTCTGCGGAGCTGGGCATAAGGCAAACAACTCTCGTTTCTTGAATGAAGACAGTTGCTACATCACTCCAACCTCAGTAGCCGTGCAAACCGTCTGCTCTCGCAAAGTGGAGACAGAGAAGGCATTTACTGAACTAAGGATTCCCCTTTTTAAGGCGTCACTCCGGTAGCTCGATTCGGTCGGAATGCTTCTTCTCACGCTCGTGCTCTTCCGCCAACACTTTTTCAAGCCAATTTGCTTGCGTCTCTGCAACACGCATATCCACTGATTGTGGATTGTGGCCGATGAAGAATGCTTCGCCGCAAACGTTACACTTGAGTGTTCCCATCTCCTGAAAGCCCATTGTTGACTCGCGGCTGCTCTTTTTTATTGCTATGGCCCGCATGTCCTAATTTTAGATCAGTGCTCTGAAAGCATGGGAATTGGCTGAGTAACGCGTTCCTTCCGCCCATGATTCGATCTCTTGTCGATTTCTCAGCTTGAAATCTTTTCAGTACCGCGCACCCTAAGCTGCTTGGCGTGAAATAAATCTCAGGTATTCCACCCGTTCGCACTTTGGGCAAACAGCTAGCGGAACGTTCCAACTTCCTTCGCTGTCGGCGAAGAAAATCGTACCTCGCTCAATGTGGATACTGAAAAAATGATCGTGCGGAGGTGCCGCCATTGGCAGCGCGCGGAGGGAGCGCGTGTGTGGCGGAACGACTGTGAGCTAAAGCTATAACCATGCTGTGGGCTGCGAGCCGGGCGTTACCGCAACCCCATTTTCATTCTTAGGAGACCCTCATGAAGAAGAGGATATTAGCGTGCGCAATAACCGCATTGTTGCTTTCAACCACCACTTGGGCAGACGATAAAGAAAAGGACGAGGATCGTCTGAAGAATGCGGGCACCGTGCTGACAGAGATTCTGAATCTTCCAGACGACATTCCTCAAGATCTCCTCGACAAAGCCGACTGTGTGGTTGTTTTTCCATCGGTCCTCAAGGCCGCGTTCGTGGTCGGTGGTAGTTATGGCCGCGGTGCGATGACGTGCCGCAGGGGCGAAAATTTCAACGGACCCTGGGGTGCGCCATCAATGATGGCCCTTGAGGGTGGCAGCGTTGGCTTTCAGATCGGTGGGCAAGCGACTGACTTCGTCCTTCTCGTGATGAATGACCGCGGGGCGAATGGAATCTTGAGCAGCAAAGTGAAGCTTGGAGCAGATGCGTCGATAGCAGCAGGACCGGTCGGTCGTAACGCGACCGCAGAAACCGATGTTTCGATGCGTGCTGAAATATTGAGCTATTCCCGCGCGCGCGGTCTATTTGCAGGCATTTCGTTGGAGGGTTCGACCATCCGACCTGACAACGATGCAAATAAGAGAATCTACGGCGAGAAAATCTCAGCCAAGGATATTGTGATTGCTCACGAGACGCATGTCCCTCCCGCAGCCGAGAGCCTTATCTCGACGCTTAACGCGAAGACGCCGAAGCACAAGTCGTCATAGCAGTTGTTTTGAAAACGGGTTTGCCCGTTGGGTGCAAGTGCGCCCTTCCACTAGCGACGACGGTTCCACTCAGTCCTCTAAGACTCCACGCAATTTATTGTTTGGGAATCCGCATGTAAGTGATTGATCCGCTGTAGGCGCGTTCGGGAGCAGGCTTTTAAAAGGGCGCAGCTCTGCCAACTGGCTATGCACTTTTACGCATCAATTGTCCTTTGACCGGTTGCCCGCAAGAGCAGACAGCGTCGAAGCCGGTGATGGTGCGGTTCTGTATCGTTAGCTGCATCACCGCTCCGCACTTTGGGCATTTCCAATATCTATCGAGGTTGTTTCCTGCACGTCCTGGGGCTCGAACATCAATCGGACTGTCTGCCATTTCCTCATCTCCAACCGTTCGACTATCTAATCGGCGCGAATTAGGTGCTCGCCCTACCCACCACAAAACTCTGACGACGATGCCCTCCACTCGTAGCGAGATTCCCTGGTGTCGGAACCTCACACGCAGGAGGTGCTGTTGTTCTCTACATCAACTCCTCTACGAAAGAGCGCGTCACGTCCCCGGGTATCCGCATGTCGGCATGTGCGAGGGGGCCGGCATCCAGCACTGGCTCTGCTCCGTGCAATGTGGGCACGTCGGTGCGTTCGAAGAACTTACCAATTGGAATCTCTGTATCCCATAGCAGAGACTTCCCCATGGCGGCCATCCAGTCCGCGGAATCGTAACCGGTGTCGTCCTCTAGCTTTTTTACTCGGGGACGGAACCATTGGTAGGTGTTGTCATGATTGTAGGTTACGCACGGGCTGAAGACGTCTAGGAATGAAAATCCTTTATGCTGAATGCCTTGCTTGATGAGTTCAGTCAAGTGTTTCTGTTCGGCGCTGAACCCGCGGGCAACGAATGTGGCCCCGGCGGCGAGAGCCAGCGAAATTGGATTCACCGGCGCTTCGATGTTGCCGAAGGGCATGCTTTTCGTCTTCATGCCAACGCGGCTGGTAGGGGAAGTCTGCCCGGTGGTGAGGCCGTAGATTTGGTTGTCCATCACGATGTAAAGCAGGTCAACGTTGCGGCGCATGCTGTGCACGAAGTGATTGCCACCAATGCCGAAGCCATCACCGTCGCCACCCGTCACCAGTACAGTCAAATCGTGATTCGCAAGCTTCACTCCGGTGGCAACGGCAAGAGCCCGGCCGTGCAGCGTGTGCATGCCATAGGTATTGATGAAGCCGGGGAAGTTTGACGAGCAGCCGATACCGCTAATGGTGACCACGTTGTGGTTAGGTATCTGCAACTCGACCAGAGCCTTCTGGACGGCGGCGAGTACGCCAAAATCGCCGCATCCGGGACACCAGTCGGGATCGACTTTGCCTTTCAAGTCGGCCACTGCCACGTGGTTGGTCGCTGCGAGAGTCGTCGCCATTTTTCTGTTCTCCTTAAACCAGAATTTCGTGTGCAGGTACAGACAGCTTGGTCTTGCCACTCAGCTGTTCCTTTACTGCTTCGACGATGTGGTGCGGCATGAAAGGTTCCCCATCGTACTTTCGGATATACCCGTTCGGCACAAAGCTGGTTTCGCTGCGCAGGTATCGGGCGAACTGGCCGCTGTAGTTGTTCTCCACAATAAACGTGTGCCGAGCATCTTTGAGGATGTCCAGAATTGCATCGCCGTGGAGCGGCACGAGCCAACGGATCTGGAGCTGATTGGCTAAAATGCCCTGCTCAGTGAGGATTTCGCAGGCCTCCTCGATCACGCCCTTGGTGGAGCCCCATCCGATCAGCGTGACGTCTGCATCATGCGGACCCCACAGAACAGGCGGAGGCACCGCGGCTTCAATACCGGCAACCTTCCGCATGCGCTTTTCCATCATGACGCGGCGTTTTGTTGGGTTCGTGAATTCGTCGCTGATCAAAACGCCGTCTTCATCGTGCTCGTCACTGGCAGCAGTGTGGGTATGACCAGGAACTCCGGGAATGGCCCGTGGAGAGACGCCGCTTTCGGTGATCTTGTAACGTTTGTACTTGCCGTCGTCGTTCGCTCCGGAGACCGAAGAAGCGTTAGTGATCAACTCACCCCGATCGATGACGGGATCAAAGTCCAGGTCCTTCGGGTCGACGCTGAGCCGGCCTTCTGACAGCAATAGATCGCAGAGCACGATGCCCGGACATTGGAAGCGGTCGGCGATATTAAAAATCTCAGAGATAACCTTGAAGCAATCTCCAATATCGAGCGGTGCGGCCAGCGCTCTCGGATAATCGCCGAAAGCAGCGCCTAACATTTGCCACAGATCGCCCTGCTCGGTTTTGGTGGGAACACCTGTAGACGGACCAGCCCGCTGGCAGTCGATTACTACCACGGGAGTTTCCATCATGGCTGAAAGGCCGAGGCCCTCGCTCATAAGTGCAAAGCCTCCGCCCGAGGTGGCACACATGGACCGGACGCCGGCATGGGCTGCTCCGATGGCCATGTTCACTACACCAATCTCATCTTCCACCTGCCGGACCATAATGCCTGCCCTGCGGGCGTGGGCCGCCATCCAATGGAGAACTCCGGTCGAGGGGCTCATGGGATAGGCGCAATAGAATTTGACTCCTGCGGCCGCTCCTCCCATGGCCATCGCGGTGTTGCCGCTCAGTACGGCAGAGCGGTTTCCGGTCATTGGAAGTGGCCAGGCGAATGGCCTGAAATTTGCGGTCGCATATTCATAGCCGACTCGCGCGATCCCAATGTTTTCCGACACCACGGCTTCGCCTTTTCTCTTGAACTGCTCAGCGAGAACCTCCTCCAGTGCCTGGAAACCAACTCCCATCATGCTGAGACCAGCGCCGAGCGCGATCGTATTCTGGGCCACTTTGTTTCGAGTGATGTCCGCCAGCTTGGAAACGGGAAGTGGGCAGAGCTGAGCGCCCTCTGCGGCGACACCCGGCTTGATCGTGTCAGAGTTGTAGAGGCATGCAGCGCCGGCGGTCAGCAGTCTTAGGTGGCGATCCATCGCGTCCTGGTTCAGAGGAATCAGCAAATCCACGCGGTCGCCCAGGTTGGTGACCTTCTCTGGGCCAGTGCGGATCGTTAGAAAAGTGTGACCACCGCGGATGATCGACTGGTAGGCGTTGTAAGCATTCAGGTGCAAACCGCGGCGGCTGAAGATCTTCGCGAAGATGTCGCCCGGCGTAGCGACGCCTTGACCGGCGGCGCCTCCGATCCCGATGGCAAAGGTCTGCTTCATGGCATTCTCCTATCCGGGATACGCTCCCGAAATGTAACCTTCCAACTCCTGTATGGTTTGAGCTTGACCGGAGATAATCCACTTCACCAAGTCGCCAATTGACGCCACTCCAACCACGACGTCATTCTGCACGACCGGCAGATGGCGAAAATGGTGCTTGGTCATAATGGCCATACACTCGTCGACGGTGTGCTGCGGACTAACAAAAACTACCGGGCTGGTCATGATCTGGCGAACCAGAGTTTCTCTTGAAGAATGGCCCTTGAGAATTACTTTGCGAGCGTAGTCTCGCTCCGAGAGGATGCCAACCAACTTATGGTTGGAAATGACGAGCAACGCTCCAATCCCGTGCGCGGCCATCTTCTCAATCGCGTCATAGACCGACTGGTCGGGCTCTATCGATAGGACTCTATTCTCGTCTTTGCTTTTCAGCACTGACTCAATGGTGTCGGAAAGTTTCATCAGACCTCCTTGCTGATGCAGTTCCCTACGGTTCACGCATCGGACACTAGGCTACCTTTTTTGGCGTGGCCGAACAGAATGTGTCCTACCCCTCACTAGCTCTCGAGCAGGGAGCGCCTTTGAACCGGTAAACCCCGGGGTCAGGCAACCAGTAGAAGCAGAGCTATGGAGGGAAAGCGGTTTGAGGACTTTGCGTGATGGGATGGAGATTTCCCTACTGAGTGGCACGGCTCCTCCTCGCTGTTCAGAGAACCCGCATTGCGGAGGGCGAGGTGCCGGTCAATTCTGCGCCTGGCACGAGAAACGCCTATATCGGGTTCTCGGCTGCCTGACAGTTTTGGCGAACGATAAGGCCGTTTACTCAGTCGCTTTCTAGAAAGACAGGGGAATCGTACACCCTCGAGGCCATCTTACGCCAGTGTCCGCGGATTGAACGACCTGTTCGAAGCAAAGCAGGGACGACGTCTTGTCACTCGTCGACTACGAGGAGGGAGAAGTCCTGTGTCCGCACTGCGGCAGCAAAAACATCGAGCAGTGCTGGTCGGCCTTCAGCGCCATCACGTCGATAGGACCGTAATCGGAGCGAGGAGAAGGGAACACTCGAGTTGGTGTGCCAGTTAATTCAGGGCAGACCGAGTTTGCGGGCGGCCCAGGCTTCAGCTTGTTTTATGGTTCCTAATTGAGCGTCGATTTTAAGTCGGCGATATTCAGGGTCCAACGGTGATGCTGTCCAGCCCGGGCGCATAGCCCGCAGGATTGGGATTGGTGATCACGATCTTGTTTGCTCCGGCATTCAGTTGTACAGAAATCAGGGCAGGCACTGGTGAATCGAAGGTGCTACCGTTTACGTTCAGGACGGTGGGCGGACCGTTATTGACGTAGATATAGAAGGTGCGCAGGCCGCTGGTGGTGTAGTCGATCTCGAGTTGATATGTGCCTGCCTTTGCGACCGTAACCGCGGGAAATGTAACGGCGTTCTGGTTGCCGGCACCGTAGTTTCCTACATAGGCCCCTCCCGAGCAGAAACCGCAGCCGCCGACGCTGGCCGTGCCGCTGAGTTGTGCCGCCTCCGCCTCGTACGTGGTGAAATCCGGAGCGACCGCACTTCCGTCACCGGAGATGACGATGCGATCGAGATCCGGGGCGTAGGTTCCGGGATTGCCGAAGGTGATCGTATTATTACCCGCCAGCAGGGTGACCGGCACGGTGGTAGCTTGCGGCAGGCTAAAGCTGCCTCCCCCCATGTTCAGCGTCGCCGGGTGCGTTCCGTTCACGACGTACACCAGGGCCCGCGGTCCCTGGGTCATCGCGTCAACTTCCATGCGGTAAGTTCCAGCATTCTTTACATAGACATTAAAGGTCGCGGTGTTGGAACTGGGCGACGCCCCAAGGTAGCTCAGCTTCGCTCCGCCGGAGCAGGCGGAGCAAGAAGAGACAAACGTGGCGCCACTGAGCGTTGCGTTCTCTGCTTCATAGACCTGGCCGACGGGCGCCGTAACCGCGCCCAAGGGGGTGACCTTCAACAAGCGTGAGCCGTGGCCAACGAGGGTCGTGGTAAATCCAGCCGCTAATGGGCCAAGGTTGGTATGGTTCCACACATCACGCACCGCCAAGGCGTGGCGGAAACCGAGATCGCTCCAGCGAACTGTAACTTTGCTGGACAGACCATTCAGATTGTAGACGGCAACGTAGATACTGCCGTCCGCTTGCTTCGACATCCAGACGGGCTGCGGGCCGCCAGTCACCTGGACGGCGGGGAGGCCGGACTGATTGACTGCGATGAGTTCGTCATTCGTGAAGGCCGACTTGGCGAAATTGTCGAGTTTCGTGAGATCTCCACCGAGATACATGGGGGAGTTGGCCATCGCCCAAATAGTGATCGCAGTCTGCTTCTCCACGTCAGAGAGGCCATCGAGCGTGCCATCGCCGACATCGAGCGTGTCCATGTCATTCCATCCCAAGGTAGTGCTGGCTTCATGCTCCCAGCCTACGTCGTCGTATTCGCGTAACACGATGCGCGGCCAGTTGGTCAGGGTGGCACAGCGGCCTTCGCACTCGACATCGTCGTCAATGCGTCGCGCATTCGACCACTGTTGCCAGACGGAGGCATAGTCCTGTGAGAGCTGCCAGGAGACTGTAAGCCAGATAGGGCGTCCCGTCTTCGCAATGGCGTTCGACCAGGCTTCAACGTCGGCCCGGTTGTCGATGGAGAGATCGTTTGAGTAGGAGCCCGGCGTAACGGCGTCGAGTTTGATGAAATCGAAACCCCATGACGAGAAGAGCTCTACGATCGAGTCAATGTACTCCTGCGCTCCAGGCTTGGTGAAGTCGATTTTATCGTGGTAGGGATTGGGCGGGTTGGCGGCGAAGGCGTTGCCTTTGGCAAGCGGGATGACGACGATATCCCCTGTGTGGTACGTCGTGCCGAGGATGGGATAGTTGCCGTCGACAGCCGGCTGCTCGATGCCGGGGATCCAATAGATACCCGCCTTTTGCCCATTGGCGTGAATGTGATCGACCATTAGCTTGATGTCAGGGAATGTCGTGTTATTTGGAATGGGCCTGCCGTTCAGGTCGAAACTACCCTGCCAGCCGGAATCGAGATTGATATAAACGAAGCCGTGTTCCTGCAAACCAGAGGCTTTGAGTGCATCGGACTGCGTGATCATGTTTGCCTGCGTCAGGAAGTCGCCTTGGATGGTTTGCTGGCTGAAGCTGCTCCAGCCGAGATAGGGTTTCTGGCCGGCGTTGCTGACCTGTGCGCTCGCGCAGGGCAAAAAAGCGACAACCACTGTAATGACGGTGAGAAAGGAAAGATACATCGATCTCATACGATCACCTCCTCGATAGCAAAGCGGTTACAGCCGTAGCAGACAGGTAGAAACTCGTCAGCTAAAATGGTAACGTGTACGTGCACGCATCTTGTTTCAGATGTAACGTGCACGTACACGCCTTGTCAAGATATTTCTATGGGTCGGTCTCATCCGTGGGACGAACGATGCAGCCTTAATGCCGCGACGAAGGGAGCCTGATTTCCCCGAAAGGCGACGTCATGGCCGATGCAGAAAGGACGCGCTTGAAATGAGAACTAGCCGTAGAGAGTTTCTACAAACTTCGGCTCTGGCATCCTTAGCCGCAGCACATTCGACGAACGTTCCTTCAGACGGCCGTACCGCGGGTATTTCGACGGATGCGCACCTCAACGCGTCCGAGATCGCCCGAAGACACATGATCATTCGTGACACACCGAGCCCCTCCTTCTTCGACGGGATGCTCCTCGGCAACGGTGATGTTGGCGCATGTGTGGTTGTGCGCCCGGATGCGCTTGCCATTCACATTGGCAAGAACGACTGCTGGGACATTCGCGTGAGCGAGGACATCGCGGATCATGTGCTCCCGTTTCGTGAGGTACTTCAACTTTGGCAACGCGCCAGTGAAGAAGCCAAAAAGATGGAAAAGCCAGATATGCAGTATCTGGAGACTAGGGTTCCTTTTTTCCGCGAGTATTCCGAAAGGGTGGCGAGTTCCTACGACGGAAAAAAGTGGCCTCGCCCTTGGCCATGCGGCACCATCTGGATCAACTGGGATCCCACATGGGTCGAGCCAAGCCAACACACACTCGACCTGGCTACTGGCTTATTTACCCTAACGTTAAGATGTACGAATGTCGAAAATGAGAACAGTCGAGTTCAGCTGTTCGTCTTCGTCGACTGGGAAACCGGACTCATTTCCGCCTCGACTGACCAAGCCTTGCCGGTCCGATCAATTGTCTATTCGCCAGAGATTGACGGCTTTCATGCTGGGCCTTTCGAGTCCGGTAAGCGCAAAGAAGCTTCCGAACTCCTGCCGTCTCCCGAAACCTCTGCCGGGATTTTTCCTGACTATGCCGAGTTCTCTTCCTTTCAATACTTTCCTGCCTTAGGTCCAATTAGCGACCGCCCGTCGCCTCCACCTTCTGACAAAGACCGCAATTTCTCGTCCTATGCTCGCATCTCTGGGCGCTGGTCTTTCGAACCGGCAGACCCTAGTTCCGATGTGCGCCTAAAGCCCGAGACGCGGCAACTTCTACGCATTAACGCTTTTGTAGCTACTCCTCGCGATTTGCTTCTGAGAAGGCTATTTCAGCAACATACGACAACTCGCGGCGGCCAAGACTGGATCTCCATCCCGCAAAACCATGCTTATTCCGCGGAAGACCTCGATACAAAAACCTTTGCGCGTCTCCGGGTCGCAGAACTCGCGAAAGCGGAACCGCGAACTATCCAGCACAACTCTGAATTGAAATGGAATGAATTCTGGTCTCATTCTGCTGTTCGGTTCAACGATTGGGAGCTAGAGCGCATCTGGTACGAGAATCAATATTTCCTAGCGTGTTGCTTGCGACCGAATAAAGTGGCGCCAGGTTTGTTCGCAAACTGGTCGGCTGGCGATACCGGAACCTCGTGGCACGGTGACTATCATGCGGATTACAACTGCGAACAGGTTTATTGGGGTGTCTTTTCCAGCAATCATGTCGAACAACACTTACCCTTCGTTGAACTCTGCGAGAACCTCCTTCCAATCGCAACGAAATTCGCGGCGGAACATTTCGGACTGCCAGGCGCCATGTTTCCGGTATCTTCTTATCCAGCACCGAGCCAAATCGTTGCGTATCCCGTACCGCCCTGGGCCTATCAGTTTGGAATGACCCCGTGGATGGTGCAGAGTTTATGGTGGCAATATCTTTATACACAGGACGAAAACTATCTCCACCGTGTATACCCAATTCTGAGAGAGGCCGCGCGGTTTATAGCGGCCTACGTAAAGAGAAATGATGATAAGAAATACCACTTCAATCCCACTGTGTCGTCTGAGAACTGGGGGTTCACGGTCGACCAGCGTCTCAACCAAGACTCGATTCTTGATCTTGCCCTTACACAATTTCTCCTCAACGCCGTCGTAGACGCTTCTCTTGTCCTCGCTGTTGACGAAGCCGAGCGTGTTCATTGGAAGGAAATCTGTGAGAATCTGACGCCTTACCCTATAGCAACCGGACCTTACGGCGAGGTTTGGATAGATGTTGTAAATGCACCCGCAGGTCATATCTACAATCTTCCGGTAACTCTGGCTCCCGTTTTTCCCGGAGAGCAAGTCGGCATTGGACTAAACACTCGGTATTGGGACATTGCGAAACGGACGGCCAGCACGATTAGCCTGGAAGGAGGGAATGATCTGGTCCTTCAGCCATTGATCCGCGCGCGCCTTGGAATGCTCGATCTTGAATGGTTCAAACAGGAAGTGCGGTACTGCAGGCTACTTAACGGAGTGGCGAATGACCGCGTCCGCCAATCGGGAGGCCGCTATGCTCAGTCACTTGATTTCGATTTCATGATGCACATGGGGTTTTGGTGTGAGAACTTCTCGTTGCCGGTTGTCCTAAACGAATGCATGATGCAAAGCTACGCAGGGCAAATCCGGATTTTCCCTAATACTCATAATCTAGGTCCAGCACGCTTTGAGAATCTTCGTGCTGTAGGCGCATTCCTCGTAAGTGCCACCTATGATGGCCACAGAGTGACGCTTTTGTCCTTGTACAGCGAAAAAGGGAAGACCGCGGAGCTCGTCTCGCCATGGGCGGGCAAAGAACTGCGCATAATTCGCGGGAGTGATCGTGAACAGGTGCAAGTGGTCCTTAAGGGTGACGTGGCAAGTTTTGACACTCAGGCAAACGAAATATATCTCATTACTCCTGCGTAGCGATTTCTTCCCGTTCGCCACAAACATAGGAGAATGTCCTCATAAACACCGGTTGAACCTCTAGGTTGTGAAATTTCTTTCCTGCGTTTAAGGTGATTTCTACAAACCGACGCCTTTCCGTGGTGGACAAACGAGGAGCAATTCTCTGTCGGGGTAGACAAAACATGGTTTTGCGGTCTGTTCTAATCTCTTTATTCCTTTGCATCGCGTCCGGGGCAATGCCCCAAGTCGCTGCCCGTTCAGCTGTTCCTCACGAATCCAATCCCGCGGACGCATTCAAACAAGCTAAGCGGTCGCTGGCCCAGGGGCAGCTGGACCAAGCCCTTTCGGAGGCCAAACTGGGGCTAGCGCGAGCCCCGCGCAGCGTGGTGGGACTCAATCTGCTGGGCGTTATTTATAACCAACAAGGGAAATACGAGGAAGCAGCGATGCAGTTTCACCAAGCGTTGGCGATTGCTCCAGATTCTGTAGAGACGCTGGTCAATCTTGCAAATAGTTTGACAGCTCAGAACAAGCCCGAACTTGCAGAGCTCACCCTGAAGAGAGCGTTACGACTCCAGCCCGGCAACAAGACAGCAGACTACAATCTTGCAGCCGTATTGTTGGGACAGCACAAAGCTAAGGAAGCATTGACGTACCTTTTGCGAATACCCTCACCTGATCAGACAACTCGCTTGATGGTAGTTCGGGCATACCTGGATGCGGGAATGCTTGCCACTGGAATCGCGGCTGCCGAAAGGCTGGCCAAAGATTTTGCGAAGGACACCAGAGTTCATTTTTCTCTCGGAGTGTTGCTGGCTTCCCACCGGCAATACCGGGAGTCTGCTTACGAATTTGAGAAAGCGGATGCTCTACAACCTGGGGACTTCGATATCCTGCATGACCTCGGCGAGGCCTATTTATTAAGCGGACAACTCCCGAAAGCGCAGGAAAGCCTCAGTCAGGCTTTGCGTTCGAAGCCTGACTCTGCAGATACTCTGTACTTGCTGGCAGAGACCTCGGCGGGGATGCACAGGGAAGTGGACGCCTTGGAACTGTTAGTGCGCGCGCGAAAGGTTGCTCCGAACAATACGGACATGCTGTTCCTGATGGCGCAGCTGAGCATGAAGCAGTCGTTCTTTGAGGACGCGATTGAAGTTCTAAACGATGGACTGAGAATTGATCCGAAACGCGCTGATTTTCACGCTGCTCTTGGAGAAAGCTACTTCACGGTGGGCAAAGTAGACCAAGCAGTTGAGGAGTTCAAGACGCTTGTCACCCTTGATCCTTCACCACGCTCGTATGTGTTCATGGGGCTCTGCTATCGACATCTTGGAAAGTACGAGGAGGCGAAACGCTATCTGAAGCAAAGTCTGAGCGCTGATCCAAACAATCTTCCTGCGCTGTTCAACCTTGGGTTTATCGCAAGGAAGGAAGGTAACAACCTGCAGGCTGAGCAGTACCTGCAGCGAGCAGTGCGCCTGGGCAAGGATTATCCAGAGGCTTTGTTTGAGTTAGGCAACTTGAAGATGGACCAGAAAAAGTACAACGAAGCAGTCCCATTGTTTCGCCATTTCATAGAAGTAACTGGAGACCCGACACAAGGCTATTACAAGGTCGCGATTTCGGAGAGAAATCTTCATCAGATGGACGCGGCGGAGCGTGACATGAGCGTCTTCAGAACGCTCTCGAAGAGCCCGCAGCCAACGAACTACCCTCTACAGCATTTTTTTGACTACTTGGAGCGTCGCAGCACATTAAGTTCAGAACAGCAGAATGAAGCGGACCTTCGCCAGTTGCAAGCAGAGGTTCAACAGCATCCAGATCGCCCACGCAGCCTTTATTTGTTGGCAGAATCGCTTCTGAGATTGGGACGCACGAATGATGCGATGGAGATTCTTCGGCGCCTCGATACAGTCAGCGCTGGCGATTTTCGAACCCAACTGTATATCGGAATTTTGCTTGGCCGCTTCCATCGTTACGAGGATGCAATTCGGTACTTCCAAGCAGCACTCAAAATAAACTCTTCCTCAGATGATGCCAAATACAATCTCGCCGAAGCGTATTTTCAGAGCGGCCGTTACGAAGAAGCGTTGAAGTCCCTCCTCGAGATATCTCTGGATGGCCAGAAGGAGAGCTCGTATCTAGGGCTCCTTGGCGATGTTTATGCGCGTTTGAGTCGTTATGAAGACGCAGCCAGGTGCCTGGAGCAGGCTGTCGCTGTGACGCCGGACAACGATCAATACCAAGCGTCACTCGCGCTAGTAAAACTGCGAACTGGCGATACTGAGAACGCAGATCGAGTGTCACGCAGAGGGCTCGCGCGCATTCCTAATTCGGGTCTGCTGTATTGGACAGCTGGGATTGTGGCAGTGGTTCGCGGTCACGAGCGCGACGCGGAAAATTTGTTAAAGAAAGCATCTGAGCTCAATCCTTCTCGGGAAGCGGTCGCTGCAACTCTCGGGATCTTCTACTACGAGGAAGGGCGATATTCCGACGCTCGCGACGTGCTCAGAAGGTGTGAGGAGATGTTTCCGCAGGGCACGCTCGATTTCCAGAAGATCAAAGCAGTGCTGGATGCAGCGTCGAGTTCAGGACCGCCCAGACCGTCCGACAATCTCCCTCCTGAAGCTCGAAGAGAATTCTACGAACTGGCGCTGATGATGAGCGACCAGGAACAGTAGCACCACCACTTTCCGCTCCGAGGGGCCCTGATGCTTACTTTGAAGATGCTACATTCTTAACGGGCAATGAGTCGCTATTCTTTATTCGCGATCCCGTTGGCGACGCTTCTGGCGGTTGCAACCCTCGCGCAGGTCAAGGAGTCCCGGCCGACCGCACCAACTCCGGCAGAATTCGTCGATGTGACCGCAAGCCTTGGAGTGCAATTTCAGCATGCTGCACCACACACCTCCAAAAAATATCTGCTTGAGACGATGGGGTCGGGAGTCGCGCTTTTTGATTATGACAACGATGGAAGACTCGATCTGTTTGTAGTAAACGGCGCTGAAATTAACGCCCCATCTCCACCCGGGACAATTCCGCAAAAGACCGGGCCGAAGTATTGGAATCGCCTGTATCACCAAAAACCTGACGGTACGTTCCAGGACGTGACCGAGCACGCCGGTCTACAAGGTGCGGGCTACGGAATGGGAGTAGCTGTCGGCGACTATGACAACGATGGGTTTGAAGACTTGTTCGTCGCCGGGTATGGCGGCAATCATCTGTATCACAACAATGGCAACGGCACTTTCACGGACGTAACGGATAAGGCCGGAGTGGCTGGAGGTGGCTGGTCCACGAGCGCGGCCTGGGTGGATTTAGATGGCGACGGACTATTGGATCTTGTTGTTGCGCGATATCTGCAGTGGGACTTTAACGATATATGGTGCGGTGAACGCAAACAAGGATACCGATCTTTCTGCCATCCCGATGAGTTTCAGGCGATTGTCCCTCTCGTGTACCACAACGACGGCAACGGGCACTTCACCGACATCACAAAACAGGCGGGATTTGCGAAGTCCGGAAAAGGCCTCGGAATAGCGATCGCGGATTTTAATGGCGATGGGCACATTGACGTTTTCGTCGCCAACGATTCCGTTTCCGAGTTTCTTTACCAGAACAAAGGCGATGGCACTTTCGACGAAGTCGCACTGTTTGCGGGCGCCGGTGTTGACGGAGACGGACATGCATACGCTGGAATGGGCGTAGATTTCGCCGATTATGATAACGACGGATTGCCGGATATCGTCGTCAGCGATCTCGCGTACCAGAAATATTCGCTCTACCACAACAATGGCGATGGCACTTTTGCGTATTCAAGTGACAGCACTGGCTTGGGTTCGATGACATTTCTTCATTCCGGCTGGGGGATGAGGTTCATTGACTACGACAACGACGGATGGAAGGATCTGTTAGTTGCGCAGGCGCACGTGATGGACACGATTGAATTGAACTATCCTCAGCTGCACTACCGTGAGCCGATGCTGCTTGCGCGCAACACTGGGCATGGTTTTGTTGATGTATCAAAACAGTCTGGCGCGGTGTTCGATCAACCCTGGGCAAGTCGAGGCATGGCAATCGGCGACATTGATAATGATGGTCGGCTTGATGCTGTTATTACCGAGAACGGCGGTCCAGTACACATTCTGCATAACGAAACCAGCACGCAAAATCATTGGCTCACCCTGAATTTGGTGGGTCACAAAAGCAATCGCGACGCAATCGGCGCGGCGGTAAAGATCATCACCGCGCAAGGCGAGCAGTATGCAACCGTGACAACATGCGGGAGCTATTTGTCTTCTGGGGACAAGAGAGTGCACTTCGGACTTAGCCTTCAGTCAACAATTAAAGAGATCAATATCCGCTGGCCGAGCGGGATCAGACAGACCCTTCACAATGTGAAGGGTGATCAAATACTACGCGTTTATGAACCCACGAAATGAGGTAAACCCAGACGGTCAACCGAGGATAGAAAAGTGCCACGCGAATTGCGTGCAAGTTTAGCTTGACAAACATCGCCAGCAAGCTAGGGCTTGCTTCCTGAGCTAGCGTACGTAAGCGCTTCTCAGCACAGCTAACGAGTGGCGCTGTCAACAGTCAAGATTCAATTCGAAAGAAATCGGATCCCGGCACCTTGCCAGAAAGAATCAGAGTCAGAGGCGGATATGACAAAGATTCTTTCTGCTTGGTCTGACCTGGAACTTATGGGCGGGCGCTTCGGCGCTAAGGTTCCGCGGGTCACGAAACCCGTTTTTCTCAGGTCTAACGCATTTTTTGCTTGACAAGGATAGTACAAAGGTACTAATCGTGTACGTGCACGTTGCCGTGTACGTACACATTACGCGATGCCGGAGGGGACAATGTCACGAAACACCCTATTCACACCTCGAAGTGCTGTTCTTGTCGCCCTGCTAGCTACATGGCTGTTTCCCGTCTCCGCTATCGCACAGGTCGACGCCGGAGCCGTCAGAGGCACCGTGACCGATTCCACGGGAGCGGTCGTTGCAAATGCCAAAGTTACCTTGATCAACGATGCTACCGGTCTCAGCACGGCCACGGTCACTTCGGCGGACGGAAGCTACACATTTGGTCCAGTCAAGATCGGGCCCTACACGATCAACGTCGAGGCGCCCGGATTTCGCAAAGGGACAACTCACGTTACCGTCAATGTCCAGGAACAGGCTCGCGCTGACTTTCGGTTGGTCACGGGTGCGATCACTGAGACAGTTGAAGTAACCGCAGCCGCCCCGCAGCTTCAGACGCAAGATGCATCCGTTGGCACGGTTGCAACGAGTCAGCAAGTCAATGATCTGCCGTTAAACGGCCGCAACTACACATTCCTGGCGCAGCTTGGCGCAGGAGTAACCAAGTTGAACCCTACCCGCGGATTGGATGCGACTGGTAGTTTCGTTGCGAACGGCCTGACTACAGTGCACAACAACTACCTGCTCGATGGCATCGACAATAACAACGACACCGTCGATTTTCTCAACGGCGCAGCCTACGCCAATCTGCCTCCGCCGGATGCGATCCAGGAGTTCAAAGTTCAAACCAGCAATTTCAGCGCCGAGTTTGGACGAGCGGGCGGAGCGGTGGTCAACGCGGCGGTGAAATCGGGCACGAATCAATTCCACGGGACCGCGTGGGAGTTTTTGCGCAATGATCTGTTCGATGCCACATCTTTAGATCAGTGGTTCACTCCCACAAGCCAGAAGAAAAAAGGTGAGCTCCGTCGGAACCAGTTCGGCGCAGCGGCCGGCGGGCCGATTATTAAGAATAAATTGTTCTTCTTCGGTGACTACGAGGGTACCCGTATTCGCCAAAGCGTAGAGAAGAATCCTAGTGTTCCCACCAGTGCGGAGGCGGCGAGTGGATTCTTGGATTACCGGGACCGCTTTGCCTCCACGACGACAAACTACACGGATTTGCTGGGCAGGTCCTTTAATGGTGCCACGATTTTCGATCCTGCAACCACACGCTCGGTTACCGCCGGTTCGGCCGATCCAGCGACTGGCCTGGTTGCCACCGGTTCGGGTTTTGTGCGCGACCCTTTCTACACGGGCGGAAGCATTGCCGGAATGATCAATTTCACCACTGCCGCCCAGATGAATCTGATGAATCAATTGCCCTCCGGACGCATTGACGCCAACGCACTGAAGTTGCTGCAGCTTTATCCCGCAGCCAGCATTACCAATATTTCCGATCCCAAGTATTTTTTAAACAACTATTTCGCCAACCGCAGCCAGCCTGACGACAACAACCACTTCGATGTGCGGGTGGACCAAAATTTCAGCCAGCGCGATCAATTATTCGGTCGAGTCAGCTATAGTCGGCGGCACGCGAATTTTCCCGGCGATTTCACGGGTCTTGGCGACAACACCGGATTTGGCGGGGGGGATTTCACGGATCGCTCGCTTAACTTGGCTGTCAGCGAAACCCACGCGTTCTCGGCGACCCTGATCAATGAAGCGCGTTTTGGTTACAGCCGGCTCCGCACTTCCTCTCAGCCAGCCAGCGCACTCGTCAGCGGAGTCCCGGCGCAATTTGGTATTCAAGGAATTCCGCAAACCGCCGAAAACGGTGGGCTGCCGACAATTGCTATCAGCGGGTTGACGGGGCTAGGCGCAGGCGCGTTTGCCAGCCCTAACCGGCGTAGTAGCGACACCATTCAGTTCACGGAGAATTTGACCAAGGTCCATGGTGGCCACAGTTTCAAGGGTGGCTTCGAATATCAGCGACTGCACTTCCCGTGGGTTGATCCGGCTTGGTCCCGTGGCCAGTTCAATTTTGGAGGCTATACGGGGATGGCTCCGGGAGTTGGTGGTGCAACTACCGGAGGAGTGGGTCCGGCCGATATCCTGCTAACACCGACCACAGCGACAGTTCCAAACGGAGTCAACAACGTCGGCGGAGCGAGTTTTGTAGCCGCCTCCAACATCACTCAACCTGACGATTTGCGTCATTACTACGGCACATACTTCCAGGATGACTGGAAGGCGACGTCCAGGCTAACCTTGAATATGGGCCTGCGTTGGGAGATCTTCGGCGGTGTGGGTGAGAGCAACGGCAAGCAAGCCGGTCTTTTGATGCCTAATCCGAATGGCGCCGGCGCTCAGTATGCAATCCTATCGCAACAGAAGAGCGCCCCACTATCACCGGCGTTCGTGCCTCTGTTGGCGAAAGATGGGATTGGATTGAAGTACCTCAGTGGGTCAAGTATTTTCACGACGCCACTGACAAATTTTGCTCCCAGAATTGGATTGGCGTATCAGTTCACATCCAAGCTTGTCGCTCGTGGCGGGTACGGAATGTTCTATGGCGGATTCGAGAACCTCGGCGGAGCGCCAGATCCCGGCTACGATTACCCATTCACCGCGAACCTTGCCTTCTCCGCGCCGAATGGCAACATTCTTCCGCTGCTTTATCCCAACGGACAACAGGCGACGCTCGAAAACGGGCTCACTGCAGCGAATCCCGATCCAGCAAGCCCGAACTTCAGTCCCAACGGTCTGGGACTCATCGGATTCCAGCGCCCCTGGAAGACGGCCTATACGCAAGAGTGGAATGGCTCGGTACAGTATCAGTTGTCCGATGCTCAGACGATTACTGTGGCCTACATCGGGAACAACACTCACCACTTGCTCAACGGGGAGAAGCGAAACATTCCAAACCTGCTTCTTCCGCCCGGGACGAACAAGACGCCTTACCTGCCCTTTCCCGACTTCCAAGAGAACAGTGACTACCTGAACCCGAACGGAGCAGCTTTTTACAACTCGGTGCAGATCACTTTTGAGCGCCGATTCAAACAAGGCCTGAATGTGCTAGCTGATTACACCCGATCCGTATGCAAGAATGATTACAAAAACATTCTCGGTCTCTCTGAGAACCAGTTCAATCGTGCACCAACGCTTCCAGGCTTTAGTGATCTCAGGGACTACACATTCTGCGGTAACGATGTCCCCAATATTTTTCATGCCAGCGGTATCTGGCAACTGCCAATTGGCAAAGGCAAGCTCCTGGGTAAGAACATGTCGGGCGTAGCTGACTCACTCATTGGCGGATGGAGCACACAGTGGATTGTCACCTCGCAGGATGGGTTCCCGTTCACCATCGCTTGCCCTACCGGCACAACGAGCGGAGATTTCCAATGCTATGCTCCAATCGCGAAGGGAGCGAATCCCTACGCAGCCAAGGGACCGCACGGCATTGGGCCGTTCCTAAATGACTCAGCCTTCGTTCAGCCTCCGGCCGCGACAACCATTGGGCAAACTGATTTCAGCCCTCTCGGAACTTCCTGGAATCAAGTCCACGGACCCGCTTACACCGACCTTGATTTCTCGATCTTCAAGAAATTCCGAACAACTGAAAAAACCAACCTAGAGTTCCGGGCCGAGTTCTTCAACCTCCTGAATCACCCCAACTTTGGGACCAGTATTGGTAACTCGAATTTCTTGAACAATACCGCGAGCAATCCTTTTGGAGCGATAAACAACACCATCGGCAACGGACGTGAAACCGAGTTCGCGCTGAAGTTTTATTGGTAAACAACCGGCCGCGCGGGGAGACTTGGCCTCCTCTCGCCTCAGTTTGGTTCCTGAGGGCTGCAACGAGGGCGACTTCCGTCCGTGGTCTTGCAGGAGTTGCCTTCGTCGTGCGAATACGAGCAACTGCTTCCCCTTGCGCTTAGTGCATGATCGAAGCATGATTGGGACGGTAACATCAGGTTTAGTCCGTTGCGATGACTCACGTCGAATCGTTTCCCCGGTCCGTGTTTGGAGAACTCCGTTTGCGTGCCGTTCTTGCACTCTTGCTCGCCCGGATTATTGTCCCCTTCCTGTTGGTAGACCTCGCTCGCGCGGCTGACCCGATCATTTTTAGCGAAAAGAAAAAGTTGTGGGTTTTACAGAGCGGCGAAGCAACCTACGCTCTTGGCGTGAATGAACGCGGCGAGTTGCAACATCTGTACTGGGGCAAGCGGATGGGCGCGGAAGACTTCGGCGAGGCACACTCGCTGCCCGAATGGTCGTCCTTTGATCTAAGCACTGCAACCACACCGCAAGAGTATCCCGGATGGGGAGCAGGGCTTTATGCGGAACCGTCGCTGAAGGCTACTTTTGCGAACGGGAATCGCGAGGTGGTGCTGCATTATGCTGACCACCAGCTCAAGAATGACAACCTCGAGATCACATTGAAAGACGAGGGATCGCCGCTCTTGGTGCATCTGCATTATCGGGTGTACGCAGACAGCGGCATCATCGAGCGCTCAGCTCGGATTGAGAACCGCACATCGGAGGCGGTCACACTGGAGAGCGCGCAATCGGCGGCCTGGACGCTGCCGCCTGGTCGATCTTACCGGCTGCATTACCTCACGGGACGCTGGGCGGGAGAATGGCAGCTCCAGAGCGAAAACTTGCAAATCGGCAAACGTGTGATTGAGAGTCGTCGCGGCAGCACGGGAAATGAGGCGAATCCCTGGTTCGCAATCGATCATGTTGGCGAGACGGATGAAAACCATGGACCGGTGTGGTTCGGTGAACTCGGCTGGAGCGGCAGTTGGCGTTTCACAATCGAGCGTACTTCTTCCGATCAGTGCCGAGTCATCGGCGGATTGAATCCCTTCGACTTTAGTTACCGGCTCGCCCCCGGGGAGTCTCTCGAAACACCTTCGTTCTTCGCCGGTTTCACTGACGCCGGATTCGGCGCAGCGTCACGAATTTTGCACCGCTTTCAACTGGAGCGCATCTTGCCGGGACGTCCACATGCTCGACTCCGCCCTGTTCTCTACAACTCATGGGAGGCCACCGAGTTCAATGTCGACGAAGCCGGACAGATGGCGCTGGCAGAGAAAGCAGCGCGGCTTGGAGTAGAACGGTTCGTGGTGGACGATGGCTGGTTCGGGCAACGCAACAATGATCACGCCGGGCTCGGCGATTGGTACGTCAACCCGCAGAAGTTTCCTCACGGACTCAAGCCGCTCATTGACCGGATCCATAGCTTGGGAATGGACTTCGGGTTGTGGGTAGAACCCGAAATGGTCAATCCTGACAGCGATCTTTATCGTGAGCACCCGGACTGGGTAATGAACTTTCCCGGGCGGCCGCGCACCGAAGGTCGCAACCAGCTTGTTCTGAATCTTGCTCGTGATGATGTTAAAGAGTACATCCTCTCGAGGCTGGATCGGCTGGTCACCGAGAATGATATTGCTCTATTGAAGTGGGACTACAACCGCAACTGGTCGGAACCGGGCTGGCCGGAGGCGCCGCTCACTGATCAGAAGAAAATCTGGGTGCGGTATATCCAGAATCTCTATGAAATTATCGACCGGCTTCGCAGCAAACATCCCCGATTGGAAATTGAGGGGTGTTCCGGTGGCGGAGCGCGCGTGGACCTCGGAATGCTGCGACGCGTCGATCAAGTTTGGCCTTCTGACAATACTGACGCTCTGGATCGGCAGACTATCCAATACGGTTTTACTGAGGCGTACACGGCGCATGTGATGATGGCCTGGGTAACTGACGTGCCGAATGGCATTAACGGACGTGTGACGCCGCTTGCCTTTCGCTTCCTGGTCGCGATGACGGGATCACTGGGTATCGGTGGCAATTTAAACAAATGGACGGATGCCGACATGTCGGTCGCGACGAGAATGGTTGCTTTTTACAAGCAAATTCGGGCAACCGTGCAGGATGGAAAACTGTATCGGCTTGGCGCACCGATGGAATCAAATTTGAGCGCGATGGAATATATTTCAAAAGATAATCAACAGATCGTAGTTTTGGCGTTTTTGCATTCGCAACAATTTGGCCAAAGCATGCCGCTTTTGCATTTGCAGGGCCTGGCTGAAGATGCGATGTATGCTGTTAGCACCACCGATAACAAGCTGGAAGATCAGGCCGAAAAATTGAGTGGAGCTTACCTGATGCACCACGGAATCCAGCTCGGGCTGCGAGGCGACTATGACGCTTCAGCAATTAAGTTCGACCGTGTCCAGTGAGTCCTCGGTTTGTCAGACTCGAATTGCTTCGCGCGATGCGATTGTCGTGGACAACGGCTCGCTTCGGCTGACCGTGATCCCCGAGCTCGGAGGCAAGATTGTCTCCTTAATTAGAAATGAGAGTGGATACGAATATCTTCTGCAACCGCCTGATCCACAGCGGGCGTATCGGCCGTGCAATTACGCAGACAGGTTTGAAGAATACGAGGCGAGTGGCTTCGATGAGTGCTTACCTACAGTTGCCGCCTGCTCATATCCAGAAGAGCCATTTTCCCCCCAAAGCCGGTTGCCCGATCATGGAGATGTTTGGTGCTCGTCCTCGAGCGTCGAAATCGTGGGAAAGCAGGTCACGTTGACCACCTCAATTAGGAGCTTGCCTCTTCGCTTTACGAAAAAATGTCAGCTGCAGGAAAAGGTCGTAAGACTCGATTATGAAGTGACGAACCTGAGTCAATCAAATGTGAAATTTCTCTGGTCAGCTCACCCGCTGCTTAGAGTCGAACCTGATGCAGAAATTATCCTGCCGCAAGAAGTAAAAGAGGTAGAGGTGAATTGGTCCAAAGACGAGCGATTGGGAAAGTCAGGCGAACGATGCACCTGGCCAATAGCTACTGAATGCTCTGGTCGAACCGTGGAGCTCAATCGAATTGTTTCTCCGACTGTGCTACGGCTGAGAAGCTATTCACGTCTCCCCTCAGCGAAGGCCTTTGTGGAATGTTCCTGCCTCGCGAAAATGAAAGCATCGTTTTCCGTTTCGATCCCAGGCTGGTTCCATATGTAGGCATTTGGATTTGCCAAGGCGGATGGCCGATAGACCGAGCCGCTAAGCAGTTTACGGTCGCTCTTGAACCTTGCAACGGTCGGCCTGATTCTCTCGAGGAAGCGATTCGGCGCAATGAATGTCCGACAGTTGCTGCCTATGGAACCATTCGATGGTCGATGGAAATCGAAGTGAAAGGCGGTCCTCCGCGAGCTCTGTGATTGTGAAGATGGCCAACCTACGAGGGAGATTTCGAGTTTCAACTCGATCGGCGCCTGCGATCTGCATATCGATGCTGCTTCTGGTTGTCCAGGCGATTCCACAACAAAGCACAGAGAATCCGGATCGCAGGCAGACACAGGAAGCAACAAACCGCCGATTGGTTTATGCCCTCTCAGCGTACAAAGCGCAAAAGTACGCGGCAGCCCAGCGAGAACTCGAATCGCTGGTGAAATCCGCTCCCGATAGTTTTGAAGTTAATGAACTGTTGGGTCTTGTTTATGTCGCTCAGGACAAGAAGCAACAGGCCAATCACTTTCTGGCGAAGGCCGTTCAATTGAGGCCAAATGTAGCGGAGACCCGCACCGCGCTTGCCGCAAATCTTCTCGCCATCCATCGTGCAAATGAAGCTGAAGTCCAATTCAAGAAAGTGCTGCAGATGAAGCCGCAGGGTTACGATGCAAACCACAATCTGGGAGAGTTCTACATACAAACGGGCCGGATCGCCAGCGCCGTCCCGTTTCTGAAGCACGCCCAGGAGATTGATCCGACGGCTTACAACAACGGCTACGATCTCGTCTTGGCTCTTGAGCAAGTCGGCAGCCTTGATGAAGCTCGAGAGCAGCTCCAACGACTAATCGCTTTGCGCGATTCCGCTGAATTACATAACCTGCTTGGCGAGGTTGAGGAGAAATTGAAGGATTATCTGGCCTCTGCCGCACAATATGCGCAGGCCGCGCGCATGGATCCCAACGAACAGAACATGCTCAATTGGGGCGCGGAACTCCTGCTCCATCAGACATTCGCACCGGCCATTGAAGTGTTCAAAGCTGGCACACAACGCTTTCCGCAATCTGCGCAGCTTCGTAATGGGCTAGGTATAGCGTTTTATGGAGCTGGACAAATGGATAACGCAGTTCAAGCTTTCTTGCGAGCGTCCGACTTGATCCCTTCCGACCCATTACCCCTTACATTCCTTGGACAGGCGTGTGACGGGGCCTCGCCAGAACTCGCAGCACAGACCCGTTCTCGCATTCAGGGCTTCATCACTCATGAGGACCGGAGTGCTGAGCTCAACTATTACCTCGCGGTGTGTTTGTGGAAAGGAAATCAGATCGAGTCGAAGTCGGATCTCACCAACGAGATTGAAACTCATCTGAGGCGCGCCTTGGTTCTCAATCCGAATTATGCCGACGCCTATTTCCAGCTCGGGAACCTAGATACAGAACAACACAAATATGGCGAGGCCATTGAGTACTATGAGCGAGCTCTGAAGATTGGTGCGGTTTCAGCAAATATCCATTACCGCCTGGGACAAGCTTTAGCACGGTCTGGAAACAGCGCCCGAGCAAAGGAAGAATTTGCGATTTTTGAGCGGCTACGCAAGAGCGAATCTGATGCGACCAACAAAGACCAAAACCAGATTCAGCAGTTCGTGTACACCATGCGGAAATCGGATGCGAACCAGCAATAGAAGCCAACCTATCCATTACCAGGTTCGACTTCGTAGGATGTTGCTCCTAGTGGTGCTGGCAGGTTCGGGATTTTCGCTTGGATTGTACCCGGAACAACGATCGCTTACTGCCAAAACAATCAAGCCCGATCCCAAGAGCAATCTTGGTCGGTGGGAGGGATGGGGTAGTTCTCTGGCCTGGTGGGCACGTGCCATAGGCGGAACAGCGAATGCCAATTACTATGCCGACCTGATCTACACCACGAAGATCACCGATGGTTACCCTAGTCTGGGGCTCAATATCGTTCGTTACAACGTTGGCGGAGGAGGTATCGATCAGGCACAAGAAAACAAGGGGTCGAAACTCCAATGGCAGATGGACATTCACGGGTATTGGACTGATCCAAACAAAGACGACCCGGCGAGTTGGAACTGGTCGGTGGATCAGAACCAGCGTTCCATGATGCGAATGGCTAGAGAGAGAGGTGCCATTGTATTCGAATTGTTTTCCGATTCGCCGATGTGGTGGATGAATTCAAATCACAGCACTGCGGGAAGCAACACGGGTGGCGACTGCCTCATGCCAGAGAACTACGATCGGTTTACTTTTTATCTTGCGTCAGTCGCGCGCTATTCAGCGGACCATTGGGGAACCAAATTCGATTCAGTTGAACCGTTCAATGAGCCCTCTGCGGACTGGTGGAAGTATCCAAATCGCCAGGAAGGGTGCCATTTCGACATTGCGACGCAGCAAAAGATAGTGGAAAGCCTGCGACGAACTCTGGATCGAGAACACCTCAATGACGTGGCTGTCGCGGCGGCGGACGAGAACAACATGGACGCAGGCTCCAATACGTGGAAAGCCTACGATTCTGCGAGCCGAAGTCTGATCGGCCTTGTTAATGTGCACGGCTACTCTAATGGAACCGAGCCATATCACGGCCCGAACCGAGTGGAACTGAGACATGCAGTCGGAAACAAGCGTCTATGGCAATCCGAGTACGGAGATGGGGACGCATCGGGGTACACAATGGCACAGGAGATCACTCGTGACCTGAAAGAACTCAAGCCGAATGCTTGGGTTTATTGGCAGCCCGTCGAACCGGACGTGCCTGAATACGGGTGGGGATTGATCAACGCCAATTACATCGACACGCGTGATCAAATGAGCGCAAAGAAGACTCCACTGGTTCGGATCAATCGAAAATTTTATGTTTATGGGCAGTTCACGCGTTATCTTCGGCCGGGATATCAGCTTATCGGTATTGATGACCCAAACTCGATTGCGGCTTATGATGGTGATTCGTACAAGCTTGTCATCGTTAAGGTCACGGGCGATGCCCCCGAGACGGCCCAACTGGATCTGTCAAGCTTTTCTGTTTTCGGCGATACCGTTCAACTGATCGCAACCACCACGGCCCCAGGCGCCGGCGTACCTGACTGGCAGCAGCACATGGAAGCTGTCAAGATCGAGCGTCCTGGAGATCAGAAGCTGATCGTACTGCACCTTCACCCTAAATCCATATATACGTTGGTGATCGAGGCTAGTTTTGCGGTGAATTAGATGCGAGTATACTGGGTTCCGTAAACGTACCCGCAAATCGAGACTTGAATTCTAATGGCTACAGGGCCAAAAGGCGTTCCAGAACTGCCATCGCAAACGGCGGACGAGGCTCTCACCGTCGAGCGGAGTTCGAATGATGGCAGACCCGTTGGTATCAAGGACATTGCTCGAGCCTTGGGAATCTCAATAGGTACGGTGGATCGCGCCATCCACGGCCGCGGCGGAATAAACGCAATCACAAAAGAACGGGTACTGAAGATGTCCCAGACGCTCGGCTACCGGCCGAATCTGGCTGCCCGTTATTTGAAAGCGCCTCGCCAGATTCGCGTATCGGTGAATCTCCCTGCCAGGATTGGGTCCTTTTTTGACGCGGTTCGTGCGGGCATTCGGGATGCCTCTAGCCCATTTCAGGCAGGCGTCAATCTCGAGTTCCGCACCCATCCCGCACTGGGCGAAGGCGACGAGGACCTGTTCCAGGAAGCGCTTGAGGATAACAGCAAGGGAATCATTATTGCCCCGGGCCACCCCGCGCAATTGAAAGTATGGATTCGCCGCGCCGCGCAGAGGCGGATTCCCGTCGTCTGCGTCTCGACCGATGCACCAGGCACAGAACGGTTGACTGCAGTATCAGCCGATCCCTTTGTGAGCGGCGCGATGGTGGCTGAATTCCTACACCTTACGGTACGGGAGCCCGGAACTGTCGGCGTTTTCACTGGCGACCTCTCAACGATTGACCATTCGGAAAAGGTACGAGGGTTTAAACATAGTTTGAGCTCTCTGAGTGCGTCCCTTGAATTATCGGGTGTGATCGAGACTCACGATGATGAAAGTGCTGCATATAATCAGACTCGAAAACTATTAGCGCGGGACCGTTCTCTGAAAGCACTGTATGTGAGCACGGCAAACTCCGTAACAGTCATTCAGGCTCTCGAAGAACTTGACCCCGAACGACGCATCGCGGTTGTTACCACCGACCTGTTTGCTCAACTAGTGCCTTTCCTCAAGTCCGGCAGGATCCTAGCAACGATGTATCAGCGACCTGAGACCCAGGGACGCATGGCGTTTGAAGCCCTGTACAACTTTCTCGTAGAGGGAAAGTGTCCTCCCCAACGAATCAAACTGAATCCCCACATACTGATGAGATCCAATCTGGAGTTGTTCCTAGGTCGCATATCCCCACCCGCCGGGCAGAACAATCACGCACGCGTTTAGTAGTTCTCCTGCCCCGAAGAATTGCATTTTTTTGTTTGACAGTGTGGCAGAAAACGGGCTAAGCTGTCGTCCGTGTACGTTAACGCAGACGGCAGACACGGCAGGTACCGCAACCCGTGAATACGCGTCGCATGTTCTTGCAGTCCGCAACCTCGCTAGCCATGGGAGCATCACTCCCGGCCACGGCTGCTGACGCCTTAACCAAGACGTCTTCCATTACTGACGTGGAACAGACAAGAAGGGTGCCGCTAAACGGTCTATGGCAGTTCCATTTGGATTCCGACAAAGTTGGGCAGACGAATGGGTGGTACCAGCAGAACCAGCCTGCGGATGCTTGGCAAGATGTGATCGTTCCACACACGTGGCAGGTCGGCCAAGAATCCGCCGAATTCTTTGGTACCGCCTGGTATCGCCGCCTTTTTGAGGTTCCAAGGGACTGGAAGGATCAGACCGTCAGGATTGAGTTCGAGGGAGTCTTCCACTCGGCGAGCGTGTGGCTAAACGGCAGCGAAGTTGGCAAGCACTTGCGCAAAGGGTACACGGCCTTTGAATTTGACGTAACCCATCTTCTTCATCCCGGCGCCGACAATCTTCTGGCAGTCATGGTCAATTCCGATTTCGACTCCCGAATGTTGCCACGTGGTCATTCCAGCGACTGGACGCACGATGGCGGGATTTACCGGCCCGTCACTCTATTGATTACTCCGAGAGTCCACATCGAGCGCGTCGACGTGGATGCAGTGCCTGACCTGGCAAATGGGTTGGCGAATGTCGACATATCAGTGGTGATCCGCAACAGTTCGGACAGTGGATTCAAGGGTAGGCTGTCGTTCCACGCCATTGAAGAAGACACTGGTTTAACCGTGCTGAAGGGCAGCGCCGGAACCTCGGTTGACATCGCGCCAGGCGCACAGATCACGCGCTCTTTGCCTACGGTCAAGATTGAAAAGCCCAAGCTCTGGCATTTTGACGCGCCGAATTTGTATTCCCTGACCATCGGGTTAGGCGGTGCAACCGTTGGGCACGAATTCACAACCACGTTCGGAATACGAAGTATTGAAGCAAAAGATGGCTCATTCTGGCTCAATGGCGAGCGTATCGGCCTGATGGGTGTTGAGCGGATGGCCGGAAGCAATCCGAATTACGGCATGGCGGAACCGGCTTCATGGATCGAGCACGACCATGGCGACCTGAAGAACTTGAACTGCGTCTTTACTCGTGTCCACTGGCCACAGGACAAGCGCGTCCTGGAGTACTGCGACAGGCACGGCATCTTTATTCAAACCGAAGTGCCAACTTGGGGCCCCGATACCTTCAAGGACATGAAGGACGAACCCGACCCTGAAATCATGCAAAACGGACTTGAGCAATTGCAGGAAATGATTGCTCGCGACCGAAATCACCCCTGCATTTTTTCTTGGGGACTGTGCAATGAGATCAATGGCCAGAATCCACCAGCCTACAAATTTGCGAAACGGATGTATGAGGAAGCAAGACGTCTGAATCCCCGCCGTTTGCGAGCCTACGCGTCGAATTCGCTACAGCGAAATGCTGATAACGATGTGGCCAAATTAATGGACTTCATCGAGTGGAATGAATACTACGAGAGTTGGTATCCAGGCACCCCTGAGGATCTGCGTCGCAACCTGGAAGAAATTCATCAAGCGTTTCCTGACAAACCGATTGTGATTTCTGAGTATGGCTGGTGTGCATGCACGCCGGACCGGCCTGAGGGCGACAGTCACCGGGTTCGAGTTCTTCGTGATCACACTCGCGTATGCCGCGAAACGAAGTTCGTCGGCGCCTTGATTTTCTTTTGTTACAACGACTACCGCACCCATATAGGCGACAAGGGTACTGGGGTGATGAAGCAGCGCATTCACGGAGTCGTCGATCTGTTTGGGAATACCAAGCCATCGTATTCGGCGCTTCGCGAAGAATCGAGCCCGGTCGAATCGCTAGACTGCAGCGGCAACCCGAACTTATTCACCATAACCGTGCGCACGCGCAACTCTGTCCCGGCCTACACGGTTAGCGGGTACAAACTGCGCGGGATTTTGTATGGATTCGCGAACATACCTCTTGAGTGTCGTGAAGCCTCACTTTCAGCGCTGAAGCCGGGCGAGTCGATATCGATCCCGCTTCAGTTTAAAGAAAAGGAAGGAGCAACCCGCGTCGAGTTTGATGTGGTGCGCCCAACAGGTTTCTCGGCGATCACAACGGTGTGGATGTCGTAAGAGAGCTACAGGGGAGTACAGGTGAGGAAATCGGATGATAAGAACGTAAGAGCTTGGGAAGAGGGAATAACTATCCCCACCTATCCCGAGCAACTGCCTGATAAGAATCCGATGTTCTTTGAGAAGCGGGTTTACCAAGGCAGCAGCGGCAAGGTTTATCCGAATCCGATCACCGACCGCGTCTCCAACGAAAAGTCAGAGAAGGCTTATAAAGCGATATTCCTTGAAAACGAATACCTCTATTTGATGGTTCTTCCCGAAATCGGGGGCCGAATCCATATCGGCCAAGATAAGACGAATGGCTACGATTTCTTTTACCGGCAAAACGTAATCAAGCCTGCACTTGTCGGGCTTCTCGGGCCTTGGATTTCAGGGGGCGTCGAATTCAATTGGCCTCAACACCACCGCCCATCCACGTACATGCCCGTGCAACACGCAATTGAGCGCAGCGATGATGGGAGCATCACCATCTGGCTGAGCGAGCACGAACCCATGCAGCGCATGAAAGGCATGGTGGGTATCTGCCTGCACCCGGGCAAGTCCTATGTCGAAGCTAAGGTCAGGCTGTACAACCGAACTCCTTTTGCTCAGACATTTCTATGGTGGGCTAACGTCGGTATTCGGGTACACGAACACTATCAGGCATTCTTCCCTCCAGACGTGACATATGTTGCTGACCACGCTAAACGAGCTATTTCATCTTTTCCGATCGCTCGCAGTTTTTATTACGGTGTCGATTACAGAAAGGGGGTCGACATCTCCTGGTACAAGAACATTCCCGTACCCACCTCCTATATGGTCACGGAATCGGAATACGATTTTTTTGGCGGGTACGATTACCAGAAGAATGCCGGGGTAGTCCACTTCGCGAACCATCATATTGCTCCGGGAAAAAAGCTCTGGACATGGGGCAATGCCGAATTCGGATACGCCTGGGACCGAAATCTCACTGATGCTGACGGGCCTTACATCGAATTGATGGCAGGCGTTTTTACGGATAATCAGCCCGACTTCTCCTGGCTTTGTCCCTACGAAACCCGTACCTGGAGTCAATTCTGGTATCCGATTCAACAGATCGGCCCTGCCAAGAACGCCAACCGGTTCGCCGCGATCAATGTGGAACCGATTAATGACAGGCTAAGAATAGGTGTTTGCGTCACTGAACCTTTCGAAAAAGCGAAGTTGCTCGTGACAACGGGCGGCAAGACTGTGCTCGAGTACATTTGCAACTTTGCGCCGGGCCGGCCTGACGTGCGGGAAGTCCGTGGCAGCGGCGATTCGTCAGTCCAGTTGTTGACCCGCGAAGGGCAAGAGATTATCCAGTACACGGCGCCAAGAGTACAGAACACAATAACCGCTCTTCCTGAACCAGCCACAGAGCCTCCACCGCCAAAGGATATTGCTTCCAATGATGAGCTGTATGTTACGGGTCTGCATTTGGAGCAATACAGACACGCCACTCGATACCCGGAGCCGTACTGGGAAGAAGCTCTAGAACGTGATCCTCTGGACAGCAGATGCAATACCGCCTTGGGGCTGTTGATGTTGAAACGTGGGCAATTCTCTGAAGCTGAAACGCACTTCCGGTGTGCCATTGCACGGCTAACGACGCGAAATCCGAACCCGGGCGAGTGCGACGCATATTACTATCTCGGGCTTGCGCTGCAGTACCAGGAGCGATTGGAAGAAGCATATGCAGCGTTCTACAAGGCGACTTGGAATTATGCATGGCAGTCTGCCGCGTACTATCGATTGGCCCAAATAGATTGTCGGCACTTGCGATTCGATCGCTCCGTTCAGCATTTGAAACTCTCGCTGAGGACGAACTCCGATAATCTGAACGCCCGCAACCTCCGCGCCACCATTCTCCGAAGGCTCGGAGCTACCGCGCAATCGGCCGCTGACGCGACAGAAACTCACGCTCTGGACCCTCTCGATGTTTGGTCCCGATATGAGCTGGAGGTTCTCTCCGGTGAACCTAGATCACGCAGCGAGGTCCCGGAATCAGATGGTGCGAAAAAAGTTCAGACGCAACTTACACTGGACCTCGCCTTTGATTATGCGGCAGCCGGTTTCTGGGGTGAGACTAAAGATTTGCTATCAGGATACGTGAGTAAATCTGAGCAGGCGTATCCTATTGCCCTTTATTTGTTGGGTTATTGCGAGTGCAGACTGGGCAACCATCCGGAAGCCATTGCAACTTGGGACAGGGCGGCAAACGCCCTGCCGGATTACTGCTTCCCATCCCGAGTCGAAGAGATGACCGTGCTTCAGGCTGCTTTGGCTGACAACCCATCTGACGCCCGAGCACATTGTTACCTCGGCAATCTGTTCTATGACAAGAAGCGTTACGAAAAGGCAATCCGCGAGTGGGAATCGAGTGTTCAGATTGATTCATCTTTTGCCATTCCTTGGCGAAATCTCGGGATTGCATACTTCAATGTTCGAAAGAATGCAGATGCGGCACTCGCCGCATATGACAGTGCGTTCAAAGCAAACCCCAGCGATGCACGGCTGTTGTATGAGGCTGATCAGCTGCGCAAGCGTACGGGAGCCTGCGCATCTCAACGTTTGGCAACGTTGGAGAATCATTCAGACCTCGTCTCGCAACGGGACGATCTGACAGTGGAGTTCATAACTCTTCTGAACCAGACCGGCCGCGCGGAGCAAGTTTTGGAAATACTGCTGGCGCGGCGCTTCAATCCCTGGGAAGGAGGAGAGGGCTTAGTTTCGGGCCAATTTGTCTGGGCCCACATTCTGCTTGGCCGCTCGCTCTTGGAGAGTGGCCATCCGCAAGAAGCTCTAGCGCATTTTTCTGCCGCGCGAGAGTATCCGCAGAACCTCGGGGAGGGCAAGCATTTGCTGACTCGGGAAACTCACCTGGATTATTTCGCGGGATTGGCTCTCTCACAGATGGGGTGCAAGGACGAGGCCCGCAAGTCCTGGGCGCAAGCCGCGGCCGACGACGGCCCAATTAACTGGCTCAGCTACTATTGCGCAATGAGCCTTGATGCCCTCGAGCGCAGAGCGGAAGCAGCTAGCCTCGTGAGGCAGATGCGCGATTTTGCTCAGAAGCAGATGGAAGCGGAAGTGAAGATCGATTATTTCGCTACCTCGCTCCCGAATTTGCTCCTGTTCGAGGATGACCTCCAGAAGAGGAACCAGGTGGACTGCCTTTTCCTGCTTGCACTCAGTGAACTCGCCCTGCGAAACCACGAGCGCGCTATCGAACTGCTGCGTCAAGTGCTCTCGCTCGATTGCAACCACATTGCTGCGCAACTGGAAATTGATTCCCTCACTCGAATTCATGCCGCGGCAACACGGCAGTGATCTGAAAGGCTTAAACGAACGGCAATTTCTATGCTTGGTGCTGTGAACAAGGAGATGACGGTTACAACCCGCGCAGAGAATTTTGATATTGGGTACATTTACGCCATTTCGGCAGTTGCTGCGCTGGGTGGCCTACTCTTCGGGTACGACTGGGTCGTGATCGGCGGCGCCAAGCCGTTTTACGAAAAATTCTTTCATTTGACTGACCCTTCGCAGCAAGGGTGGGCAATGAGTTGCGCGCTTATTGGCTGCCTCGTTGGCGCGCTTGTCTCCGGTTGGCTGAGCGATCGGTTCGGCCGGAAGCGGTGGCTGATCGCGGCGGGGATGGTCTTTGCCGTCTCCTCGATCGGAACTGCCTTGGCGCCTTCGTTTGCAGCCTTTGTCCCCTGGCGAATCTTGGGCGGATCTGCCATTGGAATTGCATCGAGTCTTTCTCCCATGTATATCGCCGAGGTGGCGCCTGCCCAGTACCGAGGCAAACTGGTTTCGCTCAATCAACTGACAATCGTGATCGGCATTCTGCTGGCGCAGGTCGTCAACTGGCTGATCGCCAAACCAGTTCCTGCTAATGCCACCTCGCTCCAGATTCTTCAATCGTGGAATGGCCAAGTCGGATGGCGTTGGATGTTCGGTGTTACCGCAATTCCTTCCATGCTGTTCTTCGTTGCGATGTTTATAGTGCCTGAAAGCCCGCGATGGCTGGCAAAAAACGGTGCGTATGAACGGGCCAAACATGTGCTATCCCGGATTGGCGGAGAATCATACGGAGTGCAGGCTTTGCGCGAAATTGAAGCCACCGTCACCCAAGATACGAAACAAATGGATCTGCGGATGCTATTTGATCATCGGATGCTAAGGGTGCTGTTGCTTGGGATCGGGTTGGCGGTGCTGCAGCAGTGGTGCGGTATTAATGTAATTTTCAATTACGCAGAAGAGGTTTTCTCCGCGGCCGGCTACACCGTTTCTGACATTCTGTTCAATATTGTCGTTACCGGAGCAGTCAACCTTCTTTTCACGTTTATTGCCATTGGATTTGTGGATCGCTACGGCCGGCGCCTTTTGATGCTCACTGGATCCGCTGGCCTGGCGATGATCTATACCTGCCTGGGTGCTTTGTATTACGTCCACAGCCACGGCGTCCACATGCTGGTGCTCGTGGTCGCGGCAATCGGATGCTATGCCATGTCTCTTGCTCCCGTGACCTGGGTCGTCATTTCAGAGATTTTCCCGAATCGTATTCGCGGCACGGCAATATCGGTTGCAGTCACAAGCCTTTGGATCGCAAGCTTCATCCTTACTTATACTTTCCCCCTCTTTAACCATGCCTTGGGCGCTGCCAAAACGTTCTGGATCTACGCCGCAATTTGTGTGGCGGGCTTCTTCTTTATCAAGGCCCGCTTACCCGAAACCAAAGGCAAAACCCTCGAACAAATCGAAGGTCTCTGGAAGTAACACCACTCATAACGACTGTCGCGAATTAAAGAACTGGGTTGAGATCGGCAACGTACACGACAACTCGAAGTCAACGGGGACGCGGAGACGATGACAATTTCTATGTTAGAGACGGACCCAGTATTGCCCGGGGCACATGAAATCTCAGAACGATTTCAGTTGATTTATGGAACCAGCGCACGCGCGATATTCCGTGCTCCGGGGCGAGTGAACGTGATCGGCGAGCATACGGATTACAACGATGGCTTTGTCATGCCTGCCGCCATTACCTTTTACGCTTATTCGGCCATAGCTGGGCGAGCCGATCGCATCTTGTCCATCCACTCCGAGCAGTTCGGAGAAACTGTCGAATTCGATCTCTCTCAAGTAGCGGTTCCACCACGGAAACACTGGAGCGATTATGTCCGTGGAGTCGCTGCAGTCCTGCAAAATCAGGGTTACCCGCTCACAGGTGCCAACCTTCTGATCGACGGACGAGTACCGATCGGTTCCGGTCTCAGTTCGTCGGCGGCGATTGAGGTTGCCACCGCGCTAGCGTTGACGGCACTGGGCGGAGTCACGATTCCTTTGCTCGAAGTAGCCAGATTGTGTCAACACGCCGAAAACGACTACACAGGCGCTCGCTGCGGCATTATGGATCAGTTTGTTTCCTGCTTTGGTAGGCAGGGCCACGCACTGATGCTGGATTGCAGATTGCTAGAGGCCACGTACCTGCAATTGCCTCCGAGTGTTCGCTTGGTGATCTGCAATACGATGGTGAGGCACGAACTCGCCGCGGGAGAATACAACGAACGACGAGCCTCGTGCGAACGAGCCGTCAAGGCCATCCGAAAAGTTCTGCCCAATCTTCGTGCGTTGCGTGATCTCAAACTCGAGAATTTGGAACATCACCGAAACTTGCTCACCGACGTCGACTTTCGGCGCTGCCGGCACGTGATCAACGAAAACGCGCGCGTGAAAGATGCGGCAGAGGCACTGAAATGTCTGAACCTCGTACGCCTTGGAGAGTTGATGTACCGATCACACGAGAGTCTGGATCGAGATTACGAAGTGAGCTGTGAGGAACTGAACATCATGGTCGAGGTAGCGAGCAAACTGAACGGGGTGGTCGGCGCGCGGATGACGGGTGGCGGTTTCGGTGGCTGCACGGTGAATCTCGTCCAAACAGAAGAACTCTCCGAGTTCACCGAACAGATCGTCTCTAGGTATCAAGCCAGGACGGGACTGACCCCCCTAGTCTACGTTTGCTCGGCGGCAGAAGGTGCCGGCGCCGTAATCCCATGAGCGTCGTGCGCCGCAATGGGGTAAAGTCGCGATACGAAGGCAGCCGCTCCCTAGCGGCAGAGCTGACCAAGGCTCATGCTGGGCTGTCGAACGTTCGGGGCTCTCCCTTACATGGAAATTGATGCTCTGTACCAGCAAGAAATCCTCTCGTGCAAAATCCGAGAAACAAGTCTTCGTCTGTCCGATTGCCTCTTCTCGACTGGCGGCGGCTGACATTACTTTGAGAAACGTCTGGAGATATTACTTCATGTTGCCGAGGAGTTATCTTTCTCCTTGGGCGCCGTGACCGCAATAAAGAGTCGCCGTGAGATCGTTTCGAGCGTCTGAATCAGAGTTCGCCAAGGGGGTGGCCTCCGACTGAAAGCGCGGGGGCGACCCGTCACCGGAACGTCGTCGCGAGTCACAGGTCCCCATTGACGCCCGCGAGCGAGGACAACTGTCGCAATAGCGCGATCGCGCTCAAAACCCACGATGAGGGTAACGACCCCTTTGAACCGACGAGCGAGACCACTAACAACCCTTATGACCGATATCGACGGAATTCCGATGTTCGGGCGTTGCGGGTGTCAGAGATCGGCCATCTACGACGCCCGGCAAAACCGGCACGGTATTCCAGCGATGGGGCAGAGGCCGTTCAACGATGGGCAAGGGCACGCTATGCAGTACGCTTGATCATCATGTTGTAGAGCAGACCTTTGACTCGCTCTGGGTCCCGGGCTTTGCTGTTTATTCTCGTTGTAACGGAATTTGTCCTTTTCCCCACTCGCGTCTCCTGTCCTCACTGCTGGACAGAAACTAGTAAAGATGCTATTCATGAGCGAACTTCGTCCGTTCACGTCACCGAATAGGGAAGACCGGAACCTCACAGAGCGCCTATCGCGAGGCCGTCCTAAGCAGAGGAGTAATCCATGCGACTCTTGATCCCTTCGGCTTTTCTGACTTTTATCCTCAGTTTTTTTCTGGGCTTTTCCGTTGGGCATTCGACGGAAGCGCCCGCCGCTTTTGACAACAAGAGCAACGGCCTGACCGATGACGCGACTCATCAAGCCGATCAAACAAAGTTCGAGGAAGTCGAGCAATTGACCGACGGTATCGGGCCGCTCTACAACGCGCAATCCTGTCGCGAATGCCATCAGAGCCCCGTTTCAGGGTCGGCCTCCCAAGTCACGGAAATACGCGTCGGCCATCAGGGGTCTGACGGGCACTTCCGCACGCCCGAGATCCCGATTGCTCACGGAACGGAAGTGATCTCAGGCCGGTCTCTGGTGAACGACCGCGCTATTTGTCCCAACGCCACATTCCCTGACAAGGAGATTCAAGAGCGAATTCCGGAGACTGAAACCATACGAACGCTTCGCATTTCCTTGAACCTGTTGGGAGATGGCTTCGTGGAAGCAGTTGCCGATCAAACCCTCATCGATCTCGCCGATCAACAATGCAAATCTTCGCATCGAAAGATTTGCGGTCAGGTTCTTGAGGTTCCCATCGTCGAGGCTCCGGGACAAATGAGCGTAGGCAGGTTTGGCTGGAAAGACCAGCACGCAAGCTTGTTGTCGTTTGCAGGGGATGCCTATCTCAATGAGATGGGCATCACCAACCGACTTCAACCCGATGAAGTGACCAAGCTTTGCAACACTGCATCCGAACCTAACGATGCGCCGGGACCCGATGGCCTCTCTGACATAGATCACTTCGCGCGATTTGTTCGAGCCACGAAGGCGCCGGCACGGGATACCCCGCTCGCGAGCAGCGCGGTCGCAAAGAAGGGCCAGGCCTTGTTTGACAAGATCGGTTGTGCGACTTGCCATGTCGAAACATTGACCACAGCTCCCGCGGGAACGAAGATCAATGGAGGAACTTTTACCATTGCAGAAGCGCTCGGCTCCGTGGCTTTTCATCCCTACGGCGATTTCTTGATGCATGATGTCGGCACGGGTGACGGGATCCTGCAGGCGACGCCCGAACACTACGGCAACAAAGTCTTTCGGACGATGTCTGGGTATCTGTCGAAACAAAATTTCGAAAGCAGCCGGAACAAAATACGCACCGCGCCTCTATGGGGAGTACGCCTGCGTCCGCGCTTGATGCATGATGGTGCATCCTTGACATTCCGCGACGCTATCCTGCGGCATCAAGGCGAAGCGAGCCATGTAAGTCAGCAATTCGAGAAACTGAAAAGGGACGACCAGGAAGCCATCATCGAATTCTTGAAGTCTCTCTAAACCTACATCGGACTCGGGTCTCTCCACAGTTTTCGTCGACCCGCCGGGAGAACCGACTTGTGCACGGTTACCAAAGACAGCCTGCCAATGACACCTCTGATTGGAGCGCGATTGACAGATTAGGGGTAACGTAGTGCGCAAAGGCGCTTCGCAAAATGAGCTCAGCGCCGCAAAATTCCTCCGAAAAAGGCGCAACTATGCAGAATTCGTACTCCCCAGACAGTCTTCGGCGCAGCTCGAGAGTGCCGGTCAACGTTCCAATTCTAGTTACGAGCATGGAACCGGGCTCCCGGTTCTCCGAAGTGTGCGAAACGATGGTGGTCAATGCGCATGGGTGCTCGATGCGTTCCCATGCGAAGTTGGACGCGGGAGTGGTCGTCCACTTTCACAGTAAAGACGGGCGCGAAACGACAGCCAAGGTGCTGTACTGCCAGCCGCTCAACTCGGCGCAGGAAGGATGGAGGCTGGCGGCGCGACTCGATCGGCCGGAAAATTTTTGGGGGTTAAAGACCTTTCCTCAGGATTGGGCGGCGTTGCCCGCACTGTCGGAACCGAGCCAGCAACCGCCCGCCGCAAGAGTGATCGCGAAGAACGCTCAGACCGTTAGCCCGCCGGCGGAGAAAATTCCGGCATCGCTGAAGACAATGCTGGACAGTCTGCGCGAGCAAGTGGCCGATGAGCGCTTGCGAGCCCTGGTGGCAGAAGCGGTCAAGCCGCTGCTTAGCCAAATAACAGAATTGCGCGAACGATTGGCGCGCGCGGAGCAACCCCGAGAGCGCAGCAAGTTCGAAGTTTCGCTCTCGCATATACCCCCGGAGTTGCAGAATCAGTTAGAGCTGCGGTTGCGAAAAGAGTTAGGGCCGCGCGTTCTGGATGAAGCTCGGTCGCAGTCGGCGCAGGTACTCAGCGAAGCGAAGAACGCAATCACGCAGAGCACGTTGGAGAGTCACGCTGAGTTCCGGCAGAAGGTGTCGGAGGACTTCCGCGTGCTGCAGGAGCGGGTACAGGAAGTCTCTGCCGAAGTGGTGGGGAGTTTGCAGGATCATTCGCGCCGCCAAATGGGAGAGTTTCATCAGCATGTCGTAGATGCGGGCAACCGTTTAAAAGGACTCAGTGAAGAACTTCTCGAGGTTCAGCAGCGCACCTTGGAGGACGAGCACCATGTGCGTCGGTGCGAACTGGAGCAATTACAGGCCGTTGTGGCGTCAGCAGCGTCCAGGGTGCAGGCAGAGGTTGTCGATCTCTATGGCCGAATCGCGAAGCTGGATGAATCCGTTCGTGGGCTGGAGTCGGGTCTAGATATAAGACTTTCGAAAATGGCCAGCAATACAGTAAGCGGTGCGCGCGCGCAACTGGAGAGTACCGTGGATGTAATTCTCGACCAACTCGGAACACGTAGCACCCAGAAGCTCCAGAGTCAGGTGGACCAAGCCGGCGCGAGGCTGGGAATCATCCAGAAGGAAATTGAGAAGGCGGTTTCCGAATCGATGCGGGTGCAGGCGGCGGGAATGCTCGAAGTGTTCGAACAACACCTGGATGAACTCGCGCGGAGGTCCGTGGAACGTTGCCGGAGCGCCCTCGCCAGCGGGCTGAATTCTCTGATGCGGAACCTGGGAGATCAATTCCAGTTGGAGCCGGCCTCGAACCAAGGTCGTGAGTATCAGCAATCGGAGTAAAGCATTAGACGGGGTCGAGGTGGCGCGAACGCCTCCAGAGTAAATTTAAGCAAAGGCGAGTTTCTCGAGCAGGCCCTGGCTTGCGACGGGAAACTCGCCTAACTATTTGGGACGGATCGTTTTCCAGGCAGGAACTCGGCATGCGAATCGGGCGAGATGGCAAGACGGCCGGTGCGACGCATGTTGGTCCAGTCATATCCAAACGCAGTGCCACATAGGAGGCAGACCTGGTAATCCTGGCCATGCAAACCGCTATGCGGCCAGGAGAATCGGTGAGGGCAGAGTCTGACAAAGAGGCGCTTCAAAAGATTGGATGACATACTGATCTTGCTCCTTAATTAAGACCGCAGTGGCCATGGCCTCAAATCCATGTGCGAGGGACACGGCGGGGACAGCCGAGGCAGTTCTTCTTCATCATCAGTCAGCAGCGTAATTGCCACGTGAAGGGCTTCGATCTCCTTTTGTACCTTTCTTAGTTCTGCCTGCTTTCGACGCAGCCCGGCATAGAGTGTCTGTGGGTTGTATGAAGGGTGCACAGATGTTCTCAATTCCGTTGCGCCGCCGGGAACTGAACTGTGGACGAACCCTGATCGAACCATTGCCTCACTTTCCGGCGGAAGTTGCGTGAGGAATTCCAGTCCCAAAGACTCGCCAGTGCGATTGCGAACCACCGCTTTGACCTGCGAGGGCACCGAGGTTGGAAACTGAAGCAGCATCAGATCGCCAGGATTAAGCGCGACAAGGGCCTGCAACGCCATACCTGCCCGGCTTATGGCGCTTCCACGAGCAGGGATCGGGGTGGTTCGAACCTCGTTGACCGCGATGACGCGAACCGGCAGATCGACCTGGTAGCGCGGCCAGCGACGGGTGCCTTGGACCTGACTGATTTGTCCAGATCGTTGTTCCATTTGTCCCCACTTTCGCTTTTGCGCGAGACATGACTCGGCGCGTTCTTCTTCGGCCAGGTTAAAATTTGCTTTCCGCGGTTGCTTCCAGGCAGGAAACTACCAGTGCGGAACTACGAAGTGGTGGGCAAAACGATTGTGACTCGGGTGGTAGATACTTTCAAATTACTAAGGTGCAACATAGGAGGTTGGCGGCGCGGCTAGGCAGCGCAACCTAACTCGAGATCCGATCGGATTCCGCAGGTGCTTCAGTGACTGGAGACGGAAACAGAGATCTTCGAGAAATGTCCGAGGCCGCTATTCCGAGCCGCCAAAGCGGTAAACGATACTCGTGGTTAAACGCACGTCGTTTTGCCCCTGAATCGCGTTAGCCGCGTATCCATAAGTCGTGCGCTGGTAGTCGCCTTGGATGCGGATTGCAACCGGTCTGAAGAGGGCTCGTTCCACTCCTCCGCCAATTGCGAACGAAGGGCGAGTTACCCATCCAGCAAGGTAGGTAGACCCACTCACTGGAACCGCGCTGTTGACCCGGCTGGCGCCGCCTAATCCTTCAATAAAAATATCAGAGTTCCTGAACACCGCCGGATAGAACACAGGACCGGCCATAAAGTCCATGACGCTGGCGCTGTGTCCCGTGTCGAGTACATTTCCGGTGCGCGCATAAATGGAGTCCACCGTGACTGCCCAGCGCGAGCTGAACTTGACCAGACCGCTCGCGTCTATCCCGGTGAGGCCTACGCGTTGTGTTGGCATGGCAAGGCTGAAATACGTGAAGCCGAGACTGGCCTCAAATGCGGGACCTGTAGCTCCGGCCGCCGCGCCGTTGAAACGAGATTGCGCCAGCAGCGGCGCAACGAACAGAAACAGGCACACAGTTATTTTTCGCATTGGTCCCTACTTGTGGCTGAGCGCTCCACCTGTCGCAGCGATAATTGTGGTCGTAGCACTTAGTACGAAAATGTCTATCCCCAGAAAGCCTACATCTTAGTTTTCTCTAATTTCAGGTTACGTAGGTCGCTTGTCCCTTTAGAGGGTATCGGGAAAATTGCATGACGCAGGTAATCCCCCCCGCAAAATAAAGCACGCCGCACCCTCTCGAAGACGCGGCATCGCTGTCCGATGTCATTTGCCTTCAGCCATCCGCGGGAAATCGTCTAAAGAAGTTCTTGTCCGGGACCAGGGGTCGGAGGTTCAAATCCTCTCTCCCCGACCATTCTTTTCAGGTCCAGCCCAGAGACATGGGTTACAGAATGTACCGGTCACATGGGTAACACTTTTGGGCCGAATTGATTTTCGAGCGGTTCCAAGACTCTGGTCTCCAAATCGAAGTAACCCAGATCATACTGCATAAAACTGACGAGCCAGATATCGTCGTGAATTTCCTTGATACCGACGGCCTGCCCGGCGAAGACCTGGCTGAAGTTGATTTTTTTATTGCCCAGACAAATGCGGCCGCAACGGGTGACCACGATGGTTTTGTCGTGAAAGGGATAATCGATATCGGGCAAGCCGGTGTAAGGGCGCGGCGAAGGTTGATAGATTTCCGCGGGACACTTCATACCGAGAGCTTCGTGCGGACGCTGCTGGTTGAAGATCTCCATGAACTTGTCGAAGCGGGCTTGTTGCTGGAGGAAGTTGGCGGCGGCCGGCTTGGTGGCCTCTTTTTTCAAAGTGAGATGCATGCGTTCGTGGCGGCCATTCTGTTGCGGATGGCCAGGCTGGATGCGCTCAACACCAATGCCGAGGCGAAGCCACCAGACGGCAAGTTTGCTGAGGTTGAACCGAGCATGGGGCGATGCAAAAGGGACACCATTGTCACTGCGGATGTTAGCCGGCAGACCACGTTCTTGAAAGAGCTGCTCAAAGACGGTGAAAGCGTAGTCTTCCCGGGGTGGAAGAAAGCGCTTCGCAAGTGAGCAGAAAACGGCTGGCGTGATCGGTGACGGTGAGGGGGTAACAGTACTGGCGATTGCCCAGCAAGAACTCGCCTTTGTAATCGGTGCACCACAGTTCATTGGGGAGCTGTCCTAAAGACAGAGGCGTGCCCTGCGCGCGCTGCCGCGAACGACTGCTGCGCCGCTCGACCAAGCCATGGCGATCGAGCACGGCATGAATGGTGCTTTTGGCGGGAAGCGGGATGTCGGCGAAGCGGCGCAGCAGTCGCTCGCGGATCTTCCAAGCGCCCCAACTGGGATGCTCTGGGGCATGCATCCGTGCAGACGACGGAACGCTATCTCGGCTGCAAGCAGAATCTCGGACATCCAGTAAACGATCTGTTTTACCTCGGAAAGGACGGGCAGCCGCATGAAGACGATGCTCAATCTGCCTCAGTGAAATCCTCCGACCCTGTAGAAAAGACATCTGGGCAAGGAATAGAATGCCGCCACGGAGGATCGGAACATGACCAGTCCGTCTGCGACACCCGAGCGCTATCCTTACCAGAACGAACCGATATGGTCGAAGTCAGAAAAGGCCATCGCCCGCAAAGCCTTCGACGCTGCTCTGAAGCGGGAGCTTCACGAGCTGATGCAGGAAACAAAAAAGATGGCCAGCCATATCAACAAACCAGATGATCTGTGGGACTTGGAACAGTACCTTACCGAACGCCGTAAAGACATCAACCGCAAATACGACCCTCGTGGTTCGCGACTTAAAGACGTGTTGGGGAGACTCTTGTACGAAAATCGGCTCGGTGAGGATGATCTGCGTGGATTGCGGGAAGAGAAGATGAAATCAATCCATTCTTTCCCCCGGTTTCTCAGACACGACGCAGCCTGATCTGCACTCTGAGCGCTATCGCCTGATTACAGAAGTTACGAAACTTCGCACGCAGACACCCTATAATGCTCTGACTTTTGCAGCTTCGCGTACTCGGTTTTGGCTTGCTTCAGGATGGGGATGTCGGGATCGGCATCCTGCCGCAGCGGAGAGAAGCTTGGATGGCCGTCGCTACTGTGGGAGTCCAACTTCGCGCACCAGCTCAGCAAACCGCGGATCGGAATGCAGCGGATCAAGTTGGAAATACGTTTTCAAACACATCATCATCCGATCACGCTCCTGATACGCGATACTCAGCCAGCGGAAAGCTTGATCCTTATCCCCCAAATCTGCGTAGAGGGCAGCAATCATGAAGGGAGACACGTTCAGGGAATAGTAGCCGTTCTTTCTTTGCACTTGAAGGCTGTCAATGCCGTTGGTGAGAGCACCTCTCCAGCCCGCTGAATGAAACCCTTTTTCCATCGCGGAAGCGAATTCCGATTCATTCTTGTTCCCAGAAAGTTGGCCAAAGATTTTCCATTCCTCGATTGTCTGCGGGTACATGCGCTTTCCCCAATATGCGAAGGCTAAGCAAAAGTGCGCCACGGCAAATGTCGGGTTCTCATTGGCCAACTTCTTGCAAGTGGCGATGCCTTCGTCGTACTGTCGTGCCAGGTTATGAACGTCCCCGACATTGAAGGTGATGATAGGTGACAGCGGATCGAGTTGCCGAGCCCGTTTGGCCTCGGCAAAGGCTTCCTGCTCCCTGCCGCCGATCATGCCAAGATTCAACGCGTACCACTGATGTGCCGTGGCATCGTCGGGGTCGAGTTCAAATGCCTTCTTGAACTCAGCCTCACCTCCAGCGAAGTCCCAGTGGTTCATCGCATTATTGCCCAGAACGGAATGGGGATGGGCCAGTGTCGGGTCCAACTCTAATGCCCTGTGGGCCGCGGCGTCCGACTTCGGAAAATCTTCGCTGGGAGTGCCACCACCATTGGCGGCCAATACGAGATAGGCATCGGCCAGCCCAGAATATGGTAACGCGTAGCCCGGATCTTTGGCGATAGCTTGATTGAAGTAAGAAATTGCCGTGGCAACGTCGGAAGGAGTCCGCTTATTCCACGCGTAAAGCCCTTTCAAGTACAACTCATAGGCCTCCGGATTTCGTGTTCCTTGTTTGGTTACTTGCTGTATCTCTGAAGTGCTAAGTGTGGAACGCAACTTTGCTGCGAGATCACCCGCAATCTGTTGCTGTAAAGAGATGATGTCCGCGCTCTTGGCGCTGTAGTGCTGTCCCCAGACTACGGTGCTGTCTCGAACATCGGTAAGCTCAGCACTCACTTCGATGCTGTCACCCCGTGGCACCAGTCGCCCGCTCACCAGCGCCGACACGCCCAAGTCGTTGCCGGCTTTTGGCACATCAACATCTTTACCTTTGTAGCGGAAGACCGAATTGCGGGACTTCACCTTCAGCCGAGGTACGTGGGCGAGGTTGTCGATCAATGATTCGGTGATGCCGTCGCCGAGATAGTCGGTATTCGCGTCCCCGCCACCATTTGTGAACGGCAGCACAGCAATGGAATCAATCTCGACTGCCCTGGCAGATCGCAGATACCACGTACCAACCGCCGCCAGCCCGATGGCGGCGATGCAGGCCACTATGACAACCCGGAGCTTGCGACGTTGAAACGTCGTGTCAGGCGACGTTGGTGTGGCAGCGATCTTGCCGCTTTCAGTGTCACGCTTCAGCCGTTTCAGATCGGCTCGAAGCTCAGCGGCAGACTGGCAGCGAACGTCGCGATTTTTCTCCAGAGTCTTGTAGATGATCTCTTCCAGCTTGACCGGGGTGTCAGGGTTTAATCGAACTGGAAGTACAGGTTCTCGATTCAAGATCGAATCAAACGTAGCACCAGTTGTGTCACCTCGGAAGGGCAGCGTTCCGGTACACATCTCATACAGCACCGCGCCGAACGAGAACAGGTCAGTGCGAGCGTCGAGTTCTTTCCCCCGCACTTGCTCGGGCGACATATAGGCGACAGTGCCAAGCGCCGAGCCGGGGCTGGTGAGATGTTCCGCGGATTCGATGGTCGGGGCGCTCAAGCCAACACTCTCCGGTTTCAACGTGACTTTCGCTAGCCCGAAATCGAGAATCTTCGCCTGCCCTCTGTTTGTCACGATGATGTTCGCAGGCTTGATGTCCCGGTGGATGATTCCTTTGGAGTGTGCTGCATCCAACGCATCTGCGATCTGGATGCCCAAATCAAGAACGGTGTCGGTCTCCATCGGCTTGCCCCCGATGTGGTGCTTCAGCGTCACGCCTTCGAGATACTCCATCACGATGAAGGTCTGCCCCTCGTGCTTGCCGATTTCGTAGATGGTGCAGATGTTGGGATGGTTGAGGGCAGAGGCGGCACGCGCCTCGCGACGGAATCGTTCGAGCGCCTGCGAGTCCTGGGCTAATTCTTCGGGCAGGAACTTCAGGGCGACGAACCGACCAAGTTCGGTGTCCTCAGCCTTGTAGACGACACCCATCCCGCCCCCACCCAATTTGTCAATAATGTGGTAGTGCGAGACGGTCTGGTCGATCATGAGTGGGCGGGCGCGAAAAGCTTGCGGCTAATCTTATGGTTGGGCGGACGACAAGTCAATCAAGACAAACAAGTTGACGATGTTCCGCACGGCTCAGTTGTTGAAACATCCCCATAGCATTCAGAATCGGCTTTGCGGCACAAAGCGTGTAATGTGATAGCAACAGTTGAGTTCCGGTTTGCCCGTCAACCACCAGTCACTGATCGCTCTCTAGGCGCGCTTTTTCATATGGGGTTCTTATCCAGAAAGCATGTTTTTCCAGTAAACTGCGCGCACATTGGCGTCTCTAAGCCCAGACGATCGCCAGCAAAACTTCCGTAACTAGCGTCCCATTTTCATCATGTGTCACGATCCAAAATAACTAGCTGTTCGCCGGATCGATTCAGCCACTCGAGTAACGTCGTCATTTTGATTAACCCCTAATCAAGCCTGTTGCGTGATGCAACCTAGGAAGCTAGCTGACTGAGGCACGGAGCTTATGCTGGGAGATGATTGTAAAACTCTCGCGGTGTTGTCCAAACGACTTGGGGCTGGGAGCTTTTTGAGCCACAGCTCATTGGGCGATGCTCCGAAATCTAGTCAGCCAATTCGAAACTCGTGTGTTCTTTTACTCCGGTTTCGCTTCATCGCGATCATGCTCTTGGCTGTCGCCCCTTCTCTCGGAGCGCAACGGCACGCAGATCTTACCCCGCTGAAGGTGGTGGAAGTGAAACAACTAGACGGCGAAATTTTGAGTTACCGCCACCTGGCAGGTACGACCGTTGTGCAGATGCGGGGCAGCCGTCTGGCGCCGCAGGCCAGCATACGCGTGAATGTCGGTACCCGCCCCGGCTTTGTCAAGCTCGACATCAATCGTGCCAGCATCTCCGGTCTTGAGCCCGCGTACCGCTTGGGAAAGGATTTTCTCACCTACGTCCTGTGGTCGGTCTCGATGGATGGCCGAGCATCGAACCTCGGCGAGATTACCTTCAAGGATGACCGGCCGATGAATATGAACGTCACCACTACGTATCAGACGTTCTGGCTAATGGTCACTGCCGAGCCATATTACGCCGTCGATGAGCCCAGCCCGATGTTGGTGCTCTACAGCGCAGGTGTGGCCGCTCGTAAACAGACGAAGAAGAAGGCTCTAAACGTAGGCAGCAAACTCTTTTACTTTACCCACTACACCACCTACGACACTGCGGCCGGCACCGCAGCCGAGGCTACACCAAACGAGCTTTTACAGGCGCGCAAGGCAATCGATCTCGCCTCCGGTTCCGGAATCCTCGCCGCTAAACGGCAAGGCACGGAACTCGAACAGCAATACATTCGTCAGGCGCTGTTGCAGGCCAGGGATTTTCTGGCCCGCGCGGAAGATGCTTATAAGAAGGATGCCCGCAACCGTGACGTGATCCAGTTCGCCCGCACCGCCGCCCAGACCGCCGAGGATGCGCGTTCGCTCGCGCTTGACGAGGCCCGCGACCAGCGTGTGCGTCAAGCCGATAAGCTGGAACAAGAGGTTACACAGCTCCGCCAGAACACGGCGCAACCCGCTCCCGAGGAGCCGCAGGCCGGGCGCGAAGTGGACCCGGATCCAGAGTCAGCTCCCGCGCCTTCACTCCCCGCGCGGCTCGCGAGCGTTGCTCGACAGCCGGCCATGTGGTTCGCACTGCTCGGTTGGGGCGTGGCCGTCGTCCTGCTCTTCCGCCGGCGATTCGTCTAGCAGGGAGATGCCGATGAGCACACTTCGCTCGCTCGCTAACATGCTCCTACCCTGGAGCCTGCTACTGCTTGCCGCCTGGGCCGTGCAGAAAGAAGAAGTAGTGCGGGCGGCCACCTCTCCATACGCCATCTATTTCTTTTACGCCGTCCTGGTGGGTGCGCTGCTCGAGAGTTGGTACCACGACCAATCGCGCATGCTATCGGTCGCCCTTGCGATCGGCCTGTCGGTATGGGGCTGGCGAACCCTTTCCGTAGAGGCTCATTTGGCGCGTCTCGCAATTCTCTTTCTCCTGCCCTTGAACTTTGTGCTATTCGAATGGCTCGGTGATGGCGGAACGCTGAGCTTGAACGGCGTATTCAGCCTGGCGCTGCTCGGCGCTCAGGTCCTCGTCGTTGAGTGGTTGAGTTCCGCGAGGCCTGCACCGGTGCGCACGTTTCTCTACTGGGGCGAACCATCGTCAGGAGCGGGATGGACCTGGCTCCCCCGTACGGAAACGCTCTCGTTCTCTATAGCGCTACTCGTCCTGCTCTGGCTAGCGTTTCGCCGCCAAACTAAAGTCCAACATGCCCTGCCTTGGATACTCGTCGCCGTTTTCCTGGCATTTAACCAGCGAGGCGGACCCGAGTCACTATTCTTCTATGCGGGCGCAGCTGGTCTCATCCTAGTCGTCGCGGTGCTCGAGCACGGCTATCACCTCGCCTCGCGCGATGAGTTGACCGGCCTTCTCGGTAGGCGCGCCTTTAACCGCGTGATCGAGCAACTCGGGGGCCGGTACGCCATCGCGATGTGCGATATCGACCAGTTCAAGCAATTCAATGATCTCCATGGCCACGAAGGCGGTGACCAGGTGCTGAAGATGGTGGCTTCTATGATCGCCGAGGTCGATGGTGGTGGGCAGGCCTTTCGCTACGGTGGCGAAGAGTTCGCCATCGTCTTCGCTGGCTGCTCTGCCAAGGACGCCGAGCTTCGCCTCGAGACGCTACGCCAGGAAATAGCCAACCGCCGCTTCGTCTTGCGCGGCCCCAATCGTCCCGAAAGCACGCCCAGGCGACAACCGCCTACGGCGGCCCAAGGCGGCCGAAGCGCGCATCCGGCCCCCCCTACGCGCGACATTGTTGGGGTGGTGATAACGATCAGCATTGGCGTTGCCGAGCGGTCCAAACGACGCTCCACGCCCGAACTCGTGCTCGAAGCAGCCGACAGAGCGCTCTATGACGCAAAAAAATCCGGGCGTAACTGCGTCAAGCTGGATGCTGATTCATCATCGCCGGCGCTTCTGCGTCTGGAAGGCTTATAAGTTTCTGAACGGAAGGGGAATTACTGAACGCTGCACTCCGCCCAAACATCTCCCAAACACGCCCGGAATGCAGAGAGCCACCTCGTCCGGGTTCTTCAGGATGACACTCTGTAGATGCGACCACGACTTTGCTGCTTGGTGGCAAAGCAGACATAATGACTTCTGAGGGTTGGCGTTCATTGTTGGCGGACAGTCGGCCAACCGGAAGTAATCCAAGCCGCCAGCAATCGTCTCAACTGGCGATAAATCGCCATAGCGCTCACTGATCAGCGGTCAAAACGCGCTATCGCCTGCTTACAACAGTTAGCGCTGCAGAGCAAGAGACGAGGAAAGACTTTTTACTGCTATTGCAGCTTCGCGTATTCGGCTTTCGCTTCTTTCAGGACTGGGATGTCGGGTTCGGCGTCTTTCCAGAGCGTGAGAACATCCCCGTAGGCGGTCTTTGCTTTTGGTGTGTTGCCCTGTAGCGCATAAGCTTCAGCGAGACCAAGGCGAGCAAGAGCGCCGGTCTCGCAGGTGCTGACGAGACCGCGGTGGTTGAGGATTTTTCTAAACTCAGCTTCGGCAGCCGCGCCGTTCTTTAAAGCGAGGTAAGCCTGGCCACGTACGTAAGCTGGGTAGATACAACTTCCCAGCGCATCGTAGGTCAACTCGTACAGTTCGGCGGGTTGAAGCAGTTGAATGCTTTTTTCGGGATTGTTTTTGGAAAGTTCAATGCGGGCTTGAACTGTAGGCGCTACGACGAATTGTACTAATGTTCCTTTCGGATATTGTCTCACCAGATCATTCACGAGTAACTGGGCATGCGCAAGATCGCCGGCCGTGGCGAAGGCAAGAGCTCCGAAGGCTTGGCCGTCAACGCCCAGTTCTGATTGGGGAACCGACGAAGCTATCTTGCGAGCTTCTTCAAAATTTCCAAACGACGCTGCCCGCAGGGCCATGGACATGACCTCAGCGGCAGGCGTTTCCTTTCGCCCGCTCTGGTGTAGAAGATCGATAGCCTGACGACTTAGGTCGCCCGACTTATGCAAATGTCCGACATAAGCTTCTGCAGCCGCCTCTAGCGGTAGCATTCGCTGCCTCGCCTCCGCACTTCTGTTGGACCAAGCCAACTGCTCGGCCATCCCTTCGCTGTCGCCGGCCAGAAAGTTCAGCTGGTAGAGCTGTAAATGTAAGGCGGTGCTGTTGAGTTTCTTATCCAATGCGTCCTGTAAAGTCGCCCGCGCCTCCGTGAAGCGATCTAATGCGATCAGCGCCATGGCACAGGCCAGGTGTGGAATGACGTTGTTAGGATCTCGCTGGAGGTCTTCATGGAAGAGGTCGAGAGCCTGCTGGTACTGTCCCATCTGGCTGTAAACGTGTCCCAGATTGGCCACTGCGACCAAATTATCCGGATAGCTGCCCGACCATTCCCGAAAGACACGGGCGGCGTTCTCCAGCTCACCGGTCACGAATCCGTAGTACTTCGATTCGATGGAGAACTTTTCCGGTTCGCTGGTGCGTTCGCGCAGGGAGTAGGCCTTCGTAAACAACTCTCTGGCTCGCCCGAATTCGCGAAGATTCATATACATCGTGCCCGTGGCCACATAGGCACTGGCGAATTGTGGATCTATTTCGATCGCATGCTCGAAGGATGGAAGAGCAGCTGCCATCCCTTTCTCGCGGTACAGCTTGTCGCCGACGCTTAAAGCTTTTAGGGCTTCGAGGGATGACGTTGTTGCTTGCCTAAGCGGGACATCGAACTTCTGAACGCTCGCCAAAGACTCGCCAAGCTCTCGGCGAAGCTGACTGGCCACTTGTCCAAGGGCATCGAGAATCTTTTCTTTGCCCGCTGCTGTGACTTGTTCCTGAGCCAGAATGTCTCCGCTTTGGCAGTTCACGGCCTTCAATCCAATGATGTATTCAGTGCCGATGGTTGAGATGGAACCTCCAATCCAAGCCTTGCCGTCGGCGCGCTGGCAGATTTCGCGGGTGATGTCGGGCGTGAGAGGCATACTGGGCGGGCGGGTCATGAGTTGAAGCGTGGCAGCTACCCGGTTGTCCGATAGCACGTTCAGAAATGGCGACTGCCGGAGGGCGGCCGTAAGCGCCTGCTTCAGCGTGTCGTCGAAGATCGGATCGCCGGTCGAGTTCGCGAAATCGGCGAGAACGATGGTGTCTTTATCGGTCAGGGGCTTGGCTCGGTGTGAACGGTAGTAAAGTCCGCCAGCTATCAATGCGATTACCACCACCGGGGAAACCACGATCTTCCAGAGGCTCCTCCGCGCCCCGCGTGTCCCACTTTCCCGCACTGCGGGTACTGATCCAGAACTAGCGACGGGCACGCGCTCCGTCTCCGCGTCCCGTTTCAGACGCTCCAACTCCGCCCGTATGTCTGACGCATGCTGATAGCGGAGGTTCCGATCCTTCTCCAGCGCATGACTGATGATCCGCTCCAACTCCACCGGCAGATCGGGATTCAGTCGGACAGCTGGGTTTGGCGGGCGATTCAGGATGCCCTCGAAGATCACGCCCGAACTTTCGCCCCGGAACGGGAGTTGGCCGGTCGCCATCTCGTACAACACAACTCCGAACGAGAACAAATCCGTCCGCGCATCCAGTTCCTTCGCCCGCACCTGTTCCGGAGACATGTAGGCCACCGTGCCCACCGTGGCTCCAGAGCTGGTCAGATGCTCTTCCAGCGTCACCGTCGTTTGCCCCGCCGATTGCGCGTCGCTGGCCGGATCACCGATCGGGAGCGTCACCTTCGCTAGCCCGAAATCTAGGATCTTCGCGTGCCCGCGCTTGGTGACGAAGATGTTTGCCGGTTTGATGTCGCGATGGATGATCCCCGCCCCGTGCGCCGCGTCCAGCGCGTCGGCAATCTCGATCCCCAGCGACAGGATGGTCTCGGTCTCGATCGGGCGGCCGCCGATGCGATGCTTCAGCGTCATCCCGTCCAGATACTCCATCACCAGAAACGTCTGATCGCCGTTCTTTCCGATCTCGTGGATGGTACAGATATTGGGGTGATTCAGGGCAGAAGCAGCGCGGGCCTCGCGGCGGAATCGTTCCAGCACCTGCGGATCCGGGGCCACGTCATCGGGCAGGAACTTCAAAGCCACGAAGCGGCCGAGTTCGGTGTCTTCAGCCTTGTAGACCACACCCATGCCGCCGCCGCCCAGCTTCTCGACGATGCGGTAATGTGAGATGGTCTGGCCGATCATTGGGCTGAAATCTTAGGACCGGGGCTAGGGCAAGTCAATGGAGGTGTGGGAGTTGTGCCGTTTCTCGGCACGATGGTTGGTGAAACATCCCCATAGCACTCATCCTATGAGAGAGGATCCTATGAGAGAGGATGTCAAGCAAAAATACTTCTCCACTCCTCTCCGTGAGAGGCCTCGATCGGTGCTTGCATCCAGGCCCTTCTTCTTATTAGTGGAGAGGGTTTTTGTTTTAACGCCTGGAGCGCACGCAAAGTACAACAGGGATACGGATCGCAGTTGCTGGTCTGCCTTGAGTGGTTTCATGCAGCGTCCCGACACCATTCATTGCGAAGCTGCGCAAGCCAACCGTTGGCTTAAGTGCCAACCATCATCCTATGTGAGGCTCGAGGCCTATGGCTTTTTTGGGTTATCCGAGGGGGCATAGGATTGACCCGGAGACTCGGTGCTGAACTGCCGCACACGGAGTGCCTAACGAGTGCATGGATACTCTCCCTCGAACCCGAGCATCGCCAGAACCGACGGGTCACCACCGAGGCAAAACCTGGGAGACCACCTGAGTTCTGTGCAACGCTCAAGCTGCTTGCGGCTTCAGTTGTTCCGCGTCGAAACGTTCCTCCTTTTTCCAGAGTGTCAAAGCAATGGCTGCGATCTTTCGGGCTAAGGTGAGACGCGCCATCTCGGGCTTCATTCCCTTCGCCAGCAACGCCACGTAGAAGTCGCGTAACGGTCCCACACCACAGCTGGCTCGGGTCGCGGCTCCCTTGAAGATCTCTTTCATCTCGTGGTTGTGATTGCGATTGAGTCCACGAATCTGCTGCGGTTTTTTCGCACGTTGCAGTTGTCCGTGCACGTAGCGATATTGCGCACTGTCTCGGGTCTCAATGCCCAGCCCACTATAGGTCCACAGTTGTCGCTTGCTGCGGAATCGGTGCGGTGTCTGCATCAACGCGATTAAGCGGGCGGCTCGAATCGGACCGATGCAGGGAATCTGCCGTAGTAGTTTCGCGGCTTTGTGTTTCCGGCTCTCCGCCAATAGCTCAGGACGCAGGGTTCGTCGTAACGCCTGCAATCCATCCAACTGCTGATAGAGCAGCTCGGCACGCCGGCGCACCCCCGCGTGCTCGATCTTGTGTAACCATTCCTCGCGATAACGCGGAGCATACACCTGGGTACCTGCACAAGGGATGCTCCAGCCGCGATACAGAGCTTTGATCCGATTCATCACTCGATTCAGATCTTGGCTGAGGGTCTGATAACTGCGCCCCAGTTCGCGCAGCGTCCGCAGTCCGTGTTCCCCGTGATAGACCGGCCGCAACATCCCCGTGCGTAACAAGTCGGCCAGCTTGCGCGCATCGATCTTGTCGCTCTTGTTGCCTTCCTTTAATAAGGCATTGCGCCGCGGATCGCAGACCAGCACCCGCGTCACCTGGGGTTGCAGCAGATCGTACAGCCAAGCCGCCCAGGTCCCTTCTTCCCAGGTCACATGCAACTCGCCCCGCAGACCGTGGATAAACTGCAGAATGCTGCTGGCTTTGGTTTCCACGATCGACTCCATCACCAGTTTGCCACTGCTATTAAGGACAGCGATTACCACCGCTTCCTTGTGCACGTCCATGCCGATATACTTGAGGTCGCGACTCATGCAGTTGCCTCCTTGGGGGAAAGATCATTCGCGCTTAACGGAGTCTTTCCCTCAAGGTAAAGTGCCATTCTTTCGCTGACTTTCCTAGAACTTCCTCCCCACCCGCGCATTCCAAAACACGGGCCGCTCTCTCATAATGCATGGACTTCGGAGGAAACCAAGATTCAGGCTCTAAACTGCTGGAAAATAGAATGTGAGCCGCCTGGCAACAGCAAAAAAGTTCGAAAATCGTCCTCTAGGGCCGACCATATCTAATTTGTCCGTTCCGGAGACACAGGTAACAGAACGTTCCGGAGACATAGGGTACACTTTTGGCTCGAAGATGAAGAGTTGCGCTTGGTACTCGCGGATGTGCTGCGGTCCTAGCCTACAAGGCGAGCAGTGGAAGTGCTGCGCGAAGCGCTCAATGAAGCGAATGTAACGTGGCGTGGTGCTCTCAGAGTAATGACGACGCTGGAGTTCCTCCAGCATCATTTTGCGTAGATGGGTCACAGGAACACCTCCTTGTGACCCACAAATTATCTGAACTGAAAATCAGTACAGCCGACATCACCCACGCGGCAGCGTCCGCCGCGCCAGCGGCTTCGTTGTGTGCTGGGCATGCTCAGTAACTTGGAGGTGAAAGTCCTCTGGCCGACCTGATGGAGGTGAAGGCCTAGTGATGATGCAAGGGCTATCGCCGCGAGGCGAGGTCCGAAGGAAGCATGGAACAAACGTGCGAGTCGATGGACAAAAACTGAATAGAAGGCGCCCGTACCGGACGAGTGGGCAACTTACCGCGAAGTCCATAATCCATCAAGGTGCGAAGCGTAGATTCGGCGATTGTGCACGGAAAGTGACTGAGCTTACCCCAGGAGATCTGCTCCGTGTCGCTTCGGCGACTGAGGTGGCCGTAAGGCGACTTGACCGCGGAGCAGAAGTCAGCATCGGGCATAGTACCCGGCAACGGAGAAGGCCCGAACGAGCAGGAGCGGTGAGTAGGCCATGAGTCTCAAAGACGATAAGCAGCGGAATATCCAGATGGAACTGGACTTCTCATCTGCGCTGACGGGTGCAGCCCGAGGTGTCGCAGGAGAAGAGACTGAATCGTGGGTGGCGACGAGTGGATCCGAAAGCCCAGCTAGAACCGATCGACTGATGGAGGAAGTAGTTGAGCGAGAAAACCTGAAGGAAGCACTACGACAGGTAAAGGGTAATAAAGGTAGCGCGGGAGTGGACGGGATCACCGTCAGTCAACTCACCGACTACCTGAAACAGCACTGGCCAGTAATCCGAGAACAACTGCTGAACGGGACCTACGAACCGAAGCCGGTGAGGCGGGTGGAAATCCCCAAACCGGACGGCGGGGTGCGCAAGCTTGGCATCCCGACGGTGCTGGATCGATTCATCCAGCAAGCGGTGATGCAGGTGCTGCAGCGGCGGTGGGACTCGACATTCTCCGAGCACAGCTATGGTTTCCGACCCGGACGATCGGCACATCAAGCGATAGCTCAGGCGCAACACTACATCGCCGCGGGCTACGGCTGGGTGATTGATCTCGACCTCGAAAAGTTTTTCGACCGAGTCAATCACGACAAACTGATGGGTCAGATCGCCAAACGAGTCGAAGACAAGCGGCTGCTGAAACTCATCCGGGCATTTTTGAACGCCGGGGTGATGGAGAACGGACTGGTCAGCCCCAGCGTGGAAGGAACTCCGCAAGGAGGTCCACTTTCGCCACTACTGTCCAACCTCGTGCTCGACGAACTCGACCGAGAGCTTGAGCGTCGTGGCCACCGCTACCTGCGATACGCGGATGATTGCAATATCTACGTGCGCAGCCAACGGGCCGGTCAACGAGTGATGGAGGGTATCACGCGCTTCATCACGCACCAACTCAAGCTCAAAGTAAACGAAACGAAGAGTGCGGTGGCGCGACCACAGGAACGGAAGTTTCTCGGATTTAGCTTTAGCGCCGGTCCAGAAGTTCAGCGCATCATTGCGTCGAAAGCTCTGGAGCGGTTTAAGCACCGAATCCGGGAAGTCACACGCCGGGCAAAAGGCGTCAGCATCGAGACGACGATAGCGGAACTCGCTCCGTATCTGCGGGGTTGGCGCAGCTATTTTGGCTTTTGCGAAACGCCCGATGAGCTGATGTACCTGACCCGCTGGGTCCGATTGCGGTTGCGGGCAGCGATGTGGCGGCAATGGAAAACACCACGCCGTCGCCGCGCCGCTCTGTTGTCGCTCGGGGTCCGTCCGCGACTCGCCAATAACACGGCTGGCAGTGGACGTGGCCCTTGGTACCTGGCTCGGGCCAAGGCCCTCTCTGTTGGGCTTTCCAATGCTCACTTCAAATCGCTCGGCCTTCCGACGTTGATCGATGGCGGTTAGCGCAACCAACTCGAACCGCCGTGTACGGACCCGTACGCACGGTGGTGTGGCAGGGGTCGGCGGGTGACCGCCGCCCCTATGCCGATCTCACGGGCTATCCTGAAGTAATACCAGGTAAGGGTTGCCGACGATCCGCTCCGAATCGGCTATGAGCCTCAGTGCGAGAAGACTGCGCCGTGCGGCGGGCCCGATCCATGCAGCCGTGTGGCGATCCCCGGTCGACACGAAGTTGAAACCGGGTTTTCCGTCGGCGTCATGAAAAGCTCCGTCCATAGAGAGCGCCCCGTCGCACGGGCGAGCCTGTCAGATGTTCCACGCATTCGGTTGCGACGAGGGGTATCTAAACCAATGTCAAAGGCGTCGGACAAGAATATCCGACCCACATGGATGCGCGGCCAGCTAGGGAAAATCCACATCGAGAGAATAGATGTCCTGTGTGCTGACGTCACGCACGAAGATGCGCGAATCATCCGGCGCCTGCCCGCCCCACGACCCCCAGAAGCCAAAGTAGCGGCGCAGACCGCTTAAATCGCATACGTCCTCAGCAGTGTGTTGGCCGACTTTCACGCGATGGCACTTGGGATTGTCAGTGGCGAAGTTGTCGTAATAGACGTATTGACTGTCCTTCGACCAGTATGGGTAATTCACGTTTGGATCGCTCACCCAGTCAGACCATTTTTGTGTGCGGAAATCATATAGCATCAATTTCCTTGATCCTTCCGCGACGGTCGCAGACATGTAACGCCCATCCGGAGACCAGCGAGGAGAGAACAAGCCTTCGGAGCCCGCCAACTTGGAAACATGTCGGGTCTTAAGATCAACCAGCTGGACAACATTGGCAGCGGTGCTCATGGAAGAAAGGCGTCCAAAGGCGAGCTGGGTACCGTCCGGAGACCAGGTTGCGTCAATTTCGCTGACGTTTTCCGGCAATAATTCCTCTGGCGCGCCGCCCTGCGCCGAAATTAGGAATATCTTCCAGGGTTTTCCCACCTCAGCGGAAATATATGCGATCTGCGTTCCGTCGGGCGACCAACTGGGAAGCGATGCTGCCGCCGGAGGATAAGTCAGCTGCAGTCGTTCGGCGCCATCCACGCGGCTGCGCCACAAGATGCCATCCGGAACAGAAGCGTAGGTGACCCACTTGCCGTCGCGGGTAAAGGCAAGATCAGTGGCAGAAATCCCTCCCATGAACGTGGCGAACTGCTTCGACGTGGCGTCGTAACGCACCAGTTCGCCGCGGGACTGGAAGCCCGCAGCAAAGAGTTTTCGGCCACTTACGTCGGGGAGTACCTTGGAGTACAAGATTGGGCCGGTGGTCAGCTGGACCGGCGTATGAGAAATTTTGCGGAAAATGCTGGTCGGTTCGGCAAGGGCGAAGATGTTGCTCTCTCGTCCCGTGCCACTCTCAAACACATAGTAACGGCCATCCTCCGTCCACCGGCCGCAGCATTCGTTGGAGGGGGCGTGCCAATCCTTCAGTAGCTGATGCAGGTTGGAGCCGTCGGTTCGGACCTCCCACAGCGAGTTTGTGTTCGCCTGGCCCGCGATCGAAAGGCGAATGCGGCTTCCGTCGGAGGAAAAGACCACTCCGAACCCTGGTCCGGGCAACGATACAAGCAGGCGTGGTGAAGTTCCGTCAGCGTTTGCCAGGTATAAATTCGTCCCCTTCATGAACACCATCTGCTTGCCGTCGCGAGACCAACTCGCAGAATTTCCCTCGATATCGCCAAGGCGGCGCGGGGATCCAGCGGGCAGCGGCAAAGACCATAATGGCGATGCTCTGCTACCCGTGGAAGTAGCGCTATCGACCAGCAGCTGCGAATGGTCTGCGGAGATGTCTTGAATGAACATCCTCGGGACTGGGGCTTTGATAAACGAGGTTTCACCTCCTGTAGTGGAGACCTGAGCTAGAGTCAAGCCTTCGGGGCGCCACTGAGTCACATAGACGCGCGCGCCATCAGTCAGCATGTTGCCCATGGGAACGCCGTCGTGCGTGATCTGCGTGGCGGCGGTAACTCTGGGTTGGCTCGCTGGAAGCAGATACCACACCACTGCCGCCACAAGCAGTAATGCCGCGGAGGCAACCACCGGCCACAGCCAGCGGCGTTTAGCCTTTGGGGCCTGTGTTGCAGCTGCCACCGCAACACTCACTCTTCCGGAGCTTGTGTCCCGCTTCAGCCGCTTCAAATCCGCTCGCATTTCAGCCGCGCTTTGGTAGCGAATCTCGCGGTCTTTTTCGAGCGCCTTGTGAATAATGTGGTCGAGCTCGGTCGGAAGATCAGGATTGAGCCGGAGCGGCGATGCAGGCTCCTTGTTCAGGACGGAATCGAAAATCGCGGCTGTGCTGTCGCCACGAAACGGAAGCATGCCGGTCGCCATCTCGTAAAGCACCGCGCCAAAAGAAAACAGGTCAGTACGGGCATCGAGATCCTTGCCCAGTGCCTGCTCCGGCGACATATAAGCCACGGTTCCCAGGGTGCTGCCGGGACTAGTGAGGTGGGGATCGTCAGGGCTAGCGACCGTAGCGCCGTCTGGTGTTGCCATCGAGCGTGTTTTCGCTAGGCCGAAATCTAGAATCTTGGCATGTCCTCGATCGGTGACAAACAGATTCGCCGGCTTGATATCGCGGTGAACAATTCCTTTGGCGTGGGCGACATCGAGCGCGTCCGCAATTTCGATGGCGAGATCTAGAAGCTTCTGCAGCTCTAACGGACGGCTTTGAATCACGTCGCGCAGAGTCTTGCCCTCCAAGTATTCCATCACCAGGAAAACCCGGCCCTCGTGCTCGCCAATTTCGTGAATGGTGCAGATGTTGGGATGATTCAGCGCCGACGAAGCGCGAGCTTCACGCCGGAGGCGTTCCAGCGCCTGCGCGTCGCTGGCCAGGGCATCGGGAAGGAACTTGAGCGCGACGAAGCGGCTGAGCTGGATGTCCTCAGCCTGATAAACCACACCCATCCCACCGCCGCCGATTTTGCCTACAACGCGATAGTGGGAAACGGTTTGCCCGATTATTGATTGGGAGTCAGACACAGCGGCTAATCTTAGCAGACGATCTCTTTCTCCACGCTGAGAAGTCATTCGGAGGCGCTTTAAGCGCTGCACGACTGCCACGCACTTCGATTTTGAGATTGTGATCGGCAAATCGCTTACTCCTCGTCATTATGACTGGCGTGCAAGCAATGGAAGCAGCGATAATGAGAGTCTGTCCCAAGCGAGGTTTGCTTGGGCAGGTGTAATTCCTTCTTGATCTGAACGATCAGGTCTTTCCGTTTCAGGATGCATCTGTCGGCGAGAAGGGTGAACCGCTTGGTTTTCGTATCGCACATCACCCTGCCGCGAGCAAATTCTTCATACTCGGACTCCACCGGAGCTTTGCCAACCTGCTGCCAGCGTTTCCACACACGGATATGGCTGCTGGGGTAGTTCAGATGATCGCCATACCGTTCGCACTCGCTTACTGGGGCGCTGTCGATCAGCAATGCACCGTTGACCAACCAAAAAATTCCCAATCGCGCTTCTGTTTTGGATTTGTTCTTCTTGTCCGCTGCGGGTTTTGGCATCTAGCTGATCCTCCGTTCTGGCTGTGCTGAGTCTCAAGCTCGCGTGCTCAGTAAAGAAACAGATCAGGGGAACTTCAAGTCATACCCGAATCTCTGATATTGCTCCAACGTCAGAGTGCGGGTATGCATCACGTCTTTTGGGGCTTCGGCCTGATCTTCAGCATCCAAACGTCCCCGTCTTCTACCTTCAGTACGCGGAACAAGGTGCCCTCTCGGTAGGCGACAATTCCTCCGTGCTCGACCATCTCATCCCTCATTGGCCAATCCCCGCTGTAAATAATTCGCATCCAGTCAGCATTTTCCTGCCGACTACACTCTCGCAGAGTTCTTGCATCTGGTTCGATACTAGGTGACTAGTCTTGATGCGGAAAGATTGCCCTCTTCGTCTTCTTAAATTCCCCCCGATCCGGTCAAGATCAGCAAGTGTGAGACGGACTTCGTTCGCTATGGCGGCGTTCTTCTCGTCAACTTGCCGCAGCTGATCTTCGCCGCGAGAGACCAGCACAGCGACAGGGATTGATCGCTTTCGCACATCCGAACCAACTTGTCGATGTCATTTTCGCCGACAACAGCCTTCTCTTTTTGTTATCGATTAACATTCGGGGCTCGACGGGCGCACCGCTGGAATCGCGAGGCAAGGATGAAATCGCCGTTCCGAGCGAGCTTTTCGCTGACACAAAGCCCATAAGTGTGGACTCTCATCGCTAAGCTTCCGCTGAACGAGGCGGAACGTTTCCTCGGCTGAGAGTTGGGCGATCCTAGCGAAGTCTGCCACGCCGAGCCGCTCTAAGATTTCTGTTCGTTTGAGCTTGCCTTCTCCCAGACAAAGAGGGCACTCGACGGTGTCAGTCAGTTGTTTTCACGTAGCCTCCCAGACGTTCGATTGAAGAAGGAAGAAATGGGGGAGACGATGCGGGACGCTTGCTGCTATTTGCGCTTGATTAGCAAACCGGGATCAGCCGTGTTGATAGATACGAACTTGCCATGGTTGTCGCGGGTTGTGCCGAAATGTTCGCTTGTTCGGCCAAGAAACTCGCCCGGCTCGTCATGCACGATAGTGTCGAACGCGCCAGTGAATCCGGTTGTGACCGAGCCGATGATGCGATGTTGTCCGTCGCGAACGTAAGTTTTCCTGAGTGACATTTGCCCTCCCCTATTGTTCTACCGTTCGCGTGCACGAAAAAGGTAGGGATTCCGCGGAATATTTTTGGAGCATGGCACGGAAGTCACATTTTCGTGTGATTACTCGAAGTTTTTCGGCCCGTTCCTACCTTTTTCAAGAGGTCGGCTGGTAGAACAGAAGTGCGAGATCAATGAGCGACAACCACAGGATCGAAGAAACGAGGATTGAGGCACTGATCGAAGAGCAATGCCGACTAGCATGTTCCAGGAATGTGATTGGCTCGCTCATCGTGGCTGGGTTGCTCAAGAAGAGGCTTGCGCTGTTGCCAATGAGGCAGTGAGGTAATTGATGTTCGATGTCGTCTGGAACGAACTGAATCTCTTGCCAAGCCCCCACCGAGCGGCTCCGCAGTTCCTCCTCCGTTGTTGTCACAACCGACTTGGAGAATCTCAACCAATGAAAAAAGCAGCGATCTACGTTCGTATTTGACCCCGACCAGCACGTTGAATCACAGTTGTACGATCTTCGAGAGTTGGCGGCCCAGCGAGGATTCGAAGTCGTGCACGAATACGAAGATCGTGGTGTTTGTGGAAGGAAGGCACGGCGCCCGGGTCTTGATCTCCAGATGGCTGATGCGCGGCGAAAGAAGTTCTCCGTCGTGCTGGTCGCTTTCGACCGAATTGCCAGGAGCACTCAGAATTTTCTGCACGTCATCGATGAGTGGAGAGTTTGGAAATCGAATTCATTTCTCGCGGCAACGGGGGACGCGATGGAGCGACTTTTCATTACGATCAATCTCCGCGATTGCAGAATTGGAACGCTCTCTCGTTGTTGAGCGCGTCAAGTCTGGAATGCGCCGGGCAAGACTTGAAGGGCGGCAGATCGGCGCTCCCGGCTGGATGTCGACCGGGAGCAGGTCGTGTTGGATCGCCGTTCTGGTGTGTCACTGACTCAAGTCGCCAAGAAGCACGACATCTCTCGTGCAAGCGTTTGCCGCATGGTGAAGGAAGTCAACGAGATTTCCAATTCCGCTGTTGTTGCGTCTGCCGGAGATGCCGGGCAGCTATTCCAGCAAGCGGGAGCAGGACAATGACTCAAGACACCAAGGACAAGCGGATCGGGGCTGGCAACGATGAGAGCTACAGCAAGGTCTTCGTAGTGTGCGGTGGTGGCGCATCATTGCGACAATGCCTGATCTGCGAGCGCGTATTCTCCCGGCAGGACTCTTTCGAGCATTCCAAGTTTCCTTGTCACCCGCCAGCGCCTACTGCGAACTGAGCAATGATAATCGACACGAACTCTATGAACAGACAATTTCAATTCCGACTTAATGGTCTCATCATAACGCACCTAAAAGTGCGTCCGGTTTTCACTTTCGGAGCCACAGAGAAGTGGGAACTTGTCGCCTGCCACGAGACGCTCGGCGAATTCGCCATCGACGACAATGACGGACTCGCTGATCCTGCGCTCACGCCCTTCATACTTGAAGTGCGGGACGTGTCGATTCCGCCCATTGAGCGCCGATTCCTTTTGAACAAGGGCTGGAGGCGGATGACTACCAGCCAGTGTCTCGCGTTGCTTGAGTCGGCTGGGGTGATCGACAGGCAATGATGCTCTGCCCTGAGGCGAGCGTCCTAGTATGGGTGGCTACAATTGCAAACTTTTCCCGAAGCATCCTTGATGCAGCTAATGAAGTAGCTCAACACTTTGGAATGACGTTGACCATCAAGCACAACTCCTGTCCCCGGCTCACGGCTTGTAGTGAGATTTTCGTGCTTTCTCTCCCCTAGCGCGTCTTCCTGCCATGATACGAGAGGTTATGTTCGAGAAATAAGGATTCGAACGCCTCAGGAAGCAGCCACCGCGAACGGCGTCCGCCGTCCGCCGTCCTTGGTCAATACGATTGCTTCGCGTTCAGTGGGTAAGATTCCCGCCTTCAATCCTGACTTGGAGTCGCGGGTAGCGCCCTGCGAAGTCTACTCGGCTTGGCTGGCCGCGAATGACTGCCGTCTGCCAAGCCGCTTTATTTAGGCGGGACTAGTTTGTCAATCCTAGCTCGTCGGTTCTGACGAAATCGACCGTCATTGTGCAATTTTCCCCGAGGGTGCAATTGCTATCGTGTCACAGGCCTTTGACCGTGGCTTCGGTAGCAAAAGCAAGGCTCCCACGAGCTGCAGGGTGGACCGCGGAAGCTGCTTCGAGGGCACAGAGTTGCGTGAGAGCGTAGCCCGCATAGTTGTAGGTGTGTCCATCGACGATGTCGACAGTGTAAAGCGAGAGGCCATTCTTAGTATTCATTTGTTTCCTTAATCGTTTGAGGTTGGAAGCTCGATCCTTTAGGAATGCTTCCATCTGGTTCAATACTGATAAATGAACCTTCGCCGATCCTAAATGCGCGTTCAGCAGTAAAAATATTGTCCGGCAGCTGGGAAGTCGAACTATGCGAACAAGGGACAAATAGGAATCAGAACGATCACAGTCGCCGCCTGCCGTTATGTGGGGAAATTCTTGCACCAGTGGACCCGGCCTATCGTCACCTTTGATTCAGCTGCAATAGTTGACAAGATTGATCCACCGACCCCCAAAGCGTGCTCCGCTGCACTGACAACCTCTGGCCCAGCCGTCAAGGGCTCGGGAAAGGTAGTGAGACGGTGCAGAGTTGGAGGCGCTGAAGCTGATATTGGACGAAAGCGTTCGAGCAGCTACAAGGAGGAATGGGATGTCGGACGAATTCAATAACGCCGATGGCCAAGGACAACCTGAGGCCAACACAGAATCTGACCGGTCTAGCCCGCCCTCGAGTGGCACGGTTGAGTCCGGGGACTCCCCGAGGTCATCGAAGTTCAGAAGTTCGGAGGCAGCAGGTCAGGTGTCGACGGACCAAAAGCAGCCTCAAGAGGAGCTTCGCTTAGAGGCTGAGTCCCAGCAAAGTAGCCCTGTCGCGCAAACGACTGCTGACGCCGCGCCGGGACAGTCCGACACGCCACTTATTGGACAAGACGTGTTAGCCCAGGGAACGTCCGGGTCTGTCACTCGAGCCGAGGAAGAAGCAAAGCCAGCGGAAAATCAACTTGGTTTAAACGAAACGAGTGAATTTACGAAAATAGAACCTGTCGACATGGAGTCCGCAGTAGAAAGGGCCGTGCTGGGGCACGGCGAATATTTCGGAAGAGGGTACGTCCAAAACCAGGAGGACGTTGGTTTTCAACCTAGCGAGACGCACGATCTTGTGAGGCGAGGAGAGCAGATCTATTTTTCCGTCATTCGATGGCAGGGTTCCACCCCAACCTTGACCATTTACCCTGACGGAATCAACTTCAGAGGTAAGCCAATTGTTTTCCCCCAGCTACCGCCCGCGCTATACAAATCGATTCTTCTGCCAACGGATGTAGGGGTCCACTATGCGGCCCGAGAGGTTTTCGACAACATTTTAACTCTTCTGAAACGCCTTCCTTTACTGTCAGAGCGGGAATGCCAGCTGCTGACCTTCTGGTGTATCGCAAGTTGGTTCCCGGACGTTTTGCATTTCATTCCCCGGCTTACGATCACGGGTCCCAAATACGCCGCTGATTTGCTGTTTCGAATGTTGCGAACCGTTTGCCGTAGACCAGTGTTGCTGGCCGGCATGAACCCCGCAGTACTAAAATTAATTCCAATTAGCGAGCTCCTGCCCACACTCTTTATCCTTGAAACCAGTCTGAACAAGCGCGTCGCAGACTTGCTGAACGGTTTAGATCAGGATGGCTATCTGGTTGCAAGTGGCGGGCAAATGCGGGAATGTTACTGCGTGAAGTGCATTTACCTGGGCGAAGAATACGCGCAGATTTCGGATTTGGACGGAATTCACGTTCATCTCTCCCGCAACGCATCGTTGCCCGATCGGCTGATTCCGTCCGATTCGACCGTTGAAACATTGCAGAATCAGCTCTTGACTTATCGCACATTCAACCTTGATCGCGTCAGAGCATCGGAATTCACTGCCAACGATCTTGTGCCACAATTCGATGCGATGGCCCGGCAGCTTGGATCCGCTATCCTCGACGATTTCGTTTTGCAAGAGCTAGTTGTCGAAGGTTTGAAAGATCTAAGTGAGCAGGCCCGCGTCGATCGGGGCAGCAGTCTGAAGAGTGTGGTTGTGCGAGCCGTTCTCTCCCACTGTCATAGCGATCAGCAGCGGGTATTTACGCATCAAATTGCTACTACAGTTAACGACATATATAGGGAAGAGGGCGAATCATTGAAAGTGCGCAGTGAGACCGTTGGACACGTGCTCAAGAACCTTGGGTTATACAGCCGGCGGCTTGGCAGCGAGGGTCGAGGATTAGTGCTTGATACTTCTACGCAACTTCGAGCACACGCCCTGAGTCTGTCCTATGAAGTGCTTCCGGAAGCGCCAGCATGTGGGCACTGTCAAGAAGTCCAAATGCAACAAGAGAGACCACTTATGTAGTAGGTGCACGATCTGAGGAGTATTAGGTGATATGCCGTCCACGCCGTCGGCAAGCTCATCTTGATGCTCGTTTCCGCCAACTCCGAGATAAGGCGCGCTTCATGCCTACCAGCATTCCTCCTCTCATCAGGACTTTTTAGTGGTGGGCATTCAGCTTGTATAAGGTCAAGGTCACAGAAAAAAACGGACACATGAACTCAGGAAGACCCATGAAGCCTATCCACAACGGTGAAGTAGTGCGGTCTGCGGTGACTGTCACCCGATGCAGGTACTAGAAAACACAACGGTTGTGTAGGTTTTGTAGGTTGTGCGAGATGTGCAGGATGTGCAGGATGTTTGCGTTGTTCCAAGCCTCGCCAATATAGGGCTGCAACACTTTAGCCGCCGAACGTCGACGACTGCCGTTGGATAGCGGTGGAGAGGAAATACGAGTTCGAAGGGCCCAAAGGTACGGTTTAGCCTGCTCGACCTATTCGAGGGCCGCAGACAATTGATCGTCCATCGCGCGTTCTTCGATCCCGAGGTTCGGCTGGCCTGAGCCCGCCAGCCGCGGCTGCTCTAGATCGCCGATCACCTCGGCTACGTAGCCCATCTGAAGGCTCGCGATACTACCATCGTCTACGACTCATCCGCTGCGCAGGCAGACATCGCGCACCCTGAAGGAGCGGGTGGGCTGACCGTGGGCGCTTTCTTATATTGCCTGTAATCGAGACGCTTGTTTGCGACACTCTGGAGGCGATAATCTTCATCCACCCAACCTGTTGTCCTGTCACATCTCGTGATCCGAGTCGGGGGATCATCCGCGTTTACAAGACAGAACGACGAACTGTTCGAGGGCGGTTCGTTGTCACTCAGCGTGTTGCCACCAGGTTCGTCACTGCCTGCGACACACTCTCGACCTGATCATCTGTCATTTCGGGATAAAGCGGCAGAGAGAGGACTTGCTCGGCGGCTCTTTCAGAGTGCGGGAGAGAGTGGCGGCCATATCCAAGATTTGCGTAAGCCGGTTGCAGATGAACCGGCGTCCCATAGTGAATCCCGGTCTGAATGCCTTCCTTCTGCAGAGACTGTTGCAGAGTGTCGCGTTCATTCGTCCGTACTGTATAGAGGTGATAGACGTGTCGCGCCCAGGGCATCTCCGTCGGGCGCTCGACTCCGGAACCCGCCAATAGCCGGTTGTACTTCTCCACAAATGCGCGCCGCGCCTCGGTCCACTGCTCGAGGTGTCTCAGTTTGACGCGCAGGATCGCGCCCTGAAAAGCTTCCATGCGGTAGTTAAATCCGCGCAGCACGTGATGATACTTGCGGTCCTGTCCCCAATCGCGCAGCATCCGAATGGTGCGCGCGTACTCGGGATTGCTGGTGGTCACTGCGCCACCCTCGCCGTAGGCCCCCAGATTTTTGCCAGGATAAAAACTAAAGCACGCCATATCGGCGAGGCTGCCCACGGGGCGGCCCTTGTATTTCGCTCCATGCGCTTGTGCGGCGTCTTCGATCACGACTAAACCGTGCCGGCGCGCTATCTCGAGGATCGGATCCGTGTCTGCCGGTTGACCATACAAATGCACGGGCATGATGGCCTTGGTACGCGGTGTAATTGCGGCCTCAATCGCCGCCGGATCCAGCGTGTACGGGCGCGGATCGATGTCGACCAGCACTGGCCGTGCTTCCGCATACACGATTGCGGCAACACTGGCCACAAAAGTAAAAGCAACCGTAATGACTTCGTCGCCCGGGCCGATCCCCGCAGCCAGCAAGGCCAAATGCAGAGCGCTGGTCCCCGAGTTCAAGGCAACACATTCCCCCGCGCCGCAGTAGGTGGCGAATTCTTGCTCGAAAGCTGCCACTTCGGAGCCGAGGACGAATTGTCCACTGTCCAGCACCCGGGCGATGGCCGCATCAATTTCCGGCTTGATGCTTCGGTATTGCGCTCTTAAATCCAGAGAGGGGACTTTGATATTCGCCATGATGGTTCGGTGAATCGAACCTTTATTCTCTCATCTGCCCGGTTAACGAGGGAGGTTCTCTCAGTAATTGAAGGCTTTGTAGATCGCGCCCTGAAAGAGCCATCCACGGCTGAATTCGCTCGCTTCGGTACACGGGGTTAGTTCCTTGACAATGGGGAGCGAGTCGCCTAGCATCGCTGGCCAGATGTAAAAACGTTGCCGCGAGGCACAAATCTGTGTCGGGCAGTGAAGCGCAACTCATAGCAGTAAAACCTTCCTGGTACCGGGTGAAGCGGCATGAAGTTGCTGTCAAGAGTGGTGTGGGCGGAGGGCATGTATCTGGCGCCGCAGCATTTTCAGGCGCAGAACCGTTACTTCGAAGAAGCCGTCCACTTTGCCACAGCCAGTCTCTGGAGAGACGCCTACGGGTTGGCGGCCTGCCAACTTGATGCGGATGCGCTGCGTAACGGAACGGTAAGCCTGCTGCACGCGCGCGGGATGTTTCAGGACGGCCTGCCCTTTGACATTCCTGAATGCGATCCTCGTCCCGATCCTCGCAACATCGCTGAACAATTCTTGCCTGCGACCGATAGCCTGACGGTTGCATTAGCCGTACCGCGCTGGGTGCAAGGCCAGCAAAACTGCGACCTGGATCCGATTCCGTCGGGGAGCGCCCGTTACACCAGCACTGTGGAGATGGTGCACGACGAGAACACCGGACTCGACGCCAAGCCGGTACAGATGGGACGCAAGAACATCCGGCTGGTAGTGCTACCCACCGAAGATCAAAATCTGCTGACGCTACCAATCGCCCGAGTGATGCGTGATCAGTCCGGACATTTCGTCTACGATCCCACCCACGTCCCGCCTTGCCTGCGCCTCAGTTCTAGCGAGCGGCTTTCAACCATGCTGCAGCGGCTGGTGGAGATTCTGGAAGAGAAAAGCATGGTGGTCGCGCAAGAGCAGCAGACATCGGGAACGTTTCAGACGGGGATGTCGGCTCGCCAGGTCGCGCAGTTCTGGTTTCTGCATGCCATTAACACGAGTTTGACGCCGTTGCGGCATATTCTGCTCGCCAAACACCGCCATCCTGAAGACATGTTTCGCGAAATGTCGCGCCTGGCGGGGGCTCTCTGCACGTTCAGTCTGGATAGTAGTCCGCGATCGCTGCCTGCGTATAACCATTATGATCCGGGACCAGGCTTCGATTTTCTTGAAGAACACATTCTTCGACATCTGGAAATCATTGTTCCTTCGCAGGCCGTGGTGATTCCCTTGAAGCCGGCAGCGCGTTATTTTTACGAAGGGGAAATTCGGGACCAGCGCTGCATGGGTCGTTCGCGCTGGATTCTTGGCGTGCGGTCTCCGGTGGGCGAGGCCGACCTCATCTCGAAAACCTTGCAGTTCGTAAAGCTGTGTTCCGCGCAATTTGTTCCAGAGTTGGTGAAACGGGCGCTCCCCGGTCTGACACTAACTCATATGCAGGTTCCGCCGGCAGCGATCTCCTCGAAAGTGGACAGCCAGTATTTTTCGGTTAACCGCAGCGGCCCATGCTGGGAGCATTTGATGCGGACGAAGAACGTGGGCGTGTATGTACCGGGAGACATTCCGTCTCCCGAGATCGAACTGATTGTGTTGCTCGAGAGTTGACATGGGATCATCCACACAAATTACGCCCTTGGGAAGCTATCGCGGATCGAGTCCCGCCCTGGACCGGCGTGGCTGGAACATCGCGCTGGGTTTCCAGGAGATATTCACCGCCGTAGTGCGACTGCGCTACAACCGCCAGGCCGTGCAGGACGCGGAGGCCTTCCGCGCGCAAATGCGTCAGGCGTTGCGCGTTGCCGAACAGGAGGCGCGCAGTCGAGGGTGCAATCCCGAGGATGTGAAGCAGGTGATTTTTGCCGTAGTCGCGTTTCTGGATGAATCGGTATTGAGTTCTGGTAATCCGGTGTTTGCAAACTGGCCTCGCCTGCCTTTGCAGGCGGAATTGTTTGGCCACCAGCTGGCCGGTGAAATTTTCTTTCAGGAACTGCAGAAGACGTTGAGCCGCAGCGATTCTCAGGAAACGGCCGATTTGCTGGAAGTGTACTACCTGTGCCTGCTGCTGGGTTTCAAAGGACGCTATGCTGCGGGCGGAGACTTGCGGTCGATCTCGGCGGCGATCCAGGAGAAGATTCGCCGGGTGCGCGGTCCGGTCGGGCCGTTGTCTCCGCGCGGTGCAATTCCCGCGGACGCTGTGCGCCTGACCCAATCCGACCGCTGGAGCAATGTCATGGGAAAGGCAGCGCTCGTTACTGTGGGTCTCGCGTTCGTACTCTTCGTGCTCTTCAAAATTCTGTTGATGTCGGGTGCGTCGTCGCTTTCCGGCTTGGTTGCGGGCCAATAGAAACAGGGGGACGGAATGTTGTACTGGGTGACCACTCTAGTACTGCTGGTTTATCTGGTGCTGGTTTGGCTTCTGGGCAGTTGGCTGCCTCTGCACGGCTCCGATGTGTGGGTACTGCGCGGCGTGCTGGCTCTGTTGGGAATTATCGGGGCCGCGGTCGCGTTTTTCTACATCTACAAAGTGGAGAAAGCGAAGAAAGCGTCCGGAGAAGAGGACTCGCAAGCTGGCGGGACCGACGATCTGGATGTTTTGGTACGGGGGGCAGTCCAGCGGCTGAAGCATTCGACGTTGGGGCGGGGGAGCACCCTGAGCAGCCTTCCGCTGGTGTTCGTTCTCGGAGACTCTGGTTCCACAAAGACAACAGTCCTCCTGCATTCCGCTCTCGATCCCGAGTTGCTGGCGGGACAGGTTTATCGCGAGAACGAAGTGCTGCCGACTTCTGCGGCGAACATCTGGTACACGCGGCAGGCCATCTTCGTGGATCCGGCTGGGTCGATGATGGGCCAGGCGGATCGCTGGAGACGCCTGGTCAGGCTGCTGCAGCCGGCACGATTTTCAGCGGCCATCGGTAAACGCGCGCAAGCGCCACGCGCGGCAATCGTGTGCTTTGATTGCGAAACTTTCCTGCAGCCGGGTGCGAGCGAAACTGCCGTTTCCGCAGCGCGAAAGTTATCGGTGAGGTTGCAAGAGATTTCTCAGCTGTTGGGAATCAGTTTTCCAGTTTACGTGTTGTTCACCAAAGTGGACCGCATTTCGTTCTTTACGGACTTCGTCCGGGGGATGAGCAAGGATGAAGCCAATGAAGTCTTAGGCGCGACTTTGCCGCTCCGCTCCTTGAGCGCGGGTGTTTATGCGGACGAAGAGACCAAGCGCCTCACCAAGGCCTTTGATGAAATCTTTTACTCGCTGGCCGAGCGACGCATCCTTCTGCTCCCCCGCGAGCATGAAGGGGACAAGCTTCCTGGAATTTACGAGTTTCCCAGGGAATTGAGAAAGCTGCGCACGCTGCTGGTCCAATTCTTGGTTGACCTGGCGCGTCCCAGCCACCTCGGGACGAATCCTTTTTTGCGCGGGTTCTACTTCACTGGGGTGAGGCCTGTGGTGGTGGACGATGTGGTCGCGGCCCCGGCAGTAGTAGAAGTGGCGGAGTCGGCATTTGATGCCGGCGCGACGCAAATCTTCCGCGGCGGAGGTTCACGGTTGCAGGCCCCGTCTGTGGCAGCAAGAGGCGGACCGCGCCGGCTGCCGCAGTGGGTCTTCCTTACCAGCCTGTTCAACGACGTTCTGGTGAAAGACCGCGTAGCCTTGGCGACGAGCGGATCCAGTTCACGCGTAAATCTGTTGCGCCGCGCGGGGTTGGCAGCACTTGCTCTCGTTGGAATCATCTGCCTTACGGGCTTCACGGTTTCCTTTTTGCGCAACCGTGCGCTGGAGACGCGGGTTCACGATGCAGTGGCCGACTTGCGCAGTGTGCAAACCGGCGCAACCCAAGTGGCAAGCGTCGGCGACCTGCAAAAGCTCGATAATTTGCGAAAAGAACTCGCTGACATTTCCGACTACGAACAGAACGGTAGGCCGCTGAGCTTGCGTTGGGGGCTGTATGTGGGCGATCAGATTTATCCCGATGCAAAACGCATTTACTTCCTGCGTTTCCAGCAACTGCTGCTCGCTGACACAGAGAAACGGCTGACCAATAATTTGGAAGCGGTATCGGGTAAGTCCGCGGCCAACGCACCGAACGATGCCTACGAGAAAACTTATAACGAGCTGAAAGCCTATCTGATCACTACGGAACCTTCCGATCACGATAAGAGCACAAAAGAATTCCTGACGCCGGTTTTGCTCAGCCATTGGATCGCGAACCGCGACATTGAGAAAGAACGAAAAGATCTGGCGTCGGCGCAGTTCGATTTCTATGCTACCGAACTGGCCAAGGAGAATCCCTTTTCGACGGGCAACTCCCCATTGATGATCGAACAAGTACGCGCCTACCTGGCTCAGTTCGGCGGCATCGACCGCTATTACGTGCAACTCCTCTCGAAGGCTTCTGAGAAGAATCCTGATGTGAGCTTTAACGAACTTTACAAAGATTCTGCCGGCGTCGTTGTAAGCAACCACAAAGTGAAAGGGGCGTTCACGCGCGGCGGTTTTTTATTCGTGCAGGATGCTTTGAAGGATCCTCGTCTTTATATGGGCGGCGAGGAATGGGTATTGGGTAAGAGCGCGACTCAGGCCATCGATCTGGGCGTTGTGCAACAAAAACTGACCGAACGCTACAATCAGGATTTTGTGAACGAATGGAATACGGTCTTGAAGGGTTCGTCAGTTGCTGGTTATGTGAGCAATGCGGACGCCGACAGGAAACTGGAAAAATTAACTGGGCCGACATCCCCGTTACTAGAGTTGCTGTATTTCATATCGCATAACACGGACGTGGCTTCCGCGAACGCGAAAGCGCATTTTGCGCCGGTCCAAGCCGTCGAGCAGCCGGGTCCGCCTGACAAGCCACCCGATCATTACGTTCTTGCTTCGAACAAAGAGTACGTTGAGGCGCTGGGCAAGTTGCAATCGGATATTCACGCGCTTGCGCAAAATCCGGGTGCGCCCGATCCCGCGCAGCTCACCCAGGCTGGAACCTCCGCCGATGCGGCTTCCAGCACTGTGACAAAGATAATCGCGTCGGTGCCGGTAGATCAGGAATTTGGAAATCAGGATCAGGTGCGACGGCTGCTGGAAGAGCCAATCAAGAATGCAGAAGCATTGTTGCGTCGCGGGCCCATCGACATTGCCAACGGTTCGGGGAAAAGTTATTGCTCGCAGTTCGCCGCGGTGAGCAACAAATATCCGTTTGACCCCAATGCTCCGGAAGACGCGTCCGTGGCCCAACTCTACGCCATCTTCGGGCCGGGCGGCGACGCATGGAAGAAGCTGAATGACGATATAAAGCCGTTCGTGCTCAAGACAGGTTCTCGCTACACTGCGAATCCTTCAGCGACTGTGAGAGTGTCACCAGCATTCTTGTCCTTCCTGAATCGCGTTGGGAGCTTGAGCGAAACTCTCTACCCGTCCGGTTCGCCGCCGCCTCGTTTTTCCTACACGCTGAAACAGATGCCCAGCAATCTGGAGGGCGTTGAAGTGAAAATCGGGAGCGAAAAGCTGGCGGGAGCGGGTACGCAGAAGACATTTGTGTGGACAGGAGCTTCCGACAACGTCGACGTCACCACCAAGAGCGGCGATCCGCTGGATTCGTTCAGCGGCCCGTGGGCCGTATTTAAATTTGTGGCCCGCGCGCGTCAACTGGGAGGCGGCAAATTGGAATGGGTCAGCGAAACCAACGGAAGGACTGTGATGCTGCCGAATGGAAAGCAGAAATCGTATGACTATCAGTTGCAGGTTTCGGGCGGTGCGAATCCATTCTTCGATCTGCAGGGAATGCGGTGCGTCAGCCAGGTTGCCGGGCATTAGCCGCAGCGAGTGGCACGTTTCGAAATGCTTTTAAGTGGAAGTTTTCTGGCCGCCCACACCGGATAGCCGGCCAAAGACGCGATCTTTCCAGGAAGGATGAACGGCGCGAATCAGCAGGCAAGTGATGTTGTCGTCGCTGCCGCCATTTTTCGCAGCTTCGATGAGATCGGCGCACGCCTGTTCGAGTGATTCCTGACTGACAGCTTCCGCCATTCTTTGGTCTTTGACGTAGCGGGACATTCCATCGCTGCAAAGCAGCAGCACGTCGTCTGCATTAAATTCATGATCGGCCAGGTCGGGTTCGACACTGTCGTCGGTGCCGAGAGCGCGAACGATCACATTCTGCATTTTGGATTCTGCTGCTTCTTCCAAAGTCATAAGTCCGCGTCGAACTTGCTCCATCACCAAAGAGTGATCGTTGGTAAGTTGCACGACCTCATGGTTGCGGATCAAATAAATCCGGCTGTCACCGACGTTGGCAATGGAAAAGAGATTGCCCTCCACTGCGACGGCTACAATCGTGGAACCCATGCCCGCGTGTTGAAGATCCCGCGCTCCCGATTCGTGAATCTCCTGATTCGCCCGCTGAATGGCGCTGGCTAGGCCTACCGCGCGCGGCGAAACGCCTTCGAAGCTGGACCCGCTGACGGGGGCAATATGCCGATCCTGTCGAAAGTGGCCGAGAACGGTATCGACCGCGATTTTGCTAGCTAATTCTCCGGCTTGTTGTCCGCCCATGCCATCGCAGACCACGAAAATTCCGTGGCGTAAGTCGTAACCGAAGTTGTCCTCGTTGTTTTTGCGCACGAGGCCGATGTCGGTGTTGCCGGCGGCTTGGATTACGAGATTCATCGTGACAGTAAGCGCTAAATCCTATCGCACCCCAAGCTTTCGGTAAACAGCCAAGGCGAGACGATGGTTGCGAAGTCGACAATGTTGGAGCAGAGGCGGGGTTGACCGATTCACTACTTCTAGCCGAGTCGACCAAAAACTTTACCTTTTTCGGCTTCCTGGCTGAGAGCCAGCCATTCATCCTGTAAGTTGCGGCTGGCGAATTCGGCGAAAGCTTTTGCGGCCTTAAGAGCGCGGGCAGCCTGTTTTTTATCTCCTGCATCCATCGCCAGCCGTGCTTGTTCGAGTGCCGCGGCGAGTTGGCGATCAGCTACGGATTTGCGGCGCGAACTGTATATTGGAACGATGCGCTTCAGGAGCGAGGATTCCTCTTTGCCGCTCGGCCCCTGCAAGCTGGCGGCATCAATTTCGGGGCGATCCAGGGCGGCGTATGCTTTTCCCACAGCCTGCAGAGCTGCTAATTCACTGTCACTCGCTTCGCGCAAACGTTTCAGGGCAGCCTGAACCTGCTCGGAATGCAAGATGGACGGCGACTGCGATTCGAGGAACTTGATGGCTTCCGGATAATGTTCCTGGTTGGCAAGAATCTCGACGGCGTGCAGCGTGGCATCAACGTCGCTCCGTAGCGACTGTATGCGGCTGCGAGCTTCCTCCAGCAGGAAGAGAAGGGAAGCCGCTCCAGGTTCTTCGGCGACCGGGGCGAGTAATTCGACCACGGCGCCGTAGGATTCCTGCGTCATTAGTTTCTGTGCCTGCTTCAGCAAATCCCGGAGGGGGTCGTCATTCAGCCGGTGGTCGGCCTCCTGACGCGCGCGGTGCATCAGTTCCGCAAGTTCCGGCGAAGAAATACCCTCCTTCTTGCAAGATTCGAGGAGGCGCAACACTTCAACGTATTTCCCGCCGCTCAGCGCTTCATGGGCACGAGTCAGATACTGAGCGAGAGATTGTTCTCGACGGTGCTGCGAGACTTGCGCAGCAATACTCGATTCAAGGGCGCGCAGGCGCTCGTTTCCCGGAGTTTGCTCCAATTCTTCCCGCACCAGCTGTAGTGCTTCCTCCGGCGATGTCTCCATTAGACGTCGGCATTGCAGTGCAAGTTGATCGACGCGGCGGCGCATCTCCACTTCACGCAGCTGGCCCTTGAGTTTGATGAGCATGGGCTCAGTCGGCATGCGTTCCAGGGCCTGCTCTACTAATTGTGCCGCGCGAGTAACCTCCTCGGGAGTGGAAGCGAGCGAAACTTCATTCTGCAGTTCGTCCAATATCCGACGCCGTTGTTCCTGCTCGCGGCCGGTCTTGGCAGCGGCCTGCAAACGGATCAGTTCGGGATTCGATGGATCGGCGCGTTCCGCTTCCGCGAGCGCTTCCATGGCAGCGGTAAAGCGGCGCGCGCTGATCTCTCTGCGGGCATTATCGAGCAATGCCGCCGCTTTTGCCTGACGAGCGTTGTCTTCAATCAGGCGCGCCAGCGCAACGTGAGCGGCACGAATCCGCGAATCATTGCTGTCGACTTCCCGTGCCTTCGCGATGCCTGCCTCGGCCCCTTCCAGATCGCCGCGGTCCCGAGCGGTCGCTGCCTGCTGCAGATAACCGTCCACGAGCTCTCTGCGTTGCTTCTTCTGGCGAATCGTTTCCAGGAGCTCAGAGAGTTCTGAATTTGCCGGATCGAGACGGCACGCTTCCTGCAGATCGAGGAAAGCTTCTTCATAGCGCTTGTCGCTGGCCGCGTCCTCGGCTTGATTCCGCAGCTGGCGGACTTGTTCGGCTCGTTGCCGCAACGTCAGATTTTGCTGCACTTCCGCAATCAATTGACGAGCGCGGATGTGTTGACTATCAACCTTCAACAAACGCAACAGAACCTCTCTGGCTGTGGCATAGTCGTCCTGTTGCACGAGGCGCTCGGCTCGCCCGATCCACTCGGCCACTTGCTCTTTCTTCAACTCGGCGGTAATCGAGACGAGTTCAGCCGCCATTTCATCGGCCGTGGAATAACGATCGTTGGGATCTTTCGCCAGCGCCCGGTCCAGAATTCCATCGAGAGCCGGCGGATAATCTCGCAGGAATTGGCCCAGCGGGGGATGTTTCTCCGCCAGGATTTTTTGCACAATGCTGTAGTCGCCGGTAAAAGGGAGATGTCCGGTCAGCACCTGAAACAGCATCACGCCAACCGAAAAAATGTCGGAGCGTCCGTCAAAGGCCGCGTCCTTCAGCCTCTCCGGCGCCATGTACTGAATCGTTCCGATCACGCTTCCCGTGCGGGTCAGACGGCCATCGGTTTTGTCCTGTCGGGCAATTCCAAAATCCAGCAACTTGGCAACGCCGTCGGGCTGCACGATGACGTTGGCAGGTTTAACGTCACGATGAATCATGTCATTGCGATGGGCATAACCCAGCGCGTAGCAGACCTGCTCGATAATGTTTAGCTTGAACCCAAGTGGCTGAGACTGGCTGGACTGGATGAGCCGGTCCAAAGGCTCGCCCGACAGATATTCCATTACGATGTAGGGAAAGCCTTCCTGTTCGCCCAGATCGTAGACGATAACAATGTTGGGATGTCGCAACGCGGCAGTCTTGGCGGCTTCGCGATAAAAGCGTTGCAGCATTTCCTGGTCGCCAGAGAAGCCTTCGGTCACGGTCTTGATTGCCACCTCGCGGTTCAGTTGGCGATCAAACGCGCGATAGACCAGACCCATGCCTCCGCGACCGAGAAGATCGATCACCTCGTACTTTCCGATGCGCTTTATATTTGGAGCGGCCACGGCATCGATCTGCCAAAAGGTGAGGGGGCCACCTTGTAAGGGGCAGGGATGACGATGGAATCGTCATCGAAAATCCGAACCAGTGTACTACTGCAGAAGGGCTGGGGACCAGCGGGAAGTTCACCCGCCCGATTGAGGGGAACTGCTGGGCCAGGTCATGTTGAACTGTTCGCGCAGGAACTTCTTGGCTTCCTCACGTTCCGGCGTCTGAGCGCTCGGAGTCGAGTTGAGGTAGAGAATATAGGCCTCCGCGGTGCCATCCGTATCCCCGTCCATGAGGCGCTTGCGGGCTTGAGCCAGAATCTTACTGGGCAGCGACTCGACCTTCTCTCTTACATCTTTAATCAGTGCAACGCGGGCCGCGATTTCGACGTCCGTAAGGAACTGCGCCTCATCGGGCGGCGCCCCTGTTTGTTTGACGTTCTTTGTGTCCTCCGGTTTCACGTTCTCCAGGATGACGAACTGTTTTTGCGCCGTGTTCTTCACCGACGGCGTCATCGCAATAGTGTCGCCATTGGAATCGACGATGCGAAATCCAACCTCCACCACGGCGCTCAAATCGATCGTCTTCCGGGTATAGCTATAAGGCTTCACAACGTCGCTCAGCGTGGTCTTGGGGATGGAGTCGAGCTTGAGGTGAGCGGCCCCGACTCTCTTCTGGATATCTTCGACCGCGAGGTTCGCCTCCGCGATTTCTTTTTTCTTACCGTGTGCCTGAGCACCTTCCAGGACCTTCTGTGCCTTCTGCAGATCGAGATTTGCGGCTTCGTAGTCGCGGTTTGCCTGATTCCACTCCTCGTTTGGGATTTCTCGTTCGGCGGCGCGATATTCGGACTCGATCGACTCTATGCCAACCTTCGTCACCGGTCGATGTTCCAGCACGTCACCGACGAGCTGAAAATTCGGCTCAACGGGCGTTGAATCGGCAGCGCGCACGATCCGCACTGGCAGGTTTGTGGTTTCCAGGCCAGTCGCAATTGCGTCGGAAAGCTGGTCAGCAAATCCTGCGCTGTCCCGCCGCGACGTCTGGTCCCGAAACATCACTTTGATCGACAGCGTAGAGCGCACGTTGTGAATGGCAGAGTTTTTCGTGCGCTCGTCGCGAATGTCGTCGCGGTTCGATTGGTATTGCTGGGCTTCATTCAGATATAGCCAGGCGAGGCCAACTCCAGATCCCAATGGCTTTTCGAGATACCGCTTCGCTTGCGCCACATAGTAATCACAGAGAGTTTGAGAAATCAGATCCAGGCGAAGCTTGAGATCCTGATCCGCAGGCTGCAGGGCAGTGGCGCGCCGCAGATAGTCATACGCCTTCAGGACTCCGATTTCGTCGGCACGCCCCTGGATCGGAGTGTGAGCATCCTTCAGCTTTTTCGCCTCGTCCGACGCGCTGGCAACATAGTTGGCCTCGAGAGCCTGCATCTGGTCCTTCACTAGCGCGCGCTGGGCATCGGGCAGGCTGGAGAGCACTTCGTAGGCTTCGATGTAACGCTTGTCCTGTTCGAAGGCTGAACTCTGTTGCAAAGCGGCGGTCGCCGCAGCCTGATTTGTAGTCGACACGTACTCGGCTTGCGCCTGTTTGAGAGCCTCCGCTGCTTCGGGCGTCCCCTTCAGGTCTGTGGCTTTCTGATATTCCTCTACGGCGTCGTGCCATTTCTGGTCGGCTGCACTGGCCTTGCCTTGGTCGAAATGATATTTGTATGCCGTATCGATGACGGAAGAGATGCGCGGCTCTTCCTCGGAAAACGAACGAAACTCAGCTACGGCCGCTACGGCGTCGTCGTAATGCTGAGAAGAAGTCATCGACTCCGCACTGTGCAATGCGGCCTCCACCCGCTTACCCTCGGCGGCAATCGAGGTCTGCAGCTTCAGTCCTTGGTCGAAGTGCGGATCGACCTCAAGCGCATGATCATCCAACTGGCGGGCATTGGCGAGGTGAACATATCCCGCAGCATGGCCGGCAAGCGCCTGTTTGTACTCTTGCAATTCGGCGCCGGCCCGATCAGCAACCTTCACCAACTCTGAGTGAACTTCCTCTTTGAGCTTGGCTGCTTCTTCGTTGGGGGAGAGTAAGTCGCTGGCCTGGTTGGCGCGCGCGTAGGCGGTTCTGAGATCGGAATATCGAGGAGAACTCGAAGAGACCGAACTCCGATACGAGGCCAAGCCGTCCTGCCCCTCCCTGACCAACAAGGCCGAAAGAGACTGCTTGGCGAGTCCGACGTGCGAAGCCTTCGGGTATCGTCCCAGGTAATCCTGCCATTGCGCCACCGAATGCGCACGGTTCGCGCGAAGAAATTCCGCGAGTTCTATGTCAGGCGCTGCGACGAATACGATCTTTACGGTCGGTTTAAAGGGAGGTACGGTGGTAGTTCCCGCCGGGGACGAATTGGCCACCTGTCCCGTGAGAACGGCACGATCCGCTAATTGCGCGGGAGTGAACGTCTCCTCTTTTTCGAATTTCAAGTTGGCGGGTACAACGCACTCGGCCGCCGAACCGCGCGTCAAAGTCATGACTCCCTGAGCGTCGCGTTCCAACGAGGTTACCGAGGAATTCAGGGCAATCTTTGCCAGCTTGCCATAGGCCGACTTGTTGATCTGGGTTACGCCTGTGCAGGAACGCACCTCGGCCTTGCCATTGATCAGGAGTTCGGTGACCTGAACGAAGGCAGCCCCGTTAGGGCCGTCAAATAATTCGATAGCAGTGAGTGGAACTTCTTTGGAATGGACATGGGGACTTGTGAACGCAACAAAGAGCAGAGCTATCCCGGCCCTCTTTGCGAACCATGACAGACACAATTGTGCGTGAAGCATTCGACGCCGCGGCATAAACTCCTCGGAGTGGCGGCCAGCGGATGAGCCCGCCGACGCAGGTGCACCGTATCATACTCGTGGTTTGTTCCATGTCAAGGCTGCGTGAGTGGCGGAGGCGGGCACAAAAGTGCTATTTTTCGATTCTGTAAATATTTGCCTGCTCCGCCGTTTTGAAGTAACCTACATCCCGACTTTGTGACGGTCGGAAGTCCTCACATGCCGCAGTACCAGCAGAAAATCGAAAGCCGGGAAGCCGAAATTGCAAACGCTGGGCGCCCCTCGTTGGTTGAGGGCCATGGAAGTGCAACCGATCTGGTAGTTCGCCTGTGGGTCCCGGGGCGACCTGACCGGAGCGCGCCGCTGACATGGAAGTCCGACACTGTTCTGGTCTATATGATTGCGGACCTTGTGGGCGCCAGCCATGGTCGCATCGCGGAGGAATCGCCCGGCATCATGGGTGCGCACTTCGACGGTTCCAGGCAAGCGCTGCTTGCCGCCAAGCGGATTCAGACCTCGATCGTGGAATTCTTAGCTTGCCGGCCTGACGAACGAGTCGGCGCCGCTATCCTGCTTTATCGGCCGCGAACCAGCGACCCCAAAGGCTTTACCCCAGAGATGGTCCACCAGGCGCTCAGGCAAGTAAAGCCAGGCCAGATATTGCTTGCCGAAAATGTGTCGGAGCATCTACGCGATCTTCCCGGCGTGGAGTTTCGCTCCGTCCCGGCGGTGAGAACGGTGATGGGGGAGTGGCAGCCTGAGTTTACCGAGGTGATATGGACCACCCCGGAGCGAGTCGCTCGGTTGCAAGTTTCTGTCGAAGATGAGACCGAACCACAAAGCGCCGACGTGCCAGCCATCGGCGCAACCGTCATCGTGCATTCGCCGTTGGGGCGCCAGGATACAACCCGCTCAGGCGTGCCGTCACAATCCGTTTCGAAGACACGCCAAATCAAGCCACAAGATCCCGCACCGGTTTTCGCAGAAGGACGTGACGAGTTTGAACCGCGACCATTCATCACGCGCACCAGAGTCATTCTTGGCATCGTCGCAGTAGTTCTGGTGGTGGCGCTGATCACCGTCATTTACCGGCCGGCGCAAGTTTCGAAGGCCCCGATTCCACTGCAAGTCGACCAGGGCGGAGTCCGGGAAGTCCCCTCCAAACAGCCTTCTTCCCAAGCCGAATCCGATATTCTGACGGCGCAGCCGGAATCGACGATCGTCAACACAGAGACATTGAAGCCACAAAAGACTTCCAAATCGCCAGTGGCTAAATCGGTCAGGATAGCGGTGAAGGAAAAAGTGCTGTCCGACAAGGCTCCCCTGGACAATCGCGTGAAAAGCCAAACTACTCCCGAGCTCGCGCCGTCCTTTTCCGACGAATCCGGTGGCGTGTCGCTGAAAGATATTCCCGTCTTGCTGAGAATGGCCCAACAGGACGCGGGAGCGGGGAACTACAACAAGGCGCGGACCGAATACCGCAAGATTCTCGGCTTGCAGCCCAACAATCAGGATGCGAAAGACGGTCTGCACAAGCTCGATATCATCCAGAAAGATCAGCAGTAAGGATCAATGGTGACGGTCGCCGTCGTGTCCAGTTCGTTCGAGCTTTCTAAAGAACCATTCCCCACAAGGAGTTGTTCATGCCGAAAGACTTCGACTTCGGTGCTGTCAAGCTGACCGCCGGCGGAGACAATTCGAACGCCCGTCCTTCTTCTGAGACTTCCTTCCGCGTCGCGATTCTTGGCGATTTCAGCGGGCGCGCCAACCGCGGTATCTCCGAGGTGAAAACGATTGCCAAGCGCCGCGCAGTGCTGGTTGATCGAGACAACTTCGACGAAGTTTTATCGCGCTCCGGCGCTGGACTTCAGTTAGCGATTGGGGACGGGTCGTTGAACCTGCGTTTTTCTGACCTTGATGACTTCCATCCCGACCGGATTTTTCTGCATCTCGAGGCATTCAGCAAACTGCGAGAGTTACGCAGCCGCTTGTCGGACCCCTCGACGTTTCAAGATGCTGCGCGTGAATTAGGGCTGCGTGCGCCCGCTTCGGTGTCGGAGCCGCAAAGGCCCGATGTTTCGTCCGCGGTTGCACCGAGCGCCGCACAGCTGGCTTCGGGCAGCCTGCTGGATGAAATGATCGAGCAGACGGAGTCGCGTGTCGCAGAGGATCGCTACCGGCACAAGCCCGATGCAGTCCGCGAGTTCGCGCAACGCGTCGCTGCGGAGCATCAGGCAAGCCTCCCGGATGCGCGCCAGCCGGAGATCCTGAGTGTGATCGATCGCGGCGTTGGCGAACTGATGAGGGCAGTTCTTCACAATCGAGACTTTCAGGAACTGGAAGCGCTCTGGCGAGCCACTTTTCTTCTGGTTCGGCAACTTGAAACTGGTTCCCAACTGAAGCTCTATTTGATCGATATCTCGAAGGAGGAACTCGCTGCCGACCTCAACACCGTTTCAAACCTGCGGGATACGGGAACCTATCGTTTGTTGGTGGAGCAGAGCGTCGAGACTCCAGGCGCAGAGCTCTGGTCGCTCATTGTCGGTGATTACGATTTTGGTTCAAGCAGCGGCGATCTAGCTATGCTGTCCCGCATTGCCGAAATCGCGCACCACGCTGGAGCGCCATTTCTAGCCGCGGCAAGCGCTCACCTGCTGGGTCGCGATTCGTTGGCTTCGAGCCCACATCCGCGTGAATGGAAGACGCCACTGGAGCTAGCCGCAGCTTGGGTCGAACTCCGACGTCAGACCGAAGCGGATTCGGTCGGTCTGGCGCTGCCGCGGTTTCTCTTGCGGTTGCCCTACGGCAAGAAAACATGGCCGCTGGAATCGTTCGATTTTGAGGAATTTCCGGAACAGCCGGTCCACGAAGATTATTTGTGGGGGAACCCTGCCTTTGCGGTCGCTTTGCTGCTCGCTCAGTCCTTCAGCGAATCGGGATGGGAAATGCGTCCCGGGATGCTAACGGAAATTGGCGGGTTGCCGCTTCATGTTTTCGGAAAGCCCGGTGAGTCGGAGTCAAAGCCTTGCGCCGAGATCCTGCTGACCGACGTCGCACTAGAACGCCTTTTGGAAGAAGGGTTGATGCCGCTCGTCTCATTCAAGGATAGCGACCGGGCGCGGGTGATGAGATTTCAATCAATCGCCGAACCGCCAAGAGCGCTTTTTGGGCGATGGGACAGGTAGCTAACCGGCCCGCAGCGGGCCGACTAAGGCGTGGCATATTACCTTTGTAACGTTTCGCGAGCCTCAAACACTATCCCCATCATGGGAGTGCGGGAGCGATTTCGGGTCTTCTTCAGGAAGCGAAGTTTTTCGTTTAAAAAAACAGGTTCTTGCTTGACTGGGTTTAGGGCGTGTGATAAATCCTTAACCCACGACCCGTACGGTCAGATGACGAGAGGTCTGGCCTCCGTTCCGATGGGGCAAATCCCGTGACCGTTACGTCCCCCAGTTGACAGCAAAATCGAAATATCAGCAGGCACTTCCTCGAACACTCGAAGAGGTAGGGAGATAATATGGCAAAACCGAGCACACAGCACAAATTGGACCGGGTGCGTCCGCCCCGTGTTCAGATTACCTATGATGTCGAGACCGGAGGCGCGATCGAGATTAAAGAACTGCCCTTCGTCGTCGGCGTACTGGGCGACTTCACGGGGCAACCCGAACAACCACTGCCCAAGCTCAAAGAGCGGCGCTTTGTCGAGGTCACGCCCGACAACTTCGATTCCGTCCTGGAAAGCATGAAGCCGCATCTTTCGTTCACTGTCGAAAATAAACTGAGCGAAGATTCCAATGCCGGCCAGATCAAAGTGGATCTGAGGTTCAAGAGCCTGGAAGACTTTGAACCCGAGCAGGTAGCTCGACAAGTGAAGCCGCTCAAGGAACTGCTCGACCTGCGTACGCGACTCAACGATCTTAAGGGCACGCTGCAGACCAACGAGAAACTCGACGAAGCGTTGCTCGACGCCGTAAGCAAGACCGATAAGCTCGACAAACTCAAGTCCGAAGTCGGGAAGGGAGAACCCAATGCCTGAGACGCAGAAAACTACTGGCGGTGCGGCGGTTGTAGAACAGGCCGCGGAGTCGAGTATTCTCGACCAGATTGTTGAACAGGGACGGTTTAGCGACCCGAGCGCGCGCGAGCGGGGAAAAGGCCTGATCAAGGAATTCGTTGCGCAGGTGTTGGAAGGGTCGATGAGCCTCGGGCGCGATGCCGACCAGATGATCACTGCCCGCGTGGCGCAAATCGACCATCTCATTTCCCTTCAACTAAACGAGGTCCTGCACAACGCCCAGTTTCAAAAACTGGAATCCACCTGGCGCGGACTCAAGTATCTGCTCGATCAGTCGGAGACCGGAACCCAACTGAAGATTCGCATTCTGAATGCATCGAAGAAGGACTTGCTGCGCGATCTGCAGCGGGCACCGGAATTCGACCAGAGCGCAATGTTCAAGAAAGTCTACGAGGAGGAGTACGGTCTCTTCGGCGGCGAACCCTTCGGCGCGCTGGTCGGCGATTACGAATTCAGCAAGCATCCTGAAGATTTGGAATTGCTGGAGAAAGTTTCTCAGGTTGCCGCCTCCGCTCACGCTCCGTTTCTTTCGGCGGCGTCGCCTGAGTTGCTCAACATGGAAAGCTTCACCAACTTGGACCAGCCGCGCGACATCGGCAAGATCTTCGACAGTACCGAGTACGCCAAGTGGAAAGGATTCCGCGAGAGCGAGGACTCAAAGTATGTCTGCTTGACGTGCCCGCGGGTTCTGATGCGCTTGCCTTACGGTCGCGACACGGCCCCGGTCGAGGGCTTCAATTTTGAAGAAGGCGTGGATGGCACGGATCATTCCAAGTACCTCTGGGGCAATTCCGCCTTCGCGCTCGCGTCCAAGATGACTCAGGCGTTCGCCACGTACGGGTGGTGCGTAGCCATTCGGGGAGTCGAGGGAGGCGGCCTGGTCGACGGACTTCCTTCCCACACTTTCCGCACCGATGAAGGGGATGTGGCGCTGAAGTGCCCGACTGAAATCGCCATCACCGACCGGCGCGAAAAAGAACTCGCTGATCAGGGGTTGGTCTCGCTGGTGCACTGTAAGGGCACCGACAAGGCTGCGTTCTTCAGCATCCAGTCGTGCAATAAACCAAAACTTTACGACAGCGATGCGGCCACGGCAAACGCGCGGATTTCGGCGCAACTGCCCTACATGATGGCCACCTGCCGGTTCGCGCATTATCTGAAAGCGATGATGCGGGACAAGATCGGCGGCTTCATGTCACGCGAGGATTGCTGGCAGTTCCTGAATCGCTGGATTTCCAAGTATGTGACCGAGGATGATACGGCCACTCAGGCGACCAAGGCCAAGTATCCCCTGCGAGAAGCTCGTATCGATGTGGAAGAAGTGAAAGGGAAGCCCGGAGTATACCGGGCTGTCGCTTTCCTTCGACCGCATTTCCAACTTGACGAACTTAACGTATCGCTTCGGCTGGTGGCGGAATTACCAGCCTCTGCTAAGAAGTAATCGCATGTGGTTTGGCGAACGTTTTAAACAAGGGTTCCAAAGAATCCTTGAAATCTGACCGTGTTAACAGGAGGAATCGCAAATGCCGAGCGACTATTATGTGAAGATAGAGGGTGTAAAAGGGGAAACGAAGGCTGAAGGAATGGCAGACCATATCGAACTGGAAAGCTTTTCCTTCGGCGCCTCGAACCCCGCCGACGTAAAGGGCGGAGGCCTCGCGGCCGGCCGGCCTTCCTTGTCCGATTTCAGCTTCACTTGCGCCTTGGACTCCGCAAGCCCTTTTATTCTGAAAAACCTTTACAACGGGATGCATATCGATAAAACCACCTTCACCGGACGCAAGACCGGCGGTAAAGGAACCCCCGAAAAGTATTTAGAGGTCACAATGACGAACTGCTTCGTGACCAACCATAGTATTGGCGGGGGGTCTCAAGGCACTCCGTCCCAGAGTGTCAGCATCGCGTACGAGCAGATCAAGTACGAGTACTTCGCGCAAAATACGAAGACGGGTGGTTTCACGAGCGCAGGCATCGCAACCTACGACACCACCAAAGTGCAGCAAACATAGTCTGTCCGTAACGAATCTGCAGGCACCTCCGCAACCGTAATTTTGGCTGGAGCGGGGTGCCTGCATGATGTACAGCAACTTCCGGGCGGAAGCGTCCCTTTCCTCTCGAACAAGTGGGAGTTGTTGGCAGAATTCATTCCAGGGTCGTGGGTGCGTCGATGAATCCACAAGAACTTTACCGAGCGGGCCGGCTGACGGATGCGATCAAGGCTTTGAGCGCTGAGTTGCGGGATAATCCTACGGACAATCGCCAGCGGACTTTTCTCTTCGAATTGCTTTGCTTTGCCGGCGAATACGAGCGCGCCGACAAGCAACTCGAAGTATTGGCGCAGGCCGGACCTTCCAGTGAGTTGGGTGTTCTGCTTTACCGCAGCGCTTTGTATGCGGAGCGCCAGCGCCACGACTTGTTCGAGCGAGGGGAACTTCCAGAAGAAAAAGATGGTGATTCCAGCCGCGCAGGGATGGTGAACGGCAATGCGTTCAGCTCTTTCTCCGACGCCGATCCCAGAACAGGAGCGCGGCTCGAGATTTTTGCCGCCGGAAACTACTTGCTGCTTCCACTCGAACATGTAGCCTCCATTCAGATCCCGGCGCCGCAACGGCTGAGAGATCTTCTGTGGACACCAGCGGCCGTGCGCACCACGCCGTCGTTCAAAGGAACCGAATTGGGAGAAGTGTTGCTTCCAGTGCTGGCTCCTTTCTCGTGGAAGCATCCGGACGAAGCCGTGCGCCTTGGACGCGTCACCGTTTGGGAAAAATCCGAAGGTTCCGACTACGAAGTTCCGTTTGGCCAAAAGATGTGGCAGGTCGACGAAGAAGAAATCCCATTTCTCGAACTGCGAGCGCTCGAGTTCAACCCAGCATCCGTAGCCGCTTGACCTAATCATGCCTTTTCCCGACGATCTCCTGAAACCTATTGAGGGCCCGAATCCCAGTGGCGTCAACCTGCGCTACGACCCGGTGTACGACAAAATAAAAGAGGCGCGCCGAGAGGAGGATCAGCCTCCGCCGGGAATGACCGAACGTGATCGCAAGTTGGCCGACAACCCACTTGTCATAAAACTCACCACCGATCTGCTCACCAAAAAAACGAAAGACCTTCAGCTAGCCGCGTGGTTTACTGAGGCATCGCTGAAGCAGAAGGGCTTTACGGGATTGAAGGACGGGTTGGGATTGTGTTGTGGCCTCGTCGAAAATTTTTGGGAAACGGTTTACCCGGAACTCGAAGATGGGGACGCACAATCGCGCGGCGCTCCGCTTGGCTTCGTGGGAACGAAGCTTGAGATCCCGCTGAAGCTGGTCCCCATCGTGGACAAGGCGGGCTATAGCTTACTGGACTATCAGCAGGCCCGCGAGACAGGCTACGAAGACCAGGCAAAGACTGACGAGGCCAAAAAGAAGCGCGCCATCCTGGTCAACGAAGGCAAGCTTACGCCGGAAGCTTTCGATAAGGCCTTTGAGGAGACACCGAAAAAGTTTTATGCGCAGGCTGAACAGGATCTTGACGGCTGCCTGCAAACGCTCGCGCAGTTGAAAAAAATCTGTGACGAGAAGTTTGGCGATGACGGTCCGTCATTTGGTCCGCTGAAGTCCTCGCTCGACTTAGCCCGCCACTCCATCCACGGCTTGCTGCAGAAAAAGCGCGAGAAGGAACCCGACCCGGTCGCACCCGTCGCAACTGCGGGAAATGCTGTCGAAGGGGAAGCGCCAGCGGAAGCCGCCGGTCCGGTGCGCACAGGCGTTCTGATTTCGGTTGAAACTTCTTCGGAGCCGCCAGACCGTGTAGATGCGATTCGTAAAATCGCCGAGGCAGCGGCCTATCTGCGACGGCGCGAACCCACCAGCCCAGCTTCGTACTTAATGCTGCGGGGGCTGCGTTGGGGAGAACTGCGAGCGGCAATTGACCTGGCCGACCCGACGCGCCTTGAAGCTCCGCCCACTGAACTTCGTCGCCATCTGAAGCGGCTATTGCTCGACAAAAAATACGAAGCGTTGCTGGAGGCTGCCGAAAATGCAATGGCGCTGCCTTGCAGCCGCGCGTGGCTTGATCTGCAGCGTTTCGTCGTGGAGGCGTGCGATGCCTTGGGCAGCGGATACGAAGCGATCGCCCGCGCGATTCGTTCAGAACTGAAAGCTCTCATTGCAGATATTCCGCAACTGCTCGACGCAACATTGATGGACGAAACTCCGGCTGCCAACGCGGAAACACGCGCGTGGCTTGTGTCTTTGACCCAGGCACCGTCGGAGCAAGCACCCGCTCCTGAAGCGCCGCTCCGAGTCTCGCCCAGTTCCAACGGGACTGGATCGAGATGGCCGGGGCAGCAAACCGATGCTTACACATTGGCGCTGCAAGCATTACGGGACGGCCAGGAGCGCAAGGCCTTCGAAATCCTGCAGCAGGATATAGCGCGCAAACGTTCTGGACGAGAGCGCTTCCGCCGGCGGATGCAACTGGTGGAGATTTGCGCTTCCGCCAACAAGGCCAACGTCGCGCAGCCGATTCTGGAGGATTTGGCCCAGGCAATCGAGAACCACAAGCTGGATGATTGGGAAGATCCTGGCGTGGTTGCTGGCGCTCTGGCGACCATCATGAAGATGAGCACCAGGATTCAGGAAGACCGAGGTGAACGGCAAAAACTATTTGAGCGCATCTGCCGGCTGGATCCGGCGCAGGCGTTGGAAAATGGGGAGTAAGTCATGCCCAAACGAGATGCCACCGGCCCCGTTACGCTCTCGGTGCTGGACCGCCTCATCGATCGCGATCCCAAGAGCCGTTCTGAAATCCCTCTATCTCGCTCCCAGTCCTTGCGTGAATTGAAGCTGGCTTTGAAGCGCGATCTGGAATGGTTGTTTAATACCAGAAAAACAATCGATCCTTCTCCTGACACCGCACGCGAGACCGTCCGCTCGGTTTATCACTACGGACTCGAGGACATATCTTCGAGATCGGTTTTTTCGAGTCGCGACCATGGCGACCTGGTGCGAGAGATGGAATCAGTCATTGCCATTTTCGAACCTCGTTTGAAACGCGCCCGGGTACGAATGGAACGGGAGGAGGGCGGTTTTCGAGCATTGAAGTTCGTGATTGAAGGATTACTCTGCATGGACCCGGCGCCTGAACCGGTTCGGTTCGACACGGTCCTGGAACTGGGCAAGGGCGAGTACGAAATCAAGGGAGCCGATCTTGCGAAATGAGCTGAGAAATTATTACGAAAGCGAGCTCACCTTTTTGCGCCAGACCGGGGCGGAGTTCGCCGATAAATATCCCAAGATCGCCTCGCGCCTGCTGTTGGAGCCCGATCGCTGCGAAGACCCGCACGTGGAGCGGATGCTGGAAGCCTTTGCCTTGCTGGCAGCGCGGGTTCACCTGCGCATCGACGACGACTTTCCCCAGATTACGGAAGCGCTACTCAATATCCTCTACCCCCACTATCTGCGCCCTGTGCCGTCGATGTCGGTGGCGCAGTTTCATACCGATGCGGAGCAAGGCAAACTCACCAGCAGCCTCCAGATTCCCAAAGGAACTGTTCTTTACTCACGTCCAGTTGAAGGAGTGCCCTGCAAGTTCCGCACTTCCTACGATGTGACGCTGTGGCCGTTCAAGGTTTCGCAGGCGCAATGGATGACGCCTGATCGCGTTCGCCCTGCATTACGCGCGTCTGAAGCTGCAGTCCTGCGCGTCGAACTCGAATGCTTCCCGGACGTTTCCTTCGACAAACTTGACCTCGAGACCCTTGGCTTTTATCTGAACGGCGAGAGCGCCGTTGTCCACGGTCTGTACGAGCTTTTGTGCAGAAATTGCGTGCGGATTTTGGTGCGCGATCCCGCCAACCCAAAAGCGCCTGTGCGCGAACTTCCCGTGCGGAATCTGCAGCCCATGGGCTTTGGGGAAGCAGAAGATGTGCTGCCCTATCCGCGGCGTTCCTTCGTGGGATACCGGCTACTGCAGGAATACTTCGCGTTTCCAGAAAAATTCTTCTTCATGAGCCTGAAAGGACTCTCGGAGCTGCAGCGGGCCGGGCTCAAGTCGAAAGCCGAGCTTTTGTTTCTAATTTCACCCTTTGAGCAGGATGGCCGCCATCAGCGCCTGGAAGTTGCGGTGAATGCGAAGACCCTGCGCCTGGGATGCACGCCCATCATTAACTTGTTCAGCCAAACCGCGGAACCGATCCTGGTCGACCAGACGCGATATCAGTATCCGATCGTGCCCGACGCACGACGCCGCCAGACCATGGAAATTTATTCGGTGGACGAGGTCGTCAGCACCGACGCGGAAACGCATGAGACGGTAACCTACCAGCCGCTCTATTCCGAGCGACACGCCGTACAAGGCAGTACCCCGGCGTACTGGTATATTAGCCGCCAAGTTTCCACGCGCAAGGGCGATGAAGGAACGGATGTTTTTCTTTCGTTGGTCGATCTCTCGGCTCGCCCCATGCAACTCGACTATGACACCGTGACGGTGCGCTGCAACTGCACTAACCGCGATCTGGTTACGCGCTTGCCGTTCGGCAGCGAGAATGGTGATTTCGAAATGACTGGAGGGGCGGCCATCAAGCGCATCATCGCGCTGCACAAGCCCACCCGCACGCTGCGGCCTCCGCTCGATGGAAAGACGCTGTGGTCGCTGATTTCGCAGCTCTCGCTGAACTATCTTTCCATAGTGAATGACGGCAGAGAAGCGCTGCAGAAGATACTCGAGCTTTACGATTTTTCCGATTCGCCGGAGACCAAGAAACAGATTGGCGGAATCACCAACGTCGCCGCGCGCCGGCATTTTACGCGTGTGCTCTCCGAACACGGCATCGGTTTTGCGCGGGGCACGCGGGTGGAGATCGAGTTCGATGAAGAGCAGTTCAGCGGGGGCGGCGCTTATCTGTTCGCCAGCGTCCTCGAGAAATTTCTCGGCCTGTACGTGTCGATGAATAGTTTTAGCCAACTGGTGGCGCGGAGCCGCCAGCGGAAGGAGCCGCTAGAAGAGTGGGCACCGAGAGCAGGACAATCAGTTCTGATCTAACCGCTACTGAAGTCGGTGAGAAGCTCCAGCGCGAGCCGTTCTCTTTTGACTTCTTCCAGGCCGTGCGTCTGCTCGAAAGACTTCTTCCGGAGCGGACATCGGTGGGCCGGTTCGCGCATCCTGAAACTGAAGTCGCGCGTTTTGGTGTTCATCCCTCGCTTGCGTTTCCCGCCAGCCAGATTCAGGCAATGGACAACCCTGAAAACGGTCCGGTGAAGATGACCGTGAATTTCATGGGAATGACCGGTCCGGAGGGCGTTCTCCCGAATCCGTACACCTCGCTCATCATCGAAAGGTTGCGCGCCGCTGACTCCTCGCCGCGAGACTTCCTGGATATTTTTCATCACCGGATCATCTCGCTGTTCTATCGCGCGTGGAGAAAATACCGCTTCGATGTGGCCTGCGAGCAGGACGAGCGCGATCGTTTTTCTCGTCATTTGCTCAGCCTGCTGGGACTAGGCAGCGATGGATTGCGCGATCGCCAGACCATCTCCGACGAGACGCTGATTTATTATTCCGGGTTGCTTGCGCAACGGCCGCGCACTGCCCAAGCCTTGCAGCAGATTCTCGCGGATTATTTTGAAGTGCCGGTGCAGATCGAACAATTCGCAGGCGCTTGGTATCGTCTTGATCCAGAGACGCAGTGCAGCCTCTCGGAGACAGGAAGCGATAGTGGCGAGCTCGGTTTCGGCGCAGTCGTAGGTGATGAGGTCTGGGACCAGCAGTCCAAGGTGCGCATCGTTTTGGGTCCCTTGGCGCTGGAACGCTATGTCGATTTCCTGCCTGACGGGCAAGCATGGGAGCCGTTGCGGGCGTGGGTAAAGTTTTTTTCCAACGATGAGTGGGATTTCGAAGTAAAGCTGATTCTTGAACGCCAGCAGGTTCCGGCTTGCACCTTGGGAGCGGACGGCGCATCTGGCCCGCAATTGGGCTGGGTGTCGTGGGTAAAATCCGCGCCCTTCCGTCGTGATCCGGACGACACCGTGCTGGCGCTTGATACAGCACAAGGGGGATGTGATGAATCTGAAGTCGCTGATCGGCAAACTTAACGATTCGACCCGTGGCGCGCTTGAGGCTGCGGCAGGCCTCTGCCTGGCGCGCACGCACTATGACATCGAGGTGGAGCACTACCTCACCAAGTTGCTCGACTCTACCGACAACGACGTGGCCGCGATTTTCAAGCACTTCGAGATCGACACGTCAAGACTGTCAGGAGAACTGGCGCGGGCCCTCGATAAGCTGAAGGCGGGCAATGCGCGGACTCCCGCGCTCAGCCCAACCCTGATGCGAATGCTGATCGAAGCCTGGACCATCGGCTCGATCGACTACAACGCGGGACAAGTGCGCACCGGCTTCACCATTCTTGCGCTGGCAACGAATGACGAACTGGTCCGGCTCATGCGTGATGTCAGCCGCGAGTTTCAGAAGATCCAAGCCGATTCGCTGCGCAAGGACTTCGCCTCGATCGTCGGCAATTCGAGCGAGGAGGCGCAAGCGGCCGTGGCCGCCGCCGCACCGGCTTCCGGCGCGGCTTCCGGCGTCGCACGAGCCGGCGGCAAAACTGCCAACCTTGACCAGTTCACTATCAACCTCACGGACAAGGCCAAGACCGGCAAGATCGATCCCGTGCTGGGCCGCGACTTTGAGATTCGGCAGGTGGTCGACATTCTCATGCGACGCCGTCAGAATAATCCGATCCTGACCGGCGAGGCCGGGGTCGGTAAAACGGCCGTAGTGGAGGGTTTTGCTCTGCGCGTAGCCAGCGGCGATGTTCCGCCGCCGTTGCGCAACGTCACGGTACGAACGCTCGATCTGGCGCTGCTGCAGGCCGGTGCGGGCATCAAAGGCGAATTTGAAAATCGGTTGAAAGGCCTGATCGAAGAAGTGAAGGCCTCGCCAATTCCCATCATCCTATTCATCGACGAAGCTCACACGATGATTGGGGCCGGCGGGCAAGCCGGCCAAGGTGATGCGGCAAACCTCTTGAAGCCAGCGTTGGCGCGCGGAGAGTTGCGAACCATCGCGGCCACGACATGGTCGGAATACAAGAAGTATTTTGAAAAAGATCCCGCTTTGGCCCGCCGCTTCCAGGTCGTGAAAGTGGAGGAGCCAATCGAGACGCAGTGCATGACCATGCTGCGTGGCATTGTCCCGTCCTTGGAGAAGCACCATAAAGTTCGCATCATGGATGAGGGATTGACCGCCGCGGTCCATCTCTCCCACCGCTATCTGGCCGGGCGCCAGTTGCCCGACAAGGCCGTCAGCGTGCTCGATACCGCTTGCGCTCGCCTGGCGCTGGGACAGAGCGCTACTCCTCCCGCCATTGAAGATAGTGTTCGCCAAATCGACGATCTCGCCGTGCAGCAACGGATTTTGGAACGTGAATCGGTGGTCGGCGCTGACCATCGAGAGAGGCTCGCAGAGATCGCCACCAAGAGCAGGGAAATCGAATCCCGCTTGGGTTTGTTGCGCACGCGTTTTGAGAAGGAACGTGACCTGGTGACGACTATCCGGGACCTGCGTTCCCAGATTGAGGGTGCGGTGGCTTCGAGTAACGGCGGCGCGGGCGTGCTCAGCAGTTCCGAAATACCCGGAGTCGCAGCAGATGCCGGTGCTACCCCTGCAGTGGCGTCTGCTCCTGCCGCGTCTTCGTCCGCTACAGCGGTCGCAGTTGAGGAGGCACCGAAAACATTGGACGTAACCGCGATGCGCGCTCAACTTGCCCAGGCCGAGGCAGATCTCGCTTCGCTTCAAGGCGAAACACCGATGATTCGCGTCGCCGTCGATGCCCAGATTGTCGGCGAAGTAATCTCCGCCTGGACGGGAATCCCGGTTGGAAAGATGATGAAGGACGAAATCTCAACCGTTCTTTCTCTTCCGACATTCCTGGGCCAGCGCGTAATCGGCCAACTCCATGCCCTCGAAATCATCAGCCAGCGAATCTCAACCTCGCGCGCCCGTCTCGACGATCCCAACAAGCCGATCGGCGTATTTATGCTGGTAGGTCCGAGCGGCGTCGGCAAAACAGAAACCGCGCTTGCGCTCGCCGATCTTCTTTATGGCGGCGAACGTAACCTGATCACCATCAATATGTCGGAGTTCCAGGAAGCCCACACCGTATCCACATTGAAGGGTTCGCCTCCGGGATACGTCGGTTATGGCGAGGGCGGTGTGCTGACGGAAGCCGTACGGCGCAGGCCGTATTCGGTTGTGCTGCTCGACGAAGTTGAGAAAGCGCATCCCGATGTGCTGGAGCTCTTCTACCAGGTGTTCGATAAAGGAACGATGGAGGATGGCGAAGGTCGCGAGATCAACTTCAAGAACACCATCATCATTCTCACCACCAACGCGGGCACCGACACGATGGCGAAACTCTGTGCCGATCCGGAGACCATGCCAACGCCGGACGGTCTGGTAAAAGCGTTGAAACCGGAACTGAACAAGATTTTCAAGCCTGCTTTTCTCGGACGAATGGTCATCATTCCATACCTGCCCATCCGCGACGAGAATATGAAGCAGATCATCAAGCTGAAACTGGGTAAGATCCAGCGCCGCATCCAGGAAAATCACAAGATCGAGCTCTTGTACGACACAGCCGTAGTCGACGAAGTGGCGCGGCGATGTACCGAAGTGGAAAGCGGCGCGCGTAACGTTGACAACATTCTGACCAACACCATGCTGCCTGAAATTTCGCGGCAATTGCTGGGACGCATGGCGGCTGATGAGCCCACGGATCGAATTCACGTCAGCATTGGCGCAGACGGGGCGTTCGTATATCAATAGGACCACCGAGGCAAACCTTGATTTTGTGCAGGTAAGGCGCAGCCTTGCGCCTTTCGTTAGGACAAAGGGAAGGAAAGCTACGTGCCAGACGAAAGCTTCAGTCAAGATCGCAGGCTCATTGCCGTGGACACCCCTTTGGGCAAGGATGTGCTTCTCCTGCAGGAGCTCACGGGGTACGAAGGAATCTCGCATCTGTTCAGCTACGAACTGGATCTTCTGGCTCATGAGCACGCCTCGATTGCTTTTAAGGACGTCGTCGGGAAAAAAGTCTCGATTAGTATTCAGCTGACCGACGGCAAGCCGCGCTACATCAATGGATACGTCAGCCGCTTTACTCAGGGGGAAACCGACGAGCGCTACTTTACGCACTACCATGCACAAGTGGTGCCCTGGCTTTGGTTCTTGACGCGGCAGGCTGACTGCCGCATTTTTCAGAATCTGGCCGTGCCCGACATCATCAGTCAGGTTTTTAATCTTTTCGACTTCAAAGACTTTCGCCTTAGCCTGAAAAGCAGTTATCCCAAACTTGAATATTGTGTGCAATATCGCGAGACATCGTTCAACTTCGTCTCCAGGCTGATGGAAGAGTTCGGCATCTTCTACTACTTCGACCATTCCACGCAGGGAAAGCACACCATGGTGCTGGCTGATCAGTCCAGCACGCTCCCAGTTTGCCCCAGTTCGCCGGTGAGTTATGACACGATCGTCAAAGGCCTCGCTGATCCCGAAGTGCTTACGAACTGGCAGGTCGGACAGGAAGTGCGTACGGGTAAGTACACCGTAACCGACTACAACTTCACGACTCCCTCAACCAGTCTGCTCGCGAATGACCCCACTGTCGTCGATCTCGCGGCCAGCCAGCCACTGGAGTTGTTCGATTATCCAGGACTACACACCACTAAAGATCAAGGCGACACCGTGGCCAAAGTGCGCATGCAGGAAGAGGAAGCGGGATACATTGTGGCCTCGGCAACAAGCAACTGTCGTGGAGTGATGTCGGGTTACTCATTTGAATTAAAGAATCACAACCGTTCCGATCAGAACTTGAACTATGTGGTTACCGAAGTCCGCCACTTTGCTTCGGCGGGACAGACCTACACGACCCCTGGGTCACACGGTGGAGAAACTTACTCGAACCATCTCACATGCATTCCGGCCTCGGTCACCTATCGCCCAGCGCGAGTCACCCCGAAACCGTTCGTGCAGGGTCCGCAACCCGCTCTGGTCGTCGGGAAGGCGGGCGAGGAAATATGGGTAGATAAATACGGGCGGGTGATCGTGCAGTTTTATTGGGACCGGCTCGGGAAGAAAAATGAAAACAGCTCCTGCTGGATCCGCACTTCGCAACCGTGGGCCGGTGGAAACTGGGGTGCGATGTGGATTCCACGTGTCGGGCAGGAAGTCCTGGTCAGCTTTTTAGAAGGCGATCCCGACCGGCCAGTGATCACGGGCCGCGTTTACAACGCCGACCAGATGCCACCGTACACACTGCCCGACTACCAGACGCGGAGCACCTTCATGTCGCGCAGTTCCAAGGGAGGCGGCGCCTCGGACTACAACGAGCTCCGTTTTGAAGATCTGAAAGGGAAAGAACAGATCTTCATCAACGCGCAAAAAGATATGGACCTGCGCGTCGAAAATGATTCGCGAGAGTTCATTGGCGCGAACCGTCATCTCATCGTGACCGCAAATCAACAGGAGACGGTGAATGCGGAAAAGCATTTGCATGTGCAAGGCAGCCATTTCGAAAAGATCGACGGCAACATGTCGTTGCAAGTAACCCAAAATCAGATGGAAAGCGTGACCGGCAACAAATCACTCTCCGTCACCGGCAACCAGAGCGAGAGCGTCACCGGCAACGTCTCATTAGCGGTGACGGGAAATCAAGACGTTACCAACATGGCTTATGCCATGAAGAGCAATACCACCATCCATCTCAATGCCGGAATGAGCGCCGTAATCGAAGCAGGAATGGAACTCACCTTGAAAGCCGGATCGAACTTTATCGATATCGGGCCAGCCGGAATTTTCATCTCGGGTACGCCGATGGTGTTCATCAACAGCGGCGGTGCTGCCGGAAGCGCTCCCGATGCGAGTCCACAATCGCCGGATTCGCCGACCGACCCGAAGGAACCGGATACCGCCGACGACGGCACCAAGGGAACGAAGTTGAAGTGAAAATTTATCAGGAGTCCATGGAAGAGACTCTTTGTCGGAGTCGCTCACGCTGAGGACCACAATGTTCCCTCAAAATTTTGGATGGGTAAGGATTTGCCTAATCTTGGGTGTCATCGCGAGCGTCTCCGTGTCCAGTCCTGGCGATCAGCGTCGAAAGACGGTTGTGAACCCGGCTCATTGCATCCCGCTCTCGGACACGCAGCAGCGGTGGCTAACTTCGGAGTGGCAACGGTATCTCGATTACACACGCATTTGTGGGATACAAAATTCGAAGCATAAAACGGTGTTACTGCTGGTATCTGTGCACGCCGATCTCTATTACAAGGCTCAGCCGGGACAATCGGTACTGCAGGTCCAGATGCCGCGACCTCTCTTATTCCTGCCTTCCGGTGCGGCCTTAGGATCTCTGCCCTACAACTTCCCGGAGGATCCTCCGGCCGAACTGCGTGTGACTTTTGCGCGATGGGTGCAAGGTTTTCCTGAGCGAATCGAACTTTATTTGACCGATCCCCGGGCCGCTGGGGATCGTTCTCTTTCCCCATTGATCTGGGATGAGAGTAAGAAGAAATTCGCTTCCAAGGAGGAACAATCCCATGACTGATTCTGCGAATGCCGTGACGAAGCTGAAGACGGCCTGCGACCTCGCTTACGAGAACAACCTGAATTCGTGCAGCAATGCTGTCTGGGATCTCATCAAGGCGCTGGTCGATCCAGTTGCGAAATACCGGCAGGCGAACGACTTTATTGATTATTGGGACGATAACTGGAAAAGTGTCACGTTGGAAGAAGGATTCAAGCTTGCAAACCAAGGCGTCGTCGTCGTGGGAGGGTTGCAGGTTCTAGGTGGAAACGGACACGTGATTGCGATATACCCTGGAACCAAAATACCGAATGGCGGGTACCAGTACTTCTACAAGAAGGGGAATAAATATCTCGTTCTGCCCACATCGGGCACATATCCGAGGGCTCTATCGACGTCGATGAGCCGTAATTGGCCAGGCACGCTAAGCAAAGGCGACAAGACGGTGTGGGATCCTTGGGCAGACAATGATAAATTCAAGCAGGTGGAGTTTTGGGCGCCGCCAGCTTCTTTCTAACGAGGACGCAGCAAAACAAGGAAGAAACCTTCGAGTTACGGCACCATCACCGTCAGTTCGCCCGGCATGACGAAGCTGATGACGCCGCCCCACATGCACATGTTCGTCGAAGTATTGTCAAGCGTAGGCATGTTACCCAACATCACTGTCGGCGCCCCCGGCACCCAGGGCGAGACCGTAGCAGGGATACACGGCATGGGGGTGAGGACGCCCATGGCGGCTGCGGTCGCGGCGGCAACCATTGGATTCGCAGGCGACATGCACATGCCGAACGGCATGATATTCACCATTGGAATGTAGTCCATGATGTTGGCGTCAGGAACTTCGTCGGTCATGACTCGGTTCGTCGGGAGAACCACCAGCGAACTCGGCGCCATGCCCATGGTGCACATCATGCTCGCTCCCATGCAAACTTGCATCGGCATATGAGAACCCCCAGCCGGTAGGCTGCACGGCATTCTAGCAAAGCAGGGATCGAATGCAAGCGCGTTAAATTCCTCGCGGACGGAAGATCTCGCTAACTCCCCAGAAGGTGCGCTATGCGCCCCGATGAGCGTCCTCCGGAAAGTCGCCGAGTCCTTCCGTATCGAAGTGATCCCGCGGATCTTGGCGCTCGACAAAGAATTCAAAGTTATCTGCGTTGCGGAGGGCGTTCTTCTGGCTCTGCATGCTTAACCTCTCCGCGCGCGCGTACCCGTACATCGTTACCTTCTTGTCGCCGCGTTTTTCAACACGCATACCTAGGAAAGCGGACTCCACGTCATCCGTCTGGCCCACGGTGAAGAAGTGCGAAACCTCATGGATCAGAGTTCCCGCACGCGTTGTGTCATCGGCATGCGCGAACTCTGGTCCAAGGTGCACTGTCATTTCGTAGCCTCCGCCCCGGCTGTCAGGGTTCACATATGCAAACTCCCGGTTGTATTCATCGAGGGCGTCTTGGTATTGCGATGCCGTTAAGCCGGCCTTTCTGGGTGGGCGATCCGGCATGAAATTCTTGACTTTCAGCGTCTTCAACTTCGCAATGGCCTTGACGATTCGTCGCCGCACCAGATCTCGAGCCTTGGTTTCATCGGTTCCGAACCAAGTGAGGAAGCTTTCCTGCGTATCCTCGTCCCACACATCGAGATCCTGCCGCCTTCTTTCGAGCAGTTCGATGGCTTTCCTCTGCGCGTCGACGATCGCCCGCTTTCCATCCGATGGGGACAATCCGGGCACTCGTGCAAGGGTCGCCGCCTTCCATAATGTCGTTCTCTTAGCATGTCCGGGCGCGGTCATTCGTATTCGTGCGTTCGTACCGCTATCGATGTCCGGATACTTACTGGAGCAAATCGGCCCCGGCGTGCTGGAAGCGGACATGAGGTAAACCTCTCCCTGAGAACTTACGATTAGGTACACATGCGCAACGCCGCGAGAGCACTCGGTGCGCCGTCCGCAGCGGCATGCCGACGTTGGCGGCCCGTCTGGCAGTTTACACCTTTTTCGACAAACCTCTGGCCCTTTCATTCACTCTCGGCCTAGTAGATTGACTGTAACTTCACCCATCGGGTATCCCCGCCGTTAACCCGGGAAAGACCTTAGTAACCTTGCTGTTAGCCGCGGCATCTTACACTATTGATGAATAGATACACAGAAGCTCAACCTCCTGAAAGGGTAGCGGTATGGCCAAAATTAAATTAACTTCGGGAATGTGGCGAATCGATCCTCAGAAGTGGTCGCGGGTGATAGATCGCTGTGGGCAGCCGGTGGCGTCCGTTGAGGCGGATGCGGATTCGAACGCGAATGCCAGCCTCATTGCCGCTGCGCCGGACATGTTCGAGTTGCTGCAGACGCTGGAGCACGATGCCTCCATTGCGGAAGACATACGCGAAGAAATTCAGTTGGTCTTGCGCCGCGCTCGCGGCGATTTTGGTTTCGCAGTTTTTTCCCGGAACGTTGCCCGCCACCTCGTGTCCAGAACACAGGATTGGCTGAAGTTTATGGAAGGGCTTTGGAAGCCCGACGCGGCGGAATAACCGGTTCATCTTTTAGTTAGCCACACCCGCCGCGAACCCGATCTCCTTGCTCCTCGCCCTGATTTGCCTTTGCTTCCTGGCTCAGGAATTGTTATTGTGGGCAGCCGTGTTGAACGCGGACTGAGACATGTTCTCAGGCTCGCATTGGCCGGTCGCGCCTCTATGAAGCAGCTAAAACCAGTTCTCTGGACCAAGGGCACGTTCCTGACTCCTCAGCACCTCCAGGTTCAGGATCGCTTCATCGAGGATGCACTCAACTTTCGGCTGCAAGCCCTCAAATTCTGTCCGTGGGGATTTCGCGAACTTGCGATCAATGCGGAATTACTGGCGGAGGGGCAGTTCGCGATTACCCGCGCCACCGGTATCTTTCCCGATGGGTTGCTGTTTGAGATTCCGGAGGCCGACCCGCCACCGCCCTCCAAAGCTCTGGCCGAATTCTTCGAACCCGGCGCCAAGAGTCTGGACATTTACCTGGCCATCCCCGACTACCGGCAACGCGGCCTGAATGTGTCCACTGGCCAGGACGGAGGCACGCGCTATCTAGCGGAAGTGGCCGCGTTTCGTGACGAAAACACTGGGGCCAGCGAAAAGCCCATCCAGGTCGCACGAAAAAATATGCGTCTGCTAGCGGACTCGGAGAACCGCGAAGGTTCGTCCGTGCTACGCATCGCCAACGTGGAACGCAGCCCTGCCGGCGCCTTTCAGCTCAATCCGCGGTTCATTCCGCCGCTCATTGAGATCGGCGCAAGCGAGTACCTGGTGGGGTTGCTGCGCGGCTTAGTCGAGCTGCTCTCGGCCCGGAGCACACAGCTTTCGGCAGGGCGCAGGCAGAAAAATCAAAGCCTGGCAGATTTCACCGCCTCCGACATCGCGAATTTCTGGCTGCTGTATACGGTGAACTCCAACTTCCCGGTATTTTCCCATCTCTACGAAAGCAAGATGGGACACCCCGAGGAACTCTATTCGGCGATGGTTGGCCTCGCCGGATCATTAACCACATTTTCCCAGAAGATGCGACCGCGCGACCTTCCGCTCTACGTGCATGATTCGCTGGGACCGATTTTTTCCGAATTGGATGAGAAGCTGCGTTCGCTGCTCGAAACAGTGGTGCCCACCAACCTGGTTTCGCTCCCGTTGAAGCTGGTGCAAAACTCGATCTATGCCACCGCGATCGATCATGACAAGTATCTGCAGAACACGCGCATGTACCTGGCGGTGAGTGCCGAAACCAGCGAGGAGAACATCATTCAGAAAGTGCCGCAACTGGTGAAGGTTTGTTCCGCAACCCACATTGATCACCTGGTGCGCCAGGCTTTGCCAGGAATTCAGCTCCGGCACCTTACCAGTCCCCCGAGCGCGATCCCGGTAAAACTGAAGTATCAATATTTTGCACTGAATCAATCCGGACCGGCTTGGGAGGCCGTGAACCGCGCTCGCAACTTTGCTGCTTACGTTCCTGGAGACTTCGCGAATCCTGCCCTGGAATTGCTCATCCTTCTTCCGCAGGCGAATTGAAGAATTGTTGACTGCTGATATTTGGTCTCTGATATCTGATTGAACGCAGTTTCGGCGACCCTTCAGTCAACAGTCAGCAATTGCCAATCAACAATTGCACCCGGCCTCTCTTAGTGCTTCAAGGCGAAGTAAAGGACCAGCAAAACCGCAAAAAAGAAAAGCACGGTCAGGGTCAGGATAAGCGGCCAGTAAGAAACGGTCGGCTCCGGAATCGCCACTTTCGCGGCCTTCGGCACAGGCGGGGCTGCCATCTTGGGCATTGCCGGGGCCGCTGGCATCGGAGGCGCAGATATGGAGGGAACCGACGGCATCGATGGCACAGGTAAGCCAACTGCCGAATTGGGTGCAGCTTGCTTTTCAGAGAAGGCAGGCTCCGCGGGACGCCTTGCAGAAATGATTTGGGTGTACGGGCTCGGACCGCTCGGCGGCGCTGGCTGATTTGGAGGAGGTTCGATCGCTCGACGATTGAAAGCGTTGGTCGCGCCCTCCGACGCGGAACCGGTGTGTGGCACTACAGGCGGCTTCTCAATTACGGGAGTAGAAAATGGAGCAGGCGGCGGAATCGGCGGAATCGAGACAACAGGGGTTGAGGCAACGTAAGGCATGGGTTGCGGCGGAACGAAAGACTCCTTGGGCAGCGCCGGAAACGCCGGGGGCTCATCGAAAGCCGGTTGCGACGGTCCACTAGCGGGCGGTGTTCCAGCCGTGCCAGAGGTTCGCGACGCTAGATGTGGATTGCTGAAAAACCCCGTGAATCCTGTGCCCGCAGATTCGTTGCCTGCGACTCCCGCTCCGGGTAAGGGCTCTTCCCCGCGGGGCGCGTTAAACATCGCGGTAAATTCTCCAACGCTTTTTCGTGGAGGCTCGACTTGCTGCGCCGATACTGCTGGAGTTTCCGCCGACCCTTCCACGCGAAACGGCCCCTGAAAAAACTTCGTGAATTCCCCAGGGCCGGGACTGTCCTTAACCGATGGTGGATTTGCTTCGGAAGAAAACTTCTGGGGCGCGAACACGGAACTAAACGAGTCGGGGAAATTGCTGCTCGCGGCCGGTTTCCCCTGAGATGAAATAACTGGAGCCGCATTCCAATCAGGCGCGGGGCGAATCTCTGAACGGTCTGCCGCAGGCTTTGCATGCGGCGGAGCCTGCACGAGATGTTCTGCGTCCTTTACTGGTAAGCTCGGTTTGTCCGGCTTGGGGGTCGCGATAAAATCGTTGAACGCCGGGGGCGTCGCCGCAGCAGGCGCTGGCGGACGAAGCTTTCCACTGATATCGGCGGTCGGAGATTCACTCTCGGGAGTCGGCTTGGCAAGCGGCCCTGGGATCTCCTGCGTTTCCCGCGCTTGAGCCTTGTACAGCTGCACCCATTTAGTCAGCGCAGCTTCGTCCGGCATTTTCGTAACAAGATAACCATAAAGTGTCCCGCTATAGCGGCCCGTCTCCAGCACCAGTGCCGCGGGCTCTGGGGCGACATGGCGAAATGCTTCCAGCACCCAGTGCACAGTGGGTTGATTCGGTTTTTGGGCCTCGCATTCCAAAATATGCACCAGGACGCGCTCACCCCTGACTCTGTCGTTAGCGACAAATGTTTCCACTCCACCCGTGGTGAGCGATTCCAGCAACTCGTATTTTTCCCCGAATTTCATCTGCTTATTTCGATTTTCCTCAGAATGGGCCGACGAACGGTCACTCCCCAAAGCCTTTATCGGCGGCGACTTCCGCCGAATGCACTTGCCTTGAGGCAGGATTATACCGCGCCCTGTGGCCGTCACGAGCAAGAATGCAGGCGGGTATTGTGGCAGATACTCAGGAGCAAAGCGAGCCGGTCAGGCGATCTTTGGAAATCGGAGTAATCTGCCAGGCGTCAAGCGCGGTCAATTGGGCATCGCCCCCCACCTTCAGCCTTAAGGGGCTGGACGGAATTCGATAAACACGTTTGGTGAGCGAGGTGGTTCCATTGGCAAAGACTTCAAGCACCGATCCGTCGAGGAATATATGCAGCCGTACCGGCGATCCGCTGGTTTCTGAAAGTGGCGCCGAGACATTATCCACGCGAAGTTCCCGCCCGTTAGATTTGTCGGCGCAGGAGATGGTGACAAAGTTCTCCCCACTCTCTGATTGCAGGCGAATCTCGAATTCCTCGTTCTTGGGATGAAACTCGAGTTTAAGTTCCGCTGCCAGATCGTGAAGGCGAAGAGAATCGAAAAACTTTTGACGCGCCGCCGAGGAAAGATCGTAGGCGATGCTGGTGTGCGCTGCTCGCAATTGATGAACTGCAGGCGCAACTTCCATTTGCAGTTCGTTCTTCGAATTCAGCGCCAAGGTGCGCGGCAACGACATCGCTCCCGCCCATCCCGCGGCAATCAGCTCAGCGTCGGGACGAGTTTCGGTAATCCAACCCCACAGAATGCGATTGCCATTTGCGTCGAGCATTGTCTTGGCTGCGTAGTATGCGCCCCAATCAACCACTCCTTCCTTTTCGGGAGTGAAAACCTGGTTGGCGTATGTGCCCACTTTCCATCGAACTTTTCCCATCGTCGAGATCAGCAGCACATGCTTGCCTCCGAGAGGAAAAAAGTCTGGGCACTCCCACATCTCTCCGGTGTCAACAGGATTCACACTCTGATTGCTGCTCGGAGAACCGTCGATGAGCGGATGCAGGTACGTCCACTGGCGCAGATCGCGCGAACTGTAGAGAAGGATGACTCCGCCTTTCTGGAGAATGCCGGAGCCGAGGATTAGCATCCAGTGATCGCCCTCTTTCCACAGGCACGGATCGCGAAAGCCACTGACGGCGAGCCCCGCGGGCGGTGCTGCGATCACAGGTTCAGCGCGCTTTTTCCACGCGCGCAGGTCGTCGGCTTCCGCGACGGCAAGACATTGCACTTCACGCCAGGTATGAACGCCGTCGCGCAACGTGGCTTCGGATTCCGCAGCGGGCGGAGCGACGCCCGTATAGATTATCGTGGGCCTGTCATCATCAAGGACCGCACTGCCGCTAAAAACGCCGTCGCGGTCTGGCCCTCCGGGAGTGGGCGAAAGAGCAATCTGGTCGTGTTGCCAGTGGACCATGTCGGGACTGGTCGCATGCGCCCAATTCATATTGCCCCACACGGCGGCTTGCGGATTGTACTGGTGGAACATGTGATAGCGGCCATGAAAAAAGATGGGGCCATTGGGATCGTTCATCCAATTGTGCGCAGGAAGCAGGTGGTATTGGGGACGAAGAGGATCGGAGGCTAGCTTGCGACACAAAGCCACAGATTCTGGATCGACGGAGAACGGCCAGCGGCGATTCCAACCCGGAGCGAGCGCTACGGCACCGCAGAGTTGCAAAAAAGCTCGTCGCGAGACTGGCATAAAATAGAGTTTCTTCGAGTCGGAGCGCCAAACTCAGAGATCTCGTTATGTGATAACACATCAGGGTGCGGGCGCGTGTTCGATATAATGCGGAAAAGATCGACGACTAGACTTCCCTATCCATCGTGTTCCGGCACCACTCCAGTTACGCTTTCTTCGCAGTGGCGAGCCTTGCGGTTGGCTTGCTGGCGCAGACGGCGGTTCCTACCGCAAAATCCGCAGCGCGACTCGCTGTTCAGCACGGGCAAGAGGCACTGAAGAGCGGGGACATTGCTCGTGCCCGCACTGACTTTGAGAAGGCGGTTCGCCTCGCTCCCAACGATGCAGAGGCGCAATCTGCGCTAGGCTGGGTGCTTGCCCAGCAAGGGGAGGCGGACGCGGCACTGACCCATCTTCAAGCCGCGATTAAATCCAAGCCGAGCTTGGTTGAGGCGCGATTGACGCTGGCAGGAGTGCTGGCTCAGCAGGGCAGGCCAGCGGAGGCCGAGACGGAAGCGCGCAGGGCGTTGGAAATTGCGCCGGAGAACGCCGAAGCTCACCGCACGCTCGCACGGATTCTAAGCGAGCATCCAGGGGATGAGGCTCTATCGGAAATGCGGCGCGCCGTGGAACTGGCTCCGAACCGCGCTGACTTACGGGATGAACTCGGAACCATCCTGGCCCAGAGGAATCAGTTTGCCGATGCGCAAGTCGCGTTCCAGGAAGCATTGCGGTTGCGACCGAATCTCGAGCAGGCCCACGTCCATCTCGGTGTCGTCCTCTTGCAGGGAAAGGAACTGGATAGTGCGGCGGCGGAATTAGCAAAGGCAGTAGAACTATCGCCGCAAGATGGGACGGCTCATTACTATCGGGCAAAGACTCTAACCGCACAATCCAAAAATGCTGAAGCCTTGCAGGAATTTCGGAAAGCGGCCGCTCTGAAACCAGACTCGCCGGAATTGCAAATTAATTTGGGTCTCACCTGCCAGCATGCTGGGGACAATGAATGCGCAGTCGCTGCGTTCGACGCAGCCGTCAAGCTGCGGCCCCAGGACGCCGAAGCGCACAACGATCTTGGTTTGGCGCTGCTGCAGAAAGGCGACGCAATTGGCGCTATTCCCAACTTCAAAATGGCGGCGCAACAGCGCCCCAACGACCCGAGCTTTCGAGAAAACTTGGCCATTGCCTATCTGCAGCGAGCCGACTTCGACTCCGCGATCACCGAACTCGATGCGGCGCTGAAGTTGGCGCCCGAAGACGCCTCACTGCACTACAACCTTGGTTTGGCTTACAAGCTGAAGGACCAGCTCGACCAGGCAGTTCCCGAATTTCAGAACGCGATCCGCTTGCAGCCCGATTTGGCGGATGCCCACTACACCCTCGGGGTTCTGTTTTGGCAGCGAGGTGAATTCGACAAAGCCACCGCTGAACTGCAAACCGCAATTCGGAATCAACCCAACTACGCTGAGGCGTATTACACGCTGGGTACGATTTTCAAACAGCAGGCAAAGCTGGCCGAAGCCGCTGCCGCGCTGCGAGAAGCGATTCGCCTGCAACCTGATTTTGCGGGGGCGCATACCACGCTGGCCGCCGTGCTGCGCCAGCAGGGTGATGCGCAGGGCGCGGCTGAAGAAGCGAAGCTGGGAGCGACGATCGCCGCCTCAGCAAAAAATCTGCAGGCGGCGACATTTTCCACGAACTCGGGAAAAAGACTGCTCGACGCGGGCGATGTGGACGGCGCAATCACCCAGTTTAGGTCGGCTATCAACTCTGCTCCGGATTATGCGGCCGCGCACTATCAACTAGCGATGGCGTTAAGCCAGCAAGGTCACAAGGATGAGGCAAGCAAGGAATTTCAGAAGGCAGCGGAACTGGATCCGCATCTCGCGACACCCCGTTAACGGCACTCAACGTTTGAAGGCCTAGCGAAATTCAGTTGTTGCGATTCCGCACGGTTACCAAGTCCGTCACGACCGGAACTCCATGCACGATCTTCACGTGGAGCAGCGCTTCAAACGGTTTGAGTTCGCCCACCTTTGCAACGGTCAGACGCTGCAGTAATTCCTTCACCGAGTCTTCCCGACAAACATACTCGACCGCGGCCTGCGTCCCGAAAGTAGTAGCGCCCGCCAGGATCAGAATAGAACGTGAAGGATCCAAGCCCGGAAGCAGGCTGACGACCGCGTAGTCCTCTGTGGTTGGCTGATTCCCCGGTGTTCCTAGAAAGACTGCCGGTTCGCCCGGCAGGGGATGCAGGTTGACAACCGCCAAGTCCCCTTTCCGCGGTCCAGCATCGAGCCGCCGGAATACGAACTCCTGAGTTCCAGGAATATCGAGCAAGGTAAGGTTCTCCGAGGGCGACCCCACAAAAATCAAGTCGTTATTCTTGGCATCGTCGAGAGAAAAAAGTGCGCCGCGCTTCACCCGGATGGGACGATTCAGCAGCGCGAAAACATGGTCAAGTTGGTGAATGGCCAGCACCTCTCCCACGCCGGTGTAGTGATCCATGATGAACGCTCGGCTGTCGGAGGCTGGATTGAAGTAGCGCATTCCAGTCTCAGGTCTGCCGACAAAGCTGCCGTTGCTGAAGATAACCCAGGGCTGCTGTGGCCCGGTTAGGAAACGATTCCAGAAAATCTGATACGCGGCGGGAACAGACTGGCTGGCGCCGGCCTGCGGACGTATGCGCTGGGAAACCAGGATGGCAGTCGTCGCTATAGAGATGGCAAGCAAAACCGAGAAGACCGCCACCGTGATTATCCATCCACGACCGAAAGCAGTGTTAGCCCTCTTCACCGCCGGTTCAAAAGCCAGAGGGGTAATTGGTTGAGCTGCCGATGCGCCGTGACGCAAGTGGAAGGTCAGAGCATACGAGCCCTTGGGGATCTCAACCAGGATGGGGTCGTTTATGCCTTCATTCGCGTAGTATTCGGCGAGTTTTACGCGTAACCGACCGGCTTGTACCCGCACAGTGGAGTCGCTTTGGGGATCGAACCCGGCAGGTCGGCCCAAGACCTCGGTGGCAATCTGGTATTCCTTGAGCGCAATCCCAGGATGATCCAGAGAGTGCTCGGCGAGATAGCGCAGCAGTTTGCACAGAGACTCGGAGCTGTGCAGGCTATGGCTTTTAATAAGTTTATCTATTTGCTGGAAGCATTGCTCCCGTCCGAGAGCGAAACTGTGAGTGACGGCCATATCACAAGGAAGTAACAGATTAACGTATCTTACTGCAACACTGGGACTTTACACCTGTAACGGTATCAAACCTAGTGAAACTTAATCCAGCTAATTGTTTTGCATTAGGACTGCACACTCAGTGATCACTGTCACATCTGCATTTCTGGGGCACATCGCGTTGGCATGTCTCGTTGGACAAGTTTAGGAGGAAGTTCATGAAAAGATCAGTGTGGATCTCCGTGGCTGTCGTCAGTCTCCTGTGCAGTCTGTGGGTGCCGAGCGCACTCGGTCAGGCCGTGTATGGCAGCATCTTGGGTACGGTAACCGACCCCACCGGGGCCGCCGTGTCGGGAGCGAAAGTCACGGTCACAAGTCAGACTAAGAACGTCTCCACCGAGACTACGACGAATGAGAGCGGCAACTACTCGGTGACCCACCTGATCCCCGATGTTTATTCGGTCCAGATCGCCGGAACGGGCTTCAAGACCTTGCAGTTTAAGGACATTCCGGTGGCTGCCGATTCCGGAGTGAAAGTAGATGGCCAGTTTCAAGTGGGTTCGGCCAGCGAACAAGTGGAAGTGACCGCCGAGGCCCCGCAATTGAAGACAGACCGGGCGGATGTCGCATTTGAATTCAATACCAAGTACGTCGAAGATCTGCCGATTCTGAATCGCAACTTCACCAGCTTCGAACTGCTCTCGCCGGGAACGCAGAAGCTCTCCTGGGGCCACGCTGCTACGGAGAATCCACAAGGCAGTCAACAGATCTTCGTTCAAGGTCAGCACTTCAGCGGCACCGCCTACGAATTGGATGGAACTGACAACCAGGATCCGATTCTCGGCATTATCGTAGTAAACCCAAATCTGGATGCAGTGACTGAGACTAAAGTCGCTCTCCAAAATTACGACGCCGAATTCGGCAAGGCTGTGGCGGGCGTCGTGACCGCGCAAACGAAGTCGGGCAGCAACGACGTTCACGGCAGCGCATTTTGGTTCCGCCGCACGGACGCGTTCCAGGCGCGCGACCCGTTTACGCAATTTGCCAAGGACCCAATCACTCACCGTTTCATTCCGGCGTCCAAATGGCAGCAGTTCGGCGGTTCGATCGGTGGCCCGATCGTTAAGAACAAACTATTCTTTTTCGGTGACTACCAGGCTACAAGGCAGACGAACGGTATCACCAACCAGTTGTCCATCCCCACCGCACGAGTCCTGAGCACGTGTAATCCCGCAACGAACGCGACGAGTCCGACGCCTGGCTTTTGCGACTTGAGCGAGTACCTTTCGGCTGGGTTAACCGGCGGCGGACAAATTTATGACCCTAACTCCGGTACACCTGGAGTCGGCAACGGTGGCAACCGAGTCGCATTTGGACCTGCCGGGGCTTGCTCAGGCGACTGTATTCCGATCGGTAGGATTTCGTCGCAAGCGGCCGCGATTCTGGCACTGTTCCCAGCGCCCCAGACCGGAGGCGTAAGCAACAATTTCCTCGGTTCCGGATCGGGCCCGTTTAAGCAGGACAGCTTTGATACGCGCATTGACTTTTCGGCGAGCTCAAGCCTGAGTGTGTTCGGGCGTTTCAGTCTCGATTATTTCAGCCTGTCCGGGAAGGGAACCTTAGGGGCCCTTGGCGGACCGGGCTCGGGTTTGCTCGGTTTGGCCGGCAGTTCCATTACTCACAATTACAGTTTGGCCACGGGCTTCACGAAAACGCTGAGTACTACGCTGCTGACCGATTTCCGCTTCGGATGGTTTAAGTACAACCCACAAACGCAGAAACCGGATGGCGGTACGCCAATGAGCAACTTTGGCATTCCCAACGCGAATACCGGCGACCCCAAAACAGCCGGCTTGGGTGAATTCCAACTCGGTTCAGATCCATCGACGGGTAACGGTGGCGCTCCGAACAACGGAGGCGCGGAGGCCATCTCGAGCTTTGGTGATGGCTTAGGTGTCGGACGCTGCAATTGCCCCCTCACCGAACGCGAAGATCAGTTCCAGTTTGTGAATAACTGGACCAAGACGAAGGGTAACCACATCATCAAGGCTGGCGTGGACCTCCGTTACGCCAGAAATTTGCGCATACCTAGCGACAATAACCGCACTGGAGAATATAACTTCAGCCCACAGGCTACCTCCAACCAGACTTTGAAAACTCCAGGTGGTTTGGACTTGGCAACGTTCCTACTTGGCGATGTGACTTCGTTGGCGCGTTACGTTAATAACCCCGCTTTAGCGAACGTCAACAATGCCGCCGAGCGACAAAAACGCTTTTTCTTTTACGGTCAAGACACTTACCGGGCGACTACGAAACTCACCTTGAACTTGGGTTTGCGCTGGGAAATCTATTTCCCTGAGTCTGTGCTCGCTAAAGGCTATGGGGGGTTCGCCAATATTACCGATAATGGCGGCACCGGCGTGATCCGGGTAGCCGGTTACGGGCCTTACGGCCTGAACGGCAATGTCGCGAACTCCTACCATGCGTTCGCTCCCCGGATAGGAGTCGCTTATCAGGCTACGCCCAAAACCGTTCTGCGCCTGGGATACGGCCGCAGCTACGATATCGGCGTATTCGGATCCAACTTCGGGCACACGGTTACCCAGAATCTCCCCGTGCTCGTCAAGCAGAATATTGATGCCTCAGCCGTAACCAGTGGCGTTGCCACTGGGAACGACATTCCGGTGTTCACTCTTGCGCAAGGGCCCATCGCTCCAGTGTTCCCGGCGATACCCTCCAATGGTCAAATCACCTTTGCCAGCTTGCAAGGCCAGGACTCGGGCGTGCACATCCGGCCAACCAAGCAGGTTCTGCCGACGCTGGACGCGTGGAATCTGACAGTGCAGCGCCAGGTTACCAACACGATCTCGGCGGAAGTCGCCTACGTGGGAAACAAAGGCTCGCACGGATTCTCCGGTGACGGCCCGAACTATGACGTCAACCCACTGTCCATGTTTCTGTACGGCACAGGCGCCAACTCAAGTTTGCGCCGCCCACTCTGCCACCCGATATTCACAACGCCCACGACAGGAACTTGCGCTGGCATCCCGGACGATTTGGGGAATTTCTACGGCAACGACGCCAGCAGCAACTACAACGCCTTGGAGGTGAAGGTAGAGAAGCGCTTCGCCCAGGGACTGCAGTTTATTTCTCACTACACCTACTCTAAGGCCAACGCCTACAACGGCAGCTATTACGCGATCAGTCACCCCATTGCATATGGTCCCAACGACTTCGTTCGCAACCATGTGTTTATCTTCAACCCCGTTTACGACTTGCCTTTCGGCAGGGGCAAAAAGTACCTGGGCAACTCTAGCCGCGCCATGGATTATTTGGTCGGCGGTTGGGAACTAACCGACGCCACAAACTGGAGTAGCGGTCTGCCATGGACGCCTACTACGAACGAGTGCGGCGGAGAGCAAGACGTAGGCATTTGCCGGCCAAACAAGGGTTCAGGTTCCTTCCACTTGGGCGCGGGATCACTACAGCACCCGGCAGGCAGGGCACCGTATGTTCAATACTTCACCCCGTTGACGACCCTCAGTGGGCCGTATACAGATGCCGGCAAGGGGAATCTCGGCAATGCTGGTTACAATTCGCTCCGCGGGCCGGCCGGATTCTATTCCGACCTCTCGGTGATGAAGAACTTCGCCATCACAGAGCGGGTCAGGGCTCAATTCCGCATGGACGCGTTTAACGTCTTCAACCATCCTGTTTACGCATTCAGCGGAAACAACGGCGCCAACAATTGCGTTGACTGCCAAAATACCTCGGTGGGCAGCAACAACGGGAGGATCACAGACATAGAAGGCGGCAGCAGCATGCGTGCATTGCAGTTCGCGCTGCGGCTCAACTTCTAGGTTTTAGTAAGCTGAACCTGCGGGGGAGTCCTACGGGGCTCCCTCTTTTTCTGGGTCGTAGCGTAAACGTTTTCGGAGAAGCTCGGTGAACGCCCATGAAAAAGAGAGTTGTAGGCCTCGGCGAAGTTCTATGGGACCATTTGCCAGGGCGGACTTGTCTCGGCGGCGCGCCCGCTAATTTCGCCTACATCACGACTCTCATGGGCGACCATGGCATCGTGGCCAGCCGCGTCGGCGAGGATTCCCCGGGCTTAGAAGCGCTGCGGCGCATGGAGGAACTGAATCTCAACATTGATCACGTGCAGACCGACGGGCAGCGCCCCACTGGATCGGTAAGGGTTCAAGTCGATGACAACGGTTTGCCGCGATTTGAAATTGCCCATCCCGTGGCTTGGGATTTCATGGAATGGACTGAGGATTGGCAGCACTTGGCAGAAAGTGTGGACGCGGTCTGTTTTGGATCTTTGGCGCAAAGATCAGAAGAAAGCCGCTGTACTATTAGACATTTTCTCGAAGCTACGTCGCTAGGCACAGTCAAAATCTTCGACGTCAATCTCCGGCAAGCTTACTACTCTTCTGAAGTGCTCACGGAATCGATGATGCTGGCGGACATCGTCAAGCTGAACGACGAGGAACTGCCGAAGATCATGAGCCTCAACAAGGTTCCCCACAAAGATGAGTTGTCGTCGGCACAGTGGTTGCTCTGCACCCACGATCTGAAGCTGGTCTGCATCACCCGCGGCGGAAGGGGAAGTCTGCTGGTACGCGATAGGGACTCGAGCCAGCATCCCGGGTTTCGCGTCCGGGTAGCGGATACGGTGGGATCGGGAGACGCGTTTACCGCGGGTCTAGTCCACGAATATTTGCAGGGCGCGTCACTGGACCTTATGAACGAGGTGGCAAACTTGGTGGGAGCATGGGTGGCAAGCGAAGTGGGCGCCATGCCCGCCCCCAAGCGCGGTGCGCTCGAGCACTCGCTGGCTGAGATTCACTGACCGAGATTTACCGGGCTGATCGTCGATAAGCAAATTAGGCCGCTTTCGCGGTAACCCTGCCTGCCGGCTTCACGTCGGTGCCGATCAAGGGTTGCAGCCGAGGTCGGGCAAACAGCCGCTTAGTATGGTTCTCTGACGGATGCTCCACTCGAGACATTCGACCTTCAGCTAGCAGTCGCTGATGCGCTTCATCCCACGCCGGAACCGAGTCCGTCGTCACTACCCAGTGTGCGTAGGCCGCTTCATTACACCACTTCGGCAGCCGCGTCATCACTCGGGCATGAGCTCCAGAGCCGCGAAACTTCTTCATGGTCTGATCGCTCTCCCACACGCTCAGAGTCCAAAACGTCAGGCCTGTGTCCACAAGAAGTCTTCCGCCGAAGAAGCCAGCGGCGCGCTCGACCTGACGCTGGCTTTGAAAGGTTCGCCACAAGAACGCCGGCAGAAACCAGACGGATCTCACTCGCAGACGCGTGACCGATGCAAGCATACCGGTTTGATGTTCAAAAGTGACGCGCGATGCAAATCGGGAGCCCTTTTACGACGCCGCCGAAACCACCGCCGGCAGGCGGGCGGTCTGCCGCAAGGGTTCTGTCAGCGACCGCATAACCTTGTCAAATCCGGCGAAGTCGAGGGATTGAGGACCATCCGACAACGCGCGCTCCGGGCACGGATGCACCTCGATGATCAGTCCGTCGGCTCCGACGGCCACCGCTGCTCGCGAAACCGCAGCAATCAGGCTCTGCTTGCCGGTACCGTGGGAAGGATCAGCAATCACCGGCAGATGCGACAAGTCGCGGGCCAGGGCGACGGCGGCCAAGTCAATCGTATTGCGCATTTCTGTCTCGAAGGTCTTGATGCCGCGCTCACACAGGACGACATTATGGTTTCCTCCCGAGAGCAGGTACTCGGCGGCAAGCAGCCACTCTTTCACGGTCGCCGACGGTCCGCGCTTCAGCAAGATTGGCTTTTTTGTGGTCGCGAGACGCCGCAACAAAGCAAAATTCTGCATGTTGCGCGCTCCCACCTGCAGCATGTCCACATGCTCGCAAATCACGTCCACATCTTCGGTACTCATCACCTCCGTGACCACGGGAAGACCAGTCTCCTCGTGAGCTTCCCGCAGAATCTTTAGCGCCTCCAGACCCAGTCCCTGGAAGTCATAGGGCGAAGTGCGCGGCTTGTAAGCTCCGCCCCGCAACATGGACGCCCCCGCACGCTTTACCGCACGCGCCGTGTCGAGCAATTGCGTCCTCGACTCCACCGAACAGGGGCCCGCGATCACCACCACTTCGGGGCCGCCGATGGCGACGCCGTTGATCCTGACCACAGTCCGCTCCGGCTTGACTTGGCGGCTCACCAGCTTGAACGGCTGAGCAATCGGAACCACATTGTCCACTCCGGGAGCGACCTGCAGCGCCTCAATCTCGTGTCGTCGCCCGCTTCCCACCGCGGCAACGATGGTGCGCTCGGTGCCGCGCGTAACGTGAGGCTGGTATCCGGCCTCGCGGATCCGCTCGATCACATGGTTGATTTCCTGCTCGGTGGCCTTCTCTGACATGTTGACGATCATCGCAACGTCCTCCTCGGGTAAATTTTTTGACAAAACAAAAGCCGCGATCCCTGGATCGCGGCTTGCGGAAGCTTGTTTAGTTCAGGTGGCCTTCAGTGGCTCAACCTCACTCCAAGCTGCTCCGCAGCCGCCGCTCCTGGAAACCAGAAGTAAGCAGTAAACGCGAAGCCTGGAGTAAATCGTGTCATAAAAGTGTGTGTCACAAGGTGAATCAGGCGAATGTGGCGCCGAACGCTGGGACTGTCCGGCTACTGAATGGAACTGGCTGCCTGCGAAAAGACGTTATTGGAATTCGAACCGATCAGGCGAACCGTTCCTACCACCAGCACCAGAATAACGGCGAGCATTACCGCATACTCGGCGATGTCCTGCCCCGCATCTTCCGACCAAAGCCTACGCATAAGGTTCGACATTTTTCCCCTCCAGGCCACCGTCAGTTCCCCAGAGAGAGGACTGAGTTGGTACTTCGTGCAGACCATGATGCACGCGGGTTGAGCCTCTTGTCAATGCGAGTTTTGCGATTATTGGCGAGAAAGCTAACTGCTCCAAATGGCCGTTGGTAGTGAGGTTTCCCGCTACTTCAGAGACTGCAAGCTGCTGGGTAGCAATTCTTCCGCCGACTGCTGGGCGTATTGCAGGACCCGGTTTGGCAGGATGCCCAGATAAAGCGTAGCCACCATGCTCACCGCGAGCGCCACTCCCAACCCGAGCGGGATCGGAGCGACCGGGACTTCCTTACGCGCCTCCCGCATATACATCACTACGATGATGCGGAGGTAATAGTAGGCGCCCACGGCGCTGTTCACCACGCCGATGAGTGTGAGCCATATCAGGTGGGCTTTTATGGCGGCGCTGAACACGTAAAACTTGGCAAAGAAACCGGCAGTCATAGGGATGCCGATCAGTGACAGCAGGAAGATAGTGAGCATGGCTGCCAGCAGTGGAGAACTGCGGCCCAGACCTTCGTAGTCTTCCAGGCTTACGTAACGCTCGCCTGCATTGGCAAAATGGCTGACCACCGCGAAGGCACCCACATTCATGGCGGCATACGCTGCCGTGTAGAACATCGCCGCAGAAATCCCGCTCACGGAGTCGTCGGAACTCGTTACTGCGAATGCCATCAGCAGATAGCCGGCGTGAGCGATCGAAGAGTAGGCCAGCAGGCGCTTTACATTGGTCTGCACCAGCGCCCCCACGTTTCCCAAAGTCATGGAAAGAGCAGCCGCGACCCAGAGCAACCCGACTCTTCCCGGCGCGTTGATCGTGAATACGACTCGCAACAATACCGCGAACGCCGCGGCCTTCGGCGCGGTCGACATAAAACCCACGATGGGTGCCGGGGCGCCTTCGTAGACGTCGGGCGTCCAAACGTGAAACGGCGCCGCAGCCACTTTAAATCCCAGGCCGACAAACATCAGCGCCATGGCCGCGTAAACCAGCAACTCCACCGGACCGGTCTGCAGTTTCTGGCTAATCACATCGATATTGGTGGACCCGGTTGCGCCGAACATCAGCGCCACGCCATAGAGGAAAAACGCGGTGGCGAACGAGCCCAACAGAAAATACTTGAGCGAGGACTCGCTACTCGAGGCCTCGTTGCGGCGGAAACCCGCCAGGATGTAAGTGGAAATCGAGGAAATCTCCAGTGCGATGAAAATCAGAACCAGTTCCACAGCCGACGACATCAGGCACATGCCGACCGCACCGAAAAGAATGAGCGCGTAGTATTCCCCGGCGCGAATCCGCTGGACCGCCATGTACTCGAAAGAACTCAGGCTTATGACTGCTGCAATGCCGATGACCAGAACATGGAAGAACACACTGAAGCCGTCGGCCTTCACCATGTTCCAGAAGGCAAGGCCTGGATACTGCGCCATATACCAGGTGGCCAAAAGTCCGGCAACGGCGCCGCCGAGCCCGATGTAACCAAGCAATTTCTGGCTCTTCTCTTCATTTACCAGGGGATCGAGCACCATTACCACGATGCCGAAGGCCGACAGAACCAACTCCGGCAGGATGCGGATATAGTCCGCGCCCTGTGGAATCGCTTGGACTAGTTGAGCCGGAAAAAGGAAGTGCGTCATTGGCCGACCACCTTGCCAACGACTTGTGCGAACGGCTGGAGCACTGCTTGGGTTGCCGGATCAATCGCTCCCAGCCACAAAATCGGCGCCACTCCCATCACCAGTGCCGCAACCGCGCACGGCCACACCGCGGCTTTCTCTACCGCGAAAAGATCGTGCAATGAGTTGTTCACGTCGTGCGTCACTTGCCCAAAAAACACTCGCTGGTACATCCACAGCAGATAGCATGCGCTCCAGATTACGCCGGTTGCCGCGAGCACACCGTAGATAGGTTTCGCCTGGAATGCCCCGCTCAGCACCAGAAATTCACCGATAAATCCGTTCAGCAGTGGAAGGCCGACCGACGCCAGCACGATAAACAAATATGAAGCGGCGTAAATGGGCATGGGAGAAGCCAGTCCGCCGAACTCCGAGATCTCGTAGGTATGCCGCCGTTCATGGAGAATTCCTGCCAGCATGAACAGCCCGCCCGTTGAAACTCCGTGTGCCAGCATCACGAACATCGCACCATTGAGGCCCGCCTGAGTGAAGCTGAAGATTCCCAGTACCACAAATCCCAGGTGGCTCACCGAAGAGTACGCGATCAGCTTCTTCATATTGGGCTGCACCATCGCCACCAGTGCGCCGTAAATGATCCCAATCAGCGCCAGCACCATGATCCACGGTGCATTCCGTCGCGCTTGCTCCGGAAACAATCCCACGTTGAAGCGCAGCATCCCATATGTGCCCATCTTCAGCAGCACCCCGGCCAGCAGGACTGATCCGGCCGTGGGAGCTTCGACGTGCGCGTCGGGAAGCCACGTATGAAACGGAAACAACGGCACTTTGACCGCAAATGCCAGGAAGAATCCGAGGAAGAGCCATTGCGCCGCGGCTGGGAAGTTCGGTACTCCGCCGCGCGCGATTTGATCGCGAATCAATACGAAATCGAAGCTTCCAGTGTGCGCGTAGAGCCACAGAATCGCCGCCAGCATAAACACCGAGGCGATCATCGTGTACATAAAGAATTTCACCGCCGCATAAACCTTGCGCTCGTGCCCGAAGACTCCGATCAGCAGCGCCATCGGAATCAGCGTCGCTTCCCAGAAGAAATAGAAGAGGAAGAGATCGAGCGAAGTGAAAACGCCGATCAGCGCGGTTTCCATGACCAGCAGCAGAATGAAAAATTCTTTGACCCGGTCGTGGACCGAATGCCATGAAATCAGCACGCACAAAGGCGTTAGGAAGGTGGTCAGAACCACCAGCCACAACGAGATCCCATCCACGCCCATGTGGTAGTGAATGTTCGGCGTGGAGATCCACCCGCGGTCGATCTCATATTGGAATCCTGCCAGAGAGCGGTGAAAGTGCACCGGCAGGTGCAGCGAGAGAAGAAACGTGAGCAGCGTAAAGACCAGAGCGAAGATGCGGATGTCGCGATCGCGCCGCGGAAAAACCATTAACAGCAATGCTCCCAGCAGCGGAGCAAAGGTCACAAAGGTGAGAATGTAAGGGCTCCAATTATCGGTGCTCATCGCACTCCCATCCAAATCATGTACGCAATCACTAAGGCAGAGCCGGCGGCGATCCAGCCCGCATACGACCGCAGGTTCCCAGACTGCATGTGCCGAACTTCGTCGGACACCTGCCGTGCGCTATCGGCGGTATTGTTCACGCTATCGTCAATCACTTTGCGATCGACGCCCTGCCATAAAATGTTGGTCGACGCGTCCACCACCGGCTTGACGAAGAGCTTCGCGTACAACTCATCGACGTAGTACTTATTCAAAACAGCCTGGTAGAAGCCATTCAGCGCATCGGCAATCTTCTGCGGCAGTTCGGGTTTGCTGACGTAGAGGATGTACGCCAAAATCAGGCCTGCGAACGAGAAGAGAACCGAGATCCCCATCAGCAGCAACTCCGTACTCCCGGAACCTTCCGTCATACTTCTCGGGAATTCAGCGCCAAACACGGGAGCAAGAAAGTGCTCGAAGCCGTTGTGATATCCCACGAAGCCGCCGATCAGAGACAGTGCCGCAAGGATCATCAGCGGAACCAGCATGACCATTGGACTCTCATGCGGCGCGCCATGACTGTGATCTCCGTGTCCGTGAGTCGAATGCGCCTGTCCATGATCGTCAACCTGAATGCCCTTGTAGTCCCCCCAAAAAGTCATGAACAAAAGGCGGAACATATAGAAAGAGGTGATCAGCGCCGTGACCGCTCCGATCAGCCAGTAGGCCCAACTCGCCTGATACGCCTTCCAAAGAATTTCGTCCTTGCTCCAAAAGCCCGCCAGTGGCGGGATCCCAGAGATCGCCAGCGTGGCGATCAGCATGGTCGTAAACGTGATTGGGATGTAAGTCTTCAGCCCGCCCATCTTCCGCATATCCTGCTCGCCGCCTACAGCGTGGATCACCGACCCGGCAGCGAGAAACAGCAGGCCTTTGAAGAAGGCGTGCGTCATCAGGTGGAAAATTCCGGCGGAGAACGCGCCCACTCCGCAAGCCATGAACATATAGCCGAGCTGCGAAACTGTGGAGTACGCAAGCACCTTCTTGATGTCCGTTTGCGTGACGCCGATGGTCGCAGCGAAAAGCGCAGTCAGGGTCCCAATTACGGCGACCACCGTCAGGGCCATCGGCGCGCGCTCGAAAATCATGTGCGACCGCGACACCATGTAAACACCGGCCGTCACCATCGTCGCCGCGTGGATCAGCGCGGAGACTGGAGTGGGACCTTCCATCGCGTCGGGCAGCCATACGTAGAGAGGGATCTGCGCCGATTTGCCGCAAGCTCCCACCATCAGCAGAATTCCAATCGCCGTGAGTAGCCCCGCGCCGGCGGTCTCAGGAGCAAGAGGCTGTACTTGGGCAAACACCTGAGTGAAGTTCAACGAGCCGAAGTGTTGAATCAACAGGAACAGCCCGATCAGAAATCCGAAGTCGCCGATCCGGTTGACGATGAATGCCTTCTTCCCCGCCGACGCCGCCGAGTCCTTCGTGAACCAGAACCCGATCAGGAGATACGACGCCAGTCCCACGCCCTCCCAGCCGATAAACATCAGCAGGTAGTTGTTGGCCAGCACCAGCGTCAGCATAAAAAACATGAACAGGTTCAGGTAGCTGAAGAAGCGGTAGTAGCCCGGGTCGTCCCACATGTAGCCGACGGAGTAGATATGAATCAGGAATCCGACTGCGGTGACCACCAGCAACATGACCAGCGAAAGTTGATCGAGATATAAAGCGAAGTCGGCACTGAAACTGCCGGACCGGATCCAATGCGCGATGTATTCCTGGTAGGGCAGGCTTATAGAAGAGAACCGCCAAGCCACCAAGAGCGCCCACGCAAAAGCCGCGCCGGGAAATACAAGCCCAATCGTAGTGACTGCGGTTCGCGAAGACTTCTTCCCGAAGAAGCCATTAATCGCGGCTCCCGCAAGCGGCAGGATCGGGATCAGCCAGAGATTGAGATTCGGCGTCATAGTTTAAGCAGGTTCACCTGATCCACGTTCAACGTTTCGCGCGTGCGGTAGACCGCAATGATGATTGCCAGCCCCACGGCAGCTTCGGCCGCCGCCACTACCATGACAAAGAAGACGAACACCTGTCCCGCCAGTACATGCCAATGCGCGGCAAACGCCACGAAGGAAAGATTCACCCCGTTGAGCATCAACTCAATCGACATGAAAATCGTTATGATATTGCGCTTGATGAGGAATCCCGCCACCCCGCAGGCAAACAGGAATCCGCTCAGCACCAGGTAATACGAAAGCGGAACCATTCAGTCCTCCACCCTTCTGGCCGGCGCACTCGGAGGTTTGCTGGCGAGAACCACCGCTCCCATGATTGCGATCAAGATGAGCACGGAAGTGATTTCAAACGGCAGCAAGAACTCGTGGAAGAGCAACTGCCCGATGGTATTGGGATCGCCCGGAAGAGCGCCGGCGGCGACCGCTTCAGTTCCGGAATGCCGCAGTACTACCCAGCCTAGCAGGATGCCTCCCAACAGCAGTCCCGGAATGCCAAATAGAATTGCCACCCGGCTGCCCTTGGTACGCTCTTCCACTCCGGCATTCAAGAGCATGATGGTAAACACGAACAACACCATGATGGCGCCGGCATAAACAATGACCTGTACAGCGGCGACGAATTCTGCACCCAGCAGCAGGTATTCGCCCGCAAGCGCAGCCATCACCGCGATCAACGATAGCGCGCCATTGATTGGATGTCGCTGAGCCAGCAGATTCACCGCCCCCGCCACGCAGACGGCCCCGAAAGCCAGGAACAGGATTAAGTGCACATTCATGAGATCAGGTTTCGACCTTTTAGTGGCCAGTGGTCAGTGCGTAGTGATCAGTCAAGAACGTCAGGTTCAGTAAACTGACCACTGGCAACTGGGCACTGAACACTGCGTTTCACCACGCTACCGCAATCGCGGTAGCAATCAGATTCGCCAGCGCCAGCGGTAGCAGGAACTTCCAGCCAAACGCCATCAACTGGTCGTAACGGAAACGCGGCAGCGTGCCGCGCACCCAGATATACAGAAAGAGAAAGACAAACACCTTTGCCACGAACCAGAACACCGGCAAAATTTCCTGCAGGATAGTCGGGCCGAAGAGGGGCCCGTGCCATCCGCCAAAAAATAAAAGCGTCGCCAGGCAGGCCACCGTAATCATGTTCGCGTACTCCGCCATGAAGAACATGGCAAATTTCATTGCGCTGTATTCGGTGTGATAGCCCGCCACAAGCTCCGTCTCCGCTTCGGGCAAGTCAAACGGAATGCGGTTCGTCTCCGCATATGCCGCCATCAGGTAGCAAAAGAAGCCAATAACTTGTCCGTGAAAAATATTCCAACGCGGAATGAATCCCCAGAAGTGTCCGCCCTGCGCATCCACGATCGTGCGCAGGCTGAAGCTGCCCGACATGATTAGCACGCCCACCAGCGAAAGGCCCAGCGAGATCTCGTAGCTCACCATCTGAGCACTCGCCCGCAGTCCGCCGAGCAGGGAATATTTGTTGTTCGACGACCATCCCGCCAGGGCCACGCCGTATACGCCGATCGAGGTCACGCCCAGAATCAGCAAAAGTCCCGTGTTCACGTCGGTAGTGATCTGTAGCGGAATACTGTAGCCGCCAATCATCACTGCATTCCCAAACGGAATTACCGAGATCGATGTGAGCGCGAAGACGACCGCGATCAGCGGCGCCGCGATGAACAGGGGCTTGTAGACGTGCGGCGGAGTCAGGTCTTCTTTGAATAGAAATTTTATCCCGTCGGCCGCCGGCTGCAGCAAGCCAAACGGGCCGACCCGCGTGGGTCCCCAGCGATTCTGCATGTGGCCGACCACCTTGCGTTCCAGCCAGACAGTGTAGGCGACCGCGGTGAGCAGCACGCCCAGAACGATCGCCGACTTGATCACCGACGCCAGGATGAAAAGCCAGATGGGCAACGCCACGCCTTGCTTCCTCTCTTGCTCAGAAAAACGGTGCTAAGAAACTAGTCCGCGGCAACTTCCGCAGGTTTGACTTCGTGACTCTCGATGACCGACTTCAATGTGTGCGAGTATCGTCCCAGGGTGCCCGACGTGAACAGCGTGTCGTGAGCCGGCTGAATCGATTCCGCCTTGTGTGCCGCGCCCGGTCCGGTCTTGGTCATTGAGGTATGCTCGCTGTTGCCCGCCAGAAGATTCGCGCGCGAGATGTCATAACCGGGAACCAGCCGCTGAATTTCGTCGAGAATCGCCATGGGATCGAGCGGGCTCAACTTCGGCTCCAGTCCTTGCATCTCGAGCCACACCGCGTGACGGTCGGCCTCACCCGATTGCGCGCCGCGCGACTGCCCCATATCCGCTCGCGTACCGCCGCCGAATGGAACCAGCTTGCGAACCTCGAAGCCCATGGCGTCGGCGATACGAACCATCATTTCGAAATCAGATTTCGTGCCTGACACTTCGCCTGCCTTCTTCACCAGTTGCACATCGCCGCAAGTGTTGGTCATCGTGCCGCCTTTTTCGTAGGCGTTAGCCGCGGGCAGCACCACGTCGGCCATGACTGCGGTCTCTGTCAAAAACATGTCCTGCACAACGACGAAGCTGTTGGAGAACGCGAAGGGATCGATGTTCAGCCGCCCCACTGGATTCGAACCGACAACGTACAGCGCTTTCAACTTGCCGCTCTTGCCCGCCTCCACCATGCCCGCAAGGTCGAGCCCGGCAGTCTCCGGGACGCCCCACTCTCGATGGAATTCGCTGGCTCCCGGCACCGGGTGATAGCCGGGCAGCAAGTCGGGGTAAAGGCCCATATCTGCTGCCCCGCGCGAGTTTGCGTAATCAGAAAGGCAGATGAACCTGGCTCCAGGCATGGCCGATCCCCACTTCACGAGCGAAGCAATGTCGTTGCCGCGAATCTCCGAACCAAAAATAATGACGAGATTCTGTTCGCCGCGCAGTTTTTCACGCAGCGCAATCCATTGCTCGCGCGCAGCAGAACCATGTGGGGACGGGCCCATTGGCCCGTCCTGCGCGGGCGGTTGGCCCGCACGAGCGTCGCTCGCGATCGCTCCTAATGCCCCATCGTCGCCCGCCAGGAAGCTTGCTAACTTTCTCTCGGCTCCCGCTGCGATCTGCATGAAGCTCGTCGCCTGCCGGCGAAGCTTGATCGGCGCCGAGTTCACCACGTACAACCGCGCCCGGTGCAGCCGGACATTATTCCGAATCTGCCACGCCAGCAGCGGATGCTGCTCAGTGGGATCGTTGCCGATCAGCAGCATCGCCGAGGCGTTGAAAACGTCTGCCATGCTAGCAGTCAAGTCGGGCTTGCCACGCAACGACGCCGCCAGGGTAGGGAAGTCGGCGGTCCGATGATGATCGACATTGTTCGTCTTCAACACCACGCGCGCGAACTTCGACAGCAAGTACGCCTCTTCATTTGTTGTCCGCGTCGAGCCGATCACGCCGATCGCCGATCCGCCGTCCTTATCGCGAACTTGAGCAAACTTTTTTCCTACGAGCTCGAAGGCCTCTTCCCACGAACTGGGAGTCAGCTTTCCATTCTTGCGGATCAACGGCTGCGTCACCCGCTCTTTATGATTCGCGAAATCAAACGCGTACCGTCCCTTGATGCAAAGGAAGTCGCCGTTCGTGCCGCTCTTGTCGCGGTTGTCCCCGCGCACAATCTCCATCCCCGTATCCGAACGCCGAACGCCTAGGGTGGTTTTGCAGCCGTCGCCGCAATGTGTACACACCGTACCCACATGCGTCATCTCCCACGGCCGCGTCTTGTAGCGATACGCGCCCGAGGTGAGAGCGCCGACCGGGCAAATGTCGATGCACATGCCGCACTCTTCGCACTCCAAATGATCTTCCTTATTGGGAGCGATCAGCGAACTCACGCCGCGGTTTTGCACGCCCAGGGCCCACACGTCCATGCCTTCGCCGCACACCCGCACGCAGCGGTAACAAAGAATGCAGCGCGGCCGGTCGAAGAACACCACCGGGGACCATTGCTGCTCATCCTTGTGGTTCTTCGCCTCCATGAATTTCGATTCCGCGGCGCCGTAGGAGAACGTCATGTCCTGCAATTCGCACTCGCCGCCCGCGTCGCACACCGGGCAATCCAGCGGATGGTTTCCCAGCAACATCTCGATCATCGATTTGCGAGCCTGCTTGACCTCGTCACTGTTGCTGGTGACAATCATGCCCTCGCTGACCACGGTGGTGCATGCCGTCTGCAGCTTCGGCATCTTTTCGATCTTCACCAGGCACATGCGGCAAGCGCCCTGCAGTGAAAGATTCGGGTAATAGCAAAACGAGGGCACCTCGATGCCTACGCTCTTGCATGCTTCGATCAGCAGCGTCCCCGCAGGAGCCGTGACTTTCTTTCCGTCGACCGTAAGATTCACATCAGCCATAATCAAGAATTCCGTAACGCCAGCCCGTAGCGCCGGCGACCCGCCGGGTGTCGCGAGGGCGTCTCGCTCTCGCACTCAATAAGCAATCGAAACCTGCGCGCGTTCGCCCGCACTTAGGGTCAGCGAGACGCCGGCGCTACGCGAGCACCGGTTCGGCCGCATTTTCTTTCTCAAACGGGCACGGGCGACCTTCCAAATGCTCCTCGAACTCTTTTCTGAACTTTTTCACGAACGCAATGGTCGGCATCGCCGCGGCGTCGCCCAACGGACAAAACGTCCGCCCCAGCATGTTCTCCGCCAGATATTGCATGTTGTCGATGTCTTTCTTCACGCCGCCTCCCGCATGAAAGCGAATCAGCGTCTTCTTCAGCCAGTCTGTCCCCTCGCGGCACGGAATGCACCATCCGCAACTTTCATGTTGGTAAAACTTCATGGTCCGCAGCGCGAATTTCACGATGCACTGTGCATCGTCGACAACGACTACACCCCCCGAACCCAGCATCGACCCGGCCTTCTGCACGGAATCGAAGTCCATTGCCACGTCAATTTCGTCCGCCGTAAGGCACGGACACGAGGCCCCGCCCGGCACCACCGCCTTCAGTTCGCGCCCGTTGGGAATGCCGCCGCCCACGTCGTAAATCATCTTCCGCAGGTTGTAGCCCATCGGTAGTTCGTACACGCCGGGCTTGGCGATATTGCCACTCAGGCAAAACAGCCGCGTGCCACCGTTTTTCGGTGTCCCCAACTTCGCGAACCAGTCCGCACCGCCGAGAATAATGTGAGGAACATTGGCCAGCGTCTCAGCATTATTAATCACCGTCGGTCCGCCCCACAGCCCAACCACGGCAGGGAACGGTGGACGAATGCGCGGAATGCCGCGCTTGCCCTCGAGCGATTCCATCAGCGCCGACTCCTCGCCCACTTCGTAGGCGCCCGCGCCGCCGTGCCAGTAAATATCCAAGTCGCGCCCGCTCCCGAAAATATTCTTGCCGACGAATCCCTTGGCATAAGCGTCGCGAATCGCCTTCTGCATGATGATCGAAAGATATCGGTACTCGCCGCGAATATAGATGTAGCCGCTCTTCGCCCCCACCGCCAGCGCGCCAATCATGACGCCCTCGATCACCGAGTGCGGGTCATGCTCGAAAATCAGCCGGTCTTTGCAAGTTCCCGGTTCGCTCTCGTCGCCGTTGCACAAAACATATTTTGGCTTGGCCGATTGCTTGGGCACGAACGACCACTTCATCCCGGTAGAAAATCCCGCCCCGCCGCGCCCTCGCAACCCGGAATTCTTGACCTCAGCAATAATCGCGTCCGGTTCCATGGCGAGCGCCTTCTGCACGGCCTTGTAGCCGTCCAGTTCGACATAGCGGTCGATGTTAGTCGCACCAAGGCCAAAGCGCCGTGAGACGACCTTTACTTCGTCGGGATGGAAAACCAAGTCAGCCATGAAAGAAATCGTAGATTGATGATTTTTGATTGCTGATTGAAAACCGTGTGTGCCGAAAGTCTTTCAATCTGGAATCAAAAATCAACAATCAGAAATTGTTTTACTGCGTTCCCGTCTTCCTATACTCGTCCAGAATCCGGTCCATCTTCTCCGCCGTCAGGTTCTCGTGAAAATCGTAATTGACCTGCGCCGCGGGAGCCCAGCTGCAGGCCCCGATGCACTCCACTTCCTCCAACGTAAACAGGCCGTCCGGCGTGGTCTGCTTGTGTCCAATGCCCAGCTTCTTGGCGCAGTGCTGCAGGAGTTCCTCCCCCCCGCGGACCATGCAACTGATGTTGGTGCAGACCTGCACGTTGAACTTGCCACGCGGCTTGGTGGTCAGCATGGAGTAGTAGCTGATCACGTTGCGCACTTCAAGTTCCGTCAAATCAAGCCGCGACGCGATCTCTGCAATGACTTCATCCGACAGAAATCCAATCTCGTCCTGCGCATAGAGCAGCGTCGGCACCAGCGCCGAGCGCTTTGTCGGATAGTGCGGCACCATCTCCGCAAACCGCGTTTCGAATTCTTCCGAAAACTTCATTCAATTTGGTAATTGTGTAATTTGGTAATCGGGAAAGGGAACACACAGCGCGCGTCTCAATTTCCCAATTACCAAATTTCCCAATTACTCAATCCGCTTACCGGTCAATCTCTCCCAACACGATGTCGATCGACCCAATCGCCGCCACCACGTCGGCCAGCAACCGTCCTTCGCACATCTTCGGCAGTGTCTGCAAATTCGCCAGGCAAGCCGCTCGCATGTGCACGCGATATGGCTTCGCAGTCCCGTCGCTGACGACGTAGTAGCCCATCTCTCCCCGCGGTGACTCGACCGCCTGATATACCTCACCCGCCGGCACCGCAAAGCCTTCCGTAATAATCTTGAAGTGATAGATGAGCGCTTCCATCTGCGTCTTCATCTTTTCGCGGTCGGGCAGCACGATGCCCGGCGCGTCCGCCTTGATCGGACCTTCCGGCATGCCGTCCAGCGCTTGCCTCACAATCGCCGTCGATTCACGCAACTCCTGCACCCGGCACATGTATCGTGCGAACACATCACCTTCCTGCGACACCGGCACTTTGAACTGAAACTTTTCGTAGCTCGAGTACGGCATATCCCGCCGCAGATCGAAGTCGACCCCGCTGCCGCGCAGCGTCGGTCCGCTTGCGCCCAGCGCAATCGCGTCGTCCGCCGTCATCCGAGCCACGCCCTTAGTTCGCATGCCCCAAATCGGGTTCCCGGTCAGCAGATTCTCGTACTCGTCCACCTTCGACGGAAAATAGCCGGCGAACTCTCGCACCCGGTCGAAGAATCCCAACGGCGGCTCCAGCGCGATTCCGCCGACGCGGAAGTATGACGTCATCATCCGCTGCCCGCTGGCCATCTCAAAAATCTTCAAAATTTCTTCACGCTCGCGGAAGCAATATAAGAAGACCGTGAGCGCGCCAATATCCATGGCGTGTGTGCCCAGCCATACCAGGTGCGAATTGATGCGCGTTAATTCATTCAGCAGCACCCGCAGCCACTGCGCCTTGGGCGGAATTTCCAGCCCCAGCAACTTCTCCACCGCGAGCACGTAGCATAGATTGTTGGTCATGGGGCACAGGTAATCGATGCGGTCGGTCAGCGGCACCACCTGCTGGTAGAACTTGGCTTCGCAAGTTTTCTCGATCCCGGTGTGCAGATAGCCGATGTCGGGCATCATGCGCACCACGGTTTCGCCATCAATCTCCAGCAGCACGCGCAGCACTCCGTGGGTCGACGGATGTTGCGGACCCATGTTCAGGATCATGGTGCGATCCTGCCCGGGTTCCAGCACCGGAGTGGGAGTCAGATGGGCCACTAGCGGTAGCCCTCCACCGGATAATCTTTGCGCAGCGGGTGGCCTTCCCAATCCTCGGGCATCAGAATGCGCCGTAGATAAGGATGCCCGGTGAAGCGAATTCCAAACAGATCGAAAACTTCGCGCTCAAAGTAATTTGCGCCCGGCCACACCGGCGTGACCGACTCAACCACCGGGCTAGAGCTGTTCAAGCGAACCTTAAGCCGAACTCGTTCTTTGGCTGGAATCGAAAGCAGATGATAGATGACTTCAAACCTGGGTTCCGACGGATACCAGTCCACACACGTCACATCGGAAAGAAAATTGAAGGGACACGCCGAGTCTTCTTTCAGTACGACGCAGGCCTCGCGAATGTGGTCGCGTTCCACATAAATCGTCATCTCGTCGCGATCGAACTTCGCGCCGGTAACGGCCTCGGCGTTCCAGCCGAGCAGGCGGGCGACGGCGGGATGATTCTTCAATTCCTGCAGATCGGTAATCGCCGGAACCAGCGCCATCAGAAGTTCCCCCGTCGCGGAGAGGTCTCGCCCCAGTCCAAAACGCCTTTCTTCCAGACGTAAAAGAATCCGACGAGGAAAATCCCGATGTATACCAGCATTTCCCACAACCCAAAGCGCTTCAGATCGCGCAAAATGATGGCCCAGGGGTAGATAAAAACGGCTTCAACATCGAACAGAATGAACAACATGGCGACCAGATAGAACTTTACCGAGAAGCGCTGCCGGGAGTCGCCCACCGGGGTCATGCCGCATTCGTAAGGCGAGAGTTTGGCGCGGGTGGGTTTACGCTGCCCGATCAGCCACGAAAGCAGCACAATCGCAGTCGCAATCCCGCCTGCCATAAGAATATGGATCAAAAACGGAAGGTAGCGTGCGAAGTAATTGTCGGGCATAGGAGGAGGTATATATAATTCGCGCCAAGCTTCACTTAAACGTTCTAGATTATGGGCTTACACTCAACAGTGTCAAGCGAACGAGAGGAGATTTTGCGATTGTGTGATCTGGTGATTGAGTGATTGAAAGTTAATCTGGAAATTGCAGGAAGAGCAGGTTTTCAATCGCGAAATCACTCAATCACTCAATGATTCAATCCCCATGATTTTCGGCTTCAATACCGACGTAAAACACGGCGACACTATCTACCACGTGCAGAGTGAGGCGCGCGAAGGCGAACTACTGCTCCAATCCCAGGTCTTCGTGCGCGGACGCTGCATCGGCAAGAAAGCCACCTCTTACGCCGCCAAGGCTGCGGAGGCGACATTCAGCGACGCCCAGAAAGAGCAGCAACTGCGCGAGCAGCACCGGCTCGTGCTCGACGCCATCCGCGAAGGCAAACTCGAAAACGTTCTGGATCATCCTGAACCCGAAGCGCTCGCCACGGTAAAAGAGCTGGACGTGGAGTGGCTCAATTCCGATTCGGTTCACGCCAATCGCAACCTGACCATGCAGTTGCGCGTTACCGAGGGAGGCACGGCCGCGCCTGGAGCTCGCCTCACGTTCCGCTTTGCCCGTCCCGGCGCGGCGCCGACCTATAACCAAGTTGCGGCCGATTCCGGCGGCGCAGCCGAGATTAACATTGAAATCGAGGAATCAGCCCTGCCCGATTCCTCGCTCCTTGTCCAAGCGAACTACCAGGGCCGCACCGCCACGAGGAAATTCGCGCTACGCAAAGCGGAATAACTCGTTTCCACCGGAATTTGATTCCCAGCCGCGAAGCGGCGTTAGAATGCAGCCCACGCCGCAAGGCGTGGGTAAGAAACCAGAAATCATCTCAGCCCCGAAAGGGGCGCAAGAAACCTGCGATGCAGGCTCCGCTATCCACGAAGGTCTTGGCCCAAATGAAACTCCACATCAACGGCGAAGAGCGCGACTTTACCAGCGTTCCCGCCCCTTTCACGCTCGCCGCGCTCCTAGAACTCCTCGGCATGAAGGCCGACCGCGTCGCCGTGGAACTGAATCGCGACATCGTCCCGCGGGATTGCTGGCTCGAAACACCGCTCAACGATGGCGACCGCCTCGAAGTCGTCCACTTCGTCGGAGGCGGCTCTGTTGGCATCTTTCCCGAATCGTTTAACAAATAAGATATTGCTTAGGCTGACCGCATGTTGCAGACACCGGAGCTTGAACAAGCGATTGAAGGTCTCTACAGCACCTTTAGTCGCTATGAACTGCGCCCGAATACTGACCCTTGCCCCTGTTGCCACGGTCCGGAAGATGAGAGATCTCTCCATGTCAAACCGCTCGCCAAACTGAGTCAGAAGGACCTGAGCAAGTACGCCACGGATGCCCTGTACACTTGGGGCATGCAGGCCGATTTCAAGCACTTCTTGCCGCGGCTTTTTGAGTTGGCAGCAGAATCGTCAACCTTCGAAGTGGATTGTATCGATCTAGCGAGCTTGTTCACCAAGCTTGCCTATGAATCGTCTGACTCTTCTTCCTGGCGTTCGTGGCCCGTGGACGAGCAAGCCTCAATCTCAGGCTATTTTCATGCCGTGTGGGATGCGGCGCTGAATTCAAATTCCGAAGACCTGCCTATCGATGAGATTCATGGATGGATTCAGGCCATATCCCAAGCCGAGAACGATCTAAAACCATACCTTGACCGTTGGATGGCCGCGACATCCGTGAATGCGCACCGAAATTTGGCTCGACTCATTGTGAACGAAGGCCTGCCGAACGCCCCGAAACCCGGAGCCGGGTACTGGGAGGGCCATAGGGAGCAGTGGGAACAACTCGTCGACTGGCTGCGGCGGCCAGAAGTGAAGCAGAAACTTCTGGAAGCTGTACAACGTTGGGAACCGTTAGCAGGCGAGTTAGAGGCGGCCGTTGCTCTGCTTCCGTGAATGCGTGCCTGCTATCCGGTAGCTATCCTGATCTCAGGCAGGAACTCTCCTAGTCACCCCTTTTCCACCGATTCTCTGCTTGACCTTCCCCGGCCCGCGCCTAAAATGTTTGAAACATTTTGCTTGGGGATTGTTTCAAACATGATTGAACCGAAACGTTAGAAAACTATGCAGGACCGTTTCACATCGCAACAGGTAATTGCCCTCACCGGCATCACGCCTCGCCAGCTCCAGTGGTGGGACGAGCGCGGCGTCGTGAAGCCAGAGCGGGAAGGGCATCGCCGCCTGTACTCCATGAATCACCTGACCGAAGTTGCGGTGATCTGCGAATTGCGGCGCAAAGGTTTTTCCCTGCAAGGGGTACGAAAGGTCATGCGGTTTCTGGACCGCGAAATTGGCAAGGGCCTGGCCGAGATTGTGAGCAGCACTTCTGACTATCACCTGCTGACCGACGGAAAGCATCTTTATCTCGAGACATCCGCGCGGCAGATTGTCGACATCTTAAAGAATTCGGCCCAGCCCATTCTGGCGGTTTGCCTTAGCGACGCTGTACGGCAGGTGCGGGCCGGGGTCGTCTCCGGAAAGGCGAATACTTCGGTAACTTCGCCGGATTACCGCCGGCGTGCTAAAAAAGTTTCGTAGGGCAAGTGTTGAAGTACAGCATGAACCGAGCACTAAGGACACAAGGAGGAACACATGGTCGCTGAACTGGATCTTCTCAGTGAGTGGATTCCGGAACAGATGCAGCCGGGTACCGTCTTCGTGCTGGAAAATGCCGGTGAAGTTGGCGAGAAGGAAGATCCCTACTGGGCCGTGCTGTCCTGCCCATCCTGCGGCATGCTGGGCCTGATCACGCGCAAACAGATCAATGGCCTGCTGCCTGTGATTTGCGGCTCGGAAAACTGCTCAGCGCAATTCTTCATCCGCGACAGCGAAGTCGTAGTGCGCAAACCTTTCTAGATTCGGGCCGCGTCCCAGCGGCCCTCAGTTTTTTCCTGTCTTTACTTCTTTCAACTCCACCGGAACCTGCTCCACAATCTCAATGCCGAAGCCTTCGAGCGCCGCCACTTTCTTGGGACGATTTGTGAGCAGGCGTATCCGCCGCAGATCAAGGTCGGAGAGGATTTGCGCGCCGATGCCGATCTCGCGCTGAATCTGCCTTTCGCTGTCATACAAAGATGTAAGCCGCTGCCCGCGATGAAACCCAAGCGCGGTGCGATCGCCGATCTTCTCCACCGAAAACCCTTGCGACGTCTGGTGCAGATAGATCAGCGCGCCGCGGCCTTCCTGAGAAATGCTGCGCAGAGCGCCTTCCAGCGTGGCGTGGCACTCGCAGCCGGTCGCTCCGAACACGTCGCCCATCAGGCAATGCGCGTGCATGCGGACCAGCACCGGCGCTTCGCTGTGCTCAATGTCGCCGCGAACCAGGGCTACGTGTGACTCGCCGCCATCGACCTCGCTCTCATACGCGATCATGCGAAACTCGCCGAAGCGCGTGTCGACCAGCGCCTCGCCCACGCGATGCACGTAGCGCTCGTGCGCCATGCGGTAGCGGATGAGTTCGGCCACGGTCAGCATCTTCATCTTGTGCTCGCGGCAGAATTCGGTCAGATCGGGCACGCGCGCCATGCTGCCGTCGTCTTTCATGATCTCGCAGATGATTCCCGCCGGAACCATGCCCGCGAGCCGCGCCAGGTCCACCGAAGCCTCGGTTTGGCCGGCGCGTACCAGCACTCCGCCTTTGCGGGCGCGAAGAGGGAAGACGTGTCCGGGACGCGCCAAATCTGCCGGCCTTGTTGCCGGATCGATGGCAACCTGAATGGTGCGCGCCCGGTCGTAAGCCGAGATGCCAGTCGTCACGCCGGTGCGCGCGTCAATCGCTTCGCAAAATGCTGTGCCGAACTGCGAAGTATTCACCGAAGTCATAGGACCGATGTGGAGGTGCTCGAGCCGCTCCTCGGTCATGGCCAGGCACACCAGTCCGCGTCCGTACTTGGCCATGAAGTTGATGGCTTCGGGCGTGACTTTTTCGGCGGCGAGCGTGAGATCACCCTCGTTTTCGCGGTCTTCGTCGTCGACCACCACGATCATCCGCCCAGCGCGGATTTCCTCAATCGCATCGGGAACGTCGGTGAACGGCGCCTGGGGACTCATATGGTCGAGATTCTAGCACCGCACGCAAGACGGAGGCAGTAATGGGTTTGTAAAAAAATAGAGCAGCCAGGATTGCAGATTGTTGATTTCAGATTGAAGATTGTAAAACGGAACCGCGCCGCCATCAGCAATCAACAATCTAAAATCTGCCATCTGCGTTCAGGCCCGCCTTCGGCGTCTTGCGATTTTGGACAGAGCGCGCGTGTAGGCATCGATAGTTCCCGGGACGGCCTGGTTATAGATGAATTGGCCCTCTCGTTGGCACTTGATGAGGCCGGCCTCGTTGAGAACCTTGAGGTGGTGGGAGACCGTTGCGGGGGTGACGCCGCGCATGGAGACGATATCGCCGCAGCTTATGCGGTCGGATGCTGAGATGGCCTCGAAGATCCTGAGCCGGGTCTCGTCGGCCAGGGCTTTCGATATTTTCTCAACCTCAGAATGGTCCATGATTGACCTTGAGTGTACCGGAGTCATCGGCTCCGCTGCCATACAGCAAACCAGCTACCTTCACAAAACCTGCATCCGAATACTTCGATGGTCATCTAAATGTCTAAGTCCGACTGAGGACGCAAGCGGCGCCGGGTGGCGACAAATTGAGTCCGGTCAGACAATTCCGCAACAAGAAGGAGCATGTCATGAAGAGGCTTGAAGGAAAGGTAGCAGTCATCACTGGCGGAAACAGCGGCATCGGATTGGCGACGGCTAAGCGCTTGCAGGAAGAAGGTGCGAAGGTTGCGATCCTGGGGCGAAGCAGAAAAACGCTGGATGAAGCCGTAAAGACCATCGGAAACGGGGTTGTGGCTGTGCAAGGTGACGTGGCCAAACTCGCCGACGTCGACCAGCTGTACGCGGAAGTTTCCCAGAAGCTTGGCAAAATCGATGTCTTATTCGTGAACGCGGGAGTGGCGAAGTTCGCGCCGCTGGCCGAGACTTCGGAAAGCACCTACGACGAGAATTTTGACACTAACATTAAAGGCGCGTACTTCACCATTCAGAAAGCGCTGCCGCTGCTGAATGACGGTGCATCGATCATTCTGAATACCAGCGTTGCGGGCCAGACCGGAACTGCCGGTACCAGCGCATATGCGGCAACCAAAGCGGCGCTGCGTTCTTTGGCGCGGACCGCGGCCGCGGAACTGGCGGGGCGCGGCATTCGAGTCAACACGGTCGCGCCGGGACCCATCGTCACGCCGATCTTCGGGAGGACCGGGCTGCCCAAAGAAGCGGTCGACGAATTCGCCAAGCAGATTATTGAGCAGGTTCCGCTGAAGCGTTTCGGCCAGCCGGAAGAGGTGGCTGGAGCCGTAGCGTTTCTGGCCTCGCAGGATGCGTCCTACATCACGGGTGTGGAAATCAACGTCGACGGCGGGCTTGGACAGATCTGAACGGTCACGTAGGGTTGGCCAGGCGGCGGTGGCACACCCAACGCCGGAAGCGATCACGGAATTCCAAAAAGAATTGTCCATCGACCCGGCGAATGCGGCCGCATACTACGGAATTGGGCGCGCATTCGCTAGCGTCGAGGGCAAGAACAGCGCTGTAATCGATTTGTAAAAAACAAAGGCCGGATGGTGGTTGCCGCGTTGATTGCGCCGACGGATTCGATTTTTCAATCTTCAAACGGGAATGTCCGAGAATCTGATCAGTGGTAATTTCTAACTGACCACTGGCCACTGGCCACCGTTTTTCTACGTGGGGACCTTCAGGATTAAATAACCCCCGATCAGGACGAAAATCAGGTCCGGGGACCAGGCGGCTAGAGCAGGGGGAAGTTGGCTCAGGTCGCCCATTGCTTCGAAGAGGCGCGACACGACCGTGTAGAAGACTGCGATTCCCACGGCGACAGCGACTCCGGTGATCGCTCCTTTTTTTCCGGTAGAAAGCGAAAAGGGGATGGCGAGCACGGCCATGATCAGCGTGATCAGCGGATACGAGAGCTTCTTATTCAATTGCACTCGCAACCGGACCACGTCGAATCCGCTTTGCTGCAGGTCGCGGATGTAGCGGCGGAGCTCTTCGTAGTTCATCTCGGTGTACTGCTTCACTTCTTTCTTGAAATATGACGGAGTCTCCGGGAGGCTGGGGAAGGTGGAGACGTCGAAGGGGCGGTAGTTGACGATCGCGGAGACGTTGAGCGAACGTTCCCATCCTTGTTCGTAGACCCAGCGATTCAGATTTTCTGCCCAGTGGGCCCGGTCGGCGTGAATGCGGCGCGTGATCGAGAAACTGGCGGGATCCAGCTGAAAAACACTGACGTTGCCGAATTGGTCGCGATCAGGATCGAAGAACTGGTAGTAGTAAATGTCGTTCGTCTGACCGAAAATCCATTTGCGATCGGGGCGTAGATAGGTCTGCGGAGGCTTGCCCTTGATCTGGTTGTGCAGTGCTTCCTGGCGCTGGTTGGTGCTGGGCAGGTAGAACTGGTCGGCTAAAAACAGTCCAGCAGCCAATACTGCGGAAGCCACGACCACGGGCGTAACGATGCGGTAGATGCTGGTTCCAGTGGCCTTGATCGCGGTAATTTCATTAGAGCGTTGCATCAGGCCAAAGGTAACCAGCACCGCCAGCAGCATGACCAAAGGCGCAACGTTGTACAGCAGATAGGGGGCGACGTTGAGCAGGTACTCCGCAACTACAGTGGCCGGAACCTGGTTGCGGAGAATGTCTCCCAGCAGTTCGAACAGGGTGAAGACGGTGACCAGCACGAGGAAAGTGGAAAGAATCAGTCCGAGGTAGACGAAGAAGTCGGTCAACACGTAGTCGTCGAGCAACGTTGGAAAGCTGGCGCTGAAGACGCGGCGGCGTGTGGAGGCGCGCTCGAAGGCGTTTTCGCGGCGGGCGCGCGCGGGTAGAAGAGCTCCAGAGGGATCCCGCTTCCATGCGGCGCGGAAAGACGCCAGTTCGAAAGGACGCTTCTCCGCTCGCGCTAACAGAAAAATCGCGAGAACGAGAAACACGATGTCGGCCAGCCACGCTCCGAACCACGGGGTTACTTTTCCTTGCCGGGCGAGCGAAACGCCGATTAGTGAGACTACGTAGTATGTAAATACCAACAAGATGGTCAGCACGAACCCACCGGACTTGCCACTCTTCTTCGAAGACAGGCCCAGGGGGATTCCCACCAGCGCCAGTACGAGGCAGGCGGTGGGCAGCGCGAAGCGCTTGTGAAATGCAATGAGGTACCAGCGGGCTAAAACGGGATCCACGCGGCCGGACTTCTGCCATAGCGCCCACGTGTTCATTAAGTCAGCGGGGAGCGATTCGTCAGGCTTGTTTTCGGTGGAAGGCAGGTCGAGCGGGATATCAGTCTGCTGGAAGGTGGAAATCTGATAGTGGTTGGCATCTTTCGGGTCGGTCTCGTGCTCGGAACCGTCAATCAGGTGCAGGTGAAGGCGGTCCTGGCCTTCGCTGATTACGATACCTTCCCGCGCGAGCGTGATCTTCGGGTTGGCGGCGTCGCTCAGGTTCGCCATGAAGACGCCTTTCCATACCGCCGCGCCCTGGGCGCTTTTTACGTCTTGCACGTAGAGGACGAGTTTGGGAAATCCTTCGTAGAAGACTCGGGGCTGAATCTCGAAGGAGACTTGCGATCCTTTGAGGCGATCTTCCAGATGCGCGAGAGCGGCCTGAGCACGCGGGGCGATGTACAGCCCGTTGAAGAGCGCCATGATCCAGGCGGCGATGACAAAGACCGAGAGTGCGCGGAGGAAGGTCCAAATGCCCATGCCGCTGGCGCGCATGGCCGTGATTTCGCTGTCAGCGGCAAGACGGCTGAGGCCGATCAGGATTCCAAGCAGCACGCTCATGGGCAGGGTGTAGGTGAGGGCGAGAGGTACGGTGAAGAAGAAAATTTCCGCGACGCTGGGCAGGGGAGCGCTGGCGCGGACAACGAGTTCAAGAATGCGTCCCAGATCGCGAGTGAACAGGACGAAGGTGAAGATTGCCGCGCCGATCAGTGCGTGCGCGGTCACTTCGCGAAGAATATAGCGGGTCAGTATCCGCATGAGAGACGCGCTTTAGGCGAGGATAGCATGGCCGAGCGCACGGTTGGTGCCGAAAGAACTCAAATAGGTCCCTCATGTGGTTTATTGCCAGTTCATTCCTGCTGGCCCGACCTGTTGCAGATATTCAAAAAGGACACCGATCTGATCAGCAGAGGCGCAGAATTTGATCTTCTGCCCGTACACGGTCTTTTCCGAAAACTCCAGAGCGTGGCACGTAATCTCCACCGACGTTCTCTTATCGTGAGTGCGGCCATGGCTGAATCGAATTAGCTTGAGAGGCGATATTCGGACGTTGGCTTTCTTCTTGCCCGGGCCGCTCTCGAATTCCATGCTATCTGGGCTGAGCAAAATTGCCTGAGGCTGAGTGCCCAGAAGCGCAAGGCGGATGGGTTCGGTAATGTTCAGCGGTGGCGGCGCAGCTTCCAGCATGTAGGAGTGCAAAGCGATCCAGAGAATTTTGTCGTCACCGATCGCCTTCTTCTTTGCGATGAGCCCATTTTCGTCGAAAGCGACGAGCAAATTTTGGACGTGCCATTTGCGCTTCGCATCTCCCGCCATGCAGTTGTTGCACGGCATTCCCACCACCCACCAATAGCCCCAGCGTGATTCGCTCCAGCGCCCCCAGAACAATCTGGGATTCGCGTACGAGGTATCAACCCCAGCGAGATGGTTTTCGACTTCTTCCCGGTGGGTAGTGCCCACCTGGAGAAACTTGAGATCGACGTCGCTCTTGGCCAGCGTAGCCCCAGCAGGACCCGAGGCTCGAACCGGCATTCGAACAGCACCTGCACAGCCGCAAAGAAAGGCGCAAAAGACCAGAGTTGAACCGCAGGCAGCGCGATATACCCAATGATTTGGATTGATGTTCACGGGTCCTCCTTACGAGCCAGATGAGGAAACTGTGAAATCGGCGAACGAAACCTATGGTTCCTTCGTAACATGTTTTGCCGGGGTATGCCGTGATGTGGATCACCAGTGCCTTGATCGGTGGCTGTATCCCGAGGCACAATGCCTTCCTTCGGAAAGGGAGTCCGCGATATGGCGTCCGTGAACGTCGCACGCAATATGGACAGAGCGAATGAACGACCGTTGGATTGCGATTCTCGCGGCGACACTTTAGCGCTGGTGGGGATTGCTGGTGCGATTGTCGTTGTGCATTTGCTCACCAATGGGCGCTACGGATTTCACCGGGACGAACTGCAGGTCCTGAGCGATGCGCGCCATCTTGACTGGGGATTCGTTCCTTATCCGCCGCTGACGCCGTTTGTTGAGCGAATTGGGCTTTCTATCTTCGGGCTGTCGATGGTGGGACTGCGGTTGTTTTCGGTGATCGCACAGGCATTCGCGATTGTCTTTACGGGGCTGATGGCGCGGGAACTGGGCGGGCGCCGGCTTGCCCAGGTTGTTGCTGCTCTGGCGATTGCTCTGTCTCCCCTGCCGTTGTTCGAAGGGACCGAATTCCAATACACGACTTTTGATTATCTGTGGTGGGTGCTGATCGCCTACTTCGTAATTCGCCTGCTCAAGACGGAGAATCCACGGTGGTGGCTGGCGATCGGCGCGACCATCGGCGTGGGTTTCCTGACCAAGTACACGATGGGATTCTATCTGGCTGGAATCTTCGGCGGAGTTCTGCTTTCGCGGGCGCGACGCTACCTGGGAAGCGCATGGTTCTGGGGCGGGATGGCGCTGGGGTTGGCAATCTGTCTGCCGAATCTGGTGTGGCAGGTGCGGCATGGATTCATCTCGCTGCATTTCCTGCAGCACATCCATTCGCGTGATGTGAGCCAGGGCAGGGCCGATGGATTTCTGAGCCAGCAATTCTGGCTTTGCGCGAATCTGTTTGCGGCGCCGTTATGGATCGCCGGAGTGCTGGGCTATCTGAAGGATCGGCGGTATCGGATGTTGGCGTGGATGTATTTGATCCCGCTTGCACTGTTTATGGTTGGGAAGGGCCGTAGCTATTACTTAGCTGGGGCTTATCCGATGCTGATGGCAATGGGCGGAGTTGTGGGCGAGCGCTGGGTTGGATCGATGACGAAGATTCCGCGGTTGGCCGTGGAGAGTGTGTTCTTCACTGGGTTGGTGGCAGGCGGCCTTTATATGGGCGCGGTCGTTTTGCCACTGGCGAGCGGTGGAAGACTGATGAAATTTACCCTAGAGAATAACGGCGATCCGCGCGAAGAGATTGGTTGGGACGAACTGGCCAAAACGGTTGCGGGCATTCGCGATTCACTGCCGGACGAGCAGCGCGAGAATGTGGGCGTGGTCGTGGGGAATTATGGCGAGCAGGGTGCGATCGAGATTCTCGGTGCTGCTTATCACTTGCCTGTGCCGATCAGCGGAACTAACTCAGCGTGGTTGCGAGGATATCCTGTGCCGCCGCCCTCGACGCTGATCGTGCTCGGCCTCTCTCACAGATATGTGGATCGCATGTTTACTTCGTGCCAAGTGGCAGGGCATAACGGGAATTCCATGGGCGTCAGCAATGAAGAGAGCCAGGATCATCGCGATATTTTCGTGTGCGGTGGGCTGCGCTTGCCTTGGCCGGAGTTTTGGAAGGAGTTTCAGAGTTTTGGATAGGCCGCCGGGCTTCGCCCTGGCGGGACAGCCGAGGCGGCTGTCGCTACCTGGCTTATTGGGCTTTGAGGAACAATGCTGCCAGCGGAGGCAACGTTAGCTTCAACGAGAAGGGGCGGGCGTGGGTGGGGATGGCTTCGGCGTGCACACCGCCCAGATTGCCCATGCCACTGCCAGCGTATTCGCGGGCGTCGCTGTTGAGCATTTCCCGCCAGTAGCCGCCGTGGGGGACGCCGACGCGATATCCGAGACGGGGCACCGGCGTGAAGTTGCAGACGATGAGTATGGTGTCGCGCGGCGACTCGCTTTTGCGCAGCAGGGAAATTGTGCTGGTAAGGCTGTCGTTGCAGTCGACCCACTCGATCCCGGCGGGATTATTGTCGAAGACGTGCATGGCGGGCTCGCTGCGATAGAAGCGGTTGAGTTGCTCCATCCAGGCCTGCACGCCGCGATGAACCTGGTACTGCACCACGTGCCATTCGAGACTGGTGTCGTGCGCCCACTCCCGCACCTGGCCGAATTCGTCGCCCATGAAGAGCAGTTTCTTGCCGGGCTGAGCGAACATATATCCGAAGAGCAGACGCAGGTTGGCGAAGCGCTGCCACTCGTCGCCGGGCATCTTGCCGATCAGTGATCCTTTGCCATGGACAACTTCGTCATGCGAGAGCGGCAGCACGAAATTCTCGTGAAACGAATAGAGACTGCGGAAGGTGAGATCGTTGTGGTGATACTTGCGATGAATGGGATCGTTCTGGAAATAGCGGAGCGTGTCGTGCATCCATCCCATGTCCCACTTCATGCCAAAGCCCAGGCCGCCGAGGTAAACCGGCTTTGAGACCATGGGCCATGAGGTGGATTCCTCGGCGGTCGTTTGAATCTCGGGATGTTCTTTGTAAGCTTCCTGATTGAAGCGCCGGAGGAAATCGATGGCGTCGATGTTTTCGCGTCCGCCGAACTTATTGGGAATCCATTCGCCTTCTTTGCGCGAGTAATCGAGATAGAGCATGGAGGCAACGGCGTCCACACGCAGGCCGTCAATGTGATATTTGTCGAGCCAGAACATAGCACTCGACATCAAGAAGCTGCGTACTTCGGGGCGGCCGTAGTTGAAGATGTGCGTTTTCCAGTCAGGATGAAATCCCTGGCGCGAGTCGGCGTGCTCGTAAAGGTGCGTGCCGTCGAAGTAGGCGAGGCCGTGGGCGTCGGAAGGGAAGTGCGACGGTACCCAGTCGAGGATCACGGCGATGCCGTGCTGGTGCAGGTAGTCGACCAGGTACATGAAGTCCTGGGGCGTGCCGTAGCGCGACGTGGGCGCGAAGTAACCGGTGGTCTGGTATCCCCAGGAACCGTAAAAGGGGTGCTCCATCACCGGCATGAATTCGACGTGCGTGAAACCCATTTGGCCGACGTATTCGGCGAGACGAGGCGCGGTCTCGCGGTAGGTCAGGGGACGGTTGTGCTCCTCTGGCACCCGCATCCATGAGCCTAAATGCACTTCGTAAATCGAATGAGGTGCACGCAACGAATTGCGGCTGCCGCGCGTTTGCATCCATTCCTGATCTTTCCACTCATAATCGAGGTCCCAGACGACAGACGCAGTGCGAGGCGGTTTCTCGTGCAGCAGACCGAGCGGGTCGGCTTTGTCGACGCGATATCCGTGACGGTTCGATTCGATGTGGAATTTGTAGAGCGCGCCGCGGGTTGCGCCAGGAACGAATCCTTCCCATATGCCCGATGAGCCGCGAGGACTAAGACGGTGCGCCTTGTGATCCCAGCCATTGAAGCTGCCCACGACCGAGACAGAGCGCGCATTCGGCGCCCACACACTGAAGACCGCGCCAGCCTCGCCCTTGTGCGTGATGAGATGGGCGCCCATCTTTTCGTGCATGCGGTAGTTGCTGCCCTCGTTGAAGAGATACAAATCCTGATCAGTAAGAAGCTGAGGGGACGCGAGTGTGGTCGTGGACTCGGGCATTGCGGTGACTAGTGTACCGGAAGATGGCGTCGGTTTCAGTAGGGCCTATTCTCCAGATCACCTCAAAGCTTCTATGGGATTTACCTTAGTCGCACCCCGCGCGGGCAGATAGCTGGCGAGCAAGGCTATGCACAGGAATAAAAGGGGAGTCACAAGAAATGTTGCGAGATCCAGCATGCCCACTTTGTAGAGCATGCTCGACATCAGCCGTGTGAGCAGGAGGGCTGCCAACAGTCCAATCGCGATGCCGGTGATCGTCAGCACAAGCCCGTGGCGGACAACCAGGCGCAGGATATCTGCCCGTTCTGCGCCCAGAGCGAGCCGTATGCCGAACTCCTGCCTGCGCTGGGCGACGGAATAGGACAGCACTCCGTAGATTCCGACCACGGCGAGTGCCAATGCTGTAGCGGAAAAGGCCCCGAGCAGCAGCATGGTGAAGCGCGGCTGGGAGCGCGAGTCGTTCATGATTTGTTCCACGGTTTGAATCTTGGTGACGGGCTGATCAGGGTCCACCGCGGCAATCTGCGCGCGCACCGCTGAGATCATGCTCTGGGGAGCGACGGCCGTCCGGACCAGCAAGTTCATATTCCCCCAGGGCAACTGCGGGAAGGGGAGATAAAGCTGCGCTTGCGTGTCTTGATCCAGACCCTTGTTCTTGATGTCCGCGGCGACGCCAATCACCTCCGCCGGAGTTGGCCAGCGGCCCACGACGATGTGCTTGCCGAGGGGGTTCTGATCGGGCCAAAAGCGCCGAGCGAAAGTCTCATTGACGATCACGACCTTCGGAGTTTGTGCGTTGTCGGCGGCGGTGAAGTCGCGGCCGCCAAGCAGTGGAACGCGCATCGTCTGGAACCACTGCGGGCTGATGGCCTCGATGTCGATAAATGGACGCTTGGGAAGGGGCGCATCGGGTTGGCCTTCTGGCAATACCGGGGTAATGCGTATCCAGCTAAGGGGAAGCGCGGCCGATGTCGCAGCATTACGCACGCCAGGCAAAGTTGAGACGCGCCGGACTACTTCGTCAAAGAACGCAATCTGCTGTTCCGGCTTCGCATACTTCACGGTAGGAAGGGAAAGGCCCATGGTGAGTACATTCTCGGCGTCGAAGCCGGGGTCGACGCGAAGCAGTTGAACGAAACTGTGCAGAAGAAGTCCGGCGCCGATGAAGAGTAGGAGTGAGAGTGCGACCTGGCTCATGACCAGAAGATTCTTTCCCTGTGCGCTCTTGTGGCCCGCGGAGATGCCGCGGCCTTCGTCGCGTAGCGTGGCGCTTGGATCGACGCGCGCAAGCTGCAGCGCCGGGAAGAGCCCAAACATGACTCCGGAGAAAATCGAAATGATCAGCATGAATAAGAGGACCCGCAGATCGACGCCGATCGGCATCCCTTGCGGAATCTGGCCTGCTCCCCAGTTCACCAGCGCGCGGGTGGCTGCCCAACTCAATCCCACGCCAAACACTCCGGCAATGAGCGCGAGCAGCATGCTCTCGGTGAGGAGTTGTTGAATCAACACGCCACGGCCGGCGCCCAAAGCCGTGCGTACCGCAATTTCTTTCTTTCGAGCGAGGGCTCTCGATAGGAGGAGGCTGGCGACGTTGGCACATGCAATCAACAGCACGACGCCCACCGCGGCGGAAAGCACCAACACCTTGCTGCGCACGTCCCCAACGACTAAATCGCGCAAGGGCTCGGCCGACATGACCACCGCAGGATCGGCATCGGGAGCAGTGGGATTCTGGTCTCGATAGCGCTGATTGAGCAGGGCGAGTTCGGCGTTGGCAGCCACCAAGGTTGTCCCAGACCGCAGACGCGCCGCCATCTCCAGGTAGCCCACGCCCATGCGCAGATGTTGCGGCGTCATGAGCGAGTACTCGAAGTATCGCGGCGTCCAGATATCGGCGGGCCCAACGAAGGGGAACTGAACATTTGCCGGCAAAACGCCGACGATGGTCTGGGGAGTGGAATCGAGCGTCACGGTCTGGCCGACGATGTTGCGGTCGGCATGGAATCGGCTACGCCATATGGAATCGCTCAGCATGATTACCGGCTTGCCTTCCGGACGGCCTTCCTCTTCAGTAAAGGCGCGTCCGAGCTGCGGATTTACGCCGAGCATGGAGAAAAAGCTTGGTGACACGCGTGCGACGGGAACCTGAAGCGGTTCGCCGGAGCCGGTGAGATTCAGGTTGTCATTGGTCCAGACGGCTACCGATTGGAACGATTGGTTCGCGTCGCGGAGTAACTCGTAACGAAGCAACGTGCCACCACGGTCTTTCGTTTTGTCCTTTGCGGCCACGGTTATGAGTTGGTCTGGATCACGGTAAGGGAATGGCCGCAGCAGCAAGGCATTGGTTACGGTGAAGATCGCGGTGTTCGCACCGATCCCGAGGGCGAGAGTAATGACGGTTGCGAAGGTGAATCCAGGATTCTTGCCGAGCATGCGTGCGGCGAAACGGAGGTTGCGAAGGACGGCTAACATAATGCAGGGAATTATAGGACAGTGGAACCTTACGGAGCCTTTCGTGCGGAGCGCACAAAAATCCACATGCTAGACTGACCAGTTCCGATGCCTGCACTTCGCGTCATACTTCTTTGGCACCAGCACCAGCCGTTTTATAAGGATCTGGTCACGGGGGCATATCGTCTGCCGTGGACGCGGCTGCACGCGCTCAAGGACTACTACGGCATGGTGAAGTTGCTGGATGAATTTCCCAACGTTCACCAGAACTTCAATCTTGTGCCGTCGCTGATGGTTCAGATCCAGGACTATGCCGCGGGGACTGCACAAGATCCGTTTCTGAATGTCGCGGCCAAGCCGGCTAAGGATCTGTCGGAGGAAGAGCGGCGGTTTGTGCTGCAATATTTGTTTCAGGCAAATCCGCAGAATCTGATCGGCCGCTATCGACGATACAAGGAATTGTGGGAGCGTTTTCGGGAGCATGGCAACCATCCCGAGCGCGCGGAGCGTTATTTTCAGCCACAGGATTTCACCGACCTGCAGGTGCTGTCGCAGATTGCCTGGTTCGACGAATTTTTTCTGGAAGAAAAGGACATGGCGGCTCTGGTTGCCAAGGGACATCACTACTCGGTGGACGACCAGAAATTCATCATCGCGCGCGAAAGAGAGCTGATCGGCCGAGTATTGCCAGTACACGCCGAGGCGGCAAAGAAGGGATCGATTGAGCTTTCGGCGACGCCGTTTTATCACCCGATCCTGCCGCTGGTGTGCGACACCGGCGCGGGTGCGGTGTCGTCTCCAGGGTTGCCCCTACCGCAGAATCGATATCGCCATCCTGAGGATGCGCGCGAGCAGTTAGTACGTGCTCTTGATCTGCACGAGAAAGTTTTCGGGCTACGACCCAAGGGCGTGTGGCCGTCAGAAGGCAGCGTCTCCGAGGAGGTGCTGGCGATCGCCCAGAGCGTCGGCATCCAGTGGATGGCCACCGATGAAGGCGTGCTCGGGCGGAGCACAGGATTGTTTTTCGCGCGCGACGGCAATGGGCGGTTGCCGGGAAATCTGGCGGAGAAGCTCTACAACATCCATCGTTACGAGAACGGTTCGACGGCAATGCACCTGCTCTTTCGCGATCACACGATTTCCGACCTGATCGGCTTCGTGTATTCGGGCATGCCTCCGGCGGACGCGGCGCGGCACCTGATCAGCAACATCAAGGAGGCGGCCAAACCGGTACTGACCAAGGGCCGCGATGCGGTGGTGTCGATCATTCTCGATGGCGAGAACGCGTGGGAATATTACCCGAAGTCAGGACGGGAATTTTTACGACGCTTCTACGACGGGCTGCAGCGCGAACCGGGCGTGGAAGCGGTGACGATATCGGAGGCGATTGCGCGCCACAAGGATTTCGGCAAATTGACTTCGCTGGTGCCGGGATCGTGGATCAATGCGAACTTTAATGTTTGGATTGGCGCGCCCGAGGACAATCGAGCCTGGGATTACCTGTACCATGCGCGGGAGTTTTATGCGCAGAATGCGGCGCGCGCGAGCGAGACGCAGCGCAAGTTGGCATTTGAAGAAATCCTCATCGCCGAAGGCAGCGACTGGAACTGGTGGTACGGACCGGAACACCACTCGGCCAACGACCGCGATTTCGACGAACTCTACCGCAAGCATCTTTCGAACGTTTATCAGGCTTTGGGAGCGGCCCCACCCGACTACTTGGCGCAGCCAATCACGGGGGCGGAGGTGCGTCCGTCATTTCTGCCGCAGACGGCTTACATTCATCCGCGAATCACTGGCGACAAGGTGAGCTACTTCGAGTGGATGGGCGCAGCGGCTTATACCGCCGATCAGCGCGCCGGGGCGATGCATGGGAAACAGTTTTTGCTGGACTCGGTGTATGCCGGTATCGACTCCACCTATTTGTATGGGCGCCTGGATTTCACCGGCAAAGTCCCCGAGCAGGACTTTGAACTTGTGGTGAATCTGGAGTCGTGGGCGGGCGGCGAACCACGCCCGCGCCGTGTGCTGCGGTTGGAGGCCTCGGTGCACGACCGGAAGGTCAAGGCGTGGAAAATTGAGAATGGATCGGATGAGCGGCCGTTGGCTTCATCGACACAGGCGGACGACCATGTCAAACTGGCGCTGCTGCGGAACTTCGAATTCAAATTACCTCTGGCGTGGCTGCTGGCGACTCCAAGCGCTGCCCCAGCCGAACGAATTGGGGAGCGCAAGACCGGCGCCGTTGGCGTAGCTTCAACCAGCAAATTACAGCTTCGCTTTAGCCTGTGGCAGAACCGGCTTCCGGTGGATTCATTGCCGTTAGAAGGCTGGATTGAGTTGCAGGTGTTGAGCGAGGGAGAGTTGATATTTGGGGCGTGATGCGCTCAAAGGTAAAACTAAACCGGAGGCGATTGCCTCCGGTTGCCTGAGAAACTGAAACCTTCCTATTTGCTGCCGCCGCTGAATGTTGCCGCGCCAAACGTCAACGGCCGATTCAATTCCAGCGTGAGTTGAGTACCAGAGGGCAAAATCGCAGAGCGATGTGTGGCCAGCCAGTGTGCTGTGGCTGAGCCGGCTCCGATAGCACCGCCGATGAGGATGCCTGGCCCGCCGCCAACCAGCCCTCCGATGAGCATGCCCCCCGCGGCGCCGCCTCCAGCTTCGAGATTATCGCGGCGGTCACGGGTGGTTCCCTTGAACTGGCCTTCCTGATCGACATCGGTGCCTCGAATGTTGGTGTCGGTCAGAGTGGCATCGAGGAAGTAACGCTGGCCGCCGGGTAGAATCACCGCCTCTGGAAGAATTCCAATGGTCGGCCTGCCAGAAATGCGGCGCGGTTCACTTATTTTGGTGACTCGGCCTTCTACCGTGGATCCTACTGGAATCAGAGTTGTGCCGTTGACGACAACTGGCTGGGTGATTTTTGCCTGAAAGGGATCGCCGACGCGGTTGCTGAAGGTTGCGAGGGTCGTGTCAAGCCGAACCATCAGGGCGGTGCCTGCGGGCACGGGAAGCCCAGCTGGGGCTGGAATAGGCGCGGGCACGACGGTCGGGGCACTGGTCGCGGATGCGGGCGATTCGGGCTGGTCAGGCTTGGACCATGCCGGCCGGTCAGGAGGAGGGGCGGGCTCGGGCGAATCTGTCTGAGCTGCCAGCACTGCGGCCAAAAACAGCATGCAAGGTAGAACGATCCACTTCTTCACGGTGCCTCCTCAAATCTCCGAGCAATATTGTATCTCTTGACTGTAGTCCAGGTGCAAGGCCGGGACAATACACAGGCGGGACAGGGAACCAACGGAGATAAGGTCGCGGACCGCGTGGCCGGATGGACGGTTCCGAAGGCGGAATTCGCCGCCTGGGAGTGTGTCGGAAGTCACAATACGTTTACGACCATCCGATATAATCGTTGGTTTCGCAAACAGCATGGGCAAGACTTATACGGGAGTGGGCTATCTCACTCAACGCCGAACGGTCGTTAACAGCGACTACTTGCGCGAGAGCGTGTTTGATATCGCTCCCCCACCTACGGCTAGTAATTTAGAGAAAGCGGAGCTATCTATGTCGAATATTGCAGCCATACATGCACGAGAAGTGTTGGATTCCCGCGGCAATCCTACGATCGAAGCCGAAGTCTTTCTTGCGGATGGAGCGATGGGGCGGGCGATTGTGCCCAGCGGCGCGTCGACCGGCGAACACGAGGCGGTCGAGTTGCGCGACGAGGATACGAACCGGTTCCTGGGCAAAGGCGTTCTCAAGGCGGTCGAGAACGTCAATGGCGAAATCGCCGAAGCGCTGGCTAATTGGGATGGATTCGACCAGCGTGGCCTCGATGGCAAGATGATCGAACTGGATGGCACCGAAAATAAAGGCCGTCTGGGGGCGAATGCGGTTCTCGCCGTTTCGATGGCGGCGGCGCGCGCATCGGCGGTAAGCCAGGATATTCCTCTGTATCGCTACCTCGGCGGGGCCGGGGCAAACACGCTGCCCACGCCGATGATGAACATTCTGAACGGCGGGGCGCACGCCGACAATAACGTCGACTTCCAGGAATTTATGGTGATGCCGGTGGGCGCGCCGTCGTTTTCGGAGGCGCTGCGCTGGGGTGTGGAGGTTTTTCACACGCTCAAGGGAGTGCTGAAGAAACGCGGGTACAACACCGCGGTGGGGGATGAAGGCGGATTTGCTCCGTCGGTGAAGTCGAATGTGGAAGCGATCGAAGTGGTGCTCGAAGCGATCTCAAAGGCCGGTTACAAGCCGGGTGAGGAAATTGCCATTGCGCTCGATCCCGCGGCCAGCGAGTTCTATCAGGATGGCAAGTACGTGTTCAAGAAGTCGGATAAGTCGGCGAAGAGTTCCGACGAGATGGTGAGGTTCTGGGCGAAGTGGGCGAACGACTATCCCATCGTGTCGCTGGAAGACGGACTGGCGGAGAACGACTGGGAGGGTTGGGGGAACCTGACGAAGGAACTTGGCGGCAAGATTCAGTTGGTGGGCGACGATCTGTTCGTGACCAATGTTCAATTCCTGCAGGAGGGCATCGATAAGGGCGTCGCCAACTCGATTCTGGTGAAGGTCAACCAGATCGGGACGGTAAGTGAAACGCTGGATGCGATTGATCTGGCGCGGAGGAATGGTTACACGTCGGTCATCTCGCACCGGTCGGGCGAGACGGAAGACACATTCATCGCCGATCTGGCGGTGGCGACCGGAGCGGGGCAGATCAAGACGGGGTCAGCGTCACGCACGGACCGCATTGCCAAGTACAACCAACTGCTGCGAATCGAAGAAGAGCTGGGCGGGACGGCGCGGTTCCTGGGATTGAAGGCGCTGAATTACAAAGGGTAGACAATCAAATATTGAGATATGAGGAATTACCAATGATTAACGAATTACTTCTCTCGGAATTTGATGAAGAGGCGAAGAAGACGCGCGCGATGCTGGAACGCGTGCCCCTCAACCCGGACTTCAAACCCCATGCTAAATCGATGCCGCTGGGCAAACTGCGCCCCATGTCGCGGAGTTAGCCGGATTTGGTGTCACGATTCTAACCACACCGGAGCTGGATTTCGCCAAGAGCACACGGCAGCGACTGCCTTTCGAGTCCGTGCAGCAACTGGTCAAAGCGTTCGATGAAGGGGCTGCGAAGGCGCGGTCTGCTTTGAAGAGCACGCCCGACGAAGCATGGACGGAGCCTTGGAAACTCAGCCTCCAGGGCAAGCCGATCTTCAGCGGCTCACGATTTCTGGCATATCGCCAGATGTTCCTGAATCACCTGGTTCACCATCGCGCGCAGCTTGGGGTTTATCTGCGGTTGAACGATAAGCCGTTGCCAGCAACCTACGGTCCGTCGGCGGATGACACTATGGGATTCTAAGAGCCTCAGTTGACTTAGCTAAGGACTTAGTCTAACATTTCGTTATGGAAGTTAACATTCACGAAGCTAAGACTAATCTTTCCAAGCTCTTGGAGCGTGTCTCCCTTGGAGAAGAGGTCGTGATAGCGAGGTCCGGAAAACCTATCGCTAAGCTGGTAAGGATCGGTTCCCGGCCAGAGCCGCGACAGCTAGGCTCCGCGAAGGGGCAGTTCACTGTGCCGGATGATTTTAACGATCCTCTTCCCAAGGAGATCGAGGATCTCTTCTGGGAATGAAAGCTCTCCTCGACACGCACGCATTTCTCTGGGCAATTGCCGAACAACAGAAGTTGCCGATGAGGGTGCAACAGATCTACACCGGACCTAACGATCTCTGGCTAAGCGTCGCCAGTATTTGGGAGGCAACAATCAAATCCCAAGCCGGGAGGTTGGCTCTGCCTCAACCTGCCGGGCCTTACCTGGTAAAAGAATTGGTCAAGAACAACATTGAGGTTCTGCCAATCAAGGTGGATCACGTCCTCAGGATCGAGTTGTTGCCAACGCATCATCGCGATCCCTTCGACCGAATTCTAATCGCCCAAAGTTTAGAAGAGGAGCTGCCCGTCATTACTTCCGACGCGATGTTCAGGCGTTACGACGTCGAGGTGATCTGGTGAAAAAGATTGAGTTCATCCGTGCATATCCGTGGCCAGTGGCTGGTGTATTCGCTGAGCCAGAAGCTAAAAAAGCTAGAAGCTAATTCATATGTCCCGTCCTAAACCGCTTGTTCTTATCATTCTCGACGGCTGGGGTTATCGAGCTGAAACCAAGGCCAACGCTATTGCGCTGGCTCGCAAGCCCACTTACGACCGGCTGCTGCGCGAGTATCCCAACACCCTTATTCATACCAGCGGACCGTTCGTGGGGCTGCCTGAGGGGCAAATGGGCAACAGCGAGGTCGGCCACCTCAACATTGGCGCCGGACGCATCGTGCACATGGACATCACGCGGATCGATCTGATGATCCAGAACGGGGAATTGTTCAAACATCCGGTACTGCTGGATGCGATGAAGCCCGCGCGTTCCGGCGAGCGGCGGTTGCACTTGTTCGGCCTGATCTCGGATGGCGGCGTGCACTCGCAGCAGGCACATCTTTACGCGCTGCTGAAGATGGCAAAGCAGAATGGGCTGGATCGGGTGTTCGTGCATGCTTTCATGGACGGCCGTGACACGTTGCCAACCAACGGCGCGGGATACCTGGAACAGCTGCAGCAGAAGATGCGCGAGTACAACTGCGGCAAGATCGCGACAGTCAACGGCCGCTACTACGCCATGGACCGCGACCGGCGGTGGGAGCGCATTGCCAAGGCCTACAACGCGATGGTGTTCGCCGACGCGGAAGGCGGCAAATGCGCGGATCCGGTGCAGGGGATGAAGGATTCCTACAACAAGGGCGTGACCGACGAATTCGTGATTCCCTTCGTATGCACTGATGGCCGCGGGCAGGCGCTGGCTACCATTCGCGACGAAGATTCGTGCATCTGCTTCAACTTTCGCGCCGACCGGGTGCGACAGATCACGCGGGCGCTGGCGCGCAACAGTGGTCTGAATGAAAAAGGCGGAAGTGATCTTCCGGGCGCGGCCGACCTCGATAACACAATTGCGCGCGATCGTGTGCCGAGGAATCTGCGTTATGTTTGCATGACTCGCTATGACAAGAATTTCAGCTTGCCGGTAGTGATCCCACCGGAATCGATGGCCAATATTCTGGCCAACGTGATGGGCGGGATGAACATGCGCAACCTCCGCGTCGCGGAAACCGAGAAGTATGCGCACGTCACATATTTTTTTAATGGCGGCGTAGAGCAGCCATTTCCCGGCGAGGAGCGTGTGATGGTGCAATCTCCCAAGGTGGCGACCTACGATCTGAAGCCGGAGATGAGTGCGGCCGGAATTGCCGACGCGGTGGTGAAGGCGGCGGAGGAAGGGACCTTCGACGTGATGATCGTGAATTTTGCCAACGCCGACATGGTAGGGCACTCGGGCAAAATTGAACCCACGGTGAAGGCCGTCGAGACGGTGGATGCGTGCCTTGGCCGCATTGAGAGCGCTGTGCGGGCGAGGGGCGGAGCAATGCTGATTACCGCGGACCACGGCAATGCGGAGATGATGATTGATCCTGCGACCGGCGGCCCGCATACTGCGCACACCACGAATCCGGTGCCGTTTATTGTAGTTTCGGAAAATGCAAAGCGGTTTACGCTGAAGCCGAACGGATCGCTGCGCGACATCTCGCCGACAATCCTGGGGATGCTGGGGGTCGACGAACCCCAAGAGATGACGGGAGCGGATCTGCGGGTTCCAGTAAAGGGCTGAGTTGATTTACGGTGCGAGTGACGGCAAGCAAAACCGTTAACCGCGGAGATCGCTAAGGATCGCGAAGAGCGCGGAGAAAAACCCCGTTAGTGGCAAAAACTAATTCGCCAGTAGTGCCGGAGCCGTGGCCAGAAGCCCTGCCGCCAATTCCAGGTCGTGCAGGTCTTCGCGGCTGAAGTCTTGAGCCGATCGGGGATCGATCCCCTTGCGAGAAATTTGAATGACGCCTACCACCGCGGATTCCTGGTTGATGATTGGCACGGACATGAGTTTCTGAATGGGCGAAGGCGCCGCCGGTTCGTCGGAACTGGTGCCCTGTTTGATGGTTTCAAAGATACTAGCGTGTTTCACGCGAGCAAAATTGTTGAAGATTTCGGCTTTCTTACTCAGGGCCGTGTGCGCCGCCACTGCTTTGCTGGATAACGGAATCGCGCCTGTAGTCCGCAGGTATTCAGGGAATATAAAGCGGAGCAGCCCGCCTTCGAGACGTAACAAAGCGACTTCGGTGTACTGCACGCGAAAGATCTTGGCGAGCACCGTGCACAAATCGGCAGCCGATACTCCTTCCCCCAGTACCGATCCCAAGGGGAGAAGATGTTCGGGCAGGACGACTTCTTCGGTCAGCCCGTTGTCTTTGTTTTGGGTCATAAACAGGCGCAAGAGGCTCCGCTTTTTTGGGAGCAACTAGACTCTATCGCATTTTGTCCACCACAAGGTACTTCCGAAAGTAACTTGGAGAGTTCCCGTAAGTCCTGTGTTTTCAATGGAAGCCAAAACTGAAGAAGGTGTCCTGTAGGACGACATCCCGAGTGACACCGTGCCGCAAACTATCAAGTTCATGACAAGTTCTGTCACTTGCATCAGAGTTGGTGCGTTTAAACGGAAGCGATTTCTTCGCGACCATAAACTTCGTTTACACTTCCGGCTATGAATAATCCGACTCAACCAAACGTGAAGCTAACCAACGATGCCGCCTATCGGGAAAATTACGCCAACAGCGTGCAGATGCGGGTGAATATCTGGGACTTCTTCCTAGTATTCGGAACACTTCAGCAACAGACCGAGAGCCACGTGGAGATCAAGAATTTTCAGGGCATTTACCTCAGCCCGCAGCAGGCCAAGGCTCTGCTTGGACTTCTGCAGCAGAATGTCGGCGGGTACGAGAGCGCATTTGGAGAGATCAAGCTCGACCCGCGCATGGGGCCCTCAGGACCCGTGCACTAGACTCTTCCTCGTGGTCAGCGCTACACGGAATGTAGCGTCGCGGCTGGTAGCTTTTCGAGCGATAGTTAGAGAGCGGTTGCCAGCAACGTCTATGCGGATAGAATGATTGCTCCATGCGCTCTCCGAGCCCGCAGCCAGCTCTGGTGTTCGCGGTCATCCTTGTTACGATTTTTCTACTTCACCTGCCGCTGTTGCAGCTTCCTTACTTTTGGGACGAAGCTGGATACTATATTCCCGCCGCGCGTGATCTGTTTCTCAACGGAAGCCTGATTCCGCATACCACGGTTTCCAATGCCCATCCGCCGCTGGTAATGGCTTGGCTCGCCCTTTGGTGGAAAGTTGTAGGATTCGCGCCGCTGGTGACGCGATCGGCGATGCTGGTGATCGCGGCATTTTCCTTGCTGGGAGTATTTCGGCTGGCCCAACACGCGGCGAATACTCAGGTGGCGATTGCGTCGACGTTGTGTACGGCGCTGTATCCGGTTTTTTTTACGCAGAGCTCGATGGCGCAGGTGGATCTGGCTGCGGCGGGGCTCACGTTCTGGGGATTGTGCGCTTATCTGGAGGATCGTCGGGTTGCGGTTGCAATGTGGTTCTCGCTGGCCGTACTTGCCAAAGAAACCGCGATTCTAGCTCCCCTGGGCTTGGCGGGCTGGGAAGCTCTGGGTTTGGTCGTGCCGAAGCGGGGCGCGTTACCCGGGCTGTGGAGAGGCGCCCACGGGCCGGAGTCAGAACCATCCGGGCGGTGTATTCTGCCGCTTCTGATTCCTCTGGCTCCGCTGGCTCTGTGGTTTGCCTACCACTACTTGCGCACGGGCTACATCTTTGGCAATCCTGAATTTTTTCGCTACAACGTCGCGGCCACGCTCAATCCTTTGCGATTCGTCCTGGCATTGGGTTTGCGACTTTGGCAGGCCTTCGGATACATGCATTTGTGGCTGCTGACTGTGGGCATGTTGCTGGCCATGCAGCTGTCGGCAGTGAAAGATTCCGGGACTGAGCGCCTGCGCATCGTCATCCCGGTACAGATGATATTTCTTGTGGTCGTGAAGGTATATGTGATCGCGATGGCGCTGATCGGGGGCGCAGTACTGGCGCGTTATATGCTGCCGGCGGTTCCGCTGGTGATCATCGTCGGAGTCTCTACGCTGCGCAGGCGTTTACGCTATTGGCCCGCGGCCGTTGCGGCGGTTGCAATTGCATTCGTCGCCGCATGGTTCTGGAATCCGCCGTACGGATTTTCGCCGGAAGACAATCTCGCTTATCGCGACTACATAGTCCTCCATCAAGAAGGGGAGCGTTTCCTCGAAGCCCGCTATCCGATGGCGCACGCGCTCACGGCATGGCCGGCGTCGGACGAACTGACGCGCCCATGGCTGGGTTACGTGACGCGGCCGGTGCAGGTAGTGCGCATCGAAGATTTCTCGTTGGAGGAAGTGCTCTCGGCCGCGGAGTTCCGCTCGCACTTCGAGGTAGCGTTCGTTTTTTCGACGAAATATGAGCCCACGCATCCCTTGCTGGATCGTTGGAAGCCCTGGGAGGAGTTGAAGCGAAGATTCTTTGGGTTCCACCGAGACTTGCCGCCGGGAGCCGTGGCGCACATTCTCGGCGGGCGGGTTGTGTTCTCGGAAGAGCGCAAAGGGCAGTGGGTTGCGGTGATCGAGATGGAACGGGAAGAAATGCAGAATGCCCGGCGAGAAACAGGGCCCTTCAGGGAGATCGGTGTATCCATAGTGGCACTTGCATCTCGCGTTTCCGAGACGGCAGTGCCATCCTCCAGCCTGGCAATCGACGATACCATTCCGGACGCGATGCTGGAGCATCAGCTTCCTTAATTTGTGATATTCTCCCTCGCCAGGAGTGGAGTTATGTCTACAACAACCCGCACTAACGAATTCGATATTGGGACGATGAAACAAGCCTTAGGACGACAAAAATATCGTTGCGGTAGTTGCGGAGAGATCATCAAGGCGCTGGGCGAGGCCGGACGCGCCGATCACAAATTTCGCGAGATTGTTCACGCTCATCACATGAAACCTATAAAGGCCGGAGGGCTGGCCGTGCTCGACAATTGCGTCATCTTGTGCCAGTCATGCCACTATTCCGCCCATGAAGGGGGCAACTATAGATTCGGTAAGCTCGAGGCGAAGAAATCGGACTTTCCTCACTTCAATGGGTGAGAAGATTGGCCGGCTTGCGGAAAGGCACTCGTAGTCTCCTTTTTGATACCAATGCTCATCAGGTGGCACGAGTGCGTCTTGATCACCAACCACACCTCGCGGCCCGGAACAAGTTGCAGGGAGTCGCGGGCGGCCAGCGTCAGGTGGACTTCCATTTCAACTCGGTACTTCACTCGCGCGCAGACGATTACATCGCGTTGTTCGAGGGATGCGATACGCCCCGGGATCACATTGCGGGCGCTCAAACCCACAGGCGGGGCTGTTGCGAGCAGAATGTCGCCGGCACGGATTCCCACACGTAGCGCCGAGCCCACTCCTCCTCGCACCAGCGGAGTCTCAAGCACGACCGGTCCGCCTTCCCCAGCAATGCGGCAGGTCATCGTTCCGCGTTCCGGGTGAACCGATTCCACCACGGCGTCAAAAATATTTTCGAAACCCACCAATTGCGCCACCGTTTCCTGCCGTGGCGCCTCGATCACGTCGTGGGGAGTGCCCTGGGCCACGATGCGTCCTCCGTCGAAGACAATTACGCACTCGCCCAGGGCAAAGACTTCTTCGCGGCTATGCGTAACGTAAAGGATGGGAATGCGATGTTCCTGATTCCACTGCCGCAGATCGTCGATGATCTTCGATTTCGTCGGAGAGTCGAGCGCGGCCAGTGGTTCGTCCAGCAGCAGCGCGGCGGGATCAGTCACTAGGGTTCGGGCTAGAGCGGCGCGCTGGCTTTCTCCGCCGGAAATTTCTCGCGGGTAACGCTGGGCAAGATGCGAAATGTGGAACGCTTGAAGAATTGCCGCCGCTCGCGCCGCCCGCTCGGACTGCGGCAAATGGGTAACACCGTACTGGACATTCCTTTCCACCGAAAGATGCGGGAACAGCGCGAGGCTCTGAAAGACGTATCCGACGTGCCGCTTCGACACGGGGAGATCAATGCCTAGCTTGGTGTCGAACAGGACGCGGTCGCCAATGGCAATGCGTCCCGAGTCGGGCTTGGCTAATCCAGCAACACAATCGAGCACTGTAGTTTTGCCGGCCCCAGACGGGCCGAACAGAATAGTGAATCCCGGCGTGGCTCGAAACTCGGCTTCCAGGACGAACTCCTGATTCTGACCTGCGATTCCCTTGCGGATTCGGACTTCCAGCAGCGGGCCGGCATTTTTGTTTTGAGCGGAGGCGGACGACGAGACGGCGATGGCTGCGGGTTCGTCGGTAGGAGCGGCGCTCATCGCAGTCTATTTTATAGGTCTGACGATCCAGGCCTTGCGATTGACGCTGTAAACGACGGCCAACACGGCAAAGCAAAACGCGAGAAGGAGTAGCGCGGTCTGATTGGCGGCGACATAATCCGAGGCCTGCACTCGGTCGAAGATATCGATGGAGACGGTGCGCGTCACGCCCGGAATATTTCCGCCGACCATGAGCACAACGCCGAACTCTCCCATGGTGTGCGCGAAACTAAGGGCCGTGCCGGTAATTAATCCGGCAACGGAGAGAGGCGCGACGACGCGAAAGAAAGTTCTTAGCGGAGAAGCCCCCAGCGTCGCCGAAGCAGCGATCAGCTTGTGATCTACGCTGGCAAACGAGGCGGCAAACGGCTGCACAGCAAACGGCAGACTGTAAAGGATTGAACCAATCACCAACCCGCTGAAGGTGAACGCCAGCGTGTGGCCAGTGAGTGCTATCCACCAGCGTCCCAGCGGGCTGCGCGGTCCAAGCGCTACCAATACGTAGAACCCCAGCACTGTGGGAGGAAGCACAATGGGCAGCGCTACTACTGCCTCGATCAGAAACTTCCAGCGCCATCGAGAGAAGGCAATCCACCAAGCGATGGGCAAGCCAAGCACCAGCAATATGGCCGATACCGTGATCGCGAGTTGCAGTGTTAGCCAGAAAGCTTGCCAGTCGATTGCCATTGTGTTCGATAAGCCTGGAACCATAAGTGGCCACGTGGGGACGGACGCATTCGTCCGTCCCTCGGAGTTGGTGACACCAACCAAGGACGGACGAATGCGTCCGTTCCTACGTGTTTAGGGGCGCTACTTGAATCCGTACTCCTTCAACAAGTCGACCGCCTCTTTCGTCTTGATGTATTCCAGAAACTGCGCGGCTTCTTTCTTATGCTTTGAGCGTGAAAGTACTACCACTCCTTGCGCCAGCGAAGGATAGTCTTCCGACGGGACCTCCCAGTACTTTCCTAGACTGTGCATACCGGGCGCAATTGCATGGGCCAGCGCCACGAAGCCTGCCTGCGCGTTGCCCGATTCCACGAACTGCGCCGCCTGTGCAACATTCTCGCCCAACACCAGGCGGTCCGCTACGCGATCATATACTCCAGCGTGCTTTAAAGCTGCGACGGCGGCGCGTCCGTAGGGCGCATATTGTGGGTTGGCCATCGCAATCTTCTTCACTGAGGGATCGAGCAGGACATTCATGCCCTGGCGTTGAAAGTCGAGCGGCGAATTCGCCGGCACCCACAACACGAGCTTCCCAACTGCGTACTGATACAGGCTTGCGCCGTCGGCTTCGCCAGCGGTAATGAGCTGGCGCGGATAGTCCATATCCGCAGAAAAGAACAGATCGAAGGGAGCCCCGTTCTGAATCTGCTGCGTGAGCGCTCCCGATGCTCCAAATGAGAGCTTCACCTTGATGCCGGTCTTCTGCTCGTAAAGATCGCCGATCTGTTTCAGCGCGGTGCTCAAATCAGCCGCGGCTGCCACGGTGATCTCTGCGGCGGTCTTCTTCTCTTGTGCCGAGCCTCCAGTCGCGGTCAGAACAATGCAGACGGCCAGCAGCACACACGAGAGAAGAGATCCAGCCATTGTTCGCGGCACGAATGAGCTATGCGGTTGATCGTGCGAGTGCGCAGGTTCGCTTCGCTCAGGATGACAGTACATATTTGACAGCTACCTCAACCGCGGAAAGCAGATTGTACAGGGAGGGAATACAAGGGTGCATCGATTGGTGCGCGCAATTTTTCCCAAAGTGGTCCAACACGGAGTCAAAACCACGCTTTTGCGTTGCATCGCGTTTCTCCACTCTCGATACTGGCAAGTGAGCAAGACTCCCATGGCAGGTTGTTGTTTCCGTCGCTGGTTGCGAGCGTCCGCGCTCGCTCTGAGTTGCTGTTCGATGGTTTCGATAGTGCGGGCGCAAGGCGCGAAGCAGACAGTTCCGCAGAATCGCATCCCCGATGCAGACACCGACCACCTTAAAGAGCGTAACGAATGGTTCTTCCGCGGGCGCCTGGTACGCGGAACGCCATCTGCCGAACTTCGCCGACGAGCCTATCAGGCCAAGCTGCAGATGCGGGCTGGGCATGCAGCGGCGCTCGCAACCGCCCATGTGAGCGGTCAGGCCCAACTGACCTCCGGCTCGTGGACGCCGTTAGGACCCATGCCATTGGAGTCCGACGCAAGCGGCAATGGTACGCAGGACTACCGCCAAGTCTCGGGACGCGCGACTGCTATCGCCATTGATCCCGCCGATGCAACCGGCAATACGATCTACATCGGCGGCGCGCAAAGCGGGGTGTGGAAGTCGACCAACGCCTCCGTCACTGCCAATAGTGTGAGTTGGATTCCCCTCACCGACGATCAGCCTACACTCTCCATCGGCACGATTGCGATCCAGCCGGGCAACGCTGATCCGACCAGGTCTGTCATTCTTGCCGCCACCGGGGAAGCGGATAACTCGGGCGATTCGTACTTCGGCCTCGGTATTCTGCGCTCGGCGGACGCAGGCACCACATGGAATTTGATCGCCAGCGCCAATAACGGTGCGCTGTCCTTCTCCGGGCTGGGCGGTACCCGCATGGCGTTCAGCACGGCGGGACAAATGAAAACGGTGGTTGCCGCCATGGCCACCACATCGGAAGGAATTGTCGATGGCGCGGTTACCGCGAACACCAAACGCGGGCTCTACACTTCGCTCGATGGCGGGCAAACATGGACTTACGACGCACTGGTTGATTCTGGAAGCCCGACCGACGCTACGTCCGCAACCTCCGTCGTCTACGACGCCAACGCCGGACAGTTTTTCGCCGCCGTACGCTACCACGGTTTTTACTCTTCGCCCGACGGCGTTACGTGGACGCGTCTCGCGGTCCAACCCGGCGGTGCTGCGCTTGGCGTGTCTGCTTGCCCGCCGCAAGCGACTTCCAATAATTACGGCTGCCCCGTCTACCGTGCGGAAATCACAGTAGTGCCGGGACGTAATGAGATGTATGCCTGGTACGTCTTCTTGGATTCGTTTGGCAATCCGGTCGATGGTGGTATTTGGCAAAGCATGAACTCAGGCACGTCGTGGACTTCGATTTCCGACAACACCATCACGAATTGCGGAGACGTTACCGGCTGCGGCGTGGAGCAGGGCCCCTACAATTTAGAGTTGCTGGCCGTTCCAGACGGATCGGGCACCGACCTATACGCCGGCGCAATCAATCTCTACAAGTGCGGCATCACGACACAGAATCCGACGTGCGCGGTCACGCCCTTCATGAACCTCACTCACGTTTATGGATGCGATCCAATTGGAGCGCCTGCTCACGTGCATCCCGATCAGCACGCGCTCGCCTATGTGATCCCAACTTCGGGCGCCGATTCCGGTAACGCGCTGCTGTATTTCGCCAACGATGGCGGTATTTACCGCGCACTCAATGGATTTACAGGACTGAATACGGGTTCGTGCTCGGGTTCCAATCAGTTCGACGATCTCAACCAAAATTTAGGATCGATGACCCAGTTCGTCAGCTTTTCGCAACACCCAACTGACCCAAACACGTTGCTCGGTGGGACGCAGGACAACGGTTCGCCCGCCACCAATCAGACAACTACGACGAGTTGGGTAAATGTGCTAGGGGGCGATGGCGGCTATAACGCGATTGATCCCGGCGCTCCGTCCGATTGGTATGCCTCCAACCCGGACATTCCTCCCGGTGGCCTGGGTGTCCAATTCTGTACGAGTGGAGTGAACTGCACGAACAGCGGCTTCAACTTCGTGGTTACCAGCAGCAACGTCGGCGGTGACGATGGCGCATTTTATTTTCCTTACATTCTGGATCCGGGTTCATCGACGGCAATGTTGGTCGGCACCTGCCGCGTGTGGCGCGGGAGTCGTAGCGGCGGCGCTTTTACCGCGCTCAGCCCGAACTTTGACACGTTGGGTTCGCCAACATGCGCAGGGAATGAGGTGAATCAGGTCCGTGCGATCGCGGTCGGCGGGCCGACGAACGGCAGCGGTTCTACTGTCATTTACGTCACGACCACCGGGCTCGGCCCGCTAGATGGGCCACTGAATTCGCCGGCGGGAGGTCGCGTCTGGGTTACCACCAACGCTTCGACCGGAGCCTCCGCCTTCGCGGATGTCACCAACAACGGCCCTCAGGGCAACATAAACCCGAATCAGTTCCCGATATCCAGCGTCGCGACTGACTCCTCGGATGCGACAGGCAAAACGGCATACCTAACCGTGATGGGCTTTACCGGCGGCACCGGCCATGTCTGGAAGACCACGAACGCGGGTGCAGGGTGGACCGACTTCACCGGCAATCTTCCGGATTCGCCGATGAACGCGGTGGTTGTCTATCCCGCTTTGTCGAGAGTGTACGTGGCGACCGACGTCGGCGTCTTCAGCAGTTCAACGTCCGCGGCCAATTGGACCGAGCTTGGGCCCGTTCCCACCGCCACATCGTCAGGATTTCTACCCAATGTGGCGGTTACTGCGCTTGGCCTCTTCGCGTCCGGCGGGCAGCAGTTATTGCGGGCTTCCACCTATGGGCGCGGCATGTGGGAATTCGATTTGGCCTCGAAGCCCGACTTCCAGATTTCCGTTACCAACTCACCGCTGACGATTTCCGCTGGAGGGACCGCGACCTTCACCGGATCAGTAGGCGCGCTGGACGGATTCTCGAGTACGGTGACCTTAAGCTGCACGGCCGGCATCACTTCTCCGCCAAGCACCTGCGGTTCTCCGCAGTCTCCGCTGACTCCTGGAATTAGCACAGCCTTTACAGTCACCGCCAGCGGGGCCGCTGGCGACTACTATTTCAACGTAGAAGGCGTCGGCTCGGAATCGAGTCACACCACGCACGTGGCGGGCGCCGAATTGCATATTCTGAGCAACGGCCCCGACTTTGCGCTCAGCGAGACCGGTAAGTTTCCTAATGTGAACGCGGGCAGCAGCACGACCAGCGGACCCATCAGCGTTACTGGGTCGAATGGATTTACTGGGAACATCAGCCTAACGTGTTCTTTGGTTTCTGGAGCGGGTAGTTGCAGCGTAAATCCTTCGACAGTGACCTCAATCCCGACCACCGCATCCGTCACTGTCAACGCCACAACTCTCAGCGCGGGTAGTTATCAACTGCTGATCCAGGGAACTGCGGGAGCGATAATCCACACGCTGCGGATATCTTTCAATGCAGGGGATTTTCAAATCTCCGGTCCGCAATCTCTCACGCTTGGACCGGGAACGCAGGGGACGGCCGACATTACGTTGACGGCATCCACCTATTACAGCGGCAGCGTCAATTCGGTTTGTGCGGTTGGTTCGCTGCCGGGGTCTAGTTGCTCGGTGACCCCAGTGAATCCGATTACGGTCGGTGCGGGATCAACAGTGCCGATGCTGGCAACGGTTAGCCTGCCCGCAAGCGCAGCAGTGGGAACGTACAGCATCAATGTCACCGCAGCAAACGCGTCGGGCACGCCGACCCACTCCATCGCGATCCCGCTTGTCGTCCAGGATTTCGCCCTGAGTTCCTCCCCGGCGAGCCAAACCGTAATTGCCGGTGGAAGTACGGGCGCATACAACCTGACGCTTCAACCGGTCACGACCTCGTTCAACGGCGCAGTAACACTCTCCTGCCCGAGTGGACTTCCTTCGGGCGCGCAATGTAGCTTTCAGCCTTCCACGCCGAGTACGCCGGGAAGCACGCCCGTCGTGGTGGCAATGACGATCCTTACCAGCGCTTCAACTATTGCTGGGACTTCTACCGTTAAGGTGGCGGGCACATCTGGTTCACTTTCGCGCTCGACAACCGTATCGCTCACGGTGACAGCACCAGTTGTCGGCAGCAGCGATTTCCAGCTTGCGGCGAGTCAGGCCTTCCCGAGCGGGATCGCCGCTGGAATACAAGCACAGGCGAAGGTGTCTGTTACCGCGAATTACGGCGGCTCGATCAATGTACATTGCGACGCGGGCGCGATTTCCGGACAATGCCTGGTCACGCCCGCCAATCCAGTGGCGATCAGCGCCAAAGCGCCCACAATGCTCACGATTACCGTTAACGTGCCTAATACCATCACACCCGGCGCGTATAACATCAATTTTACGGTCGCGGATTCGTCTGGACAGCCAAGCCACACCTTGCAACTGCCACTGACCGTGATCCCAGATTTCACAGTCAATTCGGCGACCAATAGCCAGACTCTAGCTGCAGGGCAAACGACCAGCGGAGCCTACCAACTGAGCGTTGCCCCAAATCCCCCTGGTTCGTCTTTCCTTGGCGCGGTAACCCTTTCTTGCCCCAGCGGACTTCCTGCCGGCGCGCGCTGTCTTTTCAACCCGTCAACACCAGTAACGCCTGGCAGCACTGCGCAGTCAGTTGTCATGACGATTTCCACGGCGGCAAGCAGTGCCAGCCTGTATTCGAGATCTGGACGCAGTCCGATCCTTTACGCCCTGTGTTTACTGTTGCCGGGAATTGTGATCGGCTGGAATGCGCTGGGCACTTGGATTCCAAGGCGGAAGGTCGGCGTGTTAGGTGCCTTGACGTTGTTCATCCTGTCTTTGCTTTCCTGCGGGGGAGTCAGCAACGGGACAAATACCACTCCGCCGGGCGGGAAACAACCTGCTACCTATCAGATCACGGTAATGGGTACATCTTCGGAAACCGCCGCCGATGCTGGTCAAAGCGCGACTGTGACTCTCGTCGTAGACTAGGACGTTGCGCTAGATCGGCCATGACGGCCTTCGCGCGATGTTTTAGTCTCAGTCTCAATGACCGATTCTCGATACAACGTAATTATTATTGGCGGCGGCATTGTAGGGCTCGGAGTCGCGCTGGAAATCACGCGACGCTTTCCCCACCTTCGTCTCCTGCTGCTCGAAAAAGAAGATCGGGTCGCCCGCCACCAGAGCGGGCACAACAGCGGCGTGATTCACTCCGGCGTTTATTACAAGCCCGGCTCCATGAAGGCGCGTCTTTGCGTCACGGGTGCTGCGGCCATGGTTGAATTTTGCCGCGAGCACGGAATTGCGCACGAAGTGTGCGGAAAAGTGATTGTTGCAACCGACGCCGAAGAACTGCCTCGCCTTGAAGAATTGCGCAGGCGTGGAGAAGCCAATGGCCTTTCTGGCCTGCGCCTAATCGGACCCGAGGAATTGCGTGAAATTGAACCGCACGCCAGGGGAATACGGGCGCTGATAGTGCCCTCGACCGGAATCACCGACTACGCCAAGGTCAGCGAAAAATATTCAGAGTTGATTCATGCCGCCGGAGGCGCGGTGCTCACTTCCGCAGCTGCCACGGGCATTCGCCGTTTGGCGAATGAAATTGTGGTAGAGACCTCACGCGGAGCCTTTTCCACGGCGGCACTTATCAACTGTGCGGGTCTTCACAGTGACCGCATCAGCCGGATGGCGGGCGACGAACCGGGTGTAATGATCGTCCCGTTCCGCGGCGAATATTACGATCTGGTGCCGGACCGAGCATCGCTGGTGCACGCATTAATCTATCCTGTTCCCGACACGCGCTTTCCGTTTCTTGGTGTGCACTTCACACGCCGCATCTCGGGCAAAGTGGATGCCGGCCCGAACGCCGTCTTTGCGCTTGCACGCGAGGGCTACCGTCACTCCGATATCAGCCTGCGCGACCTGGCTTCGGCGCTTGCTTTCCCGGGCTTCTGGCGCATGGCCCGGCAGCATTGGCGGAATGGTTTCGACGAATTCCGGCGTTCGCTCTCGAAGCCGATCTTCGTCCGAGCCTTGCAGCGTTTGCTTCCGGAGGTACAAGAGCAGGATCTGGTTCCGGGCGGTTCCGGCGTGCGTGCGCAGGCTCTCAAGCCCGATGGCGCGTTGGTGGACGATTTCCAGTTCGTGCCTGCCGGTAAAGTTCTGCATGTGTTGAACGTTCCTTCGCCAGCAGCCACGGCCTCGTTGGCAATCGGCAAAACTATCGTCGATACGGCTGCGCCTAGTCTTGGCCTTGCCTGACGAATCCCGACCAGCTAGAAAGTCAGCCGCATTGACACCTGAATCTGCCAAGGAGCTCTGAAACGTTCCTGTTTGGCAGATGCTCATGAATTTGGGCTATCGAAGGTTACGGTGGTCCGGTTCATACCGAGGGGATCGCGAACAGCCGGTTAGCGGAAAAATTAATCTTCGCCAACGGAAAAGAGACTCATCAGATTCTGTACTTTGTGCTAGTGTCACGTTTGTCGATGCGACAGACACTCTTATTGCTTTGCGCGTGTTGAAGGATAAGAATGAGAGCATGTCCTAATCCCAACTGTGTTGGGTTCGGTCGAATTGTTTATTCTCTTGCGACCCGCTGCCCGCTGTGCCGCTGGGATCTAAAAAATCCTCTCCCCGTTAGTGAGAGCGCCACTGCGCAGAAAACGGAGCGGCAGGTTACTTCCCCCAGCTAACTCGCGCGATTCACCATCACTTCCCAATATCTTCGTTCCATAAGTCTGCATGCTCAGCGATGAAGTCGCGCATCATGCGAATGCAATCAGCATCGTCAAGAACGACGACGTTGACGCCATGTTGAAGGAACAAATCCTCTGCGCCTTTGAAGTTGCGATTTTCTCCGATTAGGACGCGGGGGATGCGGAACAGCAATGCCGTGCCCGTGCACATGATGCAGGGACTAAGTGTGCTCACCAGCGTCAAATCAGTCCAGTCTCGTCGGCGGCCCGCGTTGCGCAGGCAAACCGTTTCGGCGTGTGCGGTCGGGTCTCCACTCTGAACCCTTAGGTTGTGACCACGGGCGACGATTTGTCCTCGCTTGTCGGCCAGAACCGAACCGATGGGCAAACCGCCCTCGCTCAGTCCCTTCCTCGCTTCTTCGAGCGCTTCGCGTAGTAGTTCCTGATGGTCCATGATCCCCCGGGCGATTCGTCAGCGTAGTTTGTAGCGTTGCAACTTGCCAGTAGCTGTTTTGGGAAGTTCAGGAAAGAATTCGATCCGGTGCGGCCGCTTGAACACCGGTAGACGCTCGAGAACGAATCGCTGCAACTCGGCGGCGACTTCAGGATTTCCAGATTTGCCGTCGCGCAACACGACGCAGGCTACGGTTTTTGTCAGTCCGTCTTCATCTTTTCGTCCGACGACTGCCGCTTCCTGCACGTGCGGGTGTTCGAGAAGTTGGTTCTCGATCTCCACCGGGCTGACCCACGTGCCGCTGACCTTCAGCATGTCGTCGGAGCGCCCGGCGTACCAGAAGTATCCTTCCGGGTCTTGATAATAGCGGTCGCCCGTGCGTAGCCAATGGCCGCTGATTGTGTCTTTTGTTTTTTCATGCTGGTTCCAATAGCAGGCACAAGCGGCATCGGTCTTAACAATCAGGTCGCCCATTTCGCCGGGCGCGACCGGTTGATTATTTTCGTCCATGATGCGCGCTTCAAATCCGGGAATGACAGTTCCGCTCGATCCGGGCCTGAGCGCGCCGGGCCGGTTCGCGATGAACATGTGCAGGGCTTCTGTTGATCCGATTGCATCGAGAATCTCAACTCCGAAGCGTTCTTTGAAGCGGTGAAAGATGGCCGCAGGGAGGCATTCGCCCGCCGAGATCGCATGGCGAACCGAAGAAAAATCAGGGGCACGGGCCGCCTCTGTCACTTGAGCCAGCAACTTCGCGTAGTTTGACGGCACAGAGAAAAACAATGTGGGACGGTAGTGTTCTACGAGGTCGAAAATGCTTTGTGGCTTGGGAGGGCCGGGCAGCAAAATGGTGGTTGCTCCGACTGCCAGAGGAAAATAAAGGCCGTTACCCAGGCCATAGGCGAAAAAAAGCTTGGCCACACTGAAAAAACGGTCGCTTTCCGTGGCGTCCAAAATCGCCTTTGCATAACTCTCGGCGCAAACGACCATATCATGCTGCAGGTGCACACAGGCCTTCGATCGGCCCGTGCTTCCCGAAGAATAGAGCCAGAAAGCAGCATCGTCTTTGCTGGTGCGCGCCGTATCGAGCGTGATGGAACTGTCGCGGATCCACTGGTCGAACGAGAGAGTGCCTGGTCGTTCTGCGCTGTTACCAATGACGATGAATTTTTCGACGTAAGGAAGTCGCTCCCTTGGAATGGCCTGCAGGCTAGGGAAGAGAGCATCGCTTACAATCCCAACTCGCGCGCGCGAGTTGTTGAGCAGGAATTCGTAGTCCGCCGGCTTCAGCAGCGTGTTGACGGGAACCGGCACGGCTCCGATCTTGATGGCGCCAAAAAAGCAAGCCGCAAATTCCGGCGTATCCAGCAAAAGCAGGAAGACTCGTTCTTCGATGCGAACACCCAATTCCTTGAGAGCGTTTCCAACCCGGTTCACCGACTCAAAGAGCTGGCGGTAAGTCACGCTCCGCTCCGCGCATTCGATTGCAATTTTCTCACCGCGGCCTTCGGTGATATGACGGTCCACGAAATAGCTTGCCGCGTTGAATTGCTCAGGCAGTGGAAGAGGAGCCGTATTCATGGCGTCAGTCGATTAAACAACGCGAGAGGCCTACTGGGTAACAGATCGGCGCGAGGCAGCCCGATTTGGAGAATCGGTCCAGAATCCTGGTGCGAAAGGGGGGACTCGAACCCCCACGGTTTTACCCGCCAGATCCTAAGTCTGGTGCGTCTGCCAATTCCGCCACTTTCGCAATCTCGGGGATTAGTTTACTTCGTTTGATAACGCTGGGGAAGTCCGAGGCGCACTCCCGTCCCGGGGCGTTGAGGATACGCCCCAGGAATCAGAAACGGATCATTGTGAACGCAAGACCAAGCGGAGGCATCTGGCTCCCTCGCAATGGCCCGGCCTGAAACTGGCGAAACGCGCGACTGCGCAAACGACCCTATTGGACTTCGTTTAGTTTCTGGTAAATAAGCATCGCTACGAGCACGAGCAGAAATACTCCGGAGCCGATGCTGAACACGCGAACTGGGAGCGTGAGTTTGTTCACCTTAGTCAACAGTTCCGTTTGCTCTTCCTGCATGTGTGAGTTGTGATCATCTAGAAACAGTTGATCATCCTCGTGCATGGTGAGCGTGCTCTTGTAAATTAGGAGGATGATCAGACCAACGGCGAAAACTCCGAATACGACCGCCACAATCGTCAGCGTCATAAGCCACCTCGGCAGGGTCAGACCTAAGTGCAGCGGCTTTCCACTCGTGAGCGGGGTGCAGAGCCCCGCATCCAGTCCCGGGGAAGCCCTAACGGAGATGATTATAGCCCTGTTTGCAAGCCATGGCAGTGAATAAATGGCTTTGTTCGGAACCCGTTACAAGACCGGGAAGAATGCGACCTCTCTCTGGCCAACCGCATCCAATTGGCAGGGAGTTTCCTCACAATTTTGTTCTGGGGAAATGTCATCTGCTATAATAAAAAAGCTTTAAAGCCAAGGAGATACGAATGGCCACCACGACAGTTCCTGAGGTTACCAAGAAAGCCCCGCCCGTTACTCTCACGCCCAACGCTGTTGCCAAGGTGAAAGAGATTATGGGCCAGCAGAACCCCGTTCCCGCCGGCTTGCGCATCGGAGTGGTGGGCGGCGGATGCTCCGGGTTCTCCTACTCGATGCAGTTTGAAAACGGCGCCGGAATGATGGACAAGACCTTCGACATGGAGGGACTGAAAGTGTTCGTCGATGCCACTTCGGTGATGTATCTCAATGGATGCATCGTCGACTACGTGGAGACGCTGGAAGGAGCAGGCTTCAAGTTCGAGAATCCGAATGTGAAGAGTACCTGCGGTTGCGGCTCTTCCTTCAGCGTGTAAGCGACTCGCGAAAATTTCAAGAAAGTGAAACGGCCTCATCGTGCGCGATGAGGCCGTTTTCTTTTGACAGATAAGTTACTGTTGCTGCGGAGGAGGATTGCTTCCCGGATTCGGCGTCCCGTAGCCCCCACTCGGCGGCGTGCTCGGATTATTTTGGTTCCCTGACGGCGACGTGCTTGTGCCGAATCCGCTGCCACTCTGACCGTTGACGTTGTTCGTCGTACCTTGCTGCCCAAATCCTTGCAATTGGGGCTGGTACGGTGTCGTGATTAAGAATCCCCGATCTTGCGCCGGATCATAAACGAACACCCAGTCTTTATATTTGTTTTTGTGGTTGAATTCGCGGATCGTCTTGTCGGGGACTGTGCTTGCAACTCCCACGATTGGTCCGCCGATGATTTGGCCTGAGCCTGTCGGGTTGCTTCCGGAACTGCTGTTTCCTGTCCCGGACGAATTCGAACCTGTGTCGGAGGATGGTGTCAGCGATCCAGGCTGCGGACTGGCTGACGTCGGATTTTGGCCGAACGACGATGTCGGATTCTGGCCGAACGACGAGTTGGAACTCGACCCGAAAGTGCTGTTCCCGCCGAATGTGGAAGGCTGCGAGAATCCTCCCGGGCTGGCCGACCCATTGTTGAATCCCGCGGTTGTTCCGACCGGTGTCGCGCCGGGGATAGTCCCGCCTGAAATTCCGCTGAGCGAGAGCTGGACTTCGCCGAAATGCAAGAGCTTGAAGTCGGCGCACTTCGAATTCTTGCAATTCAGAGGATCTTTGTAACGTTTGCGCAGAAAGCGCAGGTTGTTGGTGCTCTCGAGATCCTCAATTTTCGTGGGGTAGCGGCCAAATTTCTTGTAATAGGCGCGGATGGCGCGCGAATATTGCACGCCACGGTGAATCATCTCCTCCTCGCGATCGCGCTTGATGTCGAATGTAATCGACGGCACGATCGCCGCCGCGAAGATGATGAGCAGGGACATCGCCAGGAGCAGCGTCAGCAGAACCCAACCCTGCTCGCCTCGAGAATGTCCTCGTCGAATTTCGCTTCGCCGGAAGTGGGGATGGAAAGCCATAATAAAATTTGGAAATTGGGGAAATTGGTAATTTTGTAATTTGCAAATCGCTATGCTTTCAAATCATCAATACCCAATAATCTGTTATCCCTGGGTCAGCGGGATGGTCTGCGGCGGACCGCTGTTCACCACGTCCTGAATGTCGACCGAGTTGGGAGAGATGCGGACCACTTTGTAACGCCGGTCCACGATCTCGCCCTCTCCCGCGACGAATACGTCCTCTCCCAACTTCAAGAATATTCTCTTCGGTTCGCCGGGCCGGCTGGCGAAGCCATAAAACTTTAGCGGGATGGGTGGCGCCTGCGCCGGCGTCGGAACAACATATTGACTACCGCCCGGCGCATCGGGCGCGCCTGGAGTAATTGGATGAGGAATGACAACGTTTTCCGCTTGCGACACAAAAATATTTCTTCCGCTTCCTTCGTATCGCGTCTTTTCGCTCATGGCCAGCAAGTCTAGCCGGAGTGTTGGATCAAGATTTTCCGCCCGCGTTTTCTTGACGGGCTTCTTGGCGGTACGCGACGCGGAACGCGAGACCAAAGGAGCCGCTGCTTGCGCGCTTGAGGCTCGCGCCGGCGAGTCCGTAAGAAACGGAATGAACTCATAGGCCACCGCCAGCAGCGCCACCACAGCCAGCACCACCGCCCAAGTCGTCTTTTTCTTATTTTCGAGTCCCAGTCGCACTACGTTCCTGCCTTCAAAAATGTCTCCAGCCGCATACCCAGCTTGACCGGACCTTGCGGCTGCCCGCCCAGGGTAACGCTGTCGACGATGAAGAACATCTGGTCACGCTCCAGCGCATTAATGAACCGCGCCAGTGAGGTGTAGTTGCCGGAGAGACTTGCTTCTATTTCCTCCGGTTCCAGCCCGCCGGTTTCTACATCCTTCGGTTTGTATTTTACCGTCTCGATCGCGACCCCGTTCGCGGCGGCGAGCTTGCCGAACTCAGTCACAATCTGCGAGTTCTGGGAAGGGAAGCGCGTCTTATAGAAATCAGCGATCTGATGGCTCGCGAGCGAAACCTTCTGCGGAAGATCCTTGAGCGGCGCGACCTGGCGCGTTTTGGTGGTCAGCTCAGCCTGCAGCAGGTTCATTTCCATGCGCCGATTTTCCGCCGAGCCCACCAGCGGCGAAAAGTACACGATCGCCGCCAGCAGATCTACCGCCCCCATGATAGCGAGTGCGGTCGTCAAATTCTTGCGGGTTTGTCGCAGGTCCGGCATTAGCGCTCACCGCCTTTCGGGGCTGCCATCAGCGGTTTCGCCGGTATTTTCGGTCTTGCGCTCGTCTTTGGTTTCACTTCTGTCTTTGACTCTGATGCGGCAGCCGCCAATGGTTCCGGAATGTAAACCGCGACAATGTCAAACTGTTCGGTATCGCTGCTGTTGGACTGCTTTTCAGAACGCTCGGTGACGATATTGGTCTGGGAAAAACGGTGCGACTCTTCCATGCGGCGCGCCAGTTCGATGACCCGATCGCGCGAATCGCCCGCCACCGTCATTTTCAGCCCGAGCTGGTTGTCTTCATCCAGTTGGGGATTAATCGCGATCAGGTGCACTCGCGGCGGCATCACCTTCTCCAGGTTTTCCAGCACTCGCGTCCAGGAAAACGCCTTGCGTTCGATCAGGTCGTTCAGAAACTGCGACTGATCCCGAGTGGTTCGGTTTTCCGGAAGGTTGAGGATTTTTTCAGCGTTGGCACGCAGTTGGTCTCTTTGGGCGATCATGGCGCGCTTTTCCGCAATCGCTGCACGATCGCGGCGCGCGTTGAGATATCCTGTGACGTCGGCCGCAAGCAGCACCAGCGTGAGCAGCCCTAAAGCGCCGACCGCAGTGCCCCAGCGCATCCAGAACTGCCGCGCATCCTCGTAGGGCTGGCTCGCGAGATTGATATCGAGTCGCATTGTTTAAGTACAGTGGCCAGTGATCAGTGGTCAGTGATCAGTAAGTGGGCACGGTAACCACTAATCACTAGCCACTGACCACTGCCGTTACGAGATCAGTGCTCCCACCACTCCTGCCATCCGCCAGCGCGGTACTGCACCGACGGCGGACGCTCCCAGTTGCGAGGAAGATACCAGTTCTTGCACCTCGGCACCGGTCTGGGCGCGCAGTGCTGGCGCCGCGCCGCCTGATTCCGGCAGCCCGGCGACATAGATTCGCTCAATGTTTAGCCGGTAGGTGTCCTGAAAGAACACAACCGATGGATAGACTTCCTCCGCCAGTTGCTCGCCGGTGATGGTAACGCCGCGCGTATTTTCCAGCGTGCGGAACAGTTGCAACTGATCTTCATTCAGAATCGCAATGCTGGTAGTATGCGCGTCCACCTTGATAACCAGCGTCGGGTGCTTGCCATCGGCGGCCCCAAGCGCCGCAAGCGTGGAGGGCAGCACCACTCCGGGGTCGAATCCGGCATCGCGAAATGCGCGCTCGTAATCCTCGATCACGCTCGCCATGGCCACCGCCGCGACTACCTTCACTTCATCGTTCACCTTCTGCGCGTGGTAAGAGACCTTGGCCTTGTCTACGTCAAAGGGCAGCGACTTCTTCAACCGAAATCGCACTACCGCGAGGGCTTCGTCGCGGTCTGAGGGCAAGGTATCGAATTCCACCAGCATCACGCGCACAGCGGCATCCGGGACGATTGCAACTACATCCTTGGAGCGTCCGGCAACGGCCTCCAGAACGGCTTCGATTCCGGCGCGCACCGCGCCCCGCTGACGCAGATTGTTCTCTACCAGGTCGGGGATCACGCTGCCCGGCGCCAGTTCGCGCGCCGCCGACGCTTCCAGTCCGTCGCCGTGATCGGTGATTCGTCCGGCCAGCACGCGGTCGGCGGCGATTTCGCACGCCACCTTAGGCCTGGGTGTGTTTGAAGTTGGACTCATTTCAGGGCACGCCCTTTAAGAAACTATTATCAATCAGAACTCGAATCACCAATCAATTCAATAGCTGTGAGAGCACTCGAGGAAACCTCTCGCAAGCACCTTGCAGGCTGTGGCGAGAGCACTCTGCTCTTCGCATATGTGGGCGGGAGGCCCCCACGAGAGCCGCCGTGACGGCGGCGCTACTCCTGTCGCGACACATCTGCACTAAACCCTTACCGCATGGCCTCGATGAAGGTGACTTTATTGATCTCTTTCAGCGTGGTCATGCCCAGCCGCACTTTGTCGAGCGCCGATTCGCGCAGGAAGCGCATGCCTTCTTCGCGAGCGGCGCGGCGAATCTCCGACGTCGGCTTCTTAGCGAGAATCATCTCGCGTACGCGATCGCTCAAATCCAGCAACTCGTGAATCGCGGTTCGCCCGCGGAATCCGGTGCCCGCGCACTCAATACATCCCGGCCCTTCATACAACGGAACTTTGCCCCACTGCGCAGGATCGAGCCCGCTGGCTTCGAGAACGTCAGGTGAATAATGCACCTCGGTGCGGCACGACTCGCAAATTAACCGCACCAGCCGCTGCGCCAGAATGCAATTCAACGCCGAGACAAAGTTGTAAGGTTCCACGCCCATGTTCAGGAAGCGGCCAATCACGTCGACCACGTTGTTGGCGTGGACCGTGGTGAAGACCAGATGCCCGGTCAATGCCGACTGAATGGCGATCTGTGCCGTCTCGGTGTCGCGGATTTCGCCGACCATGATCTTGTCCGGGTCGTGGCGCAAAATTGAACGCAACCCGCGAGCGAACGTCAGCCCCTTTTTCTCGTTCACTGGAATCTGCGTGATGCCGCGAAGCTGGTACTCCACGGGGTCTTCAATGGTGATGATCTTGTCTTCGTCGGTCTTGATCTCGTTAACTGCGGCGTAGAGCGTCGTGGTCTTGCCGCTACCTGTGGGCCCTGTGACCAACACCATTCCGTACGGCTCTTTGATGTAGCGCCGGAACTTGTGCAGGTCTTCATCATCGAAGCCGACCACATCGAGCGTCAGAGTGCGGAACTTCTCGCTCATCGACTCTTTATCGAGCACGCGCAGCACGGCATCTTCGCCGTGAATCGAGGGCATGATCGAGACACGGAAGTCGATGGCACGTCCGTTGTATTTCACCCGAAAGCGGCCGTCCTGGGGCACGCGCCGCTCGGAAATATCCAGCTCGCTCATCACCTTGATACGCGAAATAACAGTCGAGTGATGCTCTTTGCCGATGGGCGGCATGGCCTGTGTGAGCACGCCGTCAATGCGGAACTTGATGACCACAGAGTCGTCACGGGTCTCAATGTGAATGTCGGAAGCGCGCCGCTGCAACGCGGTGAAAATCGTGGTGTCAACCAGCCGGATGATCGGGCTGGTGTCGCCCGTCGCCGTCAGTTTGTCGATTGTGAGCGTCTCTTCAGCGCCCGTGTTTTCGTCTTCGCGGATGATAGTGAAGCCTTCGCTGGCTTCTTCGAGCACGCGCTGCGACTGCTCGGTCTTGGTGAGAATGTTGTCGATTTGTTTCAGCGTCGAGACTTTGGTGATGATGCGCTGCTTCAAGAGCAGACTGATCTCGTCGATCATCATCAACTGGCTGGGATCGGCGATCGCAATCGCCAGCTTGCCGTCTGCCGTCTCTTCCAAGGGCACAAACTTGTAACGGAACATCAACTCGACAGGAATTCTCTTGAACAACTCGTGATGCAGTTCGAACCCGCTTAGATCGATGAATTCGCAGCGGTAACGCCGCGCCACATCCTGCGCTCGTTCCAGGTCGGTCACGGGGTTTCCGGTGGGACTGGTCGGATTGCCGTTTCCGCCGTTTACGAACAACGATTTTTTGTCGGCTGTTGCCATTCTCTTATCTACGCCCGAATCCTTGTCATCCCGACCAAAGGGAGGAATCTGCTTCTCGGTCGCTCAGTGCACTCCAAGTGTGAAGATCGGCAAATACAGCGAAATCAGCACGCCACCAACGAAGATCGCCATAATGATCAGAATGAGCGGTTCAATCAGTGCCAACGACGCTCCCAGCGCGGTTTGCACATCTTCTTCGTAAAATTCCGCCACCGAGTTCAGCATGGCCGGCAGTGCTCCGGTGGATTCACCGACCTCGATCATCTCCACTGCCAGTTCCGGAAAAATCTCTTGCTCTTCCAAGCTGGGGGCGAGTCCTTGTCCCTCGCGGACTCGCGTGCCCGCCCGCATCACACCCTTTAAGATGCGCCGGCTGCTCATCGAGGAGCCTGCAGTTTCCATGGCCGGGACCAGGGGCAGGCCGCCTTGCAAAAGGGTCGAGAGCATTCGCGAAAAGCTGGCCACCTGATGCTTCAATCGGATATCGCCCAGCAGCGGCAGGCTCAATATCACCCGGTCAATGCGGTCGGCGCCGCGATCCGTATCCTTCCAGCGCCACAGCACAAAGCCCAGGATCACTAGCCCGACAAGTACGAACGGAGCATACTTCTGCGAGTTCTGACCAACCGCCAGCATGAACAACGTAATCGCCGGAAGCTTCGCATCCAGGCTGTTGAACAGGTCCGCAAACTTGGGCACGACGAAGGTGAACAGGAAAGTCACCATGATCGTCACCACCGTGACCAGCAGCGTGGGATAAATCAGCGAGACGAAGAGCTTTTTGCGGAAGCTCATCGCCAGGCGCTGGAAGCTGACGTAACGGGTGAGCACTTCGTCGATGTTGCCGCTCTTCTCGCCCGCCATTAATGTCGTGGTGTAAATCTTGGGAACGATCCCTTGAGCCGCAAAAGCATCGGATAGCAACTCTCCGCCTTTGACGCGTTCGCGCACGTTTTCCAGAACCTGTCGCAACTGCCCGTCCTTCTGGCGTTTGATAAGCAGTTCGAGCGAATTCAGAATGGGGAGTCCCGCCCGGATCAGGGTAAGGAACTGCTGGTTGAATACCAGAAATGCATCCTGCTTCAGTTTCCGGCGGCGCCTCAACGAAACGCCTGAAGTGAAGACCCCCTGAGGCTTCACCCAGTAGACGAGGTAACCCTGCTGCGAAAAGCGGTCGCGCACTTCGGCTTCCGAGTAGCCCTGCTCGACGTGCTGCTGGACCCGCCCGCGGTCGTCCGCGATTTTTACTACGAATTCCGCCATTTGCCGACTTTTCTATAGTTTCCGGAGTACACGATCCCCGCCTCAGTCTAACATTCCACTTACCATTCTAAGACACCGGCGGCGCTCAGAACCGTTTCTGCAAGTACGCAAGTAACCCCAACTGCGCCAACCTAAGGCCCTAAGCCGCCCTCGATTGTTTCCGTTCCCTCCGGAGGCTTAAATTGAAACCGCGCATCTGCAATCGCCACATCTTCTTTCATCTCTCCGAAGCGGTATTCTGTTACCGCTCCATCCACTTCCTGGATGACAATTCGCGCAATCCGGTGGTCCGGAGTAATCTCTACCAGAACCTCGCTTATCCTGTCTGCCAACGCCTGCGGAACCCCACGCAAAACGACGTTACCCGACTGGAGCGGCGAGACATCTGGAGCTAGAGATAATCCGTGCAACTCTTTCTCCAGCTTGGTCTTACCTAGCAAAAATGCCAGCGGTGATCGAATATCCTCCAGTTTCCTGGCCTCCGTTTTCCGGGCCTGCCGATCCTCGGGCACGTAAAACCACGCATCTTTCCCATTGCTGACAAACAGCTTGTCCTTGGGAGAACGATACTCCCACCGCATCTTGCCGGGTTTTTTCAGCCACAGCGTCCCGGACTCTGTCCGTTCCATGCCCGAGCCGCGGTACACCTCGGTGAACTCCGCCTGAAGCGACCGCAGATGGTTGTAATGTTCGTCCACCGCCGCCGCTAGCGACTTAACGTCGGGCGCAATGGCGGCGGCTGTCGCAAACGTCGACGTCAGGAACAGGACGATAGAAAAGCGAAGGAAACGAATTCGCATCCGATAACTTTTCACCGGGTGCCAGCCCACGGATCGAAACGCTCTCCCGCGGATTTCGGAAGGGAACAATGGGCCAGCTGCAACAGGGAAACTCCCGTTCGTATTGTAGGCTGCGCTCAACGTTCCTGTCATTCCGCACAATTCGGGAAGTTGAGGACGCTCTTCACTCTCGTTTTTTGCAGTTGCCGCATCACCGACGCTGTGCCAGAATCAATGGTCACTGGCCGGATCTTCCCCTGGCTCCCCAGCCCTCCGGACGTGCCTTAGGATCGTGCATGTTCCGAGTCTCCTGTTTCAGTTTGGTTCTTGGTTTGTTGTCTGCTGCTGGCTTCGGACAATCGGCTACGAGCCCGCCGACCCCTCCGCCCAGTCTGGGATCGCCGAAAGCCCAAGAGAATCCAATTTTGCCTTCCGTCTCAGCGCCAGCGACGGCTACAGCGGTGGTCACGTCCACGGCGTCCGCCTCAACCGCGCCGCCAGAGTCCGTGCTCGCCAACCCCCTAGGCGAGGCAAGAGCTCTCTATCGCAAAGGTAAATTTGAAGAGGCTATTGCCAAGTATCAGGAATTGCTTAGGGACCATCCGAGGTCACCCGACGCGTTTGCTGGCGAGGTTCGCGTATATCTCAAGCAGAGAAACGTCGATCAAGCGGCGCAGGTCGCCGAACAAGGCCTTGCGGAATCAAATTCACCGCGGACGAAAGTGGCTCAAGCCGAAGTTTGGTTTCGTCAAGGCAAGATCAACGAGGCTGAGAAGCAATGGATCGACGTGATCAACTCTGGATATCCCGAGGCACGTGCGTATCTCGGCCTGGCGCGCGTGCGTGAAGCCATAGCCATGTTTAAGACCGCCAGGAAAATGGTCGACAAGGCTCATGAACTCGATCCGCTCGACCCCGATATTCAGGAGGAATGGATTGGGACGCTCTCCCGCTCGGAACGCATCAGGTATTTGGAGACGTCCCTGGCCGGCGACAACAACTGGGACACCGATCAGCGATCCGATGTCGCGAGCTACCTTCAGTACCTTCGAGAACGAGCCCAACGGAAGAATGAGCCCTGCCATTTGGTGAGCAACGTGAGTCGCACCGAGACTCGACTGGTGCCTCTCATGATCGATCCGACGCATCTGCGCGGCTATGCCGTTTCCGTGGTTTTGAACGGCCACAAGAACAAACTCATGCTCGATACCGGAGCCAGTGGCATTTTGGTCAAACGATCGATTGCGGAACATGCCGGCATCTCGAAGATTTCCGAAACGAAAGTTTTGGGCATTGGCAACAAGGGACGCAGAAACGCCTACATTGGGGTTGCAGATTCCATCAAAGTCGGCGAACTCGAGTTCCAGAATTGCCCGGTCGAAGTCATGGAGAGCCGTTCTGTCGCGGAAGAGGACGGCCTGATCGGTGCAGATGTCTTCGAAGACTTTCTGGTGGACATCGATTTCCCCAACGAAAAACTTAAGCTTAGCGAGCTTCCAAAACGTCCCGGCACACCAGAACCGAAACTCACGCTCAAGAGTGAAGACGAAGATTTCGACGAGGCGACTGGCGCTGGCGATGATTCGAAATCAGGCGACACAAAAAGCGTTGCGCCCACGGTGCCGACCTCCGGTCCCCAGGATCGTTACATTGCGCCCGAGATGCAGTCCTACACTCGCGTCTATCGCTTTGGGCACGATTTGCTGATTCCTACGAGCATCGGCAAAGTGCCCTACAAACTTTTTCTAATGGACACCGGAGCGATGTTCAATTTCATTTCCCCCGCCGCAGCGCGGGAAGTCACCAAAGTTCACGGAGATTCCGACACGATTGTGAAAGGCATCAGCGGCAGGGTCGATAAGGTGTTTAGCGCGAACAAGGCAATTCTCCAGTTCGGGAACTTGCGGCAAGAAAACCAGGACATGACCGCGTTCGATACCAAACCCATCAGCGACGGAGTCGGCACTGAAGTGTCAGGCTTCCTGGGTTTCGTTCTCTTGCACTTCCTTGATATCAAGATCGATTATCGCGACGCTCTCGTAGACTTTCAATACGATGCCAAACGTTGGAACCGGTAGTTTTCCTCTGTTTCTGTTAATACCCGCTCGCTAATTCGCAAACAGTGAATATTGATGCGTGCCGCCAACTTTGTGCAGGAATCCTGCCTCAGTGAGGACGTGCTCGAGCAGCGGGTTGTGATAGACCACATACACTGCTCTGGGGTGCTCGCGAAGAGATTGTTTCAAGTTCACGAAGACCTGGCGCATTCCCGTCTCCGGAAATGGATTGAATAAATAAATCACAAGCGGATCTGTCGGAAAAGGGAAGGCGGTTGCATCTGCACAGATGGATTCGACCGCAAAGCATTTCTGCGTAGCGCTCTTGTACTGGGCCAGGTTCTGTTGGGCTGTTTGATGCAGGGAAGGCAGAAGCTCCACGCCAATGATGCGGTGGAAAGGATAATCGGAGGCCATCAGCAGCGTACGTCCTTTTCCCGAGCCCAGGTCGATGAAGGTGAAATCGCGAAAATTGAGAACTGGCTGGTCGCGAGTGGGCGACCCCTGCAGCGTGTTGAGCATCTCATGAAACGCTGCAGGTTCGGTCGGCTGATACGCTGAGTGAAACTGGCCTAGCAATCGATCGCGCCATCCCACTGCGCCGCTGGTAGTGTTGACGCGGTAATCCCAATCATAGTCGGCATCGCCAAAGCGTTGGCGCAAACGCTCTGGAGTGGAATCGCGCACGAACTCCCAGAGGACTCCGAAAAGGCGGCGCGTCGCCAGGTAGCTGCCTTCGTAGGAGGCGGCATTTTTCCACCATTGGCGGGCGGTGTGGAACACACCAGGTTGCTGCCGAGATGATGGCATATGCATGAGCAGCCGGCCGGATGAGTGCTGCGAATTACTCGGAGTCGTGGAATTTTACTGGAGGACGATACCCCGGCGGCAGACCTTTGGTAGCAAGAGGGAAGTCGTCAGGTTGCTGAACTAAAATCCGGCCTCTCTCGTCCATCTTATAGGGTTTTCCGCTGGGATCGATGGGGACGCCCGGCAGGCCTTCTACCCGAGCCAGTTCATAGATGCTGGTGGGCAGTCTTCCCGTTTTTTCTCCGAAGCGGGTTACCGCGGCTTGCAGGTTGGTAACGTCTTCGTCCAATTTCAAGTCGCGCAGATGCTCTGCTGCATTTTGCCGGATCTGTCTGTCCTGTGTAGTTTGGTAGGTTGTTGCCCACAACATGCGAGCCGTCTGGAACTCACCGGCATGCTGTGCCATCTGGGCGGCGAGGACTTTCAAGAACGGATGCGCGTTTGGAACTTGCGAACCGCGCTCGAAGGCGTCCGCGGCGTGAGCATAGTCTTTCAGGTCCATGTAGTACACAAATCCCAGATTGTAGTAAAGGCGCCACTCGTTGGGGTTGTTGCGAATGCCATACTCCAGCAATGAAATCGCGCGATCCGGCTGTCCGGCTCCGTTGGGCGACGGGGGGGCCAGAAAGTTTCCTCCGAACTCGTAAGCGACTACAAGATGGGGATCCAGGTTCGTGGTGATTTCCAGGAGCGGGGCCAGCAGATCGAAGCTGGACATTCCCCCAGCATGCCGTCCCCCAAAATACTGGACCGCTCGCGTCCAATAGATGTCGGCGAGAAGGCCGTCATAGCCCAGACTGGCGCGCTTCAGTATTTTTGGAGAGCTGATGTAGAGCACATCTTCCAAGGTTGCCTGAGGACGAAGCCGATCGACGCTGCGGAGCGTGAGCACGCTGGTGATAAAAAAGACCGCCAGGCAGATACTTGCCACGATCGTCGTTCTGTGCCGCGCCTTCATTTCAGGTCCCTGTGTTCGAAGATCAGCACCGCGCCGCTCAAAGCTGCAGCCGCGTAAAGCAGAGCATACAAAGTGTTGTGCAGCACAAGCTGGCCGGCAACCGCATGTTCGTGAGCGACGGAACTGATCACATTGAAAGCAGAGAAATTTGGCACGAGGTAAGCTGCAGCCGTAGCCAGCCATCGTGTTATTCCGTGAGCCATGCCCGCGAAGCCGCGCAAGTCCTCAGCGAAACTGCCAATCACAAAGAGTGAAAAAGAAAAGACCGCCGCCAGCAACGGCGAGGAGAAAGACGAGAACAGCAACGCAAGCGCGCAAATAATCAGAAACTGCAGAACGATGAAGTAGAGGGCGACGAGAATCAGGGCGTCCGCCGGCATGAACTTGTGCGAGACATAAAGCAACGCTGCAAAGACCCCAACGGCCATGCAGAAGGTGTTCACAACCAGAGTGCCAGATAATCCAAAGAACTTGCCGACAATAAATTCCCAGCGTCGTACCGGCCGCGAGAGCACCGTATAGAGCGTGCGCTTTTCGATTTCCTTCGATACCAGTCCGATGCCGATGAATATCGCGATGACGACACCAAACAGTGACACCGCCGTTAGGCCGAGATTGATCACGACTAACTTTTCGATCTCGATGGAGATCTGGCCGACAAAAATCGCCGCTCCCGACAGCAGAACCGCGAATGCGATCAGGTTATAGAGCACACGATCGCGCACTGCTTCGCGGAATGTATTGGCGGCGATATATCCAACCCGAGCATTCATGACGCACCTCCCGCAGTGGAGTCCGCTTTCCGCATCTTCTCGACGAAATACTCTTCCAGCGACGTGCGCACCGGCGTGAGCGAAATCAATCGCAATCGTTCGCGGCGGAGAGCGTCAATTGCCGCGTCTTGCCGGGTTTCGGAAATGACCGCGCGCACCGTATCTGCCGTCACATGACATTCGGCTCCCAACGCTTTGATGGATGCCGGTACCTGCGTGCCTTGCCACACAATCTCGATCCTTCCCTGGACGCTGGACGTCAGATCGGCGACCGCTCCCACGCCGCGCAGTTCGCCTTTGTAGATGATGGCAACCCGGTCGCAGAGCGCTTCAGCGTCGGAAAGAATATGAGTCGAGAAGAACACCGTCTTGCCTTCGCGTTTGAGCTGTTCCATCAGGTCACGAACTTCGCGCCGGCCCATGGGATCGAGGCCGGACATGGGCTCGTCAAGAAACACCACTTTGGGGTCGTGCAGAATGGCTTGGGCGATGCCCGCGCGCTGCATCATGCCCTTGGAGAATTTCCGCAGCTGCACACCTTTTACATCCGTGAGACCCACGAGCTGCAAAACTTCTTCAATGCGCTGCTTGCGATTTTTCGCGGGAACTCCGGAAAGCTGTCCGTAGTAATTGAGCAGTTCGTGAGCGGTCAGATAGTCGTAGAAGTAGGGTTGCTCCGGCAAAAATCCAATTTGCGCTTTGATGTCGGGATCAGTCCACTCGCGCCCCAGAATACGAGCCGATCCTGACGTCGGGAAAACCAGGCCCATCAGGAGCTTTAGAGTCGTGGTCTTGCCGGCGCCGTTTGGGCCGAGGAAACCAAAGATCTCGCCCTCCTCAACTTTCAACTGGAGTGGATGCAAGGCACGCTTTGGACGCTTGCGCCAGAATCCGACCATGTAGGTTTTTTCTAATCCTAAGATCTCAATCGCGGCCATATCGTTTGGAGTGCGTTCCTGGTTGGAACGCTCAGATAAAAAAATTATATGCAAATCGTCAGCAGGCAAAAAGACACCGAGATGCCGAGGATGTTACTAAAGTAAAAGGACTGGAGCGCTGTTTTGAGACTTCCCAGCGAATCCGCCCGTTACTGGCCGATTTGCGGCAGCAGGGCTTGGCAAGGGTCATGGTCGAGGGCTCCTCCGGAAGGAGTGACATAGCGGATCGTGTTATCTTCAGTTCCGCAAAAACCCTTTACCCCAGTAATGTTGAGCGTCTGGGGCACAGCGTTGGAGACGAATTCGGTATTGGCGCCCCCTGAGGGTAGAACACCTTTGGCTGTAAAGGTATATCCGCTCTTGGTGCCCGCAGTGAGCGTGACGTCCAGAAGACAAGCGGTCGCTACACCTGGGACACACGGTTCAGCCCCGCCCAGCACACCGATAGTCAGCGGGAATCCCACGGCCGGATAAAAACCTGCGTAGGTTATTTCGGCTGTATTGACGGTCCGAAGGGAAGCCGCTGCCGACGATTCATTTGCTGCTATGCGCGCCCGCAGCAAGTTCGGAATCGCAATGGCAGCAATAATCAGGATGATTGCCACTACGATCAACAGCTCGATTAGTGAAAAACCCTTGTACTTCCGCATTGTATCCGCCTGACATTTACCACGATTCCCAAGAGTAGTCAGTGTTACCGTTGCAACTGGAGTTCCATCGGAAGCATTTGCGCCCATTCTGTCAAATCGCTTGTTTTCAATATTCTCTTCTCTGCAGGATTCTGGCGATACACCAATCGCGGCGTGCAACGCCAAATTGTGTCAGGGTCGCGAGCTTGAAACCGAATTGCGAAGCAACCGACGATTCGACTCTGCCGAAGGTAAAAAATCAAAGAGCCTCGGATGTTGCCATCCGAGGCTCTCGGCTTGTACCCTCCCCAGATATTTCGCCAGAATGCTAACTACTGACCGATCGCGGCTAGGGCCTGGCAAGCGTCGTGCGCAACCGGTCCGCCGGAAGGCGTAACGAAGCGAATCACGTTGTCTTCGGTTCCGCAAAAGCCCTTTACGCCGGTCGTGTTAAGCGTATTGGGGTTGCCGTTCGATACGAACTGGGTGTTGGCGCCGTTGGCGTCCGGCAAAAGGCCAGCTGCCGTGAACAGGTAGCCGCTCTTGGTGCCAGCGGTCAAGGTCGCGTCGATCAAGCAGCCTGATGCGATTCCAGGCACACAGGGAACCGCAGCTCCACCGAGTGTGACCAGGGCGGCCGGAAAGCCCACCGTCGGATAGGAAGTGTAGTAGCTAACTTCCGCCGTGCCGATGGTGCGCAGAGACGCCGCGGCGGACGACTCGTTAGCCGCAATGCGGGCGCGCAGCAAGTTTGGAATGGCGATAGCTGCGATGATCAGGATGATTGCCACCACGATCAGCAGCTCGATCAATGAGAAACCCTTTTGTTTACGCATCTGTATTTTCCCCCTTTTTCCTTTTCGCTAAATTTTGTGACCCGTACGTATCAGGCTGCCCCGATCTTTTTCATGCAAGCCAACGCCCATAATTGGGCCGCTTTGCGCATGTCTCTGTCAGGGTGCGAAGTGCTTGCTTTTGTGGGGGAAACGACGGGCCAGCGATTCTGGAATCTGATTTGAGACAGCAAAATGCCAAAATTGGGTTGACACTTTTTGTCGCCCTGCCACAAATTGGCAGGCAAGCGACCCGCGCAACCGTCGTGAAAACCGCAAAAACAAAACGCAATAAAAACAAAAAAAGAGCAGCGAACTCGCGTTCGCTGCTCTCTGGCTTGTACCCTCCCCCAGGTACTTTGCCAAACTGCTAACTACTGACCAATCGCGGCCCTAGCTTGGCAAGCGTCGTGCGCAGCTGCACCAGGAGAAGGCGTGACGAAACGAATCACGTTGTCTTCGGTTCCGCAAAATGCCTTCACGCCGGTCGTGTTAAGAGTATTCGGGACGCCGTTCGATACGAACTCGGTGTTGGCGCCGTTGGCGTCCGGCAAAAGGCCAGCTGCCGTGAACAGGTAGCCGCTCTTGGTGCCAGCGGTTAAGGTCGCGTCGATCAAGCAGCCTGATGCGATTCCAGGCACACAGGGAACCGCAGCTCCACCGAGTGTGACCAGGGCGGCGGGAAAGCCCACCGTCGGATAGGAAGTGTAGTAGCTAACTTCCGCCGTGCCGATGGTGCGCAGAGACGCCGCGGCGGACGACTCGTTAGCCGCAATGCGGGCGCGCAGCAAGTTTGGAATGGCGATAGCTGCGATGATCAGGATGATTGCCACCACGATCAGCAGCTCGATCAGTGAGAAACCCTTTTGTTTACGCATCTCGATTTTCCCTCGTTTTAGTTATGTTTTTGAACTCTGTTCTGCTCGTGCTTGACGCAGTCGTCCCGATACTTGCACCCGCGGGGCCAAATTCGTGTGGACGCGTCTTCCGCCTGGCATTTCGGAAAGCTCATTGTTTTCATGGGTGGCGCAAACTTTGGTCATCCCCTGCGGCGGTCTGCTCGCCGATTCGCGCGCAGGATGTCACTAACACTGTCAATTTTTGTCATTCTGTGCGGGTATGAGCGACACGGCCGGAATCTCGGACCGACTAGAATATTCCGCCTCGCCGATCCACAAGATTTGATCTAGAAATTTTCCGCTTTCAGCAACATGCAAGTCACATCGTCATGCTGGGGAGTGTTGCCGACGAAGAGATCGACTTCGGCCATGAGGTGTTTGAGCAATTCGGCCGGCGCGAAAGTTTCTCCGGCTTCAATCGCGCTCAGCAGCCGCGGTTCACCGTATTCTTCCTGGTGGGCGTTTTCGGCCTCGACTAATCCGTCGGTGAAGATGATCAACCACTCGCCGGGCGCCAAGGTCAGGGTCGCTGATTGGTATTTCACTTCCGGCTGAATCCCGAAAGGAAGGCCGCCGACGTCGAGGCGCTCGATTTGCCCGCTGGCGCGGCGCAGGATGGGATTGTTGTGTCCGGCATTGATGTAGTTGAGCGTGCGATGGACAGGATCGTATTCCGCCAGAAATGCCGTGGTGAAACGCAATCCGCCCTGGCTGTTGGTGCAAGCATAGCGGTTCATGTTGGAGGCGAGTTCGGGCAGAGCTACCTGCGCAGTGGAAAGAGTTTTGAGACTTGCCTGAAACGTGGCCATCAGCATGGCCGCGGGAATGCTCTTGCCGGCGACATCGGCAACCGCGAGAACAACCCGGTTCTGTTCGTTGGTTCGGCCGGGCCGCGGGAAAACATCGTAGTAATCTCCGGCGACGGTATTCGCGGGTCGGGTGGCGTAGGCAATCGCGAGGCCTGGAATCTGGGGAGCGGCTCCCGGCAGGAGCCAGGTCTGAATCTCGCGCGCGATCTGGAGATCGCGCTTCATGACCACGCGATCGGCGATTTCCAGCATCAGCAGCAGGAGCAGAAGAAGCGCGGCCCAGAAGTGGAAATCGAATTCAACGACCTGCACTTTGCCAGCTTGGCCGCCGTATTCGAATCCGCCGTGCGGCAGCACAAGCAGAATCAGCGCCAACAGCAGCAGAACACGGCGCGCGGGCGAAAGCTTCTCGAATACCGCCCAGAAAAATTCTTTGACGACGTGCAGGCGTCGACCGCGAGCCGTTAAACCTTCCGGCGTTTTTGCCTCCACGTCGCGCGAGTAGAGGCGATAACTGGTGCGTGCCTCGGATTCGAACTGCGACCAGAGTTGGCTGACCTCGAGGCCTTCGGTCACACGCCGCCAGAAATTGTGCAGCCGCACGCCGAGAGTCGCGGGCTGACCGGGTGGCGGAGCGGGCGGAGAGGCAGTGACCATGGGATCAGGAGGATTATAGAGGATTGAGTAAACGGGTCATTTTGTGATTGCGTGATTTTGTAATTTCAAAAACTCAGGCAGCGACAAAATTCCCCAATTCAAAAATCAAAAAAGATTGAGTTGCTCGTCGAAGGCCTGGACCGGCCACTTGGTCGCATAGGCAGGACGGCGCGCGCGCGTGATCTTGTATTTCTCCCGGAGGTGAGCGATCAAATGCGACAGGCGCTTGGTATAAGCAGGCGGAAGGAATGCGCGGTTCTGGTAGCGCTCGCGATAGTTCTGCACGAGATGCGGAAAGTTTTGCTCGAGGAACGGAAGGAATACAGCAGCCGAGCAGGGCTTCAAAAAAAGCGGATTCGCGAAAACGTAGTCAGCGCCGGCATCAGCGGCGGCGCGGATCAAGCTCTCCAGATCTTTCGGTGAGTCCGTTATTCCCGGCACTACTGGCGAACAACTCACGCCCACATGTATCCCCGCCTGGGCGAGGGTGCGCACGGCGTCGAGGCGCAAATCAGGACGAGGAGCGCGAGGCTCGAGAATGCGCGCTAGCTCCACATCGAGAGTAGTGACTGTGACGTGGACAGAAAGGGGATTCGCTTGCGCGACCTCTTTGAGCAGCTCAAGGTCGCGGACAATGAGATTCGATTTTGTCACGATGCCGAGCTCGAAGCCACGATGGTGCGCGAACTCTTCCAGAATTCCGCGCGTGACTTCGTAGCGCCGCTCGGCCGGCTGATAGGGATCGGTGGCGGTGCCGAGCGCGATCGCTTCATCCTGCTTGACGCGGCGCAGCTCGTGGCGGAGCAGGCCGGCCGCGTGCTGCTTCACGTAAATCTTTTGTTCGAACTCCATGCCATCGCGCATTTCCATAAACTCGTGCGTGTAACGCGCGTAGCAATAGCGGCACCCGAATTCGCAGCCGCGGTAAGGATTGATCGTCCAGGTGAACGGCATCTGACGGCTGCTGACGCAGCGGTTCAACAGCGATTTGCTCGGGAGCGTGAAGTACTCGACGTTGTGCCCTTCGCGGAGCGATTCGCCTTCGGAGGCCAGCCGGGCAATGCCGATCAGTTTTGGCTTGTCGGGAAACGGAAGCAAGGGCAAGGAAGCCATATATTCGCCTTTTGTTCGCCAACAATAAAACGAGCCGAACACTCTGTCAAGAGGGTTGGGATTCTAGGGCCGGAAGGTTTCTAGCGTTCGAGTGCTTTGCGGTCCCAATTTCCCAAGTCTGCGGCCGCGTCATAGGTGGTTTGGAGAAATTCCATTAACGCCGCTTTTGGGTCCGAGGCGGTGCGCACGTCGTCGTACATCAGCAGGAATTCTTTCATCTGCGGATGATAGAAGGCCGCCGGCGGGCGAATTTTTCGTTCCGCAAAGCCGGGCGGTTCCGGTGCCGCATACGAATAGAAGGCGGGGCTGGCGATGTCGCCCCCTCCGGGCCAGAATCCCGCGCTGCTCACTTCGTGAGAGTACGCTTCGCGGGTAATGGAGTCGGCTCCGGGCCGTTCTGGGGCTCGTCTACCGGAGAAGCGCGTTACCGCCAGATCGAAACTTCCCCAGAAAAAATGCACTGGGCTAGCTTTGCCCAAGAAAACGGCACGGAACTCCTTCAATACTTCATCGGCCCATACCAGGATCTGCCAGAACTTATACACTGCCTCAGCGTCGTAGGACGCATGGAGGCGGTCCTGTTCAAATCGTATGGGATCGGGAATTTCGCACGGCATCGTCCAGATCTTTGCCACTACGCCGAGTTCGTTCAGCGCTGCCATAAACTTTTTATAGAAATCCGCAACGCCCATTGGCTGTAGTGCAATGGTGACCACGCGGCCGTCGTTGGTTTCGAGCACAAGCTTGTGGTCGATGAAATCAAAGCCTACTTCAACGGTTCCCTGGATGTTCCCACTCTTATAGGGCATCGGCGAAGTCGTCATTCCGCGCGCGGTCAGATAGAAAGTGACGTTCCAGAAATGATTGACCAGCGGGCACAGTTTGAGCCGCACTTTTCCGACAATCTGCGTCCACATGTGCACGGTAGCCAGTGTGTCCTTCCAACTGGCGAGTGGCAGAGCAGGCAGCAAAGCTTGATCAGGTGTGGGGTTCGGCGTCATGAAGTCCGTTTCTATTGCAAGAGCCCGTAGACTTCGACTTCGCTTCGCGTGCCGAAGTATACGCGTGCGTTAACGACGATCGGAATAACAAAACGTGTAGCCAAAGCCGCGCGATCCCGATGGCTGTTCTGTTCTGAAGTGTAGATGGGCTGGCTGAGTTTTGTGGCGTCGAAGGCGTAAAGGACCGCGGGCTTGTTGTCGGGACCGTTCCAGGGTCTGGTCGCGACCGCCCAGACAATGGCGTTCTTGGTGCCGTCGGCTGAAACCGAGGGTGTGGCGACGGGATTGGCGAACTTCACGGCGGACGACTCGTTCAGAATCAGTTGGCCGTTCCTGATAGCGTAATCGCGGAGATAGTCGTCGCTGGCCGCGAAGAAGGCGTGACCGTTCCAGTACGTCATGGCGCCGAAACCACCGCCTGGCATGCGAAGCTTCTGAACCAAAGCGTCCGTGTCAGGTTGAAACTTCCCCATCTTGTCGCGGTCGATCACGTAAATTGTGGAGTCCTTGGTTGGCTGCAGCAGAAGGTGGCGGTGAGGGCCGGGTTGATCGGGCAGGAGTGTAGGGCCGCTCGAACCTACATCGGCGTCCGAGATGCTGATGCGTTCTTGATCATGCGGCGTGAAGTAGTCGCGGATTGCAAGCGAGGACCCTTCCAGCGCCAGTTTCAAGACTGAGTCGCCGTAGTCGCGGCCTCCAGAGCCGGCGTCGAAAGTCCCGTTGCCCGTGGGCACGTAAACATTCCCCTGCGCGTCGGCGGCTGGGCCGGTATCGCTTGCCCAAATGCCGCCTTCATTGCCATCTGGAGTCACGTTCAATACTGCTCGTTGCGCTAGCGACTGCGAATCGTAGGCCATGACCCAGCCGTGGTAAGGGTCGACGTCGCAGGATGAAGCCCAGGTCAGATACAGAACGTTGTTTGCGAGCAGCAGAGCGGCACGGGGATTTTCCAGCAACGGATCGAAACGAACTTGTCCATTGGTTCCACCGCGTCCTTTACCGGGCAGCGAAGCGGAAATGAGTTTCGGACCACCAAATTTTTCTACGCCGGTGGTGATGGCAAGAGCGTGCAGGTACTGGAAAAATTCGTCGCTGCCGACCGGATAGCGAATCTTGGTGCGAGCAAGCACGTAGAGCGTGCCTGTTTTGAGGTCAATTACAGGCGTCGACGTGATACCGATTTCAGGCCGAATGAATGGGCACTGTGCATCGTCCTCTGACACGGGCACCGAGCCGCGGGCTTTGTCGAGCAGGCTCACCCGCCAGAGCGGAGGATCACCGGGACGAGTGGCATCGAATGCGTAGACACTGTCGTGTTCGGTGGCTACGAAAATAACATCGTGCTTACCTTTGCCGGGAATCTCGACAGCAGGGATAAACAATGGTTGTGCGTAGACCGCTCCATCCACTTTGAACGCACCCAACTTACCGAACTGCTTTGCATTGACGTTCTGCGGAGTGAGTATTTTCTCGTTTAGAGTTGCGCCAGTGCGCAGGTTGTCGTATTGCGAGGTGGTGACCTGCGCGAACCCAACGGTCGCGACGAGCGCCGACGCGATAGCAGCACAACCGCGTATGAGCGGCTTCATGAAACTCTCCGCTATTGCTTTTCTGCCTGAGCCTCCGCAGGCTTGGAGAAAAGTTTGGGATCGAGCGTGGGATTCAGTTCGATCTTCTTGATTTCAGCGTTGCTGGTCTCGTTGCCGTCCTGCTTGTTTTGATGTTTATAAGGCATGGTAAGGCCGTCGGCGGCACGCCAGTCGGCGAGATTGGTTTCGCCCTCGAAGGGTCCCGATTGCCCCATTGCCTTGTATTTTTCGCGGAGAACGTAGCCTGTCTTGGGATCGACATACCAGCGAACCCAGGGAATGGCGCCGCCAATGTCAAGAATGGAAGCCTGAACGTCGCCGATTTTTTCCGTGCCTGCTCCAGTAAAGGTGAACGAGGGATCGTCGACGTGTTGAGCGACATAGACGAGATCGTGTTGCAGTTGCGAGAGCATCTCCGTCTTCTGCGCGGGAGGCATGCTGCGCGAACCCATGCCTGCCATGCTCATGAAGGCTGCGTCGGGCGAGACCACGATGGTGAGATTGCCTTGCGGTGTTTGTACGTCGACATGCATGCGGTCAGGAAATGCTAAGAACACATCGACAGGGGCAGCCGGGCCGCCAGAATCGCTCTCGGCAATATTGACGTGCATCGCTTTGATGGATTTCAACTTGGGCAAGCCGCCCATGGCAGTCGCTACTTTTGCAGCCAGCGCTTTGCCTTCTGGATTGGAGGTGGCTGGCTTGGCGCTATCCTTTTCTTCTTTCTCGCCGGGCGGAGGTGGGATGGTGATGTCGATGTTCTTCACTGCGCCGAGCGACGAGAGCGGCTTGTCAAATTCCTTGGGGTTGCCGACAACCAGCACGGCCATTTGATCGCGATGCATGTACTTGGTCGCGACGCGGTTGACGTCTGCCGCAGTCACCTTCTTCACTTCGTCTTGGTATTTGTCGAGCCAGTCGGGCGGATATCCGTAGTATTCATAGGTCATGCGTTCGCCGAGAATTTTGTCGGGCGAATCGAGACGGAAGACAAAAGCGTTTAGAATCGCATCTTTCGCGTGTTGGATCTCGTTATCGGTAATGGGCTGCTTCGAGAGATCCTCTATATCCTCGGTGGCGGCCTGAATGGCTTCGACGGTGCTCTGGCTTTTCGTGCCAATCGCTACCTGTAAGACGCCAGGATGGCCAAAATTGGTGCCCACGCCCCCGCCGACGCTGTATGCCAGGCCGCGCTTGGTGCGAATGTCGTTGAACAGGCGCGACGAAAACCCGCCGCCGAAAGCTTCGTTGAACACACTGATGGCGTAATAGTCGGGATTGTCGCGCGTGGTGCCCAGTGCCACCATGTGGATCGTGCTCTGGTTCACATCCTCTTTAGAAACCTGATAGTACGCAGGACGGGCCGGAGAATATTTGACTTCGTTTCTTCTCGGACCCGCGGGCCCTTTCGGCCACGAATCAAATGCGGCGCGCAGTCTGGCCTCCATGGCAGCGGCATCGAAGTCCCCACTAATGCCGAGGATAATGTTGTTGGGATGAATGTACTTGCCATGCCAGTCGATAAGATCCTGTCGCGTGACCGCGGCGACGGTGGCATATTCCGGCACGCGGGCATAGGGATTGTCCGCACCGTAAGCCAGTTTCACGGTCTCGCGATGGGCGATTTCGCCGACTTCGTCGTTCCGCCGCGAAATGTTGTCGAACATCTCCTTTTGCGCAATGTCGATTTTGTCGGCGCGGAACTCGGGATTCCGCAGCACGTCAACGAAGGCCTTGAAGACATCGTCAAGATCGCCCTTCAGACAGGAAAAACTGATCGTCGTTGAGTCGGGGCCGCCGCCGGTTTCTACTTTGGCCGCGCGGACTTCAAGGAAGTCGTCGAGTTGATCACCGGTCTGAGACTTCGTACCGCCTGTGCGCCAGACTTCCCCGTAGATGTCGACCAATCCTGCCTTGTTGGCAGGTTCGTTGACCGAGCCCCCGCGGATACGCGCCGTGCCGTCGATGAGCGGCAGTTCGTGATCTTCCTGAAGAAAGATCACCATGCCGTTCTTGAGTTCGATGCGCTTGGGTTGCTGCGGCTTGAAGGGCGCCAGAGGCGGAATTTGTATCTGCTGCACGCTCGAGGCCTGGGCCGCGCTGTGTGTCGGCGTGATGAACGATGCGACAACCGCAATCAGCATGAGGAACAGAAATGAATTCTTCATTGCGCACCTCCCTGGTCAGGTGCGCCGTTGGAGGATTGTTGGCCTCCGCCCGCAGTTTCGATCTGACCTACCGTGCGATTGGTGTCGGTAAATACCTGGTTGGCGATGCGGCGAATATCGGCCTTGCTGACCTGATCGATCCGGTCGACCGAGCGAAACAGCTCGCGCCAGTCGCCATAGCGGGTCTGATAGGTCGCAAGCTGCGTGGCCAAGCCTTGGTTGTCGGCAAGGCCGCGAATTAGATTAGCTTTGGATCTTGTCTTGATCATCTTGAGTTCGTCGTCGGAAATATCTTCTTTTTTGAGCTTGTCGATTTCCCCGTGGATGGCGTCGGCCATCTCCTGTGGCGTATGTCCGGGAAGCGGCACCGCAAGAAAGGCGAAAAGGTGGGGATATTTGATGCCCGGGTATCCGGTGAGTCCCTCAGAGAAGGAGGCAATTTTTTTGTCACGCACGAGCGAGCGATAGAGCCGCGATGTGCGGCCTTCCGACATGAGGTCGGTGATGGCATCGAAAACCGCGTCGTCTTTACTGCGGTAGTCGGGACGGTGGTAGCCCTCAATGTAGATCGGTTGCGACCGATCCTGGAGGACGACTCTGCGTTCCGAGTTCTGCGGCGGTTCGGTGGTCGTAGTTTCGTCGGGTTGCGGATGCGCGGGCAGGCGGCCAAAGTACTTTTCGAGGATCGGCATGGCTTGCGCCGCCTTTACGTCACCCGCGACGGCGACCACCATGTTGGCCGGCACATAGTAGGTGTCGAAGAATTTCTGGGCATCGGTGGCCGAGAAATGATTCAGGTCCGACATCCATCCAATGGTCGGCCGATGATAGGGATGGGCCGCAAAAGCCTCTTCAGTGAACTGCTCAAGCAGGCGGCCGAAAGGACTGCTATCGGTACGCAGGCGGCGTTCTTCGATGACTACGTTGCGCTCTTTGTAGAACTCGCGCATCACGGGGTGCAGGAAGCGTTCCGATTCCAGATAGGCCCAGAGTTCGAGGCGATTTTCCGGCAGCGAGTAGTGATATCCGGTCTCGTCGTAGGAAGTGAAGGCGTTCATGTCTTCGCCGCCGTTCTGTTCGACCAGCTTGCCGAAGGCGTTGCCAACAACGTACTTGTCGGCTTCCGCGATGGCGTCCTTCCACGCTTTCTCGAGTTGCTTCAACTTCGCTTCATCCCGGCCAACGGTTTTGTCGCGCTCAGAAATGTAAGCGGCATAGGCGACTTCGACCTTCTCCAGGGCGGCTTTTTCGGCGGCGTAGTTGGTCGTGCCGATTGTGTCGGTGCCCTTAAAGGCCATGTGTTCGAACATATGAGCCAGCCCGGTGGCGCGCATCGGATCCTGCGCGGAACCGGCGTCGACCAGCGTGAAGAAAGAGAAAACCGGAGCCTCAGGGCGCTCGCAGATCAGGAGGGTAAGGCCGTTCGGCAGCTTCTTGACCGTAATGCGTTTCTCGAAAGACGCCAGGTCCTGCGCCAGGGCGAGGGCAGAGAGAAGAAAGAAGACAGCGGCAATTTTCAGGGTATGGTGTTTCATCGGACCTCCAGCATCTCTTCGACGGACATGTATTGGACGGACTTGCGGGGCAGAAGTTTGAAAGTACGTGTAGGGAAGGGAAGTTGTCAAACGAGTCTGGCCCGGATTTAGAGCGGCAGGTTAGGAACAACGCTGTATTTTGCGCGCCCCGGGATTTCGGGCACAATAACAGCCGGAGATTATGTGACCGATTCGACTGTTGAAATCCAGGGTCGGCATCTGAAGCTGTCGAACCTGGAAAAGGTGCTTTATCCCGCCGCTGGATTTACCAAGCAGCAGGTGATCGATTATTACGCCCGGATTGCGCCGGCGATGATTCCGCATCTGACGGGGCGCGCTCTGACCCGCAAGCGATATCCCGACGGCGTGGATGGCGAACCGTTCTTTGAGAAGAACGCTCCTAAGTACAGGCCGGACTGGGTGAAGACGGCTCCGATCTGGAGCGAGGGCAACCACCGCACCGTTCATTACGTACTCGCGAATGATCTGCCGACCCTGATATGGCTGGCGAATCTGGCAGCGCTCGAACTCCATCCGTCGCTGGCCCTGGCCAAGGACATAACTTGTCCGACGGAGATGGTTTTCGACCTCGATCCCGGGCCACCGGCGAACATTGTGCAATGCTGCCAGGTGGGGTTGTGGTTGCGCGAAATATTCCAGCACTTCGACCTTCAGAGTTTTCCCAAGACGTCCGGTTCGAAGGGACTGCAGATTTATGTTCCGCTGAACACGCCAACGAATTACGACGAGACCAAGACGTTCGCCCGCGCTCTGGCGCAACTGCTGGAGCAGGACCACCGGGAGATGGTCGTCTCCGATATGAAGAAGGCGCTGCGAACGGGCAAGGTATTTGTTGATTGGAGTCAGAATGACGAGCACAAGACGACGGTCGCAGTCTACTCGTTGCGGGCCCGCGAGCATCCTACGGTTTCGACTCCGGTAACGTGGGACGACGTGGAACGCACATTCAAGAAGAAAGACGCAAGCCTGCTGGTGTTCGAAGCGCCGCAAGTGATCTCCCGTGTGGAAAAGATTGGTGATTTGTTTGCGCCGGTGATCACCTTGAAGCAACGTTTGCCGGATTTGAAGAGTTTGGTGGGGTCTGTGGCGCCAAGGCGCGAGATCGCGGCGCATGTGGACGAGGATTCAGCGAAGCCACAGAAAGTAGCGCGAAAGAAAAAATCTGCACCGAAGAAGCCTGCCCGGAAAAAGTCTCGAAAAGTATAATCTTGGCTTGTGTGGGGCGGGCGCCCTCGCCCGCGTAGGGCGATAATACTCGCTGATCGAGTGAAAGTATGCCACAACTTTTCGTTGGAACGTCGGGATGGGCCTATCCGACCTGGAAGCCCGATTTCTATCCGGCCAAGCTGGCGCAAAAAAAATTCCTCAGCCACTACGCGACTCAACTCAATACGGTCGAAGTGAATTTTACGTTTCGCCAACTGGTCAAAGAGTCCACCATTCAGAACTGGCTGCAGGAGACACCTGCACATTTTCGCTTCAGCATCAAGGCCCATCAAGTCATCACTCATATCAAGCGGCTTAAAGGTACGGAGGATTTCATCCCGCGGTTTCTGGCGACGATCGAGCCATTGGCAGCTGCGGGGAAACTGGGCCCGGTGTTATTTCAACTCCCGCCGAATCTGAAAGCGGACCCGGTATTGCTCAAGGACTTTCTTGCGATTTTGCCTCGTACCGTGCCGGCAGCGTTTGAATTTCGGCATGACTCTTGGTTCAGCGATTCGACCTGGGATGTGTTGAAATCGCGGAACGCTGCGCTATGCGTCGCGGAGACGGAGACTTTGACTACGCCGGAAGTCGCCACTGGCCCATTTGTCTACTATCGTTTTCGCAAGCCGAACTACACGGAAGAGGAGCGGCGCTCCATGATCGAACGGATCGGGCAGCATGTCGCCGCGGGACGCGATGTGTTTGCTTACTTCAAGCATGAGGAGACGCCGGAAGGGGCCCTGTTTGCGCTTGACCTGTTGCGCGCGCTTCAAAAGACCTAGCGGGTTACGTCTCTACGATCCGTATCCTGCTCATCACTTCTATTCATGTCCGATAACGCGCATACTTTTACGATGGCTTCTGACGCGAACTCGCGCCTGCTTTCAGGGTTTCTCGATTACCTGCGCATCGAGAAAGGTCTGGCGCGGCTTTCCATCAGCGCGTATTCCACCGACATACTCCAGTTCGCCGAGTTCCTGGAAAAGCGTAGACGGCTTCTGTTGACCGCGCGCCGCAGCGACGTGCGCGAATTCCTGCAACAGCTTTTTTCCAATCAGGTGGACGGGCGCAGCGTGGGGCGCAAGCTCTCGGCGCTGCGTCATCTTTATCGCTATCTCCTGCTCGACAAGAGAATCGAACACGATCCGACCTTGAATATTGAGTCGCCCCGCCAGTGGAAAGTTTTGCCCAAGTCACTGGCGCGCGATGAGGTGGAATCGACGCTGGCGGCTCCGCTCGCGCGATTGGCGAGCGGACGTCGCGATTCTAAGGATGCGGCGGCGCTGGCGGCGCGCGATCGGGCCATGCTCGAACTGCTGTATGCGGGCGCATTGCGAGTTTCAGAGCTAGTGCATGCCACACTTGAAGATTTAAAGCTGGATGCGGGATACATGCTGGTCCGCGGCAAGGGAGACAAGGAACGCATCGTGCCCTTGGGTAAACCCGCGCAGGATGCGCTTACCGAGTATCTGGCACAGGGGCGTCCTCTGCTGGTGGAGCGAAAATTGAAAAATCCTCGGCTTGGCAAGAACGCGAAAAAGACAGGCTGCCCGGTCGAGCCCCCAACAGATCTCACGCGGTCGAGGTCACCGGTTTTGTTTATTGCGCGCGGAGGACGCAGGTTGACACGCCAGCGCGTTTGGCAGATGGTAGGGGCGGCCTCAGTCGCGTCCGGACGGCACGCGTCGCCGCACATGATGCGTCACTCATGCGCCTCACACATGGTAGAGAACGGAGCGGACCTGCGTACGGTGCAGACAATCCTCGGGCATGCGGACATTTCGACCACGCAGGTGTACACGCATCTGGCCCTGGATCGGCTGCGGACCGTGTATCAGAAACATCATCCGAGAGCGAAATGAGGCATTGTAGATTGCAGATTTTTGATTGCTGATTGAACAGCTTGAACGAATTACTATTGGGCTTTTCAATCAACAATCAGCAATCAAGAAATCAACAATCAAAGATGACAAAGCCGAATACAGTCGTGAGCAGCGCCGTGGCCGATTTTCTCCGCCACCTGCGCGAGCGCAACGCCTCGCCGCACACGATCAAGGCGTACAGTGGCGATCTAGCCAACTTCGCATCCTATGCCGGGTCGCGCGATTGGAAGTCGGTCGACCACATCGTAATTCGCGGATTTCTTTCGCAACTGTACGAAAAGGGATTGAGCAAGACTTCCGTCGCCCGGTCGCTGGCCGCGGTGCGGTCGCTGTATCGCTGGTTGGCGCGAGAGGATGTGGTCGATCAGAACCCCGCGAAACTTGTAACCACTCCTAGGCTGCCCAAGAAACTTCCGCGCGTACCAACCATCGAAGAGATGAACTCGGTACTCGATGGGCAAATGCCGGAGACGGCCTCGTTTCCCGAGCGCGACCGTCTCATGCTCGAACTGCTCTACGGGTGTGGCATCCGCAACTCTGAGCTTACGGGCATCAACCTCGACGACATTCGTTTGAGCGCCGAGGCAATCCTGATTCGCGGCAAAGGCAAGAAAGAGCGCTACGTTCCTTTTGGCGGCTCCGCAAGAAGCGCACTGGTCGCATATCTTCCAGCACGGCAGGCCCTGCTGGCGCAAACGCGCAAGAACACGCCGGCGCTGCTGATCAATCATCGGGGCGGACGGCTCACCACGCGTAGCGTGGGCCGGATCATCAAAGCAATTGCGGTCGCCAAGGGCCTTTCACCCGACGTTCATCCTCACACCTTGCGCCATGCATTCGGTACACACATGCTGGAAGAAGGCGCCGATCTGCGCGCTATTCAGGAATTGCTGGGCCACGAGCGTCTGGCCACCACCCAGCGTTATACGCAGCTATCAATGAAGCACGTGTTGCAAGTCTACGATCAGACGCATCCCCGCGCGAAGTAGCAACGTAACCGTGTTACCGCGGTAATTTGGTCGTTCTCCGCTGCAGACTCGACAATACAGGACAACGGGAAAGCTGGCGGCCCGATTGCAATTAAGTCTCGGGTTCGGCACCTCTATCCCCCCGGGAGGCGCTGTGCGAAAGATCAATCCGGAACTCTGGCTGTTGCTGTTTCTGGTGGGAATCGCCGCGATTTTGAATTTTCTGGTCGCTTCGCAGCGAATGGCCCTGGTTTTTTATTTTCTTCCTACCCTTTTTTCCGCATATCACTTTGGGCGACGGCACGCCACGCTCACGGCGGTTGCAAGCATCGTCTTGGTGGTGTTGCTGGCATACATAAATCCAACGATATTCACGCGGCGTGTCGAACTTCCCTTCGATGCTCGTTGGTTCGACTTCGCGCTGTGGGGCGGAGTTCTGATGGTGGCCGGCTATTCGACCGGAACCCTCTACGAACGAAATCAGAAAACATTGCGCGAGATGGAAGACGGCTACGACGGGATGCTGGTAATCCTGCAAAATTTTCTGGCCAACCAGAAATACAACGAAACGCACGCTTACCGGATTTCAATGTGCGCCACCAAGATTGCGGAAGCGGTTGGCCTCGACGCGGGCAGCGTTGAAGACATTCGCACCGCCGCGCTTCTCTTCAACATGAAGGAACTTGGAATCACCAATGAAGTTCTGTGCAAAGCAGCGCAGGTGTCGCAGGAGGACCTGCAGCACGCGGTGCAGAATCGCGCCCAGTCCGGGACCAAAGCCGGGGCCACTGGTGGCTCACTGCGGCGGGCGATCCCGATTTTTCTTTCCGAGCGGCAGTTGCGCCAAACCGGCGGCAAGCCTGACGACGCATCGTTTGAGGTGCAGATTCTGGTTCTGGCCGAAGAATACGAAGCCCTCACCAGTGGCGAGAGAGGCGCGAAGATGTCTCCGTCGCAGGCCGGCCAGGAAGTGATTAAACGCGCTGGCAACCGTTACGATTCACTGGTGCTGGGCGGTTTCACCACCGCCTTCGGCGGGCAGGCGACGGGCGTCGGCGCCTGAGATCGCATCGGCGGGCCTTCGCAGTTCCTCCCACATCTTAACGATCTTCGCTTTCAACTCTGCCGTGAGATTTTCGTAGACCTGTTCTGAGGCCTCGGATTCCGGCGGCGGATAAATTGGGTCGCCAAAAACTATCTTCAGCGGAGCGAAGCCTCGGAATTTCCTGTTTCGCGGCCAAGCATCATAAAAGCCTTCAATCGCCACCGGCACGATCGGCACCTGAAGGTGAATGGAAAGAATCGCCGCCCCTTTCTTGAAAGTCTTGGGCGTGCCGTCGATCGAGCGCTCACCCTCCGGGTAGAGAACGAGAGCCATTCCATGGCGCAAGCCGAACGCGCCCGCCCGCATGGCGGGAACCAGGTTCGCATCCGGATCGACCACCATCACCTTGATGGAGCGCGCCAGTCGCCGCATGAATCCTTCACCGAAGATGTCGCTGGTTCCGACCGCAAATGCTCTGAAAAATATTTCCGGCGGCAAAATGCTTGCCAAGACCAGGGGATCGATATAGCTCTGATGGTTCGACGAAATAATACATGGGCCAGTTTTGGGGAGCTTATCGAGACCGCTTACCTTCAAATCAAAAAGATCGAGCGCCGCCACTTGCATTAGTCTCGAAAACAGATACCAGAACGTATCGTTCACTCGATTGGGATGAGCCAGCGCGACGACGTCGGGGTCCTCAGGATCTTCGGCGAGGATGGATTTCCATCCGGCGAAGGTGACCCGCGTCCCCGGCCTGCCGGCGCCCTCTGCCGCACTTTGTAGTACGGCATCGACGAGATCGCGAACGGTGTAGATTTCGGTCAGTTGCGATTCTTCCACGTTCCCCCCGAGTTCCTCTTCGAGGCGAGTTAGTAACTCGACGCGCTGCATGGAGTCGAAGCCGAGATCGAGATCCAAATTTAGAGTTGGCCGCATCATAGCGGGAGCGTTGCGCGCGGCTTCGCGGATGATCTTCAGAGCGCGCTGCACGTCAGGCTGATCGAGCCACGCAGTCTCGTCCGCTGTTAGCGGTTTCTCCGCCGCAATTTCCGAATCGTCTGCAAGTTCCTTCGAGTGATTGGCTTTCACCTGCTTCTCGACTTCGAAGCGTTTGATTTTGCGCGTGGTGGTGCGGGGCAAATCTTCCTGCCAGATTTCGTAGCTGCCAATGCGCTTGGTGGAGGCGATTCCCGGCGACAGGCCTTCAATGTCGAAACGAATGGCTTCTTTGGTATTCACAATCTTTCGTTGCCGGAGAACATCAAAGTTCGGGACGACCACAGCATGCAGCCGGTCGCCTCCTTCGCCAGGTTTGCCTTCGATTCCCATCACCGCCATTTCCTTGATCAGGGGCGACTTCAAATAGTAGGTCTCGATCTCCTCGGGATAGACATTCTTGCCGTTGCTCAGAACGATCACTTCTTTCTTTCGTCCCGTGAGGAAGAGGTGGCCGTGTGAATCGAAGTAGCCGAGGTCGCCGGTCAGGAACCATCCATCGCGCAGCACGGCGGCGGTAGCATCCGGACGGTTCCAATAACCTTTCATTACGACCGGACCGCGCAGTGCGACTTCGCCCACCGGAGGGCTGTCCTCCTGCGGTTGGGGATCGACGATTTTGGCCTCGACGCCCTTCATCGCCTTGCCGACGGAACCAATCTCGTTATCGTGGGGCGAATTGGCGAAGACCGCGGCGGTAGTTTCCGTGAGACCGTAAGCCTGCAACACGTCGATGCCGAGATCGTGGAAAGCGCGCGCGATTACAGGGTCAAAGCGAGAACCGCCGGTGACCAGGTAACGCATTTTTGGTCCGAGGGTATCGTGCACCTTGCGGAATAAGATCGGACCCGCGTTGATCCCGACTTTCCGCAGGGTGCGATTGAGCGCGACCATTGCAGCGAAAACTTTCCGCGTGATCGCGCCTCGCTTCTCTATTTCTTCCGTCAGACGCTCGTGAATTAAGTAGAAGAATTGCGGCACGACAGCGAACGCAGTGATGTTACGTTCGCTCAGTGCCCGCAAGAGTTCTGTGGTGTTGAGCGTTTCGAGATAAACAACACGCGACCCCTTGACGAGCGGCAGCAGCAGATTCGCCATTTGCGCCAGCACGTGAAACAGAGGCAGCACGCCCAGTAGCGCGTCGTTTGGCCCAATGTCCACCCAGTTGAATACTGCTTCGACTTCGCCGAGAAAGTTGGCATGCGTCAGCATTACGCCCTTAGGGTCGGCGGTGGTGCCGGAGGTGTAGAGCAGGGAAGCGAGATCGTCGTCCTTGGATGCCTTGGCCTTGAAATTGCCCGGAGCAGCCTCGAAGATCGCCGGCAGATTGCCCATCCAACGTTGCTGCGTCGAAGGATCGGTCATGCGGTCCGGGTCCATGAGGATGAGACCGAGCTTCAGTTCGGAAACCGCGCGGCGAACTACCGAAAGATGCTTCGCGTCGCAAAAGACCGCTGAGGTTCCGCTGTCTTTGAGGAGCTTGGTGACCTGGTCATCGTGCAGAGCGGTGTCGAGCGGAACGGCGGCGCAGCCAGAGGCGATGATACCCAGGTACGCGGCGACCCAGCGTGGGTGATTGTCCGCCAGAATGGCGAGCCGAGATCCGCGTGGGAATTTGTTTTCGCTGATCCATCGACCCACGGCTTCGGCCATGCGGCGAACTTCGGCGTAGGTGCAACTTTCGAGGTGATCGTGCCGCTGCAGTTCCAGCGCGACATTGTCAGGCCAGCGCTGGGCGCATTCGACAAAGCGGTCGTAAAAAGTGGGCATGAGTCGTGGCGACTATACACGAAAACGGGATTAGGCCGCAGTGTTTGGGCAACGCTAAATGAAACAGGGACGCTAGGCCGGCACCCTGGATCCCTCCGTGGCCAGCTACTCGCGACGCCGATATACTTAGAGATGTCGGGAGCGTGCTCCGTAGCGGACGAGGTTCGCATCTAATGTGCTAGGCTTTAGAAGTATTTTGGGCGTGCTGCCCTCCGAAGGATTTCCGGTTGATTAATCAGCTACTAGGCAAAGTTTTTGGGACCAAGAACGAACGGGTCGTGAAGTCGTTGATGCCCAGGGTCCAGGCGATCAACGCGCTTGAGCCTCAGATGCAGAAGCTCAGCGACGCCGAACTGCTCGCCAAAACGGACGAGTTCCGGCAGCGTATTCAGGAGCGGCTCAGCCGCGTTACGAAGAGTCCGCAAGCCGAGGTTGTCGAAGCGGAAGCTAACGACGAGCCAGATATCGACGAGCAGAAACAATTTGAAAAAGAACAGTACGATGCTTTGCAGGAAGTCCTCGACGAGATTTTGGAAGAAGCTTTCGCCGTGGTGCGCGAAGCAGGCAGGCGCGTACTGAACATGCGGCACTTCGACGTGCAGTTGATCGGCGGGATGGTGCTGCACACGGGAACGATTTCGGAAATGAAGACTGGCGAAGGTAAAACGCTGGTCGCCACGCTTCCCGTATATCTCAACGCGCTGAGCGGTCGCGGTGTGCACGTGGTCACTGTCAACGATTACCTGGCGAAACGCGACTCGGAGTGGATGGGGAAGCTGTACCGATTTCTAGGCCTAACGGTCGGGGTGATCGTGCACGATCTCGACGACGATCAGCGTCGCGCTGCTTACGCCGCCGACGTTACCTACGGCACCAACAACGAGTTTGGTTTCGACTACCTGCGCGACAACATGAAGTTCGACATCCGGGACTGTGTGCAGCGCGGGCACAACTACGCGATTGTCGACGAAGTTGATTCCATCCTGATCGATGAAGCGCGTACGCCGCTGATTATTTCGGGCGCCAGCGAGGAGTCGACCGACAAGTATTACAAAGTCAATCGCATCATCCCCAAGCTTCAGAAGGGCGAGGAGATCGAAGGCCCTCCCGGCGAACCAGCGGAGCTTACCGGCGACTTTGTGGTTGACGAAAAGCACCGCAACATCACAGTGACCGATGAGGGCTGGGAAAAGGTGGAAGGACTGCTGGGGATTGGCAACATCGCCGATCCTGAGAATTGGCCGCTTAAGCATCACGTGGAGACCGCGATCAAGGCGCACGCACTCTATCGCAAAGACGTGGAATACGTAATCAAAGATGGGGAAGTGATCATCGTCGACGAGTTTACCGGACGCATGATGCCCGGGCGGCGCTGGTCCGACGGCCTGCATCAGGCAATCGAGGCCAAGGAAGGCGTGAAGATCGAGCGCGAGAATCAGACGCTCGCGACGATTACTTTTCAGAATTACTTTCGCATGTTCAAAAAACTGGCCGGCATGACGGGTACGGCGGAAACCGAAGCGGCCGAGTTCGACAACATCTACAAACTGGATGTCGTCGTAATCCCGACCAATAAACAGATGCGGCGGCTGGAGCATCCCGATGTGGTTTACCGGACAGAAAAAGAGAAATACTTTGCCGCTGCGGATGAAATCGAGCAACTCCACGCCAAGGGCCAGCCTGTGCTTGTCGGCACCACTTCGATTGAGAAATCTGAGCGTCTCTCGGAGTTGCTGAAGAAAAAAGGTCTGAAAGACCACGTCGTACTGAACGCCAAATTTCACGAGCGCGAAGCTGAAATTGTTGCGCAGGCGGGGCGCAAGGGTCGGATCACGATCGCGACTAACATGGCGGGCCGCGGCACCGACATTCTGCTCGGCGGTAATCCCGAGTTCATGGCCAAGCAGGAATTGGTGAAGAAGGGAATCGCGCAGCAATTACGCGTGGCACAAGGCAAAATCGAAGGGCCGCAGGAGGATGGGCAGACTTCCATTTTCTACTACAACGGCAACGAATACACCGTGCCGACCGACAAGTGGACGGATGCTTTGACTCGCTACAAAGCGCAAACCGACGTCGAGCACGATGAAGTCGTTGGAGTCGGTGGATTGCATATTCTCGGCACGGAGCGGCACGAGTCGCGGCGCATTGATAACCAGCTACGCGGGCGCGCAGGCCGCCAGGGCGATCCGGGTTCTTCACGCTTCTATCTTGCGCTTGAAGATGACCTGATGCGCATCTTCGCCAAGGAGTGGGTTTCGAACCTGCTGCAGCGATTGGGCATGGAAGAGGGTGTGCCGATCGAATCGAAGTTGATTACTCGCCGCATCGAGACGGCGCAGAAGGCAGTCGAAGGACAGCACTTCGAATCGCGCAAACATCTACTCGAGTACGACGACGTGATGAACAAGCAGCGCGAGGCTGTTTACGGTCTGCGGCGCCGGCTGCTCGAAGGGACCGATCAGAAAGATCTCATTCTTGAAGATTACGTTTCGGCCATTCTCGGTGAGTTGCTCGAGGAATACTGCCCGGCCAAGGCGCACGCGGCAGACTGGAATATCAAGGGACTGAAAGACGCGGTGTTCACCCGCTTCGGCGTTGATTTCCTGGCGGAAGGCGTCAAGGCGGATACGCTGAACCGCCAGGAACTTGGCGACGCCATTTTCGAGAAGCTCAAAGAGCGCTACGACGCGAAAGAGAAGCTCATTGGGCCCGACGCCATGCGCCATCACGAGCGCATGATCATGTTGAGCGTGATCGATCAGCAATGGAAAGATCACCTGCTCAGCATGGATCACTTGAAGGAAGGTATTGGGCTGCGCGGCTACGGGCAGCACGATCCTCTGGTGGAGTACAAGCGGGAATCGTTCGATATGTTCGAAGCGATGATGCAGCGCTTCCAGGAAGACACGGTTCGCTATCTATACCTGATGCAGATTCTGGAGCGCCCGCCGGATCAGGGCGCTGCCGGTCCGCCCTCCAGCGCGCCGGTTGGGCGACCACAGGGATCGGACGCGCTCGTTCAGCATGATGGAGACGGCAACGGACGGCGCCCGTCACGCATGGTTTCCACATCAGCTGACGAGCTCGAAGAAGCCTTCATGCGGCGCAAGCGTCGTGAGCTCGAACAGGCGCGCATGGCCGGAGCCGGAGATACGCAACCGGTGCAGCAAGTCGTGCGTGGGCAGGAAAAAGTTGGGCGGAATGATCCTTGCCCTTGCGGCTCCGGCAAGAAGTACAAGAAGTGCCACGGCGCGTAAGTTTCGCCTAAATCGGGTGCCCCATCCTTGTCGCGTTTTTTGCGACAGAGCCTGCCCTGAGCGCAGTCGAAGGGATGGGGCTTTTTGACTTTCGAGCACTCATTTCTTAATTGCCTTGAAGGTCATTTCTTTAGCAGGACTGCCCGTCTCCCGCTTCCATTCGGCGAACAGCGTTGCATAGTTCTTGGTGATGTAATCCTCTGGCTTCACTCCCAGCTTCTTCGCGGTTGCATCGATCCAGCGCGATGGCCCTTCGATCTCGCAAAAGTTCCCGATTGGCGTTTCGTCGACGACCACCTGCCCCTTCTTATCCTCCCACTCGGCGCGAAATTTTTCGTAGCGAAATGACGGTGCATAGCCAAGCGATCGCAGAATCGCATCCATTTTTTTCCCATCGCTGACGCCGGTCTCCAGTTCTACCCGGCTGCTGTGACGGCCTCTTTTCGTGCCGCTTTTATGCGTCAGCTTCCACTCCGAGCCGTATTGTCGCAGACGTAGCAGTTCCTTCCGCGCACGCAGTACCTCGCCCGGCAGGTCGTAAAGCGTATTCATCTCGCGGGTACGGCGTGTCACTAGTCGAAAACCTGCTGCTCGTAATCTGCGCGCCAGTTCCCGCAGGTCTGCAACTCGAAATTTAACTTCAACTTCCCGCTTCATGAAGAGAGTGTATTACGGCTGCGAGGATTCCGGCGCGGGATAGGCAGCGGGGGCGGCTTTCGGGGAATGCTTTTCCCAGTCCACTTCTTTTACCGGACCGACGACAAAGATCCAGCTGAGAGCGCCGATCCAGACGACGGCCGCCGCAATCAAGAATGGCCAGTAGAAGTGGCCAGTACGATCCAAGAGAACTCCCGTGAGCTTGGGTGCGACTGCGCCAGCGAAATTTCCCACAAAATTCTGGACGCCGGTCCAGCGGCCTACCATCCGCGGTCCAGCCAAGGTTTGGGTCATCGCCCAAATGTTACAAGCCGACGCACCCATGAACGCCCCCGCGAGAGCGAGCACCCACAGAAAAGTTGCGTCCGGCGCGACGGCCGACGCTGCCAGAAAAATTCCCATGCCGGTGTATCCCACAGTTGCCAATGTCTTGCGCACGTGTGTCGGAGATCCGCCAGTGGCAATCCATCGGTCCGACAGCTTTCCGAAGACGGTCGACGAGATCGCGAACAAGACATACACGAATCCACCCACCTTCGCCATCTGAATCATCGAAAGATGGCGCTCGCGAATCAAGTAGAACGGCAGCCATGTCACCAGAAAATACGAGGCGTAGTTAAAGCTAAACTGGCAAATGCATGTTCCCCAGGCCGACCGTTGCCGCAGGATGGCGAGAACTCCAGCGCGCTGGTCTGATATGCGAGGAGCATCGGGTGCTCGCCTTGGCATCCAAGCTACCCATGGCACCAGCCACAATAGACCTGCCAGGCCCAGAGTCACGAAGAACGGCCGCCATCCGAAGCGGTCAATGAACGTTCCCCCAAGCAGCATGCCGACCGCAGGCCCCAGAGCCAGACCGGTAATGATTACGGAGTTGGCGAAGCCGCGGTGGCTCTCCTTGAAGTGGCCGCCGAGAATTTTGCCATAGGCGGGAAAGGCGACAGATTCTCCTATACCAAGGACGACGCGAATGGCCAGCAGGGCTACAAATCCGTGCAGTATGCCTGTGACAGCCGTCGCGGCGGACCAAATAAAAAGCCCAATGGCGAAGACCCACTTCACGTCAAAGCGGTCTACCAGCCAGCCGGCGGGGATCTGCAGAAGCGCATACGTGTAAAAAAAGGCGGAAAGCAGAGTGCCCAATTGCGATGCAGAAATTCCCAGCTCATCTTTGATGAGAGGCGCCGCAATCGAGAGATTGCTGCGATCGATGTAGTTAATGAGAACCGAAAGGCCCAGGAGAAAAAGGACTCGGTTCATTCTGGGATCACCCGCTGATTGCGACGACTGTGCCATCGGTAACGCGGCTACATCGCGACTGGCGTGGGTATTCATCACGGCAAAGCGACCCAATTGTACTCTCTCGCTAGCGGGGTCTTTGGCCGGTTCCCGCCCGAACGCAATGCTATTATTCTCCACAATCCTGAGACCGGCCCTGGAGGAAGTATGAAGAATTTATTCGAGCAAGACGCGGTTGATGAACTGATCGGGCGCATCGACCAACTGCAGCCAGCGACGCAACGGCTCTGGGGGAAGATGGATGTGGCGCAGATGATGGCGCATTGTTCCGCAGCGTTCGATATGGCCTCGGGCCGGCTCAATACACCCCGAAACTTGATTGGCAGATTGATCGGGCCGCTGGTCAGGCCAATTTATACGAACGAGAAGCCATTTTCGCGAAACAACCCTACGGACCCAAAACTCGTCGTGTCAGATCAGCGCGATTTTCTGCAAGAGCAGGAGCAACTCAAGCTAAAGCTTCGGCAATTTTACGAAGGTGGAGAGACGCATTGTACGGGGAATCCGCATCCATTCTTTGGCGCCCTCACGCCGCAACAGTGGAGTCGAGGCATGTATAAACACACGGATCATCACTTGCGTCAGTTCGGTGTCTAAATCTAGATAAACGCGCGAAGAACTCCTACGAAAACGTCGGTAGCTTGACCAGATCATTCTTGGGTACCGACTCAAGGTGTCCGCCGGCCTTGCGCCAGGCGGTCAAGCCGCCGACGATCACGAACGTGTTGAAGCCTTTTTCCCGCAGCAGATGCGCCACCCGGGCGCTGGTCGCCTCGCGCGCTCAAGTACAGTAGAGATAAATGTCTTTGTCCTTGGGGAGATTCTTGATCTCCTCCTCGAGGTTGTTGGGCTCAATGCGGATTGAACCGGCAATGCGCTCGGCTCCGATGTCGTAGTAACCGTGACTGCGCACATCGACGATCAGCACTCGGGCTGCCTCATCCGAAGCCAGACGCGCGGCCAGTTCCTGGACTTGCACCCGCGGTGTGATGCGATACTTTTTGAACTTGATGAATTGGGCCGTGCGATAAATCGCATACACCAGGAGTGCAGCGATGAGGACGATTTCCATGACCCGTCCGGCGGCGTGGAACCCAGTCAAAACGGCTGCGAGAAAGTCGCGCGAAACATATCCCACAAGCAGGTAGGTCACGGAGTAAAGCAACGCCCCGAGGAAGTCCAGGCGGAAGAACTGCCAGAACCGCATCTTCATGCTCCCGGCCAGCGGCGCCGCCATGGTATTGATCCCAGGTATAAACTTCGCGACCACCAGCGTAAGCTTGCCGCGTTTGTAGAACGATTCGGCCGACCGCAGAATGCAGGTCTCGGGGTTCATAGAGAGGCGGCAGAGAAAACCAAGCAGGGCCCACCCGGAGTAGCGCCCCATCCAGAATTGTGCCGAGTCGCCGATCAGAAGGGCAACCATGGCTGACAGAAGCACGGCTGGCCCAGACAAAGTGTGGGATGCGACCCCAGCACCCGCCGCGACCAACGCAATCGCTGCCGGGAAGGGCAGGCCAAGGGCTTCGGCAAACAGCAAGGCAAACGTCAGTGCGTAGCCCTGGCGCGCCATGATGGACAGCAAATCATGCATAAGAGATAGGGAGTCGCCCTTAATTCAGGGAACCTAGTACGGCCAACTTTTGATTCGTCAGGAACACGAAAGGGTTCAGTATAAACAAAACCGGGCGGATCCGATGTACCGGCGCCCGGTTTCGTTGCACGAGGAGCGAGTCTCTCAGGAGGACATTCCTCGTTCAGGGTGAGCAAGACAGCGGCTTACACTCGAAGTCTTTCCGGCCCTGTCCGGGCCGGCGCGTCGAAAAACCTAGGCGCCTTTCGTCTAAAGCTTCGACTGAAGCCGCCCTCTCTCGTTGCTGGTTCATCCGCAGCGGACAGAGCCCTCAGCGACCTGCCTTTCTCAGGTGCTGGGGGGAGAGGATGGAGGTCGCGTTGTGCGCACCTCATCGCATGCCAGTGCGTCTCGTTAGTCTTCCGCTCCGGCGGACATTCCCACCAACTGGCCGCATTTTGAAATTGTTTTGGGAAAAAATCTGTAACATCGGTCACCGATCTTGGTGACGGCCATCAATCGGTTTCAAGGCCCGATTCTGTGCGTGCGCGCACAGGGCTTACTTCTCTCTTGCGACTACAAACTCCGGCGCCCAAAGCAAGGCGCGTTTGATTTCAGAATCCGGGAACGTGCAAATCGATTTCTGCGCCGATTCTGCATAGTGCGCCGCCCGAGCACTTGCGGCGTCGAGCGATCCATAGCGCTGCAAAATTTCCAGAATCTCAGCATGACTTACGCCATTAAAGGCCCCGTGCTGCAGCACCGTCTCGATTTTCAAACGCTCTTGCGGAGTGCAGCGCTCAACTGCATGGATCACCGCCATCGTCGCCTTACCCTCACGCAGATCGCTCGCGACTGGCTTGCCCAGCACGTCTTCGGACGCGGTTAAATCAAGGACGTCGTCGACAATCTGAAATGCCATGCCCAAGTCGTGTCCGTAACGGCCGAGTGCCGCCTCTTGCTCGGCACTGGCGTTGCCAAGAATTCCCCCCAATCGCATGCATACAGAAAACAGACACGCGGTCTTGCGGAAGATAAGATCGAAGTGCTCATCGAGAGTGATGAGGTGCCCCAACTTTTCCATCTGCAGCAGTTCGCCCTCGACCATCTGTTGGGTAAGTTCGATGAGGGTGTCGAGAATGCGGAAGTTCCGCTCCTGCACCGCGATCTTGAAGGCCTGCATGTAGAGCCAGTCGCCGGCCAAAACGCACTTCGAATTTCCCCACTGCGTATTGGCGGCGGGTCGTCCACGGCGGGTCTTGGCTTCATCGATAATGTCGTCATGCACCAGCGTTGCGGTATGGATGATCTCGACAACGGCACCCAACCGGACCGCGCCCTGCCCTTGATAGTCGAGCAATTTCGCAGCAAGCAGTAACATCGCTGGTCGGATTCTCTTGCCGCCGCCCGCGCGCAAGTATTCGCCAATCTCGGTGATCGCTTGCACGCCCGAAACCGTGTCGCGGCCGAACTCGCCTTCCAAGGCGGCGAGATCGTCCCGCAACAGATCGAATACTTCTCTTCCGTTAATGGCGGTCGATGCGCTCAATTCCTCTGTGCTCTCTGTGGTTGAGCTTTCTCGATCTAGTTCGTGCGGTAATTCGTAAATTGCAAGTCAATCCCAAAGTCGTGCGCTTTCAGCAGGGCAATGGTTTCCTGCAGCGTATCGCGGTCTTTGCTGCTGATCCGCACAAGGTCACCTTGAATCGAGGCTTGCGCCTTCTTCTTCGAGTCCTTTATCAACTTCACGATCTCACGAGCTTTCTCGATGGCGATGCCTTGCTGCATGGTGACGCGTCGCTTGGCGGTTCCCCCAGCTGCCGGCTCGACAGGTCCGTAGGTCAGGCCTTTGAGCGAGACTCCGCGTTTCACCAGTTTCTGCTGCAGAATGTCATTGACGGCCTTCAACTTGTACTCGTCGGCGGAGTGCAGCACGATCGCGTCCTTCTCCAGTTCGATATTCGACTTCGAATCCTTTAGGTCGAAACGCGTATGGATCTCCTTGAGCGCCTGCTGGATGGCGTTCGATACCTCGTTCAGATCGATTTTGCTGACCACATCGAAGCTGTTATCGGGCATACATTTCTAATCTTTCTGAAATAAAGGAATCTAACTTTTGAGAGTATCAGAAGTGGGGCTTTCAACGGGCGGGAACTTTGCTTTCAATTATTTCAGTCAATTTGAAAAAATTGTAGAAGTTGCGGGAAGTTTGGTCGCCGACTTCTTCCACCGAAAGCCCGCGCAATTCGCCGAGCTTGTGCGCGGTTTCCTTGACGAAGGCCGGTTCGTTGCGCTTGCCCCGGTGCGGAGCGGGCGCCAGATACGGCGAGTCCGTCTCGATAAGCATGCGATCGAGGGGAACTTGGAGTGCGGCGTCGCGAATCTGTTGCGCCTTCGGGAAGGTTACGTTGCCAGCGAAAGAAATCATGAAGTCCATGTCAAGCGCGCGCCTGGCCTGCTCCCAGGTTCCGGTGAAGCAGTGGAGAATTCCCCCTAAACCTTTTGGAGCCCACTGTTCTCGAATCAAGCCAAGACAGTCCTCCCAGGCATTGTCGCTGCCGTCCGATGGTCGGCAGTGAATCACGATGGGCAACTTCGCTGCTGCTGCGAGTTCCATCTGCCGCACGAACACCTGCTTTTGCGTGTCCCGCGGAGAATGGTCGTAATAATAGTCCAAGCCGATCTCGCCCCAAGCGATTACCTTGGGATGCCGCGCCAGTCGCTCCATCTCAGCGTAGGCATGGTCGGACGCCAATCGAGCTTCGTGCGGATGAATACCGATGCTTGCATAGATGAACGGATGCTGCTCCGCGATCTGAATCCCGGCATCGAGCGTAGGAGGGCCGTCTCCGTTGCCAATGGCGACCATCGTCTGCACTCCTGCATCACGAGCGCGAGCTATGACCTGCTCACGATCGGAGTCGAACTGCTTGCCGTCGAGATGTGCGTGAGAATCTACGAACACGGTTCTAGGTCGCTAGCCACTATGTATCAGAAACCAGCTTATGTTGGGACGGCCGCCACCGGCTGTCTGGCCGAGCTAGGCTCGGCCTGGTTTCGCTCTGGCTATTTTAATCGTGCCCCTACCGGCACATCTTCCAGAAAGCTCGCCAGTACTGGCTTCCCGCCTTCCAGCGAGGCCGCAACAATCATCCCGTTCGATTCCATGCCGCGTAGTTTTCGCGGAGCGAGGTTGGCGACGATCACAACTTTGCGGCCAACCAGAGTCTCGGGCGCGTAGGCTTCGGCGATCCCCGCCAGAACCTGCCGCACCTCGGTGCCAATATCGATTTCCAGTCGCAGCAGTTTGTCGGCTTTGGGCACTCGCTCGGCAACTTTCACCACTCCCACGCGCAATTCGATCTTGGCGAAGTCGTCGATGGTAATCTTCCCACCATCGGTCGCCACTGGCGCTGGTGCTGGGGTGAGCGGAGCCTTCGCCGCCGGCTGCGCTGGTGGTTCCTTTGCTTCGTCGGCCGCTGGACCCCTTTGCTGATCTTCCATCTGCTGCATCCTTTCGATTGCGCTCTTGTCGGCGCGCGGGAAAACTGGGCGCACTTCACCGAGCTTCGTGCCCAGCCGTAACTGTCCCCAAGCCAGATCGGCCAACGCGAGTTTCTTAATGTCGCCGAGGCCCATCTGTTCCCAGATTTTGGCCGTCGCGTCGGGCATCACCGGATATGCCAAAGCGGTCGCAATGCGCAGCGCTTCGGCTGACGTGTAAAGCACCGTGGCCAGCCGCGCCCGGCTCTCATCGTCCTGTTTTTCGCCCAAGGACCACGGCTCGTTCTCGACAATGTATTTATCCACCGCTGCTATTAACGCCCACGCCGATTCCAATGCCCTTGAAAATTGGAACTGATCGAAGAACGTGCCAAATTCGCGAATGGTTCTGCGAGCCGTCTCTGCAATCGCGTCGTCGGCAACAGTTCTCGCAACCGAATGCGATGGATAGGGCACTTCTCCCTTGAAGTACCGGTTAATCATGGTCAACGTGCGGCTGGCCAGATTTCCCAGGCCATTGGCGAGGTCGGAGTTGTAGCGCTGCACCAGCGCGTCGAATGAAAACGATCCGTCCTGTCCGAATACCACCTCACGTAACAGGAAATAACGGAGCGCATCCGCGCCCAAAACGTCGAGAATCGTCTCCGTACGCACGATGTTGCCGCGCGATTTCGACATCTTGCTCTCTTCAAAGAGCAGCCAGCCATGCGCTACGATCGCCTTGGGTACAGGCAATCCCGCCGCCATCAGGAATGCCGGCCAGTACACGCAATGGAAGCGAACGATCTCTTTGCCGATCATCTGCACGTCGGCTGGCCAGTATTTCTTAAACGCCTCCTGCGCCCCGGCATGAGTTGAGCCGTAGCCGATTGCGGTGATGTAGTTAGCCAGTGCGTCCAGCCACACATAGATCACGTGCTGGGGATCGTCGGGCACAGGAATACCCCACGAAAATGTCGACCGGCTAATCGACAGGTCACGCAGCCCCGAACGCACAAAAGAAATCACTTCGTTGCGGCGGGTCTCGGGCCGAATAAATTCGGGGTTTGAGTACAACTCCAGCAGCTTGTCCTGAAACGCCGACAGCTTGAAGAAATAATTCTCCTCGTGAACGGTCTCGGTGATGCGCCCACACGTCGGACAAGGATCGCCAGGCTGCGCGCCGTCCACATATAGTTCGTCAGACACACAGTACTGCCCGGTGTACGTGCCCTTGTAGATGTAGCCGTTATCGCGGATGCGCCGGAACAATTCCTGGACGCGTTTCTTGTGACGCTCCTCCGTGGTGCGGATGAAGTCGTCGTTCGAAATTCCCATTCGCTGCCAGAGCTTGCGGAATTCGGCGGAGATTTCGTCGGCGTACTGCTGCGGTGTTTTGCCCGCCTCCTGTGCCGCACGCTCAATCTTCTGCCCGTGCTCGTCGGTGCCAGTCAGGAAAAAAGTATCAGCACCCAGCAGGCGTTGCCGCCGCGCAATCGTGTCGCAGGCGATGGTGGTGTAGGCGTGACCGATGTGGGGTCGCGCGTTCACGTAGTAAATCGGGGTCGTGATGTAAAACTTTCTGGTCATGCGGATGTGATGTTGGTTTTCGGTTTTTGCGCAAAAATGTAAGCTCGACGACTCTGATACTCAACTTCGGGCGCATAAGGCTCGCGCTCGATGATCTCTTCGATGTCGAAACCAGCTTCTCGCAGATAACCAGTTACGCTTTCCACGCGGAAGAAATGGAATTCGAGCGCGGCCCCGGAGTCCCACAGATCTTCGACCTGCGACGTGTCTTTGCCAATATGGAAGCTGAGCAGGAGGCGGCCTCCGGGCACGAGCACACGCAGCATCTCTCGCAGCGCCTGAACCAGATCGCGCGGCGGCAGGTGTACGATCGCATAAAAGGCTGCGATGCCAGACCACGTGTTGTCGTTCACAGGGAGGGATCGCATGTCTCCCTGATGAAATTCGATGCCGGGATTCAATTGCCGGGCTCGCACGAGCATTCCCGGCGACAAATCCATCCCACACACTTGAATTCCGCAGTTGTGGAGATAGCGAGCAATCTGTCCCGGGCCGCAGCCGAGGTCGCAGGCAACGCCCGCGTCGCGCACGCTCTCGGCGAAGCGCTCGAGTAGTCGACAATCCAGTGGCTTGTTCTTCAACTCGTCGTAGATCCGCCGGGCATACTCGTCCGCAACCAAGTCATAGCCGGACTCAACGTCGCTGATTTTCTCGCGGATCATCTGGTTATCTGTTGATACTACTTTGGGCCGCCGCCGATGTAGGCTCGAGTTGCTTCCTGTATCACCGTTTTGAGCGGCACGTGATGCTCTGTGGCGATGCGCCGGCAGTCTTCATACTCCGGAGCATAGTTGGTAATCGTTCCATTCATGCTCGCAATTTTGATTCGGACCTCGCCCCATTGGGTTCTGACATTTTCCCAGCGACGCGCCAGAGTCTGCCGCACCTCATCTCGCCGTCGTACGCCCAGAGTGGTGGTCTCGGTGAAGATCAATTGCGTCAACTTGCTTGCGTCTTCAGGCTTGCAGAGGACGCTGAGCAGCATGCCAGGACGATTCTTCTTCATCTGCACCGGCATGCCGAACGCGTCCAATGCGCCTTCTTCAAGGAGGCGATCCATGACATATCCGAATACCTGCGGATTCAGATCATCGAGATTGGCTTCCAGGACGGTGATCGTTTCAGACGCGGTTTTTGCAGCGGTTTTTGCAGCAAAAGTCGATGGAACTTCCCCGAGCGTCAATCGCACAACGTTCGGATGCCCGGGGAACTCGCGCGATCCCGCCCCGTAGCCAGATCTTTCAATCTTTATTTCGGGGAACGCGGCAAAACGCTTCGCCAAAGTCTTCACAATTGCGGCCCCGGTGGGGGTCACAAGTTCCGCCTGCACGCCTGTCGAATACACAGGCGCATCTTTCAGCAATTCGACCGTTGCCGGAGCGGGCACGGGAAACGCACCGTGCGCGCACTGGACAGTTCCACCGCCGACGTTTAACGGGGAGCACAGAATCTCATCTACTCCTAGAGCCTCCGCTCCTACCGACGCGCAGACGATGTCGACCATCGCATCCACCGCGCCCACTTCGTGGAAGTGTACTTTTTCGATGGAGGTGTCGTGAATCTTTGCCTCGGCGGCACCCAGAGCTTCGAAGATCGCGATGGCAGTCTTCTTTGACGTGTCGCTGATCGCGGCCTTTCTGATGATTTCTCGAATTTCACTCAGCCCGCGAGCATGCTTGTGTGTGTGTGGCGCGGGCGCCTCCGCCCGCGAATGCTCGTGTAAGTGGTGGTGATCATGATCGTGCCCGTGTTCGTGTTTAGACTTCGCGGGCGAGGGCGCCCGCGCCACATCTTGCCTGGCCCAGTACTGCTCGTGCGGCAAATCTTTCTCGCCTTCCACCCAAACGTCCACCTTGGTCGCTGAAATTCCGCTGCGCACTACGCGCGAAATCTCCAGCCGCGCGTCCACGCCCAGGGCCGAGACGGTTTCTTCCAGCAAACGGGGCGGAACTCCGGCGTCGATGAGCGCTCCTAGAAACATGTCGCCGCTCATGCCGGAAAAACACTCTAGATAGGCAATGCGCATATGAAAATCGTCGTTGGCCCTTAGTCGTTTGTCGTTGGGGCCAACGACCAAAGACTAATCACCAACGACGGAACTTTCATCATAGGGAACGGCTCTATCTGCGTCAAACCCGGCTCTGCTGCCTGCTCTGATAAAATCACTGTTCTTCAATCGCTTAGAGGAACTTCTTGTATCTTCATCTGGAACATCGTCTTGCCCAGCGCGTGCTGGAGTGTCTTCAGCGTCGCTATCCTGGCGCCGTTTTGCCCAACGTCGTAATCGAACAGCCTCCAAAGGTAGAACTCGGCGACTTTGCGATTCCGATTTTTCCGTTTGCCAAGCCCCTGCGATCGGCTCCGCTGAAGATCGCAGAGGCAATTCGCGGGGAGATTGGCGAGATCGAAGGCATCGCCGAGATGCAGGTCGCTCCTCCTGGCTATCTCAACGTCAGGATTGACCGGGGATGGATGGCGTCTGCGCTGGCAGCCGATGCGAAGCCACCCGCAGAAATTCCGCACGGCAAAATTCTCGTCGAACATTCAAGCATCAATCCGAATAAAGCCGCGCACATTGGACACCTGCGCAATGCGATTCTCGGCGACACTTTTGTTCGGCTTCTGCGCTACGCGGAAAGAACAGTTGACGTTCAGAACTACATCGACAACACGGGCGTGCAGGTGGCAGATGTGGTCGTGGGCTTCACTCACATCGAAAAGAAATCTCGCGCGGAGATCGAAACCCTGGCCCGGCAGCCGCGATTCGACTACTACTGCTGGGATCTCTATGCGCGCGTCTCGCAGTGGTACGAAGCGGACAAGCAAAACCGGCAGGTACGCCTGCAGACCTTGCATGCCATCGAAGATGCTTCGACGGAAACCGCTGCAATCGCCGACCTGATCTCGGTGGCAGTGTTGCGCCGGCATCTGGAGACCATGGACCGGCTCGACATCGAATACGACTTTCTGCCCCGGGAAAGCGAGATTCTTCACCTGCACTTTTGGGATGCGGCGTTCGTCAAGCTGAAAGAAAGTGGTGTGCTGACTTTCGAAACCGATGGCAAGAATAAAGGCTGCTGGGTGATGCGGCGGGCAGGGACCGCAAAAATCACAGAGGACACAGATGGCACTGAGGAAGACAGGATCACAGAGGAAGACCAGAAAGTGATCGTTCGCTCCAACGGGACCGTTGGATATGTCGGCAAGGACATTGCTTATCACATGTGGAAGTTTGGGCTGCTGGGGCGGGACTTTGGCTATCGCAAGTTTTATCACTATCCGAACGGCCACGACTGCTGGATCTCAACCGCAAACGGAGAGAAAGATCATCCTCACTTTGGCGACGTCGCTGAAATCTACAACGTTATTGATGCCCGGCAGTCCGAGGCGCAGAACACAGTCATCGAAGCGCTCCGCGGGCTCGGCCACGCTGAGGCCGCCGATCACTACACGCACTTCTCATACGAGATGGTTGCACTGACTCCGCGCTGCGCCGCCGAACTCGGTTACAACCTGAGCGACGAAGACAAGACACGTTCCTATATCGAAGTCAGCGGCCGCAAGGGCTTTGGCGTCAAAGCCGACGATCTGCTGGATCAGCTGATTGTATCGGCGAAGAAGGAAGTCGATTCGCGCCACCCGCAGCTTACGGATTCCGAACGCCAGGAAATCGCCACGCAGATTGCCATCGGCGCTTTGCGCTTCTTCATGCTGAAATACACGAAGCAGTCGGTGATCGCTTTTGATTTCAAGGAAGCGCTCAGCTTCGAAGGCGAGACTGGTCCGTACGCGCAATACGCGGTTGTGAGGGCTACCAGCATCTTCCGCAAAGCGGGCGTCGATCCTGACACGTTCTGCAAGGACGCCGCTGGCAGAGTCTCGGCCGCTGATCAGTCGAATTATCTGAATGGCGAGAGCGGCAACGAATTCTGGGAACTGTGGCTCGCATCTTCCAAAACGTCCTATGTAATCGACAAATGTATTGCCACCACGGAGCCGGCTCACTTGGCGAAGCACGTTTTTCAGCTTGCCCAGCTTTTCAACACCTTCTACCACCGGCATCCCATCCTCAGCGAACCGGACGACAAGCGGAAACGATTTCTGCTTGCCACCGTTGCAGTGGTGCGCCGCGAACTGATTCGCTGTCTCGCAGTCATGGGCATCGCCGTGCCGCCAGTCATGTAGATTCCTGCATCGCTCCCGCCGTATGAGCACGATCTTGCGTGGCGCAAACCTCCTGCGTCTTCCTGCGATGTCGCGCATCCAGTTTCCTTAAGCGCAACCGGGCTGCTACTCACTGCTCTCGGTCAAACCTGCTAACCTTTTTTTCACTCACTGAAAATACGCGTTTTGCTTCCCGTTGCTCAGGAGCACAATGATGGAATTAACCGCTCGGCCTCGCTGTGTCAAGATCGCTCTCATCATTTTGTCGGGCATGACTTTCCTGCTCGTCTCGCGTGCACAAGAAGTTTCGCCCACTGCACAACCCGCGGTTCCTGCCCAGCGTCCGCGAATCGGTTTGGCCCTGAGCGGCGGTGGTGCCCTCGGCCTGGCGGAAATTGGCGTGCTGCGATGGATGGAAGAGAACCGCGTCCCGGTGGATCGCATCGCCGGCACTAGCATGGGCAGCATTATCGGCGCCATGTATGCGACTGGCATGTCGCCCGCCGAGATTCAGACGTTTGCTGAAAAGATTAACTGGTATGAAGCTCTCCTTCCCGAGCCGGTCTATACGCAGATGTCCTACCGCCGAAAGCAGGATCGGCGCGATTTTCAGATCAAAGCTCCGCTTGGACTGAAGCATGGCCTGAGAGGACCGAATGGTTTCAACTCCGGCCAGGGCGTGGGACTGCTGCTGGATCGCATCGCTTTCCCCGAGTCGAGCGCTTCCAGCTTTGACGATCTGCCCATTCCATTCCGTTGTGTAGCCACCGACATGATCAGCGGCGAAGGATTGGTTCTGCGCGACGGCCCGTTGGCGCAGGCGGTGCGCGCGTCCATGGCAATCCCCGGTGTATTTACCCCGGTGGAAATCAAGGGCCGTGTCTTAGCTGACGGTGGCATGGTGCAGAACATTCCAGTTGAGACCGTTCTTGCAATGAATGCCGATGCCGTGATCGCGATAGAGTTGCGCCTGCCGCCGGGCACGACTACCCAAATGGAAACGATCACGGGAGTACTCAGCCGTGCGGTCGACGTCATGATCACCCAAAACGAGCGGCGCTCTCTAGCGTTGGCCAAAGCAACGGTGATCATCGACACGGGTGGTTTCGAAGTGACGGACTACGTGCATGTCAAAGAACTTGTAGAACTCGGCTACAAGAGCGCATCGCAACAGTCTGCGGCTCTGCTGCCATTTGCGATTCAGAATCCCGGCGAATGGCAGCAGTACCTGGCGGCCCGCGCGGCACGCAAACATCATCCGCCCGATAAGGTCGAGATCGTCAAAGTTACAGGCGCCGATTCCGACACCGACAGCAGGATTCAGCACCAGCTCAGCAAGACGCTGCAAGGCCCTCTTAATCTGTCTAAACTCGAGACCCAACTGACCCGCATTGCAGGCGAAGGTGAGTTCGACCGTCTCGGCTACGAAGGTTTCACGCAGAATGGGGTGCCCGCCCTGCGCGTTACGACTCACGAGAAGTCGTACGGTCCACCCTTCGTCGACCTCGCGGTAAACGTGGACGGCTCGGGTGTGGCGGCCTTCGATTTTTCGGCTGGTGCGCGAGTCACCTTCATGGACATCGCACACCACGGCGCCGAATGGCGCAACGATCTTTTGTTCGGCTCCAGCAATCTGGCCGCAACCGAGTTTTACCAGCCTTTGGGCCAATCGCACCTCTTCGTTGCTCCCTTCGCCTTTGCGTCGAAGTTCGCACGCAACTCTTTTACCGGCTTAACTCGCGTTGCGGTCTTCGGCGATGAACGCGCTGGAGGCGGGTTGGACATTGGTTACGACTCCGGCCGCCGCAGCGAATTTCGAATCGGCTATGAACTCTTCGATGGAAAGTTGAGTCCGCTGATTGGAAGCGCAGGCTTGCCAATCGTGCACGGCAGCACCGGCGAATTCCGCGCACGCTATGTCTGGGATGGACAGGACAGTCCCTCGGTGCCTAGCCGCGGTAGCCGCGTCGCAGCGACGGTATCGCGGGTGCTGCAAAGCCCGGGCTTGCTGCATCCGATCGGCCAACTCGATCTGGAGACTTCAACCTTTGTTCCACTCGGACCGAAGACCTCGCTCTTCTTTGACATCTCGGGCGGCACGACCTTTCGCGGATCCGCCGGACCCTTTCAGGTTTTCACGCTCGGTGGTCCCTTCCGCCTGGGTGCGTACCTTCCCTACGAATTTCTGGGCAACCACTATGCGTACGCGTCGCTTGGATTTCGCCGCGAACTCTATCGTCTGCCCACGTTGGCGGGAAGAAATATCTACTGGGGCGGATGGTACGAGGCGGGCACCGTCTTCGGAACGGCCACCGACGATCCCGGACCCGTTGCCGTGCGCGGCACATTTAATCTTGGATTTATCGCGGACACAATCGTTGGCCCGATCGCGCTGGCGGGCAGCGTCAGTCCAACCGGGCAAAGCCGGGTAAATTTTTCAATCGGGCGAGTGTTTTGAGGCCGATTGATATACTTCGCCCTTTGGTTCATCTCAAGAAAACCGTAGGGAGGAAATTGGTGCGCTCGTACACTCTTCGTTTGATGCTGCCCTTACTGCTTACAGTCTCTGCCGCCGCACAACAGAACTTGCCGCAGCCCGCCGCGAAGCCGCCATTCAAACTTCAGGAAGTCATGATTCCCGTGCGCGATGGAGTTCACCTGCAGACCGCGATTCTTACCCCCGTAGACCAAAAGGGCCCTCTACCAATTCTGTTTCGGCGTACGCCTTACGGCGTCCCTGAGAAAGCGCCCGAGCAGATACCTCCTTCTTGGATGGAACTGGCGCAAGACGGCTACATCTTCGTCTTCCAGAATCTACGAGGCCGTTTCAAATCTGAGGGCGTGTTTAACCTTTCCTCCTGGGTCGACTTGAATGATCCCAAGGCCACGAACGAAACCACCGACGCCTACGACTCCATCGAGTGGCTGGTAAAGAACGTCCCCCACAACAATGGCAAGGTCGGAATGTTCGGCGTTTCCTACGATGGATTGACGACCGCGCTCACGCTGCTTCACCCGCATCCCGCGCTTGTGGCGATCAGCGAGCAGGCATCCCCTGTAGATCAATGGATGAACGACGATGACCACCGCTACGGCGCGCTGCGCGAGAGCTACGACTTTGAATATGCGGTCATGGAGCAGGCCGACAAAAACAAGAACACCCACTTCGATTTTGAAACCTACGACACTTACCAGTGGTACCTCGACCTGGGGCCGCTTTCAAACATCAACGCGAAGTATCTTCACGGGTCGATTCCTTACTGGAATTCGAGCGTGGAGCATCCTGACTATGATGACTTCTGGAAGAAAGAAGCGTGGGTCAGCCAACTTCACGCCTCGACTGTGCCTAATCTGAATGTGGCAGGATTCTGGGATCAGGAAGATCCCTGGGGGCCGTGGCAGATTTTTCGTCATGCCGGAGAGAGCGATCCGAAGCATACAAATTTCATCGTCGCCGGTCCGTGGTTTCACGGCGAGTGGCAGACGCCCAAGGGGGAGAGCATCGGAATCATTCCGTTTGGCGGACACGAAACCGCCCGCGAATTCCGCGAGAAAATCCAAGCTCCCTTCTTTCGCTACTATCTGCATGGGCAAGGAGAGAAACCGGCGTGGCAGGCCAGCACTTTTCAGAGTGGATCGAATACGTGGCACACCTACGCGGTGTGGCCTCCGAAGGAAGCGAAGCCGACAAAACTTTATCTGCACGCGGACGGGACACTTTCGTTTGCTGCACCGGACGTCGCTCAAACTGGGCCCGCTTATCGCGAGTACGTCTCCGATCCTGCGAATCCTGTGCCCTATCGCCAGCGTCCCATCTCGCCAACGTATCCGGGCGGGGACTGGCGCACTTGGGAGGTCGCTGACCAGCGCTTTGTCGATCACCGGCCCGACGTTCTGTCATTCGTCAGCGCGCCACTCGATCACGATCTAACCGTTACTGGCCCGTTGGCGGCGAATCTGTTCGCCTCAACTTCCGGCACCGACAGCGATTTCATAGTCAAGCTCATTGACGTTTATCCCGACAACGCGCAGAAGAATACCTGGTCGCCTGAAGAAGGACCAAAGCCGGGCCAATATGCAGAGTCTCTGAATGGATACGAGCTACCGGTAGCGATGGAAGTAAGGCGCGGCCGCTATCTGGTGAGTTATGAGAAACCATCTCCGCTGGTGCCGAACCAACCGACGGAATGGAACATTCCTCTTCGCGATCACGATTACGTGTTCCTCAAAGGGCACCGCATCATGGTCCAGGTTCAATCGACGTGGTTTCCCGTGATCGACCGAAACCCGCAGAAGTTTGTGCCCAGCATTTATCAAGCAACGGCGTATGACTTTGTGCCGGCGACCCAGCGCATTTATTGCTCACCGGATATGCCTTCGCATCTCGTGTTGCCGATCATGCCCTGACCCTGCCCATTGAAAATGAAAACGGCAGCCTCGCGGGCTGCCGTTCTAAAAATCAAAAGCCAAGACTTACTTCATCGCGTTAACACGAGCACCCAGCCGCGACTTGTAACGCGAGGCGGTGTTTTCGTGGAGCGTCCCTTTTTGGATAGCCTTGTCGAGGGCGGAGACTGTCTGGCGGTATGTCTGCTCGGCAGCAGCTTTGTCGCCTTTTTCGATGGTTTCTCGCAGAACGCGCAACTGCGTGCGCAGACTGGAGGCATTGGCGCGGTTGCGCACGGTGCGGCGTTCGGTTTGGCGCGCACGTTTCAGCGCCGAAAGATGATTTGCCATAGTTGCTTCGTTACCTTCGTGTAGTCGGAGGAATATTCGGGTGGGTCCGAATTACTTATTATAGGGAAGCACTCTCGACCGGTCAAACTCAGGGGAGGTTGTGTAGGGACAGCCGCCTCGGCTGTCCGTCGAGCGAAGCTTGACGATTTTCAGCTAAGCACGACAGTTCTAATCATGACAGACGGACTTGATCGCCTCAAGGTACTCATCAACTCGTCGACCCCCATCGTTGTGATGGAGACGTCGGAGGAAATGCATGCCGTGAATCTGGTGCGCGCGGCATGCGGTGAGCTCAACATGGCGACTTTCGAGTGGAGCATTGCCGACGGCCTGTTGCGCTCCGGCTCCAACACTCCGCCGGAAGGACAAAAGATGTCCCTGCAGGCCCGCATCGATCAGGCCACGAGCTGGACCCAAGGCGGACACAGCCAGCCGCAAGTACGAACCTCCCTCAGCCCCGGAAATGCCGAAGCGGGCAGATTAGCACGAGCCATGGCGTCTTCCATGGGCACTGACACATCAGCCGCCGCCGCTTCCGCCATCTACAATACGCGTGAACCGGTTCAGGCATTAGCCAACATGGAGTCGATGACCATCGAAGCCGTCTTCATCCTGAAGGATTTTCACCGGCACATGGATGACCCAGTCGTGGTGCGGCGGCTGCGCGACGTGGGGCAGAAATTCGCAGCCAACCGGCGGACCGTGATAATTACCGCCCCCGAAATTACCGTCCCTGCGGAGCTGGCAACGCTGGTGGAATATTTCGATCTTCCGCTGCCCGATCGCGACCGCCTCCACGAACTCATTCACGATACGTTCTCTCGTCTCTCCAAGACTTACACGTTGAAATTGCAACTCGACTCCGCAGGCGTGGACGCGATGTCCGCCAATCTGCGCGGTCTGACGGAAGAAGAAGCCGAGCGCGCCATTTCGCAAGCACTAGTCACGCGATACGCACTCTGTCCCGAGAGCGTTACCGATGTACTCGAGGCCAAGAAGCAACTGCTGCGGCATTCGGGCATGCTTGAGTTCATCGAAGCCTCGGACAATATGGCCGCGGTCGGCGGTCTGGAAAACCTGAAGCACTGGCTGGGGCAGCGTCGGGGCGCATGGGAAGATGCGGCGCGCGAATTCGGGCTGGAGCCGCCGCGCGGAATGATCATCCTCGGTGTGCAAGGATGCGGCAAGTCGCTTTGTGCACGCGCTGTGGCCGGAGAGTGGAAGCTGCCGCTGGTGAAGTTCGACACGTCGGCGGTCTACGACAAATACATCGGCGAAACCGAAAAGCGCATCCGCAAAGTCTTTCAAGTTGCCGAGGGGCTGGCCCCGTGCGTCCTGTGGATCGACGAGTTGGAAAAAGTCTTTGCCGGGAGCGGCCCTGATTCCGCCTCGGCCGACGCTGGCGTTTCTTCGCGTCTGCTGGCGTCGTTCCTGTCGTGGATGCAGGACCGCAAGGCAGCCGTATTCGTCGCTGCGACCTGCAACAACGTGACCGTGCTGCCGCCGGAATTAATTCGCAAGGGCCGCTTTGATGAATTGTTTTTCGTCGATTTGCCCAACCAGGCTGAGCGCCAGCAGATCTTCTCGATCCAACTGGCAAAACGCAAGCGCAATCCGGCGGATTTCGATCTGGTAAAAGCCGCCTCCGCAGCCCAGGGATACTCCGGCGCCGAAATCGACGCCGCGGTGCAGGGCGCGCTCTACGCCGCCTATTCTGAAAAGAAGCCGCTCTCCACACAGTCGCTTCTAAGCGCGATGGGGCAGACCGTTCCGCTTTCGACCACTCGCGCGGAAGAGATCGCCGCCCTGCGCGAATGGGCGCGCACCAGGGCCGTTCCGGCGTCAGTCCGGGACGCCGGCTCGATCACGACGTAAGGTTTCCCTCACAATCTTGACTACTGTTAGGCTCCCATTGACTCCCTCTCCGACCCGCGTTACGCTTTACTCAATGGTAGTGACCTGCCCTCTGGGCATGCGCATTCCGGTTGGTCCCGTCTTTCAGCGAAACCCTGCTTTGTTCCCGACATGGAGCAGGCACAGGTGTACTCCAATGTCCGCCACTGCCGGGCTTTGCCCGGCCGGACAGCCGAGGGCGGCTGTCCCCACGTTGCTTGTCGGTTCGTGCCAGAAACTCGGACTCGCTCAGGCACGAATCGAAGCATGAATCCAGAGGCCTCAATCAAAGCATGAAGAAGAGCATCGGGGTTAGCCCCAACATCGAGACATTTTTCGGTACGCGCGACGAGAATGTGCGTTTGCTGGAAGACGGGCTCAATATCACAATCAATCTGCGGTCGAACGCCATCGAATTGGAAGGCGCGGCACGGGACGTGGCGCGCGCCGAGCAGGTTTTCGCCGATTACGAAACGTTGCAGCGTTCGGGCTACGCCTTCAACAATGGCGACCTCAACAGCATGTTGCGTGTGCTGGCCTCGGATCCAAACACCACTCTCCGTGGATTAGCGGATGCCGGGCGACAGCGCTCGTTTGGACGCCGCACTGTGCAGCCCAAGAGCAGCAACCAACGCCGTTACCTCGAGGCTATCGAGGCCCACGACATGGTCTTTGGCATCGGCCCGGCCGGTACAGGCAAAACTTATCTCGCCGTCGCCATGGCGATTTCCGCATTGCTGGCCAAGCGCGTGAACCGCATTATCCTGGCGCGTCCCGCGGTGGAAGCGGGCGAGCGGTTGGGATTTCTACCGGGCACGCTGCAGGACAAGATTGATCCTTATCTCCGCCCGCTATACGACGCCTTGTACGACATGCTCGACCCCGAAAAAGTGGATCGCTACCTGGAGAAGAACGTCATCGAGATCGCACCGATTGCGTTCATGCGCGGGCGCACGCTGAACGATTCGTTCGTCATCCTCGACGAAGCGCAGAACACGACTTCAGAACAGATGAAGATGTTCGTCACACGCCTGGGTTTCAACTCGAAAGCGGTGATCACCGGCGACGTAACTCAGATCGATCTGCCCAACGCCCGGCGCAGCGGGCTGCTGGAGGCGATGGACGTGCTGAAAACTGTGGACGGGTTGGCGTTTTGTCACTTCGACGAAACCGACGTAGTGCGCCATCATCTGGTACAGCGCATCGTTCGCGCCTACGACGAACACAAGACGCGCGTCGCGGAGCAGCAACTGCTCTTGCTGGCCGAGCCCCGGCATGCCGATGCGGCGAGCGCCGAAAAACAGGCCGCAGCCGCAGCGCAGGCGGAGAACGCAACATCTGCCGAAGCCAAAGGATAACGTCCGCACTGTGTTTGACGGGAGGGCCCGACGTGGGTCCTCCTGTTCGATTTTGCGCTGAGAACCGAAGAAAGGCTGTTAGTTACACCTTGGTGATTCTCGAAAAGAAAGTCGCAGGATTGAACGACGAGGCGCTGGGGCGCTTTGTCTTGAGAGCGCGAAAAGCCGTAGGCCTGAGGGGACAAGTAAACGTGTTGGTGACCAGCAGTGCGTCCATGCGCTCGTTGAACCTTCGATTTCGACGGCAGAACAAGGCGACTGATGTGTTGTCGTTTCCCTCGACATCCTCCATTTCGAAATCTGGTGAGGCGGCCAAGCTGGCAGGCGAAGTCGCCATCTCCGCCGATATCGCTCTAAAGAATTCTTTCCAGTTCGGACACCCCCCGGCCGAGGAAATTAAGGTTCTTGCATTGCACGGAATCCTTCATTTGGCGGGCTTTGACCACGAGCGCGATAATGGTGAAATGGCGCGCAAGGAAGCCAAGTTGCGCCGGGAGCTGAGGCTGCCGACTGCCCTAACAGAACGAGTGACGCACGATCGAACGCACCCCGCGCACAGACCATCCACGAATCCGCGCAGCACGGCGCAGGCCAAAACATCGCGGAGGACGGCATGAATTTCGCTGTCGCGGTCGCGCTTCTTCTTCTCTTGGGCTTCCTGACACTGGTCTCTTACGTCGATCGCGTCTATCAGGAAGTCGGGAAATTTCTCTCCCGCGAATTTCAGGACAACATCGATGTCTTCGAGCAGAAAATTGAACCCGAACTGGGCGTCGCCCGTCCCCGCGCTTCGCTCTCCATGGCCGTCCTCACGCAACTCACCATCGCAACGATTGCTTTCCTTATTGGCTTTCTGGTTTTCAACGACCAATCCTGGAGCATCTATGAAATCCTTCAGGCTTCGATCAGCCTGATCCTCATCGTCATTCTGTTCAACCGCTTTCTTCCGTTCGTATTCTTTTCGCGCACCAGGGGCGAGTGGCTGATTCATTTCACACTCGTGCTAAAGATGCTCATCTACCTCGTAATGCCTGTGACGATCGTGCTGGGCTTCCTGCAGTCGGTGGCATCGCTGACCAAGCAGAACACTACCGAACAGCCGGAAACTTCCGCCGAGGCTGTGGATGCTTTGATTGAGGCCGGCCAGGAAGAAGGCATTATTCAGGAAGGAGACCGCGACCTGATTCAGTCCGTGGTGGAATTCAGCGGCAAGACCGTGCGCGAGGCGATGCAGCCGCGGCCCCAGATGTTTGCCGTTCCCACCGATACTACCGTCGAGCATTTCATCGAATTGCTCCGCGTCAAGCACTACTCGCGCGTGCCCGTGTACGAAGGCACCATCCATAACATTAAGGGGATCGTCTACACGCAGGACGTGCTGCAAGTGCCCGACAGCGAAGCCCACGTCCGCGTCGTCGAAACGATCATGCGCCGCGACGTTTATTTTGTGCCGGAGAGCAAGTTGGGCAGCGATCTGCTGCGCGAGATGCAGACGGAAAATATTCGTATGGCGATCGTAGTCGACGAATACGGCGGCGTCGCCGGGTTGGTGACCATCGAAGACCTGGTGGAAGAGATTGTCGGCGAGATCCGCGACGACCATGAAAAGCCCGAGATCGTGCGGGAAGGGGAGCGCTCGTTCATCGTTGCCGGCGGAATGGATGTGGACCGCCTCGATGAACTCTTTGGCAGCAAGCCCGAAGGAAAAGAATCGGCTACCATAGCAGGCCTGGTCAGCGAACTCGCGGGCCGGATTCCCCGCAAGGGCGAGGTCATACAGGACGACGGTTTGCGCTTTGAAATCCTGGAATCCACCGACCGCAAGGTGGAGCGAGTGCGAGTCAGTGCGGTGCAGCCCCAGCAGTTGAAATTAATATAACAACGGCTTCGAGCTCCCAGCTTACGGCAACGCCCCGCCGATCGTTGCACTCAAAATCTGAGGTCGTGGCAAATGGAACAACGCGTGAGCATCGTCACCCTGGGCGTGGCAGACTTAAAGCGCAGCACGGAATTCTACGAGCGCATCGGATGGCGGCACTCCGGGGCTAGTTCTGAAGGCATCGTATTCTTCCAGGCTGGAGGCATGGCGCTTGCCCTGTATCCACGGGCGGAACTCGCAAAGGATGCGAATGTTCCTGCTGATGGCGATGGCTTCAGTGGAGTTTCGCTTGCCTATAATGCGCGCAATCGCGGTGAGGTCGACACGACGCTCGAAGATGCCCAAAGGGCAGGCGCTAAAATTCTCAAGCCTGCACAGGAAGCCTTCTGGGGAGGCTATTCCGGTTACTTCTCCGATCCAGACGGCTTCCTATGGGAGGTGGCATGGAATCCATCTTTCACCATCGCCGAAGACGGGGCTCTTCGACTCCCTGAATGACAGCATGAACGCAGTCCGTTTAGGCTCCCCTTAACGAGATTCCGAAGCGACAGTTGGAAGCTCCTGTATTCGCAATCTAAGATGAAGCGTGTGCTGCATGCCTGGCTAGCAGCCAGAAGCTAGAAGCCAGAAGCTGATTCCCATGCCCTTTCGCTCCGGTTTCGTTTGCATTCTTGGTCGCCCGAACGCGGGCAAGTCCACGCTTCTCAATGCGCTCGTTGGTGAGAAACTCGCGATCATTTCACCGAAGCCTCAAACCACGCGCAACCGCATTCAGGGCGTGGTTCACGTTCCGAAGGGCAAAGGCAAGCGTAATGACGGCGGCCAGATCGTGCTGGTCGATACTCCCGGAGTCCACAAGCCGGACAGTTCACTCGGCCGAAAAATGATGGTTGAAGTGCGCGAAGCGTTGGAGGGCTGCGACCTCGTGCTGATGATCATGGATGTGACGCGCGAGTTCGACCGCCGCGACCAGTTTGCGCTCGACTTGCTGCGAAACACGAAGGCGAAAGCGTTTCTGCTGCTGAACAAGGTTGACATGATCCGCGAGAAATCAAAGTTGCTGCCTCTCATCGAGCAATACCGCAAGCTCTATCACTTCAGCGAAGTTATCCCCATATCCGCTCTGAAGCGCAAGGGCCTCGACACCCTTCTGGAGGCGGTGATTGCGGTTCTCCCGGCTGGCCCGGCGTACTTTCCTGAAGATCAAATCACCGATCAGCCGGCTAGGTTCACGGCAGCGGAAATCATTCGTGAGCAAGTGCTGCTGAATACCAGCGAAGAGATTCCCTATGCGACCAGCGTGATTGTCGATGACTTCCAGGAGGGCGCCAGGCTCACGCGGATCGCGGCGACGATCTATTGCGAGCGACAAGGGCAGAAGGGGATCCTGGTTGGTAAAGGCGGCAAGATGCTCAAGAAGATTGGTACTTCGGCGCGTTTGCAGATCGAGCGCATGCTTGGGACCAAGGTATTCCTCGAACTTTACGTCAAAGCTGAAGCGGGTTGGCGGGATTCCCGGCGTTTTGTGGAAGAACTCGACTGGCGCCGCCAATTGGAGCATCGGATGTTGAAAAATAGCGTGCAAGACCCCGGCGTGGAAACGATCAGAATTGCTGGGGAGAAAGGAAACGATACAGAAGGCTAGGGTTTGTTATGGCGGCGAATAGCTCGAATCAGGCTGCCATTGCCGGATTTGATTCATGCCGCTAGAATCGAAACAGGCCGTGCTTCGCCGGGCGGACGCAGGACGAGTGACCAACCATGGAATCTGGGACCTCCGAGGAACACTTCCCGGAGCATGACTTCGATCCAGAAAAGCTGAGCTTGCGAGTGCGAGTCACGCTCGCAGCCGATCGGAAGTCCGTGGATCCGGTCGTGGCCCAGGTGATGCGCGCGATCCGCGACACGAAATGCATCGACGGCAAGGCTGACGCGGTTGAACTTGCTCTGCAAGAGGCTCTGGCGAATGCCGTAATTCATGGCGCCAAGGAAGACCCCAGCAAAATTGTTGAGTGTGTAGTAGTTTGTGACGAGCAACGAGGGGTGCTCATTATTGTGCGCGATCCCGGGCCGGGCTTCGATCCCAAGACGATCCCCAGTTGCACGGTCGGAGAGAATCTTTATTCGAATCATGGCCGAGGAATCTTCCTCATTAATCAACTGATGGATGAGGTTGAGTTCCGTAAGAATGGAACCGAGATTCACATGGTGAAGCGGTAGGTTTCTTCGGAGCGCGCTCGCGCCCCGCAAACAAGTTCTGAGGTAAAGGAAAGTTTAGATGCGGAAGGAACACGGATTCTCCCTTATTGAACTTCTGATCGTGGTCGCGATTATTCTGATCATCGCGGCGATTGCGATTCCTAACCTGTTACGCGCCAAAATGGCCGCCAACGAGTCCGCGGCTGTCGGCGCCATTCGCACCATTAACACCGCCGAGATCAGCTACAGCTCCGCTTATCCGGCGGTGGGCTACGCCGCCACCCTGTCTGCCCTCGGTGGGATCGCTCCCTGTACTCCCAGTCCAGCGGCCGCCTGCTTGATCGACAGCGTGCTCTCCAGCGGCACCAAGAGCGGATATAACTTCACCGCGGTCGGTACGGGTGGTCCTCCGGCTACCGAATACTATGCGGCTGCCGTTCCGGTCACGTTCAACCAGACAGGTGTTCGGAGCTTTTGCTCGGTGGAGGATGGAACAATTCGCGTCGATCCCAGCGGAGCCGCGATCGCCAGCGAAGCCGCTTGCCAGGCGCTCGCGCCTCTTCCGTAAAGGCTGTTCAATACCGAGTTCTGGCCTTATTTGTAAGGTACCGGCGTTACCTGATCTACCGTCCTGCCCGGTGATAACCTTACGAGATGTCTCGCGATCCTGAAGTACTCCAACCTACCATACCTGCTCGCTCTCGCGCAGTGGTTGCGTTCGCTCTCGTACTCGGATTGTTTCTCGGCGTGATCTTTGTGGGATCGCTGGGAGGTCTGCTGCTCTCGCGACATTCGGGTCGGACCCTATTGAATCGTGTGTGGTCGGCGGTCACAGGCAGAAGTCTCAGTATCGATGTAAGCCAACCGACCGTGGTCGATCGCATTCAGCGACTGCAGCGCTTGGAGACAGTGGTTTACACCATGGACAAGATCGTGTCCGGCGCGAAGCAACTCTCCTTCTTTCCGGATTTTCTGGCCGGAGATCAGTTGTTGATGTTGGTGCACGGCGAGGTTGTCGCCGGGATCGACTTCTCGAATCTGAAGCCGGGAGATGTCAAGATCGAGGGCAAGCAGGTTCGTTTGCACCTACCCGCGCCACAGGTGTTCAGCACGCGCATCGATAGCGCGAGAACCCGTGTGTATTCCAGGCAAACCGGGTTGCTGGTACCCACCGACCCGAATCTGGAAACAGAAGTGCGCCAGGCAGCGGAACGCCAGCTACAACAGGACGCCTTGACCGACGGCATTCTGCGAACTGCCCAGCAGAATGCTTCCTCCACGATTACCAGCCTTTTGCAGGGTTTGGGATTCGAGACGATTGAATTCGATTAACGGAAGACTTTATAGACCGGCGAACTCCAGGAGAACAATCTCTGGATTCGAACCCAAGCGCAAGGGTGGTCCCCACGTTCCCGCTCCGCTCGAAGTGAAGACCTGCATTTTCCCAATCCGGCTTAAACCGTATACAAATTGGCGGTAAATTCGGCGCGCCATCCAACTCCAAGGTATGAACTGACCTAGATGCGTGTGTCCGGACAACTGCAGTGAGATGCCGGCTGCTTCTGCGATCTCCGGGCGATCAGGCGCGTGTGTCAACAGAATGCTCGCTCGATTGCGGTCCAAGCCGATGCTGTGTAGAACCGATGCAAAAAGTCCATCCTGCCGAGCGTTCCGATAGGGCACGCCAATAATCTGCAAGCCGTCTACTTCCACTTTTTCATTATGGAGCACGCGCACACCAGCGGCGGCAATGGCGCCGAGATATTTGCTGTCGTCTCCAAACTGCTCGTGATTTCCCGCGACAAAATACACGCCCTTGGGGGCCATCAGTTGGTTCAACGGCGCCGCGGCCTGATGTGCGTCAATAGCGGTTCCGTCGTATAGATCCCCAGCAATAAAAATCGCGTCCGGTTCTTCTTTGAGAATCGTTGTCACTAAGCGCCGTAGAAATCTCCCGTTTCGAACGTGTCCCAGGTGCACATCGCTGATTAGTGCCGCCCTTCGTCCATGCCAGCTTGCCGGCAGATTCGCCAGCCGCACGGTTGTGCGCGTGACTCGCGTCCAGCCGGCGTTGAAAACTCCGTAGAGTCCCGCCATGATCGCGGCACCGAACAAGACTTCAACAATCCGGTGAAAGTTAACCACCAGCCCGGCCAAGTTCGCGACTTCGAGAATCATCCACGAGGAGACTGCCGCCACGAAGAGAAACGTGAGTAGACCGATCCACACCGCGGCAGCCGTATACAACGCACGTACCGACGCATTCGTATAGCGAAAAGCCAGTAGGGAAGCGGTAACAAAGCTTACCGACAACAATCCGAGGATTATCCCGGTCCACGGTGCTCCATGAGAATGGGTCGACCCGGGGATAAACGTCCAAGTTTCATACAGCAAGTAATGTGTCAGAAAAAGTATTGACTGAACAGCCACAATGAAACCGATAAGTCCTTTTCGTGCGCGCATGGAACATTAGATTCACCAAAACGGAATTCGATTGTAGGTCCAGACCGAAAAGAGGGAAACACCGCTGCCCACTCGATCGAATGCCAAGGTTTGCCAAATCGCGGCTACGGCGTGCAAGCTGGTATTCATGCCTGAATTGCCCGATATCGCCGCCTATATCGCCGCGCTCGAGCCACGCATTGTCGGCCAGCCGCTGGAGCGCGTACGGTTGAACAGTGCCTTCCTGCTGCGAACGGCGCAACCGCCGCTGGCAAGTGTGGAGGGCCGCACCGTGCACGAACTGCGGCGAATTGGTAAGCGCATCGTGTTCGGATTAGAGAAGGACCTCTGGCTGGCGCTGCATTTGATGATCGCCGGACGATTGCACTGGCAAGGCCCAGGAGCCAAACTGGCCGGCCGCCGGAGCCTAGCCGCCTTCGATTTTCCCAATGGTTCTCTGGTCCTTACCGAGGCAGGCACAAAACATCGCGCCGCTTTACACGTGTTCCAAGGTGAAGAGAGCCTGCGCGCCATCGACCCTGGAGGAATCGACATCTTCTCCAGCGATCTCAATTCGTTTCGTGCCGTGCTCACGGCCGAGAACCACACGCTCAAGCGGGCACTCACCGATCCCCGCCTGCTGAGTGGCATTGGCAATGCATATTCCGATGAGATCCTGCATGCGGCGCAACTGTCTCCCATTGCGCTCACCCAAAAACTCAAATCTGAAGAATGGGAGAGATTATTCGCCGCCACCCGGCACACTATTCAGCATTGGCTCGACAAGCTCCAGACCGAAGCGAAGGCTGAGTTCCCGGAAAAAGTTACGGCGTTTCGCAAGGGAATGGCAGTTCATGGGCGCTACGGCGAACCCTGTCCAAGATGCGGCGATAAGGTTCTGCGAATTCGTTATGCAGACAAGGAAACAAATTATTGCGCGCGCTGCCAGACCGGAGGGAAAGTTCTTGCGGATCGAAGTTTGTCCAGGCTCTTGGGATCGGACTGGCCACGAACGTTGGAAGAGTTGGAAGCTCTCAAGCGGCGCTAAATGCGGCCGTCCGGCATCGGCTTTCGGGAAGCATTTCAAGCCGCAAGCTCGAAGCCGAAAGCCGACTTCACTCCTTCGCCGCGATGGCCAACGCCTTCATCTTCCGATAAAGATGGCTGCGCTCCAGGCCCAGCACCTCAGCCGTGCGGCTTACGTTGCCATGGTTCTGGTCGAGTGTCTTCAGGATGTAATCGCGCTCGTAGGCGTCGCGAGCCTGATGCAGCGTAGAAAATTCACTCTTTGGCGCGCGCCGGCTGCCTTCGCGGTACACCAGCGGCGGCAGATGCTTACTGTCGAAGCGCGTAGTGGTAGGGTTCATGATCACGATACGCTCAATCACATTGCGCAATTCGCGCACGTTGCCCGGCCACGAGTAGCGCATCAGTATTTCAATGGCGTCATCACTGATTTCCCGCGGCCGGCGCCCATACGTGGCTGCCAGTTCCTTCAGAAAATGCCGTGTGAAAAGAGGAATATCTTCTTTTCGCTCGCGCAATGGCGGCACAAAAAAAGGAATCACGTTGAGCCGGTAGAAAAGATCTTCGCGGAAGTTGCCCCGGGAGATTTCTTCATCCAGGTCTTTGTTCGTCGAAGCGATCACCCGTACGTCGACCGTGATCGTTTCGTCGCTGCCTACTGGCGTGAAACGCTGCTCCTCGAGCGTGCGCAACACCTTCGATTGTGTCTTCAGGCTCATGTCGCCGACTTCATCGAGAAAGAGCGTTCCGCCATGAGCCCGCTGAAATTTGCCTTCCTTGTCGGCCGCCGCTCCGGGAAACGACCCTTTGCAATGGCCGAACAGCTCACTCTCGATCAAGTCTTCCGGAATTGCGGCGCAGTTGACCTCGACAAAAGTTTCGTCCTTTCGCAAGCTCTGGCCATGGATCGCATGGGCCACGAGTTCTTTCCCCGTGCCGGATTCGCCGTAAATCAAAACGCGGCCATTGGTCGGCGCCATCAACCCAATCTGTTGGCGTAGAGCCTTCATCGGAATACTGTCGCCAACGATGAGGCTCTTCACCTGAAGCTGCTTTTTCAGGTCGACATTCTCCCGGTGCAGCTTCTTGGATTCGATCGCGTTCTTGACCAGGATCAGAGTTTTTTCCAGGGAAAGCGGCTTTTCCAGGAAGTCATAAGCGCCCAGTTTCGTCGCGCGCACGGCGGTCTCAATGGTTCCGTGGCCGGAGATCATGATTACTTCGGGAGGGTTATCGAGCTCGCGAATCTTTTCGAGGATTTCAAGGCCGTCGCTACCTGGAAGCCAGATGTCGAGCAGTACCACGTCGAATGCGGTCTTGCGGAGCAACTCCAGGCAAGCCTCGCCGCTGTCCACCGAAGAAGTGGCGTAGCCTTCGTCGGCCAGGATGCCCGCCAGGGAGTCGCGAATTCCCGCTTCATCATCAACGATGAGGATGTTATGCATGTTGGACGGTAGCGGCTGCAGGCGCGGCTTCCAGCACAACCGGGAGTTCAACGATGAAGCGTGTGCCGACAGGATGGTTCTCTTCTACGCGGATCGAGCCGTGATGATCTTCCACGATGCGGCTCACAATGGCCAACCCCAGTCCAGTGCCGCGTTTCTTGGTGGAGAAATAGGGTAAGAAGAGTTTTTCCTTGAGTTCGCGGGTTACGCCGTGGCCGGTGTCCGCAACCGTAATTTCCACCGCGTCGCGCGTCGCCACCAACGAAGTCGAAATTTCAATCTCGCGCACGACGGAATCTTGCGATGCCTCCGCCGCATTGTCTACCAGATTGGCTACGGCGCGTTTAATCGCTTCGCTATCGGCCATGACCTTGGGAAGATCCGCAGCAAGCGATTTGTGCAGATCGATTCCGTCCAACCGGCCGTTGAACATGGAGAGAGCATTCTCGATGACTTCGTTGATGTCGGCCGGCTGTGGTTTGGCAACCGGAAAGCGCGCCAGAGTAGAGAACTCGTCCACGAGGCGCCGAACCGTTTCGACTGCCCCAGCAATTGTTTCCGCACATGAACGGACCACACCGAGCGAGGCCGGATCATTTGGTGTAGCCCGGTCGAGATGCCGTTGAATGCGCTCCGCCGATAGCGCGATGGGCGTCAAAGGATTCTTGATTTCATGTGCCACCCGCCGCGCCACTTCCCGCCATGCTGCCTGTTTCTGAGCCTTGAGCAAATCCGAGAGATCTTCAAACACCACGACGTATCCCGAGCCCTCGCCCTGATGCCTCAGAGTGGCTACGGTTACGGCGACGTTCAGCGAGACTCGAGGCAATTGAATCTGCATCAGGCTAGTCGTCATGCCCATGCGATCGGCGCGCCGCAGCAGCGGTTCGAAGTCTTCGAGAACTTCGGTCGGGAAAACGTCTTTCAGAGACGCTCCACGAAGAATCTGAGGTCCGCTCTCGTGTCCTGCGTCGGGATGAAACATGCGGAGCAACGCCTGATTGACGTGGGTAACCCGACGACCGGCATCGAGCGAGAGCACACCCGTGGGAATACTCTCGAGGATGGTTTCCATTTGACGCCGACGTTGGTCGAGTTCGGCGTTAGCGGCGCTCAGGTCGCGGCTGGAAGCCTCAAGCTGCCGCCGGCTGCCCTCGAGGTCTTCCGCCATGCGGTTGAAGGAGCGCACCAGGTCGCCAATTTCGTCGGCGGCACTGAGCGGCACGCGATAGTCGAGGCGTCCGCGCGAAATTTCCTGCGTAGCTTCGGCCAGAGCGGATAACGGTCTCGTCACGATCTTGGACAGAAATAGAGCAAGCCAGGTGGTCACGAAAAGCACGATCATCGTGAGCAGCAACAGCAAGCCCATGTAAGTGCGGCGCACCAGTTTCCGCTCACGGGCCAGGTTATAGTAGCGCTGCTGGCTGGCTTCGACCTGTCGCACGGTTTGCGAAAACTCTCGCGGCAGCGGAATCGCCACAAGAATCGAGCCACCGCCCTCCACCGGAGCACTGGCCAAAGTGTAGTCGACCTGCTGCCACGTGAACTGTGCGGGATGACCCGCAACTGCGTCCGACAACGGCAGTCTGGATTTCAGGAGTGCCCACGGCGCGGGCAAATTGAAACTCGCTTCTGCGTTGCCGTCTCGAAGCGCCAGTGCGAATCCGCCTTGCAGAGTCTGTTCATGGCGCTGAAACTCCGTCACCACCCCGGAAAATCCGCGCCCGGCGAAGCCGCGCTCGATTTCCGGAGATCCCGCAATGGAAGACGCTTCTGACCGCGCGTTCTGCATCGCATAGTTCGCCAGCAGCGTTGCCATGGCGTGCGTATCGGCTCGCACTTCTTCCACGGGAGTTGAGAACCATTTGTCGATCGAGCGGTTCATCAATCCGTAGGCAAACCAGTACATGACCATTACCGGCAGGGAGGAGAGCAGTAGAGCGCCAGCGACCATGCGCGTACGAAACTTCGAACCCAGCACTCCAAGCCGCCGTTCCGCAAAAAGTTTCAGCAGATTGCGTAGCAGAACAAATGTGAGCGCGACGAAAAGCAGGAAGATGAGTGCCGAGAGCGCGGCAAAGACAATAATGTCTTCGTTGTTTCCGGGACGCAGGAAGGTCAGATCAAAAGCAGTTTGCGACACCAGGATCGCAAGCAAGAGAAAAACGGAAATCGCCAGCAGAATGATGACCTGCTTGCGATGCGAAATCTTCTCCGGCGGAATTGAACTCGACTGAGCCACGGGAATTTTCGCGTGCGAGGCGCGTCCTGTGTGCGTCGAGACGGAAGCGCCAGCACGTGCCAGTCATTATAGATGCATCGCGGCGTACCTAAGCTGCATCTGCGCGCTGTGACCCTGCCGAGTTATCAGCTGAAATGCTTAAGACCCATGAAAGCGGCAGTCGGTATTAGGGCTGGTGATGCCGGCGAGCCCGCTGGCTCAGAATCTCTTTAAGCATGGCATCGTAAGCGGGCTTCGGCTTATAGCTACGGTCGAATGGCAGTGCTGCACCGCGCGCACCGTGCGAGTGCGATCCGATCCACGAGTACTTGTCGGTGAAGCCCCAGGTCTGAATCGCAGTGCAGCCTGGATTTTGCAGACAAGCCCGTACGACGCCGCGATATACCTCAGCCTGTCGAAGAAGATCGTCGCTCCGGGCCAAGCCGTTGGAATTCACGGGCAGGGCGACGTCGAGTTCCGTGATGTGCACCTGCACTCCCAACGCCGTCAGCCGCGCAATGTTGGTCGCAACTGCTGCAGTGTCAAAATCAAGCTGCGAGATGTGTAACTGCAGACCAATGCCATCGATGGGCACGCCGCGATGCTTGAAATCCTTCACCATCGCGTAGATTGCGTCGGATTTCGGGTTGAGTCCCTCGCCTTCTGCTTCGTTGTAAAAAAGCAGCGCGTTCGGTTCCGCCGAATGCGCCCAGCGGAAAGCTTGCTCAATATAGGCTGTGCCTCTATCCGACAATCCGATGCCGGGCTGGTTGTACCAGAGAGAATCCTTGACGTGGCCCTTCGCATCCAGAGCCTCGTTCACCACATCCCAGGCGAAAACCTGGCCCGCGTAGTGCTTCATCACCGTAGTGATGTGCTCTTGCAGCAAGTGGGACAACTGAACTGGCGTGAAGTTGCCTTGGACCAGCCATGCGGGATTGTTGTGATCCCACAGCAGGCAGTGTCCGCGAACTTTCATGCTGTGTGCGTGCGCGAAGCGGACGACCTCATCTCCTTCGCGAAAGTCGAATGCACCGGCGTCCCGGCGCACGACCCACCACTTCATCACGTCCTCAGGCTCGATCATGTCGAATTCGCGAGCCAGGGTTGCCGAGTAAGCGGCTTCAGAGAACAGCGACGGACGAACGGCTGTGCCAATCAACACGCCGGCAGACGTTGCCGACTCTCGTAGTGCCTGCGGCCAGGAGGCGAGAAGAATTGCGGGAGCAAGCAGCAGAGCCGCAGCGCGAACGGAAATGTGAAGCATCATGACTACTTCGCGGCTTGCGCGCGGGCCAACGGCGGAGGAACTGCCCGTGCCATCGCATCGGAAATATCTTTTGTGAGATCTTTTCCGCCTTGGAAATTTACCACGAGCGACTGTATGGTGAAGATCGGTCCCCACGGAATTCCCCACCAACCCGCAACCAGACTGAGCAGGATCCAAGGCAATCCCTTGGAAACCGCGCTCTCCCCCGCTGGGATGAAATACGCGCCCGATGACCGGCGGAACGTCAGCACCACGATCGAAATGCAGTACTGATAACAGACGATTTTGGCACCCCGCTGAATTTCGAATCGCATCTGATCGGAAGACATATTCTCGGCGCCTTGAATCTTCATATGAGCTCTCCTTGGGGGAGACGGAGACGCAATTGTAGGAGCCGCTTGGAGCGAGGTAAAGAACCAGAAAGGATATGAACTTCTGCGCTGTTTTGTCTGGTTTTTTCTTACCTAGGTGCGGCGGCCTTCCGGCAGAAACCCTTGAAGTGGACACTCTTCGCATACCGGTTTGCTCTTCCGGCAATAATTCTTTCCTACTCCCACGATGAGCCCGTGCATCTCGTTGTAGACCTGCACTAGCGCGGTACGAGTGGCAGTGCTCATTGCGGAGGGTGGGTGAGCGGCGCCTTGCAAGCCGGATTCAAGCGGGGTTTTCGCAGGGGTAATCTCCTGCTGATCAACGATTGGCTCAAGCGCTCGTTGAAACAGCTGTCGAATTTCTTCGTAATCCGTTTTCTCCGGCAGGATTCCGTGCCGGTCAATGATTCGCCGGGTGTACGCATCCACCACGAACACCGGATGATTACCCGCATAGAGCAGAATCGAGTCGGCTGTCTCTGGGCCCACGCCGTTCAAGCTGAGTAACGATTCGCGAAGTTGGTCCGTCGGCTGTGAGAAAAGTCGATCCAGCGAGCCCCCATAATTTTTATCAAGGAAGCGAACGAACGTCTTGAGCCTCGTTGCTTTTTGGCGGAAATAACCCGACGGTCGGATCAGCCGCTCCAGTCGCGGCTGCGACACTTTCCGAATTCCTTCGATGCTCAAAACGCGCGCCTTGCGCAGATTTCCCATAGCAAGCTCCACGTTGGTCCATGCAGTGTTCTGCGTAAGGTAAGCCCCAACAATGACTTCGAATTGGGTTTCGGCTGGCCACCAGTGCTGCGGCCCCCACACCCGATAAAGCGCGCGGTAGTACTGCCGAACTGCATCTTCTTTGCGGGATCGAGACACGTTAAGAAGTCCTTACTTCGAGTCTAATCTACCGGGCGTGACCAGGCTTGCTTGCTCTCCAAGAAGTGACCGAATCTTACTGAAGTGCATGTACCTGGGCCGCCAGCGAGCGCTTTCGCTGCGGGAAAAGAGGCATTTGGCGCGGAGTTCAGCGAAATCAGATGCTCTTTCGGGGAAAGTCGCCGTTAGGTGCAAGTACTTAAGTAAGTGGTGCAGTAATCCCGTTGCGTTGACAATTTATGTCAACGCAGATGAGCCGCCTCTCTCCCATGATGTACGGCCGTTTGCGCAATGTCCGCACAAGTGCGTGGCAGCGTTCCACCCGCGTGGATAGGAGATCCGGGTATGTCTCAACGGCTGGGTGACCTTCTCGTCAAAGAGAAGATCATTACCCCAGAGCAGTTGGAACAAGCAACGAAGGCCCAGAAGGAACAGAGCTGTCGCCTGGGGTCCGCCCTGGTGAAGCTTGGCTTCCTTACGGACGAGGATGTCACAAATTTCCTCTCCCGCCAGTATGGCGTTCCGGCCATTAACCTTTCCTACTTCGAAATTGACCCGGCTGTCGTCAAGCTGATTCCATTCGAGACCGCCAAGCGTTACCAGATTCTTCCTTTAAGCAGAGTGGGCGCATCTCTCACCATCGCGATGGTCGATCCTACCAACGTCTTCGCGATGGACGATATCAAGTTCATGACCGGTTTCAATATCGAACCGGTGGTCGCCTCGGAAAGCTCCATCCTGGCGGGTATTGAAAAGGCCTACGGCTCGACCAAGGAAGAAGATCTCGAGACCGTGATGCAGTCGATGTCGGAGATGAACGAGAGTGATGTCGAACTGCAATCGGAAGAGCAGCAGATGGAGCTGGCCGAGCTGGAGAAAGCGGCCGACGAAGCTCCCGTCGTCAAATTGGTTAACGTCGTGCTGGGCGATGCGGTCAAGCGGGGCGCCAGCGACATCCACATCGAGCCTTACGAAAAAGAATTCCGCGTCCGGTTCCGTATTGACGGCGTACTGCAGTCGATCATGTCGCCGCCGATGAAGTTAAAGGACGCCATCACATCCCGCTTGAAGATCATGTCGAAGCTCGATATCAGCGAAAAGCGCCTGCCGCAAGACGGTCGCATCATGCTGAAGATGAATATCGGCGGCCGCAAGAAGCAGCTCGACTTCCGCGTCAGCACTCTGCCCACGCTGTGGGGCGAGAAGATCGTGCTTCGCTTGCTCGATAAAGAGAATCTTCGTCTCGACATGACCAAGCTCGGCTTCGAGCCCGAGTCGCTGGTGAAATTCGAGAAGGCCATTCTGAAGCCGTACGGCATGGTGCTGGTCACCGGGCCGACGGGGTCGGGCAAGACCAATACGCTCTATTCGGCAATCTCGCGTTTGAACCAGCCCGACACCAACATCATGACCGCCGAAGATCCGGTCGAGTTCCAGTTAGGCGGCGTCAACCAGGTGCAGATGAAGGAGCAGATCGGATTGAACTTTGCCGCAGCGTTGCGATCCTTTCTGCGGCAAGATCCCAACATCATTCTGGTCGGCGAAATCCGCGACTTTGAAACGGCTGAAATTGCGATTAAGGCCGCACTCACGGGCCACCTGGTGCTTTCCACGCTTCATACCAACGGAGCGCCCGAAACCATCACACGTCTCATGAACATGGGTATCGAACCGTTCCTGGTCGCCACCTCCGTCCATCTCATCTGCGCTCAGCGCCTGGTGCGGCGCATTTGCAAGGACTGCACCGAAGTGGTGGATGTGCCGGTACAGACGCTGATCGACGCAGGGTTTACGCCGGAAGAAGCCAAGACGGTGAAGATCCAGAAGGGCAAGGGTTGCGGAGTCTGCAATAGCACTGGATACAAGGGCCGTTGCGGTTTGTACGAGGTCATGGAAGTCGACGACGAAATCCGGGAACTAGTTCTGGTGGGCGCGTCGGCGGTCGAACTGAAAAAGAAAGCCATCGAGCGCGGCATGATCACGCTGCGCCGCAGTGGATTGATCAAAGTGGCAGCAGGCATGACCACGCTCGAGGAAGTGGCGCGCGAAACGATTCATTGATTCGTCGTCGGCCGTTTGTTGTGACTCGTTCGCCAACGACTAACGACCACCGACCAACGACGTCGAGAAAGATCAGGAAGTTCAAAGGGAAGGACACTAGTTATGGGTTTGTCGTTAAGCGATCTGCTCAAGAGAATGCTGGAGATGAATGGCAGCGATCTCCACATCACCACCAACTCGCCGCCCCAGATTCGTGTGCATGGCCACCTGGTGCCGCTCGATCTCCCGCAGTTGACGCCGGCTGAGACCAAGCAACTGGCCTACAGCGTCATGACCGATTCCCAGAAGCATCGCTTCGAAGAAAGCCTCGAGCTCGACTTCTCGTTCGGCTTGAAAGGACTGGCCCGCTTCCGCGCCAACGTTTTCAACCAGCGCGGCGCTACCGCCGCAGTCTTCCGTTTGATTCCTTTCGAAATCAAATCGTTCAATCAACTCGGTCTGGCCCCTGTCGTGGGCAAGCTCTGCGACAAGCCTCGAGGCCTGGTGTTGGTTACTGGACCGACCGGTTCCGGTAAGTCCACGACGCTCGCCGCCATGATCGACAAGATCAACAGCGAGCGCCACGACCACATCCTGACCATCGAAGACCCGATTGAGTTTGTGCACATGAACAAGAATTGCGTGGTCAACCAGCGCGAACTTCACGCCGATACCAAGAGTTTCACCGACGCGTTGCGCGCCGCGCTTCGTGAAGATCCCGACGTCGTGCTCATCGGCGAAATGCGCGATCTGGAAACCATCGAGTCGGCGCTGCGCATCGCCGAAACCGGCCACTTGACCTTTGGCACGCTGCACACCAACTCGGCGACCTCCACCATCAACCGTATCATCGACGTCTTTCCCGCTCACCAGCAGCCCCAGATTCGTGCCCAGCTGTCGCTGGTTCTGGAAGGCATCATGTGCCAAAGCCTGCTGCCGACGATCAACGGCAAAGGCCGCGCCATGATCATGGAAATTCTTATTCCCAACGCAGCGGTGCGCAACCTGATTCGCGAAGACAAAATTCACCAGATCTACTCCTCCATGCAGTCAGGACAGGAAAAGTTTGGAATGCAGACGTTTAACCAGTCGCTGGCTACCGCCTACTTCCAGAAACAGATTGCGCTGGAAACCGCAATGGCGCGCTCCAGCAATACGGACGAATTACAGGAAATGATTAACCGTGGAGCCAGTTTGATAAACCGGCCCACCGCGGCGGGAACAACTTTGGCACGAGGTGCTGCTCCCTCCAAGCACTAGGGGTGGTGGCAGCGGGATTTAGGAACACAGTATTCAACAAACCGATACATCAGTCGAGGAGAACTAAACCATGCCAGTCTTTACATTTTCCGGCAAAGACGCGTCGGGACAGAAGATTTCCGGGGAGCGAATGGCGTCCAACAAGCAGGCGTTGGCGCAGGCGTTGCGCCGCGAGCGCATTACCCCGGGCGCGATTCGGGAAAAGGGCAAAGAATTTTCCATGCCCACCTTCGGTTCCGGCAAAGTTGGGACCAAGGAAATAGCGATCTTCTTTCGGCAGTTCTCGGTGATGATCGACGCTGGCCTGCCTCTGGTGCAGTGTCTGGAAATCCTGGCTGCAAACCAGGAGAACCAGGCCTTCCAGAAGATTTTGACTGGCGTGCGGACCACCGTCGAAGGTGGCGCAACGCTGGCCAATGCCATGCGCGGCTATCCCGTCGTCTTCGACGATCTCACCACCAACATGATCGAGGCGGGCGAAACCGGCGGTATTCTCGACATTATTTTGCAACGTCTGGCCACCTACGTGGAAAAGGCCGTACGCTTGAAATCGGCCGTGAAGTCCGCGCTGATCTATCCCGTCGCCGTGGTCAGCATGGCGGTTGTGATCGTCGGAGCGCTGCTCAAGTGGGTCGTACCCATTTTCGCCAATTTGTTTGCCGGACTGGGCGTCAACCTTCCGCTACCCACCCGCATCGTCATGGGCCTTAGCGGATTTGTGCAAACCTTCTGGTGGGTGTTCATCGTAGGTGCGGTTGCCATTTTCTTTGGCATCAAGCAGATTCGCAAACACCCGCGCGGCCGTTATTACTTCGACAAGCTGCTTCTCCACGTTCCCGTAATCGGGACGCTGTTGCGGAAGATCGCCGTGGGCCGTTTCACCCGTACCCTGGGCACGCTGATTACTTCCGGCGTTCCTATTCTCGAAGGCTTGACCATTACGGCGAAAACCTCTGGCAACGCGGTTCTGGAAGAGGCGTTGCTGAAAGTACGCAAGGCCATCGAAGAAGGCCGGACCATCGTCGATCCACTGCGCGAGTGCGGTGTGTTCCCGAACATGGTCACGCAAATGATCGGAGTCGGCGAAGCTACCGGCGCCATGGATTCGATGTTGCAAAAGATTGCCGACTTCTACGAAGAAGAAGTCGACGCTGCGACCAAAGACATGTTGGCCATGCTGGAACCGTTCATCATCGGCGCTCTGGGCATCATGATTGGCGGTATCGTCATTTCGCTCTACATGCCGCTGTTCGCCATGATCGCGAAGTTGGCTGGATAGAGGCAGGGTTCAAAGGGAAAAGGGTTTCAAAGTTTCAAGCGGCGATCTGCGCGAAACTTTGAAACCCTTCAAACCATGAAACCTTGAAACATTATCGCCATGCAATCGACGTTCGATGAACGCAATTGGCTGGTGTGGCTGGTTCGGGTCCGCATTCTTATCCTGACCCTTCTCTTCGCCATTGAGCTGGCGGTTGCCCAGTTCAATCCGGCCCCGCTGCCCATGCGGCTCTTCATCAGTACCATACTTCTGTGGTATGGCCTCTCTTTTTTCTACATTGTTCTGCTCTCTTTATGGCGGGAGCACCGCCTCCAGGCTGCGCTGCAGGTTTTGACCGATCTTATCCTTGTCAGCCTTGTCGTCCATGAAACCGGAGGATGGGATAGTTCTCTCAACTTTCTTTATCCTCTGGTTATCATTGTTGCGAGCGTGCTGCTGACACGTGTGTGGGCGCACCTGGTCGCTGCCCTGGCATTCATCCTTTACGGAACAGTACTGGAACTGAACTATTTTGGATTAGTTCCGTCCTACGCCAGTTCTCATCCCGGCCTGAAGACTCTTCAATCCATTATTTTCGTCAACCTGTTCGCTTTTCTGGCGGTGGCCTACCTCGCCGGATTGCTCACCGCAAAATTGCGGCAGGTGGGCGTACAACTGAAGAACACCAGCGGCGCACTCGAAAGCCTGCAGGCACTGCACGAGAACATCATCCACTCCATCAGCAGCGGCCTCATCACTACCGGCCTCGACGGTCGGATCACTCTGGTAAACGGCGCTGCGCAGCGGCTCTTGGAGCGCACTCCGGCGGAACTGCTGGGTATACGGGTCGATCAGCTGTTTCTCGATTCTCTCCCCACGGTGGAGTCTCCGCAGGCTCACGGCGAAGTCCGTTTCGATGCGCCGACAAAGTTTCGCAAGACGCTACGCGTACGCGTTTCCGCTCTGACCGTGCCGGAGCGCGGAGAACTCGGATACGTCTATGTGCTCGACGATCTCACCGAGATCCGGCGCCTGGAGCGCGAGGTGCGGATGCAGGACCGCTTGGCCGCAGTCGGTCGCTTGGCGGCCGCTATCGCACACGAAATCCGTAATCCGCTGACTTCCATTGCCGGGTCCGTCAGCATGCTCTCCGGCGTGCCCGAGATGAACGATGATCACCGCCGCCTGCTCGACATCGTGACTCGCGAGTCGCAGCGGCTGAACAGCATCATCACTGACTTCCTCGCCTACTCGCGCACCAAGCAATATCACTTGGACAAGGTCGACCTGATCCACCTCGTCGAAGATACATTGACGCTTATGGATCACCGCATGACCGCGGAAAACACCGGCATTACGATTCAGCGTCGGTTTCCTCCAGGGCAGGCTTGGACCATCGCCGATGGCGACAGGATCAAGCAGGTGTTTTGGAACTTCTGTGAGAATGCTGTTCGCGCAATGAAAGACGCCCAATCCGGCTGTCTCACAGTCACGGTCGAAGCGCTGGGCGAAGACTGGCAGATTGGATTTACCGACACCGGCCCGGGCATGAGTCCGCAACAGATCGAAAAAATCTTTGAGCCCTTTCAGTCCAACTTCGAGGGCGGAACCGGGCTCGGGCTGGCCATCGTTTACCAGATTGTGCAGGCACATGGTGGCAAAGTGTGGGCGCGGTCCAAACCGGGGCAGGGAACTACCTTCGTGTTGAGGTTACATCGTCTCGAAGCCGGGCGTGCACTTCCCGCCGCCGAGAACGCACCGGACAAAGCGCAGGTGCTGGTCGCAGCCGCCGGAGGTGGACGTGGCTAACATCCTGGTTTGCGACGACGAACGCTCCATCTGTGAAATGCTCGATATCTCCTTGCGCCGCGAAGGGCACCGCGTGGAGACAGTACAGGCGGGGCAGCAGGCGAAGAACAAGATCGACGGCGCGCTCTACGACGTCATCATCACCGACATCAAGATGCCGACCATCGACGGCATTGAAGTGCTGCGCCATGCCCACAAAATTTCACCTGATTCTGCCGTGATCCTGATTACCGCGGTCGACGACTACGCCGCTGCCGTCGAAGCCGTGAAAGCGGGAGGCGCCACGGACTATATCCGCAAGGGGCCTGGACTGGTCGACGAGATCAAACTGGCCATCAACCGCGCGGTTGAGAAACTCAATCTCAGCAAGCAGAACTTCGCGCTGCGGCGCGACGCCGCGGCCCGCAATTCGCTCGACAACATCATCGGCTCCAGCGCCGCCATGGAAAAGCTCAAGCAGACGGTGCGTACCGTGGCCTCCACCGCCAGCACCGTGCTAATTCACGGTGAAAGCGGCACCGGAAAAGAACTGGTCGCCCGTGCGGTCCACGTCTGTTCTCCGCGGGCTACTGAGGCTTTCGTCTCAGTAAACTGCGGGGCTTTCCCCGAAACCTTGCTCGAGAGCGAACTTTTCGGTTATCTCAAAGGCGCATTTACCGGAGCGAACCAGAACAAGCGCGGCCTGTTCGAAGTTGCCGATGGCGGCACCATCTTCCTCGACGAAATCAGCGAAATGACATTGGCCATGCAGGTGAAGCTGCTGCGCGTGCTGCAGGAACGCACGGTGCGCCCGGTGGGCAGCACCAGCGAAATTGCGATCGATGTGCGTGTGATCGCCGCCACCAACCGCGATCTCGACAAAGCGGTTGCCGAAAACCTGTTTCGCGAAGATCTCTACTACCGCTTGAATGTTATTCCCATCCGCGTGCCTCCTCTAAGCGAGCGCCGCGAAGATATTCCACTGCTGGTGAACCACTTCTTAAAGAAATACGCCGCCGCCGCCGGGCGCAGCATCTTGCGGGTGCATGCGCCTTCGCTCGACTCATTGTGCGGTTATGAGTGGCCGGGAAACGTTCGCCAGTTGGAGAACACCGTGGAACGCGCCGTTGCCCTGGAGACGACCGATGAACTGCACGTCCAACTTCCTGCCGAACGTCCCAAAGCGCGCGCCGCGGCCGCCTCTGCCGATGGAGGACCGCTGCCGGAAATTGGTGGCGATGTGACTCTTCCTCAAGGCATGGGCATGGAAAACTATGTGGCGGGAATCGAGCGCTCGCTCTTGCAGAACGCGCTGCATCAAAGCGGCGGCGTGCAGACCAAAGCGGCCGACGTCCTCGGCATCTCCTACCGCTCGTTCCGGCATTTGATGAAAAAGTACAGCTTGTAGGCCCTGAACAACGATGAGTTCGCTATGACTTCGAAGATCGTCCTAGTGTTTCTACTCGAAAGCGCTCTACTCGTGTCCACAGCCTGCGAGATCCCGACTTCGGTTACCCTGAAAGATGGGCCTTCATTCACTTTGAGTGGCAGTGGGCACCTGGCGTCTTTCACTGTTTACGCTCCGGAACCAGGTCACAAGATCGCAACTCCTCTTGACCGAGGAAGCGTCGTCTGGCAGATCCGCGCAACCGACGGTTACTTCAAAGGAGCCATGGTCGAACACATGAAAGTTCGCTATGGTAGTTTGCCGCAAGGATACTTGCAGACGGTACCCAACGATAGTCCGCTTCTCGGCTGTGTCTCTAGTGACCGATGGTGTCGTTCTCCTCGTGTTCTCGAAGCCGGAGAAATCTACTACTTCTTTGCCGAAACGACGGATGCTCCCGGCGCCGAAGGGTTCTTCTATATGGATGGGTCTGCTCCAATTGAACTCAAAATCCCCGGCCTCTGTCAGAGCGGGTTCAGCGGCAACCTCAAAGCCATAAACTGCGGAACGGGGACGCCCTATGTCGAACCGCAGAATCTAGATAAGTTTGTCAGGGAGCACCGAGTCAACAAGTGGTTCTAAGGTTTTCCCTTGAGTTGTGCCTTCCATCCCAGCACGCGCGCCTTTGCGCCCTCCGCCTCAGCTTCGGGAATCATCCCTTTCTTCTGGTAGAGCACCGACAAGCTGGTGTGCGCCAGCACATCGTCCGGATCGATTTCCGCGAGGCGCTGCGCGACCGCGATCGCTTCATCATAACGTTGCAAGTCCTGCAGCGCCCGCGCCAGTCCGTGCATCGCTTCAGTAAATTTCGGATCGGCATCCAGAGACTCCTGATACGCGGCTACGGCCTTTTCCAGCTTCCCATCGGCCATCAAATCAAGAGCGGCATAGTAGTGGTCTTCAGCTTTTTGGCGGGCGTTCGGGTCAGGCATGCAGGAAGAATTCCACGCAGAAACAGGATTCTAACATGAGCCATCATCGACTTTGTCTTCGGGACCTCAAACCAAGAAAAACACCAAGTGCCGCGAAGGTTTCTTGGCGCGCGTTTCCTGCGTGATCCTTCGCGCCCTTCGTGGTTGATGGGTTTTTCTTGAAGAGTTCCTTGACCGACTGAGTATGATGGCTGCATGCGCTACAAGCTGCGTTTTCTTTGGAATGCCACCAAGGGCCATCGCCTGGCCCCATGGCGCAGTCCCTACCTGCTATGGCGCATCGAAACCTACACAGGCGTGAAGATGACGCAAATCCACTTTTTGGAGTTTTGGGAGTTCGTGTGGCGGGAGCGAAGCGATCTCTGGCGCTTTCTCAAGTGGACCAGCGAGATGGAGCGCCACGTCCATCCCAAACCCAAAAAATCCTAGAAGCGCTCAGTAGCGCCGCCGTCCCGGCGGCTGTCGTGGCGGCGTCTCGCCGCCACTCGCGCCGGCGAGACGCCCGCGCGATAGTTGGCAAAGTGCCGTGTAAGAAGTTAAGCTCCCTTGCCCGCCGCTGCCGCTTCGCCGAGGAAAATGTTGACCTCCGCGCCCTTGCCGGCACCGATAATCTGTGCCGCGGCCGCGCGATTGGCCACAATCTCCAGATATCCCATGCTGCCGAGTATGCCAAAAACCTCGCCCGGTTCGCCTTCTGCGAAATTCTTGCGGATGTTCGTTATCTCACGGCTACCCACCACAATCTTAAATTTAGCCGATTCTGTAAACAGCGCGGGAGTGTCTTCGGGCGTCACGTTGGTGACCAGGTTGCCGAAGCGGTCAACCTTCAGCACCACGGCGCGCAGTCGGTTCTCTCCGGCGGCTTTGGGTTTGGGCGCTGCGAAGCGCACGTAGTCTTCAATCTCATCGCCGAATTTGTGCGAATCCACCATCTTCGCGAGATACGCGGCTACGGGAGCAAAAATGTCGCGCCCGTGAAATGTGTTGCTCACGGGCTGCCTGAAATAATGTTCTGAAGTGATGTGCCGCACGTGGATGCGTTCTTCCTTCGCATACACCATGGACAGCACGCCATTGTCAGGTGCCACGAAATGATATCCGTCGCTCGATGCCAGAATCGGCCGCCGCTCCGTGCCCACCCCTGGGTCCACAACCACCATGTGTATCGTCCCATTCGGGAAATACGAATACGCCTGCGAAATGGCCAGCGCGCCATCGAGCACATCGAAGGCTTGCACGGCATGGGAAATGTCCACGATTTGGACGTCTGGCACGATGTCGACAATGACGCCTTTCATCGCGCCTACGAAATGATCGTTAGTTCCAAAATCGGTAGTGAGAGTAATGATCGGACGGTGCGACAAGGGTCCCCTCGCTGGAAGATAAAATACCCGGTACAGCGAAATTAATTGGCGGAGAACCCATGCGTCAAGGCACGTAGGTAATGGCTTGAATCGCGCTTCTCGCGGCTCGGCAACGAAACGCGTAACCGACCCGAGGCTTTCTCCCCATCTACTTCTTTCCCCGCACCTCGTCCACCACCTGTCGGGTCGCTGTTTCTACCGCCTCCGGGGCCTCTTCCATGTCATGATTCGCATCTACCACCACTTGCCGCCCACGCGTTGAAAGTTTTGCCAGGCTGGCCTGCAGTTGATGAATCCAGAGTTCATGATACTCGGCGGCCTGCTTTTCTAGACCTGGAGGAGCCCAATACCTTCCTGCCGTCAGCACCACGAGTGGGCGATCCCCCAGGCTGCCCGCATTCCGTGCGGCGCCGTCGAGTTCCGGATTGCCGGTGCCGCGTTCGGGAACCAACTTGCCACCTTCGGTTGCCGCGCATCCTTGCTCCGCATCCACCCGTAGCGTCTCAGGCCGCGCATTGAGCTTGGCCAATATCTTGCCCTCCGCAGTCAATTGTGACGGCGCAGGACCGCCCATTCGACTCGCCATAAATCGCAGAATGCCGAAACGCACCATAAATGGCAAGGCATTGCAGAGCGTCTGCCGCGCACCTGGCGACATGCGGTTGAACGCCGACAACATAAAAGGCGGCTCTGGTTCGTCCGGATGCGCCGAATCCACGAACACCAACCCGGCAACATCCTGCGGATAGTGGCTGGTATAAACGCGCGCGTATTCTCCTCCGATCGATGCGCCGACTAGCACATAGGGTGGCGCGACGCCTGCGCGGCTTAATATTTCATGGAGATCGCTGACCACGCTCGTGCTGGTTCTCGGCCCTTGCGGCGGATCGCTCCACCCAACTCCAGCGCGGTCGTACCAGCAGGCGCGGGTGAACGTAGCAAGCTTGGTTTGTATGGGCATCCACGCGTATCCCGGACTGTTGCCGCCGGTTTCGAGAATGACTGTCGGGCTGCCTTCGCCCGAACAGTAGAGATTCAGCGTACGTCCGCCGACATCGACGGTCCGCCCGATCCGTCGAGGAAGGTCCTGCGCGTCATGGCTTCTGCCAACTTGTTCGTATGTAAAACTGGCGAGCAACAGCAGAAGCACCAACCCGAACATCCCGACACAAATTCCGAGAATCCACCGTCTGAGTCTCGTCATGCCCGGCTCCTCTGAACTAGTCTGAAGCAGATCGCCTCACTCAGTTCTGCGCTTAAGGTCGACTCTGCAATGAAGCTCAAAATCTTACATATATATGCTATCACACGACATGTCGTTAAACGTCATACTGCCCAAACCTTATTGGATCCTCGATATCAATCCGGATACGACTTTTAGCTTAGGAACTTACGCCTGCTCGCCGGTGTCCAACCAGCAAGGGACCTGTGAATGTTCTCTCCCCTCACCGACCGTTTCGTCGCGTTAGGTGTTGCTTCGGCGGTTGTGGCGACGCTCCTGGGCGCCGCCGCCTCACCAGATCAGCCGCTAAGCATAATCAGCGTGTTCGCACGGGCCGCCGCTTACATATTGGTGGTTTTCGTCACGGCGGCGGCTACAACCTACCTGAGCCTTCTGCTCTCGGGCGAAGGACAAACGATCCTCGCCAGAGAAGTTGCAATTCGCACCGCGGCAACCGTGGTATGGCTGCCACCCTTACTGATGTTCTCCATGCAAGGGTCATGGTTCGTTTTGTTCATCTGGGCAGTGCTCGTCATCGAAGTGTCGTGGTTGGTTGCATTTGTTCGACGGAAGGTGCAACACAACGACGCGGCGGTCGCGCCGCAAACACTGCAGTGTGGCTGTACGTTCTCGGTTCTGAAGCAGGATTTCCCGTCCGGAATCAGCATTCTGGGTGCCCTCATAATCCAGGGATCAATTTTCGGCGCCGTCGATGGCCACCCTGTCGTTGCGAGCCTGCTCTATCTTCTCGGCACCACGGCATTCGCGTACCGTGCCCTGCGTATGTTTCAGGATTTGCCAGAACTCAAAAACTCTGCCTTGAGCCAGCCGATTCCTGCAGTGCTTATGACTGCGACATTCCTGGTCGTGTTTGCATGGCTACCTCATATGCTTAGGGGCGGTTCGGGCATTGGTGGAAACTTCGAGGGAACCGCGGCGAACGGTCACCGATCGACCGAGGCGGCACAAGCAAATGAATCCGATGCTCGCAAAAAAAAGCACGCTGCCCAGGGCACCGAGACTGCCATGGCCCGGCTTCGATCTCTTTTCCACTCTGGCGACTCAGAGTCTCGCGGAAGCTCCTTTGCAATCGCGAAGCATATTCTCGACTCGACGTTCGCGGAGCCAGCAGATGGAACCAAAGCTCACGTGAAGACCCTCCAGAAGACCCGGATTGCCTCTGCTGTCGACGTGGTGGGTCCCGTTTTTCCGGGCGTGGAACTTTATCCGGAGGTCGAGCCTCTCACCAGGCTGGTAGCTCCGCCCTTACCGGGCAGTAGAAGCTTCGGCGCGGCTTCCTCTGATCCGCTCAGCATTCCTTTCGACGGCGTTTATTGGTTCTGGCGCGGCCCGTCGGATCGTCCGCCGTCGAATTCAATCGTCATGCACGGGAGTCCGTCGGCGCGGTTCTTCCGTTCCACCGACGGGGGAATGTCCATGGAAGCGCGTCAGAACCTGGGATTCATGGTCGATCCGAAACGCTACGGCGCAATCGAAATTCTTTTCGAAAACGCCGATCCGTTCCCGAACACGGTGAGCATTTTGTTGAAAATCCGCAATACGTCGGTTCCCGGCAAGCCCATCCTGTCGCTGGGCATAGAGGGACTTTCTGCGCCGCCCGCGTCCTCGTTAGCGAGCGGCACAGCCGCCACTCAACGGCTGAGATTTCCCATTCCCAGGGCAATCTCCATCGGCACTTTCGATGAGTTGACGGTGAGCTACTACCTCAAAGGCGCGCGCAGCGACAGGAGCGCCCGCATCGCAATTGACCGTTTTCAACTTGTACCGCGAGGAGGATAGTTACTGACCGCCCCGAGCCAGGGCTACTCGTACCGCAACGCCTCGATCGGATTCAGACGCGCCGCCTTCAGGGCCGGGAAGAATCCTGAGACGATCCCCACCAGGGACAGAATCACGAACGAGATCATCATGACACTGATGGACGCGTGCAGAAAGATCGCGCCCTCATGATCGGCGGTTTTGTAGAACTCGTCGTAGAGCGGCATCGGCGGGATCGCCCAGGTCAGAATCTCCGCTACCGCCATTCCTACCACGCCGCCCACGAACGTAAGGACCAAAGCTTCCAGCAGAAACTGCACCAGGATGTGCCGCGGCCGCGCTCCGATCGCCTTCCGCAGGCCGATTTCCCGCGTCCGCTCGGTCACCGAAACCAGCATGATATTCATCACGCCGATGCCGCCCACAGCCAGGGTAACCATGCCAATCAATCCCAGCAGGACTTGCAGCCCCAGTGAAAACGCATTGATCATGGCGCGATCTTCAATCGTGTCCCATTCCGGGGTGGCTTTGTCATCCTTGGGATCAAAGTGATGCCGCCGCGCAATCACTTCGCGCACCGCCATCAGCGCCTTTTTGTTGAGTTCGGGCGCAGTGGGTTGGATGATGATCTCGTCGGGATCCCGAATGTTTTTGAGATCCCGCATCAGCGCGTAGGGGACGAAGCCATTCTCGTTGTCCGGACCCTGATACATCGAGTCCTGAATCTTGTTGCGCATGGAGCCGATCACTTCGAAATCGAGACCGCCAATTTCGACGTGCTGTCCCACGGCCGGCGCGCCCTGAAAGATTTTCTTGGCCGCGCTGTAACCCAGAATCACTACCCGGCGATGGTCGGCAAAGTCAGTCTCGTTGAAGTAGCGCCCATCTGCCAGGTCGAGCTTCCGCATCTGCCCGTAAGGCATATCCACGCCGCGCACCTGAAGAGACACGACCCGCGTGCCTATTTTGAAGCCGAAATCGCGGTCAATCTCTCCGCTCACTGCGCGCACGATGGGCACTTCGTCCCGGATCGCCTCCACGTCTTCAACTTCGTACTTGACCGCTTTGCCCGCCCTCTGGCCGCCAGCCTGCATGCTGGTTTGCCCCGGCCAGATCACGATCACGTTGTTGCCCATGTTCAGGAACGCGTGCAGCACGCATCCGCCCAGGCCCTGCCCGTACGCGAGCAGTAGCACCACCGACGCCAGGCCCCACACGATGCCCAGCATGGTCAGCGTCGAACGCATGCGATCGCGCATGAGCGACTGCCAACCTTGCGAAATGAGCTCTTTTAAGTACATAAAAAAAGTGGCCAGTGGCCAGTGATTAGTGGCCAGCGATTAGTGCCACTGGTTTTCCTGACCACTGGCCACTGACCACTAGCCACTGATCCCTACTCAATGTGAATGTCACCCGATCCCGTGTGCACCCGCAGCATCGGTCCGCCGCCGTGAACCTTGCCGCGGATCTCCCGGTGCGAACTGTCCACCCGCCCCTGCACTGTCATCTCGATCGGCGCGCCGACATCAATCGATCCCGAACTCGTGGAAATGTCGGCGTCAAAGGCGGCGTTCGTCGGCAGGTGCACGCGCACGCTGCCCGATCCCGTGCGAATGTCCCAGTTACCATTCTGCGTGCCTTCGGCCGTCACATCGCCGCTGCCGGTTTCGCCGTGGAAGCTGCCCTGCACGCCGCGCGCCCTGATGCTCCCCGAGCCCGTATGCAGGTCGATGTCGCCGGTTGACGCCTCGTCGATCTCGACATCTCCGCTTCCGGTTCCGCCGCGCACCGATCCCGAGATCTGTCGCGCACGGATGTTGCCCGACCCGGTTTGCAGGCGAATCTCGCCAGTCAAGTTCGCAACCTTCACGTCGCCCGATCCAGTCTGCGTTTCTACGTTGCCATGAGTGCCTTCAACAATCTGGTCTCCCGAGCCGCTGCGTGTCCGCACGGCAGTCTCCGCAGGCACAGTGATCTCGTAGTCCACCGAAATGTTGTGCATGTTCACGTATTCAATGTGAATGCTGTTGCCCTCCTGCCGGATGGGAGGATGCTGTTCGATTTCGTGAACGTCGGCGTCCCGGTTGCCGCTCAGCCAGTGATTGCCGACATAAATCTTGCCTCGAATCGAGACCGATCCGGTCGAACCGGCGCGTACAGTGACGTCGCCGGAACGAGTGAGGACCTCAAGATCGACGGGTCCGCTCACCGTGAGGGTTCTTTCGAACGTCCCTTGTGGCGTCGAGGCGTAAACAATCGTGGAGGCTAAAAGCACGACCAGCGCGATCGCATACACCGACCGGCTGGACACGGTAGCAGAGCGCAGGGTTCGATACTTCAAAGCGTGGTTATTCATATCGTAGTGACTCCACAGGTGTCATATCCGCGGCGCGCTGGGCGGGATACATGCCCGCGGTCACGGTGATCAAAGAAAGTGTCAGGATCGAGGCGACAATTGAAATCCAGGAAACGATGGGATGCGGAACGAAGTCGGGCAGCGGCAACGCTTCCATCGCCGTACACGTGCCAAGCCCGAAAGTCAGGCCTAGAAGGCCGCTCACCACCGTCAACATCGCGGATTCGGCGAAAAATTGCCGTAGGATGTCGCGCTTGGTCGCTCCCATTGCCTTGCGTGTCCCGATCTCGCGTGTACGTTCGGTGACCGAGACCAGCATGATGTTCATTACGCCGATCCCGCCCAGGCACAGGGTCACAATCGCCACGCAACCGAAGAAAATGGTCACGACACCGAAGATCTTATCCAGCATCTTGGCGCCATCCATCGTGTCCCAGATAAACAACGCATCCTTGTCGAGAGCATCAAAGTGGTGCACCCGCGCCAGAGCGCGCCGCACCTGCAGCACTGCGGCTTCATGTTCTTCCGGATCGCTCACTTCGAAAACGATGTCATCGAGATAGCCGCGCGTAATTCCCGCGCCCGGCTTGGTCGGAGGCGGGAAATCTCGCGACACCGCCGAATAAGGCGCAAACAAATAGTCGTTGTCCGGGCCGCTGTAATTGGAATTCTGTTTCTTCTCCTGCAGGACCCCAACCACCAAATAGGGGACACTCTGCACCAGCACGCTGGCGCCGATTGCCGGCTGCCCGGGAAACAGTTGCCGGTAGGCCTTAGACCCCAGTACGAGCACGCGGCGGCCCTCACGCTCGTCGTCCTCAGTAATCAACCGGCCCTCGGAAATCTGCAGCGACCGAAAATCCTGATACGAAGGCCACATGCCCACCACGCCCCGGCTCGCCAGGTTGTACTGGCTCACTTCCGGAATCGTTCGCCGCAGTTCCGGGCTGACATTTCTGACCATGTAACACTCGTCGCGAATCAAGTCAGCATCATCGACGCTCAGATGAATCTCCCGTCCCGCCGCCCGACCGCCCACTTGCGAACTGGTGCGTCCGCCCCACATGATCACCAGGTCCTTGCCGAGGGTCTGCATGTGTTTTTTTTGGTCAACGCTGAAGCCGCGCCCCAGTCCCACCAGAATGATCACCGACGCAATCCCCCACACGATTCCAAACATCGTCAGGAAGGTTCGCATCTTGTGAGCCCGGAAGGTGGCGAATGCTTGTCGGAGGATTTCGGAGAGAGTCATGGCGGACACCAAAAACGGTGTTGGGTCTTAGGACACAGGTCTTAGGCTTAACACCTAACACCCAAGGCCTAAGACCCAACACCGCCGTCCTTACTGCAGTACGACCTGGTCGCCTTCCTTCAGTCCACTCAGTACTTCGGTCTTCGCGCCGTTCGAGATCCCAATGTTTACGGCTACTTTCTGCTTGCCGTCCTTGCCCTTCGGATTAGGGATTTCCACGGAAGCTTTTTTATCCTTGTCGTAGAGGATGGCGCCTTCAGGAATCTGCAGCACGCTCTTGTGCTCTTCCAGGATGATTTCTGCGTTGGCGGTCATCTCGGCTTTGAGTTCGCCGCCTGGATTCTGGATGGATACGCGTACCTCAAAGGTGGTGACGTTGTCCTTCTCCACGCCCATGGGAGAAATTTTCGTCACCTTGCCATCGAAGGTCTTATCCTTGAACGACTCTACCTTGATGCGTGCCCGCTGCCCGAGATAGACCTTGCCGATGTCACTCTCGTCAACCTTGCCCTTCACATACACTTCGCTGGTATCGCCGAGAGTCATGACCAGCGTTGCCGATGAACCCAACACCAGGATCGAACTCACCGCGTCGCCCATCTGCACGTCGCGCGACAGCACGATGCCATCGATTGGCGAGATGATGTCGGTATAGCTGAGCTGCTCCTCAAGCTGTTTCAGGTTCGCCTGATCCTGCGCGACATTCGCCTGGGCCTGCGCGATCTTCGCCTTCAGCACGGTCACCTGCGCCTTCGAAACGTTCTGCTTGTTCAGGGACATCTCGTAATTTTTTTGCGCATCCTCCAGGGCAGAGGTCGAAACCACTCCATCCTTCGCCATGTTGACAGCACGCTCATAGGCGCGCTTCAACAGCGGCACATCGGGACCTTCCGCATCCACCTTGGCTCGCTCGAAATCGGCCTGCGAGCTCTTCAGGTTCGCCTCTGCTGCCTCTAAAGCTGCCTTCGACTGCTCCACTTGAGCCTCAATCTCGATCTTGTCAAGTTGAGCCAGCAATTGTCCCTTCTTGACGCGGTCGCCGTAGTCCACCAGAAGTTTTTTCACGATGCCGCTGGCCTTCGACTTGACTTCTACTTTTGTGATCGGCGTAACCTTGCCGGTCGCGACCACGCTTTTGGCTAAGTCCCCCTTTTCCACTTTGGCGAGTTTCGACGGATCAATCTTGGTGCCGCCACGCGTCGCCGCGAATACTCCACCCGCAATCAGCAGCACGATCACGGCCACAATGCTTCCCCAAATAATCAGTCTGCGACGCTTCTTTTTATTATTTCCGTTACCGTTCACAACGCCTCCTGTAGATACCGCCAAATGGAGATTGGGAGCCATCCGCTGCCCTCATGGATATGTACGCGGCCCGCCTTGCTTTTGTTCCTAGGATTCTCAAAACGGATTTTCAACCTGGAGTTAACAAGACCACAGCGGCCCGCTAAACCATCTGCCGCCTTCCGGTTAGACCAGCGACCATCTAAAAGGATAGCGCATTCCAAACTCGAATTTTGTGACCCCGCGCACTCAGCAAGGACCATGTAGGGACAGCCGCCCTCGGCTGTGCAGTCGAGCGAAGTTCGACAGGTTTTGACGTACGCTCGATAAAACAACCTCGGGCCTTCGGCCCGAGGACAGCCGAGGGCGGCTGTCCCCACACAAGCAATGATCCTTTGAAATGTTAGAATTACCCATCCATGATCGCCTTTGTGCTGCTCCGGGTCTTTCTGATCCTTCTCCTGGTTGCGGCCAATGCCTTCTTCGCTGCAGCGGAATTCGCTCTGGTCAGCGTGCGCGATACCCGCATCCAGCAGCTCATTGCCGCGGGACGCATCGGCGCCCGCATCGTGCAGCGCCTCCACCAGCACCTCGACGAAGTCGTCAACGGCGTCCAGCTTGGCATCACCATGGTCAGCCTCACCCTTGGCTGGATCGGCGAGCCCATGGTCGCCCGCCTGGTCGAAGGAATGGGTTTCGTTCACCGAGTCCCGCACGCCGCTGTCTACGCTCACACCATCGCCATCGCGATCGCCTTCAGCCTGATTACCTATATGCACGTCATTCTTGGCGAATTGGTCCCGAAAACTCTAGCCCTGCAGCGCGCCGAGCAAGTTGCCCTCGCGGTCGCCGCACCCATGGAGGCCTTCCTCACCCTCACGCGTCCTGTTCTGTTCTTTATGCGTCGTTCGGGGGGCATGGTGCTGCGTCTCTTTGGTGCCCAGGCGGGTCGACGCGGAGGCGCCGTTCACTCTCCCGACGAACTCAAACTGATTGTGACCGCCAGCCGCCAGTTTGGCCAGATCCCCGAATTCCAGGAAGAAATGATCCACAGCGCCATTGAACTCGACAGCATCACCGTGCGCGAGGTCATGGTCGCCCGCCCCGACATTTTTTCTCTGCCTTCCGACCTATTGCTCGACGAGGCATTGGCGCGAGTCGTCGAGGGCCAGCACTCACGCATCCCGGTCTACGACTCGCAGCGCGGGCCGGAGCACATTGTCGGCGTGCTCTACTACAAAGACCTGATGCGCTGGATGCGCCTGCGCCTCAGCAATCTCGGCCAGTCCACCTCTACTCGCATATCGAACATGCAAATCAGCCAGATCATGCACGACGTGCTGGTCGTCCCCGAAACCAAGGTTCTGGCCGAACTGCTCTCCGAGTTCAAAGATCGCCGCCGCCATCTAGCAGTCGTAGTCGACGAGTTCGGCTCAACCGCCGGAGTGATCACCGTGGAGGACATCCTTGAGCAACTGGTCGGAAACATCGAAGACGAATTCGATGTCGCCCCCAGCGAACCCGCGCTGGAACACGAATCCGTGCTCGTCCTGGAAGGCTCAGTCAACATCCGCGACCTCGAAGCCGAATACGGCCTGACTCTACCGCGCGACGCCGGTTTTGAAACCCTGGCGGGATTCATCCTCGCCCGCCTGCAGAAGATCCCAGCCCTGCGCGACTCCTTCGAATACGAAGGCCGCCGCTACACCGTCGAAGAACTAGAAGGCCACCGCATCGCCAGAGTCCGAATCGAAAAAACCGCCAAAGCAGAAGGCGAAGCCGAAGCCGCAAAGCAAGGCGGAGACTGATGCAACAATCGTCAACTCCGAACGCCAGCTCCGAAGGAGCGGCAGAATGCAGCCCACGGCGCAAGCCGTGGGTCGGATGAACCGAGGATTAAGCTAGCCCTGTAAGGGCGAAAGAAATTTTGCAAGCAGCTTGAGTTAGTGCCGATTGTTTTTCAATTTAGTTCCGAGACTTCGTGAACAAATAACGACACGACGAGCTACTGGGACTACCTATCCGCTAACCATCGATGCTCTTCCGCCTCCTCCAACGCGTCCTCTACACCATCCCCGTGATCTGGCTCGTCGTAAGCCTCGTCTTCCTGCTCATCCATTTGGTCCCCGGAGACCCCATCGCGCAAATGCTCGGCGAAGGCGCTCCGCCCTCCGATATCGCCGCCACGCGCCACGCCTACGGCCTCGACGCGCCCTTAGGCGAACAATACCTTCACTACTGGAAAGGCGTACTGCACGGCGATCTCGGCCGCTCCTTCCGCTACAACCAAGCCGTGACGCGCCTCATCGCCCAGCGTTACCCGTACACGCTGCGACTCACGCTGGCGTCACTGTTCGTAGCCATCGTCCTCTCGATCCCCGCCGGAGTTCGCTCCGCTCGCCGCCGCAATCGCTGGGACGACCGCCTGCTCTCTGTCGTCAGCCTTTTCGGTCTGTCGTTTCCCAACTTCGCGCTCGGCCCCATCCTCATCCTCCTCTTCGCGATCAAAGCCGGATGGCTGCCGGTCTCCGGCGCCGGATCGTTCGCCAACCTCGTGCTGCCCGCCCTGACCATGGGCAGCGCCCTCGCCGCCATCCTCACCCGCATGGTGCGCACCTCCATGCTCGAAGAACTCAGCCAGGACTACATCCGCACCGCCCGCGCCAAAGGATTGCCCGAGCGCACAGTGGTCTATCGGCACGCCCTGCGCAACGCGATGATCCCGGTGCTCACGGTGCTGGGCCTGCAGTTCGGCGCGCTGCTCGCCGGCGCCATCGTCACCGAAAAGATTTTCTCCTGGCCCGGCATCGGCCGCCTCACAGTCGACGCCATCTCCGGCCGCGACTATTTTCTAGTTCAGGGTTGCATTCTGGCGATCGGCCTGACCTACGTCGCGGTGAATTTCCTGACCGACGTGCTTTACTCGGTCGCGAATCCGCGGATCCGGCAGTGAAGAGGGGGCTCTTCGCCAGATATAGACCACGATAGATACCATGTGATATACTTGGGTATCTATCAGGACGACGAAGGAGAGTCGCCGATGCCCCATACTGCGAAATTGTTCCGCAACGGCCGCAGTCAAGCAGTCCGCTTGCCGGCCGACTTTCGTTTTCCCGGCTCGGAGGTCTATGTACGCCGCGATCCCGCCACCGGCGATGTCATCCTTTCTCGGCGGCCCGACTCCTGGCAAGATTTCTTTGAACTAATCGACTCGCTCGACATTCCTGAAGATTTTCTGTCGAATCGCCGCGACGCCCTGCCTCAGAAACGAAAGCTCTTCTGATGCCGGTGCGCTATCTGCTCGATACCAACATGGCCAGTTACGTGATTAAAGGCAATGTTCCGCACGTGCGAGAAAAGCTGGTCAAGCTGCCCATGTCCGAAGTCGGAATCTCGGTGGTCACCGAGGCGGAGTTGCGATTTGGCGTAGCCAAGAAGCCCGAGGCAGCGCGACTCGCGGTAGCAGTAGAAGAATTTCTGCTGCGAGTCGAGATTCTGCCGTGGACCTCAGGAGCGGCCAAATCCTACGCCCGGATCAGGTGGGAAGTCGAACGCTCCGGCGAGCCGATGGGCAATCTCGACATGATGATTGCTGCCCACGCGCTAGCTGCAGAAGCTGTGCTGGTCACGCATGACCGCGTCTTCCGCCGCGTGAAGCTGTTAAAGCTTGAGGATTGGACGAAACCCGCTTGAAAAGAATTCGTGGATTCGTCATCACCTCGGAACTTCGATTCCACGCATCGATACCCACAAGAAACATCCTGCCAGTGCGAAACTTAGTAGGGCGAAGATAATCGGCGCTCTGGACCAATTTTGTTCCGGCGCGAGTCGCCAGTACTGACGGTAGAGTGTCAAGTCCCTATGCGTTCGCCAAAATTCGATCCGCAGACCCAGCGAACGCATCCGGCTCAAAACTAAGAGCGCGAGGCCATTCGCTAGCCCCGCGAAAACCATCGCGGCCGCGAAATACAGGAGCCTACCGTTGGCTTGCAGCAGCCTAAACACCAGCATCCCTCACGCCCCGCGCTTGCTCTTCAACTCCGCCAGCAACTGCTCGATGCGATCTTCCTTCTCAAGCGCAGCCATGCGGTCGTCGAGATTATCCCCCGCGATCTCCGACTTGGCCTGGCTCACCGCCTCCGAATGCGCGACTTTACGCTTCATGCGATCGAATGCTGCCGCCTTCGAGCCGTCGCCGGACGCCATCCGCGCATCGCTGGCCTTGCCTACGGCCCGTGCCCGGCGATGCTGCGCGATCAGCACGTCGGACTTGGCCTGCGCCTCGGTTAGCTTCTGTTCCAGTTGGCGCAGAGCCGATTTCAGGTTCTCCACCTGCGCCTTCTGGTCTGACACCTGCTGCGTGAAGTTCTCGCTCAGTTCGCGATAGCTTTCCACGCGCAGCAGGGACGCGCGCGCCAGGTCGTCCTCTTTCTTGTCGACGGCGAGTTCGGCCTTGCGCATCCACTCGGCCACTTTCTCTTCGTTTTCTTTCTGCTTCTTTTCCAGCAGGTGTTGGTCGGCAATCGCAATCGCGACCTGAGTCTTGACCTGCAGAAGCTGGTTCTGCATGTCGAGAATCACCTGCTTGATCATCTTTTCCGGCTCCTCGGCCTTGTCGATCAGGTCATTGAGGTTGGCCCGGACCAGTGTCGAAACGCGCTCCAGTAGTGCCATATCGAACCCCCTTCTTGATTCGGTTCCTAGCTTGTTGTTCGTGGACCTTTCAGTTCATGAATGCGATGGATCTGCGCGCACTCCGGACAACCCGCTTCTTTGTGCCGGAATGTAGCGCCGATCACGATTCCGATCGCGACGCCGCTGGCAAGCCAGACACCCATGTGTCCCGCGATCACTCCGAATACCGCACCCAGCGCCGCTCCCAGCGCAATACCCAATCCATGCAGTTTCGATTTGCTCGTCATACCCGTTCTCCAAGAGGCTTCCGGCAGTTCGACGTTGCTGAAGCCGAAAGCCGGAAGCCGATTAGCGACCCCTCGCTACGCCTTTGGTTGATCGCCGGGCTTCAGCGCCTTGTCGCCGATCTGCCGCACCTTGCCCAGCAACTCCGACAACGGCATGCCCGACAGCGTCTCGAACAATGCGGGCACCTGAGCCGCCATCTTGGTTATGTCGCCGGTAACTTTGCTCATCCCCGCTCCGTCGCCATTCCCGGTGGAGATGATCGTGATCTTGTCGACATTTGCCAGCGGAGCCGCCAACGCCTTCACCACTTCGGGCATACTGGCGAACAGCCGATCGATGACCGCCGCCTGGTTGTACTCCTGGAAGGCTTCGGCTTTCACGTTCATCGCGCGGGCCTCGGCATCGCCCTTCTTGAAGATGATTTCGGCTTCGGCTTCGCCTTGCGCGCGAATCGAAGATGCCTGGCCCTCGGCTTCCGCGATCAGTCGCTGCTTCTCGGCGGCAGCAAGAGTTTCAATCCGCTGACGCTCGATCTCCGCCCCTTTCAACACGGTCGCAATCAGTTCCTTTTCGCGGCGATTGATCTCCGCCTCCTGCACCTTGACCTGCTGCTCTTTCTCGACCTGCTGCACCTTCACCTGCTCCGCGATCACCTGCTGCTGCATGATGTTGGTCTGGATGTCGTATGCCTTGTCGGCCTGTGCCTGCTGACGTTTGGTTACTTCCAGGAACTGCGCCTTCTTCACTTCCAGGTCGCGCTGCGATTCCGCCTGCTTGGCCAAGGACAACGTCTCGGCTAACACGCGCTCCTGATCCGCCTGCGCGCGTGCGACAGCCGCTTCCCGCTGCGCCAGCGCGCGCTTGATCGCCGTGTCGCGATCGGCTTCTGCCGTAGCCACGTCAGCGTCCCGCTTGATGCGCGCCACATCGGGCTTGCCCATGTTGGTGATGTACTCGTTCTTGTCGCGAACTTCCTTGATGGTGAACGAGATCACTTCCAGCCCCATCTTGTTCATGTCTTCGGCGCAAGTCGAACGCATGCGGTCGGAAACCATCTCCGGTTGCTTGACGATCTCTTCCACCGTGAGTTGTCCGATGATGCCGCGCAGATGTCCTTCCATCACCAGCCGAATCAGGCCCTCGCGTTCCTGGTCGCTTTTGGTGAGAAATTGCTCGGCGGCGGTCAGTACGGACTCGCGATCCGATTTCACCTTGATCTGTGCCACCGCCTCCACCGTCACCGCGACGCCTTGTTTGGTGTACAAATCCTGCTGCGGCGCTACGTCAAACGACATTAGTTCCAGGGACAGATCGCGGCAGATCTGCACCATGGGCAGTACCAGCGTGCCGTGCCCCTGCACCACACGCGTCCCGCCCAAGCCATACACGATGAGTGCCTCGTGCGGACCCGCTTTGCGATAAAGCCTGGCCATTCCGCTCATCAGGAACAAAATGACCATCACTCCCAGCCCAACCACGATCCAGATTTGTACGACTGTCGAGATGCCACTGAACATAACGCCTCCTGTTACGAATGCCGTTGTGTAAACACTAAGTCCTCGAGGGTGCCCCACCCTTGTCGCGTTCGTTGCGACAGGGTGGGGGTGTTGACTCGGTGTTCAAAATCCCCGCCCTGTCCCCGCCAATAGCGCAGGGACAAGAACGGGGCACCCTCGCGTTCCCAGTTCTCACATCTCAGTACAACCCTGCCCTGGCACAGACGAGGTCTAACTGACAACTCAGAACTCCGCGGATTCAAATTGAAATTCACGATCGAGTGGTTACCGAACCAGCAAAAGCCCAACGTCACATAGGCAACCAGCAGGACTGGCCACGACGCGCTCGGCTTCATGGTTCGCACGATCAAAGCTGTGACCGTGAATAAGACGAGCATCGTCGCCATGATTCCAAGGCCCAGGTACAGCGCGCCTTCCCGCGAGGTATAACCGTTGGGCTGCCAGTTGGCATCGAAATGCACCGCCATGCGCATCGGCAACCGATCCCAGACCTGCCGGTAGGTCAGAGCTGTGATGGGCAACGCGAGCCACATCAAGCAAGTCGCCAGTGTGTAACCGCGATTCATAAGACTTTCTCCATGCCCGAACAGAGTCTCGTTCAGCTTCCAACCGTACCGGCGGTTTCTGAGTCGCTTTCTCCCGACATCTCGCTCCACAAGCAGACGTAGGCAATGCCTTTTTCATAACGGGTCACGACCACTTCGGTTCCCTTAGAGATGGCGCTGCCATCCTCGCTGCGAGCGCCGCAGACCCGTCGCGTCCCCGCCTGCGAGTACAGAATCTCGCCCGTGCCCCCTGCGCGAATGGAAACGCAAAGCCTGCCAAGCACTCCCACCATCTCGTAATCGCCGGGATCCATGTTCTCCTCGTCCGAAATCAGCACGCGGCTCAGAAAGAAAAAAATAATTCCTCCGCCCACGATTCCGCTGACAACGGATAGAAGCAATCCGAATCCCACCCACAGTGTCGAAAAGCGCGTAAGCAAATATCCTGTCCCCCCGAACCACGCCAGGAATGCCGCAAGCGAGGGCGGATTAAACGGTGAAACGTCGCTCTCGCGCGCAGCATGATTGGCGTCCGCCGGCTGCGACGGTCCTGGTCCATGTACAACGGGGGCGTGATTTCCCGCGGCAGAAGCATGTGATACCGGGCCGGGTGCCGCCCCAACGCTGTGTCCGTGGAAGTGCGGCAAATGCAGACGGCCAAAACGCGAGCCTCCGAACACGAACGAAAAGAAACTGAAGCAGAAACCGATCGCGAAACAGATCAAATAAAAGTCTGACCAGTCGAGCCGTGTCGATGTCATCGGATTCGCCCCCCTTCCGAGCTCGTGGCGCGACGATGGTTCCCGCCGGCCGCCACGTCCGGCCGCAACGCTTCCAGCAGCCGGTCCGCCAATCCCGGTGTATCTAAAATCGCGCCCAGCAGCAGCAGCGCACGGCGTGTATTTTTCTCGCGCGCAGCCTTGATCAGCACATGGCTGACTTCCGGATCGTTGGCGAATTTCTCCGACCCTTGCAACATCCAGACATCCAGTTGCCCTTCCGTGGTACGCAGATCCGAAGTCAGTTCCGTGTGGTAGCCCTCCGGATCGTCCACCAGAAAGCCGGGATGCACCTTGAAAAACTTGGCCAGCAGCGCGCGCGACCACTGGGTCATGTGCGGGCGCGTTCCATTCTCAATCTGCGAGAGATAGGACTGGCTGATGCTCTGTCGTTTGTCCGAGCCGCCTTTGCCCACTTCGGCACGAAGCGCGCGAACCAATTCCAGTTGCGTCATCGGCCGCCCCAAGCCGCGCAGCGATCCTTCTACCTCACGCAGGTACCGAATTTTCTCGCCCAGCTTCACCGCCACGCCCCAAGATCTATATTCCAAATCGAAATAACAATATTGCAAATTGCGATGTAAGTCAAGGAATGGATTTGCCCCATTTTCAGCGGATTGCGGGGACGTGAGGCTCGAGACTAGCGCGGAAAGGCAAAACGCCCCGGCGGGACCGAGGCGCTGCGATCTGCTTCTACTTTCGAGGAAAAACCGGCTTACTGTTTGCGGCCGTTGTGCTTGTCCCGATAAATCTGGCGGGACACGCGATTCTGCTGCCGGTTCACTTGCGCCTTCTCCTGTGATGTCAGTTTGCCGCCATTGGCCGCGCGGTCGGTACGCACTTCCTGGTTAATCTTCGCTTCCTTGCTCTCCAGGTTTGCAGTTTCGCCCGCCGTCAACTGACCGCTCTTGACGCCTTGTGCGATGCGGTCCTGCTGGTTCTCGGCCCGCTTTCCAACTTCGCTCTTGGGATCCGTATTCTGCGCTGCAGCGTTGTGCTTGTCCTGGTAAATCTGTTTGGACAGTTGATTCTGCTGCTGGTTCAGAGTGGCTTTGTCTGCCGAAGTCAGCTTGCCGTTATCCAGCGAGCGCATATCGCGCTCTTCCTGGTTTAGCTTGGATTCTTTCTTCTCCAGATTGGCAGTTTCTCCGGCCGTGAGTTCGCCGCTTTTTACGCCGTTCGCGATGCGATCTTGCTGATTCTCTTTTCGGTCCTGAATGCTTTCGCCCGTGACTGGCGCGGGGCTGGTAGTTTGGGCCAAAACCGGCAGCGCCAGCATGGCCAGCGCTGTACTGAGCAGGGTGATCTTGATCGTGATTTTCATAATGGACTCTCCTGGTGGATCGGATTCAGTGAACTTTGTAGTACTGTGTGGCCACACGACAAGAAACCCGCATTGTAAAGAAATGTTGCAAATTATTTTTCACGTTGTGACTGAGGAACTTATAGGCGGGACAGCGCGACTGGAGCCAATTTATCGAGGTGACTTTAGTCACCGGCCGGCTTCGATCGGGGAACTGGGATCAGGTAATCCCGCAAGGCGTCGCCAATGAAATTGAGGCGCCTTGCGGGCGTGAGCGAAGCAGGAGCCCGCACTCGAAATCCTGAGCGAAGCGAAAGATCTCCTAGAGCCCGGCCTCGATGCGCGAACGCGGATCAAGGTAATCCCGCAAAGCATCGCCAATGAAATTAAAACTCAGCACCGCCAGCATAACGGCAAGCGCGGGAAACAAGACAAGATGCGGCGCATCGAACAAGTGAGCCCGCCCATCGTTGAGCATGGCTCCCCAGCTCGCCGTAGGCGGAGGCACGCCGAGTCCGAGAAAGCTCATCGTGGCTTCGGCGAGGATTGCTCCGGCCATGCCAATCGCAGCCTGCACAACCACCGGCTGAATGATGTTGGGCAGAATGTGCCGCACGATAATACGCAGATCGCTGGCGCCTAGAGCGAGGGCGGCCTCGACAAACTCACGCTCGCGCGCGGCTAGCACTTGCCCGCGAACCAGCCGCGCGTAGCCGACCCATCCGCCCAGCGACAGCGCGAGCACGAGGTTGAAGATACCGGGGCCGCGGAAGGCGATAAACGCAATCGCCAGCAGAATTCCTGGAAAAGAAAGAAACGCATTCATCAGCACAACGTTTACGAAGCGGTCGACGGCGCCCCCGTAGTATCCGGCCACGGAGCCGATGATGAGTCCCAGAGCAAGCGATGTCAGGACCACACAAGTACCCACCATCATGGAAATGCGTGCGCCATAAATAACACGCGACAGAATGTCGCGCCCCAGTTCATCGGTGCCAAACCAATGCGTGGACGATGGCGGTGCAAGGCGAGCAGGCAAGTTGATCGATGCGGGATCCCGCGGGGCAATCCACGGCGCAAATAGCGCGAAAATGACGAAGACCACTACCAGCACAACGCCCGCAGCTGCGAGCGGATTGTGCCGCGCATTTCCGGCAACCCGCCGGCGGAATGAGATGGCAGCGCTGGACATGAACTCAATACAACTACCATATCTCGAGCCGGAAATTCCGGTAATGACGAATCATTTCGAAATCGGCGCGATTTGTCGTGATCAGACGGGCGCCATAAGAACGCGCGGTCAAGGCAATCAATACGTCGAAATGCAGGTGACGGAGCTTGTCGGGCATAAAGCCGCGAGCGGCATGAATTCTCCCCAGGACCTGGCCCGACTCCAGCCAATTCTTTTCCGTAGGTGTCAGGATAGGATGATTTCTCGCCAACGTTCGCAGAAATTCCTGCTCAGCCGCCTTGGTCGCTCCACGCCACAATTCCGCCAAGACCACGGCCGAGCTTCGGATCATTCCGGAAATGGTTTGAATTCGCTCCTGATGTTGTCCGGTGCGCAGGTTATCGACAAAGACAGACGTGTCGAAGATGACGAGGTCACTCATCGGAGCCAGCAAACTTCAGCTTGCCCGCATTTTTCTTCATCAGGTTCTTGAAACGCTTAAGGGCGACAATCTCGCGGAGAGCGGCATGAATCGCATCTGTCCTTGATTTCGCTCCCAGCACTTTCACCGCCTCATCCGCCAAGTCGGTATCGAGCCGAATTGATGTCATGGTTACCGCCATGGGGTTCGCCCTCCGCGCTTTGTATATACATCCTATAACTTTCATATATATCAGTCAACTCGGTCTTGCACGCCGGCCCTGCGGTTGCGATGATTGGTCATGCCTCGCGCTCTCCTGACCCTTGCCGCGCTTCTCGTCCTAACCACTGCCCTCTTCGCGCAAACGTCAGCCTGGCACCCCTCGCCCGGCCACACGACGCTGGACCTGTGGCCTCACGGAGCGCCGGGCGTTCCCGCCAATGCGCCTCCAGAAGTCAATACCACAACTGCAACAGACCGCCTGGTTGCCGGCAAGCCCGTCATCCGCTTGGGCAATGTGTCCGTCCCCACACTCACTGTATATGCTCCAAAAGAGAAGAATACCGGAGCCGCGATTGTCGTCTTCCCGGGAGGTTCTTATCGCATTTTGGCCATTGATCTTGAAGGTACCGAAGTGTGCGACTGGCTCAACTCTGTCGGCATCACTTGTATTTTGCTAAAATACCGCGTCCCCGACTCAGGGCCTTATCCCAAGTCCTCCGCCGCCCTGCAGGATGCGCAGCGAGCGCTCGGAATCGTCCGTTCCCACGCCAGCGACTGGCACATTGATCCCAACCGCATCGGCGTGCTCGGATTCTCTGCGGGCGCCCACCTCGCCGCGGCACTCAGCACCCACTTCGACCACCGCCTCTATGATCCCGTCGACGACGCCGACCAGATAAGTTGCCGCCCTGACTTCGCCGTCATCGTTTATCCCGGCTACCTCGCCCTTTCGGAACAGAACTTTGCGCCCAATCCCGAAATTCACGTCACCAGCCAGACACCACCCTCGTTCATCGTTCAGGCCGAGGACGATCCCGTGCACGTCGAAAACTCCACCGTTTACTTTCTCGCCTTGAAGAATGCCAAGGTCCCGGCAGAGATGCACCTCTACGCCAATGGCGGCCACGGCTACGGGCTCCGCCGCACGGACCTTCCGGTTACGGCCTGGCCAAAGCTGGTCGAAACCTGGCTGCAGACGATTCGTGTCGTGTCGCCCGCAACTCCCTGGCGGCCTTGCATCCATTGACGGGTCCGCCAGCATCTCTCTATTCTCATAGGGACCCCAATTCAAGGACGGTACATGAAGAAGCTTGTATTCCTGCTCGGCCTGGCGCTGGAACTTGCAGTTTGCGGCTGCGGTACCCAAACCATCGCAAATACCACGCCTGCGACCGTCACGAGCGGTACTTGGGAGGCAAAGCTTACGGGAGGCGCCGGTCAAGCTAGCCTGCTGAATTTCGTGACCGCTTTCTCGTTGAACAACAACAACACCACCACCTCAGGGCCGCTTACGATCACGGGTTTCGGTTTTATCAATGCCGGGAAATGCTTTGCCAACGGCATCAATGGCTCAACGGAAAGCGGTAATGCCACACTAATTACCAACACCGCGGACCAAGTGACAGGCACGTTCGATTTTAAGATCGTGTCAGTAACACCTGCGGGAAACACGCTCACCTTGACCGGAAACGTAACCGGCACGTCGAGCGGCACTCAGACGACCGCAGGCAACCTGAGCAACGGAGTTGTGGTCGGCAACTGGACCCTGACGGGTGGCGCCGGCGATCCCAGTTGTGCGTCTACGGGCACCTTCATCATGTGCCAAGGCAGCAACACATGCACGCCGCCGTAATCCTCGATCCGCACCTGTCATCCTGAGCGGAGCGAAGGACCTATGTAATCGCCCGCCTGAGCTTCTCCTGCTTCCTTCCTCTCGCCCGCGTGCTATACAGTGGGAGCCATGAAGCGCTCGCTGCAAGAAATTGCGCAGGCGATAGGAGCCCGCTTGATTGGCGACGGCCGCGTAGAAATAAGTGCGGTCGCCAGCATCGCATCGGCGTCGCGCAAGGATCTGGTGTTCGTCGAAGATGAAAAATACTTGGCGGAGGCCCTGCAATCGGCTGCGGGCGCAGTGATTGCCGGACAGTTCGCGGCCTCCGGAGCAAGCGGGCGTCCGCTCCTCATCAGCGATCATCCCAAGCTAGCTTTTGCCCGCGCTGCGCAAGTTCTCCAGGGTGAAATGGCCGCTGATGGCACCTCACAGCAGGGAAGCGTGCATCCAACTGCGGTCATTCATTCTTCGGTTGTGCTCGGCCCCTGTGTGCTGGTGGAGGCTCGCGCCGTCGTCGGCGAGCGCGCGCAGATCGGACAGCGCACGCGAATCGGCGCAGGTTGCGTCCTCGGCTCCGATGTCAAGATTGGAGACGACAGCGTAACTTATCCCAACGTGACCATTTATCCGGGCACGACCTTGGGCGACCGCGTAATCGTGCACGCCGGAGCGGTGCTCGGCAGCGACGGCTTTGGCTACGTGCGCGACCGCAAGACAGGGCACTACGAAAAATTTCCGCAGGTGGGACGTTTGGTCATCGAGGATGATGTCGAGATCGGAGCCAACGCGACCATCGACCGCGGCGCGCTCGACGAAACGCGAATCCGTCGAGGCACGAAGATCGATAACCTGGTCCACATCGGCCACAACTGCCAGCTCGGCGAAGACGTTGTGATTGCGGCCCAGACCGGCCTCTCGGGCAGCATCGTGATTGAGAACGGCGTGGTGCTGGGCGGCCAGGTCGGCATTGGAGAGCACGCCCGCATCGAAGAGGGAGTGATGCTCGGCGGTCAGGGCGGCGTTCTGCCCAACAAAGTTCTGCGCGGCAAAGGCGTAGCCTTCTGGGGAACTCCGGCCCAGCCAGTGCGACAATATCTGAAGCAGCTGGCGACCCTGGCGCGTCTGACAAAGAGGTAAGAGCACTCGGTTTCCGTCGTCCGGCTTCCGGACGTAAATCCGAGAGAACGGGAAGCCGCAAGCCGAAAGCCGCATTTATGGCAACTGTCGTCATTGGCGGACATTCCCGCAGCGTGGGCAAAACCAGCGTGGTTGCTGGCTTGATAGCTGCGTTGCCGGAATTCAACTGGACCGCGGTGAAGATCACGCAGTACGGCCACGGCATTTGCTCGGCAAACGGCGAGGCTTGTGACTGCGCCACCGGCGATCATTCCTGGGCGATTTCTGAAGAACACGATCGCAGCGGCGAATCGGATACCTCGCGATTTCTCGTCGCCGGCGCGGCGCGTGCGCTCTGGGTTCGGACTGAGCAAGGGCGCCTTGCCGAAGCGATGCCTGTGCTACGCGCGAAAATTGCTGACGCGCCAAACACGATCATCGAGTCCAACAGCGTGCTGAAATTCCTGCGTCCAGATTTGTATTTTCCCGTGCTCGATCCGGGAACCGCTGACTTCAAGAGCTCCGCACGTGAGTTTCTCGACCGCGCGGATGCCCTGATCCTGCACGACAGCGTTGAAAAACCCACCTGGCAGGCTGTTTCGTTGAAGCCCGTTGCCGGACGGCCCCTGTTTCGTGTAACGGCACCGAACTATGTCACTCCGCAAATCGCAGAGTTCGTACGCTCGCGCTTGCTGGAGGTGGCGGCACATCGCTGAGAAAACTTGGAGTTTTTGCGCGTTGGTGGGATGATTTCACTAGGACGGGAGGAGCATCGACTATGAGATACAAAATCGCTCTATGGGGGTGCGCGGGCTTTTTGGTTGCAGCCTGCTGGGCGCTCTATGCATTTGCTACTCAACCGCCGGCCCTCACCACTGCCGACCCGCTGACGACTCTGGCGCAGATCACCTGCCCGATCGCGTTTGCCAGCATCCACTTTCACTTCGGTGTTTCATTGTACTGGTGCCTTTTGGCAAATGCGGCGACCTACGCGCTGATTGGACTGGTGCTCGAGACCGTGCGTCGGCGAATGCGACTGCGCGAAGTAGCGTAGAGCCGGATCGATCCCGCCAATCGACGACCGCCGTTTGCTATCCTTTCCCGTGCGCCAAATCCATTTCAGTGCCTGGCTGCTAGTCGGGCTATCGGCGATTCTTCAGATTATTATCTTTCCTCTCCCGGGCATTTATGTCCTCTCGTGGTTCGCGCTCACACCGCTTATCCTGGCGCTTCTGCGTGCACGCCCCGCGAGTGAACTCGAAGTCGACGGATTGGTTCGCCTAAGGCCCGCTCCAACCGCGCAGGGATTTCTCCTGGGCTACGTGTGCGGAATCCTGTGGTATGCGGGAACCTGCTACTGGATTTATGACACCATGCGCCAGTATGGCGGCCTTAGCGCGCCCGAGGCATTGCTGGCTCTTTTTCTTTTCTGCTGCTACCTCGGCCTGTATCACGGTCTCTTTGGCCTGCTCGTAAGCTTGCTGGCCGGTTCGGGACGCGACTTTCGGCGTCCGCTGGTAATGGTTCCATTTCTGTGGGTCGCCGTGGAACTAGCGCGCACGCGAATCACCGGTTTTCCCTGGAACTTGCTCGGCATCGCGCAGGTCGACAACGTCGCCCTATGCCGCATTACAGAATGGACCGGCGTTTACGGAATCTCACTCGAGATTGCGCTGGTCAATGTGGCGCTGGCTGCGGCATTCCTGGTTCCGCGTGAGAGGCGTGGCGCCTTGCTGGCCGCGGCGCTGGCAGCCGCTGCCGTCTTGCAGGCTGGAAGATTAGTCGATGCCCCTCCGGCAAAAGCGGATCGTGCAGCGCTCCTGGTGCAACAGAATATTCCCGTCTCGGCGGAGTGGACGCCCGCATACCTTCAGCAGACACTGCAGGATTTGACCGAACTCACGGTGAAGTCTGTAGCTACGAGTCCAGTGAAAATCGATCTGGTCGTCTGGCCGGAGTCGCCCGCGCCATTCTTTACGAACGACGCTCGATTCCGTGATGCGGTCAGCGCGATGGCTCGCGAAACCAAGACTTGGACGATTGCGGGTTCGATTGGAACTTCATCATCTGCCGCCAGTGGGCAAAACGCGCCCGTATTCAACTCCGCGGTGTTGGTCAGTCCCACCGGCGACTGGAGCGCGCGCTACGACAAAGTGCATCTCGTGCCCTTCGGGGAATACTTGCCATTCCCCAGTCTGTTTTCCTTCGCAGGTGGCTTGACCAAGGAAGTCGGCGAATTTCAGCACGGCATCTCGCGGCGTCCGCTCGATGCAGGAGATCAGCGCCTTGGCGTCTTCATCTGCTACGAATCCATTTTCCCCGATGAGGTCCGCCAGTTCGCCGATCAGGGCGCGCACCTTTTCGTAAATATTTCCAATGACGGATGGTACGGCGACAGCGGCGCCTACGCGCAACACCTGAATCAAACGCGCATGCGCGCCATCGAAAATAACCGCTGGTTGCTCAGCGCCACCGACACTGGAGTCACGGCCTCGATCGATCCTTGGGGACGCGTGGCGGCACGGATTCCACGCAAGCAGAGGACGGCACTGGTCGCACCCTATGCTCGTACTTTCGTTACTACTTTCTATACCCGCCATGGCGACTGGTTCGCCTATGCCTGTGCGATAATTTCTTTGGGAGCGCTGCTCACGCGCTTCACGTCCTGGAAAAACCGCAAAAAGGCTGACGCGTCCTCATGAATCAAGAGTTGGTGCTGGAATACGAAAAACTGAACAAAAAAGTCCACGAACTTCGGGAGTATCTTTGACGCGGAGAGAGTCCGTCCGCAGCTAGCCGAAATCGAAAAGCAGTCTGCCGACCCGAATCTGTGGTCGAATCCGCAACGATCCCAGCAGGTGATGCGCGAAAAGAAGCGGTTGGAGCATGTGCTCTCCACCGATGCCGACCTGGCGCGCCGCGGCGATGACATCGCCGCCTACTTCGACCTCTCCAAGGAAGGCGAGAGTGTCGACGCAGACCTGCAACGTGAAATCGGTTCCCTCCGTGAGTTACTCGATAAACTGGAAACCGAAACGCTGCTCTCCGGCGAGAACGACGCCCGCAACGCCATTGTCACCATTCATCCCGGCGCTGGCGGCACCGAGTCGCAGGATTGGGCCGATATGCTGCTGCGCATGTACCTGAGATGGGCCGAACGCCAGGGATTCGAGACCGTGCTCTACGACTACCAGCCGGGCGAAGAGGCCGGGCTGAAGTCGGCAACCTTCGCGGTGAATGGCGAGTACGCCTTCGGACTTCTGCAGAGCGAGATCGGCGTACACCGCCTGGTGCGCATCTCGCCCTTCGATCAGGCCAAGCGGCGCCATACTTCATTCGCCAGCGTCTTCGTTTCGCCCGAAATCGACGACAGCATTGAGATCGTCATTAAGCCCGAAGACATCCGCATCGATACTTACCGCTCCAGCGGCAAGGGCGGACAGCACGTGAACACCACAGATTCTGCCGTTCGCATCACTCACATTGCCACCGGGCTGGTCGCCAACTGCCAGAATGAGCGCTCGCAGCACAAGAACAAAGAGCGCGCCATGAGCATGCTTCGGTCGAAGCTCTACGAGTTCGAGATGGAAAAAAAACGGGCCGCGACTAAGAAAATTGAAGACTCGAAACTCGACATCGAATTCGGATCGCAGATCCGTTCTTACGTCCTGCAACCGTACCGCATGATTAAAGATCACCGTACCAAAGCCGAGGTTGGCGACGTCGATCGCGTGCTCGACGGCGATCTGCAACCCTTCATTCGCGCCTATCTGCTGGCGCGGCGTGGAGAAAAGCAGTGAAGATGTCCGCAAAAAAAGCTAGACCAAAGAGGCCACCGAGAACGCAGGCCACCGCCATAAAGCTGGGGCCTCGTTTTCTGCGTGCATTTTTGTTTGCTGCGGAAAAGCACAAGGGCCAGACGAGAAAGGCCTCAACCATCCCCTACGTCGCTCACCTGATGGGCGTCGCATCCCTGGTGCTCGAGGCGAACGGCGACGAAGATCTGGCCATCGCTGCTCTGCTCCACGACGTTGTCGAAGATTGCGGGGGCGCTCCCATGCTGAGGGAAGTCCGCCGCCGCTTTGGAAAGCGCGTCGCGACAATTGTCGAAGGTTGTACCGACGCCGACACCGATCCCAAGCCGCCTTGGCGCGAGCGCAAGGAACAATATCTCCGTCATCTGAAGACCGCGGATGCCGACACGCGCCTGGTTTCAGCCGCCGATAAGCTCAACAACGTGCGCTCCATTCTCAGCGATTACCGAGCTGTCGGAGAATCAGTCTGGTCAAGGTTCAAGGGTGGACGCGAGGGCACTCTTTGGTACTATCGGACTTTACTGAACATATTTCTCGAGCACCCGCGGAACCGCATCACCCGCGATTTTGAACTGGCCGTGAGCGAACTCGATTCGCTGGCCCGGGAGAAGACAATTCCCAGCGGCCCGACATCTCAACTGGCAGTGGGACCATAACCGTTATGGCGCGCATCATCGATCAAATCCGCGCTTCCAAGCTCCCCTCCAACATGATGCAGTTTGCTGCCCGGGGCGCGCTTCAGGTGCCGGCGCCCGAGAATATCGAGATTCTGGTGCATCTGGCGCGCCACAACAAAGTGTTCGGCGACTTGGCTCGCATGACCCTCGCCGGATGGGACGAAAAGGCTTCCCGGGCGGCCGCGGCTGATCCTCAAACCTCCGCCGAAGTGTTGGGGTATTTCATTTCGCCCGACAACTTGCGCCCGAGATTGCTGCCTGAACTCCTGGAGAACCCTTCCGTTGCCGAAGGACAGTTGGTCAAACTCGCGCTCTCGGCTTCGCGCGACGTGATCGAGACGATGCTCAAGAGTCCGCGGATACGATCGATGAGCAGCGTACTCCAGGCCTTGAGCTCAAGTCCTTATCTGAAGCCGGAAGAAGTCGAAGAAGTGCGGAGGTTAATCAAGGCTGGCGAGACGGCGGTTGCCGCAACCGCCACTGGCGAAGATGCCGAGCCCTCAGTTAAGTCGCCCGAGACCACCAGCGAAGAGCCCGCGTCGATTTCGAGTTCCGAGACCAACGACGAATGGGTGGACGATGGAACAGTCTCCGCCTATATCAACGATCACCTTCATGACATTGAGGCCGAGGGCGACAAGCCATTTCAGGCCATAGGCGGTGTTGTCGACTTGTTGGGTGAAGATTATTTTCCGGTGCTTGATGTGGTCGATCCGCCCGCCCCTGACGCGGCCGCGGCAGCTCCCAAGACTGCAGCAAAACCCGCGCCCAAGAAAGCCCATGACGAAGGCAAGCGCGAGAATGCGCTTCAGAAGATCAATCACCTCGACGTGAAGGGCCGCATCCAACTGGCTCTGAAGGGCAACAAGGAGGAGCGCTCGCTGCTTATTCGGGACGGCACAAAGGTCGTGGCGCTGGCTGTGCTCGAAGCCCCCAAACTCTCCGATGGCGAGGTGGAAAAATTTGCCAGCCAGAAGAATGTGTTGGAGGCCGTGTTGCGCCAGATTCCGCTGAAGCGGCGCTTCATGAAGAATTACAAAGTGGTACGCAACTTGGTGGGAAATCCGCGAACCCCCCTCGATCTCGGCCTTGGCCTGATGAAAAATTTGCTGATTGCGGACCTGAAGAATCTTTCTGCTAATAAGGAAGTTTCGGAAACCATTCGCAAGCTCGCGATGAAAATGTACAAGCAGAAGCTTGACGCCGCGAACAAGAAATAATCCGGAGAACGCATGGCTTCACTACCGCAACCCGATCCGATCACCGAACTCTTGAAGCGTGCGAAAACCATCGCGGTCGTCGGCCTCTCTTGCAATCCCCTGCGCCCCAGTCACGGCGTCTCGGCCTACATGCAGACCCACGGATATCGCATCATTCCAGTCAATCCTCAAATTCACGAGTGCCTGGGCGAAAAAGCGTATGCCTCGCTGCTCGAGGTTCCGGAAAAGATCGACATCGTGGATATTTTTCGCCGTCCGGAATTTGTGGAAGAAGTGGTTGATCAGGCGATCCAGCTAAAAGCCCCGGCGATCTGGATGCAAGAGGACGTCATTCACGAGAAGGCCGCTGAAAAAGCCCGCCAGGCTGGAATCTTCGTGGTCATGGACCGTTGCATCCTGAAAGAACACCGCGCTCGCTTTCGGTGATAAATGTGAACGTCCCATTTCGATGTTGTCATCCTGAGCGAAGCGAAGGACCCATGTACTTGCCTGGAGTGCCGGGGCCTTTCCTTCGTTCAGGAAGACAAAGCGGTTACCGAACTATCGTCCAACGCCCACAAAAACCACGCTGGCATCGTCGCGCAAATTCGCACCGTTAACGAACGACCGCACGTCATCCACGATGCTTACCGCCGAGGAGCCCACCTTCACCGCATGTTCCGCCAGACGGCAGAGACCGTACTCTTCTCCGCTCGCATTCTCCGCTTCGGTAATGCCATCACTGTAAAAGACGAGCTTCGAACCCTCCGACAGCGTCACTTGCGTTTCGGAATAATCCCCGCAACTCAGGCCCAGAGGCAGCCCGCGTTCCGTATCCAGAAACCGCTCGCCCTGCTTGTCGATCAATAGAGGCCGCAAATGTCCGGCATTGGCGAAAGTCAGCGAGCGATTTGCAGGTTCGAGCACGGCATAGACCATGGTCACGAATTTTCCCGCAGGGAAATCGTCTACCAGCAACTGGTTCAGCCGATTCAAGACCTCAGCCGGGGTGCAGCACGCCTCTGCCAGCGAGCGTAAGACGCCGCGTGTAGCCGACATCAACAGCGCAGCGGCGGTACCTTTGCCGGACACATCTGCCAGAACAAGTCCCCAACGCCCGTCGGGAAAGGGAATGAAGTCGTACCAGTCGCCGCCCACGGCCCGCGCGGGCACGCTGAGTCCGGAAACGACGAATCCTGGAATGTACGGAGAACTCTTGGGCAGCAACGCCTGCTGCATCGCGCGCGCTTCTTGCGCCTCGCGGTCGAGTGCGGCCCGTTCTGCGCGTTCCGACTGAAGGCGCCGCGCATTGTCCACGGCCACGGCGACGTGATCGCACAAGGCCTGCAGAATTCTCAACTGCTGTCGCGGGAAACCGTCCACTTCGGGATGCGACGCTGTGAATACGCCCACCAGTCGCTCGCCCACACGCAGCGGAATCGCCACCTCCGAGAGCGTCGATTCCTCACACCCAATGTAATATTCGTCCTCGCGCACGTCCGGGGCATAACGCATCTGGCCGTTCGCCGCGACGTAGCCCACCATCCCCTCACAGCCAATTTTCAGGCGATGGCCTTTGCCATTCACGCTGCATCCCCGCACCCCGCTCAGCACCATCTCGCTGCGCGTTTCGTCGTGCAGATAGATGCTCGCTTCCAGACAGCCAAAGCCGAGTATTACTTCGTTGACGACGCTGTCGATGAGCTGGTCGAGGTCGAGAATCGAGGTGATTCGCTGCGCCGCTTTCTGCACCCGCTGCAAGTCTTCGATGAGGTCGCCCGGCGCGACGCGGCCGGACACAATCTCGTTGTAGGGAACGTTCGGAACCGTTGACATGACACCAATCCTTCCGCCTGAAGGAGGTCTGAGCACAATCCTAATGCAAAATAAGATGTCGCGAGCAGTCGCTACGATTCTTTCTTTGCTCGCTCAGGGCCGATCTCGCTGCCTCGCGAACGTTGCCGTTTTATCTCTTCCATTCGCTCCCTGATTCGTTTCTCAATGCCTTCACCGGTCGGCCGGTAATATACGCGATCGCGTAAATTGTCGGGCAGGCACTGCATGTCGGCGACTTTGCCTTCCAAGTCGTGCGCGTACTGATAGCCCCGCCCGTAGCCGAGTCCTTTCATCAGGCCAGTAGGAGCGTTGCGCAAGTGTAGAGGAACCAGGTCTGCGGCGGTTTGCTCTACGTCCTGCTGCACCTCTCCGTAGGCCGTATAAAGCGCATTCGACTTGGGCGCGACCGAAAGATAAACGACGGCCTGCGCTAGCGCCAGATTGCCTTCCGGCATGCCGATGAAGTCCACCGCGTCGCGCGCTGCCATGCACAGGGCAAGCGCATTCGGATCTGCCAGCCCAATATCTTCCACCGCCATCCGCACCACGCGGCGCGCAACATAGAGGGGATCCTCTCCCGCTTCGAGCATGCGGCCCAACCAGTACAGCGCCGCATCCGGATCGCTGTTGCGCACCGATTTGTGCAGGGCGGAGATCAGGTTGTAGTGCTCTTCGCCCGACTTGTCGTAGAGCAGAATACGTTTCTGCAGTGCGTCGCGGACGATCTCGTCGGTAATCTCCAGCGCACCCTGCGCATTTTTCTGCGCCAGCCCAGCAGCAACTTCCAAAACGTTGTAAGCGCTGCGCGCATCGCCGCTGGTATAGCTGGCGATTTTCCTGAGCACGTCGTCAGACGCCGTCAGATTCTTCTCACCGACCCCGCGCTCGCGATCCGCAAGCGCCCGCCGCAGCAGCAGCACGATCTGGTCTTCGGTAAGCGGCTTCAAAACATAAACCCGGCAGCGCGAGAGCAAGGCTGAGTTGATCTCGAACGACGGATTTTCCGTGGTGGCTCCGATCAAACGAATATTGCCCTTCTCCACGTGCGGCAGAAAAGCGTCCTGCTGCGCCTTGTTGAAGCGATGAATCTCGTCGATGAAAACGATAGTGCGTGTGCCGTACTGCCGAGCCCGCTCGGCGTCGGCCATGACCTGCTTGATCTCCTTGATTCCCGCCAGTACAGCCGAGAACTCGATAAACTCCGCCTTGGTCATGTTTGCGATGATCTTGGCGAGCGTTGTTTTCCCAGTCCCCGGAGGTCCCCAGAAGATGAGTGAGCCCGTGTCGTCGCGGTCGACCTGCGTCCGCAGCGGCTTGCCCGGACCAATCAAGTGCTCCTGCCCGACGAACTCGTCGAGCGTACGCGGGCGCATGCGGTCGGCGAGCGGGCGAGGAGCATCGGCGCCGCTACCCGCATTCGGAATGGGCTGGAAGAGACTCACGGCAGCCTTTACGCAAAACTCGCAATCTTCAGCTTAACTCATCCTAATTCCCAGGAGTTCTCATCGTCCCGCAGGTTGTCATCCTGAGCAAAGCGAAGGACCCATGTACTCAGCTGTCAATTTTGCTGTTCGTTTTGCGAGAAGAATGACAACGCTTGTTCCTGATTGTCGGCAAGTTGTTGACCCTGCGTGGAAGTGATTGAAAAGTCGGAAAGCTGCGTGGTCGCAGCGAGAGCAATTCCTGCGACGGTGGTACCTTTCCCGCATCCCGCCGGCGATCGTCGCTGCCAGAGGCCTTTGCGGCTCGGGAAAAGGCATCGTAATGAGCAATTAGATCGTTAAAGGCAGTCGGCGAATGGCGCAGCACCCTTACGCATCGGTAGCCATACAAAACTGTACATACATGGCCTACAACGCGACTGCCTTCGTTGTATCCACAAATTGCAGTTCCGGTGCAGCCGGCAGAGCACCAATCTCCGCCGCGTACCGATAGAACAACTGCAATCCTTCCAGGCATCCGGAGTCGAGCTGGTAGTGAATATTCCGAGTCAAATACGCCCGCACTTCCGCCCCACTGATTCTGACTCGCGGCGCCCATTCGCGCGCAATCTGGTTGAGATTGGAAGCCTCCAGCCCGTGATCGCGCGAATTCTGAAACACCGCCGGCAAATCCAGCGATGGCGCAGCTTCCGGCAACGCATCCTTGCGCACCGCCCAAAACGCAAAAACAAAAGGCTTGCCGGTATGGCGAATCCATTCTTCCGCCAGGTCGAACGTATGATAGCGGCCGCGGTCCACCATCAACGCCGGATCTCCGATGAGCAAACCCGCATCGTTCTCGGCCAGCATCTGGTCAACGTCGGGCGCCATCGAACTGTACGTCCTTCCACCGCCCAGCCACTTCTCAAACAGAATCTTCATCAGCGCTACAGACGTCATCGACGAAGTATCGAGCGCAACCGTACGCACCTGCTCGATCGGAACCTTGCTGACCAACAGAATCGACCGCACCGCCCGCCGCGAGGCAATCGCGACTTCAGGCAGTATCTGTAACCCGGGAATCTCCGCATACGCCGCTGCCGGAATAATGCCGATGTCGGCCGTCCCATCAGCTAGTGATCGGGCGCAAGCCGAGGGCAGGGTATAGGAGATATCAAAAAATTTGCCGGCTTCGCCATGCTCGAAATCCCACATCAGAGGGGCAGTATTAAGGTAGGAAATGGCGGAAATTCGTAGCCGTCGCATGCTTTCCACAATTTTAACAAACCCATTGTGACGCATGACCTTGACATGATTCCGCGCCAATAGTTACAGTCCGCTCGGAGTCTCTTTTGTCCAACGCCGCTGTATTAACGGCCGCGACTCACCTTCTGGAGTGGCTGGCCATCTCGCTGACCCCCGCGCTCGGACCCACCAAGGCGCGAAAGCTCGTCGAACATTTCGGTTCTGCCGAAGCCGTTTTCCGCGCCTCATTGACCGAACTCGAGAGCACCGGAATTCAAGCCGTTTCTGCGCAATCGCTGGCCACCGGCAAGTCTGCGGAGTTGGCGCGCGAAGAGATTGCCCGCGCCGCCGCTGCCGACGTCACCATGCTCTCGATGGACGATCCCTTCTATCCCCCGCGCCTGAAGGAAATCTATGATCCTCCACTGATCCTTCGCGTACGCGGCAACGCCGACGTGCTGACCAGGCCCGGCATCGCCATGGTAGGCACGCGCCATCCCACGCCCTATGGTTCTGGCATGGCTGAGCGTCTGGCGTGCGACCTCGCGGCCCAGGGGTTGGTCATTATTAGTGGCATGGCCCGCGGCGTCGACACCGCCAGCCATCGAGGCGCGATCTCCGCCAAAGGCAAGACCACCGCGGTGTTTGGCACAGGCGTCGATGTCATCTATCCCAAAGAGAATTCGCGGCTCTCGGAACAGATTCTGGCCCTTGGCGGCGCGCTCATCTCCGAGTTTCCACTGGGAACGTTTGCCGCCCCGCAAAACTTTCCCATCCGCAACCGCATCATTAGCGGAATGTCGTGCGGCGTGCTCGTCGTCGAAGCTGCGGAATACTCCGGCACACGCATCACTGCGCGCTGCGCCCTGGAGCAGAATCGCGACGTCTTCGCTGTGCCCGGCAACGTCACCAACAAAAATTCCTGGGGTCCGAACACGCTCATTAAACAGGGAGCCAAGCTGGTGGCGACTTGGGAAGACGTGTGGGAGGATCTCCCGACAGAAGTACGACTTGCATTGACTCCGCCCGCCTCGCCTGAATCCGCAGGCGCCTCCACCGCATCTCTATTCCCAGACGAAGGGCTCCCTCCTCACGAGAAGCGAATCCTGTCCCTGCTGAAAGCCGACGAGGCCACGCACATCGACGAACTGGTCGAGCGCCTGGAAAACGAAATGTCCTCCTCCGAAATCTTCGCCGCTCTGTTCGAACTGGAACTAGGCGGCAAGGTAAGGCAAATGCCGGGGAAGAATTTTGTGAAAAGCTTCTAGCTTTTGGCTTTTAGCCTTTTGCTTTTGGCTGGAATCGCGTAGTACTGGAGGTACTCGATGAGGAACTACAAGGACCTGCGCGTTTGGGACGAGGCCCACAGGTTGACGCTCTCTCTCTACAAGATTACGCAGACTTTTCCGAAAGAGGAGCGATTCGGATTGACCAGTCAGATTCGACGAGCATCTTCCTCGATTGCAGCAAATCTAGCGGAAGGCTGCGGTCGGAGATCTGACGGGGAAATGGCCCGCTTTATTCAAATCGCGATGGGTTCAGGTTCCGAACTTTCTTATCACTTGCTGCTGGCAAGAGATCTGGTATTTCTGAGAAACGAAGAGTACGGCGAACTAAACGCAAGTCTTGGGCGAGTTATGAGAATGCTTTCAGCGCTTTCCTCGAAGGTCAGAAATCCCCCGGCAGCGTAGAGGTCTGCGCCAAAAGCCAAAGGCCAAAAGCCAAGAGCTTCTCACCCGTAACTTGTTGCCCCCTTGACTTTCGTGCTAGCTTCGAAAACAGAACTCCAAGGAAATTGAGGTTCCATTGTCAAAAGGTTTAGTCATTGTCGAATCGCCGGCCAAGGCGAAGACCATCCAGAAATATCTGGGTAAGGGCTTCACCGTCGAGGCTTCCCTCGGCCACGTGAAGGATCTGCCCAAGAGCACTCTGGGTGTGGATATCAAGAACGACTTCGAAACTGATTACGTCGTCATCCCCGGTAAAGAAAAAGTTGTGGCCAAGCTGAAAAAGCTCGCGGCCTCGGCGGATGCGATCTATCTGGCTCCTGACCCGGACCGCGAGGGCGAGGCCATTGCCTTCCACCTCGCGGGCGAACTCGACGGCAACGGCAAAGCGAAAAAAGCCAAGAAGCCCAAGGCCAAGAAAGGTGAGCCGGAACCGCCGCCGCGGATTCAGCGCGTGACCTTCAACGAAATTACCAAGCGTGCAGTGCAGGCCGCCTTCGAACATCCGCGCGCGATCGACCAAAATTTGGTGGACGCGCAGCAGGCGCGTCGTGTGCTCGACCGCCTAGTCGGCTACCAGGTCTCGCCATTATTGTGGGATAAAGTTCGCCGGGGTCTTTCCGCAGGGCGGGTGCAGACCGTCGCGCTGCGCCTGATTGTCGAACGCGAACGTGAGATCAAGGCGTTCGAGAAGAAAGAATACTGGACCATCGACGCAAGCCTTGCCGCCAGCAAGCCTCCCGCCTTCGACGCGCGTTTTGTCGGCAAAGGTGAAGAGAAAGTCGAAGTCACCAACGGCGAGGACGCCGAGAAGATTCGCGCCGCGCTGGAAAAGGCCGATTGGGTCGTCCGTTCGGTCGACAAGAAAGAACGCCGCCGCAACGCCGCGCCTCCCTTCACTACCAGCAAGCTGCAACAGGACTCGTCACGCAAACTGCGTTTCAGCGTGAAGCGCACCATGATGATCGCGCAGCGCCTTTATGAAGGCGTCGAACTCGGCGAAGAAGGCCTGGTCGGTCTGATCACCTACATGCGTACCGATTCCACGCGCGTCGCGCCCGAGGCGATTGCCGAGGTGCGTGAATACGTGGGCAAGGAATACGGTCCAACGTACCTGCCCGAAGCCCCCAACACTTTTAAAGAGAAGAAGGACACGCAGGGCGCGCACGAAGCGATTCGTCCGACTTCGGCCATGCGCCATCCCGATCAGGTCAAGCAGTACTTAAAAGAAGATGAGTTCAAGGTCTACAAACTGATCTGGCAGCGTTTCGTCGCGTCGCAAATCACGCCCGCGGTCTTCGATCAGACCACGGTTGACATCGATGCGAAGAATGGCAACGATGTTTTCTGGTTCCGCGTGACCGGATCCGTCCTGAAGTTCGACGGCTTCCTCAGAGTCTACGAAGAATCCAAGGAAGGCAAAGACGAGGAAGACGAGGAGCTCAAACACAAATTGCCGGCGCTCGAAGCTGGACAAAAGCTCACGCTCAAGGAACTGAAGCCCGAGCAGCATTTCACCGAGCCTCCTCCGCGCTATAACGAGGCTTCGTTGGTGAAGGAACTCGAAGAGCGCGGCATCGGCCGCCCTTCAACCTACGCGGCAATTCTGTCGACTATTCAAGAGCGGCAGTATGTGCAAAAAATTGGCGGAAAGTTTTCCCCGACCGAGATCGGCCTGGTCGTCACTGATCTGCTGGTCGAGAATTTCCGCGATATTTTCGATGTGCAATACACGGCGCACCTGGAAGAAGAACTCGACGAGATCGAGGAGGGCAAGGAGACCTGGACCGACACTCTCGGCGATTTCTACAAAAAATTCCAGAAAGATCTCAAGTACGCCGAAAAGCACATGGAAAACATCAAGCGGATGGAGAAGCCCACCGACGAGAAGTGCGAAAAGTGTGGCGCGCCGCTGGTGATCAAATGGGGCAAGCACGGCTCGTTCTACGCCTGCAGCACTTACGATAAGGACGATCCGAACACCTGTACCTTTACCAAAGAAAATCCCATCAATCTGCCCGACCTCGATTCCGCCGACGTGCAGGAAACGGGAGGCGCAGAGGAATATTGCGAAAACTGCGGCCGAGTGATGGTGCTGAAGCGCGGGCGCTTCGGCCAGTTCATGGCCTGCACGGGGTATCCCGACTGCAAGACCACGCGCCGTTTAGATCAAGGCAAGAAAGTTCCCGACATTCCGCTCGACGAGCTTTGCCCCAAGTGCGGACGCAACATGATGATCCGCCACGGACGCTACGGCGAGTTCACCACCTGCAGCGGCTATCCCGACTGCAAGTACGTGAAGCAGAATTTCATCGGCGTGAAGTGTCCCGAATGCAAAGATGGCGAACTGGTGGAGAAGCGCGCCCGGAAGGGGAACACTTTTTACGGTTGCGGAAACTATCCCAACTGCAAGTTTACTTCCGCCCACAAGCCGATTCCCGAGAAATGTCCAAGTTGCGGCAACGAGTATCTGGTGGAGAAATTCCTGAAAGCCGGCCCGGTCATCGCGTGCCCGAACAAAGAATGCGATTACGAGCGCCCAAATCCAGCGGCGGAAGCGGCCGCGACAACCACCGCTTAAAACTTGTAATTGGTGATTTTGTAATTGAGTAATTTGAAGAGCCGAGCACCGGCGACTCGTCTCCAATTACAATTGCCCACTTACTCAATTACCAATTTACCAAATTACCTAAATTCAAAATTCACCTTGAGGTTGACCGATGGCCAAAAAGCCGACCACTGCTGATGCCGAACTGATTCTTAAACTCTACGATCTCCGCCGCGAAGCGGAAATGCGCAAAGCGCGCCACTGGTGGCTCGCCGAGTTCTGGCCCGAGAGTGCCGAAGACTTCATGAAAATTGCCGGCAACTTGGGCGGGCAGGAGAACAATTGGCTCCGCCAAGTGGGTGGCTACTGGAGCATGGCCGCGTCTTTCGCGCTCCAGGGAGTATTGAACGAAGAAATGTTCCTCCAGCCCTCGGTCAGCGGTGAGATGTATTTTCTGCTGGCGAAGGTGCATCCTTTCCTCAAGGACCTGCGGGAAAAGATGGGAGACCCGCACCTGTTCGCCAATATCGAGAACGTGATCACGCGTTCCAAGTTCGGCCGCGAACGTCTGAAATTCACGCTGAAGCGGGTCGAGATGCTTCGCCAAAAGCGAGCCGAGCGTAAGGCAAGCTAAGAGAGCAAGATCAGTTTCGTTCTCTATTCGCCCACGCTAGGATCCAGGCCATTTCAGGACGAAACATCAACCAAATAGCGTATGCAGCATCGCCCACCCACCCTTGCAAAAAACGCAAGGATGGGGCACCCGCTGTTGGAATGCGACGCACAAAGATGGGGCACGCGCCTTGCGGGTGTACTCCGTCCTCAATTTTGTGGCGGCCCGGCGCTCCTTCCTTTTCAAATCTAGGGGGTCGACCGTCCAACTTTTCGAGCGACTGCTACGAGTCGCGCCGCGTTCAGATCATACGGGGAACCTTGCAGGGTTCCGAATAGCTGCACGTGTTTGAAGCCGGCCCGGAAGAGGAGATCTTTCAGCTCACGGCCCGAATAGATGCTGTGTTCAAAAGTGAAGCTTTGGGCACGGCCGTCTTTTACCAGGGTCCATTCGGAAGAAACGCGGCACCAGTCGTCGAGGAGTTGAGGACGCTGCACGAGAAGCGAGCCATCCGCCAGTTCGGTGCAGATTGAGTTTTGCCACGTTCTGGCGAGGCGTTCTTTGCCCATCACTTCGATGATGAGCACGCCGTTCTCTTTAAGGTTCTCGTAGATATTCTGCAGCACCTGAAAATTATCCCGCTCATCTTCGAAGTATCCAAAGGACGTATAGAGATTGCAGACGAGGTCGAATGCTGCAGGGCGTAGGAAAAGTCGCATGTCCTGTTGCACCCACTCCACAGAGATGGTGGCTTGGGACGCTCGCTCGCGCGCCTGGCCTAGAAGGAATTCGGATTTGTCGACGCCCGTGACCTGGAAGCCGCGTTGCGCGAACTCCAGCGCGTGGCGTCCGGGGCCGCAGCAGAGATCGAGCAGGCTGCCTCCTGTGCACTGAGTCAATGCAATGATTTGGCTGACCTCTTCCTTCGAGGCGGAAAAGCGCTCTGCTGAGAAAACATAAGAAGAGAGATCGCGCCAGAAGTCTTCGTTCTCGTACCACTGCATAGAGGATAGAGTCTAATCCCTGGAAGACTTAGGCACACCGGCGGTTCAGCGTTTTCATCCCCATTTAAAACGGGGAACGTTCCTTCTTGTTCGTGTTTTTCCTAGGCCCGTGTTTCCACCGTGAAGATCAGGGGTTCTCCTCTTGTACGGGCTTGGGGATTCGAAAGACAATATTGGGATGAACTACCGAACTTCAAGACGACTATTGGGGCTATGTCTGGCGTTGCTGATTGCGCTGCCTGCGTGGCCGGTTGGGTCAACCGTGGTTCCCGAGTTGCCTGATCCGGGCCACCCCGGTATGAGCCGGCAACAGCAGCAGCAGTTAGGATTGCAGACAGCGGCCGAAGTTTACAAACAAATGCCGGTGCTGCCCGATTCGAATCCTGTTACGCAGTACGTGCAGAGCCTGGGAAGAAGATTGGTAGGAGTCATTCCTGCTGAACGCTCATGGCCGTATCAGTTCCACGTGATCCAGCAGAGCGACATCAATGCCTTCGCGCTGCCGGGAGGTCCGATCTTCGTAAATATCGGCACAATCAATGCCGCCGGCAACGAGGCCGAACTGGCCGGGGTGCTGGCGCACGAGATGTCGCACGTCTACATGCAGCATTCGGCGAAACAGGCTCCGAAGCAGGAGTGGGCGAACATTCTTGGTGCCCTTGGAGGTTTGCTGGGAGGTGCAGCGGGTAGCCTCGCGAAGATGGGAATTCAGTTCGGGGCAGGCACGTTGTTGATGAAATATTCGCGAGCCGATGAAGCGCAGGCCGACGCGGTGGGCGCGATCATCATGTACAAAGCGGGGTACAACCCGCGGGCAATGGCAGAGTTTTTTCAGAGGCTCGAGAAATTAGTGGGCAACGGCGGGACTCAGTTTCTAAGCGATCACCCCAATCCCGGCAATCGTGTGCTGGCAGTGGAGCGGGAAATCGCCAACTGGACGCCGAAACCATATGTCTCGACCAGCCCTGAGTTCGTACGGGCCCAGCAGGCGGCCAAGGAGATAAAAGCCTTCAATGCGCAGCAGATTGCTGACGGCGCCAAGAGCGGACTGTGGGCGCAACAAAATCGTCAAAGCGGGTCGGTGCCGCACGATATAGAAATGGCGGATACCGCGGCCGGCTCCGCAGGCGCCGAAACCATCACGAACGTCAGCTATCAGCAAGTGGAGCCGAGCGGCGAATTCAAAACTTTTCAGGGAAATGATTTCAGCATTTCGTATCCGGCGAATTGGCAGGCCATGGCGGGGCAGAATTCGGCGACGTTGGCTCCGACCGCCGGGGTTGGGCAAAACGCGATCGCCTATGGCGTGATCGTGGCGAGTGCGCAAAATGTGGACGCGTCGTCCTTGAACGACGCTACGCAGGGGCTGATCCAGAACTTGCAGGAAACGAATCCTGGTCTGCGCGTTTATGAAAGCCCGCGCAGGATCCAGGTGAATGGTGGCGAGGCGCTCAGCACCATGCTGACGGGGAATTCGCCTATCCAGCAGGACGGTCGCCCGCTGCCTGAGCGCGATTGGCTGGTCACGATGGCACGACCGGAAGGTGGATTGCTGCACATAGTGTTCATTGCGCCTGAGAGGCAGTTTGGGCAACTGCAGCCAACGTATCAGAGGATGCTTGATAGTTTGCAGGTGAGGTGAGTCGGGTCGGGTCGCAGCCGCAGTATTTTTGGCCCAGCAGAACCAAGAGGTGGCACGCGCCGAAGCTTTCGTAAACCACTCAGGCGCGAAGGTCCAGTTCTATCGCGTCGATCAGCGGAACGAGCCATGCCAGCAACGCCTGATGTGCCGGATGTTGAACATAGGCGTCGAGGGATGCTTTGTCCTTGAATTGCATGATGCCGCCGAATGTATAGCCTTTTCCTCGCGGCGAAATATTTGGTCCCACATGGGTCTGAAGAAGTCCAGGGATTAGCCCTTGGAAGGCGGCAATCTCTTTCGCCGCTCTGTCCTTTTGAGCTTCCGATGTTCCAGGCTTCCATTGAAATACGAATACGTGAAAAACGTTCGCCGACTCGCCTTCCGCTCTCGCCACTTCCGGCAAATTGAGAGAGGCAACAACTGCCGCTCCGACGGCAAGGCCGCCATCTCGCAGCAGCGTACGACGCGTGGAGTTTGCCATTTGATTTTCCTTTCGCACGACGAATAACTGCGAACGTCAATCGGGGCAGGAGCTATATCCAACCGGCGTCGATGACATAGCTCTGATTGGTGATTGCCGAACTGTCGTCTGAGGCCAGAAACAGAATCAGGCGCGCTACTTCTTCCGGCAGGATCATTCTCTTTAGCGCCTGATTGGCGAGTATCTGCGCTTTGTATTCTTCGGTGAGCCACAAACGCTGCTGCCGCTCTGTAAGGATCGCTCCCGGCATAATGCAGTTGACGCGAATATTGTCGGCTCCGAGTTCGTGGGAAAGGGTGCGCGTGAGTCCCACAATCGCGGCCTTGGCCGCAACGTAGACAACCTGGTTGATGGAGGGAATTACCCATCCAATCGAACTCATATTGATGATCGAACCGCGCTGCGCTCTCTGCATCGCGGGAATCACCGCTTGCGTCACGAAGAACTGGTGTTTCAGGTTGACGGCGATTGACTGGTCCCAGTAGGCCGGCGTGACCTCGGCGAGCTTGTGGCGGGTGTCGTTGGCGGCATTGTTCACGAGAACATCGACTGTGTGAAATCTGTCGAGAATGGTTTGTACGGTCCGTTGTACGTCGACAATGTCAGTTAGATCGCAGTGGTAGTAGACGGGGGCAGTCGCGCCGTTCAGGCGCTTTGAGAGTTGGTTCGCGGCGTCATCCTGAATATCGAGGAAGGCGACTTGCGCGTGTTGCATCGCGAAGGCTTCGACGATCGCCTCGCCGATGCCAGAGGCGCCGCCGGTCACGACGACGACGCGATCGCGAAGGCTGGGGTAAGAAGCAAATCCTGGCGATGTTTCCATGGGCTGGGCCGCTGTTCGCGCTTTTCGAAGTGGCGGCGTGTGTGATGGTATCAGGCGATTTTACAAATGCGAAGTGCGGCCGCTGGGTCCCGCGGCTTTGATAATGCCGCTCGATCTCACGACTCGACGCCAAAAGCTTCACATCAAATAAAGGTCGAGAATTTCGCTCGTTTCGTGGAGAAAGTCTTTGAAGTTGGGGTATTGGTTGAACTCGATAGGCGCCTCGAAATAAACCCAGCCCTCCGTCCGTCGGATATTCCAGTAGGAGCCCATGCTGGTGGTTTCGCGGAAGTCACTCTTGCCAATCTCAAAGGCGATGTTCCATATGCGGGCCTGGTGACGACCTCCAAAGATGTTCTCGAAGACGGCGCCCCGTCGTCCTCCCAATGTGCTAACCATGCAATTGAAAATGTCCCCGTGAACTGAAACGAGGTTCGACGCATCGGGATCAGACGCGACATCTCCGGGGACGGCGCGGAATCCAGCCTCGATGGCGGCGTCGTGGTAACGGGCCGCCGGACGACTCGGAAAAATCTCCTCAAACATTGAATTACCATCCGCCTTTTCACTTGCGCTTGGACATCAGCATCACAGTGTATTTGTCGAGATCGATCAGGGCTTCATCACTTACTGCGCGCATACGTTCGCGTCGTTTTTGCCGGAGGGATTCTTCGGTTGAAAGCGACGCTTCGGTACGTTCTTTCACGCCAATCTTTGCTTTGTCTTCACGGCTTGCCAGTTCCCGCGCGTACGTGCGGGATCCGGACGGTTGATTGGCGTCGCCGGCAAAAGATGCGATTGCGTGGTCAGCAGCCTCGGTCTGTGAATACCAGAGCAACAGAAGCAAGCTCTTTTGTGCGGTTGTATCATGCTCAGTCTTCAGGCGATCGAGCGCAGGCTGCAGCCAATAGTCCTGATCGGTTGGGAGCAACATGTAAATCAGACAGTAATCTTGGCCGAGCGTGAGGACATGCTGCGAAATAAACACACTGAATTTGGGCTGATCGAGGATGTGAAAGGCGGCCGCCGTGGTGTCCTGATTGAACGTCGCCATGCGGTGAACCTGCAGGAAGTAATCCCTCACTTGGACGTCGAGCAGATTACATTTCGCCATGGCAGCCAGCGCGATCTTACGGTCGGGCGGGGTGTCGGAAAGGCTCAGCAGGAGCATGCTGCCGTCATAAAGGAAGAAGGGTGGGTTGTGGAAATTACCCAGTTCCTGGCGGAGGCCGGGAGTGTAGACGGTTGGGTTGGACTTGGCCGTCGTCCAGAAGCGGTCGAGGACGCCGGATTTGTCGTTGATTTCCTGTTTGCTCAAAAGATGCGGCTGGAAGTTATAGGTCTCCTGAATCTGCTGGTGAATCGAGGATTGAGCTGAGGCGAAGGCCGCGATGAAGAGCAACAGGAAGGTGCCCCGTTTCATGGCGTCATTCTACACAGTCGGGCGTCCTGCTGGGACGCGGTCCTATTTCTGTTCATGTTCCCAGCGTTGGAGACGCCGGGTTACTTCGCTCGCGGGAAAAAAGGCGGGTACATTCGAAACATGAAGGCACGACAAAAAACGGCTGAAACGACATCACGAAGAGAGCTGCCACTCTCGTCTAACAGGTACACCTTCCCAAAAACAGCAAAGCCGGGCTGGTTGACCCGGCTTACCGTTTTGGAACCGGTTCGGTTGATCTATCTTTCGATCGACCGAACCAGCATCTCGAAATCATTGAACTCTTGTGAGTCTCACGTCTTCTCACCAACTGGTGCGCGTTTTTCCGCACTCGATTGCGTCGCGGGGTCACCGTCCCGCTTCGCGGGTTTCTACATCACCATTGCCAGGTTCTCGAGTTCATACATCAGGACTGGCAGTGCGCATCCCGCCATCTCCACCCGGCCCGCAGCGTCGAGCGCTGCCTTGGGCGAAACCCCATATCCACGGCCCATCAAGAATACCTGGAGCAGTTCAGCCGCCTCGTAGGAGTCGATCATGCCACCCTGAAGCAGATCGTTCCTGAGTGCCGCCAGCTCGGTCATCGTGAATCTATCTTTATCGTTCGTCGCTTTTTCCATGGCCGTCATCACCTCCGACTCCGACCTTTTACTTTCTTGCCTACTTAGACTCATCGGCACTTGTGAAAGTTGCATGCAATTCTTTTGCCGTAGTTATGCTGTTTTCCCTGTACGGTGCCAAAACCCCTATTAATAGCTATAACCCGTGTAAATTTCGAAAGTTGCGGTCAGCCTGGTTTGGTAGGCGGGGCCTGATGGCGTTCCTTTCGTACCCACGGGTAATCTCAAAACTGACACAATGTGTCGATTTCGGACGGGGAGGACAGGAGTTGTCGACCGAAGAAACTGGACGGCTGTCGCCAATGGAGGGGTGCGGGAAGCCAAAATCGCTTTTCAAGTGGAAACCTTAGGTAACTTTCGATCGCGGTTTTCGCACCATAAACCTCAACGAGACATTCGATAATGCGAGAACGGAACACAACCCGAAGTCTGGTTGGGTCAGCCAACTATGCGCCCGTCAAAAGACTTTCAGAAAGCCGCGTTCGCGATCGGGGCCGTCGTGTTGTTGACGGTAGGAATCGGTGTTGCTGGAAAGGCCTATCGCGATCGACAGGTCGCCAATATGCCGCCGCCTGTGCCACGGGCTCGGTTAGTGGTTCAACCCGGTGCACCCGTTGCGGCTGATTCCCAAGTTGGCAAGGCTGCCGACTCGAGTGCCACAAATGCCGCAGCACAACAGCCGGCTGCCTCTCGCTTTGAAATCTCATTGGATCCGATGGACAGCTACCAGGACGACCTTCGTGAAAGTCTTCTCCAGGAGTTGGCGCCTGCGTTTCCAGACCTTCCGAAATTCCTACGCGAGCCGCCGTCGAGAGGCCCTGACCCCGCTTACGAGCGCCTTGTATTTCAACTGCTGGACGCGGCGGAGAATAGACCGGCGGACCAACGCCCGGCAAGGCTGTTAGCGGCGGATCTTGTCGCAAACACGGTTACATGCCCCGTCGAGAATAAGGAGCCATGCAACCAGCTTCGCAGCGACTTTGCCGAGCACAAATTGACCCTGGCATATTCCGAATTGGGCGGGGGATTTTATTATCAGCGCGACCTTCTTTGGCGCGTTTGGCAACAAGATCCCGAGACCGACTGGGGGGAGCGGGCCTTCGTTCTTCTTCTCGAGTCGGGCTGGGACACCAGCACTGTATGCGCCAAAGGCAGCGACCAGTTTCGCGAGGTGATTGGCCAGGGCGAATCCTTTTTGCGCCAACACCCCGCAAGTCGACAACGCGCAGTCGTCCTGTTTCTGGTCGGTCAGGCGTACGCGACGTGGTGGTCGCTGGGCAATGAGACGGCAGACAGCGGCATGGGGGATTATGTCGATCCCAAGCGATACAACGATGGTGCAGAACCGGCCCGCGTCAAGGCCATTGGCTATTTCGAGCAAGTCGAGGAGGGGGCGCCGGACACAAAGTTTGCCGAGTATGCCCGCCAAATCCTGCCTGCGTTAGGGGAACACAAGATCCAGAACAACTACAAGTTCTTCTGCGTGTACGATTAGCAGGCGTTACCTCACTTCTTAGAGAAACTCCTTTGACCTGCTAAGGCGAAGGAACCGCTCTCCTGAGAGGAGGGGAGCGACCACGTGGCGCATGCTGCTCGCGGGAACATCGTGAATCCGGCCCAAAGTCTACGGCGTGGGCGGAAGCAGCTATGAGCCGGTGGCCGGAGATGTCCCCGTGGCGGCGGTAGGGAGGAAGAAATTGTTGATTGTTGATTTTTGATTGCTGATTGAAAATCCGGCGGTGTCGAGCCCGGTGCGATTTTTCAATCAGCAATCAGCAATCGACAATCATCAATTGCTCGTCAGGGCTCGACCGTGGCCTCATCGATCAGCATGATGGGGATGTTGTCTTTGACCGCGTAAACCCGGTGGCACTGCTTGCACTTCAAGCTTTCTGGGTTCGTGCGGTACTCGAGTTCCTGTTTGCACGCCGGACAGACTAGAATTTCCAGAAGTTCTTTAGAAAGCATAACCGAGACATTCTACGACATAGCTGCAATAGCACAGTGATAGGGCGCACATCTTTGCGCCCGGAGACACTGAGTCACGCAGCTAAACGGAAGGGCAATTCGCCGGAACGTGCTCTAGTCCCGGACTGGCTTGATTCCGGCTGTTCATGCTTTTCTTCGTGTTTCCGTGGCTCCGTGGTGATGCCAGGTCTGGGAGGTGCGATAGAATTTCCTCGGAGCCCGAATGCCTGCCACGATTCTCGACGGAAGCAAGATCGCGAAAGACATCCGCAGCGAAGTTGCCGCGGAAGTGAAAACCATGGCCGCGGTGGGAGTGCGTCCCGGGCTGGCGGTCGTGCTCGTGGGGCACAATCCGGCGTCGGAAATCTATGTGCGCGGCAAGGTCAAAGCCAGCGAAGAGGTGGGTATTTACAGCGAAAAGCTTACCCCGCCTGAATCGGCGACGACTGCTGAGTTGCTGGAGTTGATCGAAGATCTGAACCGGCGCGATGATATCGACGGGATTCTGGTGCAGTTGCCGCTGCCTGCGCAGGTCGACGCCAAGAAAGTGTTGATGGCGGTCGATCCAGCCAAAGATGTCGACGGATTCCATCCGGTGAACGTCGGGTTTCTATCGACCCAGCGTCCTGGGTTGGTGCCGTGCACGCCGGCGGGCGTGATGGAGATCCTGAGGCGCAGCAACATTGCGATTGCGGGTCGCGAGGCAGTGGTAGTTGGACGCAGCGACATTGTAGGCAAGCCGGTCGCCATGCTGCTGCTGAACGCCAACGCTACGGTGACGGTATGCCATTCGAAGACGCACGACCTGCCGGGAGTGTGTCGGCGGGCAGACATCCTGGTGGCGGCGATTGGACGCGCCGGGATGATTACACGGGATTTCGTGAAGCCGGGCGCCACCGTGATCGACGTGGGGATGAATACGGTCACCAATCCGGCGGAATTTCAGAAGTTTTTTGCGGGAAACTTGAAGAGGGAAGAGGGCTTTCACAAAAAGGGATCGACGCTGATGGGCGACGTGCATCCGGAAGTGGCGGAGATTGCAGGAGCGCTGACGCCCGTGCCCGGCGGCGTGGGCCCGCTGACGATTGCGATGCTGATGTTCAATACCGTCAAGGCGGCCAAGATGCGGCGAGGCAAGCGCGTGCCGGAATTGTCGCGGGCCTAAGCATGCTGAAAGTTGGACTTACCGGGGGCATTGCTGCAGGGAAGTCGGTGGTGGGAGAAATGTTTGTGGCGCAGGGCGCGCGGCTAGTGCAAGCGGACCGCATCGCGCACTCGCTGATGCAGCCAGGCGAAGCCGTCTACAACGAAGTGGTGCGCCACTTCGGCCGCGAGATTCTCAACCGCGATGGCAGCATCAATCGGGAAAAGCTGGCAGAAGCGGCATTTGGCCAGACTTCCGACTCAGAAGGCAAGCGGGCGTCGCGCATCGAGGAACTGAACCGGATCGTGCATCCTGCAGTCATTCGCAGCCAGGAGGCATGGATGGAGGAGATGGGCAGACAGGATCCGCATGTAGTAGCGATCGTCGAGGCGGCGCTGATTCTGGAAGCAGGCGCCGGCAAGCGTTTTGACCGACTGGTGGTCGTGACCTGCAATGAGGAGCAGCGCGTAGCACGCTTTGCGGCGCGGCAGAAGATCGATCTTGAGGCTGCACGCAAGGAAGTTGTACGCCGCATGGCTGCCCAGTTGCCCGACGAAGAGAAGATCAAAGCTGCGGATTACGTGATCGACAACTCCGGTTCGCTCAACCACACCCGCGAGCAAGTGCGCCAGGTGTGGGAGAAACTGCGGGTGGAAGCGCGATAGTTTTCTCCTTTACTTTCTAGCCACGGACACACGAAGCCACAGAGAACCCCAAATTAGAGAGCCGCGAAGCGACCGCACTATTCTGTCTGCGTGGCATTGTTTAGAATCAATTCAGGGACCTTTTTATCCTTCGACATCGTATTTAGCTTTGGACGGTTGAGATTATGAGACTCATGCGGCCCTTGATCTTCGCAGTCGCGCTGGCCAGCGCATTTTTCTATTTCACAACCTGGCGTTCGAACTCCGAGAGCGGATTGCATCCCTCGAACTGGCTGAGCCATCCCTCGCAGGTGGAAATCACCGAGGCCGCACCCAACGAGACGCTCGACGGCGAAGAACAGAACAATATTTCCGTCTACAAAAGAAATATTCCGTCGGTGGTGAACGTCACCTCGCGCGCCATGGCATTTGATTTTTTCTACGGCCTGGTGCCGCAAGAGGGGCAAGGTTCGGGATTCGTCATCGATAAAGACGGGCACATTCTTACCAACTATCACGTGATCGCCGACGCGCGTCAGGTGGAAGTTACGTTGCACAACCGCAAGAAATATAAAGCGACGGTGGTGGGCACGGACCCGCCTCATGATCTGGCGGTAATCCAGATCAAGGCTTCGGACCTGACTCCCGCCGTGCTGGGCGATTCGCGCAATCTGCAGGTGGGGCAGAAGGTATATGCCATTGGCAATCCGTTTGGCCTGGCGGGAACGATGACGCGCGGCATCGTGAGCTCCATTCGTCCGGTGCGCGAACCGAACGGCGCGATGATCGATGAGGCTATTCAGACCGACGCGGCAATCAATCCCGGCAACTCCGGCGGGCCGCTGATGAACTGGCGCGGCGAAGTGATCGGCATCAATACCATGATTCTTTCCAGCGTAGGGCAGAATGCGGGGATCGGCTTTGCGATTCCGATTAACACGGCCAAGGCCGTGCTGAATGACTTGATGACGCTGGGACGGGTGCGGCGTCCGGCACTGGGCGTTCGCACGATTCCAATCGATGGCGAACTGGCGAATGAAATTGGCTTGCCGGTCGACTACGGATTGTTGATCGTCCAGGTCACTCCGGGGGGATCGGCGGATCAGGCGGGACTTCGGGCCGGGACCGAGCGCGCTTACCTCGGCAACACGCAGATCATGCTGGGTGGCGACCTGATCGTTGCGATCGACGACCAGAAAGTCGAGGACGAGCAGGACCTTGCTCAGATGATGAACAATCATCGCGCCGGGGATACGGTCAAGATCACCATTTACCGGAACAAGAGGAAGATGGATGTGAGAGTATCGCTGGGAGAGGCGCGGCAGCAGGTGTGAGAAAGACAGCTGTCAGCTCTCAGCCATCAGCCATCAGCCATCAGCCATCAGATAAGAACCCTCGACATCAGGAGCGACCCTACGAAGGACAGCCGAGGCGGCTGTCCTTCCGTGAGTGTTTTCAGAATTCGTAGCGCAAGGACAACGTTGCGTTGTTGGCCTGCAAGTCGCGTGCGGTTAGCGGCGCAGGCGAGAACTTCTCGTTGTAATCGTAATATCCCCACGCAGTTTTCCACGTAAGGCCCTTCACCAGATTCACATCGAGTTCGGCCGTTGGCTTGTGATAGTTGAAGCCGAGGGAGGTGAGGATCGCGGGGTCCGCCAGCGTTGGAGTGAAGCCGCTGGTGCTGGTCAGGTTGTAGCCGACGATCGTTGTCACCCGCGGCATAGGCTTGAAGATGAAGTTCGCGTACCCGAAGTGGACCTTGTTGGTGTAGAACGACACCTCCGACAAGTAGGGTGCTCCAGAGCTGCACAAGGTTGAGTTCGTCGGAACCGGGGAGGTGACGTAACAGATGTTGGTGGTGGAATAGACGTCGTCGTAGTTGTAGCCGAACTCGAAGCCAAAGCGTGGCCGGGGATTCAGGGCGGTGGTGAATCCGTAGTTGCGGTTGTGTTCGCGATGCAGGACCTCGGGTACGTTGTCACGACTTTCGAGCACATTGACGGTGCCGGAGAGGTCGAGCCAGGGTTTTGGCTTGTAACTGGCACGGCCTTTGTAATGTTGCAGGTTTCTGGGCGAGATGCGGGTGGGGGCGTTGTCAGCGGAGAAAAGCTCCAGATCGAATGATGTGCGAATCTGGTCGGTGGGCCGCGCCGAAAGGCCCGCAAGCAGGGAGTGAGCGTGCACTTTGATGACTTCGTTTGTAGTGAGCGTGGTTGTGGTCTGGCAACTGCCATCGGACTGCATCACGGTGCAGCCTCCGCGCCGGGCAAGTGAGGGATACCAGGTTAGATTGGAGAAGTCGACCTGATTGTTGGTGATTGTCCGATCTTCGTAGCGGTAGCCGAGATGTCCCGTGATGCGGTGGGTGAAGTCATATTCCAGTTCGAACGTGTTGAGCTTGGAATTCTGTCCGAGAAAGTCCCAGCGCTGATCCTGCGTGACGTCGGCGCTCGAGCTGGCGCTGTGTTGCGGGCAGGTGGCCGCGGTGAACGGGGGCGGACAAGTCGCCGGGCTGAACACGTTTGGCGTGGAAAGAAGAGTCGCGCCAAAAAGTTGGATGGTGTTCAGGTCCCAAGTCGCGGGAATGCGGAAGTTGGAGAAGCGGAAGCTGTCGACCAGGCGTAGTTTTTCGCTAAGGTGGTAGGTGACTCCCAGGTCGGAGCTGCCCACTACACGCTTTGCACTCGAAGGCCCACTCATCAGGCCTGCGCGTTCACGCGTGCGCGATGACAGGCCGGTAAAATCTTCGTACCAGTTCGAAATCGTGCTGTCGGACGAATTATAGGAAACGCGCGCCGATAGATCGAGGTTGCGGAAATAGTGCGACTGTACAGTCAACTGTTCCGTGGGATAGGAAACGCGTAGTGGGGCCCAGCGGCTGTAGGACTGGAATGCGTTGCAGGTTGGGTTTATGGTCGGCGGCGTTGTCGCCACGTTGAGAACCGGCAGGGCGCAAGGCTGTCCGGCGGGAGTGTTGTAGCTGATGCCGAGATCGACCGGCGTTGCGTTGGCAAGTTGAAAGATGAAAGTCTGATCGTTCCAGCTGCTGTCGCCTTGGTAATACTGCAGAAACTGGTCGTAGCTGATGCTGGTGCGGGGAAGGACCCTGAAATCCACGCCCAGTTGATAAGCGTTTAGCAGGTTGCGCGTGTTCTGGAGCAACAGCGCCTCGGTTCCCTGGTGATTGGTACTGAAGGCGGGCCCAAGCGAGTTGTTACGAGTGTAGCCGAGTCGAATGCGCACCGCCGACTGGGGCAAGAGGGTAAGGTTGTAGTCGTCCATGCGGCGCACGGTCTGGAACTGGTGGGGGGAGTAGTTGACCTGAACATAGGGATTGGCGGGATTCAAGGGATTGGCCAGGTTGTTATAGTCGAAGAAATTCCGGTCCCGGCGGAAGTTGGCTTTGAAGTTGTACCGGCGGTTCTTCGACAGTCGCATGTGGGCGGCATTTTCGGGATCGCCGCCCCATCCGAAACTCGAAACGAATAGATCATCGAACACTTCGCCCTGGTGGTTGAGCGAGCGAAGGTTCAGCGTCTGCTCGAGCATGCGCGGGCCTTGCTGCAGGTTAATGAAGGTGTCGTAGATCGCAGGGCTGCCGTTGGTGTTAACAAAGCGGTAACCTAGTTCGAACGAGCCTTGATAGTGATAGTTGCCATTGTCAATGCCCTCGACGGCCTCCTGGGCAAAAGCGCCGCCCAGCGCAAAGGCAAAAAAGACACAGATCGCCAGGCAGGACTGTCTCATCCGGAGAGGAAGACCGCTGCGGCTTTCGTGCTTCACATTCGTGTCAAAACAGTTGCTCATGGTCTCCTCCTACTTCATGAAAAAGCGGTCAAAGTTCGAGCCATGAATCGTGGGGTGGCACAGGGTGCACGCCGAATATTTCTGGCTCTGGTTGTGGAACGAGGGAAGGGCAGCGGGGCCGGTATCTTGCGTCAAGGTGTGGCACTCCAGGCACAAAAGGTTGACCTGCGCCCGCTTCAGCAATCGCGGGTTGGTCGATCCGTGCGGCGAATGGCAAGCCTGGCAGCCCTCGGTCTTGACCGGTTCATGCTCGAAGCTGAACGGGCCCGCCTTGTCGGCGTGACACTTGAAGCAAACCTGATCCTGCGCGGCCGTCGACCGCAGTTGGACGGTGAGGAATCCGCCATGCTGGTTATGGCAGTCGGTGCACTGCACCAGTCCCTGGTCGACGCGATGGCGGAAGGGCCGCGAGAAATCCTGTTTGACTTCGGTGTGGCAGCTATAGCAGAGTTCCGGCTGTTTCTGGACCAGTAGATATTGCGCCGCCTTGGGGTGGTGGGCAGAGTGGCACGCCACGCAACTCACGCTGTTGACGTTGTGCTGGGAGCGGTCGAAGTTGGCATGCTCCTCGCCATACTGGTGACAGGACATGCAGCGCTTGCTGGCCTGGTCAGGAGGCGCGCCGGCGAAGGTGAAGATCTTGCTCTTGTCGCCGCCGCCCTCAACGTGTTCCTTGCCCGGTCCGTGACAGGCCTCGCAGCCCACGGACGCGCCGCGCTTGAGCGTTGTCTTCCAGTGCGGCGAAGTCTCGAATGTCTTGTAAATGTCTTCGTGACAGGTCTTACAGGTTTCAGACCCGACGTACTGAGAAGGGTCGGCAACAGCAACGGCCTCCGGCGGCTTGCCTTTGGCTGCTTTTTCGCTGGTGGCTAAACCCTGCGCGCCCAGCAACAATGCGACGGCGATGGTCAGCCAGGCCGCGAATGTAAATCTTTTAACCTTTTTCATATTCACTGCTCCCTCCCGCTTTCTTCTGGAGCCCTTTTTGCAACACGTGAAGATGGAGTGATTATCGGAAGTGGAGGGGGAAAAGCTTTGTGATGGCTGTCACGGCGGGGGCTTACTTTAGGACATCGTCCGTTCCGAAATAGGAAGAACAGTTGTTCGAGAAGCGATTGGAGCCGCGCCCGCGTCAGTCCGAGGACCACCAACTATTGCGTTCCTTACAATTCCGGTTGAATTGAATGAACATGGCGGGTAATCTGTCCTCCTGCATATGACTGCCGTCCTTTAATTCTGCGAGTGACAAGGTTGACCGGCGCACTGGGTAGTATGCTCGGCGCTCACTTTGTGTGTTGTTTAACGTCTGCTGTTTCAAGCCAGAAAGGGTTTCTGCAATGCAATTCGTGGATAAGGCGTTCGCTCGCCGTCTGGAGTCGTGCGAAGAGATGCCACAGGTGCTGTACGCGCGGATTTTTCAGAAGACGCGGCCGGAAATCGGGGCGGCGGAACAAGAAGTTTGCGGCGGCCACATGATCTTCGCCGGATTGGGTTCGCCGATTGGACGTGCTACTGGAGTAGGGCTCGACCGTCCGTTCACACCCGAGGATCTGAATCGCGTGGAGCAGTTTTACCGCGCGCACAAGGCTCCATCACAAGTGGATTTGTGTCCCATGCACGAGGCGGTAGTGTTCGAGATGTTCAAGCATCGCGGGTATGGGATCGCGGAGTTGAATAATGTGTTGTACCGGAAGCTGGATGCGAAGGAAAAATTTCCTCCGGCTCCGGCGGGTTGCGAGATTCGCCCCAGCCGGTTGGAGGAAGCCGAAGCCGCCGGGACAATCGTAGAGAGTGCATTTTTTCGAGATGGCGCGCCGGAGGCGTTTCGCGGTCTGATCGAGCCGCTCTATCAGATAGAGGGAGCGCAGCCGTTTGTGGCGAGTGTCGAAGGCAGGCTGGTGGCCTGCGGCACGGCGTTGGTTATTCCGGAGCACAGAGTTTTTGCCTTATGCGGAGCGGGCACGCTGGCGGAGTTTCGCGGACGCGGCCTGCAGACGGCCCTCCTGCGGGCGCGCATGGCGGCCGCAGCCAAGGCCGGATGCGAGTATGCGGTCGTGGTCACGCAGGGCGGAACAACCTCGCAGCGCAATGCGGAGCGGTTGGGCTTTCGCGTGGCGTATAGCAAGGTCACCGTGATCAAGCAATTAGAGACGTAGCGCCGTAGCGCCGGCATCTTGCCGGCTGTCGCGAGGCCGTCTCGGCCTCGCAATGCGGTCAGGACGCCTCTCCCCTTCAGCTTCACTCAGGCCAACCTCCCAGCCGCCGGGACGGCGGCGCTACTATGGAAGCGATGTCCACGGAGCATCTGATTCTCGAGGGGAAGCACATTCGGCTGGAGCCACTGGAGCACCGGCATATCGACGGGCTGGTTGCTGCCTCGGGGGATGATGGCTCGCTCTACCAGTGGAGTCCGGTGCCAAGCGGAAAGGCCGAGGCCACGAGCTATGTTGAAACTGCTCTGGAGTGGAGGAACGCCGGAAGCGCTGTGCCGTTTGCCATCGTGCGCGTTGACGGCGACATTGTGCTCGGCTCAACTCGTTTCTTTAATCTGGAACGATGGTCGTGGCCGCCAAGCCATTCTTCGCACGGGCGCGGCGTTCCGGACGCCTGCGAGATTGGATACACGTGGCTGACGCGCTCGGCCATTCGGACGGCTGCCAACACCGAGGCCAAGCTGCTGATGCTCACTCACGCCTTCGAGATTTGGCGAGTGCTGCGGGTCTGCTTTCACACGGACGCGCGCAACCAGCGCTCGCGGGCGGCGCTGGAACGCATCGGCGGGCAATTCGAAGGAATTCTCCGAGCTCATCGAATGGCAGCCGACTCCATTCCTCGCGATTCGGTACGGTTCTCGATCGTGGCCGCGGAGTGGCCAGTGGTGAAGGAACGGCTGCTACAGTTCCTGGATCGGCCGTGAATGCGCCCGCACCACACAAGCCGCCCGCGCGCACGGATTATGATTGAAAGCACCGGCTGAGGAAAAAAGCGAACGGCAATCTGCTTAAAGTTGAAAATCGTGAGAAAGTGGTTCGATTCATAGAGAGACTTTCATGAATGTGGAGTCGATTCGCGCTTACTGCCTGTCCTTCCCCGATGCGACGGAAAAGCTACAATGGGGCGACGCGCTGTGCTTCAAGGTCAGGACGAAGATGTTCGCGGTGATGGGGTTGGATCGAGTGCGGCTGACGTTTAAGTGTACGGCCGAGAGTTTTGCGGAGTTGATTGAGCGCGAAGACATTCGGCCGGCCCCGTATCTTGGACATCGCAACTGGGTCAGGCTGGATCGGCTGGATGCTCTGCCGCCGGAGGAGTTGCGGGATGCGATCCGGCAGTCGTACGAGATGGTTGTGGCGAAGGCGCCAAAACCGGCGGCCAATAAAGCGGCGAAGAAGAAGTCTACGAGGTCGCTACGTCGGAATAAGAAGCGATGATTTGGAAGTGCTTCCTTCGTCTGACTTCGTGACCTTGGTGGTAATGGCCGTCAAATGGAGCCACCACTCGCGTCCCTGATTTGACTCGGCTTGCCGCCGTCGGCTAGCCTCAGAGTTCGCCCTTAATCGTTGAATCTGCAACCGGAATGCGATCTCCACATAAATCATTGATTTTGTTGTTTCTGGCGCTGCTGCCAGTGCCCGTCGCGGCGTCGGTGCATCCGGTTCATGCCGCACACGCGATTGTGGTGAGCGTGCACGAACTGGCATCGCGTGCCGGGGTGGAAATTATGCAAAGCGGCGGCAACGCCATCGACGCCGCAGTAGCCACGGGATTCGCGCTGGCTGTGGTCCACCCTCCGGCCGGAAATATTGGCGGCGGCGGTTTCATGCTCATTCGCATGGCCGATGGCAGGACGCACTTTATCGACTATCGCGAAAAAGCTCCCGCGGCGGCGACCCGCGACATGTATCTGGACGCGCAGGGCAACGTGATTCCGGGCTCCAGCGAATATGGCTATCGGGCGATCGGCGTGCCCGGGTCGGTGGCCGGCATGGTTTATGCCGAACAGAAATATGGCAAGCTGACACTCAAGCAAGTGATGGCCCCCGCGATCCAACTGGCACGCCACGGATATGTGCTGACATGGAACGAGGCCAGGGATATGCATGACCGGCATCTGGCAGATTTCGCCGAATCGCGCCGCGTCTTTCAACGCAACGGCGACTACTACAAGCCGGGAGAGATTTTCCGCCAGCCCGACCTGGCGCGCACGCTGGAGCGGATTGCAGAGAAGCCGGACGATTTCTATCACGGAGCGCTGGCACGGGAACTGGCGGCGGCGATGCAGAAGGGCGGAGGCCTGATTACCGCCGACGATCTGGCGCACTATGAAGTGAAAGAGCGCGAGCCAGTGCACGGTACCTATCGCGGGTATGAAGTGATCAGCGCTCCTCCGCCGTCATCGGGAGGAGCGGTGCTGATCGAGAGCCTGAATATTCTGGAAGGCTACGATCTGGGCAAGATGGGGGACCGGTCGGCGCAGTCGATGCATTACACCCTCGAGGCATTCCGGCGGGCTTTTTTCGATCGCGCGGAGTTTATGGGCGATCCCGACTTCGCGAAGATCCCCGTGGCACAGCTGATTGACAAGCGATACGCGGCCGCCTGGGAGGAGACCATCGACCCCGCGCATGCGACTCCCAGCAAAGAGCTGAAACGGCCGGCGATTTTCAGCGAACTGGAACAGTTTGCCGCGGGACATTCACCGGCTACGCTGCATGAGTCCAACCACACGACACACTATTCCGTGATGGACGCGGATGGCAATGCAGTCGCCGTGACCACAACCATCAACGACTGGTTCGGATCACGAGTGACGGCGGACGGCCTGGGCTTTTTGCTGAACGATGAGATGGACGATTTTTCGTCGAAGCCGGGCGTGCCCAACGCCGATGGCTTGATTCAAAGCGACTTTAACGCGATTGGGCCGGGCAAGCGCCCGTTGTCGTCGATGACTCCGACAATCGTGGTGCGCGATGGCAAGACGGTGATGGTGCTGGGTTCGCCAGGCAGTTCCAAAATCATCACGACCGTGGCCAACGTGCTGATGGGCGTGGTGGATTACGGAATGGATATTCAAGAGGCGGTGGATGCTCCGCGCTTTCACAATCAATGGCTGCCCGACGTGGTGAACGTAGAAAAATGGTTCTCGCCCGACACCGTTAACCTGCTAGAGCATATGGGATACAAGGTCGAGATCGGACTCCATTACGGGGCGAATATAGAGCCCTATTGGAGTGACGCGGAATGCATCGCGGTGGATGTAAAAACAGGCGAACGGCTGGGCGCCAGCGATGTGCGGGACGGCGGAAAGGCAGTGGGATACTAGATACGATTGCAGATTGGGGATTTTTGATTGTTGATTGAAAACCTTGAGGCTTCGCAAGATTTTTTGGGTTTCAATCAACAATCAAAAATCATCAATCAACAATCTCCCAAGGGACGAACATGCAGAAAGCGGTTTCCACTTATCTATTGGTGAAAGAACGGCTGCATCCCGGCATTCTGGATGGGCTGGCGCGTAGCGGAGTGCAGGCGGTCGAGATTTTTGCCGCGCGCCAGCACATCGACTACGCCAACCGCAAGGCGCACGTCAAAGAAATTGCCGAATGGTTCCGGGGCAGCGGCATTCCGCTCAATTCGGTGCACTCTCCTCTGTACTCCGACTACGAGTGGGGACGAGCCGGGGCTCCGCCGGTCAACGTGGCTTCCACCGACCGGGCGGCGCGGATCGAGGCGATGGATGAGATCAAGCGAGCGCTCGAGATTGCCGAGCAGATTCCCTTCCGCTTCCTGGTGCAGCATCTGGGCACGCCGAATGAAAGTTTCAGCGACAAGAAGTTTGAGGCGGCAATGACCTCCATCGAACATCTGCGGGCTTTTGCCAAACCGCTGGGCGTGCGCATTCTGCTGGAAAACATTCCTAACGAACTCTCGACGCCTGACCGGCTGGTGGAATTGATCAAGGGCGCGCACTTTGACGACGTTGGAGTTTGTTTCGACTTCGGACACGCGCACATGGCGGGCTCGGTCAGCGAGGGATTTGAGATTTTGCGGAATCACATTCGCTCGACCCACGTTCACGACAATGCGAAGGATAAAGATTCGCATCTATGGCCGGGGCAGGGAACGATCGACTGGAAAGAGGCTATGGAACTGCTGCGTTCGGCCCCGCAGACTCCGCCGCTGCTGCTGGAAATCGGAGAGGATGAAAAAGTGAACGCGCTGGAAAAGCTGGGGGGAGCCTTCGAGAAGCTTGATACGGCTTAAGTAAGGAGGACTAAATGTTAAGTCGTACTCTTCGATTGCTGCTGGTTGCTTGTCTGTCTACGAGCTCGGTATGGGCAGCGAACGATCCCTTCGTAGGCAAATGGAAGGTGAACCCGTCCAAAAGCAAGCTCAACGACGAAATGAAGGTTGAGGTCGCAGGAGCAAACAGATACGCCCTTACCTTTGGTCCGGACCAAGTGGACATAGTCGTGGCCGATGGGAGCGACCAGCCAGCTCTGAGCGGAACCACCCTGTCCATCACGGTGAAAGGACCCAACAAATGGCAGATCGTCCGCAAGATGAAGGGCCGCACACTTCTCACGGCGGATTGGACGCTTTCCGAAGACGGCAAAACGCTGAACGACGCCTTCACCCAATATTTGCGCGACGGTTTGACATTGTTCTCGACACCCCTGCCCAACGGCTCGAGATTGTTCTTGCCCTACGTGTACGACCGGACGGCGGGAGATTCAGGTTTCCCAGGCACATGGGACAGCGAGAGTGCGAAAGTGAAAGCGGGGATCGAGCTCCAGATCCAGCCTTACGAGGGTGACGGCCTTTCATTTAAACGTTCCGATGAAGAAATGGCTAAGAGAATCAAGTTCGATGGGCACGATTATCCGGACGAAGGTCCAAATGCGGCTCCAGGCTCCGCATCTTCGGGCCGCCGAGTGAACGAGCGTAGCCTGGAAATTATCGACAAATTCAAAGGCAAAACTACGGGCACCCGGCAGATCGAGCTTTCTCCTGATCTCAAGACCTTGACGATGACCGTGCGGCTGGAAGGTCAAACCAGGCCCCAGAGCCTGCTTGTGTTTGATCGGGAATAGGAGAATTCGGGCTTAACAGCGTTAAGTGACGTGCTACACGGTCGGTTTGAGCTGCTCCTTTGAGGGCTGCGCTGTGGCTGAATGGAAAGATACGGCTTACGACTTTCATCGGCGGTGAGCAAGGGAATCAAGAGTAGAAGATTTGAGTTACGCGGCGCGTGCTGCGAACTCCGCGGTAAACGAATTTCTAATTTATGTCCTCACCCGTCACCACCATCGCAGAAATCGGCAAGCATGAAGGCCAGACCGTCACCATTCGCGGCTGGCTCTATAACCTGCGCGAGAGTGGGAAGTTGTTATTCCCGCAGTTTCGCGACGGCTCGGGAATCATTCAAGGAGTGGTGCCGAAGAACGCCGTCTCGCCGGAAGTGTTCGATGCGATCAAGACGTTGACCCAGGAGTCCAGCGTGATTGTCGAAGGCAAGGTTCGCGCCGACAAGCGCGCTCACGGTGGCTACGAACTTGACGTCGCAAACGTGCAGGTCGTGCAGCGCGTGCCCGAATCCACGCCGTATCCGATTACTCCCAAGGAACACGGCACCGACTTTCTGATGGAGCACCGACATTTGTGGGTGCGTTCGCAGCGGCAGGCGGCGATTCTGCGCGTGCGGGCGGAGATCATCAAAGCGGCGCGCGACTTCTTCGACGAACGCGGCTTCACGCTGACCGATCCGCCCATCATTACTCCGGCCGCGTGTGAAGGCACGACCACGCTGTTCCCCGTGGATTATTTCGACGAGCAGGCGTTTCTCACGCAGTCCGGCCAGCTTTATGTGGAAGCGACTGCCATGGCGTTGGGCAAAGTGTATTCGTTCGGTCCCACGTTTCGCGCCGAAAAATCGAAGACGCGCCGGCATCTCACGGAATTCTGGATGGTCGAACCGGAGGTCGCCTACGCCACGCTCGACGACGTGATGGAACTGGCAGAGGGCCTCATCTCATTCATAGTGAAGCGTTGCCTGGAGAAGCGGCGCGTCGATTTGCAGACCATCGGCCGCGACATTTCCAAGCTGGAAAAAATTGAGGCGCCGTTCCGCCGCATCAGCTACGACGATGCGGTGAAGAACTTGCAGGAAGGCCACACGCAGGGCAAGCTGGAAACGAAATTCGAATGGGGCGGAGACCTCGGTTCGCCCGACGAGACTTACTTGTCTGCGCAATTCGACAAGCCGGTGATGGTGCATCGTTATCCGGCGAAGGTGAAGGCGTTTTACATGGAGCCAGACCCTCAGCGGCCGGATCTGGCCTTGTGCGTTGATGTGCTGGCGCCGGAAGGCTACGGGGAAATTATCGGCGGCTCGCAGCGTATGGCGTCGCACGAACTGCTGCTACAACGCATCCATGAGCACGGCCTGCCGGAGGAAGCCTTCAAGTGGTATCTCGACTTGCGTAAGTTTGGCAGCGTGCCGCACGGCGGGTTTGGCATGGGCATTGAGCGCGCCGTAGCCTGGATCTGCGGCCTCGAACATGTGCGCGAGACGATTCCGTTTCCCAGGATGTTGTACCGGCTCTACCCGTAGACAATTTAGTAATCGGGTAATTTGGTAATTGGGTAATTTGAAAATCAGTCGACTCCTTGTTTCCAATTGCCAAATTACTCAATTACGAAATTACAAAATCTTTCATGACGACTACATCCGCTCCCTCGACCAGTATCACTCCCCGAAAAATTCGCGTTATCGGCGTTCCCCTTGATCTGGGCCAGTCGCGGCGCGGCGTCGACATGGGGCCGTCGGCTGTGCGCGTCGCGGGCCTTGAAGCGCGCCTTGAGGCGCTCGGTCACCAGGTGGAAGACGGCGGCAACGTTCCGGTCGCGATTCCGGAACAGAAAAAAGAAGGAGACGCGCACGCCAAATATTTGAAGGAGATCACGGCGACCTGCACCAAGCATGCGGAGTTGGTGATCAAGACGCTCGAGGCTGGGAAAGTTCCTCTGGCCCTGGGGGGCGATCATTCCATGGCGGTGGGCACCGTCTCGGGCGTCGCTGAATTTCACCGCCGCCAGAATCAGCAAGTCGGCTTGATCTGGATCGACGCGCATACCGACATCAACACTCCCGAATCCTCTCCAAGCGGGAACGTGCATGGGATGCCGCTGGCGGCGCTGATGGGGCTGTGGCCTTCGGAACTGTCGAACATCTTCGACTTTTCACCCAAGGTGAAACCGCAGAACTGCGTGCTGGTCGGTGTGCGCGATATCGACGCGGTGGAAAAAGAAAATGTGGTGCGGGCGGGCATCGGCGTCTTCACCATGCGCGACATTGATGAGCGCGGCATGCGCACGGTGATGGAAGAAGCGCTGCGCATGGCAGCTCGAGGCACCGCAGGCTATCACATTTCGCTCGACATGGATTGGGTGGATCCGGAAGACGCGCCGGGTGTGGGCACTCCCGTGCGCGGCGGCGCGACCTATCGCGAGGCTCATCTCGCCATGGAGATCATTGCCGATCACGGCCGCATGTTGAGCTTCGAAATTGTCGAAGTAAATCCGGTGATCGACGAGCACAACCGCACGGCCGATCTGGCGGTGGAACTGGCGCTGTCGGCGTTCGGCAAGAAGATTCTTTAGCCACGGATTTTCACGGATTCACACAGATCAGGAAAGAAAGGAATGATCCGTGAAAATCCGTGTGAATCCGTGGCGGATTTGTTCGCCGTACCATTCCTGCGATTGACGGAAGACTTTGCCCGCGACACACTAAAAGATTATGGAAAAACTTCGGGTCGGCATCTTATTCGGCGGGCGCAGCGGAGAGCACGAGGTTTCGCTGCTTTCGGCCGCATCGGTTCTCAACGCAATTGATAAAGACAAGTACGAGGTCGTTCCCATCGGCATCACCAAAGATGGACGCTGGCTGACGGCCGAGCACGCCGAGAATCTGCTGACCGGCAAACTCATGCTTGAACCGCGAAACCTACGCGCCGGCGATCCAGATATGACGCCGTCGGCGGCCGTGCTGGCGCGCGGCGAGGCGGTCGTCGTGCCGCCCGAGCCGGTGCACCGGCAAAGTGGACTGGTGCCTTTTCAGACCGATGCCGCCATGATGCGCCGCGCCAGCGATCGCGCCATCAACGTGGATGTGATCTTTCCCGTGCTGCATGGCACCTTTGGCGAGGATGGCACGATCCAGGGCCTGCTCGAACTCGCCGACATTCCTTACGTAGGTGCGGGCGTGCTCGGTTCCGCTGCGGGCATGGACAAGGACGTCATGAAGTCGCTGTTCATCGCCGCCGGAATTCCCATCGTGAAGCATGTGACCATTCTGCGCAGCGCGTGGGAGAGCGATCCTAAGCAAGTTCAGAAACGCGTGGAGAGCAAGCTGACCTACCCGGTGTTCGTGAAGCCCGCGAATTTGGGATCGTCGGTGGGCATCAGCAAGGCGCACAATCGCAAAGAACTCGGGCCCGCGATCGAGGAGGCGGCGAAGTTCGATCGCAAGATTGTGATTGAGCAAGGCGTGGGCGGCAAAAAAGAAAAAGCCCGCGAGATCGAGTGCTCGGTGCTGGGCAATGACGAGCCGGTCGCATCAGTGCCGGGAGAGATCGTTCCCGGCAAAGAGTTCTACGATTACACCGCAAAGTACGTGGATGAAGGTTCGCAGCTAATTATTCCGGCGAAACTCACCAAGACGGAAACGAAAAAAGTTCAGAACCTGGCGGTAGCTGCGTTCAAGGCCGTGGATTGTTCCGGGCTGGCGCGCGTGGATTTCTTGATGGATCCGAAGACGCGAAAGATTTATTTGAACGAGATCAACACCATGCCCGGATTCACTTCGATCAGCATGTACCCCAAGCTGTGGGCCGCGTCGGGTTTGGAGTATGCCGACCTGATTGATCGCTTGATTCAGCTTGGCATCGAGCGGCACGAGGACAAGAAGAAGAATCAGTACAGCCGGTGAAGCGGATTGATGATTGTTGATTTTTGATTGACGATTGACGACTGCGGCACCGTCGCTACTTCCTTTCCGCCTCGCACACAAAGCTCGCCGCATCATTGGTGTCGCCGCTGCCCTTGTATTTCGCGGATTGCGGATACGCGCATAGTGGTCGTGTCATCGTCGGATGCGTCTTCTCATCAGCGGCGAACTTCGATGCGATAATCGTCGACGGCGCCGAGCCCTTTTCCACCCACTGTTCGAGGGCCGCGTCCACGCTGTTTTGCGGATCATCAAAGATTAGGCGGCCAACTTGCCCGAAGTAGTCCGCGCCGGGGCCGTCGGCGCAGTGCTGCATTCCCGGCACCATGTAGACGCGCACAAAAGAATCGACGTCCCGCTGGCCCATTTTCGCGATGACGCTCTGATAGTAGTTGACTGTGTTGATCGCCGAAATCGCCGGATCGTCCCAGCCGTGATACAGAATCAGCTTCCCGCCCCTGTTCTTGAATGTTTTCAGGTTGGAGTCGGTCGCGTTGAGGGCGCTTGCGGTTTTCTCGTCGGCAGATCTCAGCCCGTCTTCGAGCGTAAATGTCTTGTAGTCCCAGTCGGCTTTTTCGTACACCATGTTCGCAAAATATCCGATGCCGAAGAACGCCATTAGGCTCTTCAATGGAGTGGGGCCGGTAATCCACGTTGCCCATCCACCCTGGCCCTCTTCCGCGCCAGGCAAAAAGCCGGGGAAGACTTCGCGTCCGTGCGCGTCATGCGGGCCGGCATAGATTTTCTTCAGGGCGGTGGCCTGGGGCGGGGTCAGACACTTGTCGGTATCCTCGCCCGCTTTGCACTCGACGGTTGCCGGATCGAAGTGACATTGCCGGGGATCGTTCAAAATTCCGTCGCGCAGGCCGTCGAGTTCGTCGCATGCGGCGAGCACGGCGCCGGCGATCATGGGAATCTTCGGCGGAGGGATGAAGCTCGCAGGATCAAGCGTCAACGCCTGCGTGTCCCACGCCGCTGTTGAGAGCAGGGCAGTCCAGTAGTTGGCCGGAGCTCCCGCCAGAATGCCGTCATAATCCGCGGGATAACGCTGCGCCTCCATCAGGGCCTCGCGGCCGCCATCGGAGCATCCCGCAAAGTACGAACGCTGCGGAGTCTTTCCGTAAAATGCGTGCACCGCTTCCTTTGCGACGCGCGTCATCTCGTGGATTCCGCGGTGGCCGAAGTCGACGACCTTCTCGGGATGCCCCAACGCCCATCTCGCGTCAACCGGCGTTCCGGTGTGGCCCGCGTCCGTCGCGGTTGCCGCGTAACCCTTGCTTATCGCAGTCCCGAGTTGGTGGTCATCAATCAACCCGGCGAATCCGCCGTTGCCGATGCCTTGCAGCTTGCCGTTCCATCCCGAGACCGGCATCCAAACCTCGATCTTGATGTCGGAGTCGGCCGTCGGCTTGGCCTCCGCCACCACGCGGCAGAATGCCGGAAGACTCTTGTAGAACTCGGTCAGGTCTTGTCCAGTGAAGACCATGGGCGGCCCGACGAATGTGCCGGCGGCAACGGTTTGGGCGAGCGTGATCGTGGCGCCCGGAATCTTTGTTGCGGCCAGTTTCTCGCACGAATCATCCGCGAACGCGACTGCGCTCGCAGCCAAAGCAAACACGATGAAGGGCATTGTCCGATTCATAAGAGCTCCCGAACGTTAAACCACAGAGGACATAGAGTTACACAGAGAAAATCAAGAAAGTCCGAGACCTAGTGCCTGCGTGTTAAGAATCTGCACCATAATCGATTAAGGGATGGCCTTTGCCATGAAGGCCGCCTGGTCCGCCTTCATCTTTTTCAGGCCGTCCATCGGCAAGTACACCATGTGCCCTGCCTCGTAGGTGGTAAAAGAAACGTTGTCGCGATATTTCTGCGGCAGGTTGAGATGGTCGACCGTGTAATTGGCGGCATAATAGGGTGTCGCCAGATCGTAATAACCCTCCATCACAAGTATCTTCAGATAAGGATTTTTCACTGTCGCCTGGCGCATCGCCGAGGCTGTATCGGGAAATCCCTGAATCGCCGACCCCCAATCCCACTTATCAAAGCCAATGTCCTGCGCGCGCACATAGTACGGCATGTCGGTCTTGTATCCCAACTCGGTGCGAATGTAGTTGTTGAATACCGAAGTAAACGGCGGCATCGTGGCCGCTCCAGTGGGATCGTACATCGGAGTGTCGAGCAGTCCATTGGGATCGGGGCCAGTGTAGCGCGCGTCGAGACGTCCGATGCGCAACTTCTGGTCGATCAGCAGATAGTGCGTGAACTTGCGAACATTGATGCGGAGGTTGGCTTCGTCGATCACTTCCTTGCTGAGGCCAGTGAAGCGCGCCAGTTGATCGATCACTTTCTGGCGCTCCTGCTGGGTGAGCGCGTCGCCCTTGGCCAGCGCTTGCGTGTAGTCCGTCGACGCCCATTGCTCCGATTCCTGGCGGGCGCGGTTCATGTCCTGCGCGAGATCGGGCGGCAGTTTGTGATGATAGCCCGCGATCATGGTGAACGACGGAATCAGAAAAATGTAGGGCTGATCGTTGGTGGGGTTGTCCTCGAGAGTTTCGAAGTTCAGCACAGTCGAGAGCAACGTGATGCCGTTGAATGAGATCCCGCGGTCGGCAAGGTATCCGGCAATTCCGGCGGAACGCGTGGTTCCGTAGCTCTCTCCGAAAAGGAAGAGCGGCGATGACCACCGCTCGTTGCGCGTGATGTAGAGCCGGATGAATTCGCTGAACGCCTCGATGTCGCCCTTCACTCCCCAGAATTTCTTCATCAGTTCGCCGTCGGCGGCGCGGCTGAACCCCGTGCCGATCGCGTCGACCAGCACCAGGTCGCTTTTATCGAGCAACGTGTAGGGGTTGTCTTCCATGCGGTAGGGCGCGGGCGGCATGAAGCCATCCTGTTGCAGGACGACCCGGCGCGGTCCGAGCGCGCCCATGTGCAGCCAGATCGATGCCGATCCCGGGCCGCCGTTGAAAGCGAAGGTGAGCGGACGCCTCGCGGCCTCTTGCCCGTCGAGCGTGTAAGCAACGTAAAACATTTCGGCTTCGATGCGGCCATCGCCGCGCTTGATGGGGAGGCGTCCCGCCGTGGCGCTGTACTTCAATAATTTGCCGTCGACGGTAATCTGGTGATGGGTCACCACCGGGGCGGTCTCGCTCACGTCGTAGTGCTCTTCTTTGTCTTTTTCTTTGTCTTTTTCTTTGTCTTTTTCTTTGTCTTTGTCGGAGGTGGCCTCGCGGGCCGCGGGTCTGCGCTCGGCCGGCTCGGGCTTGATGGCGCTCTCCACCGGCTTTTCCGAGGCCTGTGCTGGTGCTTGTTTTTTGGAGGCAGCGGACTTGGAGGGCTCTTGGGTTTGTGCGAGCGACGTCGAATTGAACGAGGTCGCGAATATTAAGGCGAAGCAAACACCAGCGAACATCCGGGAAAATCTTCTCATCGTTCCATCCTAAGCGAGGTCTTTCGAGACCAGATTTCCTGGACAGGGTGAGTGGGAGGAATTGTACACCGGACCGGGAACAGGAATGGAGCGGCGGAAATGCTATGCTTCCGCGCATGCGACTGCGTCTCCGGTTGTGTTCTTTACTTCTCTCTCTGGTTCTTTCCGTCGTACCACTCAATGCGCGCGTCGTTCGCGTGGAAGTTGCTACCCGCACGGATGTCCTCGGTGGCAAGCCGTTCGGCGACGCGGGAGCGTATGAACGCATCACGGGACGCGTTTACTTTTCGCTTCCTGTGGCGAATCCGCACAATCTGCGGATTGTCGATTTGGACAAAGCGGTGAACTTTAAAAATGGCGAGGTCGAATTCTCATCCGACTTCATTTCTGTGCGTCCGAAAGACGCGCATAAGGGTAACGGATCTTTGCTGCTGGAAGTCCCCAACCGCGGGCGCAGTCGCATCATCGGCCTCGTCGACGGCGGTGACTGGGATGTCGCGACGGACTCCGGAGACGCTTGGCTACTGCGCAATGGCTTCACCATCGTGAGCCTTGGCTGGCAATGGGATGCGGCCGGGGCAGACGCTCTGCGCTTCTTCGCGCCGGTTGCGAAAAACAATGGAAAGACCATTACGGGTTTGCTGCGCGGCGATCTGATGCCCTCGAAGGTGATGCCGGAAATCCCGCTCGGGCATCTGATCTTGGGCAATATCGGCGGAACGGAATACCCTGTTGCCGCACCCGACGATCCGCGGAATGTGTTGTCGATGCGCGACTCTCGCGATGGACAACGCACCGTGATTCCGCGCGGGGAATGGCGGTTCGCGCAGACGGTCGACGGCAAACTTGTTTCGAGCGACCGGCACATCCACCTGAACGGCGGCTTTCAGCCAGGAAAGATTTACGAATATATTTATGTTGTGGCCGACCCGGTCGTGGCCGGCGGTGGTTTCGCTGCGATCCGCGACTTTGCGTCCTATGCCAAGCACGCCCCCGATGCGGTGACGCCCGCCGCGCGCGTCTACGGCGAAGGCATTTCGCAGAACGGGCGCTTTCTGCGCGACTTCCTCTATCAAGGCTTCAACGCCGACGAAGAAGGACGAATCGCCCTCGACGGCGTTCTGGCGCACGTTGCGGGAGCGGGCCGCGGCAGTTTCAATTACCGCTTTGCACAACCGTCGCGCGACGCGCAGCCCACGTCTTCGGTTTTCTTTCCGACCGACATTTTCCCTTTTACTGATCAACCCGAGAAAGATCCCATCACCGGAGAGGCAGGTGGCCTGCTCGAGCGCGCGGTGGCGGAGAAAGTTGTGCCCAAGATTTTCTTCTCCAACAGTTCTTACGAATATTGGGGTCGTGCTGCCGCGCTGATTCACACCACCGCCGACGGCAAACAGGACGCGCCGATCTCCGACAACGTCCGCATCTATCACTTCACCGGATTGCAGCACTTCTCCGGCCCTTTCCCGCCAGAGAAGGGAAAAGGCGACCTGCTCGGACAGGAGCCGCAATCGCCGCTGCCGGTGAAATATTTCTGGCGCGCCATGATCGCCAACATGGACGCCTGGGTGCGCGGCAACACGCTTCCTCCAGCCAGCAACTATCCGAAGATTGCGGACGGGACGCTGGTGCCGCTGCGCGAATACGCGCTGCCCGCGATCCCCGGCGTCAACCGGCCGCATGAGGCGAATGAGGCCTGGCATCTGGACTTCGGTCCGAATTGGCGGCAGGGAATACTCAGCATTCAGCCGCCGAAAGTGGGCGAACCGTTCCCCGTGCTCGTGCCGCAGGTCGATACCGATGCCAACGAGCGCGACGGTGTTCGCTTGCCCGAGGTCACCGTTCCGCTGGCGACTTATACCAGTTGGAATCTTCGTGACCCGTCGATTGGCGCGCCCGATCAGCGCGTTTCCTTCGAAGCGTCCTACCTGCCATTTCCCAAGACTGCGGCTGAACGACAGAAGACTGGCGACCCGCGCAAGTCCATCGCAGAACGTTACGCGGATCGAGATGACTACATGGCCCGCTACAAAAATGCAGTCGACGAATTGGTGAAGCAGCGCTGGATTTTGCCAGAAGACCGGGACGCTCTGATTCATCGCGGCGAGCAGGAGTGGGCGGAAGCCACGAAATGAGGTGAAAAAGGACCCCGGGTGCCCCATTTCTCGCGTCCTTTGCGAGAAGTGGGGACTTGGGCCGACGCCAAGAGACCCAATTCCCAAGGCCTCGGTGGAGCGGATCGATATGCAATATTTTTTCTCCTGATCGACTAAATTATTCATTCTTAATGGCTTGTGGGTTGGGGGTGCGGCGGGGTCTGGGCAAAATCTTGATCCGGAAGGAGTTGCGGCTAAAATATTCCGGAATAAAGACTTAGCGTCGGGTTGCGATCCCCGCTTGCGATCGTCGGTGGAAAAATCGTTAACACAGCCGTCGCGCATATAAGGAGCTTGCTCGTTCTTAAGTCTTCAGTAAAGGTTGTTCGTCACAAGAACTGGAATTCTTGTTGTGGAGGCCTGTGGAAATAGTCGTTGGAGGGCCAAGGAGGCGTCCCGTCTCTACCTGTCGGGCTGATTTTATCCCGTGGTGACGGGCTTAACCTGTTGCATCGCCGTATAATTCGTCCGTCAGGGAGCGATTTAATGGGCAGCAATCGATTGGAATTGGCGCTCGATACGCTCAAAGCCGCTCAATGGGAGCGATTCGAGCGCTTTGCATCGCAGTTTCTTATCAGCGAACTCCCTGAGTTGCGCACGGTGGCAGCTGCTTCGGGAGACGGCGGCCGTGACGCCGAGTTGTTCTCCCCCAAGGGCGATGACACGCATGTGCTTCAATACTCGATTACCGAGGACTGGGCCGGCAAGATCAAGCAGACCGCGAAACGCATCAGTGAAACAATTCCAACAGCGCAGCTATTGACATATGTAACCAACCGTTCAATCGGTGCTGATGCTGACGGGTTGAAAAAGGAACTCCGAAAAGCACACCGCCTGCATCTCGACGTGCGAGACCGAAGTTATTTCCTGGACAGAGTTTTTAAAGACGCGACCACCGAGGCAGCGGCTGAATCATTAGCAAAAGACATTGTCGATCCATACCTTTCCTCAAAGGGTATCCTAGCCGGGCGGCCAGCGGTCTTAGGAAGTGATGAAGCGAAGGCGGCGCATGTCTACCTTTCGCTTCAGCTGCGCGACGAGGCCCAAGAAAAAGGCCTGACGAAACTCTCATTCGATGCTCTCATTCGGTCTGTGCTGATTGGAACAAAGCCTGAGAAACGAATGTCTCGTGTCGAGATTCGAGCTCGAATTCACCAATTGCTGCCGCACGACGCAGTTGAGCAAGTAGATCAACTGACCGACAGTGCCCTCGCCCGGCTGACGAAGCAGGCGATTCGACACTACCCAAAGGAGGATCAGTTCTGTCTCAGCTACGAAGAGGGCCAGCGCCTGGCCGAATATCTTGCCACGCAGGAGCTCCGCGAGGCCGAACTGCGCGCCGAAATCGAGGCAGTCGTCGGAAGCGTCGCACCACCGAGTGGGAGCAAGTCCGCCGCAAATATTCCGGAGGTTGGAGTGCGCGTGCGACGCATCTTAGAACGTTGTCTGTACGAACGCGCGGAGGCCTTTGCCAGCGCGGTTTTGGCGGAGAACACGTCCAGTTTTACCACCGATCACGTCCAAAGCGTTATCGTTGAAGACTCAAGAACAACCCTGCAAAAAAGGGTGATACGGAAGGGAATCCCCACTGGCTAGGAGCCGTCGTCCGCGAGATGCTGGCCACTCTCCGTGAGCCGATCCAGCACCACCTCCGTGATCTAGCGGATGCTTATACCCTATTGGTGTTTCTAAGGCAGACTCCGGACGTCCAGGGAGCAGTCAAGAAGATTTTCTCGCACGGCCAAATATGGTTGGATACATCAATAATTCTTCCGGTGCTCGCAGAGGAACTGCTAGACGACGGCAAAGGACGCTTCCAGCAGATGATTCGGATTGCTAGCGAGGCCGGGATCGAATTCTTCGTCACGGGAGGAGTTGTGGAGGAAGTCGATCGCCACATCAATCTCTGTCTTTTGTGCACCCGACAGCTTTCTACGTGGGACGGGCCGCTGCCTTTCCTTTTAGAAGCGTTCTTACAAACCGGCCGGGCGCTCAGCGAGTTTGAGGCTTGGACCGAGGTGTTCAGAGGGAACAATCGTCCGCTTGACGACATTTTTGAGTTTTTGCAGGAGCGATTCGGAATCCGACGGCACGACTTGGAAGAATCGGCCGCGAAGGCGCCCGAAGAGTTTCGGCTAGCCGTTCAGGAATCTTGGTATCGTATACACAGCACCCGTCGTGAAAGGTCTGGGAAATCTGTCGATCTAATCGCCGTCAATCGCTTGGGCAAGCATGATAGTGAGAACTACGTGGGAGTCACGCAGAGGCGTAGTCAAGAAACCGCCACGGCTTTAGGCTACCGTTCCTGGTGGCTCACTTTGGACCGTCGCGCTCTATCAATTCCGAAGCTCCTCAAGGAGGAGTTTGGCATCGACGCGCCGCCTGCCCCAGTGATGAGTCTCGATTTTCTGGGCCAGTACCTGACCCTCGGACCGATACGCGCACGTATCCCAAAGGCCTCAGCCCGCAAATTGGCCGTCACATTGGAGCCGCGGCTCGTTAGCTTCCTAACGCGCGACCTCATCAAGGAGGCTTCTGAAATACGCCGTGAGATGAAAGCACTCCCCGAAGGCGTCATACGCAGAAGGGTTCGTGACCACCTCGACGAAGCACGTCGCAAAATGGGACCTATGGCGATGAGGGGCGCTGCTGCCGTCTTGGACGAGATCACTGCGCCGATCTGACTTTGGGGAGTAACTTCGACAGGCGAGATGCACCCCAATTCCCACACCCAATATAGGAATCTGTCGACGAGTCGGTAAAGTTTTGCGAAAAACGTCGCCGAGATCCCACCAGGGGTTAATGAGTGAATTTGTCCTTGACGTCGCCGCCCGCTTTTTGTAGCATCATCAGAACAAGTCCGTTCTTCAACTTGGTTGCGGAGCGGACCTGAATTTCATGCAGAGTGGCTGAGGGACGAGCCCTGTGACGCCACGGCAACCGATCCGGGATCATATATCCCGGGTGCTTGGTGCCAACTCTCTCCTGGAAACAGGGAACATGGGATTCGGCATGCGCGCTGTATTGGCATTCCGATAGCCTCTTTTCCTTTTCCTGGAAAAAGAGGCCTTTGCTTTTTAGGCCGCTTTTTCAGGCTCGTCCTCAGCTATTCGCTGCAGTTTTTTGAAAAACGAAAGCGAGTAGCCATATGTCTCACTACGAACTGCGGTGCCGGGAATGCGGACGGACATGGGGAAACCAGCCCCGATCGATCTGCGACGACTGTTTCTCTCCTCTGGAAATTGCCTACGACTATGACGCCCTGCGCGGGTCTATTAGCCGCGAGAGCATTTCCCAGAGGCCGCCGAACATGTGGCGCTACTCCGAGCTTTTGCCCCTCCCCCAGGGCTATGAACCGCGGCTGCCGGTCGGGTTCACTCCGCTGTTTCAGGCTCCACGTCTTGCTGAGCAGTTAAGTGGAACGACCGCCGCCGCGAAAAATCTCTACATTAAGAACGACGCAGTCTGCCTGCCGACGTTGAGCTTCAAAGACCGCGTCGTGGCAGTCGCTCTGTCGCAGGCGAAGGCGTTCGGGTTCGACACCGTATCATGCTCTTCCACCGGAAATCTGGCCAATGCCGTCGCCGCCCACGCCGCCCGCGAAGGACTCAAGGCCTGGATCTTTATTCCTTCCGACCTGGAGCCCGCCAAAATTCTGGGCACCAACGTCTTCGGCGCGAAAGTGGTGCGCATCGCCGGCAACTACGATCAGGTCAACCGCCTCTGTTCGCAGATTGCCGACGAGCATCGCTGGGGCTTCGTCAACGTAAACTTGCGGCCCTACTATGCTGAGGGATCGAAGACCGTGGGATTCGAAATCGCCGAGCAGTTGGGCTGGCGCTTGCCCGATAACGTGGTTTGTCCCATGGCGGGGGGCTCGCTGATCGTGAAGATCAAGAAAGCGTTCGATGAACTGGTCAAACTGGGACTAGTCGAGGGCAAAGAAGTGAAATTCTTCGGAGCGCAAGCCACCGGCTGCTCTCCGATTTCAACCGCCGTCAAGACCGGCAGCTCTGAGATCGAACCGCAGAAGCCGTCGACCATCGCCCGCTCGCTCGCCATCGGCAACCCCGCGGACGGACACTATGCAATCAAAGTGATCAAGGGCAGCGGCGGATGGAGCGAAGATGTCAGCGATCCGCAAGTGATCGATTCGATCAAACTACTGGCGGAAACCGAAGGCGTCTTCACCGAAACCGCCGGGGGCGTAACCGTTGGGACGGCCGGCAAACTGTATCGCCAGGACCGCATCCTGCCGGAAGAAACCACTGTGTTGTGTATCACGGGCAACGGCCTGAAGACGACCGATGTGCTGGCCGGCGTCTACCAGACCGAACGCCCGATCGCTCCGAAGTTGACGGAGTTCGAACAGTATCTGCAGCAGACGCTGAGTCCTTCCGAGGTGCCCGGCCTGATCGCCGAGGCAGAAACGGTGGAGGCGTAGACATGGCGATCACCGTACAAATTCCGACCGCGCTTCGCCGCCACACTTCAGGCGTAGGTTCGATCACCTGCGCCGCATCGAATCTTGGAGAATTGTTCTCGGTGCTCGACGAGAAATTTCCCGAACTGAAGCCGCACCTGCGCGATGACAAGGGACAAGTGCGACGCTTTCTCAACATCTACGTGAATGAGGAAGACATTCGCTTCCTCGGCGGACAGATGTATGCCTTCCAGGAAGGCGATGAAGTCTTGCTCGTGCCATCGATCGCGGGCGGCTCGATGTAGAACCGGATCCAGAGCAACAGAACATCAATCATTTCCAGGCTGCCAACTCGGTGGCCTTTTTATTTGCGTTTGTTCCGACGCCACAACTCTCATCGATCAATTTTTCGCAAAGTTCAAAAACATCGCAACAGTGAACGCCTCAACAGCCAAGCGGCTCGGAAGAAAGTGTTTGTGCATAGCCGACTTCGAGGATATAATCTAACTAACTGGTTAATTAATGGCAAAGCTCTTCAACCACCGTGCCGCTCTTACCCGCCGCATGGGCTCCCGCGGCCAACCCGTCGAGAGCCGTGCCGCCATTCTGCACGCTGCGGCGAAGGAATTCGCCGAACACGGGATTGCCGGCGCCCGCACCGACGCCATCGCTCGCGAAGCAGGAGTTAATAAAGCGCTCCTGTATTACTACTTTCAGGACAAGGAAACTCTTTATGGCGCCGTGCTCGATGATGCGTTTTCAGGGCTGAAGAATACGGTTTTCCATGCGCTTGACGGCAACTTGCCGCCGCGGGAAAAGATGCTGGCCTATGCGGGTGCCTATTTCGATTTCATTGCTTCGAACCAGATCTACCCGCGGCTAATGCAGCGCGAGATGATGCGGGCCCGCGAGGGCCAGTCGCCGCACATCGACAAAGTGATCAAGAGCTACATTCAGCCGATTTTCCATCGCGTAGGCGATCTCATGCGCAAGGGAATTGCTGACGGCGAATTCCGTGCCGTGAATCCAGCCCACTTTGTGCCGTCCATGGTCGCCATGATCGTTTTTTATTTCAGCAGCGCCCCCATGATGCAGAAGATTGTGGGATTTAACCCGCTGACGGCGGAGCGGATCGCCGAGCGGCGGGCCGCGGTGCTGGATTTCATCTCCGCCGCGTTGTTCCGCCCGGAACGGAATGCTATGTCACGCAAGGAGCACGCTCATGAGCGCGCGTAACCGTTTTTTTATCCTTCTCGGAATCATCTTCGTGATTGCTGCGACCTACTATTTTCTCTCCACCGATCACTCACGCGACCTGGTGCTGATCGGGACCGTCGATGCCAACCAGGTCATCGTGAGCGCGCAAGTAGGAGGCCGCATTCAAAAGTTGCTGGTCGATGAAGGCACGCCGGTGAAGGCAGGAGATTTGATCGCTGTCCTCGACCCATCGGAATTGCAGGCGCAAGAGGCGGCGGCGACCGCGACGATCGACAGTCTGCAGCATAAAGTCGCTGAAATGCGGGATACGGAACAATCGACTTCGGGTTCCACTACCAGCGACGTAGCGAATGCGCAAGCGAAGCTGGCCACCGCCAAGGCGCAGTTGATGCAGGCAAAAGCCGCGCTTGATCGCACCGAAAGCGACAGTCGTCGCGCCATCGAATTGGCGAAGGCGGGAATTGCCTCGGACCAGGAGCGCGTACAGGCCGAGACCAATTTGCAGGCTGCGCAGGCGACGGTGCAGGCGCAACAGGAACTGGTTCGGGCTGCGCAAGCCGACCTGAACGCCGCGGAGGCACGCACTCATCAGGCGAATGCCGCGAAGAGCACCGTGGCCTCTACGCAGGCGGACCTGAAGAATGCAATGGCAATGAAGAATCAGGCCGCAGTGCGGTTGGGTTATACCAACGTCTACGCGCCGGTGAGCGGGACGGTTTCGGTGCGGGCGGCGCGGCAGGGAGAAGTGGTGAATATTGGCGCTCCGATCGTCACCATCGTCGATCTGAACGATACCTGGGCGCGAGTCGCGATTCCGGAAACGTATGCCGATCACATTGGCTATGGTGATGTGCTGCGCGTACGCCTGCCCGGCGGAACAGTTTTGAGCGGCAAAGTGTTCTTTAAGGGCGTGGAAGGAGACTTCGCCACCCAACGCGATGTAAGCCGCCGCAAGCGCGATATCAAAACTATCGTGTTGAAGGTGCGCATGGATAATCCCAAGGGCGCGTTTGTGCCGGGCATGACCGCCGAAGTGCTGGTCTCACCGGAGCAACTCAAGGGCGGCAGTACGCAGAACGCTGCGAAGGCGGAACAACGATGACGGCCGAAGTGAATCCAAACGCGCGCGAAGCAGCGGTCCCGCCTACGAATGGCTTGGGCCTGGAGAAGCCGGTCTATGATCCCTCGGCCCCCTCAGCCATCGAAGTTCAGCACATTGTCAAGAAGTACGGAGACTTTACCGCTGTCGACGACGTTTCATTCGGCGTGACGGAAGGAGAAATCTTCGGTCTGCTCGGCCCTAATGGAGCAGGGAAGTCGACTCTCATCCGCATGATGACTACGCTGATTCCGATTACCTCGGGTCGCGCGCTCATCGCCGGACACGACGTTGCCAAGGAGCCAAACGCGGCGCGCCGCATGATTGGCGTGATTCCGCAGGCGCTGACCAGCGATCTCGACCTGACCGTCGCAGAGAATATGAATATTTATGCCAAGCTCTACGACGTGCCAGCAAAGGAGCGGCAGAAGTCGATCGACGAGCTGCTGGAGTTGGTGGACCTTACGAAATGGCGCGACGCGCAGACCAAAACGCTTTCCGGCGGCATGCGGCGGCGGCTCGAGATTGCCCGCGGCCTGGTGCACCATCCTCGAATCTTTTTTCTGGACGAGCCGACGACCGGACTGGACCCGGTTTCCCGCGTCGCTGTGTGGGAGATGCTGGGAAATATCAAAGAACACCGGCGGCTGACGATTCTGATCACCACCCACTACATGGACGAGGCTGACCGCTTGTGCGATCGCATCGCCATCGTCGATCACGGAAAACTGGTGGCGCTCGATGCGCCCATGGCTTTGAAAGCGAGCGTGCCGGGATCGAATGTGATCGAGGTGCAGTTCGAGAATCCCCCGGCCGACTGGGAGCAGCGCCTGCGTGGGCTCGACGAAGTCACTTCCGTGCAGCATGAAGGCGCGGGCATGTACCGCGTGCTTACCGGGAACGGATCGCGCACCACGACGGAATTAGTCGAGATGGCGGTAAAGAGCAAAGTGCCGGTGAAGTCGCTCTCGGTGCAGAACACGACGCTGGACGACGTATTCGTGCATTACACGGGAAGGCAGTTGCGCGACGAACTGCAGAAGGCCTATGCCTTCGTGATGCCGCAGCGTCCGGGGCTGCAGCCATGACGAAGTTGGTAACGCCGGCATCCTGCCGGCTGTCGCGGGGGCGTCCCGCCCGCGCAGTGGCGGCGAGACGCCACCACGGCAGCCGCCGAGACGGCGCCGCTACGGAGATCTTATGAATCGGATGATGGCGATTGTCGAACGTGAAATGCGGAAATTTTTCCGCTCGCCGGCGCTGATGCTGGCGTCGATGATTTTTCCGCTGGTGCAGTTGATCATTCTGGGCAACGCCTTTGGAGGAAAAATTCATGATGCCCGGGTCGCCATCGTCGATCAGGACGGCGGCCCGCAAGCCCTGCGCGTGCGCGAAGCCTTCGACTCCGTCCGCTCCAACATTCGCACCTTCGTTCCCATCTATTACAACAGCGACAAACAAGCGATGGAGGATGTACGCAACGGCAAACTGGAAGGCGCGGTCATTATTCCGCCGCAGTTTTCGCGGCGCGTCTACGAAGAAAACCATCCGCGCATTGCGCTGGTGGTCGACAACAGCGATAACTTTATGAGCTCGGCGGTCGAAGCGGAATTGTCGGACTTGACCAACGCGCTCAACCAACCGACGGTTTCCCCCCGCATCCTGCAGCAAACCGCGCTCGACATTGTCGAACTTTATCCATACATCGAATACATGAAATTCCTGCTGCCGGGTTCGCTGGCGCTGGCCATGTTCGTCTCTGTCATGATTGGCGGCGGCATGCTTTACATCGATGACAAGGCGCGCGGCGTCCACGAGGGCTACTTGGTTACGCCCATCACAAAACTGGAACTCGTATTGGGATTGAACCTCGCGGGCGCGATTAAGGCGGTGATGACGGGCGTGATCATCGTGGCCATCGGTTCGATGCTGGCCGGGGTCGGCACAATTTTCAATCCTGTGACGGTCCTCGGCTTGCTGATCATGATCGTGCTGACCTCGCTGGCCTTCAACACCATGATGTTTCTGCTGATGGTGCGCATCGAAGATCCGCTGGTGCCGCGGGCGATGTTTGGCATTCTCAACACGCTGCTGTTTTTTCCCAGCGGCTCGGTTTATCCCATCCAGGCGTTCCCTCCGTGGCTCCGCGCGATCGCGAAGGTCGACCCGTTCACTTATGCGGTGGACGGTTTCAAATGTCTACTGCTGAAAGAAACCACGCTCTCGGCAGTTTGGGGAGACATGCTCTTTCTCTCCATTTTCGCTGCACTCACACTGGGCATCGCGATCCCGTTGTTCAAACGGACACTGTAGCCAATTTAGTAATTTTGTAACTTGGTAATTGAGTAATTTACGAACGGAGAAGCGAGCGTCCTCCAGACTTGCGCGCGCAGTGTCGTTAATTACCAATTTGCTCAATTCCCCAATTACCAAATTTTTAGCGCCTCCGTTATGCTAGAGGGGCATGACGCTGCTGGACGCCCAACAGTACGACCCAGAAAAAGCGCGGAAACTCAGGATGCGAATCATTTCGGTGATTGCGATCCTGGTGATTATTCTCGGCGTTGTTTGGTTTAATCGCTACCTACTCGACGAACACAAGGTCGGCCATTTTTTCGAGGCGCTACAAAAGCAGGATTACAAGACAGCCTACGGCATCTGGATGCACGATCCGCAGTGGCAACAGCATCCCGACCAGCATCCCAAATATCCGTTCAACGATTTTTATCGCGACTGGGGCCCTGGGGGTGAGTGGGGACTGATCAAGACCTATAAAGTCTATGGCGCGAGCAGTTGCCCCGGCGGCGGCAGCGGCGTGGTGGTGGATGTGATCGTGAACGGGCGCACCGAACATGCGCAGGTGTGGGTGGAGAAATCGGATCACACGCTAAGTTATCCGCCGTGCGAGTTGATTTTTCGCTAGGCGAGTTGCGCGCATTTATGCGTGGGCTTGGGTCAACGTTCCCAGAGTTTTCGTTAGGCTCGCGTCATCACTCACATTCAGGCAAGTCTTCGAGCGGTCGATCTGCCGCATCAGGCCGCACAGCACTTTTCCTGGTCCAACTTCGACAAATGTCTGCACGCCTTGCGCGATCAGTAGACGAATGCACGGATCCCACTTCACCGACCCGGTGACCTGCCGGAGAAGCGTATCGCGAGCGCGCAGATCGTCGGTCACCAGATCGGCTTCCACGTTGCAGGCGACCGGGTAGACCGGCTTTTGCATCTTCAAGGCATTGAGATCGTTTTCCAGCCGATCTTGCGCCGGCTTCATCAGCGAACAATGAAAGGGGGCGCTGACGGGCAGCAGCTTGGCGCGCTTGGCGCCACGTTCGTCCGCCATTTTGGTGGCGCGCTCCACCGCCGCCGTGTTGCCCGAGATGACGATCTGTTCTGGTGAATTGATATTGGCGGGATCGCAGACTTCTCCCTGGGCAGCGTCGTGGCACACGGCAGCGACTTTTGCCGGTTCCATTCCGAGGATGGCGGCCATGGCGCCCACGCCCACAGGAACAGCTTCCTGCATATATTTTCCGCGATTGCGCACCGTGCGTACGGCCTCAACGAAGCTGAACGTCCCTGCCGCTACGTGCGCCGAATATTCTCCGAGACTGTGACCCGCGACGTAGCTGGGCTTGGGAACTCGCGTCTCCAAAACTCGTAGCGCTGCAATGGAGGCGGTCAGAATCGCCGGCTGCGTGATCTCCGTCAAACGGAGCTGCTCTTCGGGCCCTTCGAAGCATACTGTGGAGAGCTTGTAGCCGAGTGCGTCGTCAGCTTCTTCGAAGGTGCGGCGGGCGACAGGATACCTCTCAACCAAGTCTTTGCCCATTCCGACCGCCTGCGAGCCCTGTCCTGGGAACAACAATGCAATCGTGTTTTCAGTCATGAAGTCGGTGAAAGTACCTTGTCATCCTGAGCGCGGTCTTTGCGCGAAGGATCTCTGCAACTCGCGGGAGACTGCACAGCTCTTCGCTTCGCGAAGGATGACAACACAACACGCTCAGGATGACAGCGTCAACCATGACACACCGAGAACAACGGATGAAGTCACGCAGTGCCCACGGGCGCAGGCCGTACCGCGGCAAGTCCGCGCTCGATCGATCCGTTAATCCCACGTTCGGAAAATTCCGCCGCCACGCGCACCGCATTCTTGATCGCGTTGGCGTTCGACGAACCGTGGGTAATGATGCATGCCCCCTTCACGCCCAGCAACGGTGCCCCGCCGTATTCGGTATGGTCGAGCCGCTTTTTGAAATCGGTGAAGGCGCTGCGCGAGAGCAACGCACCGACCTGCCGCGTGATGGTTGCCTTCAGCGATTCCTTCAACGCAGTGCGCACCAGGTTGGCCACGCCCTCGGAAATTTTCAGCGCGACGTTGCCCACAAATCCGTCGGCGACGATGACGTCGACCTGACCGTTATAGAGATCGCGCCCTTCCACATTTCCTACAAAGTTCAGCGGAAGTTGTTTGAGCAACTGAAAGGATTGGCGCGTGAGTTCGTTCCCCTTGCTCTCTTCTTCACCAATGGAAAGCAGTCCCACTCGTGGCCCCGAGGTCCCAGCTTTCTTCCCAAACATCGCGCGAAAATAGATATCGCCCATGACCGCAAACTGTTCCAGATTCTGTGGCGTGCAATCGACGTTCGCTCCGACATCGAGCAACATGGCCGCACTTCCCGGGGCTGTTGGAAAAACCGCCGCTAGCGCGGGACGATCGACGCCCGGAACCGCGCCCAGCACGACTTTTGCCGTAGCCATGGCCGCGCCCGTGTTGCCGGCAGTAACGAAGCCGGCTGCCTTTCCCTCGCGCACCATGCGCAAGCCGACCCGCATGGAAGAATCGCGCTTGGCGCGAATCGCCTCAACTTTATCTTCCATGGTGATGAATTCGCTGGCGTGGACGACTTCGATCGGCAGGTGCGCGGCCGTCCGGTGGCGATCCAGTTCCGCCTTGATCACAGTTTCCGGGCCCACCAGCAGCACCCGCAACCCGTATTGGCGCGCCGCATGTATGGCGCCTTCAATCTCAGGCTTGGGAGCGCGGTCCGAACCCATCGCATCCAGCGCGATCACGCTAGGCATGGTTTTGAGCTAGCTGGCTTCTTTAATGTCCAGAACTTCGCGTCCCTTATAGTAACCGCACTTGGGGCAGGCACGATGCGGCATTTTTTTCTCGTGACAGTTGGGGCACTCGGAAAGGCTATGGCCTTTGAGTGCGTCGTGGGCGCGCCGGGTAGAGGTGCGCTTCTGGGAGTGTCGCCGTTTTGGATTAGGCATGGCTAAAATTCCTTTCGCTGAAAAAGCTGTCAGCTCTCAGCCGTCAGCTTTCAGCTGTTCAAAATTGAATGCTAACAAGAACCGCCGGCAGCAGATATGAAATCGACGCGAACGCACCAACTTATGAACCGAGCGTCCGTGGCTGAAAGCTGACGGCTGATAGCTGACAGCTTTCTAGTGCTCCAGCTTGCTGCGAATCTCTCGCAGCGCCGTCCACCGTGGATCTTCGATCACCGTAGTGCAGGAACACGGTCCTTCATTCAAGTTCTTGCCGCAGTGCACGCACAAGCCCTTGCAATCTTCGCGGCACGTCACTTTCAGGGGCAACGCCAGCAGTACTTGCTCGCGCAAAACATCCTCGAGCAGAATTCCGTCGCCTTGATAATAGCCGATTTCGGCTTCCGCGGCGGTCACCGAAAGCTCGTCTCGGCCCGCGTCTGCGCCCAGCGGACGGTAGAGCAACTCGAACTCCCGAGTTATATCCTGGGCGACCGGCTCCACGCAGCGCGCACATTCCAGTTCGAGTCCCGTCGCTAACCGCCCGCGCAGCCGGATGTCCTTAATAATCTGATGCTTGCCGTGATGCTCTTCGACGACTTCGGCGTGCCCTGAAGCTCTTAGCGGAGTGCGCTGCCGGGCTTCCCCTCCCAAGTCGATGACCCCGGGCTGGAACTCCTCCTCAAAGTCGAGAGGCTGGCGTTCCAATTCATGGATGTCGAGGAACATCGCGAATCTCCGCGGCAATGTGCCGGTCTACAGGCCCGCGGAAGCACGCCAAGAGGGCGTAAGTACCGCAAGGAGCAAGACTTAGGATAACGGGGAAGGCGCCGGGGTGTCAAGAAAAGCAGGCTATCAAATACCTTGGACAGTGCTATACTATCCCTAGGAGTCCCCTATGGCAACGCTTTATGTCGAGAATGTTCCTGAGGATATTTACAAGGCCTTGCGAAAGCGCGCCCGCGCCAACCGCACATCGATCGCGGCCGAGGTCATTTCGCTTTTGCAGCAATTCGTTCCGACTGAGGCCGAATTGAAACGCCGCCGTGAATTTTATGAGCGCATGGCGGAACTCCGGGCGAAACCTCCGTTAACTCCTGGTCCATTTCCCTCGGCCGAAGAAATGATTCGCGAGGACCGAGAACGTTGAACCAATTGGTTCTTGACGCCAGCGTTGCCATAAAGTGGGCGATGCCGTCGGCGCGAGAGCCGCTCACTGATGAGTCCATGCAATTGCTGAAGCGTTATATCGACGCCGAAGTCGAGTTCATTGTCCCTGATGTGTTCTGGGCAGATATCGCGAATGTTCTGTGGAAAGGTGCCAGGCAGCGCAGATGGCGCCGTGACGAGGCAGAAGTGGTCGCTGCCGACATAAGGGCCCGCGACTTTGCGACCGTATCGTCCCTCATTCTGATGCCGGAGGCATTAAGAATCGCTTTCTCGTACGACCGCTCGGTTTACGACTCTCTGTATGTAGCGTTGGCAGTCCAATCAAGGACGCAACTGATCACCGCCGATGAGCGATTGGCTAACGCTCTCGCAGCGCATCTGCCGGTCAAATGGCTAGGCGCATATTGAGCGGATCGATTGTGACTCCATCCTGACTACGTGGCGGTTCTGTGGAAATCGCTCATGCCATAATCGGCTGTAGAGTTGCGATTTCGACCCTACAGCCGGAAGGGCGAGCATGAGAGTGTTGGTCACAGGAAGCGCGGGCCACTTGGGAGAGGCGTTGGTCCGCACTTTAAGGGATTTGAATCATGACGTCGTCGGCCTCGACATTCTCGAATCTCCATTCACGACTTACGTCGGTTCGATCACGGACCGGGCTTGCGTGCGGCGTTGCATGAACGGCATGCAGACTATCCTGCATGCGGCCACGCTGCACAAACCGCACGTTGGTACGCACAGCCGCCAGGAATTTGTCGACGTCAACGTGACCGGAACGTTGAATCTGCTGGAAGAGTCTGTGACTGCAGGCGTCGAGTCGTTCGTCTACACCAGTACGACCAGCGTATTTGGAGACGCACTCATTCCGCCACAGGGTGCCCCGGCCGCTTGGATCACCGAGGACGTCGCGCCCGGTCCCAAGAACATTTATGGCGTGACCAAAGCGGCGGCCGAGGATCTCTGCCAGTTGTTTCATCGAAACCAGCGGCTGCCGTGTATTGTGCTGCGAACCTCGCGCTTCTTCCCGGAAGAGGACGACAATCCCAAAGTGCGCGCAGCCTACTCCGATGCGAACGCCAAGGCGAATGAATTTCTCCATCGCCGCGTGGAGATCGAAGACGTCGTGAGCGCGCATCTGCTGGCGATCGAGCGCGCGCCGGCGATCGGATTTCGCAAATACATCATCAGCGCAACCACGCCCTTTCTGCCGGGCGACCTGGCAGAGTTGCGGATCGACGCGCCGCAGGTAGTTCGACAGCGCGTTCCGGACTACGAAGCCGAGTACCACCGCAGAGGGTGGAAAATGTTTCCATCCATCGACCGAGTGTATGTGAACGCGCGCGCGGGAAGGGAACTCGGCTGGAAGCCGCGCTACGACTTCCGCCATGTCATCGATCGTCTCAAAGCAGGCGATGACCTGAGAAGCCCTCTTGCGCAGATCGTCGGCTCCAAGGGATATCACTCTAAAACGTTTTCCGACGGTCCCTACCCGATCGCGTAGTCGAGCCTGCAACACTTAATCTCCAAGTTGCAGTACCTCGACGGCTCGGGTCGGACCTTCCTCAAAAATCAGTTCTCTTTCGACATCGACGGCGTTTTGCCGGATGTAGTGAGGCACGTACCAGCCCACGGCAGCTAAAGGGACAAAGACAATCATTCGCACGGGTTCGACGATGGCCCACGACTCCAACTGCGGGGTTATCACGGCAAACAGGAAAAATCCGAAGACGCATCCCAGCAGCGTCACGATCGAGTGTTGCTGGAAGACCGGAAACGAACAGGTGAAAGGAAGTTTGCGGAAACGAATCAAGACCGCATCCGTGAGCAGGAGCGACCAAGTCACAACGATGAGTATGTGCAGGCAGGCGACAGTCCAGCCTTCGAGGTACGCATAGAGCGGAAGAAAAACCAGCAGCACCCACGGTATTACCGCCACCAGCATCACTTTTCGCGCCAGCGGTTCGCACTCATGTTTCTCTGTATTGAGCATCAGCCGGAAAATCCAGTTTGATCGCAACTCGACGGGAATTTCGAACACAATGCGCAGGCCAAGAATAATGACGAATGCAAGCACGAGTGGAATCGACAGTCCTTCGGCAGACATCATTGCCTTTCCTGCCGGCTCTCCATTTTCGAAGGCGCTTAGCAGAGCCTGGGAGGCGAGGACCAAGCCCAGGCCGCCGATTCCTGCCAGCACCAGGCGATGAGACTCACTGCGGAACAATGTCTTCCACACAAAATGAAAACATCCTCTTTGGAACGGAGTTCGAAGCACCCAGCTATCGAACCACAAGCCCAGCCGCGATTTGTCCGCCGCGCGTTCGCTGGAGACGCCCTCAATCATTTCCGCAATGCGAATGAAATGTCGCTGGTATCCGACGGTGTAGACGCAAAAAGAAGTTACGATCACTGCAGCGAATCCCGGCAGAGCCAGTCGCCCGAGTGCAGCCAGCGCCGGATCCGCATGACCCCGCAACGACTGACAGAATCCCAGACTCTAGCACGACGGCAGCAGACGCGTCCATGTTGGCGCAGACCCGGGCAGCCTGCGCAAGAAATCCGGCAAAGCGAAACTGGTGCACAACAGAGTCACGAGATAAAACACAACCAGCGCCCGCACATAAGGCGAGAGCTTCTTGAATATGCCTGGCGGCAACACCGCCATCCCGAGACCCAGTGCCGAAAATACGGCGAAGAACGAGAAGACGCTCGCCAGCACGACACCCAACGTATGAACGGCGGCGAATCGCAAGAAGAAGAAAAATGAGTTCTGCGTAGCTCCAACCACCAAGGGGAACAACAGGGACGACGCCAAATTGACGTCGATTGCGATCAGCCCCACCAGAAATAGCACCGCGACCAGATTGGCGAAGAAGATGGTCCGCGTCGAGATGGGCAACGGAACCAGATTCATATAATCGCGGCGATCGGGGAAAATGGCGTCCCATCGCCACACGGCCACTGCGCCGGTCACCGCCATGGAAAGCGTTATAAAAAAATACTCATCGGGAACGGCGCTCGCGAAAGGATCGATGTTGGTGGCTCCCCGCATCCATTGCAGCAGCGTGCCGTACTTCTCGAACAAGAGAATCGATACAAATCCACCGGGGAGCGCCAGCAGGGTGAGCACAAGTCCGATGCCCAGATCGAGCCCTTCCGCATCCGCGTCGCCACCGCCGCGAAAAACTCGAGCCACGAAGAGGCCAACCATCCGCCAGTCCGGACGTTGGCTGTGCTCCTCCCACCGGCGGAAGATCTCGTCCACCAATTCTGCAATCATGCAGCCTTCATCTTCATTACGGTGACGATGTCGCGCGCCACGCTCATCGTGTCCACGTCGTCAACCAGATGCAGGAACGTACTCTCAAGCGACTGGCCCAGAATCTGGCCAATGTTCGCTACAGAGTCCTGCGCAATCACGACGCCTTTGCGCAGGATCAACACGTCGGTGCAAACCTTTTCCACTACCTCCAGCACGTGCGAGCAATAGAACACCAGTTTGCCCTGCTGGCCGAGCGCTTGCACCAGATTCTTGAAGATCAATGCGGAAGTCACGTCCAATCCCGAGAGCGGTTCATCAAAGATGAAGATCGCAGGATCGTCCATGATTGCGGCGATCAGCAGAATGCGCTGCCGCATGCCCTTCGAGTAAGAACCAATGCTGGCGTGCCGCTGTGAATGCAGAGAGAACAATTCCAGCAGGGAATCGATTTTTCTCTGCATGTTCCAATAGGCCATTGCGCGCAGAGTTCCAATCAGCTCTAGATATTCCCAGCCAGTCAAATAGGGATAAAGGTTCGGCTCCTCGGGAACGTATCCCAGGCTCTTCCGGTAATCGGCGAGGTTGTCTTGAATGTTGTGTCCATCGAATTGCACCACACCTTGCGTCGGCTGCAACAATCCGGTAAGCATCTTTACCGTCGTGCTCTTACCGGAACCGTTTGGGCCAAGACATCCTAATACTTGGCCCGGCCGCAGCGAGAACGACAAATCCTGCACTGCGGGCAACGAGGCGTAGCGCTTCGTCAGGTGCACGGCTTCGAGCATGCATCACCTCAGGAGACGAGGACTTCAGGCGGAGAAAGAGACCCAGGGATGGAGTTTTAGACACCGGCGGCGCGCCACCAGTTCCATGAAATAATCACTGCCCTGGCATCTTCAACCCCAGTGCTCTCATCGTGACTTCATCCAGCTTGGCTTTTGTTTCGCGGTTCGTGACCACGCCGAAGCTGCCGGAATAATCCCACATGTCCCAGCCGATGTTATGGCGCTCGAGCGAGGTGCGGACATCTTTAATCCACGTTGCGCGGTCTTGCGGATCGGCGAACTTGCGGAACACGCCGAACTCATTGCAGATCAGTGGCACGCCGCGTTGGCCGGCCCAGTCGGCGGCCTGATTGATTTCGGCTTCGATGCGCATCGCGTCCCAGTGATCCTGTCCGTAACGGATCACCTGCAAACGTTCGCGCGCCTCGGGCACGAGTGCGGCAACCTGTGCGGCGTTCTCCGGCGACGACGGATAGTGCAGCCCTTTCAGCCAATGCCAGTAATACGCGCCCCAGGTAGCGCCTTGATGCGTGAAAATGTGCGGCTCGTAGAAGTGGAAGACGTAAATCACATTGGGATCGGGCAGCGGCTCCAGAAAAACCAGGTCGTCATCGTTGTCCCAGTTCGCGCCGGTTGCGAGAATCGTGTTTGCCGGTGCGGCCCGCCGAATTGCCGCGGCCAGCTTGGCTTCCACTCCATACCATCGGTATGCATCGTGCATTTCCGGCTCGTTCAGAATTTCGAAGAACACGCGGTCCTGATCCCACGAAGCGTAGTGCTGCGCTACCGTGCCCCAGAAGTCGGCGAAGCGTTCTACGAAGTCATCTTCTTTAGCCAGGCGGGTTTTAAAGTCGGAATCAGGATGCATGTCGATCTCGACTGCGAGGCCCGCATCGAGAATCATTTTGACCGCTGCGTCGAGATAACCAAAATATTCGGTACTGCCGTTGGGGCGGCGCGCGGCATCCATCATCGGCTGTGGGTTCACGCTGAGGCGCACGTGGTCGAAGCCGGCGGACTTGATCAGCGCAATATCGGATGTCGTGGTCCACGTTTCAAAGTGTTCTTTGGTGTATCCCTTGGGATCGTAGACTTGCGCGAACCATTCGCTCAGATTGATGCCGTGACGAAGATGGGCCAGGCGTGAGGCTGGAACTGAGGATTGCGTTGCGGGTTTTACCTGCGCTAACGACACTGAAGCGAGAATTAAAAACACAGTGACAGACTTGCGGATCATCGATTACTCCCATGAAGATTCGAACTAATATCGCTGTCATCCTGAGCGGCGTTTTTGGCCGCGAAGGACCTATGCAACTCGCCGGAGAGTGCATAGGTCCTTCGCTTCGCTCAGGATGACAACGCATTTGTGGAGCGAGCACCTGCGACGACGTTAGCTGAGAATTGGCAGCGTTCGAATTCTTTTCTTCGTCGCGGCGTAGATTGCGTTGCACAACGCCGGAGCGAGCGGCGGCACTGGCGGTTCGCCAATTCCCGTGGGCGCCTCCGCGCTCGGGACAGCGTAGACCTCGACCACAGGCGTTTCTTCCATTCGCAGCGGCGCGTAATCGTCAAAATTGCCCTGAACCACGCGGCCTTTTTCAATCGTGATCCTCGCGCGCAGCGCATTGCTCAACGCGTACACGACTCCGCCTTGAATCTGCTGCTCCAGAATGCTCGGGTTCACGACTTGCCCGCAATCGACCGCCGCGACCACGCGATGCACGCGGGGCTGGTCGTTCTCCATGGTGATCTCGACGATCTCAGCCACGTAAGAGGCGAAGCAGCCGAAGCACGCCACGCCGCGATAGTGGCCCGCGGGAAGCGGTTTGTCCCAAGCTGCTTTTTCGGCGGCCAGTTGCAGCACGCCGCGCATGCGGGCAGTGCGCCAGGTCGTCGTGAAGTAAGGCAGGTCTTGATCCTTCGCGAGCAGATGTAGTCGATACTGCAGCGGGTCTTTGCCGGCGGCCACCGCGAGTTCGTCGATGAAACTCTCCAGCGCAAACGCCGCCTGCAGCGCGTAGACCGAACGCATCCAACCCAGCGGCACTGGCGTTTTGGGAGACACATATTCGATCAAGTAGTTGGGCAATCCATATACCGGTCCGGCTTCGTCGGGCAGATCGGGATCCACTCCGTTCGGAACCGCTTGTCCCTTTTGCGCGGCGATCGATGGCGAGATGATGCGGTGCGTTAGGGCGACCGGAAATCCCGATCCATCAAGTGCGGCGCTGAGGCGATGCAGGCTCGCGGGACGGTAGGTGGAAAAACGCATGTCATCTTCGCGCGTCCAGATCACCTGCACTGGCGCGTTGATCGCCTTTGAGACCTGTGCGGCTTCGACCGCATAGTCGTGATCCAGTCGCCGCCCGAATCCTCCGCCCATGAGTGTTACGTTTACCTTGACTTGATCGGGATCGAGTCCGATGGCCTGCGCCACGGAGTCGCGGCAATCTTGCGGAACCTGTGTGGGCGCGCACAACTCGCACTTCGTTCGCTGATAATGCGCAGTGCAATTGCCCGGCTCCATGGTCGCGTGTGCCATGAAAGGCAGTTCATATTCGGCGGAGAGGTGGCGTCCGTTAATTTTCGCCGGATCTCCGGCCAAATAGAGATTCACGCCTTTTGTCGACGCAGCTTGTTTCAGCGATGCCATGACCGCGGCAGTGTTCAGATCTTTATTCGGGCCGTCATCCCACGTGATGTTGAGCAGGCGGCGGCCTTCCATCGCTGCCCAGACGCTGTCGCCAACCACGGCGACTGCCGAGTCGCCAATCTTGCCCGCATAATTTACGGCCGAGATTTTCTTCGATTCCTTGTCGTCGAAGCTTGACACTTTTCCGCCGATCGTAGGACAACGCGCGAGCACAGCGAACTTCATTCCCGGCACACGGAAGTCGATTCCGAAAACCGCTTCGCCCTTTACCTTGGCGGGTGAGTCGAGGCGCGGCAAGCGTTGCCCGACGATTTTGTAATCTTTGCTTTGCTTGAGAGTCACGTCGGTCGGGATTGGCAGCGTCGCAGCCTTGCTGGAAAGTTCGCCATAACTCAAACTGCGATTAGTGGTGGCGTGCTTGATGCGGCTATTCTCCGCAGTGCACGAGGATCGTGGAACGTTCCAGGTTAAGGCCGCGGCGGAGATCAGCATCTCGCGCGCCGCGGCGCCGGCTTTGCGCATTGGATCCCAGGTGGTGCGAACGCTGGCGCTTCCCCCCGTGGTCTGGTCGCCGAAGAGCGTGCTGGCTCCTGCCTGCTCGATTGTGATCTGCTGCCAGTCGGCTTCGAGTTCCTCGGCGAGGATCATGGGAAGCGCGGTGCGCACGCCTTGTCCCATCTCTGAGCGGGCGACCACGATCGTAATTTTGTTGTCGGGCGTGATACGCAGGTAGGCGTTGGGCGAGAATGACTCCTGATGCGAGCCGGATTTGTGAGGCAGGTAAAAGCCGATTACCAGGCCAGCGCCCGCGGCGACACCAGCGGTTACGAATTCGCGGCGCGAAAGCGGACTCATCGTGCGACCCCGCTTCCGGCGGCGCGATGGATCGCTTTGCGAATCCGTTCATAGGTTCCGCAGCGGCAGAGATTGCCATTCATCGCTTGTGTGATTTGCTCATCCGAAGGATGCGGAGTCCTTGCCAGTAACCCTGCGGCGGACATGATTTGCCCCGTCTGGCAGTAGCCGCATTGCGGAACTTCTTCCGCGATCCAGGCTTGCTGCAGCACGTGGAGGCCGTTGGCGGAAAGTCCTTCGATTGTAATTACGCTCTTGCCTGCGACTTGGGAGATGGGAGTCGAGCAGGAGCGAATCGGATTGCCCTCAACATGCACCGTGCAAGCGCCGCATAGGCCTGCGCCGCATCCGAATTTCGTTCCGGTGAGTTCGAGGGTATCGCGGAGAACCCAGAGGAGAGGCGTCTCCGGGGCGACGCTGACTTTCTTTTCACTGCCGTTAACGCGGAGCGCAATATCTGCCATGTAGAGTTGGGGAGGCTGCCCAACATGGTAGCTAACCTAAGCAGAAAGGGGAAATGCAGAAAAAGGGAAACCACGAAGGACACGAAGGTTCACGAAGGTTCACGAAGGAAACCTAATTCCACGGGTTCCTTCGCGAACCTTCGTATCCTTCGTGGTAATAGTTCTAGTCTCCGGGACTAACCTGATTTCTAGTGGCTGGCGCTCAGCGCGATCTCCATCGCGACCTGCATTCCGATCTGCTCGACGATCTTCCGAAAGGCAGGAATCTCGTAGAGTCGCAGAGCAATTTCTTGTTGCGGGAAATTTCCGGCGTGCACGTTGGAAGCTTGATCGCGCACGGCGGTGTGCACTTTGGCGGCGGTGGTCGTGTCGAAACTTTCAGAGACAATCACACTGTTGTCTCCCCAATGTTCCACGAGCACCGGTCCTTCTTCGGTCATGATTTGTGTCCGCGAAACGGGGCAGTTCGTTCCGCTGCAGGCGGCGGCAGGTTGCGGCGTTGCGGTTTGATACCGCTGGGCGACTGCCGAAGTGTAAAAGCGTGCGAAACGTTCGGCGGCCTGGGGCGTGGTCCAGCGCGAAACATAGAGAAGCGCGAGGTCGGCCGTGGTGGTTGCTGTGCTTGCGGCTTTGTCCTTGCGGCGCAGAGTTACGTACGCGCCGCCTTGCCATGCGGAGGAAATGTCGTCCGCAACTCTGCGCGCGCCGTATTGCTTCAGTAGAGCCCGGACATCCAGTTGCCCAATGCCTCCCGAGTCGTATACGTCGTACTGCTCACCCAGTAACTGCTTCAGGTCGGGCATGCCCAACGGAGGCAGCTTTTCCCCTTTTATATAAGCCTGGGGCTGCAGGATTTCATGCGAGTTCTTGGGCGGGTGTGCGAAGACGCCGGCGAACGCCATTTCCCTTCCACCCTTGTGGAGCAACTCGCCTTCGAAGATTAAGCCTTCATCATAGGAGAAGCTTCCCGACTCGCGCATAATCATGGGTGCGTCGTGCAACATCTGAGAGTCTGCGACCGCCTTCACCGGAGGATCCTCCAACTGATAAATCAGCTCCGGTTTCTTCACCAGATTGCGTCCCGAGGGAGCAAGGAGATAGTCGGTGTAGACCACCATGGCTTGGCCCTCAACCACGGCCTTGCGGGCCGTTGGAGCTTCGTCGTTACCGCCTTCGGTCGGCTTGGAACCGTTTCTTGCTGCGTCGAGAGCAGCCTTCATCCACTTGCGCAGATCGTAGTTCTGGTCCTGCAAGGCGTGCGTGAGTTCGTGAGCCAGAATTGGTTCCTGTTGGTCAGGCGGAACCCAGTTCAGCATTGAGATCGTCTTGGTTTCGTCGTCGTAGTAACCGGCAATCTGCTGGCCAGTGGATTTCACAAGATATTCCCGCAGGTTGAAGTTGCGCGGCAGGTAGCCGAATTTCTTCATGCTCAACTCTTCCTGAGCAAAACGTTGCGTGTATTCTTCCTTGGCGAGCGCGCCGCTCATGTACTTTTCCACGTCGGCCTTGCCAACCAGGCGGCGCTTCACCGCCGCGTGTTTGGGCATGCCAGAATCTTCAGAAGCGAATGCGAAGATCGTGTCTACCGACTCGAAGAGTCTTTTCGTGTCTGCGGCGGTCATGCGAACTTCTTCCGAGGCGTCCTTATGCAGCTTGCGGGCAACATCGCCTAGGCTTTGCGAGGAGGAATTGTCCTGGGAGAGGGCAAGCACTGGCAGTAACCCAAGAAAAGAGATCACGAAAAAACGACGCGAGTTCCGGCAGCAGATCATTTGGCCTCACTCAGGAACGAAGAATGCACGCGTCTAAATTTTCTCTGAGTGGGGTGGGAGACTCACGGTAAAACTGGCATGCAGGCTTACGAAGGTAATGAATTTGAAGACAAAACAACACGAAACACGCGGGCTTGCGTAGGAATCGCTACTTCAGTTCGGTTAGTTTCTGCGTCGCTAGTTGTCCCGCTTCGGCGCCAGGATTTTCTTTCTTGATCTGCTCGTAGATTTTCTTGGCTTCACCAGGCTGGTTCGAGCTCTGGTAGAGTTCGGCCAACTGCAGTTGCGCGGTGACTTTGCTGACGGACCCGGTGGGCTTGTTGATCAGCTCCTGGTAAAGCGCGACGGCATCTTTCGTGCGATGCATTTGTCCGTAAAGCGAGGCGAGAGCGGACTTGGCAACCGCAGCGACCTCGCGGTTGCCGCCCGAAGCCACCAGTTTGAAGTTGCGCTCGGCGGTGGCGTTGTCGCCTAAGTTCGCCGCGGTCACGCCGAGAAAGTAATGGGCCATGTCGGCGGTGCGGGTGTGGGGATACTTGTCGACGATTGCCTGAGACTGTTTCTGGGCGGTTTGCGCGCGTTCTTTGGCGGAAGTGAAACTTGGGACGTCAGGCTGCGCGGGCGTTCCCTCGGGGCGCAGCTGCGTGTCCATGGTGCGAACCGCTTGCGAAAGGTCGAAGCTGGCCTTTTCGTCTTGTGCGCTGAGGTAATACCATCCACCGATCACGGCGGCGAGAACGATGGCGATGGCGACCGCTGAGACGATCAATGTGGTGCGGTGAGCGACGGTCCAATCGGCGGTTTTCTCGGCGGCGTCGAAGGTGACACGGCTGAAGGCGTCTTGTTTCAGTTGATGGCGGGTTTCTGCGCGCACGGACTTCCCTTCTGGTTAGAACGGTGGGCTGGATAAATAGGATGACAAACTACGAGTTTAACAGGGGCAAAAGTGTGCGTCAAAAACTGCCGGATGTTTCTGAGTGGGTTGCGAAAAAAATTTGGAAATGGAGCTTGGATAGAGCGATCTTGAGGAATCTAATTTTGGAAATTCTGAAGTTTTCGAAGGCACCCCCTCTCTGGACCACCTCTGAATGCCGCAACTGGCGCGGGCTTTGCAAAATGCTTCGAAAAATCTTGAGCCTCAAGGGGTTAGAGGTCAAAATCTTGATAGCAAAAGACTTGCGAGCTTTTTCAAGCACCGGCGGGAGGCGCCCTCGGCTTGAATATGATCTGCTCTTTCGGAAGGCGTGGCAAGGTTGGATGTCCCGTGGGGGTGTGGAAAACAAGCGAGCTAGCTGTTTCCTGACTGATTGCATAGGTCCTTCAGGCCCTTAAAAGGCGCGGGCCTCAGGATGACAATCGTCATTTATGTTGTCGACGGCGAAGGTTGCCGATGACCAGCGGCTTCTGACAAGGGGCTATGCTGCGGCGGGAGAGGGGTCGGTTACCTCTACCGGATTGGATTGCGAGGGAATCGCGTCCACCGGGAGCCGGACCATGACTACGGTGCCGCTGCCGTCGGAATCGATTTCGAGCGTACCGCCTAGTTGGCGGAGGCGTTCTCTCATGCCTCGGATCCCGACTCCAGGAGTGCCGGTGGTGGCCATTTCTTGCTGCTTTTCAGCGGGGATGCCTTTGCCCTTGTCGGCGACCTCGACGAACACCTGGTGGTCGCGCTGGCGGAGGCGAATCTTGGCGATGGGGCTGCCGGAATGGCGGTGAATGTTGGTGAGGCATTCCTGGATCACGCGAAAGATAGCAGTCTCCGACTCGCGGGTCAGGCGCACGAAATCGTCGGGGAGATCGAGATCAACATTGATTTTGCTGCGCAGAGAGAATCCATCTACATACCAGCGAAGGGCCGACGACAGGCCTGCTTCGTCGAGCAGAGGCGGATGCAGCAGGTGGGAAATGGTGCGGACTTCGCTGGTCATCTCGTGAACCAGATTTTCGCTGTCGGCGAGGGCATTGGCGGTTTTGGACAGACGCTCAATGTCGGCGCGCACCGCGGACAGGTTCATGTTCAGAGCTGCCAGCATCTGTCCCACGCTGTCGTGTAGTTCGCGAGCAATGCGGCGACGCTCATCATCCTGCAACTGGAGCAGCCGGGCAGAGAGTTTGCGCAGATTCTGATTGGCGCAGTCGAGGTCGGCGGTGCGTTCCTGAACGCGGCTTTCAAGTTCTCCTTGTGCTTTAACCAGCGTTTCATTGTGGCGGCGACGCGTTTCCGCCAAGGCCACGACAATGATCGAGGAACACAGAAATGCCAGAAGAAGAATCGACTCCGGAAGGGTCGGAACACGGAAGGCATGAAGGGTCGTAAGAGCGCCATACGTTGCACCCGCGAGGCCCAGCCCAATCGCAAGCAGGCATGGCCCGATGCCGCAGTACCAGGCTGCGAAGGCTACGGCGGGTAAAAGCAGCAGAAAGACGGCGCGGTCGCCGACGAACGGGTTCAGGCCGGTACTAAGCAGAAGTGCAAGCAGGACCGCAGCCGTCGCGAGGGCGTAACGGAGCGGAGCGCTTCCTGAGATTCGCGCAGCCAAAGAAGATCTGGTCCCCATAATCACAGCCCCAAGTTCGAGCCCATGGCAGAAGGGCGAACTGCAAAAAAGCCGACAGTGCCAATGTGGACCATGATATCAGGAACGTTAAACGAGGTGAACCCCAAAAAGCTCTTTTGTCCAATTACTTTTCGGCGAGCCTTTCGCCCGTTCTTCGTAATCCAGACTTGCCAGAAGATTGCAGGGGTCTTCCGGTCCGCAAAGAGCGCGAGCCTCAGGATGACACTCGGAATAAGTGGTCTTGATCGAACCGCGTCTTCCGCAAAGGCTTGTGTATCTGGTAGGCTGCGCTTTCCGTTCCCGGGAGGAAAACAGAAAAATGTCATGGCAGAAAGTTTCGTATTCCACGGTTGCAATGGTGCTGTGCCTCAGCTTTTCGGTATCCGCGGCGGAGAAGAAGTCAAAAGATGCGAAGGGCGATGAGGCTAGCAAGCCATCGTACGAATTGCCGCAGCCTGCGACCGAGAATCTGGATTACACCATGTACCAGCGCATTCGCGATGAGGGGCTCTCGCACTCGCACGTGATGGAGTATGCGTCCGGGCTGATGGATGGTATTGGGCCGCGGTTGACCGGATCTCCGAACCTGAAGCGGGCCAATGAGTGGACCCGCGACCAGTTGGCCGCGATGGGATGCAGCAATGCGCATCTCGAGGATTGGGGCGAGTTTGGCATGGGCTGGCGGCAGCTGAATACCTGGGTGCGGATGTCGGCGCCGGACACGGCGGTGTTCATCGCGCAGGCGTCGCCCTGGTCGCCGTCGAGTAAAGGGCCGATCAACGGGCAAGCGGTTTGGGTGAATGCGAAAGACGAGAAGGAGTTGGAGCAATACAAGGGCAAGCTGGCTGGGAAAGTCGTCTTCTTCGGCGAGATGCGCGATGTGAAGCCGGTGGACAAACCGTTGTTTGAGCGTAGAGACGAGGCCAATCTCAAACAACTGGCTGAGTATCCGGTGCGCGTGGGAGAGCCGGAGCGACAGTTCCAGGAGTTCATCAAGCGGCTGGAATTCCGTGAGAGGTCGGGACAGTTTTTTGCCGCCGAGCATGCCGTTGGGATTGTGGTTCCGAGCCGCGATGGGCGAAACAACGGCGGATCCGGGGGAACGATTTTTGACGACGGCGGCGGGGGGATGGGTTGGTTCGCGTATCAGCGGGAGCACGCCGAGCCGCTGCCGATCGTGGTGATGGCAATTGAGAACTACGGACGCGTGTACCGGTTGCTGAAGGCGAACGTTCCGGTCACAGTCGAGATGGATGTGGAGACGGAGTTTAGCGGCGACCACGAACACGGCTTCGATACGATTGCGGAAATCCCGGGCACCGATCCTAAGCTGAAAGAAGAAGTGGTGATGGTCGGTGGACATTTGGATTCGTGGGCGTCCGCTACGGGAGCGACTGACAACGGAGCGGGCACCGTGGTGGCGTTGGAAGTGATGCGCATTCTGAATGCCTTGCATGTGCAGCCGCGGCGGACGATTCGCGTGGGACTGTGGACGGGGGAAGAGCAGGGTGAATTTGGATCGTACGGATACGTGAAGCAGCATTTTGGGTTTGTGCCGCTGTCGACCGAGGTGGAGCAGTTGAAGTTGCCGGACTTTTTGCGAAAGCCTGCCGGGCCGGTGCAATTGAAACCCGAGCAGCAGAAAATTTCGGGATATTTCAACGTGGATAATGGTTCGGGAAAAATTCGCGGCGTCTTCCTGCAGGAGAATGCCGCGGTGGCGCCTATTTTTCAGCAATGGATCGCGCCCTTGCAGGATCTGGGCGTGAGCACGCTAACCATGCGGAACACGGGCGGAACCGATCACGAAGCCTTCGACTCGGTGGGCGTACCGGGGTTCCAATTCATTCAGGATGGGCTCGATTACGGATCGCGCACGCATCATTCCAACATGGATACATACGAACGCTTGCAACCGGATGATCTGGCGCAGGCGGCGGTGGTGGAGGCGATTTTTGTTTACAACACGGCGATGCGGGACCAGATGCTGCCGCGGAAGCCGTTGCCGCATCCGGAACTGGAAGAGCAGCGCAAGGCTCCGTTGAAGAACGTGATGCCGGGGTCCGAGGAAATGAAGGAGGGGGAGAAATAGGGTAGAAGCGCCTAGACCTCGCCCTAGTCTGCCCCCGGACGAATGCGTCCGGGGCCACGTGTGCTGAGGCACGTCTCTACAAATCCTGTAAACGCAAACCTTCTTGGCGTAGCCTCGTCTAACCCGATATCTTCCTGTCTGGGAGTCTCCCATGGCTGCGATTCATTTGGTGATCAATAACCGTGCGCATGAGGTGGAGGTCGCTTCCGACACGCCTCTGTTGTGGGTTCTGCGCGACAAACTCAATTTGACCGGCACGAAGTATGGATGCGGGATGGGCCTGTGCGGAGCATGCACGGTGCATCTGGATGGCGAGGCGGTGCGCGCGTGCCAGACCCCGATCTCGTCGGTGGGGGCGAAAAAAGTGACGACTATCGAGGGGTTGTCGGCGGATAACACGCATCCAGTGCAGCGGGCATGGATCGCGGAGCAGGTACCGCAGTGCGGATACTGCCAGACGGGTCAGATCATGTCGGCAGCGGCGCTGCTGGCGAAGACTCCCAAGCCAACGGACGATCAAATCGATTCTGCAATGGTAGGGAACTTGTGCCGCTGCGGGATGTATCAACGGATTCGGCGGGCAATTCATCGTGCCAGCGCTGAGAAAGGAGCATAACGATGGACATCAGTCGCCGACAGTTCGTGGTGGGAGGAGCGGTTGCGGGTGCGGGCTTAGTGATTGGCGTGCGCCTCCCGGGATCGTTGCTGCAGGCGCAGGAATCCGCTCCGGGAGCGAAGAAGGCTGCGCCGAATCCGTTTGACGCGTACGTGCATGTGAAGCCGGACGGGCATATCACGCTGATCGTGGCGAAGTCAGAGATGGGGCAGGGAATCAAGACCGGATTGGCGATGATTCTGGCGGAAGAGGCGGAAGTCGATTTCAGTTCGGTGAGCGTGGAGCAGGCGGAGACGCGGCCAGATATTTATACGCACATGGGAACGGGCGGAAGCGGGAGCACGCGGCAGAATTTCACGCCGCTGCGGCGGGCGGGAGCAACCGTACGCCTGTTGATGATTACGGCGGCGGCGGCGAAATGGAACGTGCCGCCAGCGGAATGCGAAGCGCAGAAGGGAATGGTGCTACACGAAAAATCCGATCGCAAGGCGAGCTACGGAGAATTGATAGAGGCGGCGCGAAAATTGCCGCTGCCGGATCCGGAGAAGGTGGAAGTCAAAGATGAGGCTGATTTCCAATTGATCGGGCATGTGACGCCGAGAGTGGATGTGCTGTCGAAGGTGGATGGCACGGCGCAGTTTGGAATTGATGTGCGGGTTCCGGAGATGGTGTTTGCGGTGGTGGCGCGGTGTCCGACGTTTGGGGGCAAGGCGGCGCATTTCGATGCGGGCAAGACGAAGGCAGTGCCGGGAGTGCTCAATGTTTTTGAAATTCCGGCGACGGGCGCGAGGATGTTCACAGCCGGCGGAGTCGTCGTGGTGGCCGATTCTACGTGGGCTGCGATGAAAGGGCGGGACGCGCTTGAGATCACCTGGGACCGCGGTTCGGCGGCTTCGGAATCGAGCGAGGGGATGCGGGGGGCGTTGCGCAGCGCGGCTGGAAAACCCGGAACGCGACTGCGTAACGACGGCGATGTAGATGCAGCGCTTTCGAATGGAGTGAAAAAAGTGGAGGCGTTGTACGAATTGCCGCTCTTGGCGCACGCGACCATGGAGCCGATGAACATTACCGCACAGGTGCGTGGCAGCGGGGCGGAGGTGTGGGCGCCAACGCAATCGCCGGATTGGGTGCAAGGAACGGTGGCGGAAGTGCTGGGACTCAAACCCGACAAAGTTGTGGTGCATACCACCCTGATGGGCGGCGGATTCGGGCGACGGTATATGGCCGACTATCCGGCGGAAGTGGCGCAGATCGCGAAGGCGGTGGGCAAGCCGGTGCAGTTGGTGTGGACGCGTGAAGATGATATGACGCATGACTTCTACCGTCCGGCGACGTGCCATCGCATGCGCGGCGCGGTGGATGGGAATGGGAGACCGGTGGCGTGGTTTCACACGCTGGCTTCGGCTTCGATTAAGGGCTATTGGGATCCGAAGGGCGATCCGGCAGAGGATGAATCGGGCGGGGCGAGGCAAATGCCGTACGCAATTCCGAATATGCGAATGGAGTTTAACGGTGTGACCAGTGCGGTGCCGCGGGCGTGGTGGCGGTCGGTGGAGCATTCTTTCAACGGTTTTGCGGTAGAGAGTTTCATCGATGAGTTGGCAGCGGCGGCCGGACAGGATCCGGTGCAATTCCGCAAAAGTCTTCTGGTGAAAGCGCCGGACTGGAAGCCGAGGTTCGAAGATGATCCCGATCCGGCGCGTCTGTTGGGCGTGTTGAACCTGGTTGCGGAAAAATCGGAATGGGCGAAGCCTTTGCCCAAAGGCAAGGGTAGAGGCGTGGCTGCGTATCATTCCTTCGGAAGCTACTTTGCGGAAGTGGCCGAAGTGACAGTGAAGGGCGAGAAATTCACGATCGATCGCATTGTGGCGGCGGTGGATTGCGGGCAGGTCGTGAATCCGGAGTCAGTGCGCTCGCAGACGGAGGGCGCGATCATTTACGGGCTAAGCGCCGCGCTGAAAAATGAAATCACGATCAAGAATGGCGCGGTGGAACAAACTAATTTTGATGGGTACGATCCGTTACGGATCAATGAGGCGCCGCCGATCGAAGTGCACTTGCTCACTAGTAAAGAAGATCCCGGGGGAATGGGGGAACCGGGGCTGCCGCCGATTGCGCCGGCAGTAGCGAATGCGATATTTGCGGCTTCAGGGCAGCGGCTGCGGCGGTTGCCGCTTCAAATGAAGGCAGCGTGAGGGAATTTCTTTGATGAGATGTTCTCCGCGGGCTTTGCGATTAAAAGCTTTTGACCGCGGAGGGCGCGGAGGGATCGCGGAGAAAACAAAAAGCCGGGCTGCGCCCGGCGGACAGCCGAGGGCGGCTGTCCCCACACAATACTCGCAAACGCCACCGGGCAGCGTTCACTCTATGAGTCCGCGCTTCACACTTAACGCCGGGGTTAGCGCGGAGCTTCTTCCAGCATTCCTTGTTCCAGCTTCTCCTGACATTCGATGCAATGACGTGTCCAGGGAACAGCTTCCAGGCGCTTGGCGTTGATTTCTTTGCCGCAGTGGATGCATTCCCCGAAGCTGCCTTCGCGGATGCGGACAAGAGCCTTTTCGACCATCTGCAAAGTCTGGCGGTCGTTATTGCTCTGGCTGAACAAAAATTCTTTAGTGTAGGAACTGGCAGCGCGGTCGGCGATATCCTGAGCAGTATCCTCGTCGGCGGAGCGGCCGTCGGCCTGGGTCCGATTCACGGTGCGGCGCAGTTCCTGCTGCCGCGTCTCTAAACGTTTTTTGAATGCTTCCAGCTTCTTCTTATCCATAGGTCACATCTGCCCGATTAATCCTAAAAATTGCTTTCACTTCCTCAAATTCCGAGGACGCCCCATATCAGAGGCGTCCGTGGTCTTAAGGCCAAACGAAGATGATAAGCGCCAAAATTATGATGCGTCAACCGCTCGGAAGGGTGCCGCATGACTGAGAGACCGCTGGACACGGCACCAGAGCCAACCCTTCTTCTGCAAGCCGCTTCTAAGGGCTCTTGGGAGCGATCAAACTACAGACGGCGTTGGGAGATGTGGCTTGCTTCCGCAATAAGAAAGCCAGCAGGTATGCTGGCTTAAGATGCTCTCGCGGATTTTCCCGCTGAAGAGTGTCTTTACTCCCCCGTTCTTTTGGCGCCGGGCGCGCCGCCCTTCATCTCCACCAAAATACCCTCGAAGGCTTTGTCACCGGTGTTCTGCACAGAATGCTGAGTCGCCTGTCTCCAGCGCGTTTCTCCGGCTTTCCCACTGCTTGCTGCAGACTTACTGTCCGGAGTAGTGACATTTGCCTTGCTATCGGTGAGAAATATCTGCACGTTGTCCGGATGTCCGTGCACGGCAGATTTTTCTCCTGCCTCGTAGTGATAGCGCACGACCTTCACTTGGTCGTTCTCAAACTCCACTTTGGCATGCTTCGGATCCGCTGTTGATTCTTCGATCGCACCGGCGGGGAGCGCAGATGATGGCTTCTTCGGTTCCACCAGGATGCCTTCAATCGGCGTGTCTCCGGTATTCTCCACCATGTGCGTTGTGGCGCCGCGCCATGCGACTGCTCCGGCTTTGCCGTGTACCTCGGTCGTCTTGCCATCGGGCGTAGTGAATTTAGCATTCACATCCGTCAGGGCGATGTTCACATTGTTGGGATGGCTGTGGTTGGCCGTTTTATCGCCAGGCGCAATTTTGTAGCGGACAACTCGTACCTGGTCGTTCTCAAACTCCACTTTGTGGTGCGAGGCATCGGCCTTGACGGAGTCGAGGTCCTGCGCCACAGCGCGCGGCACATCGTGGCAGGTCAATCCGAGCGCAACTATCAACGCCGCACTCCATATCTGCAAACGCATGCACCACCTCCTGGACACGCGAATTGTACTCCAAACGGAGTCTCATGGAGCTAGTCCCATGAGCCTGCAATGACGCCGACGGGCATGTGTCAAATGCGCAAGCGCAAAAAGGTTTGCTTTCGTTGCCGCACCGGGTGGCACGAGCCCGCGAGACGGTTGTTAGGGTGAAGCGAATCGGGAGCGGCGCGGGAACGATGTACAATCTGCGGCGGGGTTCATGAGATAAAAAAAGCACCGCGATTTTAGGGGCGTTTTGATTTTGGCCACGGCACGAGGAACCGAACAATTTTGTACACCTTCACAGCACACAAGAAAGGAAAAAGCTATGTCATTGTATGGGGTCTACAGAGGCAGGATCCTGGACAGCACCGATCCTCAGCGTTCTGGGCGCGCAAAAGTTGAAGTGGAAGGCAGACAGGCGTGGGCGCTGGTCGTCACTACAGGCACCCAGATTCCAGTGGGTACGGCTGTAATCGTTGCGTTCGAACGCGGTGACCCGAGCTACCCGGTCGTCCTCGGCCGGGTCACGTAACTAAATTCGATCATCCATCGACGGGATGTTCCATGCATTTGCCGCGCAGCGCAACGGAGATACCCGCACACGTTTGTGTTTCCACGAGCGACAACGAACGGGATGGCGAGCGCGAGGGAGCCTTGGGGGTCACGCGATCCGAGCGGTAAGGATTGAAAACCGAACACTTTACTGGAACTCTGCGAGTTGTCGAGATTTCTCAGCAGGCAGGAGCGAAACCAAAGCTTCAAGTTCGGTTTCTGCTTCATGGCGTGGTCAATTGCTTATCGCGATCAGTATGGGTTCGGACAGCGTTCGAAATTCCCCCACGAGTGCTCGGGCGGGCGCGTCCAGCGCGGCAAATTCCACCCGCGCGAGGACAGAATCAGCCCCGCACGTATTTGTTGAACCAGTCGATCGTGCGTTGCCAGGCCAGATCGGCCGCGGCTTTGTTGTACCGTTCTGGCGTCGCGTCGCAATTGAAGCCATGTCCTGCGCCTGGATAAATGTGGCCTTCGTGCGGAACATTCGCCGCGCTCAGCGCCTTGTCGTATGCCGGCCACGTAGCTGCCAGCCGAGTGTCGAGTTCTCCATGATGCACCAGAACCGCCGCCTTAATTTTCGGGATGTCCTCTGGAGCGGGAGGACCGCCATAAAACGGCACCGCTGCGGCCAGGTCGGCTCCCAGTCGCACCGCCAGCATATTTGCGGTCGAGCCTCCATAGCAAAAGCCGGTAGCGCCGATTTTTCCCGTGCAGTCAGGGCGCGACTTCAACCACAAAGCCGCAGCCACCATATCCTGCGACATCTTTTCCTTGTCGATCTTGTTGAACATCTGGCCGCCCTTGTAGTCGTCGCCGGGATATCCGCCCAGTGATGTGAGGCCGTCCGGCGCAAATGCCATAAAGTTGGCTAGGGCAAACCGCCGGGCGATGTCCTCGATGTGCGGGTTTAGGCCCCGATTTTCATGGATCACAATTATGCCCGGCAACTTCGCTACCGCTTCGGAGCGGGTGTCGGCACTGATCGGGCGCACGAGATATCCCTTGATGGTTCCGTTGCCGTTGGGGGAGGGAACGGTCTCGTACGTGGCCTTGATTCGGTCATCGGTGCGGGAAACCTGCTGGCCCTGCGCATAATTCGGCATCAATGCATTGATAACTGTGGCTGCCGCCAGACCGCCCGCCAGGCGCTGCACGCCGTCGATGAAGGCGCGGCGACTAATCTCACCATGAATGAAATCGTTGTAGAGCTCGATGGCTTCACGCGGAAGGTTGGGTTTTGTCGCTTCCATTGGTTTGACTCCCGCCGATAATACCATCTGTTTCTAGCAGTCGCTCCGCGCATGCTGTCCTGTCACCTGCGTTATCGTCAGGCTAGAACTTCACCATAATCGCGTATCTGAAACTGGGCTCATCTTTCCGAAGATCGGGACACAAACCCGCGGCTCCGGCCACGCAAGTGAAACCCGGTGTCGCAGAGAGGAATGGACCCGGAATGAACGTAGTCGTCCCCACCGGAGATCCGGCAGCTGGATTGGGAATCGTGCTGGGAGCCCCATTCACGCTCGGTGTAATCCCACCGCGACCGGTCCAGTAAGGCACATTGGCATGGCGATACCCATACTCTGCGCGGAAGGTGATGTACTGTTTGGGCATCCAATCGAAAGTGAGCGAAGCATCCCAGGCTCTGTATGGATCGCCGGGATTCTGCGTGAAATAGGGCGAGCCCGAGATTGCATCAGCTCCATTGATCGGTGGAAGCAGCGTCAAATAGCGCCCCGGATTGTCCATCGCGCCGCCGCCGAGGGTAATGCCATACAAGTCCTTTTTGAACCACCAGCGGTTGTAGAGCATCCAGCCGGCGAATGTCTGCTTGCTGCTTGTGGCAGTGTTGTGGTGGCAATTTACGTTGTTATTAATTACGCGGCCTTGCGCACTAACAAAGTTTCCATGGCCGCCATACTCGCAGCCCAAGTCAGCGGTAAAAGAGAAGGCCATCTTGTCGAGAAAGTTTTGCGGTTGGTCGTAATACTTGACCTCAACACTGTCGTCGGTGTGAATTCGTGAGCGGCCGAACTGGCCGTCGCCGTTGCCCAGAGTGTCTTCGCCCATGCCGTAGTTGTTGAAAACAAGAGAAAGCCATGGCTTCGGCCGATACAAGATCTGCCCGCCCAGGCCAGGCTTGCTGCCCAATCTGCCGTAGGATTGCCATCCATTAATAATCCATGGCTCAATTTTCAATTTGTCGGTCGGGAACCACTGGATGCGCAATCCGTTGAAGAACCACGGTGTGTTCGAAGAAACATAGGAGGGCTGATAAGTCCAGTTATCGAAATTGTAGTAACTGAAAAGACCAATGTAGGAAACGAAAATTCCTGCATCGATGTTGAGTCCGTGATTTACGTCAAAGTGATAACCGGCGTTGGCTTCCGAAACATACTTGTATGCCCCACGAAGATCCCACTGACCGCGTCCCGCGCTGGCGTCATTCCGCGGCGTGGTGACACCAAACATGCCGTTCATAGTCAGGATTCTTGCATTCACGTTTTGCCAATGGAAGTTGCCGCCAAAGCTGATTTGTTCGACCTGAATTTCGTTGGAACGGAAGATCTCTGTCGAACCACCCATGGTGTCGTCTCTGGGATGGTTTAGATCCTGAATGTAATGAATGTCCATACGGATTTCAGGAGTGAAGAACTTTGAATCCCAGACAACATCTTTGTTGCGCGGATTGCCGTTCAACCAGGTCCAGTCGGCATAGGCAAAGGGATCGGCGGGCTTCGGCTTTTCGGGCAAGCCGCTACGCGCTTGCGCAGAAGCGGTATCAACACTCGCCACGGTTGCCGCGGACTCTCTTGCTTGAGGTTCTGTTCCATTGACTGGCGCGGATTTTGGTTCTGCGACAATTGTCGAAGATGCCGATGCGCTGGCCGCACGATTCTTCAATGCTGCTTCGAGTTGCTCGATGCGCGCCTTCATGACGGCGAGTTCCTTGGCGATATCAGACGGCGATATTTCCTGGTCCGGCGCAGGCGTCGCGGGCGCAGTCTCGGCATTCTTCGACCCCGCCTCGGCAGGGCTCTCCGATGATGGCTTGCCCGGTTCATCCAACTTCGCCAGCTTCGTCTGAGCTAGAGCCTGCGCGCGGCATGGTGAGGACTGTAGAATTACCAGGCATAAAACGGACATCGCCAGGAACTTTGCGGCTAGTATCGTTGTGCGCGGAAGAGTTTGTGTTTTCACGTCTTCCTCCTTTTCCCCTTCGATATCAAACTGTGATTCGCCGCATGCCCATCTGGTGGTTGAATAAATGTTCATTGCTCATTCCTTGTTCGGGTGCCGTTTGTTTTCCCGCTGTCATACTCACAGGGTCAGCGGCGGAGTGCTGGTAAACGAATTGGCATTGCTTCCCAGCGTCCAATAGATAATTGTTTGTCGAACGATAACTTATTCGCCAGAAGCTATGACGAATAAGCGCTGCATGCGCTGTAAGACAGGGCTTGGCTTGTCGGACATCGGTCCACGTCTTCCGTCGGTGCTCTCATTTTCTCGTGCTGCTTTAAGGCAGAAAACGATTCCCATTGAACACCTACGCGTACAAAGATCTCGTAAAGAGAACATAAAAAGTTCATGAAGAAGCGGCAATGCAGATATTTGGTGTTCCCGCAGACGGGCCCGTTCGGATGGTTGCGAAGGGGTGGATTTGAACCACCGACCTTTGGGTTGTGAAGAAACAGAAAACGCAATTTCAACGAGTTGCGCCGACAGGCCCGAGCAAACGGAAAAGGCTCGCAGCACCAACCCCAACGACCGCCTAATCGTCGTGGCCGATACAGGCCTCTTCTGTTCAAAGCTTAAGGTTTTTGGGCCGACCTCAACCCCTAGATGCTCACTCACCGCTTAAGTGCTAAAGGCGCTGGGGGTTCGATCGTCGCACCTGATTTCGGGTGGCCATCGGCTTTAGTCTGGACGAAACTCTACTCCTACCTATGGCTGCGAATGCGGGCGATTACTTCGTAAGGCGGCCAATTATGGAAGGCAACCTTGGCTGTTCGGGGTTCATCCCAAATCCACATTCAGGAAAACGTAAGCCAGGTAACAAGAAATCGGGACATCGCAAGTAGAGGAAGAGCGCGGGAACGCGGGTCGCAAGCGCGATGCGTCGCAAGAAGCACAGCACGTTCCGCTCTGGAAAAGGCGACGAAGACGGAAAAGTGAAGAGTCGAAACAGGTCCTAGCGATCGGCCTTTCCGAGGCGCGGAACAAGGGTGCCAAAGTTCCGAAGAAAAAGTCCTGAGCCGATTTTCCGAGCGAGGGAACCCATAACTATGCGATTTCGCAAAATAACAATCAAAAGGAGTCAAGTATGAAATTCATATCGGCAAACCTCGAAAGTTTGAAACAGCTTTATCTCGACCAACTCGAACATCTTCACTCCGCCGAGACACAGATAACGAAAGCGCTGCCGAAGATGATTGAAAAAGCCACTGATCCTCAGCTCAAACAGGCCTTGGAAACGCATTTGCAAGAGACTAGAGGACACGTAACTCGACTTGAACAGATCCTCCAGGAACGCGCAGGAAAAGTTGATTCCAAGAAGAATAAGGGAATTGCCGGCCTGATCACCGAAGGAGAAGATCTCATTCGAGATGCCAACGACGAGTCGGTGCGTGATGCCGGAATTATCGCAGCAGTGCAGCGCGTCGAACACTACGAAATGGCCTCCTATGGAACGGTGCGAACTTTTGCGCAGCTCCTGGGCGAGAATCGGGACGCTGAGGTTTTGAACAAGACGCTCGATGAGGAAAAGCACGCCGACCGGGTTCTGACGCAAATCTCCGATTCGGCCAATGTTCGTGCAGACAAAGCGGCATAGATCGTTGATTTCAGCAGTAACTGCAGGGTTCCAGCTGCTCACTAGTTGGAATTTCCGGAAAGCACAGGAACAGCGATCTCAAGCCGGCGACGGTTTAGGAGAACACGCTGTTCCTCTGCTGTTTCTGACGAGGCTTTGAAAACGGAAACCTCGCAGGCGCGCATCGGACGCGCGACGACCTCGAGCGCGTCCCACAGTGGCCACTTGCCGTGGATGCCGATTTCGAGAAATTGCAGTGCTTCGAAAGTGGCGGCTGAATGGGTTGATTCGTGTCTCCGCTTCAATCGGCGCATTAGGCGAGCCAGATCGGCTTTCTTGACACTTTCGGCTCCACAGCCAGTTTTCTCTGCTACCGTTTTTAGCACTTCACGTCCTCTTCCACTTCATGGAAGAACACTTGCCGCTAAGGCCTTCGATCATTCCGCGCCTTGGATTAATGAGCGGTCATGCCAACCGCGATCCCTCCCACTGCCGTCAGCCGGCGGACGCGAAAACAAACCTCAATGCTTGTCCGAGCATCAATTCATCCATTAAAGGAGAGAAAATGAGCAAGAAAAATGGGCTTGCAGACCCAACCCAGCTAAAGCCTTTTGATTCCAGCGACAAGCAAACCTTGCGGGTCGTGATCGAGACGCCAAAGGGTAGTCGCAACAAGTTCGCATTCGATCCGAAGCAGCACATTTTTGAACTGAAGAAGGTTCTGCCAGCCGGGATGACATTTCCCTATGACTTCGGATTCGTTCCCTCGACTGAAGCGGACGACGGCGACCCTATTGACGTATTGGTTCTGATGGACGAGCCTGCTTTTCCGGGTTGCGCCCTCACTTGCCGTCCAATAGGGGTAATCGAAGGTGAGCAAGGCGACCCGAAGGAAAAAGAGCGAAATGACAGGATCATCGCCATCGAACAAGACGCACACAGTTGGGCCGACATTAGGACGATTGACGACTTGGGCAAGCACTTTTGCCGAGAACTGGAAGAATTCTTCGTCAACTACCATAAGCTGACGGGCAAGCAATACCGTGTAGTAGGTCTGAAAGGACCGGATCAGGCGAGAAAGCTGGTGAAATCTGGACGACAATGAGCCAGATTCCTGGTCCTGCGTTTGCAAGATGGACAGACGCTTGCAACGGGAGATGATTCAAATAGTTCTATTCTCATCGTTATGCCGCCTGCGCTGCGGTAGCCGTGTGTTGGCTGGAAGCAGAAAAAGAAGATGGGAAAACTGATTCCTCTCCCAAATCTTTCCCAGATGAAAAAGAGCGTGCTTATTGTCGTTACTCTGCGCTGGCCACCAGTGCGTCGAATTGTACGCGGTACGCGTGCAGGTCTCGCGGTCAAGGAGTAGCATATTTCTGCCATGAGAAGCGTCGAACGCCGTAATTTCCTAAAGGTAGCGATGGCGCTGCCTTTTGGCCCGCCGTTGAGATCGTTCGCTGAAGTTGCAAGCCCATTGGGAAAACCAGTGTTTGTCGCCGCGGACGCGGACGCGACGGGGACAGAGCATCATGGGCCGCGCGCAGGCACGCACCTAGATTTCAAGGTACTTACCAAAGACACCCAAGCCGGTTTCTTTTTGATAGAACATCGCAATGTTCCGCAAGGCGGACCGGTGCGCCATCTGCACTATGCACAAGAAGAATGGTTTTACCTCATTGAGGGCAACAAGGTGCTGATCGAGGTAGGCGACGAGCGCTTCATGCTTCGGCCCGGCGATTCCATACTTGCGCCACGAAATGTGCCCCATGTATGGGCCTACATCGGTGAGAAGCCGGGACGGATGCTGATGGGGTTCACGCCGGCAGGCCAGATGGAAGATTTCTTTACCCTTTCTGGCAAGCAGCCAGTGGATGCGAAAATTGCAGAGGCACACGGCATGAAGTGGCTGGGGCCACCTCTCGACGTATCGAAGCTGTGAGGGAGCGGGGGACTACAGCTGCGGCGGAACAGGGTGGGTATTTTGCCGTTGTCGGACTCCGGTAGCCGTTGTCGTTTACCGTCACTTGGACGGCAATACGTTGGTTGACGCGCGAACTCGCTTTCTCCTGACCCCACCCAGATACATAGCCAGTTGTGCGGCTAACCGACCCGGCGACAGTTGAGAAAACGCGAGCCCTTCGAGGTAGTCGTCTCCAGAAAATCAATGGCGCACCTCGACCAAGTCCTTCTGCATGTGGGCAGCTAGCGCGATCGGGCCGCCAAAACCAAACGTTCCAAGGCGGAGGAAGTAAACGACAAGATCGGACAATTGGAAACCTGCCGTTGGGGTTGCCAGTGACAGCGCTTGGGCGTCCACTTCCTGGCTCATGGTGATCCTATTTCTTGCCTAACTGATCTACGGCAGCCTTGAAGCCCGTGGCCAGCTTGTCCGCGGGTCCGCGGCCCCAGTAATGAAGGAAAATGATCATCGGCTGCGTATTAATCATGTGGTGATGGATTGCAACCACGTCCAAACCGTTTGAACGGAGTGCTTTCAGGACGGGATTCACTTCGTTCTGCAACATTGCAATATCGCCGGCCACGGCAGCATCGTCATTCGTTCCGACAAATGCAGCCCACGTATTGAGACCCATGCGTGCGTTAATAGTGGCTCCCTTATCTTTTATGTTTAGGTCATCACGGCCGAGTGTGATCTTGTAAACAGGACCATTCTGTTCACCAGTATGGCCAACAATTTTCGCAATGCGTTCCGTGTCGATAGCTGTTCCTTGCTTCGGGGCAGTTTTCGAAGCAGCATCCTCTTCGCCCTCTTTCGCCAGACCAATTAAATCAAGAGCTGGCTTTAGCTGATTCGCTAGCTCGACTGCTTTGCCATGTCCATGGATATGCATGAAGAAGAGGCGCGGATCATCCGAGAAGAAGTGATTGTGCAGAGCGGTTACCTCGATGCCGTGTTCGAGAAGCGCCGACATGACTTCATTTACCTCTCCTTCGGTGAGGACGAGATCGCCCATGACAACGTCTTGAGCTCCATCTCCTTTTTCCATCGCAAACCAGCCCCCGAATCCAAATGGAGTCGGAACCGCATAACCGGCAATCTTCACGTGCAGGTCATTCCGAGGAATGTTCACTTTCAATACATTCGACTTGTAGTCACCTTGCTTACCGACGATCTTGAGCACCTGCTGATAGTCACTCGGGATTTCCTGGGCAGCTGAGAAGTGGGCGAATGCCGCGATAAAAATTGCGGACAGGAGTATTCGAATTGCTGTCGTTATTCTGAGTAGTCTCATGGCGTCTCCTTAACTCGGAATGAACTCGTTTCCCAAATAGCATGCCAAACGAACCTGAATGCCCCCTGTAAGCCCACCCACTTTCACGTCAACAGGGCTAATGGCGCGCCTGAGAGCCGGGAATGCCGCTTTTCGGGAATACAGGTTTTACTCATGAGGCTGGCGATTATTCCATCACCGGAGAGGATGGAAAAATCTGCGTTGTCGTTCGTTATCCATTGTCTCCAGTTAGTAACGATGGCTATTTTCCTGAGCTTTGCTGAGCCGAAACCGAAGTGCCTGGCCGCAGTTCATCGGTTCCCCGAACCGCCACGACATCGCCCTCGTGCAGCTCGCCGAATACCTCGGTCATCTTCTCCGCCGCGGCGCCAGTCTTCACATCAACCCATTCTGATTTTCCGTCGCGAATGCGGACGACAAACACTCGTTCGAGCGTGTTGGCGACAGAGGACGTTGGAACGAAAAGCGTCGGATAAGACCTACGCACGGGCCAAAGAACATCGGAAAACGTACCGGGTGACAGGTCTCCCTTTGTGTTTGCAACCTCCAGTTCGACCGGCATAGTGCGGGTTTTAATATCAACGGAATGTGCGATGCGGGCAATCTTGCCGCTAAAGCTGCGACCGGGAAAAGTAGGGACAGTGAAGTCAACTTTGGTTCCCTCGGGCACCCCTGCAGCGTAGATTTCAGGAACGGCCACCACCACACGCAGCCGGGATAGCGTTTCAATCCGCAACATCGGAGTCGCGGCGCCAGAGGCTCCAGCCGGTCCCACGAGCGCTCCCGGATGCACATTTCGCTCGGTCACGATCCCGTCAAATGGCGCCCTTATTTGCAGGTAGTCCTCCATTTGTGCAATCGCCTGGAGCGCCTGCTGCGCGGCGCCTACGTTGTCTTGTTGGGCCTTTAACTGCGCACGGTCTGCGTCCAAGGCTTTTTGTGCCACGAATAAATCGTTGCCCGCGACCACACCGGGAGTCGCCGCTGCGGCTTTGAGGTGCTCGTATGTACCCTCATCCGACGCGACCTTTGCCTCGGCTGCCGCAAGCTGGGCCTGGGCAGCCTGGAGCTTCGATTGCGATTCAGAACGTTGAGCGATCAACTCAGGGGCTTCGAGTTGAGCGATACGCTCGCCTGCTTTAACGCGCGATCCTCGGTCTACTGCAATGGACTTCACAAACCCGGTTACCTTTGGGAAAACGGCCACGACTTCGTAGGGTTCAATCTCGCCCGGCAGGTGAACCGTGATCGAGAGTTTCTGTGCGACCACGTTCGTCACCTGAACTTTCGGACTTGGGTCCGGGGGGGCAGCTTTCGCGGACGACGCATCCTGCTTCCCGCAAGAAGTCAGGAGCCAGAGACCTGCACAGATCGCGACGGTCCTCGCCACCTTCATTGTTCACCTCCGCTCGCGGTCTCGCCCGGTTTTGCATCAGTAGCATAGCGGCTATCCGGATCCTCGGGATCGAGCGAAGGCGAATGAGTACCGGCACGCTGCTGAACCAAAGAGAATACGGAAGGCAGGATCAGCAGACTCGTGATGGTTGCAGCCAACAGTCCTCCGATCACGGCCCGCCCAAGCGGGGCCGTTTGTTCTGCACCGGTTCCGAAAGCGACCGCCATTGGAATCATCCCAACGATCATGGCCAAGCTGGTCATAAGGATCGGCCGCATACGGCTTTGAGCACCATGAATGGCGGCGTCGATCGCTGGAACGCCCCTACGACGGGATTGCTCCGCGAACGTAACCAGAAGGATTGCGTTAGCGACAGCGACGCCGATGGCCATGATTGCTCCCATGAAAGATTGGATATTCAATGTGGTGCCAGTAATCAGCAACATGATGATTACGCCCGAGATCACAGCTGGAATCGTGGAGAGTACGGCCAGAGAAAGCCGCATCGACTGGAAGTTCGCCGACAGTAGAAGAAAGATCACGAGAATTGCCAGCCCAAGCCCGATGGCAAGATTCGTGAGTGTTTCCTGCATTGGGGCGATCTGCCCTCTGATTCTTACTGTCACTCCCCGAGGCGGAGTAGCAACGCGCTCGATGGCCTTATTGACTCGGTTCGCGACCCTTCCCAGGTCTTCGCCAACGACGTTCGCAGAAATCGTGATCATTCTTTGACCGTTCAGCCGGTCATATTCTCCGACCATGGTGCTATTTCGAACTTGAGCAACGTCCCCGACCAGCGGATGCAGTGCGTCGCTTCGGGTAATTGGGATATTGGCAATGTCCTGGACCGACGCGACTTGCGGTTGTGGCAATTCCACTTGCACCTGATAACCGATTCCTGACCGAGGATCTGCCCAGTAGTTCGGGGTGACGAAACGACTGGAAGAGGTCGCGGCTACCAGCGATCGCCCGATTTGCTCGACGCTCACGCCGAGCTGGCCTGCAAGCTCTCGGTTGACGTTCACTTCGACGCTTGGGTAATCAAGAGGCTGCTCAAACTGAAGATCGCGCAAGGCCGGGATCCTGCCAAGCTCAGCCCGAAGCTTCTCGGCATAGGCGCGATCGTCTTGAAGGTTCGGACCGTTGACGGCGACCTCCACCGGAGTAGGTGCGCCAAAGTTCATCGTTTGGCTTACGATGTCTCCGGCTTCAAAAGAGAACTCGCTTCCGGGGAACATGGCAGTCAGTTTCTCTCTGAGCTGTTGCTCAAGGTGGGCTACGGAGACCCGAGCATCGGGATTAAGGGCGACTCGCAACACTGCCTCCTGGGGTCCACTCGTCCAAAGGAAAATGGTGTTGATCGGATACGCCGGAGGTTGAGTTCCAACATAGCCGAGCGTCACTGCAACATTGTTTGCCCCGGCAACTTGATGAATTTCGTCGAGAACCCGAAGCGCCATGACCTCGGTGGCGCCAACCCGTGTGCCGATTGGTGCGCGAAACCGGAGCTGTAACTGTCCAGCGTTGACCCTGGGAAAGATCTCTCGCCCCATCAGCGGTCCCAGCAGAAGAATTACCGCAAACGTGATTCCCAAATACACCGCCAATACCGTCTTACGGTGTCCCATCAGCTTCTCGAGGGCCCGGCCGAGCCGGTCGCGCCAGTCGGCCATCCGTGACTTGCCCTCGCCTTCCGGATGAGCCGGTTCTCGTAGAATCCACGTGGACATGACTGGCACGAGCGAACTGGATAGGAAATAAGATGCAGCCATCGCGAATCCCACGGAGAGCGACAGCGGAACGAACAGACTCCTGGCGATGCCCGTCATGAAGAATGACGGGACAAATACGGATAGAACACAAAGCATCGCGAGCAAACGCGGAATGACCACTTCACGGCTGGCGTCCAGAACTGCCCTGGCGTGCGGAACTCCCTGACCGAGATGTGTGTGGATATTCTCGATCGCGACGGTAGCCTCATCCACCAGAATTCCAACCCCGAGCGCCAGACCGCCAAGGGTCATGGTGTTGATGGTCTGTCCAGCGCCCCACAGCGCCACGACTGCCGTGAGCAATGCGAACGGGATGGTCGTCACGACAATCGCGGAACTTCGCAGGTCCCGCAGGAAGAGCAATACCATGAGACCCGTCAACAACGCACCGAGAGCGCCTTCCCTGACCAAAGATGAGAGCGCATTCTTGACGTAGGTCGATTGGTCAAATTCATAGCTCAGTTTGATATCGTCTGGGATGAGAGAACGGAACCTCGGAATGCTGTCCTTCACGGCATTTACCACAGCGAGTGTGGAAGCATCGGCACGTTTGGTTACAGAAAGATAAACAGCGCGCTTACCATTGACCAACGCATATCCAGCCAGGACGTCACTCGAGTCGGCGATCGAGCCGATGTCATGCAGGAAGACCGTAGGTCCGGAACCAACGCGAATTGGAAGGTCTCGCAGTTCCTGAACGTTGGAGACCACCGAGTTAATCGGTACCATCGGCTGCAGGTCTCCAGTACGAATATTTCCGGCCGGCATGATGATATTGCCTGCGCTGACCGCTCTCACCACTTCTTCCGGAGCCATGTGGTATGCGCGCAAGCGGTCTGGGTCTACCGAGACTACGATCGTTCTGGCATTTCCTCCGAATGGTGGTGGCGCCGAAACACCAGGAAGAGTGGCAAACAGCGGACGCACGCGATTCAATGCAAGGTCCTGAATTTCTCCCAGACCTCGCGTCTGACTCGAAAACACAAGAAACCCGACCGGCACGCTACCCGCGTCGAACCGCATCACAAACGGCGGAACCGTTCCCGCTGGCATGAATGCTCGTGCCCGATCCACATAGGAGATCGTTTGAGCGAGAGCCTCGCTCATGTCCGTGCCAGGATGGAACGTGAGCTTGAGCAGCCCGACGTTCTGAATCGACTTCGATTCGACGCTCTCGATGCCCGTGATGTAGAGGAAGTGATATTCGTAGTAGTAAACGAGATAGCCTTCCATCTGCGCTGGTGACATGCCTCCATAGGGTTGCGCAACGTAGATGACAGGCAGATTCAGGTTAGGAAAGATGTCGATTGGCATCCGCAGGAGAGCCAGAACCGACAACAGACCCACCGTGATTACCGCTACCACAATGGTCAGAGGGCGGCGAAGAGCGATCCGGATCAGCCACATCTCACTGGCCTCCCGCCGCACGCTTGCGTGCCAGTTCGAGGAAGGGTTGGAGATCGCCTTGAGCAAGTGCTTCACCTAGCATCGATCGCCAGACTGTGAGACGAGCAATGTTGTCTTCGGTCTCGGCCTGCAGGAGAAGGCGCTGGGCTTCCGCCACTTCGACGATGGGAGCCAGTGCAGCCTGATATCGAGCCGTCGCCTGCTGCTCGCCTAATCGTGCGGCTTCCAACTCGACGGGTGTGTTTTGACTGATCAACACCGCGCTGTCGTACGCCGCTTTGGCCCGTTCCGCCTGCGCAGTCAACGTTTGAATTGTCTTGTCATAGTCGGCCCGCTGCGCCCGTTCGTTGGATTGTTCGATTTGTTTTTTGAAATGCAGCGACGGAAAGTCAAGGACTGAGAACGTCGCGGTTAGACCCACCGCCCAGTTATGTCTCATCAGATCGAGCCCATCCGTGCCTGTCCCAAAAGTACCGTCCGTGTTCGCCCCACTTCCGCGACCGGAGAACGAGCCCTGGAGGTTAAAGCGCGGATAGTACGACTTGCGGAGCACCTTCTCCCTTGCCTTGGTTTCAAACAGGGTCGAATCAGCGATCAACGCCGCGGGATGATTTGTGAGTGTCGATTGTGAAGCGTACGACGTTGCGGGTGCCGCGAGGAGCGAATCGGCATTAATCGCAACCTTACTCCCCGCGATGCCCAGCAATTCTGCGAATGTTGCTTCGCTCTCTCGTTCGACTTGCTGTGAGCGAATCAATTGGATCTTAGCGGCTGCCAACTCAGCATCCGCCCGCGAGGCATCGGCCCCCGGCCGCAGTTCTTCCTTGACGAGCGCATGGACGGAAGTGGCGAGGACTTGCCTCCGATCAACGTCAGCCTCGGCAGCCTTGACTTGCAGTTGTGCGGCAGCGAGTCGCAGGAAAGCATCCCCGATTGCTCCGGCGACATCGAGCTTGGTCAAGGAGAGTTCGGCATTGGCGCGATTTTCTGTCGCCTTAGCGACATCCACATTTGCTCCGCGATATCCAAAATCAAATGGCTCCCAGGAGAGCAGGATTCCCGCCATGCTCCCCCAAACACCCCGGTCAGAAGTACTCGAGAGAACAGGGCCAGAGATGGGAGGGACGACGCCTTGAGGGAAATAAAGGCCAAAGATGTTATTTCGCGTAGCGCGATTCGACTGCCAGAGCAGGTCGGTACGCGGCAGATAGGTAGTTCGAGAAAGGCCTACACCTTCCTTCGAAGCCAGCGCATTCTCCATGGATGCTCGTACTGCCGGGTAGTTGGCAAGCGCAAAATCCACGGCCTGATCCAGGGTTAATGGACTCTGAGGCGCTTTGACCGAACCTTGCCCCAATCCAACTGCCTCACCTAATAGAACGATCCCCAGCCATACGACGGCAAGATTCGCGACGGACATTTCTTGCGAGAGTTTCAACGCTTTTCACCTCATCCAGCAGGGATGGTAGTCAAGAGCTGGATGTCTGCTCAACAGACCTGTCGGCAGCACTCCAGAGGCCGGCTGCGTTCCCCAACACGTCACCGGTAAGGATGGCACAGCAACCTGAATGTCCCATGTATGCCAATCAAAGCGGAAAGAAGCAATGCCTGTCGGAAGAGCTTAGCTTTGAAGAAGAGGCATGCTGATACGAAAAACCGACCCAGTGCCTGGAGTGCTCTGTACTTCGATGGAGCCTTTATGCGCTTCCGCAACCCAGCGGGCGATAGAGAGGCCCAATCCAACGCCTTCAATCTCGCGCGACCGGGCTTTGTCGGCACGATAGAAGCGCTCAAAAATGTTCGCTAGATCGTCGGGGCTAATACCGATTCCCGTATCTCTGCACTCTGCCACCGCGGAATGATTGCTGCGCTTCAACCCGACAGTAATGGATCCTCCCGATGGGGTGTACTTGACGGCATTGTCGATGAGAATCAGAAAAAGCCGACGCAGGGCGTGCGAATCGCCTTCGACCAGTAGCTCTGTCGATTCGACATCCTCGGTAAGTACCAGTTGTTTTGCATCCGCTAATATCCTGCCGTCCTTGCACGCATCTCTGAGACACTCGGCCAGATTCACCGGCGTGTGCTGCAGGGTCTCGACTCCAGCATCGGCACGCGCCAGGAGCATCAACTTCTCCACTAAGGATGAAGTTTTTTCCAATTCGGCAAGGATTTCTTCCTGCGCTTCCCGATACTCGGCGGCGGTTTGGGAGGTGCGCAGAGACACCTCCGTCGTTGTCCGCATTAGAGCAAGGGGGGTCCGCAGTTCGTGCGAGGCATCAGCTGTGAATTGCGTGATCCGGTTAAAGGAAGATTCCAGCCGTCCGAGCATGCTGTTAAGCGTTTCAGATAGGCGTTGCAACTCGTCGCCACTCTGGGGAACTTCAAGCCGTTTCCCTAGGTTACTGGAGTTGATTTCCTGAGATGCACGCGTAATTTGATCCACTGGCGCGAGGGCCCGCCTGCTCAACCAGTATCCGCCCGCCGATGCGAGAACAAGAACCAAAGGACTGAGCAGCAGAATCATCCACTTGAATTGATCGACGGCATCGTAGAAATCGTCCATCGGGGACGCCACTTGAATACGATACGTCTGCCCGCCGGCATTTATTTCACGTACCAGAACGCGGAGAGGGAGATCCGCGGATATAACGTTGTAGGCCGAATAACTTGCCTTGAGGGGCATGGGTACTCCGTAATGTGTTATCAAACGAGAGCGATAGATCCAACGACCATTTTGATCGCACACTTGCAAGAAATCGGCTTGCTCTCGTAGTTCCTGGTGTTCCCTCAATTCGTCCTGCAATTCCCCTGGTTCTCGCTGTATTACACGCCCCATAACTTCTGCGACCCCATCGGCTTGCCCTTCGAGGTTTTCGTCGACACTTTTCTCAATCCCTTTCCTCATGGCGACAAAAGCGGCAATGCCAAAGAGGCTGAGACTTGCAAGAAGGATGGCGACATACCATGCGGTCAGCTTTAATCGAATTGAAAGTCGCTTCATGTCCTCGGACTCTCTCGGATCGTGTAGCCAATGCCCCGCACCGTCTGGATGAGCTTACGATCGTGTTCGCGGTCTATTTTGCTTCGCAGCAATCGAATGAATGTATCGAGAGTGTTCTCTTCAACCTCGTGATCAAAGTCCCAAACAGCTTCCACAATCGCGTCTCTGGGCACGACCCTCCCCGATCTCCGCATCAGTAGCTCTAATAAGCGGAACTCCGTCGGACTCAGATGAATTTCGCGTTCCCCACGCGTAACTATGTGGCTTGCAGGATTCAACACCAGATCGTCAACTTGAAGGACGGTTGGTCGTGGTGTTGAGCCGCGGCGCGCGACGGAACGCAAGCGTGCCAGGAAAACTTCGAAAGCAAATGGTTTAGTTAGATAGTCGTCGGCGCCGACATCCAGGCCCTTGACGATGTCCGGGACAGCATCGCGTGCGGTGAGCATCAGAATCGGTGTCTGGTTTCCATTTTTCCGCAGCCGGCGTGCCACCTCGAAGCCGTCGATCAAAGGGAGCATTAGATCAAGCACAATGACATCGAAGTCCGTGGACCCCAACTCCAGTCCCGTGCGGCCATCGAAGGCGAGAGTGACTCGATGATTGTCTGCCTCGAGGCCCTTCTTGAGAACGGCCGCCATCTTCTTCTCGTCTTCAACGATAAGGATTCGCATAGGAAGGCATTACCCGTAGGGGACGAGACGCTAAAGCGTCCCCTACTTACCGGTCACAGCCTCATACACAATCATGCGAGCCACGGGCTTTCCGTTCTCCTCCTGCTCTGGCGTGTAGACGCGGTGAGTTTCGGGGTCCACGGCGAGGCTGTGTACGGCATGTTGAACCTTGAAATCCTCAAGCTTTCGATAGTGCTGCAGGTCATCCTGCTGAAAGACGGAGATGGCTCCGCTGTAACAAGCGGCGTAAATGCGGCCCAGTCCCGGATCGAATTTGATCACATCGGGGCCGCCCGCCATGTCGAGATATGCGATAGGCTCGTGCTTATCAAGATCGAACACCGTCATTAGATTGTTTTCCTCGCAAGACAGAAATGCACGATGATGTTCCGGATCGAGCGTCATGCCATGGTTCCCCTTGCAACGTCCGACTGGGTAGCGGCCGATCACCTCGTCCGTCGCGGGATCAATCACAGCGAAAATATTAGCGTCCTGTAAATTCACGTACACCTTGCGAGCCACCGGATCATACTGCGGCATGCCCGTCTCGCTGTTGAAGTGCAAGGTCTTCACAATCTCGTCCTTGGTCACGTCCACGATGGCCTCGGCTTTGCCTCGTTCGTCAGAAACGTACAGTTTGTGGAAGGGCGCTGCGTAGGCGCTTCCATCAGGCTTGCGTTCGGTCGGCAGCTTTTTGACTACCTTCATTTGTCGCAAGTCCACGATACCAATTGTGTTGTCGCCTGCGTTCGACGTATAAAACTTCTTCAATTCAGACACGTACTCCACACCTTCTGCTCCCGGAGTATCCGCGACCGTCGCAAGAACTTTATTCGTATGCAAATCGATCACGTAGGTCTGGCCTGCGGCGAGGTGCGCCGAGATCAAATAGTGATCGTCAGGATCAATCGCCAGATAGTCAAAACGCTTTCCGGGCGGCCCCGGCACGTCGAATTCTGTAACTTTCCTCAAAACTGGACGAGGTGTTTGAGCTTGGGATGTAGGGGCGAACGCCAGCATTATTGCGATAAACGGGAGCAGATGCGCTGTTCGCACGACCCACGCTCCTCTCATACCCGAGTCGATTCCTAGACCTCCAATCGTACCCGATGAAAGTGAATGTTGCCTGAACGTCGGAGAATGTTGATCAACGATGAACCGGGCACGAGCCGGTCATCCACTTTCAGGTAAATCTGGCTCAGCCTCCCAGGATTTCCGGTGAGAGCCTGAAGGACATTAAGCCGCGCACAGCTGTGGGACAGCTTGCCAGACTCGAAGATCCCCGACACCTCGCCAGGTGTGATTTGCCAACGTGATTGTGCTTCCAATGAGGATCATTGTGACTTCAACGTCGATGCGAGCACGCTCAGCATGTCCGGACTGGGCGGTGGCGCAGGTTCTCGAACACCAGTTTGTTCATCAAGGCGACCTCCAGCAAGGTGCGAGGGGTTCTGAATCCTCAGCCAGAAGGGCGCGCAGAATTTGCTCGTTCGCGAAAACACTGCGCACAACGCTGCAAATCCTCAAATTCTAAGCGCGGCGACCGACCGTAACGAAAAGGCCTCCCTCATGCCCGAGAGTCCCAATCCACCCGATTTGCGCCAGCCATCCCTCAATGCGCCAGTTATCTGCAGCGCTTGCGAACAACTCCTCCGACTCCTCGCCTAGCACTGCACTCGGATAAGCACGCACGTATTCCACGTCATTTGCGGCAAACCAGCTCTGGACCTCAGCCAAAGTATGACGATGCTCTTCGGGATGCCGATATTGGTCTCGCAGCCATGCCTTGCGCCGTGCTGGCTCGCTCCATCGGTCACGTAGCACGGGATCGCAGGGGATGAATCGGTATCCAGATAGCCGCGCGAGGAAGCGCCGCGCGCGGAGAGGCATGCGTGCGAATGCGTTGTAGACTCCGACAACGATCATGCCGCCCGGGCGTGCTAGTCGCACGATGCTCGCGAATGCTGCACTTGGCTCCGGAGTGTGGTGCAAAACCCCTGACGCGTAGACCACATCGAAAGCACCCGCTCGCAAGCCGGGATGATGCAAGTCGGTTTCGATGAACTGTACCTGACCGATGTGGAAACGTCGTGCCGCGTCAGCACCCAGCTTAAGCGATGCACGGGTGAGATCCGCGCCAATCACAATCCGATGGGCACGTGCCAGATACAAGCTCATCTGGCCGGTGCCACATCCCATCTCTAAGATGCGCGCGTCGCCGGGAATCGCTTGGTCGATCAATCTCGCGAACTCACTGCGCTCGGCGCGTGCTCGCAACCAACCCAGGCTGGCACCTGGCGGATAGTCAGGAAAAGGTACCTCTTCATAGAATTCACGAACCATTTCCGTTCGTCCGTCGCCCGGCAGTCGCAACTTGGGGATTCCATGGGGCGCCTCGTAGCACATACCGCAGTCGCCACAGGACAAATCGCTTCTTAGCCGACCTCCGCACTTTAGACAGGCCAATAGCTCTACGAAGGGATCCACGGATTACCAGATTGAGTAGATGAAGGGAGCCAGTGCTTCAACGGCTGTACCGAGGATGAGCAACAGCCCCGTCACACACAGAAAGACGGCAAGCGGCGTGAGCCAGCGTTTATCAGAATCGCTTTGCCATAGTCCGCGCGCCAATTGTGCCATCGATCCGAACGTGCTACCAAACACGATGAGCCCTCGTCGAGTCTTGCCACGCGTCTTGATCACGCAACCTCCTCTCTAATTCTTTCTGCTTCTGTGCTTCCCACTGCAGACGAACGCTTCGTAACTCGAGTCCCGCCGGCGACCAGAACATCGATCTTCGAGCGCAAGAATGTCGAATACCCTTCGACTGCGCGATTGACGATCGGTTCTCCCGCCAAATTAAAGGATGTGTTGAGCAGCACCGGAATTCCGGTGCGCTGCCCGTATGCTTCCAGCAATGCATGAAGGCGTGGTGCCATCGCAGGATCCAGTACCTGTACTCGCGCGGTCCCATCGACATGTGTGATCGCCTGGAGTTGCGACTTCCATTCGGGTCGAACCGGAAACACCCCAGACATAAAGCGCGCTAAGCGGGTTCCCCCTCGGGGAATATCGAAATAGCGGCCAGCAACGTCGGTTGGCACAACCGGTGCGAACGGACGAAATGGCTCACGGTATTTGATTTCGCGGTTGAGCCGATCTCGCATTTCGGTCGTACGGGGCGCTGTGAGGATACTGCGATGACCAAGCGCGCGCGGCCCGAACTCAAGAGCGCCCTCCATCCACCCAACGATGCGGTTGGCCGCCAAATCGTCAGCAGTCTGTTCGATGAGTGCGCTATCTCGAAGCGTCTCGACGTGGTGGCCGTCTTCTTGCGCAATCCGAGCCAACTCCGATCCATCAACCGAAGGTCCCCAAAAAGGATGATCGGGTAGATCACGATCCGGATTTCCAAAGTGAATGCGATCGCAATAGAGCGCCGCACCCATTGCGCACCCAGCATCGCCGGGCGCAGGCGGCACAAATATGCGTTCAAAGCCTGATTCTGCGAGAAGGCGTGCGTTAGCGACGCCGTTAAGGGCTACGCCCCCTCCAAAGCACAAATCCGCCAAGCCGGTTTCCTGATGGAGTGTGCGGGCAAGTTCCACGAGTGTGTCTTCGAGGACCCGCTGAACGCTGGCAGCGCAATCGGCGAACCTCTGACCCTCCGCTGTGTCCAAATCGATCGGCTCGTACGGATTTCGTGGCGGCCCAAAAAGCTCGGCGAAGCGTGGCGAATAGGACCGTTTGGCGGTGGTATGAAATTCAAAGTAACTCAGATCAAGCGCAAATGCGCCATCGGGTGTGCGGCATATAAGCTTACGGACTTGCTCGACCATAGTGGGCTTGCCGTAGGCAGCGAGGCCCATGACCTTGTATTCGTCCTCATTCACCTTGAAACCGAGATATGCAGTGAATGTCGAATACAGCATCCCCAGAGAATGGGGAAACCTGATTTCACGAAAGCGCCTGATTTTTGTGGTACCGTTCGAGCCTCGCTCGCCGTCGCCGACGGAAAGCGTTGCCCACTCACCGACCGCGTCAGCTGTCATGATGGCGGCGCGGCGTGTGGGCGCCGTGAGGAACGCGGCCGCGGCGTGAGCCTGATGGTGCTCGGTAAACAGAACCTTGCGTCCGGGTACGCCTAACTGCGATGAGATAATCCCACGCATCCACACCTTCTCGCCGAGCAAATTCTTCATTGCTTTGGGAAATGCCCGCCAAGACTGTGGGAACGCGCGCAATGCGCAGGTAAGTACGCGATCGAACTTCAGCATCGGCCGCTCGTAGAAGACAACGGCGTCTAGATCGTCGGGCTCGATCCGGGCATTCTGAAGACACCATTCGATCGCCAAGAGCGGAAAGGCAGCATCGCCTTTGTGGCGCGACAGTCGTTCCTCCTGGACAGCGCAGATGGGCACACCATCAACAACGAGGGCTGCCGCAGAATCGTGGTAATGCGCCGAAATGCCAAGAATATTCATGTCAATATTGCCTGTTGAGTGAATCGCTGGATGTCGGAGAGACCGCGGTCCATCCGGCACTTTCCCGATGCGCGGCGCGCTTTGCCATCCAGGCAAATGGCGGCAATAGGACGAAGTACTGAATGGTCAGCAGTATTGAACCCAATATTGCCGCAAGGCTGGTCGCAAGGCGCAGGTAGGCCTTCCACAGTCGACTGAGGCGCGCACGCCACAAGTGACGCTTGTGCTGCTGAGGTTCGACCCGGGCGAGTTGCGTAAGTGTGTAGTTCATGTGAAATGTTTCATCGTGCAGAATCTCTTCAAAAATTGCGCGCGTCGGTGGGTCGTGCTGCATGACGTCACGATAGATGCAGAAGCGGCTCGCTGCTGCTTTCTCTGATAAATGCAGAAACGCGAGCATCGTTTGATCCGATTCGCCGTCTACCTGCAAATCGTCAAGACCGTGCCCGCCAGGCGCAAGCCAATCACCTTGGAACCCGATATTGGAGTGGGACCGAGAAACTCTCAAAAGCTCGGCTGCGCGATGACGAAACAGAATGCCATGACGAAATTCGTCAATTGCATGCTCTAGATATAGGCGTCGTAAAAGAGGGTCGGAAGTAACTTCGGCCGCGCGCAGGATATCGCGGCCTCCGTCCGTTTCGGTTTCGCCGAAGCGAAGGAGTTTCTGTACACGCCGATTCGTATCGCTCCAGATCCACCGATGCACAGGCGTCAGCATTCGATCAAACGCTGTGGGCCGCTCGTGGGGCCGAGGCGAATCCATCATGAGCCTAAGATGTGAGATCCGGAGCCTGAAAATGTCAAAGCTTTGTCAACATTTTGTTCTTAATTTGCGATAGTTTAGGTTCACTCCAACTTCTTTGGGTATGCTCAAAAGAAGTCCACATGAATCTTTGCCTAACCCCTGCAAGATTGTGACAATTATTTTGACTTGAAACGACTCTCAGTTTGGTCGTGCGCGCATCAAGTCGTAGGGGTTAGCCTTGGGAAACATGCCTCCAGTTCGCGAGACCCAAGCATTCAGACATTTCGCGGCGCGTGCGATTGCTGAGATCGTTGTCGCATCCGTCGGCGGCGCTTTCCTCGTCTGCGCAATCATCGCTAATCAGCGCTTTCTGGATAGACATTTCGTGCCGTCCTTTTTCCTGCCTCGGCATTGGTACGTGGTAATAGAAACTTTCTGTCGATTGTTTATGGTCGCGATGGGTGCATGGCTCGTGACCCTGGGCCGATCCCGCGCTGGACGCTTCGCCTCCCGGGCACCGGCCCGCGCACTGCACATCGTTGTCGCTACGATCCTGGCACTCGGTGCAAGCAACCTGATGCTGCGGCGTGTACACCTCCGTCCGTACGAGTGGCTATCCCCCAATGATGAGCCGCGCCGTCAACTCGATCTCCGACTGGGCTGGACGTGGGTGCCGGGGCGTACCGGGCACAAGACCGTGGGCGGGCGCACCATCGACTACTCGATCGATACGACAGGATATCGAGTCAGCCACGTCGATGAACCTGTCGTTTTTGAGCGCCCCACCATATTGTTCACCGGCGAATCCGTGATGTTCGGCGAGGGACTGACTTGGGAAGAAAGCATCCCTGCCCAGGTTGGCACGATGGTGGGAATACAGACGGCCAATCTGGCGGTCCATGGTTATGGCAACGATCAAGCGTATTTGAGGTTGCAGGCGGAACTGCCTCGTTTTCACCAACCGGTGGCCGTAGTGTCGCTGTTCATGACGGCACTCTTCGGGCGGAATCTGGATCAGGATCGGCCGCACCTTGGTCCAGGTCTTATCTGGTTACCGGCGGAACAGCGCCCTCGTCTCTCCTCGCTCGCGAAGTTGATCGTCCCGTACCGCGAAGACGCGACGGTCGACCGCGGTGTAACTGTGACCCGCGAGGTATTTCGTGCTACCAGCGAGCTAGCGCGATCGCGCGGGGCAATTCCGCTCCTCGTGGTACTGCAATTTGGCCGTGAAGAGTGGGCTGAACAGGCGTTGCGTCGCCGGATTCTCGACACCGCGAGCATACCTTATGTCTTGGTGGAAATTGATTCGGCGTGGCGTCTGCCTTGGGACCGGCATCCCAACGCCCGTGCCGCCCATGCCATCGCCGCCGCCATCGCGGGTGAGTTGCGACGACGCTTGCTATTGCAACCCGTGTCAAGCAGTGCTCTTGGCTCTCATCGCGAACCTCTTTCTCCAAAGACTCTTACACCCAGGACTCGATGACGTTCCGCCTCGGAAATGTCAAGAAACTGTAATTTCGCCGCCACCGTTGTGGACCGTCTGCCGGGCAAATGCATCTTCATTGCCGACGGATTTGGTTCGATAGTGTGATGAATTGTGTTTCGGACCCGAATCTATGGTTGCTTTCCGGTCTAAGCTCTTCCCGCTGATTGCGATCTGGATTGTAATCATTCAGGCGAGCGGATTGACTGCTGAGCAGATTCCAGTGCGTCACATCGAAGGCGTGACGCTTGGATTCCTGGTGCTGCGGAATACAAAGGGAGAAGCGTTGGCGTATGGCGAGTGGAAACAAGTTGTGAAGCCCGATGGTCTCGTGGTGGATGACTTGCGATTTCAGTTCAAAGACGGATCGCTTTACGAGGAGATCACGAAGTTTACCCAACGCGGCAAGTTTCGGCTGGTAAGCGATCAGGTGGTACAGAAAGGACCGTCGTTCAGGCAACAAAGCGAGAGCTGGATTGACGTAGAGACGGGCAAGATCACGGTCCGCACGAATGAGAAGGGTAAAGAAAAGACGACGACTAATCACCTCGACTTGCCCGATGATGTCTCGAACGGATTGCTCTTTGTACTCTTAAAGAATGTGGACCCCGCGGCCGAGACCACCGTTTCGTTTGTGGCAGCATCCTCAAAGCCGCGGGTTGTAAAGTGGAATATTTCGCCTGACCCAGAAAAGACCATCAAAATTGGCTGGACGACGCAGAAGGCTCAGCACTACGTTGTGAAAACAAAAATTCAAGGACCGGCAGGCGTCGTAGCTCCGCTCGTGGGCAAGCAGCCTCCCGACATTCATGTGTGGCTTATAAAGAGTGAGGCGCCCACGTTTGTTGAATTCGAAGGACCGCTGTCTCAGGACAACCCAGTGTGGCACATCGAATTGGCTGCGCCGGAGCCGGATTCAAAAGCCGTGAAGATAGAGTGACTTTGCGAAGGAGGTCACAGGCCATTCGAGTGGTTGTTCCCGTCAACGCCAAAGTTGGTGACAGGTATGTCATGATTCTGAAAAAGACCGCAATCTCCTATGTGGTGCGATCGCTTCTTCCAGTGGTCGCTTTAATTTCGTGTGTCGGAAGTGCCACCGGGCAGGACACATCAATCGACACCACCCATTCAAAACTTTTGATCCATGTGTCTAAATCAGGCGTCTTCTCTGGTTTTGCTGACAATCACGAAGTCGAGGCACGCATTGCGAAGGGAAGCTTGGACACTAAAGCTGGGCAACTAAGATTATCCGTTGATTCCCGCCAGATGCGCGTTCTCGATCCTCAGTTATCAGCGGATAAACGACAACAGGTCCAAGAGCGCATGTTGGGACCTGAAGTCTTGGATTCCATTCGTTTTCCAGAAATCACGTTTGAATCCACGCACGCAGAACAGGAGCTTGAAGGGAGGGTTAGGGTTGACGGAATGCTCTCGTTGCATGGAGTTAGAAAGCGCGTCTCCGTCCTCGCGAAGATGGAGAATGGACGGTATACCGGCAGGTTTTCGTTAAAGCAACGCGATTTCGGTATTACTCCGGTGAGCATTGCCGGCGGAACCGTGAAGGTAAAAGACCAGTTGACAATCGAATTCGACATTCTCACCACTACCGCTGAGAAGAAGAAATGACGACGGAGTGGCCAGAAGAGTGCTGGACGACGGAACTGGGATTCAACTAAATGGATACTCAGCGTGCGATTGCAAGCGTCGCCAGTGCCGGTCATCCCGCCGAACATTTTGACACCGGGTACGGTTAAACTTTAGAGATTCGGTTTCTTTAGTCGGTCGACGCTTTGTTGGCAATCCGCAAGTCGGACGTGATTGATCTGACCTCCAGAAATGGTAACCGATGGCGATGGAAAACGAAAAAATAGCCGTAAAGGCTTGCTGAGCGCGAAATTTGGGCTCAATAAATTTGTGCTTTTCCCCTCTTCCCCAATCGGTGTTAATATTCCGGTCCGAACCTTGGGGCCTTAAGATGGATCTCGATTCTCGGGCATTAAAACGAGTTCCAGCGACCTTTCGAGTTCCACGGTTAGCCCTCGCGGCTGTGCTGTTGCTTCTTGCGCACGTAACCCTTCTCACTGTTTTTGGTCACTCGATTTCAATCGGCGCATGGTCGGACGATGTGCAGCTCGCTTTAGTGGTTTTTGCATCGGTCACCTGTTTCCATACCGCCCGCCGCTCTACCGGGTTCGCCCGGCCGTTTTGGTATCTCACAGCAGCCACTCTTGGAACGTGGTCTCTGGGTAAATGCCTCGCCCTTTCTCACCGCGATTATCTAGGGCAGACAGCACTCGGATTCACTCCAGTCCTTCTGTATTTTCTCTGTGCCACCCCACTGTTCGTAGCGGTGTTCATTTCTGATGACGACTTCGCCGGCGGAATTAACTGGGAATGGCTCTTGGATGCGTCGCAGATCTTCGGGTTGATCTTTATCATCTACCTTTTCCTGATTTACATCCCTCTTGTGGCTTACGGGGAACGGTTCGTGAGCCCCATAGAAGATCGACTTCTTTTGTGGCGCAATAGTCTGCTAACGGCAGGACTGCTAGCACGCGGTCTCTCTTCCAGGTCAACCGATATTCGGCGGCTATATTTGCCAATGGCGGGAATCATAGGCATTTTCACTGTTTCAACGTGGATCGCGAACCGCGCACAGGAAGCCTCCAAGGCATCGGACACAGCGTGGTATGACCTTGCATGGTCAATTCCGTTCTGCCTCATCGCACTGCATGGCAGCTTCTGGCAGCATTCGCCAGGTAGAACCAGTGCGCCCTTAAAGCTTCCTAGCATCTCCCGCGTCATTCTAGTTTTTCTGCCATCGCTGATTCTCCCCCTAATGTTATTGGTTGAGTACCCCACTCTGCTTCGTAAACAACTCTTTCTTGGCCTCTTTGGTTTGATTTTCTCGATGATCCTTTTTAACGTTCGATTGATGTTGACCCAGCGGCGCCAGCGGCTGACGCTGGAAGCACTTCGCGCCAGTGAATACCAGTATCGCTCCCTTTTCGAGCGCAACATGGCCGGGGTCTTTCGCAGCACGCTCGACGGGAAACTTGTGGATTGCAATCCCGCCTTTGTCAACATGTTCGGATATTCACGCGAGGAGTTGATGGGCATCCCTTTGCACGAACTCTATTTCGGGGGGAAAGAGGAGCGTAGCAAGTGGGTTGCTTCACTTCGAAAAGAAAGCGGGAGCGTACCTCGAGAGCACTGCTTCCGGCGCAAGGATGGAACAACTCTGTGGGCTGTATTGAATTCCAACGTCGATAATCAGTCCCCTGGTACAGAATTGTTGGAAGGGACAGTGGTTGATGTCACTGAACGACGAGCTCTCGAAGGTCAGTTGCGTCATGCCCAGAAGCTCGAAGCTCTCGGCCAACTTTCGGGCAGCATTGCGCATGATTTCAATAATCTTCTGAGTGTCATCATCGGCTACAGTGAGATCCTCTCTGCCGATCCCGCTCTGGAAGGTACGGCGAAAAATCAGCTTGAGACGATCAAACGAGCAGGAGAGCGCGCGGCATCTTTGACAAGTCAACTCCTTGCTTTTAGCCGCAGGCAAGTGCTCCAGCCCTCAGTTATCAACCTCAACTCTCTGCTCCGGGAGACAGAGAGGATGTTTCATCATATCATGCCAGAGAACCTAGAACAGAACTTCGTACTCGATCCATCACTTTGGAAAACCAGAGCAGATCCCAACCAAATGGTGCAAGTCATTGTCAATCTGGCCGTAAACGCGCGTGATGCTATGCCCAAAGGCGGTGCGCTTACGATTCAAACTGCCAACGTTGTTTTTGAGGAGGACGCCAGCATGGATGCGACCGATATTGCCGCGGGGGACTACGTGATGCTTTCGGTTACGGACACTGGGATTGGCATGACCCCCGAAACGCGATCACGAATTTTCGAACCGTTTTTCACGACGAAGGAAGCGGGGAAAGGCACAGGTCTTGGTCTATCAACCGTCTATGGCATCGTGAAGCAGAGCGGTGGCTCCATCGAAGTCTATAGCGAACCGGATCACGGCACGACAATCAAGATCTACTTGCCCCGGGTAGAAGCGACTGCAGAGAAAGTCCCATTACCGACCAAGCAGTCCAGCAGCAAGCGAGGTTCAGAGAGAATTCTTCTTGTCGAGGATGACCCCCTTGTAAGAGGTTTGACGATAGATGTCCTCAAGGCACAAGGATATACAGTTCGGGCGATCGATAAACCCGAAGAAATCGAAGCACTTCTGCGAGAGAATGAAATGTTCGACCTGTTATTGACAGACGTAGTGATGCCGAAGATGAGTGGGCCGGAGGTTGCACAACGAGTGATGTCGCGCTGGCCCAAGATCAAGGTGCTGTATATTTCTGGCTACGCCAGGAACGGGGTCCTCCGCCACGTTCTTCTTGAAGATGGACTTTCCTTTCTGCAAAAGCCTTTCACGCCGGTTGTTCTTACCACAACCGTACGAGAAGTCCTCGATACAGAACGCACGGGCAGAAGCTAAAGAAGCTGACGTACGCGGCTCATGTGAAAACTGTTCGACTTGCGTTGAAACATGTGCCTGCAATCGGCGGAGTCCTTCGGGTTGCGGTTTCGAATGGAGCTGGTCCGCTAACGAAACTTAGGCAAGCATTCGGGGCAGAGGCCGTGGGAAAAGCGAGCCTCGGAACGCGCGGAGATGCACTCCTCCAAAACCATCCAGGTGCTATCTTCCTGTCGAATCTTCTTGCACGCCGAACAGATCGGGAGGATCCCTTCTAACTGCTTGACGGCTGCCAGAGCCGCTTCCAACCTGCTGACAGTTTTCTGTTCGATCAAGAGTGCAGCAAACGATTCCCGGCGGGTGCGATGCAGCGCCCTCGAAGACACCAGGCCCACTCCGAGCGTCGCCACGAGTGCAGTCAGCCCAGCCGCAATTGCGAAATTCGTCGGTTTCTTGCTCACGACCAGAGCCATGAGCGCAAGACACGTCGCTGTCCCAGTCCCCGCCTGAAATGTGAATCGCATTGGGACCACCAAAGAAATTATTAAGAGCGTGAGGATGCCCATCGGGACTGCCTGTTGCGGAGGACGCATGGAGAGTGAATAGAACGCAAGGCAAACGACGACTGTGATCCAACCTAACAGCCATCGGTCGAATGACTGCGGGGCGATAGGCCCACGCAAACGAAGTAGAAGCATTGCAGTCGATACGAGAATCACAAAGCGCGCCAGCAAAAGTGCGAGGAAGACTGGGGTGACGCCTTGGAACATCAAATCAATGAGCGCGAATGACACAACCAGACAAGAAATAGCCAGAGATAGGAATTTGACCGTTCTCAGATCCTCCGTCCGATTCTCGAATCGAAACTGCTGTTCCGTCAGATTGGACGCAAATGTTGCCCACGGTGCGAGAGAAAGTTCGCTCATTCACTCTCAAACATATACGATGTTAATGTAATGCTCAAATAACTCTAGTTACGCTCGATAGTTTCGCGGCTTGGATGGAAGCCTGCGCATGCTGTAGACAAAGGACAATGTTCAAAACCAGAGCAATCCTAACCAAATAACTCTGGGATAACGTTTCTTCACGACTTTGGCTTCGCACCATCTCATTTGTTATCAAGTGGCTGCGTCGACGCCAGGGTTCGATCGCACAGCTTCTGACAACCCACCCTGCCTTCCCCGTATAATGTTCTCTCGTCGAAGAGCGAAGTATGTCTGCCACGTTTGTGAGCCGCCGGATTCTACTGGTGGAGGATGACGATGAACTTCGTTACGCTTACGCCGCTCACCTAACCGCAAACGGCTTTCAGGTCGAAGAGGCCGGAGATCTGGCTGCGGCATGGAAAGAATTTGCGGCTACGCGGCCCGACATCGCAGTCCTTGATTTTCGCCTGCCCGATGGCACCGCACTTGATCTGCTTCCTAAATTCAAGCAACTGGAGTCTGCGGTCCCCATTATTGTTCTGACAGGTTTTGGTTCAATGGAGCTAGGCGTGTCGTTAATTAAGAGTGGCGCCGAGCAATGCCTCGCGAAGCCAGTCGAACCCTCCGCCCTGCTCATGATCGTCTTCAAACTCCTGGAGAATTCCCGGAATCACCAGAAACAACTGGCAAATAGTACCCGTCGCCGTCGAGTAGTGCTCGATCCCTTCTTGGGAGAGAGTCCCGTTATTCGGCGCCTGGCCGAGACTGCAGCCATAGTGGCGAATAGCCAAAGCCCTGTCCTCATTCAAGGGGAAACCGGGTGCGGAAAGGGAGTGCTGGCAAGTTGGCTTCACGAGAACGGGCCACGTTCGGATGAGCCCTTTGTTGACCTGAATTGCGCGGGCCTCACCCGCGAATTTCTCGAGTCGGAGTTATTTGGTCACGAAAAAGGCGCGTTCACTGGCGCCGTCAGTGCCAAGCCCGGTCTGCTCGAGGTCGGTCACCGGGGCACCATTTTCCTGGACGAAATCGGCGACATCGATCCCAACGTGCAGCCAAAGTTGTTGAAGGTGGTCGAGGAGAAACGGTTTCGCCGAATGGGAGACGTTCGCGATCACTTTGTCGACATCCGGCTGATCGCCGCCACCCACCAGGACCTCCGGCAGTTGATCGAGACGAAACTGTTTCGCAGCGATCTTTACTTTCGCATCAGCACCTTGCCCCTCGCGATTCCGCCCTTGCGTGAACGGCAAGGTGACATTCCCGCGATTGCTCAGTCCCTGCTGCTGCGGATCTGCTCCGACATGGCGCGTCCTCCAGCGGAGCTTTCCACGAAAGCCGTGGAACGCCTGCGGTCGTATTATTGGCCGGGGAATATTCGAGAATTGCGCAACGTGTTGGAACGCGCCCTCTTGTTTTCCGATCGCAACGTCCTCGAAGCGGGGGACTTGGCGTTCGAACCTCATCCGGAGACGCGGGGGGAATCCTACAAACCCCACTGGACCCTTGAGGAACTGGAGCGCTTTCACATTTCGGCAGTTTTTTCCGGTGAGAATCAGAACGTCGAAAAGACAGCGAAACGTCTCGGTATCGCCAAGAGCACTCTTTACCAGAAGCTAAAGGCCCTGCACCTGACCTGACCTTGAAGTGCCCCCGTTTGCTGGACCAATCGCAATGTGAGTTCTCGGTTGATTCTTGGGTTCAGCGGGGATGAGGTCCGGAGCAGGGGACGGCGTTTGAGTCCCCTGCTCTGGCAGCCTTGTACTAGCTTTCCTCATGCCCGCATCTCCGTTGCTGTCCGTGCAAACTCTGCGGGCGGCAAGTAGTTCAACGAACTTTGTGGGCGTTGTTCGTTGTAATCCTTCC